>Ga0207422_1000049_pt1 | contig 498704 bp, 375 predicted proteins | sample MarCyaLeptolynsp_FD_187757 | JGI IMG/M metagenome (GOLD analysis project Ga0207422, IMG submission 187757) | Marine cyanobacterial communities from Panama - species 1 Leptolyngbya sp. (SPAdes) | ecosystem: Environmental > Aquatic > Marine > Unclassified | place: Panama: Panama City | collected...
GAGCAAATCCCCCAGCGGAACCAGCGGCTCGAGCGTAGCCACGTCGATCAGCGCCAGATCGAGAACCAGCCGCGGCATCTGCGTCTGGCCGAGCTCGTCGCACGCGCGAATCATGCGCTCGAACATCTGCGCTACCCGGGGCCGCGGGACTTCTTGCGCCAGGGCCGACAGGTCGGCGCGCTCCTCTTCCGAGCCGGAAACCAGCTGTTCGACCGCGCCGGGCGCGGCCTGGACAACCGCGAGGTCGCGAATGTAGCGCACGACCGCCCGGGCCAGCTGCACCTCATCGACGCTGCGCGCCACCGCCGCCTCGACGCTTTCGAGAGCGGTCTTGGCGTCGCCCCGCGCCAGGGCTTCGACCAGAGCGCGCGTGAGCGCGCGGTCGGCCACCCCGAGAACCTCGGCGACCTGCTGCTCGTCGATGTCGCGCTCGCCGACATACGAGATGACCTGGTCCGACAGCGACAGGGCGTCGCGGACAGAGCCGCCGGACTCGCGAACGATGAGGTTGACCGCCGCCGGCGAGACCGCGAGCTCTTCGCGGTCGAAGATGGTCTGCAGGTGTTCGCCGAGCCGCGACGCCGGCACCAGCTTGAAGTCGTAGCGCTGACAGCGCGACAGGATGGTGTTCGGCAGCTTGTGCGGCTCGGTCGTCGCCATCACGAACGTGACGTGCGGCGGCGGCTCTTCGAGCGTCTTGAGCAGCGCGTTGAACGCCTCCGTCGTCAACATGTGAACTTCGTCGATGACGTAGACTTTTTTGCGCAGCGCCGCGGGCTGGTAGCGAACCGCGTCGTTGAGCTCGCGAATGGCGTCGATGCCCCGGTTCGAGGCGCCGTCCATCTCGTAGTAGTCGACGGCGCTGCCGTTGGCGATGCTCACGCACGCCTCGCAGACCCCGCAGGGCTCGGCCGTGGGGCCCTCGACGCAGTTGAGCGCCTTGCCCAGGATGCGCGCCGCCGTGGTCTTGCCGACCCCGCGCGGGCCGCAAAACAAAAACGCGTGGTGGACGCGATCTTGCGCGAACGCGTTGGCCAGCGTCCGCGTGACGTGCTCCTGCCCGACAACCTCGGAAAAGGTCTGCGGGCGGTACTTTCTGGCTAAGACGAGATACGACACGGGTGAGCCGAAACGAGAAAACCGGCGGCCCTGGGCCGCCGGCGCCACTCTAGCAGGTTGGGATGAAAAACGGCTGCGGGCCACCGACGCCTTCGCCAGGCTCCCGGAGCCTGGCCCTCAGGTACTCGATTCCACGGCGAACTCGCGCGCCGAGCGACGGCGAAGGCACCCCGCGCGGTCGCCGACATCGCCGCGGTGCGGCCAGCGATGCCGGCGGACCAGATCGGTCCGCGTGTTTGCGCGGGTAAAAATAGGTGGCCCCAGGCACCCGCTCGGTCCGCTACCGTTGCTCCCTTCCGGGCCTGGCGGGGTTCACAGACGTTGCGCCACCCGGGACCATAAATCGTTGCGCTGGCTCGCTGTGCGAGAGAGGCGCCTTCGGCGATGGCAACCGAAGCGATTGGCGGAGAGGGCGGGATTCGAACCCGCGGTACGCGTAAACGTACACACGATTTCCAATCGTGCACCTTCGGCCTCTCGGTCACCTCTCCTGGGCGTTTTTTCAGCAGAGTGCGTCTTGTTGTAGCGGAGGGGGTGGGATTCGAACCCACGGTACGCGTAAACGTACACCCGCTTTCGAGGCGGGCACCTTCGGCCGCTCGGTCACCCCTCCAAATGGTCGTTCTCACCGTCGGCGGCTGCCGGCTCCGACGGGTTCGGATTTCGTTCCCGAACCAACTTCGATTTGTTCCGCAGCGCGCGAAAGAAGCTCGACAGAAGCTCCGCGCACTCGGCTTCCCGCACGCCGCCTCGCACCTCCAGGCGGTGGTTGAGCCGCGCATCGGTGGTGATTTGATACAGCGACTCCACCGCCCCGGCCTTCGGGTTCTTGCAGCCGTAGACGAGCCGCTTCACCCGCGCGTTCACGAGCGCTCCCGCACACATGGGGCACGGCTCCTGGGTCACGTACATGGTCCCTTCGACGCGCCAGTTGCGGGTCGCCTGCGCCGCGTGCCGCAGCGCAACGATTTCCGCGTGAGCGGTCGGGTCGTGGGACGCCTGGCGCTCGTTGCACCCTCGACCGATGACCACGCCGTCGAGCACGATGATCGCCCCGGTCGGCACGTCGCCGGCGGCTCCGGCTATGCGGCCGAGTTCGATGGCCTGCGCCATCCACTCGTCGTCGGCTTGTGCCTGAGCTGCCGACGGGTCCGAGACAGCGCCGGCAGTCTCTGCCGGGTCGTCGCTCATTCGCGGATCCAGGAGGATTCGAACCTCCAACCCCCGGTTCCGTAGACCGGTGCTCTATCCAATTGAGCCATGGATCCTGTTGTCGCCGCGAGACAGCTGCTCGCAGGCGGGGCCGGTTCTCTACCACAGTCGAAGCCCGGAGGACAGCGCGCAGACAGCGCGCGTCGTTCGACGCGTCGACGGCGGCAGCAGAGCAAGCCTAAGCTACTTGTTTCAATCAGAAAAATGCTTGGCGGAGAGGGCGGGATTCGAACCCGCGGAGCAGGTTACCCCACTCGCTGATTTAGCAAACCAGTGCCTTCAGCCACTCGGCCACCTCTCCAAAGAGCATTCCGCTGCTGTAACGCCCTTGTCGCTATTCGATTGTCAAAATGCCTGGCGGAGGAGGAGGGATTCGAACCCCCGGAGCTTTCGCTCGACGGTTTTCAAGACCGCTGCCTTCGACCACTCGGCCACTCCTCCAGGGCTGTCCCGGAGGCAAACGCCGCGGAAGTATATAGATGGCGACCGCCTTGTAAAGCCCTGGCGCAATTATTCGTGGCCGGGCACGAGCAGCGCTTGACCACCCATGTAAGGCCGCAGGACTTCGGGTACCACCACCGTGCCGTCGGCCTGCTGGTACTGCTCGAGGATGGCCACCACCGTGCGGCCAATAGCCAGCGCCGAGCCGTTGAGAGTGTGCACCATGCGCGGCTTTTCCCTGGGCGCCGGCCGGTAGCGAATCTTCGCTCGGCGCGCCTGAAAGTCCTCGAAGTTCGAGCACGACGAAATCTCTCGGTAGGCGCCCTGACCGGGCAGCCAGACTTCGAGGTCGTAGGTCTTCGCGGCGCCAAAACCGATGTCGCCCACGCACAGATTGACGACCCGGTAGTGCAGGCCGAGCTTGCGCAGCACCCACTCCGCGTCCTCGCGCAAAAGCTCGAGCTCGTCGTAGCTTTCTTCGGGCGCCACGAACTTGACCAGCTCGACCTTGTCGAACTGGTGTTGGCGAATCAGCCCTCGGGTGTCCTTGCCGTAGCTGCCCGCCTCGGCGCGAAAGCACGGCGAATAAGCGCAGTAGTGAATCGGCAGCTGGTCGGCCGCGAGAATCTCCTCGCGGTGGAAATTGGTGACCGGGACCTCGGCGGTCGGCACCAGAAAGTACTCGTTGCCGCCTTCGTCCTTGTCCTTGTCGCCGGAGCTCCGGCTGCCCTCGGTTTTGAAGGCGTCTTCTTCGAACTTGGGCAGCTGCCCCGTGCCGACGAGCGCGTGGCGGCGCACGAGCGCCGGCGGCCACACCTCGGTGTATCCGCGCGTGCCGTGCAGGTCGAGCATGTACTGCATGAGGGCCCGGTTCAGGCGCGAGCCGTCGCCGCGCAGGAACGTGAAGCGCGCCCCGGACACCTTGGCCGCGCGCTCGAAATCCAGGATCCCCAGGCTCTCACCCAGGTCCCAGTGGGCCTTGGGCTCGAAGTCGAACGCCGGCTTGTCGCCCCAGGTGGACACCACCGGGTTGTCTTTTTCGCTTTCGCCGTCGGGCACCGACGCGTGCGGCGCGTTGGGAATCGACAGCAGCAGGTCTCGCGACCGGCCCTCGAGCTCGGACATCTCGGCCTCGCCGGCCTTGATTTGCCCGGACAGCTCCCGCAGCCGGTCCCGCATGGTCGCAAACTCGTCGGATTTCTTGTCCGCCTTGGCCATGGCCTGGTTGGCCTCGTTGCGCTGCTGGCGCAGGGTATCGAGGCGCCCCTGAAGCTCTTTGCGGGCATCGTTGGCGGACTGCCACTCGTCTACGAGCGCCGCGACGTCGGCGCCCCGCCGGGCGGCGTCCTGTATCCGAGAAGTATCGAGCATTTCCGGCGTTCCTTCGGGTAGTTGGGGCGCGTACAGTACAGGGCCGCGTCCGCAATTGCCACCGGCTCTTAACCCGGCGCGCGCTCCCGGGTCAACGAGTGGTGAGCACCGCAAGCGCCGCCCTGGCCGGGCCCCCGGCAGCCATGCTGGCCCAACGACTCCGACGCTCGTTCGCCGTGCGAAGCTCGGGCGTGGCCTCCCGCGACGCAGCCGGGCCGAGCGCGCCCGCGACCGACGGTGCCCGGGCGACGGACGCCGAGCTCGTCGAGCGCAGCCGCGGCGGCGACCGGCAAGCCTTCTCGGCGCTGGTAGAGCGCCACCAAAAGCCGCTGTACTACCTGGCGCTGCGCTACCTGAAAAACGACGCCGACGCCGCCGATGTCACGCAGCGGGCCTTCGTTCGCATCTACCAGCGCCTCGACTCCTTTCGCGGCGACGCCAGCTTTCGCACCTGGGCCTATCGCATCACCATTAACCTTGCCCTCAATCACCTGCGCGACCACAAGCGCGAGACCGCCAGCGAAATCGAAGACAACGCCGTGGCGATCGCCCCCGTCGGCGCCGGCGACCTGGAAAAGCGACGCCGGGCCCAGCGGCTTCGCGAGGCCATCGAGGCGCTGCCGCCAAAGCAGCGGACGGTGATCGAGCTGCGCATCTACGATGAACTTCCCTTCAAGGAAGTCGCCACTCTGGCAAACTGCTCCGAGAACGCCGCCAAGGTGAATTTTCACCACGGCATGAAGCGTCTACGGCAACTGATGAACAGCGACGAGGCCGCGTAGCCATGTCTTCGAACGAACGAACCAATTCCAAAGCCGAGGCGGTGGCCGGCGACGACTTGCTCGACGAGTTTGCGGACCTGGCGGCCGACATTCGCGAGGCGCGACCGACGCCGCAGCGAGAGCCCGACTGGGCGGCCATGCGCCGCTCGATCGACGGCCAGCTCGACGAGCTCGACCAACGCCACAGCGACTCCGCGTGGCGGCGGCTTGCCAACTGGTGGAGATCGCCGTGGGTACTCGGAGGTGGTGCACTCGTTGCGGCGGCGGCCGCCTTGCTGGTCGCAACGAGCCTTCCGTCCGGGACCCCTGCGGTGGCGCCGGTCGCGACCGCGACCACAGAGGACGGCGCGACAGAAACGGTTGCCGATGCGTCGGCGTTCGTCGACGTCGACATCGACAGCGCGCTGGCCACCACGGTGCACGACCTCGACTCGGATCAGCTCGACCGCGCCCTCGAGCTTTTGGGCGAGACCGATGACCTCGCCCCGCCGGGCTTTCTCGAAGACGACCTTCTCGCCGAGGCCTTTGACGACGATCTCTTCGGCCCAACGCCCCTCGCCGACGACGACCTCGAAGAGCTAACCGACGCCGAGCTCGATGAACTGGCCGCGATCTTCGCGGGCTAACCAACACCAATGAAGAGTCTTGCCATGACAGTCAGCCGCCCGCTGCTCACCCTCCTTTTGGCCGGTGCACTGGTGGCCGTCGCGCCGCCCGACGCCGATGCGCAGCGACGGCGCAATCGACCGCTCGTCGCCCAGGCCGACGCGGCAACCAAGCGCGAACGGGTGCGCAAGCGCCTGCGCGCCGCGCGCGCCTGGAAGCTCACCGAAGCCCTGGACCTGTCGGAAAAAGACGCCGCGCGACTGTTTCCGGTGCTCAACAAGTACGACGAAAAGTTCTTCGCCCTGCAGCGCGACGGCGCCAAGCTGCGCCGCGCGCTCAAGCAGCAGCTCGCCTCCGGGGCGGCGAACCAGGCCGAGGTCAACCACCTCATCGAACAGTCGCTGGCGCAGCAACAGCGCGTGTGGGAGCTAGGCCGACAGAGGTTCGCCGAGGTGCGCCGCGTGCTGTCACCGGCGCAGGCGGCCAAAGCGCTCTACGTGCTGCCCGAAATCGATCGGGCGATCCTTCGCGAGATCCGCAAGGCGGTGCGCGGCAAGCGCGGCCGACGTGGGCGCGGCGCCGACATCGACTCGTTCGAATAGGCCTCGCCGTCGCAAACCGCCGGGCGCGAATTCCACACCGGCCTGCACGGGCGTGGTGCCGGTTCGCTCTGTTACACTTCGACGCGATGGTCAACGCGACCTGCGGGCATTGTGGGGAGACTCTTTCCTTTAACGATTCCGAGATCCCGCCCAGTGGCAAGGTAACCAAGTGCCCGGCGTGCGGAGAGTCGGTCACCGTCATGCCGCAGGGGGCCGCGGACATGGGGCTTCCCCCCATTCCCGGAGCTGCGGAAGCGAAAGCGACCGTGTTTGGTCTGGGCACGGACGGGCCGGCTCCAGGCCCAGCCGCGGGCGGCGGCGGACTGCTCGGCGATTTACCGGTGCCGAAACGGGCGTCGGCGCTAGCCAACGCGGGTGCATCCGCGCAACCAATTCCCCCGTCCGGACTGTCCGCGGCCGGGGACCTCGACAACTTGCCGGCACCCAAGGGCGCGCCGTCGCCCTTTGCCGACGTTCCCGATTTGCCGGCGCCGGCGAGTTCGCCATCGTCGGGGTTCGCCGACGTTTCCGACTTGCCGGCACCCAAGGGTGCGATACCGACGAACCTGGGCGGCGGCGGGGCCGGCATCATGGAGCTGGACGACCTGCCCGCGCCGAAAGCAGCGGCCCCGGGCGGAGGCGCGAGCTCGTTTTTCGACGACGACAACCTGCCCGCACCCAAAGCGCCCGCCGCGCCCGGCGGCGCGAACTCGTTCTTCGACGACAACCTGCCCGCGCCCAAGGCGCCGGCCGCGCCCGGCGGCGGCGCGAGCTCGTTTTTCGACGACGACAACCTGCCCGCGCCCAAGGCGCCGACCGCGCCCGGCGGCGGCGCGAGCTCGTTTTTCGACGACGACAACCTGCCCGCACCCAAGGCGCCGGCCCCCGCGCCCGCGCGGTCGACCATGGCCGGGCTCGGCGGCGACCTGCCCGCGCCCAAAACGGGAACCGGGACCGTCGCCGGCCTTGGCGGCGACCTGCCCGCGCCCAAGGGCTTCTTCGACAACCCCGCCACCGGGGCCGGCGATCTGCCCGCGCCCAAGGGCTTTTTCGACAACCCCGCCACCGCGGCACCTGCGCCGGCGCCAGCGCCGGACGTCGATTTGCCCGCGCCCAAGGGGTTCTTCGACGACGTGCCCGCACCGGCGGCGGCGCAGCCGGACGCGGCGGCCGACTTGCCCGCGCCCAAGGGCCTTTTCGACGACGTCCCCGCTCCAAGCAGACCATCGGCCAGCGCGGCACCGCCAAGCGCAGCGGGGCCAGCGGGCCCCGCGGGCGACGGCGTCCTCGATCTCGACGACCTCGACCTCGAGCCCAGCCGCATGGCGCCTTTGCCGACGGCGGGCGGCCAACCGGCGCCGGGCGGCGGATTCTTCGACGAAGGTGCCGGCACCCAGGCGCCGCCGCAGACCAGCGCCAACAGCCCGTTTGCCCTGGACGACCTCGACCTCGAAGCGCCCGCCACCCAGGCGCCACCGGCACCGGCCGTCCCGCTCGAGCTCGGCGGCGACGGCGGCAGCAGCGAATTTGACGGCGTCGACCTGCCCGGTTCTCTCGACGACGACTCCCTGGGACTTGAAGTGCCGAGTGCCAGCGGCGGCACCACCGGCGGCGTGGTGTCCTTTACGACTCCCAGCCCCGGGGCGGCGACCAAGGGACCGGCACCGAACCCGGTCGGCCTCGGCGGTCCGCCCATCGAGGCCGACGACGCCCTCGACCTCAACACCGACGACGCGATGGGCGGCAACCAGGCGGTCGCCCACATTCCGCCGGCCACCATGGCTGCGGGCCCCGACGAAGAAGCCGAGGGCAAGTCCAAGAAGAAGAAAAAGAAGAAGGGTAAAAAGGGCAAGACCAGCCGGCTCGCCCTCATTGCCGGCGCCGCCGTCGCGGTGCTCGCGGCGGGCGGCGTGGCCGGGTTCGTCTACTGGCAGGGGCAGCAAGAGGCCGCGGCCATGGTGGCGCAGCGCCTGCGCGGCGCGCGCAATCAGATGGCCGCCGACGCCGCCGGACACTGGACCCGGGCCGGTGACGAGGCCCGAAAAGCCCTCGCCGCCGAACCCGAGAACGCCGACGCCCTCGGCCTGGCGGCCCAGGCTCACTACGCGGCCATCATCGACCTGGGCAGCGACTCGACCAGGCGGCAAAAAGAAGGCGACCAGCTGCTCAATCAGGCCACCGCCAAGACCCTCGAGGGGCCCGAGCTCGACAAAGCGCGCGGCCTGCGCGCCCTGGTCGAAAAGACACCGGCCGCCGCCCTCAAGCTGCTCAAGCCCATCGCCGCCCGGGACAAGCGCGACCCCAACGCCGCCCTGTATTTGACCTGGGCCCTGGTAGCCAACAACGACCACAAGGCCGCGGTCGCCCAGGCCGACGCCGCCCTCAAGCTCACGCCCAACCGCGCGCCCCTTTGGTACGCCAAGGGAAAATCTCACGTTTCGCTCAACGAGCGCGACAAAGCGCGCGAGGCGTTTCTCAAGGCCATCGAGCGCGACCAAAACCACGTCGGCGCGCTGGTCGGCGCCGCCCAGGTGGCGGAAACCACGCGCTTTAACGAGCGCGAAGAGCGCTACCTCGAGATCCTGCAGCGCAAGGACATCGACAAGGCCGACCCGCGAGCGGTCGGCCTGGCCTGGGCCCTGGCCGGCGACGAAGCTCTGCGCGCCGGCCGCGTGGACGAGGCTCGGAGCCGGTACGCAAAGTCCCTCGAAAGGTGGCCGAGCAACGGTCCCGCGACCATCGGCGAGGGCAAGGTGCTGCTCGCCCAGGAGCGCTACGAGCAGGCCGCTCAGCGCCTCAAGGCGGCCCTGGGCAGCAACCCGGACAACCTGGAAGGGACCATTGCGTTTGCCGAGGCGGCGGCCGGCGCCAACCAGTTCGCCGAGGCCAAGCAGGCCATCGACCGCGCCATCACCATGGGGCCGGACGACCCGAACGCACACTACGTGCAGGGCTCGATCTTGGAGCGCGACCCGCAGGCCGCCCCCGGCGCCGCCGAGGCCGCCTACCGCAAGGCGGTGGAGCTGGCACCCGAAGGGGAAATCGCGGCGACCGTGGCCCTGTCGCGACTGCTGGTGCGGGAAAACCGCGGCAGCGAGGCGGTGGCCGCCCTCGAGCCGGTCGAGGCCGCGGCCGAGGAAGACCACGCCCTGGCCGTGACCCTGGGCGTCGCCTACCTGGGCAGCAACGACGCCGTCCGGGCAGAAACGTGGTTTCGCAAGGCCCTCGAGCGGCGCCCCGACGACGTCGAGGCGTTGCTGCAGCTCGGGCTTGCGCTGTCGGCCCAGGGCAAAAACGACGCTGCCCTCGACGCCCTCAAGCAGGCCTTCGCCGCCGACCAGACGCGCGAGGACATCGGCTCTCGCCTGGCGCTCGTGTACGAGGACGACGACCGCGACCAGCAGGCCGCCGAGGTCTACCGCAAGCTGCTGCAGAACCCGCAGGCGTCGATCAACGTGCGCGCTCGGGCAGGCCGGTTCTACGCCCGGGTGGGCCGCATGGAAGAAGCGGCGGCCCTGGGCGAGCAGATCCTCGCCGAGGACCCGAAGGAAGCCGCCGGGCACTTCTTGCGCGGCGAGGGCTACTACCAGGCCGGCCAGTACCCCGAAGCGCTCGCCGCCTTTCGCGACGCCGTGCGGCGCAACGAACAGGCGCAGTACCTCGAGGGCGTGGGTCGAGCGGCCGAGGCCGAGAACCAGCTCGAGGAAGCGCTGCGCGCCTACGGCCGATCGAGCGCGCTACGCCCGGAATACGTGCGGCCGCGGGTCGGTCGCGGCCGCATCCGCGTGAAGCGCCGCGAGTACACCATGGCCCTCGAAGAACTCGAGATCGCCGCGAAACTGGCGCCGAACAACGCCGAAATCTGGTTCCTCATGGGCGAAAGCCACGCCGAGCGCGCCGAAGAGCGCGACGCCGTGGACGCCTACGCCCGGTCTTTGCGCATCGACGACGAGCAGCCCTACGTGCACTACCGCCTCGGCCGCGTGTTCTACGACCTGGACAAAGCGCGCTCGGCGGCGTCGGCGTTCGCCGCGGCCACCCGCCGCGCCCTCGGCGGCGAAAAATGGTTGCTCGACGCGTACTTCTTTCAGGGCTACGCCCTCGACAAGGCCGGCAGCAAATGCGCGGCGGCGGACGCGTTCGGCTCGTTCATCGAGCGCGCACCGGCGGGCAGCGCCCGGTTGCGCGACGCCAAGCGCGAGCGCCTGCGGCTCCAGGCCCAGTGCCGGTGACCGCCGGCGACGACGCGCAGGGGCATCTGCGTTTTCCCGGCTTCGGCCCGCAGCAGCCGGCGGCGCCGGGCGACGCGACGGCGTCTGCCGGGCGCTCGTGATTGACTCGCCGCGCAACCGGCAGTTTCGGGACATCGGGCCAACACGCGGTTGAACGGCGGCGGCCCCTGGTGTTCGATTCGCAGATGTTGCCGGCAACGGCGCCGGGCGACCCCTCCCCATGATCGACTCCCTCAAGCAGCGTCTTTTGCGAGCTCGCCAGGTCGCCCAAAGCGGCGTGAACGCCGCGCGCACCGCCGGCGGCGCCGGGCTTCTCGCGCAGCTGTCGCCCTCGGGCGTCGCTGCGTTCATGCGTCGGTCCCGCGGCGCCCGGCCCGGCCCGCACACCGCGTTGCTGCTGCACGCGTGCAACAAGCCCGAGCAACCGGCGGTCGCCGACAGCGAGCGGCGGCTGTCGTGGGCGGCCCTCGATCGCGAGACCAACCAGCTCGCCCACGCGCTCGCGGCCCGCGGCGTACGGCGCGGAGACCGCGTGGTCGTGATGCTGCGCAACGGGGTCGAAGCCGTGGTTGCCGGAGAAGCGCTCGCTCGCCTGGGCGCGGTTGCGGTGCGCGTGAGTTTTCGGCTCAAGGCCCCGGCCCTCGCCGGCGTGCTGCGCGACATGACGCCCGCCGCGGCCATCTATCACCGCGACTACGCTCTCACCTTCGACCGGGCGCGGCAGGGCGTGGCGACACCTGGAGACGATGCCCTTGTCGTGGTCGGCGCGAGCGCCGATGCCGCCGGCGTCGCGACCGCGTACGATGACGCCGTCAGTCGGCACCCGGGCGCGAGCCCGCCCGACAGCCACTACGCCGACGCCGCCGACGCGGTCTTGTTCACGGCGGGCCTGACCGGCCCGGCCCGGGCCATTCGACGCCCCCTCGGCGAATCGCCGCCCGCCGTGCTCGAGCTCGTCCGCCGCGTTGGTATGACGGCGGACGACCGGCACCTCGTGGTGTGCCCGCTGTTCGACAGCGCCACGGCCCTCATCACCCAGACCATGCTGGCGCTGGGCGCGTCGAACATACTGGTCGACCACTTCGACGCCGAGCGGTTCCTGGCCGCGGTCGAGCGCGAGCGAATCACCGGCGTCTATCTCAACCCGACCATGCTGCACCGACTCCTCGCGCTGCCCGAGCGAGTCCGGCGCCAGCACGACGCGAGCTCTCTGCGCTGGGTCATCTGCGGGGGCGCGCCGCTGCCCGCCGAAACTGCGAGCCGCTTTCAAGAGGCGTTCGGCTACATGCTGTGGAACGCCTTTGGCGCAACGGAGCTCGGTCTGGTGACGCTGGCCGGGCCCTACGACCACGCCGGGCGCCCCGGCACCGTCGGCCAACCGCTGAGCGGCCACCGCCTGTCGCTGCGCGACGCCGCTGGAAAGCCTGTCCCGCCGGGCGACGTCGGCGAGCTGTGGGTCGCTCGCGAATCGAGCGCGGGCGACGAGCGGCCAGAGGAACTCGAGTACGTCTTTGCCGGCGACCTCGCCCGGGTCGACGACCAGGGGCACTACTTCGTCCTGGGCCCCAGGTCCGACGCCGTCGCCACGGGCGGCGCCGACATCTACCCGAGCGAGGTCGAGGATCGCCTCTACGGCCACCCGGCCGTCCTCGAGTGCGCGGTCGTCGAAGGAGCGGTGGACGGCGAGACGGCGGTGGGCTCCGAGCCCCGCATCGAAGCATTCGTGGTCCCGCGGTCGCGCCAGCGCGCAACCCTCGACGAACTGCGCGGCTTCGTCGACGCGGTTCTCGCGGCGGCCGGACCGGTATCGGGCCACGCCCCAACGGTCGCATTCGTCGACAGCCTGCCCCACACGCCCACGGGGAAACTCAACCGCCCCGCTCTGCGCAAAGGCGCCCGGTGAACCATGCCCTGGCAGCGGCGCGCAGAACCCCGCGCAAGACGTCGCCGCTGCGACCGCGGCGGCGACGCCTCGTCGCCCTGCTAGGGGCTCTCGCGACCTTCTGCGTCTGCGCGACCGCCGCAGCCGGGCCGCGCGATCCGTTTGCCTGGGTCGATGCCGACGCTCCGGTGGTCGCCTCGCTCGACCCGGCGTCGCTGCCCACGCTGCTGACCACAGCGGGGGCCGACGGCAGCGCGCTCCTCGGGCTTGCCGGCGAGACGGCCCGCCCGATCGACACCGCCGGACTCGAGGCCCTGGGGGTCGACCCCGACCGGCCCATTGCGCTGGGTCTGGGTGCTATCGACGGCCCCCGGACGTCCGCACTGTTTGAACAGCTCGCCGACGCCCGGGTGTGGAACGACCAGCTGTTTCGCGAACTGCGGAAGACCTACTGGCGCAATCGCCTGGTCATCCCGGTTGGCGACCGCAAAAAGGCGCGCGCGGCGGCCGAGCGGCTGGCCACCCGAACCGATGCCCTGCTGTCGGTCGCCACCGACGAAGCCCGCTCCATTGCCATGGTGTTTGGAGCCCATCCCAAGCGCGCCGACGCCGCCGTCAAGGCCCTGCGCGCGCGCGGCGTACTGGCCCTCGGTTGGGAGCGCGACTCGCGCATGCTGATCGCCCTGCGCCTGCCGGGCAAAGGGGATGTTCTGGTGGTCGATGCCGTGCGGCCCTTTGGCGGCGTGCCGATCGTGTGGGAGCGAAACCGCCGCGAGGTCTTCGGCCTGCTCGACCGGGCGGCCGGAACCGGAAACCTGCGGCCGCAGCTCGAGCCGGGACCGGGCCCCGGAGCCGCCCTCCGCTTGTGGCTGCGCGGCGAGCAGAGTTTGACGGCGATGGGCGCCCTCGCGCGCCGACAGATCTTGTTTGCGGTCGCCGCCGCCGACCGCGACCGGGGCAAGCGGCGCACGCTGGTGGCACGGGGCCGCCAGCAGCTGGCCGCGTGCAAACGCTTCGACTCCCTCGCGGGCCGGGGCAGCCTGCGCTCGCTCGCGTTCGCCATTGACGCAGGCGACGACGCCATCGAAATCGACCTGCGCGGCGCGCGCCGTGAAACCCGGCCCGCCATCGCCGTGCGCGACGACGGCCTTTGGGCGGCCCTGGACGGAGCCCCCTGGGCGGCGGCGCTGCACACCGCCAGCTTGACCGCCGCTCGGCGCGCGCCCCGAGCCGAGGTCCTGCGCGACGCCGACGAGCTCCGCGACGCGACGGTCGCCTGTGGCGCGGGCGCAACCCTCGCGACCCTTGCCTTTGCCGGTCCGGGGCTGGCCTATCTGGCCGCCGACGCCCTCGCGACGGGAAAGCCAATCGCAAAGCTCGTCGCCAAGGCGCGCAACGCGGCCTGGTTTCGCGCCAACGGCGGGGTCGCCGCCATCGTGAGCCTGCCGCGAAACCTGCGTCGGCGGGCGCGCAAGGCCGCGCGCAACAGTCCTCACGTCCGCACGGTGCCCCTGCCCGACGGCCTCGCCCTCGCCGTGGGCGATCCGGACGCGCTGGCGTGGCTGTCGCCGAAAGCCCGCGCCGGGCGCGACGACGACGCGAACGACGACGACGCAGACGGAGCCGTGGCCAGCGGCGACGAAAACCGCCCGGACAGCAGCGACCCCGGCAGCGGCAGCCCGGGCGGCGATACCTCCGCGCCGGCGGAGGCCGAGGAGGCCGTCAACGACGTTACTCCCCTGGTTCGCTTTGCCGTGCGCTCCCGCGCGGAGGCGCCCCCCTGGCTGGCCAGCCTGCTCGGCCCTGTCTGGGGCCGGACCGTTTCCATCGAGGGCTCGGTCGAGCTGCGCCGCGAGGTGCGCGCCCGGGTCCGACTGATGCTGCGGCGGCGCTGATACAGTCCGGTCGTGGTGCGAGGTGACTGAAAAGCAAGGCGGCGCCGGGGCCGGACAGCGCGAGACCGCGGCCCCGCCGCGGGACACCAAGCCCATCGTCCTCGGCACGGCTGGCCACATCGACCACGGCAAGACCGCGTTGGTCCGCGCCCTCACCGGCATCGACACGGATCGGCTCGCGGTCGAGAAGGAGCGGGGCATCACCACCGAGCTCGGCTTTGCCCACCTCGACCTGGACGGCTACCGGCTCGGGTTCGTCGACGTACCCGGGCACGAGCGCTTCATCCGCGCCATGGTGTCGGGCGCGGGCGGCCTGGATCTGGTGTGTCTGGCGATTGCGGCCGACGAAGGCATCATGCCCCAGACCCGCGAGCACCTGGACGTGTGCGAGCTCCTCGGGGTCCGCCGGGGCATCGTCGCGCTCACCAAGGCCGATCTCGTCGACGACGAGTGGCTCGAGCTGGTCGCCGACGAGGTGCGCGCGGGCCTGGCGGGCCGATTTGTCGCCGACGCGCCCCTCGTGCCGGTCTCGGCGCGCACCGGGGCGGGCCTCGACGATCTGCGGCGGGCGATCGCCGACGCGGTCCGCGACCTGCCGCCGCGGCCGGCCGACGGTGTGTTTCGCCTGCCCCTCGACCGGGTGTTCTCCCTGCGTGGATTCGGCACCGTCGTGACCGGCACGGCGCTGGGCGGTGAAGTCGGCACCGGGGATGCCCTGGTCGTGCACCGCACGGGCCAGGAGGCGCGCGTCCGCGGCGTTCAGGTTCACGGTGAAGCGGTCGACCGTGCAAGGGCGGGCACTCGGTGCGCGCTGAATCTCACCGGCATCGATCGGGACGACCTGCGGCGCGGCGACTGGCTGTTTCACCCGCAAACCGTGCGGCCGACGCACTTGCTCGACGCTCGCCTGCGGTACCTGCCGACCAGTCGAGGAGCGTTGCCTCGGCGCAGCAAGGTCTTGCTGCATCACGGCACCACCCAGGTCAACGCGACGGTGGTTCTGCTCGGAGCGGATCGACTCGAACCCGGCGCTGATGGGCTCGTTCAGCTGCGCATCGACGTAGCCGACGCCCTGGCGGCTCTGCCTGGCGATCGCTTTATCGCCCGCGGCACGACCGTGCAGAAACACTACGGCACGACCCTCGGCGGGGGCGAAATCGTGCGCGTCCACGCGCCGAAGGTTCGGCGGTCGGCGGTCGACGGGCTGGCAACCGCGCGGGCTGTCGCCGCCGCGGACCCGCGCGAGCGGCTCGCTCTGGAGATCAAGGCCAGCTCGGCGGCACCCATCAGCACCGCCGAGCTCGAGCGGCGCCTCGGGTGGCCGTCAGCCCGCCTGGCGGAGTTGCTCGACGACCTGGTCGCCGCGGGTGACGTGGTGCGCTACGGCGTCGACAACGACCCGCTGTATTGCCACGCGGAGCCCTTTGCCCGCCTCGAAAAGCACGTGCTCAGCACGCTCGACGAACGCTCGCGCCAGCACGACAGCGGCGTCGGAGCCCTGCGAGCCGAGCTGCGCTCGCTGCTGCCACCGGCGGCGGCCTCGCGCCTGTTCGAGACCCTGCTGGCCGCCCTCGAGCGGCGCCGGGCCATCGAAACCGACGGCGAGCTCGTCCGGCGGCGCCGGCGCGGGCCCGGGCAAAGCGCCCCGGCGGCGCAGGTGCTCACGCCGCTCGCGCAGTCACTCGCGCCGGCCTTTGCCGAGTGGGGGCTCGCGCCCAAGCGTCCCAAAGAGCTCTCGGCCGACGTCGGGGCCGACGCCGGTGAGCTGAAGAAGGCGCTGGCGCAGCTCGTCGATGCCGGGCTCCTGGTTCGCGTCAAGGCCGACCTGCTCGTCGACGCCGACGCCGTCGCCGAGCTGCAGCAGCGCCTGGTCGAGTTTCTCGACACCCACGGACAGATCGCGCCGCCCGAGTGGAAGCAACTTGCGGGCGTGTCACGCAAGTTTGCCATTCCCCTGGCCGAATACTTCGACCAGAAGAAGGTCACCTTGCGCGTCGGCGACCTGCGCAAAAAGCGCTAGCGGCCTGGGGCGAGCGCTGCCTCCGGGTGGTGGGCTGGCGTGGGGGCGCTCGAGGCTCCCGGTTAGGGGGCGGGCGGCGGGTCGGCCAGCGACCACCAGCCGGTCGACACGCGATCGGTGCCGCGTTGCTCGGTCCAGTAGCGGACGCTCATGCGCGGTCCAAGCGTGGCAAAAAGCCGAACCAGGGGCTCGAGGTCAGCGTCGGCATCGGCGACGCCGGCCAGCCGACGGACGGCTTCGACCACCTCGGCGGCCGTTTGCCCGAAGAATCCCGTGCCCGCGTCGACGTAGTCGACAATCACCCCGTCGGGGAGCGCGGGCGCAGGAGCGCGACCGCCAGCGAGAAACGCCTTGCTCCACTCGACCGACGTCGAGAACACCCACCAGCCGTCTTTGTCGAACATGTGCGGGACGCCGTCGAAGTCGACCTCGAGTTCGCGGTCGCCGAGCAGATCGCTGATCCACCCCCCGCGCACGACCGTGGTGGGCACTCCGAGGCCGAGGTTCTTGCGGCTCACGACCGGTTTGTTCACCCGACGCCCCGCAATGCGCCCCAGGCCGGCCGCAAACTCTCGCAGCACGGCGACGTGAAGCCGGGTCCCGGTGCCGGGCGTGGTCGGCCGGCCAACCAGCATCACGTGGTACGCGGGCAGCTCGCCGAGCTCGAACGCCCCGGGCGCGGATTTCGCGGCCGCCGACGCGCTTGGCCGACCGCGGCGCGGCGGCGTTTTTGCCAGACGAATGCGGCGAAACCGCGCTCCGGGGCCGATCAGCAGGGCATTTTCGCCCGCGAACTGGTCAGGCAGCTTTCGCAGCAACGTGCGCAGCGTTGCCATCTCCCGGTAGTAGACGTCTTCGATCGAGTCGCTGGCCAGCTGCTTGGCGGGGTCGTCGTCGAATAGCCCTTCGAGCCACATGTCCGCGACGTTTTCCTCGAACTGATCGCGCAGTCGCAATAGACCGGTGCCCACCGGGGTGGTCGTGCTGAGCACGACCGCCCGCTCCGGCGTCCACGGGATTCGCGTACGCAACTCGCTGTCGGCCAGGTTGGCGACTGCCTGCCGGTCCGCCTCCCACCCGGCAAAGGACACCGTCGGCTCCGCGCCCAGCGCCACGCGCAGCGCACCGCGGGTGGCACCGCGATCGAGTAGCTCCGTAAGCTGCTCCAGATTGCCGAGCAAATCGGTGTCGTCGAGTCGTCGGGTGGCGTCGCCCACGGGCGTGTCGCGCCAGCGAGTCCATTCGCGAGTCCACTCGCGAGCCTCGGCCATCAGGGGCCGCACGTCGTAGCCCACGTGCAGCGCCACCAGGTCTTCGGTCGGCGGCAGGCGCTCGACGGCCCAATCGCGAAACGGACGCGCGTTGGGCGGTCGCCCCGGTCCGAGCTTGACCGTGAGCTCCGAACCGCTGACGACGACCTCCAGCCGCATGCGCAGCTGCACGACGGCGTCGGCGACTCGCTGATTGTCGGCTTCGCTGCCGACCATGACCTCGGGAAACCCATCGTCAAGGGCGCTGCGCATCGCCTGGCGATCGACGAAGTCGGCCAGGGATGCTTCGAACACCGTCGTGTCGCCGGAGGTTGTGGCGCCCGCCCCACCGGTCGCAGCCGCCAGCTGGCCCACCAGGAGGTTGAGGCCGGCCCCAAACTCACCCGCCTGCTCCGGTGAGCGCAGGCGGGCGTACAGCACCATCGCCGGCAGCTCGATGGCATCGAGGGCGGTCACCAGATCGGACTGCAGCGTCGCTGCGGCCGACGCGTCGCCCGCGTCGCTGGCGCCGTAGAGCAAGCCGACGGCCAAAAACGCCCGTACCCACCGGCCAAACTGTCGGGTCCCCGCGTCGCGGACACCGAAGGCGACTTCCAGGGGCAGCTCACCCCGCGCTTCGTCGAGCTTGCCGCGCAGGGCGGCGGCGGTCAGCCCGGGCTCGAGCGCCTGGGCAAGTTCGCCCGTGAGGGGCCAGGACAGGACCCGGTCGGCCAGACTCTCGATGTCGTGCACGACCACAAACGTCGACACGTCGTGGTGAAAGGCGCGAGCAAACCGGCTGCCCCGGTCGAGGGTCGGACTCGAGGCAACCTCGGGCTCGGCAGCGGCCGAAAGGGGCCGGTCCGACGCCGTGGGCGAGGCCGCCGCAGCCGGCCCGGCGGCCGGGCCGACTTTCGTGCCGCACGCCGCGAGCACCAACGCGAAGACGACGCTGCACCGCAACCGGTTCATGCGGTTACGGTATCAGCAATTGCCTGGCGGCCGCCGCGCCGAGAAACCGCGGCGCGACAGCCCCGGCGCGCTCCCGCGCGCTCTAGAAGAAATAGGCGACGCCGCCGCCGAAGTACAGCAGGTTGCGAAACCCGACTTCGACGTTGAGCGACAGGTTTTCGATGATGTCGAAGCGGCCGCCAAACATCGCCTGAACGATCGGCACGACCGGGGGAATGTCTTCGTTCGGCTCGTCGATCTGGCCACCGGACGTCACGGGAATGCAGCGTCCCGGCTCCTGAATGGTGTCGGTCGGCCCCGGCGAGCAAATCGTGTCGGTCTGGCGAACCTCGCCGAGAATGATGCCGAGACCCAACCCGGCGCCGTAGCGCAGCGAAAAGAAGTCGGTAATCGGCTCGTGCCAAACGAAGGCGACGTCGAGGCCAATCATTCCAAAGCCGTCGAACTCGACGTCGTCCGGATACTCCCCCGACGTCGACGCGTCATCGCCCTTTTCCAGGTAGAGGCACGGCTCCGGGTCCTCGGGGCACTCGGCCTCGAGGCTGTGGTAGTCGAGACCGAAGACGACGTCGAACTGGCCTTTGCGCCGAATGACCTCGAGGCCGAAAGCCGGCTGGAAGACGCCGCCGGGCACCTCCTCGATGAAGAGTTCCAGCATTCCCTCGGGCAGAATGACGCCTCGGGTTCGAAAACCGACGCCAAGCGCCGACGCCGGCGGCTGGTTGGAGGCGGCAGCGGTGGCGCTGGGCTCGTCCTCGGTTGCAGCGGCGCTGTCCTCGTCGGCAAACTCGTCGTCCTGAGCCCAGGCGGGGCCCGAACAAAGCAGAATCGCCAGCAACACCCCCGCGCTAGAAGCGCCCTTCGGCACCTGCGTCCCGGTCCTTCGCATCGTCGTCCTCCTCGTTGGTCGGCGCAGCATACCGTATACTGCGAAGCTCATTCGTCGCCCCCCGCTGTGCCCAATTTCCGCGAACAGATTCCCCGCTCCGTGATCGCGGTCGCGATCGCTGTGATCGCGGCCGTCCCGGGCGCGTGCGGCGGCGACGTCGGCGGCGATTTGGGCTCGCCGTGTGAAGACCACGGCGATTGCCAGTCGAACACCCAGTGTCTCGCCAGCGTCTGCACCGGATTGTGCGAGTCCGACGGCGACTGCGGCGGAGGCTACGCGTGCACCGAGCGCGGCCGCTGTGAAGCGTCCGGCGCGGCCGCGGGGGTTCCCTGCCGGCGCGAAGCCGATTGTGGACCGGGCCTCGCCTGTGGCCTGCAAGCCACGGACAGCGATGCCGATGGCCGCCTCGACGGCGCGTGCACCGTCGAGCTCCCGGGCCGCCCGCTCGGCGACACCTGCGCCGACGACCGCGACTGCCGCAGCGGCCTGTGCGCCCTGGCGCGGTGCACCGTGGTGTGCGCCGACGACGGCGACTGCGCGGCGAACCACGCCTGCGTCGACGTCCCCTCGGTCGGTTCCCAGGGCGCCCTGTATCAATCGTGCCTGCCTGCCGAGGGACGCGCCACCGTCTCGTGGAGTCTCGACGGACCGTCGGGCGCGGTGGTCATCCCGGTGCCGTCCCACGCGGTCTCCCTGGCGCTCACCTCGGCGGTGGCCGACCCGGCCCAGGTTGTCGGCCCGACGAGCGTACGGGCGCCCAACGGCGACGTGCTGTACGACCGCGACCGCCCGACTGCCGGCAACGCCCTTCGGTTTGAGCCGTCGCGGGGCGCTTCGACGCTGCTTTTGCCCAACACGCCGGCCCTGCGCCTGCGCACCGGCCTGTACCGGGTCGACGTCGCGTCGGCCGTCCGCGGCGGCCCGGGCACGGCGGCGCCGACCGTCCGCGTCGACTACCTGCTGGGCCGCGGCGGCTCCCGTTTGGATCTGAACGTTCACGTCGTGTCCCTCGAAAGCCACCCGTGCGCCGACCAGCTGGGATTCGCCAGCGCCGCGGAAGCCGCGGCCGCGGAAGCCCTTCGGGACCAGTTCCTCCCCGAGGTCGAGCGAATCTTTGCCGCGGCCGACATCGAGCTGGGATCGGTGCAGTTCATCGAGCTCGACGTCGCCGCCGAGCTCGCGGTGCTCGATGCCACCGAGATCGACGACCTGCTCGTGGCCGGCGGCTCCGACGACGCCGTCGACTTATTTTTGGTTCGCGGCATTCGACCCGCCGGCCTGCAGGCCGTCGGCGGCGGCACGCGCCGAGCGCCCCGCCTGGCCAACGCGCCCGTTTCGGGCGTTGCCCTGTCGGCCGAGACGCTGTGCTACCGGTCGTGGACCGAGACCGCGCGGGTCGCCGCCCACGCCATCGCCCGACAGCTCGGCTTGTTTCGCAGCATCGAGCCCGACGGCACCGAAGACCTCATCGGCGACAGCGAGGCCGACTCCAACAACCTGCTGTACTTTGGCGAGTACGGCGGCATCGAACTTTCGGCGGGACAGGCCAGCGTTCTTCGGGCAAACCCGGTGCTCCAATGACCCGGCGCATCGCGATAGCCAAACGACTTCGCCGGCTGGCCCTCGGCGCTACCATGGCCCTTGGAGCCGGGGGCATCAGCTACGCGACCGCCGTCACCAACGGCGCCCTCGCGCCCGATGACGGGCCCCGCGACTCCGTCGCCGGCGATGTCGATACCCTCGAGGCGCAGCTGTCGGGCATCGACTTTCTCCCCGACCGCGATCGCCTCGACGGGGTCGTGGCCGGCAACGCCGTTGCCGACCTGGTCGAAATGGCCAACGATACCGGTGCTCAGGCCGGCCGCCGGCTGCGGGCCCTGCGGTCTTTGGGCGCCTACGACACCGGGCCCGCCCGCGAAGCGCTCATCGAAACCGTCGAGCGCTACGACAGCGCCGAGGCCGGCATCGAGCTCGTGTACCTGCGCGCCGCGATCGAAGCCCTCGCCGACCTCGGCGGCGTCGCCGGCGACGACACGGCCATCATCATCGGCGATCTGCTCGAGCATCCGTCGCCCGACGTGCGCGCCGCCGCAGCCCGGGGCCTGGGCGACCTGGGCGACCCCGTCGGCACCGGCTTTCTCTTTCGCCGTCTCGACGTCGAAAAAGTCCCCTTCGTCCGCGCCGCCATCGACCGCGCCCTCCGCGACCTAACCTAGCCCCCACCAACAGCCACGCGCCAACCCCTTCAACCCCACCCGCCAGGCGCCGCGCGAGACCCCGCGGGCCCGCCCACGAAAAACCATCCGCCCGCTAACCGAGGCTCTCCCGAGCAATTCGCCAACATCGAACCCACACGATGACCCCCAGGCAGCTCGATGACCCCCGCGGGCCCGCCCACGAAAAACCATCCGCCCGCTAACCGAGGCTCTCCCGAGCAATTCGCCAACATCGAACCCACACGATGACCCCCAGGCAGCTCGATGACCCCCGCGAGCGCGACCACTCGCAACCATCCGCCCGCTAACCACGGCTCTCCCGAGCGATTCGCCCACATCGAACCCACACGATGACCCCCAGGCAGCTCGATGCCCCCCGCGGGCGCGACCACTGCCAACCAACTGCCGGCCCACGGGCCGGCACCTCCAGCCCCCACCCAATCCCACTCCGGCCGAGCACGCCAGGCGCGAACGCACAGGGGCGGAGTCGCTGGGGGCCGGCCGCGCGCAGTTCGGACCGCACGCGCTGCGGTCCATGCTCGGCACAACGCCCCGCGCCCTACGCCCACCGATCAGCGGACCGTATGCCTGAGCACGGCCGGCCCCCAGCGCGCAGCCCCGCTATGCCAACCCGTCCTTCGCCATACCAGGCCTTTCCTGGCATCGCCTGCGCATCGCCTGCGCATCGCCTCGCCTCGCCCAAGGACGACAACGAAACGACAACAGAAAACGAAAAAGCGGGGGAAGCCGGAACCATTTCCGAACTCCCCCCGCGGGCGGCCCCGGACCCGCTACGGGGCCAAACCAAGCAAAAAGATGTCGCGCTGCGACGAAAAGGGCAGCGGTCCTGTGCCGAAGTCGATGCGCTCCGCGTATTGACCGGTAACGACAGCCCCGCCGTCGGCGCGCGCCGCCACGGCCATTCCCGCGTCGTCACCAACCCAGCCGAAGCCATGAGCCCACAGCGGCTGGCCGGCGGCGCTGACCTTCGCAACAAAGATATCGGCCCCGCCCGCGCTTTCGAGAGAGGCGTCCCCAACCGCGAGGCTGGTTTCGAACCGGCCGGTGAGCAGGGTCTCGCCGGTCGCGGTCACGGCCATGGCGAGAACCTCGTCGGCGCCGGGCCCGGCCAGGTCGAGGGTCCACTCGAGCTCACCGCCGGCGTAGCTCGACACGAAGCCGTCGGCGCCGGCCTGAAGATCACCGCCGGCGCGCGTTCCCGCCACCAGCACCCGATCGCCGGGCGCGGTCGCGACCGCGGCAATGACCGCGTCCGCGCTAGCGGTCACCGCGTCCGACCACTGCAGCGTCCCGGCTCGGTCCAGGTGACGAACGACGCCGGTGCGGCCGGTGTCGGCGGCGCCGCCGCCCGAGTAGCCGACCAACGTCGGTCGATCCACCGCCGCTCCCGAAGCGTCGGTCGTGGCCAGCAAGATCATGCCGGTCACCGCGTCGCGGCCCGGCGTGGCGATGGTGTCGATCCAGAGCACGTCGCCGGCGGTGCCGATGCGCGCCGCGAACCCGTCCCAATCGCCGACGCTCACGAGCGTCGCGGCACCGAGGCGCACCTCGCCCGAAAAGCGCCCGGCAACGTACAGGCTGCCGTCGCGGGACGCGTCCACGGCCGTGACCTCCGCGCGACCGAGGGGACCTCCCAGGGCAAACGCGGCCAGGTCCGCGCCCGCGGCGTTTCTGATCGCCACAAAGCCGTCCCGCTCGCCGGCGGCCCGCAGGGGGCCCTGGCTGGTGGCGAGCACCCCCGAAAACGAGCCCCCGAGCGCGGTAATGCCGTTGGCTCCCGCGACGACCGAGGCACCGTAGTGGTTGCCGGCGCCGCCCAGGCGGTTGGCCGCCAAAAACGTGCCGTCGAAGGCGTCGTACCGGGCCACCACGGCGTCGTAGCCGTCGGCGTCGAGCCGTCCGCCGCCGAAGTCCACCGACGGCCAGAAATGCCCGGTAAACACAACCTGCCCCTCGGGGCTCACGGAAACGGCGCGCCCCGCGTTGTCGCCAAAGCCCGCAAATCCGCGGGCCCACTCGACGGCTCCCGTCAGGGCAACCGGGTCGCTGCCCTCACCGCCGGGGACCGGGTCCGCCGGCGGCGCGCGGTCATCAAAGGCGCCAAAGCCGTCGACCACCCCGTCATCGCCGGGCGGCGGCGAGCCGGCTCCGACCGAGCCATCGGCCGAGCAGCCAGCGAAGGCAACGACCAGAACGAGGGCGAGGCGCGACCGAACCATACACAGCCGGATCGGACGCGCCCGCCACAGCTTGAGTCCGCCGGTTGCGTGCGATTCCAGTCAGTTCGTGCCCGACCGGTGGTCGATGCCCAGGGCCTTCATCTTCTTGTACAGGTGCGACCGCTCCAGCTGCAGGTCCCTGGCCGTGTTCGAGATGTGAAACTCGTTGGCTTCCAGTGCGGCGAGAACAATCTCGCGCTCGGCCGAGGCCACCAGCTCCTTGAGCGGAACGCCCCGCGAAAACCGCCCCTTGACGGCTTTGACCCCGGGCAGGGCGTCCTGCACGTCCTCCCCGGTGATAGACGGCTCGTCTCCGGTCAAAATCACCAGGCGCTCGATGAGGTTCTTGAGCTCGCGCACGTTGCCGGGCCAGTCGTACTGCATGAGCAGGCCCAGCGCCGACTGCTGCACCCTCTTGCGACGCCGGTCGTTGTCGTCGCACGCGCGCTCGACGAAGTGGCTCACCAGCGCCGGAACGTCCGAGCGCCGGTCGCGCAGGGGCGGGGTTTCGATGGGCACCACGTTGAGGCGATAAAAGAGGTCTTCGCGAAAGTTGCCCGCGGCAATCTCTGCCGGCAAGTCCTTGTTCGTCGCGGCGATGACCCGCACATCGACCTGAATCGTCTCGGCGCCGCCGACCCGCTCGAGCTCCCCTTCCTGCAGCACCCGCAGCACCTTGGCCTGGGCGCTCGGGTTCATGTCGCCGACCTCATCGAGAAACAAGGTCCCGCCGTCGGCCAGCTCGAACTTGCCCCGGCGCTGCTGGGTGGCCCCGGTGAAAGCCCCCATCTCGTGACCGAAAAGCTCGCTCTCGATGAGCTCGGACGGAATCGCCGCGCAGTTGAGTTTGATAAAGGCGGCCTCGGCCCGCTTGGAGTGCTCGTGAATCGCGCGGGCCACCAGCTCCTTGCCGGTACCGTTTTCGCCGGTAATCAGGACCCGACCCGCCGTCGGCGCCGTCTTGCCGATCTTGTCGAAGATGGCCCGCATCTCGTCGCTGTCGCCGATCATCTTCATGTCGGCGCGCGACCGGGCGGCCAGGTCTTCGTTCTCGCGCTGCAGAGCCGCAAAACCCAGGGCGTTTTGCACCGTGAGCAGCAACTTGTCGCTCGACAGCGGCTTTTCGACGAAATCGTGAGCGCCGAGTTTGGTCGCGGACACGGCCGTTTCAATGGTCGCGTTGCCCGACATCATGACCACGAACACGTCGGGATGACGCTCGCGGATCTGCCGCAGCGTCTCGACGCCATCGATGCCGGGCATCACCACGTCGAGCAGCACCAGGTCGATGTCGAGCTGCTCGAGCTTTTGCAGGCCGACCTCTCCCGAGCCGGCGACCTCGACGCCGTAGCCCTCGAGTTCGAGGGCCCGTCGAAGGGTGGTCAGGATGTTCGGCTCGTCGTCGACGACTAGCAGCGTAAACCGCGGCATTCTTTGTGAAACCCTAGCACTGGCTCTGGAAGTTGACTACGCGCACCCCTGCGAATACGTTGCAATCACCATGAGTTATTCCCCGGTTCGCCACGCGCGGTGGCTGCTCCTGGCGCTGGTGTTTGCGCTGGCGGGCTGCCCCGACAAAAAGCCGGTCTACCCGTCGTGCGACGGCGACAAGGACTGCCAGGACGGCGAGTTCTGCGTCAATAAGAAGTGCGTGCAGTGCTCCGAGGACAGCCAGTGCGGCGAGGGCAAAATCTGCCGGGACAACGCCTGCGTGGCCAAGCCCGGGTGGTGCCAGACCACCGACGATTGCCCCAATCGCGAAGCCTGCATCGACAACAAGTGCGTCGCCTGCGAAAACGACGGCCAGTGTGAAAACGGCTCGCGGTGCTCCGAGGGCCAGTGCCTGAGCGCCGGCCAATGCGCCACCGACGAGGACTGCGCCGACGACGAGGACTGCGTCGAGGGCGTCTGCAAATTCGCCGGCATTCCCACGGATGCCCAGGGCGCCACGTGCGAGCTTCGCACGGTGTTCTTCGAATACGACGCGGCGGCCATTCCCGAGGCCAGCCGCATCGCCCTCGACGAAAACGCGGCGTGTTTGAAGGAACAGGGCGACCGCGGCGTCTACCTGATCGGTCACACCGATCCGCGAGGCACCGACGAATACAACATCGCGTTATCCGACGGGCGCGCCCGAGCCGTCGGCGACTACCTGGCGCGGCTCGGAATCGATCCCGCCCGGTTCAACATCGTGCCCAAGGGCGAAGCCGAATCCAGCGGCTCCGACGAGTCGTCGTGGGTCGAAGACCGCCGGGTCGACCTGGTGTGGAAGTGAGGTCTGTCGTGAATCACAAACTCGTCAAGCAACTCGTTTTGGCCGCGGCCCTCGCCGGCATGGCCGGGTCGAGCACCGGTTGTTTCGCCTTTACGACCAAGCACGAAGGCCAGGAGCTGCGCCAGGACGTCACGTCCCTCGAAGAGCGGCTGAACAAGAAAGAGGCGAGCATCGAAGAGAAGATTGCTCGCCTGGACGAAACCCTCGAAAAAGCGACCGCGCTGCTGCAGAAAAACAGCGCCGGCATCGGGGCTGATGTCGCGGCTCTCGGCGAGGAACAAAACAACCTCAACGGACTCGTCATGGAGGCGCGCCGCGAGACCCAGGCCATCAAAGAGAACATGGCGAGCGTGCGCGAAACCTACGAGGCGCGCATTGCCGACCTCGAGGAGCGGTTGGCCGAAGTCGAGTCCAAGCTCAACGCACCGCCGCCCGCCACCGCCAACGACCTGTTCGGCGACGCCCAAAAGCTCCTCGAAGACAAGTCCTGGGGCAAGGCCCGGTCGATGCTCCGGCTGTTCGTGCAGCGGTTTCCCGACGACCGGCGCGTCGACGAGGCGCAGTTCCTGATGGCGCGCGCCTTTGCCGGAGAGGGCGCGCACAAAAAGGCCATCGCCGCCTACCAGACGGTGTTCGACAAGTTTCCCAAGAGTAAGTACGCCGACGACGCCCTGTACGAGGCCGGGCAAAACGCCGAAGACTTGAAATGGTGCACCGACGCGCGCGCCTACTACGGCGTGCTGCGCAAAAAGTACCCCAAGAGCGCTCTGTCGAAGAAGGCCGCCAACCGCGACAAGGTGTTGCGCAAGGCCCGCAAGAACAAGCGCATCTGCAAGAGCTAACCGCAGCCCGACCGGTTAGCCGGGACCGAACTCGCGAGCGGCCGCGGCTACGTCCGGCGCGCCGTTGACCGCGGCGATGGCGCACACCGCCGCGGCGCCGGCCCGGTAGCAGAGCGGAGCCCGCTCGGCCGACACACCGCCAATGGCGACCACCGCGGTGCTGCCGGCGGCCACGACCGCGGCGCGCAGCGCGTCGAGCCCTTGCACGGGGTCGGGGTTTTGCTTGGTCGCGGTCGCGAACACCGGGCCGTAGCCGATGTACGTGGCGCCGCCGCGTATCGCCGCGGCTACCTGGTCGAGGTCGTGGGTGGAAATGCCCACCGCAAACCCTTCCCGGCCCGACAACACCGCTCGCGCGTCGGCCAGCGCCAGGTCGTCCTGGCCCAGGTGCACACCATCGGCGCCAACGGCGAGAGCGACGTCGAGGCGGTCGTTGACGATAAGGGGCACGCCGGCGCCACGGGCCACGGGCACCAGGGCCGCCGCCGACTCGGTCAACTCGCGACCGGTCGCGGTTTTGAGCCGCAGCTGCAGGGTCCTGGCGCCACCGTCCACCAGCGCCTCGGCCAGGCGCACGCGGCTTTCCACCGTGCCCTCGGCGTCATCGACAATGCCGTAGAAGCCGCGAAACCTTTCGGAATCGAACATCGGGGACAGTTTGGCGGCTCCGGACGTCGCGCGCTACGCTTGCCGGCCTGCAATGAGCTCGCGAAAGACCCCGAAAAGCGGCTTCAAACTCGTATCCGAGTTCCAGCCCACCGGCGACCAGCCGCGCGCCATCGAGCAACTGACCGAGGGGCTCGACCGCGGCGACGAACACCAGGTCCTGCTCGGCATCACCGGCTCGGGCAAGACCTTTACCGTGGCCAACGTGATTCAGAAGGTCGACCGGCCGACCCTGATCCTCGCCCACAACAAAACCCTGGCCCACCAGCTGTACGGCGAGTTCAAAGAGCTCTTCCCCGACAACGCCGTCCACTACTTCGTTAGCTACTACGACTACTACCAGCCCGAGGCGTACGTGCCCACGACGGACACGTACATCGAAAAGGACTCGCTGGTAAACGAAGAGATCGACCGCATGCGCCACGCGGCCACGTACGCGCTGCTGTCGCGGCGCGACTGCATCATCGTCGCGTCGGTGTCGTGCATCTTCGGCATCGGCTCGAGGGAGACGTACTTCGACATGACGTGCGAGCTGCAGGCCGGCAACGAGACCGACCGCGACTCGGTGCTCCGCCGTCTCATCGACCTGCAGTACGAGCGCAACGACTTCGACTTTTCGCGCGGCCGGTTCCGGGTGCGCGGCGACACCGTCGAGATCTTTCCGGCCTACGAGAGCGAGACCGCCATTCGGGTCGAGTGGTGGGGCGACGAGATCGAGTCGATTGCTGAAATCGACGCCCTGCGCGGCGAAACCAAGCGCAGCCTCGACGACGTCATCATCTTTCCCGCGTCGCACTACGCGACGCCCGAGGACGTGATGAAGCGCGCGGTGGAAAACATCAAGGTCGAGCTACAGGAGCGGCTGCAGGAGTTTTCCACCGAGATGAAACTGCTCGAGCGCCAGCGCCTGGAGCAGCGCACCCTGTTCGACATCGAAATGATGGAGCAGATGGGGTTTTGCAAGGGCATCGAGAACTACTCGCGCCACCTCACCGGCCGCAAACCGGGGGAACCGCCGCCCACGCTGATCGACTATTTCCCCGACGACTTCTTGATGGTCATCGACGAGTCGCACCAGACGGTGCCACAGCTATCGGCCATGTATCGCGGCGACCGGGCGAGAAAGGAAACCCTGGTCGACTACGGCTTTCGCCTGCCGTGCGCCCTGGACAACCGGCCGCTGCGCTTTGAAGAGTGGCAAGAGCGCGTGGGTCAGGTCATGTACGTGTCGGCCACGCCGGCCCAGTACGAACTGGACAAATCCCAGGGCGTGGTCGTCGAGCAAATCATTCGACCGACGGGCCTTATCGATCCGAAGATCGAAGTGCGACCGGTCGGCAACCAGGTCGACGACCTGCTCGGCGAGATTCGCGACGTCGTGGCCGCCGGCGAGCGCGTGCTCGTTACGACCCTGACCAAGCGCATGGCGGAGGACTTGACCGAGTACTACACCGAGCTCGGGGTGCGGGTTCGCTATCTGCATTCGGACATCGACACCATCGAACGCGTCGAGATTCTGCGCGACCTGCGGCGCGGCGAATTCGACGTGCTCGTGGGCATCAACCTGCTGCGCGAGGGGCTCGATATTCCCGAGGTCCGCCTGGTGGCCATTCTCGACGCCGACAAAGAAGGCTTTTTGCGCGCGACTCGCTCGCTCATTCAGACCTGCGGCCGCGCGGCGCGCAACGCCGAGGGTCGGGTGATCATGTACGCCGACCGCATCACCGATTCGATGCGGGCCTGCATCGACGAAACCGAACGCCGGCGCGCGATTCAAATCGCCCACAACGAAAAACACGGCATTACCCCCACGTCGGTCAAGCGCAAGATTCGCGAGCTGTCGGGCAAAGCCGTCGAAGGCGGCGCCGGACGCGCGCTGAGCCGCGCCGTCGAGGCCGCCGAAGCCATGGACGCCAAAAACCCGGAGGAGCTGCGCACCATCGTCCGCAAGCTCCGCAAGGAAATGAAGGACGCCGCCGAGAACCTGGAGTTCGAGCGGGCGGCGGAGCTCCGCGACAAGGCGAACGAGCTCGAGCAGCTGCATCTGGCAATTGCTTAAGGCCTGGCTGCGGCGGCTCGCGCGGCGGCGGCGGCGTGGCGACGGTGGCGGCGTGGAGGCGGTGGCGGCAACGAAAGACGCGTTGGTAGAGCGGGGCTGCGCGCTGGGGGGTGGTCGTCCTCAGGCATACGGTCCGCTGGGAGTTGTCGGTGGGGCGCAGGGCGTCGTGCCGAGCGTCAACGCTGGAAGCGTGCGGTCCGAACTGCGGGCGACCACCCCCCAGCGTCTCCGCCCCTCGGTGGCCTTGCGGCGGAGTGCGCGGACCTCCGGGGATGGGGGGCGTAGTGTCGGTGCCGGCCCGTTGGCCGGCAGATGGTTGCAGGTTGGCGCGGCCGCGGGCGTCGGGGAAAGGCCTGAACGCGGGCGCAGAGCTCGCCGGCTGGCGGGCGGTCACGGGCCTCGCCTGGCGCGATTGCGCGGCTGCGGACGTCGGGCAAGAGCCTGAGCGCGGGCGCAGAGCCTACCGGCTGGCGGGCGGTCACGGGCCTCGCCTGGCGCGATTGCGCGGCCGCGGACGTCGGGCAAGAGCCTGAGCGCGGGAGTAGGGCTGACCGGCGGGCGTTCACGGGGCTCGCCTGGCGCGATTGCGGGGCTGCGGACGTCGGGCAAGAGCCTGAGCGCGGGCGCAGGGCTAGGCGGCGGGCGTTTACGGGGCTACGCCTTGCGGGATTGCGCGGCCGCGGACGTCGGAGGCGGGCGCGGAGCCTACCGGCGGGGGTTGACGCGGTTTAGTCGTCGTCGAGGTGGAGGCGGGGGGGGCCGGCGGGGGTGTTGGTGCGGCGGTAGCGGAGGCGCCAGATCTGGCGGCCCTTGCCCTCGCACTGCTGCTCGCGCCACGAGCGAACCCCGTAGGGGTTGCCTTCCTTCCAGAAGGTCCACTCGCCAGCCAGGTTGTCGAAGGCGTCGTCGCGACCCTCGAAGGATTCGAGGGCGTCGAGAGCGACCACCCAGACGTCGGTTTGAACGAGCAGCTCGCCGCCGGGCTCGAGCAGGCGGGCAATCTGGTCGGCGAGAAGCGGGTCGACCATGCGCCGCTTGCGCTGCTTGCGCTTGAACCAGGGGTCGGGAAAGTTGACGAACACCCGGCTCACCCGGGCCTCGTCGAACATCTCGTGCATGTGCCGGTTCGCGTGGCAAAACACCGCGGTCACCGGAACGCCGCGATCGGTCGCCTGTCGGTTAACGGCCTCGACGAGCTCCTCGCGAATCTCCAAACCGACGTAGCGACGGCTGGCGTCTCGCTCGGCGAGCTCGAACAAGAACTGCGCGTCGGCGCAGCCGACCTCCAGGTCGACGGGGCGGCCCGGCTCGAGCTCGGGCATCTCGCCGCGAAAGTGCACGAACCCCAACCCCTTGGGGTTGACGTGGTTGCGAATGCGCACCCGCATCGACGGCTTACGCAGGCGACGCCCCGCCCCGCCGACGGGCGTCGAGGGCCAGATAGCCGAACTGCCGCACGTTGACCGGCGACTCCAGCGCCTCGAGCTGTGCCCGGTCGACCCAGCGGTACTCGGAGAACTCGTCGTTGGGCCGAACCGCCGCATCGGCAGCGACGTCGGCCACGAATACGAAGTTCATGTGCAGGCCCTTTTTGCCGGCCTGGTGCTCCTCGTAGCCGATGTAGCCGGCGGGCACGCCGTCGCAGGCGCCCTGGAGGTCATCGAAGCGAGCGGACAGCCCGGTCTCCTCGCGGAGCTCGCGCGCCGCCGCCTCGAGCGGCGTCTCGCCGACCTCGAGCTCGCCGCCAATGGGCAGCCAGGTCTCGAGGCGGTGGTGGTGAATGACGAGAACCTCGCCCCCCGGACCGCCGCGACGAGCGTACACGGCCACGGAGAAGGCGCGGCGCTGATTGGGTACTTCCTGGGTCAAGCGACCGCTGTCCTACTTCGGGACCTTTTCCCAGTCCTTGAGAAACTGCGCCAGGCCGCTGTCGGTGAGCGGGTGGTCGAACAGCTGCATCAGCACCTTCTTGGGACAGGTCGCCACGTGGGCGCCGATCTTGGCCGCCTCGATCACGTGCATGGGATGGCGCACCGACGCGACCAGCACCTCGGTCGCAAAGCCGTAGTTGTCGTAGATCTGGCAGATGTCGGCGATGAGCTGCATGCCGTCGCCCGACTTGTCGTCGAGGCGACCGACGAACGGCGAAATGTACGTAGCGCCGGCCTTGGCGGCGAGCAGCGCCTGGCCGGACGAAAAGCACAGAGTGACGTTGGTCTTGATGCCTTCGTCGGCGCAGATACGAACCGCCTTGAGTCCTTCGGGAATCAGCGGAATCTTGACGACGATGTTGTCGCGCATGCCGGCGTAGCGGCGCGCTTCGTCCATCATCCCGGCGCAGTCGGTGGCGACCACCTCCGCCGAGACCGGCCCCTTCACCACGTCGCAGATTTCGAGCAGGACCTCGTCGAATTTGCGGCCGGTCTTGGCAGCCAGAGACGGGTTGGTGGTGACGCCGTCGATGATGCCCATCGCGGCGGCTTCCTTGATTTCGGCGACGTCGGCGGTGTCGATGAAGAACTTCATTTGGAGATAACCTCTGCTTGCGGGGCCTGGCCGGCGGGCGTAGGGTTGCCCGTCGCGCCGGCCGGCGCGCTCTTGGCGGTGCCGGGGGCTTGAGACTCGGCTGTGGCGCGGAATCTCAACCCTTCGATAATGCTACGGATTTGTTTTACCTCAGCGGTGAGCTGGTCGAGGCGCGCGGTCGCGCCAGCGGCCATTTCGACAAGGCGCTCGAGCGCGCTGTCAAGCTCGTCGGAATTCACAGGCGGATGCTACGCACGCGGATCGAGTGAGTCAAACGATGGCTGACCCGATGCAAGTCCCGGCGAGCCCGGCCCGGCAGATCGGCTGCGCGGGTTTGCCCCCCGGCATGGCGCGCGACCGGTATTTCAAGACGTTGAAGCTGTTGGAGGTCGACGGCACCCTCGCGCAGCTGCCGAAAACCTCGGTTGTGCGCAAATGGCGGCGCGACGCACCGGATGACGCGCGTTTTGCCATCGCGGCCTGGCAGCTGGTCACGCACCGGGCCCCGCGCAAAGGATACCCGGGCCTCAAAGAGCAGCTGGCCCCCGAGCAACTGGCCGAGGCCGGACACTTCCGCGACACGGCCACGGTCCGCGCGGCCGCCGAGCGCACCTTTGAGGTGGCGCGAACCCTCGACGCCGAAGCGGTCGTTTTTCACACGCCGGCGGATTTCACGCCGTCGGCAGCCAATCGCGACGCCATGCGACGCTTCTTCACCGAGGTGGCGACGGCCGAGGTCCGCGGCGCGATTCGGTGCGTTTGGCGCCCGCTGGGACTGTGGCAGCTCGACGGCGTGACCGACCTGGTCGCCGAGTGCGGCCTGGTGCTGGCGCTCAATCCGCTGGCGGCGGACGAGGCCGCCCTCGTCGGCGACGAAGCGTACCTGCGCGTCGCCCCCACGGGCGCGGTTACCCAGGTCGATGAAGGCCATCTCTACGACCTGGCCGACCTGGTCGCCGGGCTGGAGCGCGCATGGGTGCTCCTGGGCACCGCGAACAAGTGGCGCGACGCCCAGCGTCTCGGCAAAGCCCTGGCCGACCTCGGCTGAGTCGGCGGCGAGCAAAGCGTCGAGGCGGCGCCCGCATTGGACGTCAATGGTGTCGGCAACTTTACAGAACAACTGCCGTTCACTTATAAATGCCGTCCTTTCCCCGGGGGTTCTCGATGGATGTTTCGTTCTCTAGCTCTGCGCCCGAGTCGTTCGACGGCGATGTTCTCCTTCTAATCGCCTTCGAAGGCGCCGACGACGCGGCGTACAAGGCGATCGACACCGCACTCGAGGGTGCCCTGTCGGCGCGGGCCGAAGCCCACAAGTTCACGGGCAAAAAAGGCCAGAGCTTTCACGTGCACGCCGGCCGCGAGGGCATCGGGGCCGACACGGTCGTGGTGCTGGGCGCCGGTCCAAAGAAGGGCTTTGGCGGCCCGAGGCTGCGCGACCTGGTCGCCGTTGGCGCGCGCGCGGCGCAAAGCCATCACGCCGCGTCAGTGGCGCTGGCGGTACCGGCCGCGATGCTTCGCAAACTCGAGGTTGCCGCGCAGATGGCTGCAGAGGGTGCCCTGCTGGGCACCTATCGGTTCGCCCGCTACTTGACGCAAGAGAGCGACAAGACTGAAATCGCGTCCTTCGCGGTGTTGGCCGGCGGAAAGGTCAATCGGCGCGCCATCAACGAAGCCATCAAACGGGGCGTCGCCACCGCCGAGGCGGTTTGCAAAGCCCGCGACTTCGTCAACGAGCCGGCCGGCTACATGACGCCGGAGCAGCTTGCCGCGGAGGCCCGGGCGATTGCGAAGGGCCACAAGCAGCTCAAGGTGAAGGTCCTCACCCCGAAAGAGTGCGAAAAGCTCGGCATGGGCATGTACCTGGGCGTCGGCCAGGGGTCGGCCCAGGAGCCGCGCTTCATCCACATGACGTACACGCCATCCAAGTCGCCGAAGAAGAAAATCGTCTTCGTCGGCAAGGGCGTCACGTTCGATTCCGGCGGGTATTCCATCAAGCCCAGCGCGGCCATGCTCGACATGAAGATCGACATGTCGGGGTCGGCGGCCGTCATCGGGGCGATGCACGCGATTGCCGCCATTGGCTCGCCCTACGAGGTCCACGCCATCGTCGCCGCCGCCGAGAACATGGTGTCGGGCAGCGCCTACCGACTGGGCGACGTGCTCCAGTCCATGGACGGCAAAACGGTTGAGATCAACAACACCGACGCCGAAGGGCGGCTGACTCTGGGAGACGCGCTTACGTACGCGCGCCAGAAAATCGAGCCCGACGAAATGTTCGATTTCGCCACCCTGACGGGCGCGTGCATGGTGGCACTTGGGCCGTACACGGCGGGCGTCATGTCCGACGATGAAAAGCTCGTGAAGGCGTGGCTCAAGGCCGCCGAGGCCACGGGCGAAGACATGTGGCGCCTCCCGCTCAACGAAAACCTGCGCGAGCAGCTCAAGAGCAACATCGCCGACATGCGAAACACCGGTACCCGCTACGGGGGCGCCATTACGGCGGGGCTGTTTCTCAAGTCGTTCGTCGGCGACGTGCCCTGGGTTCACGTGGACATCGCCGGTCCGGCGAGCGCCTCGAAAGACAACGGGGCCGTCCGCGAGGGCGGAGTCGGTTTCGGCGTCGCCTCCATCGTCGAGTACGCAACCCGATAGCCTCTTACGGCTCGCCGAGCCCGGCGGCTTCGGGCCCGCGCGGCCGCCCGGGTGGTTTGCCCGGCGCGGTCCGGGCCCTCCGTGCGCCCGGCGGTGCTCCATTTTGGGACCACCAGGTGCGGCGGCCCTTGGTGACGGTTGGGTCGCAGAGTCTGGTCGCCGGACCTCCATCCAGCACGTTTTTTGAATCTTTTCAGCGGTTTAGCTCCATAGGCCTGTTTGACAGGGTGGGGGGCGCCTGATACGCTTTGGAAACGGCATTGCTTGCCGTGACTGAGAGGAGCCCTTAGCGCGCATGGAGACGCAGTTCGCTGTTGGAGATAAAGCTGTTTACCCGGTGCAGGGCGTGGTCGAGGTGGTGAACATCGAGACCCGAGAGGTCGGCGGCAGCTCAATCGGCTTCTACATCCTCAAGATTCTCGACAGCGGAAACACCATCATGGTGCCCTGCAAGAACGCTGACGCGGTGGGGCTACGCGATCTCATCGACCCGGAAGAGATCGAGGACGTGTACGAGATTCTGCGCTCCGACGAGGTCGTGAGCGACAATCAGACCTGGAACCGACGGCACCGGGAGTACATGGAAAAGATCAAAACCGGGAGCTGCTTCGAGATCGCCGAGGTGGTGCGCGACCTCGCCCGGCTGCGCAACACCAAGGAACTGTCGTTCGGCGAGCGGCGCATGCTCGAGACCGCTCAGAACCTGCTGGTCAGCGAGCTCGCCCTGGCCAAGAGCGCCCCGGACAGCGACATCGCCGAGGAGCTCAAAGAGATTTTCCGGTCGGCGGCAGCGTAAATAGCCGATTGCATTGGTAATTTGGAGAGCGAGGCCTTAACCGGCCTCGCTTTTTTTCGTTTCGGCCGCAACTCGGGGGTCGGCGTCGCGATACCCGCGGCGTCCCAAGGAACCCCGACCGAAACCGAAAACGAAACAAGGAATCACCCATCATGTTTGGAATCGACAAGCTCGTAAGCGCCGCCGCCAACGCCCTCAGCCCCGACAGCATCAAGGACCTGGCCCTCGGCCCCGCCGGCAGCGCCCTGTTCGACGTCATTCAGAAGTTCACGCAGGACGGTGCCGAGGGCGAAGACGGCCGCCGGGTCGTCACCCGTGACCATCGCTCGCGAGCCTCCGAGCGCACCGTGGTTGGTGGCTACGACCTCGAGGACATTGACGACGTAAAGGACCTCATGCGGGCCGCCGCTCTTGGCGACAAGGAAGCGAAGAAGATCCTGTCGGAAAACTCGGGCCTCATCGATCTCACCGTGTCCTCGTTCGCAAACGGCCAGCGCGCGTTTTCGAATCTGTCGCAGGCACTGTTCGACGTGGACAAGGCTCTCATCGGCAATATCCGCGTCTGAGCAGCGACCGCTTCGGCGATCGCCGACTCGCAAGGACCGCACCGACTCGGTGGCGGTCCTTCAGTCGTTTTCGGCGAGAGCCGCCGCCGAGCGGAGCGTCGAAGAAAATCGCCGCGCCCCCGCAACCGCCGAGCCCTTGCGACGATACCGGGTCCGTCAACGCAACTCGGCCGCGAACGCGGCCCCAACAGGAGATACGAATGTTTGGACCAATTGGAGACGCGCTCGGCGGAATCGGCAAAGCCGTCGGCGGCATTGTCGAAAACCTCGACCTGGATCTCGAGACCGTCGTCGGGCTCGGCATGGGCATCGCCACGGGCAACCCGCTGCAGATTGGCTACTACGCCATGGACGTGCTCGACGGCGAGGACGACGCGATCGTCGGCCAGTTCGAGCAGTTTATGCCGCTGGCGAGCCTGGCCATGGGCAATCCGGCGGGTGCCGGTGGGCTCCAGGGGCTGCTGGGAGCCAGCGAGCCCGGTGGACTGGGCCAAATCTTCGGGCTGGATGTGACCGAACTGCTGGCTGGCAGCGTCCAGGATTCGGACGCGCACGACGGGTTCGACCTGTTTGCGACGTTGCTTGGATCCCTGCGCGAGACCGAAGTCCTCGTGTTTTCCCAGCCCATCGCCGCCTAGCCCGGTTTCCGTTGCCTACCAAGGAGCCCCCGTGAATACCGAACAAACCGCCGCCGCTCGAATCGCCCGGGAGCTTCCGCGTCTGCTCGAGCTCGCCGTGCGCCACGCGGCGGCGGGGGCGACGGAAGAAGGTCGAAAGATGGTCTGGGCACTTTTGCGGGTCGCTCCGGAGGCCGCGGAGGGGTGGCACGCCCTCGCCGCCATCTTGCACCGGCAAGCCAACGGCACCGGCGCGGCCATCGCGGTCACGCGCGCGCTCCAAATCGACCCGGCGTTCTCCATGGCCCACGCCCTCAAGGCGGACATGCTGCTCTGTACCGGCGACGTCGCCACCGCGACCCGACACCTGGACCGGGCGATCGCTCGACCGGAACGGCTGTCGCCGGACATGCACCGCTGGGCCGCGTCGATGCACCGACGGCTCAGCCGACCGGACACCGTCAACTAGCCTGCTAGGGCGCGACCACGGCCACGGGTCCCTAGATGTCGAGGTTGCGCACGTTGAGCGCGTTTTCCTCGATGAACTCTCGGCGGGGCTCGACGATGTCGCCCATCAACACGGTAAAGATCTTGTCGGCATCGACGCTGTCGTCCACGCGCACCCGCAAAAGCGTGCGGTTGTCCGGGTCCATGGTGGTTTCCCACAGCTGGTCCGCGTTCATTTCGCCCAGGCCCTTGTAGCGCTGGATCTGCAGGCCTTTGCGGCCGAGCTCGTCCACGGCCACAGTGAGGTCGTCGTAGCTGCGAAGTTCGCGCTCTTCGTCCGCGCTCACTCGAAGCGTCAGCGGCAGCTGGAGTCGCGCGTCAATCGCGGTCGCGACCTTTCGAATCTGCTGAAAGCCCGCGTTTTCGAGCACGCGAAAGTCGATGACGGTCTCGCGAACAACGCCGCCGCCGCGCGGCGCGCGAACGCGAAAACCGCCGTGCTCCGGGTCTTCTTCGACCAGGTAGGACGCGTGTTCGAGGTCGGGAAAGCGACCAGTCAGGTACGGGGCCACTCGGTCAACCGCCGCCTGCGCCCGTTCTTCCGAGGCCAGGTCCTCCCGGGTAAGGCGACCCACCTCGGCAAACCCGGCCGTGACTCGGCCGTCGCCGAACTTTTCCACGCGCGTGCGAAGACTGATCAGCCGGTGGGCCTCGTGGACGATCTCGTCCAGGTCGTCGCCGGTGGACTCGACGCCGTTGGCGTCCCGCACGGTGACGCTGCCGACGGTCGAGCTGATGAGGTGATCCTCGAGCGCCCGCTCGTTCTTGAGATACAGCTCGCTTTTGCCGCGCTTCACTTTGTACAGCGGCGGCTGAGCGATGTAGAGGTGCCCGGCTTCAATGAGTTCGGGAAACTGGCGGAAAAAGAACGTCAGCAGCAGCGTTCGGATGTGCGAGCCGTCGACGTCGGCGTCGGTCATGATGATGATGCGGTGGTAGCGGAGCTTTTCGAGGTTCTTTTCCTCGCCGATGCCGCAGCCGAGCGCCGTAATGAGCGTGGCGATTTCCTGCGACGCGAGCATCTTGTCGAACCGCGCCTTTTCGACGTTCAGAATCTTTCCGCGCAACGGCAAGATCGCCTGAGTGCGTCGGTCGCGCCCCTGCTTGGCCGAGCCACCGGCGGACTCGCCCTCGACGAGGTAAAGCTCGGATTGCTCCGGGTCCCGCTCCTGGCAGTCGGCCAGCTTGCCCGGCAAGTTCGATAGCTCGAGAGCGCCCTTGCGCTGGACCATTTCCCGAGCTTTGCGGGCGGCGTCCCGCGCCCGTGCCGCGACGATGGCCTTGGAAATGATCGCCTTGGCCGCCTTTGGATTCTGCTCGAGAAACTGCCACAGCTTGTCGCCCACGACCGCATTGACGATGCCCGTCACCTCGGACGAAACGAGCTTGTCTTTGGGCTGATTGGAAAACTTCGGGTCCGGGTGTTTGACCGAGATGACCGCGCAGATGCCCTCGCGGAGGTCCTCACCCTGCAGCGGTCGCTTGAGGTCCTTGGCGAGCTTGTACTCGGTCGCGTAGTTGTTGAGCGTGCGCGTGAGTGCCGTGCGAAAGCCGGTGAGATGGGCGCCGCCATCTTTGTTTTTGATGTTGTTGGTAAAGCAGTAAATCTGCTCGTTGTAGCCGTCGTGATACTGCATCGCGACTTCGGCGACGATGGATTCCTTTTCGTCGTCGAAGTGAATCACGCCGTCGTGGACCACCGTCTTGTTCTGGTTGAGGTCCTCGACGAACGAGGCGATGCCGCCGGAGTAGCAGAACTCGTGGCCCTTGTCCGTGCGCTCGTCGTGGATGGAAATCGTGAGTCCGCGATTGAGGTACGAAAGCTCGCGAAGGCGCTGGGACAGGATCTCGAACGAGAACTCGGTGAGCTTGAAGATCTCCGGATCCGGGTGAAACGTGATCTTGGTGCCGCGGCGGTCGGTAACGCCAATGGCCTTGAACTCGGTCTTGGGCTTGCCGCGCTCGTACTCCTGAAAGTGCAGCTTGCCGTCGCGGCAGATCTCGAGCTTGAGCCAGTCCGACAAGGCGTTGACCACCGACACGCCGACACCGTGAAGACCGCCCGAGACCTTGTACGTGCTGTTGTTGAACTTGCCGCCCGCGTGCAGGACGGTCATCACAACTTCGGGCGTGGGCCGCCCCTCGGCGTGCATGCCAACGGGAATGCCGCGACCGTTGTCCTCGACGGTAATGCTGTCGTCGATGTGAATGGTTACCGAGACGCGGTCGCAATAACCGGCGAGCGCTTCATCGACCGAGTTGTCGACACACTCGTAGACCATGTGGTGCAGACCGGTCCCGTCATCGGTGTCTCCGATGTACATGCCCGGGCGTTTTTGCACCGCCTCGAGGCCCTTGAGAACGGTAATGCTGTCGGCGCCGTAGTCGGAACCGGAGGGGGGTTGGGCGGACGTGTCAGACATGAGGCGGTGGGGCGCGAAAAGAACCTATGATTTCTAGCACATAGGCCATTTCTACACGAGAGGTTTCGGGACTTAAGTTGACTGTGAAATCAAGCCTTTAGAGACCGAGAAATCGACCCGGTCGGCGTCGAGCAGGACGTGCCGGCGATGGGTCGTGGTGATGAAGCACTGGCTGTCGCTCGAGCGAATGAAGTCGAACAAATACTCGTTGCGGGTCTCGTCCAGTTCCGAGGAAACGTCGTCGAGAAGCAAAACCGGCGGGTCGCCGTGAGCGGCCCCCAGCAGCTCCATCTCGGCGGTCTTCCACGCCAGCACCAGAGCGCGGAGCTGGCCCTGGGAGGCGAAGGCCTGGGCCGAGCGACCGTTGAACACGAACCCCAAATCGTCGCGGTGCGGCCCGACGTTGGTGGCGCCGCGAGCCAGGTCCCGGGCGCGACTGGCCTGCAGCCGTTCTCGCAGGCACGAGGCGACGTCTGCGACCTCGGCGCCCTGGGTCAACACCTCGGCAACCTCCTCACCGCACAGATAGTCGAGGTCGGCCTCCAGCCCGGCGCGCGTGATGCGCTCAAAGGCGTCGCGAAAGCGCGGGCGCATGGCCTCGAGGAACTGGTGCCGCGCCGTCACGATCTCGGCGCCGTAGTCGACGAGCTGGTCATCGTACACGGCGAGCAGGTCACCGGCCCCCGCGGCGCCCTTTCCGGCTTCGGCGAGCTGGCGCAACACGGCGTTGCGATTCTTGAGGACCTTTTCGTAACTCTGGGCCGCAGGCAAAAAGCCCGGGCGCCAGTTGAAGACCGCCCGGTCGACAAAACGACGCCGGTCCGACGGGCTCGCTTTCGGGATTCTCAGGTCTTCGGGCGCGAACAACACTACGTTGAAGTCGCCGAAGTACTTCGAAATTGGCCGCACGGTCTTGCCGTCCAGGCGAACCTTGCGCGAGCGCTCGCCCAGGGTGAGCTCGTACACGCGCTCGAGTCCTCCCCGAGCAACCCGGGCGCCGATATAGGCCTCGTCCTCCTCGAAGCCGATGAGCTCCGCGAGCCGAGACGTCCGAAACGAGCGCAGGGTACCGACCACGTACACGGTCTCGAGCACGTTGGTCTTTCCCTGGCCGTTGTCGCCGGAAAAAACGTTGAACCGAGGACCGGGTTCCAGGGTGCACGGCGCGAGGTTGCGCACGCCGGTGAGCTTTAGGGCTTTGACAATCAGGGCGCTGTCGCGGGCGGTGCGGTCAGATCCGCATCGGCATGACGACGCCGAGATACTCGTCGCCGTCCACAGGGGTCCACAGGCCGGGGTCGAGCTCGCCGTTGAGCGCGATGGAAACCTGGTCGGTGTCCATCTGGCTCATGAGCTCGAGCACGTATTTCGGGTTGAACCCGATGGATATCTCTTCGCCCTCGTAGGTCGCTTCGAGGTCTTCGCGGACTTCGCCGATGTCCGGATTGTCGCCGGCAATGGTCAAGTTGCCGTCTCGAGCCGTGAGTTTCACGCCGCGGGTCTCGCTCGACATGAGCTGCGCTCGCTTGAGGGCGCTCGTGAGGGCCTGGCGGTTCACCAGCACCTGGCGGTTGTTGTCTTTCGGAATCACCTGGCCGTACGGCGGAAACTCGGCCTCGATGAGTTTGACCGCCAGGGTGATATCGCCGCAGCGGACGTAGATGTACGGCGCTTCGATCGCGAGCTCGCAGCTCCCGGCCCCGGCGTCGAGGGTGCGCTTGATCTCGGTGACACCCTTCTTCGGAATGATCACTCCGGCAGACAGCGCAGGAGCGCCCTCGAGCGTCCTCACGACCTTCGAAAGCCGGTGGCCATCGGTAGACACCATGAGGGCCCGGGCGCCGTCACACTCGAACAGGACGCCGTTGAGGTGAAACCTGGTCTCGTCGGTGGAAATCGAGAACAGCGTCTTGTCGATCATCTCTCGCAAGACGCCCGCGTCGACTTTCGAAAAGGCGACCTCCCGGTGATTGGGAATCTTGGGAAAGTCGCGGTCCGGCATACCGACCAGGCGGTACTCGACCTTGCCCGCGGCAATCTCGGCCCAGTTGTTGTCGGTGCGCTTGAGGACGATGTCGTCCCCGGGCATGTTGCTCACGATATCGAACAAGGCTTTGGCGCCGAGGGTGAGTCCGCCCTCGGCCTTGTTGTCGCTGGCGAGCTCGGCGGATACCGAAACGTTGAGGTCGGTCGCGGCCACGAGTAGCCGACCGTCGCCGTCGGTGCGCAAGAGTACGTTGGCGAGCATGGGCATCGTGCTCTTGCGGTCGGCGATGCTTTGAGCGAGGCGCAGGCCGCGCAAAAACTCGCTCGTTTGGATGCGGAACTCCATGAGACCTCCGGTTGTGCGCGAACCCGGCAGGGGAGGGTGCGCTACGGACTCGATCAGGTTTCTTTTTTAAATAGAGATCAGAAGAAGAAGTAAGTCCTGTGGATATGTGGAGCGGGGCGAAGTTCCCGCATCGATCCGCAGGCTTGACTCATTGTACGACGGTGGACGCTGACGTGGGCGACGGTGGTTGGATTGAGAGTCATCCGGAGGCCGCCGAGGTTGTCCAGGATCCGCCCTCGTCGACTCACACCGAGACCGGCCGGCTATTCACAGACCCATCCACAGGCGGCGTGTGTAACACGGGTCTGTGACGGGCGCACGAGCCCGGGAGCCCCGTGTGCAGAGGCGGGCTTCGGGGGCTCCTGGCGCTGGTTTCGACGGCCTGCAACCCGCGCAAAACGCGGCGTCGCAACGACGAAAAAAGGCGAGCCGCGCGGACCCGACCGGGCCGGCGACTCGCCTTACGTGGGGGGGATGGACTTGAACTAGTGAAGGAGCATGCTTTCGATCGCGTGGATTTCGCCGCGCAAGGTCGGGTCGGTCTTGAGGCGCTTGTCGGTCTTGTCGACGGCGGAAATGACCGTGGTGTGGTGCTTGCCGCCGAAGGACCGGCCGAGGTCGGGGTAGCTCTGCTTTGTGTGGCGGCGCGCCAGGTACATGGCGACGGCGCGGGGACCGGCGATGCTCTTGTGGCGGCGCGGGCTCTTGAGGTCGGAGACCTTGAGACCGTAGTAGCTCGCGACGGACTTGAGCACCGCGTCGACGGTGATGGGTTCCTGGGGCCGCGTGATCGAACCTTCCAGGGTTTCCCGGGCGAAGTCGGCGTCGATGGGTCGGTTGGACAGCGACGCGTAGGCGGCGAGTCGGATGAGCGCACCTTCGAGCTCGCGCACGTTGCTCTTGATGGCGGTGGCGATGTAGAGGGCGACGTCGTCCGGGAGCAGTATCTGCTCGGCGGCGGCCTTCTTGCGCAGAATGGCCACGCGCACTTCGAGCTCGGGCGGCTCGATATCGGCCATCAACCCCCACGCGAAGCGGGTCCGCAGGCGGTCGGCAATGTCGGAAATCTCGTGGGGCTTGCGGTCGGCGGTGAGCACGATTTGCCGGTGGCCGTCGTGCAAGGCGTTGAACGTGTGAAAGAACTCGTCCTGGGTGCCGTCCTTACCGGCGAGGAACTGCACGTCGTCGACCAGCAGGACGTCGCAGCTCTCTCGGTAGCGCTTGCGAAACTCGTGCATCCGGGTCGTGCGAATCGCGTGGATGTACTCGTTCATGAAGCGCTCCCCCGAGAGGTAGAGGATGCGCGCGTTCGGGCGCCGAGCGCTGATTTCGTGGCCGACGGCGTGGAGCAAGTGCGTCTTGCCCAGGCCGACTCCGCCGCAGATGAAAATGGGGTTGTACTTCGGCGGGTAGGTGCTCGCTGCCGCCTGGGAGGCCGCAAAGGCGAGCTGGTTGGAGGGTCCCGAGACGAACGAATTGAACGTGTAGCGCGGGTTGAGTGAAGCCGTCGGCGCGGTCTGGTAGGCGTCGTCCTCGGCGGAGCTGGTTTGCAGCTGCGGAGCCTTGGCGGGCGCGACGACGGCGGGGCCAGCGCTGCTGCCCCGAGCGACCTCGACCGAAGCGATCGATTGGGTGCCGGTGGCCAGTTCGAACTGGGCGGGCGGCGGTTCCGGCGCGGGCGGTGGCTTGGCGGCGGGCGGCGGCTCGGCGGCGTATTCTTCTTCGAACTCGACGTGAAGCGAGTCGTCGGAGTCGCTCTTGAGCTCGTCTAGAATCGACGGGAGGTAGTTCGACTCAAACCAGAGCCGGACGTACGGGTTGGGCGCGCGCAGGCGGACGCGCGAGCCTTCGATGGCGACGCACTCAATCGGGCGTAACCACATGTCGTAGTTTTGCGGCGCAATGCGCTCGCTGAGGCGTTGAAGAGCACGGGTCCACTGGCGAGGTTCGGTCGTTTTGTGCATGAGGGCGCAGCGACTGCGAGGGTCTGGAGTCCAGGTTTCACGATCCGGCTACGCACAGGCAAATCCACATCTGTGGATTGCGCAAGACGCGGAAAGTATTTAAGAAACCGGTGCAACATCACAGATTCAGGGCGAGCTGAGGACAAACGCGACCGGCACGGCACCAGACCAGCGTCATCCCCCACGCTGCTGCCCGGAAATCCGTGCGCGAGCGCCCCTGCGCCCACGTCCCGCCCTGAGAAGTTGAGTAGGTAACAGACCGAGAAAGCAGGTGACAAGGGCAAAAAGGTACGTAGTTTTCAACCCTTCGGGATCACACCGCTCCCGCGGTGCAGGTTGTGTCCGGATTGTTTTGCCGGGTGGGCCGTGTTGTGGGCAAATCTCCGGAGCGGTCTGAAATCATTTGAGAAACAGGTGAACAGTTTGTGCAGTGGGCCGCCAACCGGCGTGGGAGGCCAACTTCCGGACCACCGCGCTGGCAAATCGGCCTGTGGCGCGGACTAGCGCCATCGGGGTGCGAATTCGAAGGCGGATCCAGGGGTACGCCAATGATTAGGGGCGACAGTGTCGCGCAGTGTGAGTCTGCGCTGTCACCAACGGCGAATCCAGGCTCGTATTTGGGTTCGTTTACGGCGCCAACGGGAGAGATCGTTTGGCGTCTTGACACCCGGGAAGACGCTCTGTAGAAACACGCGTTCTCGAGTTGGAGACCTGAGTCGTGAAGCGTACCTACCAGCCACACAATAAGAGCCGCAAACGGACCCACGGATTTCGCAAGCGCATGAAGACCCGTGCGGGACGACTTGTGCTCAAGCGCCGTCGCGCGAAGGGCCGTAAGCGCCTGACCGTGACGACGCCCAAGAAGTAGGTCAAGGCGGTGCGGCGGTGGCGTCGGAGCGGTTTTCCAAAGACCGTCGACTGCGCAAACGCCGCGAATTCCTCGCCGTGCAATCCGGCGGGGAAAAGGTGCATACCAGGCACTTCTTGCTTCTGGTACGGCGTACGTCAAACTCCTGCGGTCGCGTGGGAATCACCGTGAGCAAGCGTGTCGGCAACGCCGTAACTCGAAACCGGGTCAAGCGACTCGTTCGAGAGGTCGCGCGGCGAACGGGTGCGCTAACGGTCGCGGGGACCGAGGTCGTGGTGATCGCAAAAGCGAGCGCCGCTCGGGCGGACCTGCAAACGGTGCACGCGGACCTGGTTCGCGGCGCCGGGCGGATAGCGACGTGATGGCGCGCTGGGCGATAGCGTGCGTGCGTTGGTACCAGCGCGTGGTCTCGCCGATGACGCGGCCGAGCTGTCGATTTGTCCCTACGTGCTCGCAGTACGCCATCGAGGCGCTGCAGTCGCGAGGGTTTTGGGTAGGAGGCGCAATGGCCGCTTGGCGGATTTTGCGCTGTAACCCGCTGTGCAAACCGGGCTTCGACCCGGTGGACCGTCGCGCGCTCGTCGAGCCGGAGAGGAATCAGTCGTAGGATGGAAGACCAAGGCAAGCGGATGATGCTGGCCATCGCGCTGGTCTTCGGCGTCATGGTTGTGTCGAACCTGCTGTTCCCGCCGGAACCGCCGCCCGACACGCCCGCGCCCGACCAGCAAGAGCGAGCGGACGGCGAGCCGGGCAAAGACGAGCCGGGCCCGGAGCGGGCCGACCAGGCCGAGTCGGCCGCAAACGCGGTACCGCCGGCCTCGCGGGGCGAGGAGCAGCGTTTCGTGTTCGACTACCCGGCGTTTCGCGCCGAGTTTTCGAGCTACGGCGGCGCGCTGGTCAGCTGGCGGCTCAAGGGCGCCGACTTCGTCAACCACGACACCGAAGAGCCCATCGACCTTGCCCCGACCGGTGGCAACGAGCGGCTGCGGTCGTTCGCGGTGTCGTTTCCCGAATCGGACATCGAGATTCCCGTCGGCAGCGAGTGGAAGCTCGACAAGAAGACCGACACGGAGCTCGACCTGTCGTGGTCGTCCGAGGAGCTTCAGGTGGTCAAGCACTACGAGCTCCACCCGGAGTGGTTCGCGGTCAGTCTAACCGTCAAGGTCAAGGTGCTCCGGGCGGACAAGGCCCGGCAGAACCTGGCTCTGGCGCTGTATCACTACCAGGACCCGAGCGAGGAAGGCGGCCAGAGCTGGACTCAGCCGGTGGATCCGACGTGGCGCCCGTCGTGCCTGGTGGGCGACGAGCTCGAGGTCTACGCGGCCAAGGACGTGCTGGGCAAAGACGAGGTCCGCACCGGGACGGTCGGCTGGGCCGGGTTTCAGCAGTCGTACTTCATGGCGGCACTGGCGCCGGCGCCCCCGGACAACGCCCGCATCGTGTGCACGGCGGGCGCGGCCGAGGTTGGCGACACGGGCAGCTTGCGCATCGACGTCGAGTACCCGACCGTCAATCTAGACGCCAGCGCGCCGTCGTACGAGCGCACGCTGGTGGCGTTTTACGGCCCGAAGTACCTCGACACCCTCGAATCTCTGGACACCCTGGTCGGCTTTGATCCGGGCCTCGACGTGGCGGTGTCCGAAGACCTGGGGATGTTCGCGTTCATCGCGAAGCCGCTGCTTTGGCTGCTCAAGAAGCTGCACGGCATCGCGGGCAACTGGGGCGTCGCGATTATCCTGCTCACCCTCATCGTGATGGCGGTGACCCTGCCCTGGCAGACGAAATCGATGCGGTCCATGCGGGCGATGGCCAAGCTCAAGCCGCAGATCGAAACGCTGCAGAAAAAGTACAAAGACGACAAGCAGCGCCAGCAGGTCGAGATGATGAACCTGTACAAGGCGCACGGGGTCAACCCGCTCGCCGGCTGCTTGCCGATGCTGCTGCAAATGCCGATTTGGTTCGGCCTGTACCGCGCGCTGAGCGTGGCGGCCGAGCTCTACAACGCCGAGTTCCTGTGGCTGGACGACATGACGTCGACCGACCCGATGTACATCCTGCCGGTCTTGATGATCGTGCTGATGTTCATCCAGACTCGTCTGCAGCCGACCACCGCCGACTCGACGCAGCAAAAGATTCTCATGTACGGCATGCCGGTCATGTTTGGCGGCCTGGCGTTCGTGTTCCCGGCGGGCCTTACGCTGTACATCTGCACCAGCACGGTTCTGCGCAGCGCGCACGGGTACTGGATGCGGCACACAGAGAAGGCGGCCGAGGCGGCCAAGGGCGCGGCCAAGGTATCGTCCGGCGAGGGCGACGACGAAGACGAGTCCTCGCCGAGCGCCGACGCCGACAGCGCCGACGACGGTGATGAGCCGTCCTCGGCCGCGGCGGGAACGCCGAAGAAGAAAAAGAAGTCCGGCAAAAAGAAGTCGGGCAAGAAGCGTCGGCGTTAGACTGCGCGACGCACGGGAGACAGCGAATGTCCGACACTCAGACGTCGGCCGATACGTCGGCCGTTTATGAAGAGGCGCGAGAAGTCCTCGAAGACATCCTCGAGCGCATGGGGCTCGACGCGAGCGTCGAAATCCTCCAGGAAGACGACCGGATTCGGCTCGACATCGACTGCGACCGACCGGACCGCATCGTCGGTCGCCGGGGCCAGGTGATCGATGCGTTGCAGCATCTGATTGGCAAAATCGTGTTCCAAAAGCGGCCCAGCGACGGCCCGCCGCCGAGGCCGGTAGTTGTGGATGCCGACGGCTATCGCGAGAAGTACGCCAGCAAGCTGCGGTCGCTGGGCGAGAGGATGGCCAAGAAGGCGGTCGACAGCGGTCGCACGGTTCCACTGGACCCGATGAACGCCTACGACCGGCGCATTATCCACATGGCCCTCGCCGACAGCGCCGACGTGACGACGCGCAGCGAAGGCGAAGGCGACGATCGGCACCTGCTGATCGTTCCGGTCTCGGCCGAGGCCTAGGGCCGCGGCTCGCGAGCGGGTCGTGCAGGACGGCCTCACCATCGCAGCGATTGCGACGCCGGCCGGGTCCGGCGGCGTAGGCGTGATTCGCGTAAGCGGCCCCCTGGCGGTGAGTCGGGTGGCCGCTCTCGTAGGCCGTCGGCCCGACGAATTGCCGGACCGGGAGTTCGTATTTGGTCGAGCGCGCGCGGGCGACGAGGTGCTCGACGAGGTGCTGGTGGTCGCCATGCGCGGACCGCGGTCGTTCACCGGCGAAGACGTCGCCGAAGTGCACGGCCATGGCGGCCCGGTGAACGTGGGGCGATTGTTGCGGGCGCTGCTCGGCGAAGACGTGCGCCTGGCCGAGCCCGGCGAGTTCACCCGCCGCGCGTTCGAAAACGGCAAGCTCGACCTGTTGCGCGCCGAGGCCGTGGTCGACGTCATCGACGCGGGAAGTGAAAGGGCGCTCCGGGCGTCCCAGGCGCAGCTGCGCGGGGCCCTGGGCGAGAGGGTGTCGGCCTTGCGGGGCCGCGCGGTTGCCGTGCTGGCCGAGATCGAGGCCAGCGCCGACTTTCCCGACGAGGACCTCGACTTTGCGGACGGTCCTGAATTGGGCAGGCAGCTGACCGAGCTGGCCAACGACGTGCGGGACCTGGCGGCGACCTTTGCCCTGGGCCGGGCGATGCGCGAGGGCGTTTCCGCAGCGCTCGTTGGGCCCGCAAACGCGGGCAAATCGAGTCTGTTCAACGCGCTCGTCGGCGCGGAGCGGGCGGTGGTCACGGCCGAGCCCGGCACGACTCGCGATTTCGTGGAGACGTCGCTGGTCTGGGCGGGGATTCCGGTGACGCTGGTCGATACCGCCGGCGTGCGCGAGGCGACCAGCGACGCGGAACGCCGGGGAATTGAGCTGAGTCAGCAGCGGTCGAAAGACGCCGACGTGCGGCTGCTCGTGGTGCCGCCCGGTGGCCAGCCGCCGGCGGAATTGGCGGCGAACGAGCTCGTGGTTTTCTCCAAATGCGACCTGCAACCCGACGATGGGGGCGGCCGGGAGCGGGCGGGATTGGCCACCTCGGCGACGCTTGGGCGAGGGCTCGACGAGCTGCGGGCGGCGGTGGTGCAGCGGGCGGTTGGTGCGGTGAGCGAAGGCGCCGATGGTGTCGTGGTGGCGAACGAACGGCAGCGGGCCCGGCTCGACGATGCCGAGCGGGCGCTCCGGGCCGGAGCCCGGGCGGCCCGGGGCGGACAACCCGTCGAGGTTGTGGCCCTCGAGGTGCGCGCTGGCGGCGACGCCCTGGCGTCGGTGCTGGGCGAAAAAGTCGGCGAAGACCTGCTAGACGAGCTCTTTTCGCGGTTCTGCATCGGAAAATGAGCCGGTTGACCGGCGGCATAGGGACACCTAATGTCGGCCGTCATGTGGTTCGACGATGAGCTGCGCCAGCTCGAAGAGCGGGGCCTGCGGCGCCGGTTGCGCACGGTAGAGAGCGCCCAGGGCCGAGAGGTCGTCATCGACGGCCGGCCGGTTATCAATTTCTCTTCGAACGACTATCTCGGGCTGGCGGCACACCCGGCCCTCGTGGAGGCGAGCCAGCGAGCCTCGCGAGACTTCGGCGCGGGCGCCGGGGCCTCGCGGCTGATTGTCGGCAATCTGGCGGCCCACGACGCGCTCGAGCAAACGGCGGCGCGGCTGTGCGGAGCCGAAGCCGCGTGTCTGTTCAATTCGGGCTACCACGCGAATGTCGGGACGATCTCGGCCCTCGCGGGCCGCGGCGACGTGGTGGTGAGCGACGAGCTCAACCACGCCAGCATCATCGACGGCTGTCGCCTGAGTCGGGCCCAGGTCGAGGTGTATCGACACGGGGACGTGGCTGATGCCGAGCGGCGGCTGGCATCGGCGTCGGGGGCGCGGCGCCGGTTGCTGGTGACGGATTCGCTGTTTTCCATGGACGGTGATCGGGCGCCGTTGGTGCCGCTGTCGGAACTGGCCAGGCGCTACGACGCGCTCTTGTACGTGGACGAGGCCCACTCGATGGGAACTCTCGGGCCCGGCGGCCGGGGAGTTGCGGCGGAAGCGGGGGTGGTTCCCGACGTGACGGTCGCGACCCTGGGCAAGTCGTTCGGGAGCTTCGGCGCGTTCGTTTTGGGCACCGCGTCCCTGCGCGAGTTCTTGGTCAATCGCGCTCGGAGCCTGGTGTTCACCACCGGGTTGCCGCCGTCGGTGCTCGGCGCTTCGAAGGCGGGCTTGGAGCTGGTGTTTGGCGATGAGGGGGAACGCCGCCGCAGGCAGCTGCAGCAAAACGTGGCAAGGCTCGCGGCGATCGTGGGCGAACTCCACCTGGGGAACGCGCCGCAAAGCCAGATCTGGCCCTTGCTGCTCGGCTCGGAAAGCCGCGCGATGACCGCGTCGAGCGCGCTGTTTGAAGAGGGGCTGTTGGGCCAGGGAATTCGCCCGCCAACCGTGCCGGAAGGCGCATGCCGAATTCGATTCACCTTAACCGCGACCCACGAGCCCGGCGACATGGACCGGCTTCGCAACGGATTGTCCGCATTGCGCCACCAGGGATTGCTTTTGCACGAGGAGAAGCGATGAGCGACTCGAAGACGTCTCGTTTGCGCGAGCTGAACCGCGCCCACGTTTGGCAGCCCTTCACCCAGATGCTCGATTGGAACGAGGGCGCGCCCTTGCTGATCGAGGCGGCCGAGGGCAACGAACTCATCGATACCGACGGTCGCCGGTACCTGGACGGGGTGTCGTCACTCTGGACAAATGTTCACGGGCACGGGCACCCCGCGCTAACGCGGGCGATTCGCGAGCAGCTGGACCGGGTGGCGCACACGACGATGCTCGGCCTTGGCAACGTGCCGGCTACCGAGCTGGCGGCCGAGCTCGTTGCCATCGCGCCGCCGGGCCTTGAAAAGGTCTTCTATTCAGACTCGGGTTCGACGGCCGTTGAGATCGCGCTGAAGATGGCCTTTCAGTTCTGGCAGCACGTGGGTGAGCCGAAGCGCCGCCGGTTCGTGAGCCTGAAGGAGGCGTATCACGGCGACACGGTCGGGGCTGTGTCGGTGGGCGGCATCGACTTGTTTCACGGCATCTTCGGGCCCCTGCTGTTCGACGCGCTTCACGTGCCGACCCCGCACGCGTACCGGCATCCGGCGGGGCCGGACCCGATCGAGGTGAGGGACGCGTGCCTGGCTGCGCTGGACGCAACGTTGGAAGCTCACGCGGGTGAGGTGGCCGCACTCATCATTGAGCCGCTCGTCCAGGGGGCGGCGGGGATGCTTCTGCAGCCGGAAGGGTTTCTCGCTGGCGTAGCGCAGCGTTGCCGGGCCCACGACGTGCTGCTGATTGCGGACGAGGTGGCGACGGGGTTTGGCCGCACCGGGACCATGTTCGCCTGCGAGCAGGAATCGGTGTCGCCCGACTTTCTGTGCGTGGCAAAGGGGATTTCCGGCGGGTATCTGCCGCTGGCGGCGACCTTGACCTCCAGGCGGGTGTTTGAAGCCTTCCTGGGAGCGCCGGCGGAGTGCAAGCAGTTCTTTCACGGCCACACGTACACCGGGAACCCGCTTGCGTGTGCGGCCGCCCGGGCGTCGCTGGAGGTCTTTCGGTCCGAGCGAGTGATCGACGGGCTCGAGGCGAAGGTGGAAACGCTTTCGAATGCCCTGAAGCCGGTCGAGCGGCTGCCGGTCGTTGGCGAGATTCGTCAGCGGGGACTGATGGTCGGTATCGAGCTGGTGGCGGACCGGGGGACCAAAGAGCGCTTCCCGTCGGAGCGCGCCGTGGGCAACGCCGTTTGCTACCGGGCCCGAGAGCACGGTGTGATCGTGCGCCCGTTGGGGGACGTGGTGATTTTGATGCCGCCACTGTCGTGCCCGTCGGACGAGCTGCGCCGTCTCGTGGCGGCGGTCGGCCGGTCGATCGAGGAAGTCGCTGTTGGCGCGTGAGTGGTTCGTAACCGGAACGGACACGGGGGTGGGCAAGACCGCCGTGGGGGCCGGCGTTCTGCGGGCGGCGGTTGCCCGCGGCATGTCAGCTCTGGGCGTGAAGCCGGTGGAGAGCGGGTTTGATGGTTCTCTCGGGGAAGACGGGGCCCGCTTGCGGGAGGCCTCATCGTTTCACGTGGAACCAGAGGAGATCACCGCGTACTGCCTGCGGCACCCGCTGGCGCCCACCGTCGCTGCGGCGCGCGAGGGCCGCAGCATCGATTGGTCGAGACTGGTGGGCCTGGTGGACCGAGCTCGGGCACGAAAGCCGGATGTCTTTCTGGTCGAGGGTGCAGGTGGCCTGCTGGTGCCAATGACCCGAGGCCGGAACATGGCGGAGGCGGCCGTTGAGCTAGGGATGCCGCTGCTGATCGTGGCCCGAGACGGTCTGGGCACCATCAACCACACGTGCCTTACGGTCGAGGCGGCCCGGGCGCGGGGAGCGGAGGTGGCCGGTGTCATCCTCAACCAGGTAGCGCCGGGAACCGAGGCGCCAGCCATCGAAGAGAACCGGCAGCTGATCGAGGAGATCAGTGGTGCACGAGTGTTGGGCTGGGTGCCGCACGCTGTCGGCGGATGGCCCGATCTCAGCGGCGTGAACCTGGCCCCCCTCCTGGGCGACTAGCGAAGCGACCGGGAGCCGACCCCGGCGTTCCACGTGGAACATCCGGAGCGGGAAGCGAGCCGGCCTCGGGTTCGGGTCTCGGATTCGGTCTCGGATTCGGTCTGGGATTCGGTCTCGGATTCGGTCTGGGATTCGGTCTCGGATTCGGTCTCGGGCCCGGTCTCGGCCCGTTCGCATTGATGCCCTCGGCCGGGGCGGGGCGTGGACGTCGGACCCAGAATTCGTGGCGACTAACAGGGACTGAGGATGAGCGAGCCGGCGACGTTCCACGTGGAACGGGCAACGCCGGAAACCCCGTGCACGTGGCACGCGGACGGCCCACGAGTTCGCGCGCGAAAGCGCCGGACCGAAGCACCGAATGCGTTCCCGCGAAGCACGATCCCTGAGCCAGGGCCAGAGAGGACGTTGGTTACCGGCCCACCCGCGAGTTCCAGCGCACCGCGGGACTGCGGACCGGAGCCCGCACCGAGCCCGGGGGCTGGGCGCCTTGCCCGCCTCCAGGTTCGCGCGCGGGTGCCCGGGTGGGAGTCCGAAACCGAGGCCGACCCCGAAATCCGCATCCGAACCCGAATCCGAGTCTGAATCCGAGCCCGCGTCCGGGCCCGCGTCCGAGTCCGAGCCGGAGCCCGCGTCCGAGCCCGAACCCGCGTCCGCATCCGAGCCGGAGTCCGCGTCCGAGCCGGAGCCCGCGTCCCGAGCCCGAGCCCGAACCGGACCCCAGAACCTGCGTCCGCATCGGAGCCGGAGCCCGCATCGGAGCCGGAGCCCGCATCGGAGCCGAAGCCTCGCATTCGAAGTCCGAGCCCGGCTCCGTTCCCGGTCGCCTCAATCAGACCCGGTTTGGGCCGCCCGGGCACCGGCCGCGTTCCACGTGGAACGTTCCCCGTCCCACTCACTCGACGTCGAGCACGACCGCGACTCGTTCTCGGCTACCAAGCTGATACGCGAACCGCTCCGCCGCTGCGGGTAGTTCCCGTTGGTCCTTGCCCTCGAGTCCCAGGACCCGGCCCGGAGTGCCGACCAGCCGCCGACCGCGCTGCAGCCATTCGTCCATCGGCCAGGTGGCCCGGGTGAGCGCGGCGTCGAACTCGCCCTCCCCCAGCGCTTCGTCGCGCACGGCCCGGGTTTCGAGCTTGAGCCCCATGGCCCGAGTGGCGGCCCTGAGAAACGCGTGCTTTTTGCGAATCGGCTCGACGAGGCACCAGGCAAGCTCGGGCCGAAAGGAGGCGAGCACCAGCCCGGGCAGCCCTCCCCCGGCACCCACGTCCACCACCCGCGCGCCCGTCCGCGCGGGCAAGTGAGGCAACAGAGGAAGACACTCTTCCACCTGCCGCGAGACGTCCTCGGCCGACCGGGCCGCGGTCAAGTTGATGCGCTGGTTCCAGGTCACCAGCTCGAGGCAATACGCCGAGAGAAGCTCCCAGGCCGCCGGTTCAGCCGAACAGCCAACCCCCGCCAGAGAGGCCGACAGGCGCTGCTCCAATGCGCTGGGCGCGAGCCCTTTGCTAGCCGGCAAGGCTGACTCCGGCCCGGGGCATCACGAGCGCATTGTCCAAATCGAGGCCGGGAATGTCCTCGATCCGGGCGGCGGGCTGGCAGTAGCTCGACGCCAGCTGGTTCGGCTCGAGGCCCGAGACCAACCAGATCTGGGGCGCCGGCTCTCGCAGCCGAGGGCGAATGCCGGGCTCAAAGATCCCGCGCTGCACCACGTCGGCAGGGCCGGTCCCGTCGGGACACTCGGCCACGATCACCAGCTTCTGCACGGCCCAGGGCGCCCCCGCCGCGGCGAGTTTCGACGCCTGGTACAGGCTGCCGGTTAGCGGCAGCTCATCGGAAACGATCACTGTCGGCATGGCGGTGCACGTCACTCGATAGAGATCGCGGCACGCGTCGGCTCCGGCGCGAAACGCCCGGACGACGTCGCCGGCAAACGCCCCCTGGCAATGATGCGCCGCGTCATGAATTGTGTTTAGGAGAAAGGCTGGCGGCAGGTGGCCCAGGACCTCTTCCAGGTCATCCCGGCACGGATTGTCGACCACCCGCCCGGCCCGCGCCTCGGGCTCGCGCTTGAGCTCGTGGTTCACCCGAATGGCGGCGTTCTCGCCAAGGCCGGGAAAGATGCTTTTGACCCCGGCGCCAAAGCCGGCGAAGTAGTGTGGCTTGATCTGCCCGGTCGCAATCACCAAGTCAGACTCGACCACGCATCGGTTCAGGCGAAACGGAGTTCCTCGGCGGGACCGGCCCACGCTGGCAATGTCGGGCCCCCGGCCATCGTGGTTGACGATCGGCCACTGGTCGCCCAGCGGGCCCAGGTCGAGATGCTCGACCGCCCCGGGGGCGTGGGTTCCGTTCGCGATCGCCAGGGTTGGCCGACAACCCGTCGGCAGCCGGTCGGCAATCGCCTCGAGGTAGGCGCGTCGCGGATCGTTTCGGCTGCCGTCGCTGACGATGACCAGCACGCGATCGCCCGGGCGCACGCGCTCTTCGAGTGGCGGGCAACCAATGGGATGATCCAGCGCGCCAACGAGGGCGTCCGCCAATGCGATCGGCGGCGGCGCCGCCGGCAGGTCGCAAACCAGCGCGTTGGGGCCCACGGTGATCGGGTAGGGGCGCCGCCCATAAGGTAGGAGCACGGTTCGAGTCGCCGCGACGGAAACCTCTGTCATCCCGCCCTCGCGGTTCGCGTCATGGGGTGTTTCTTGCGCATCGGCAGCCGCGTCTCGCGTTGCCCGGTGGTTGACGGTCGCCAGACCGAGCCCGCACCCACGTTCCGGAGTGACTGGCGGTTTGCGTCATCGGGCGGTCCGGTGAAATTGCGCACCGACGCGCCCGTTGTTACGATTTAGCACGGCTTAAGGGGGGTTTTCGTTGGGAAAAATCCCTCTGCACCGAAGGAAGCGCCAGCTTGGCGAAACAGAGCCTCCTGCTCGTAGACGGCGACGCGAAGAGCCTCCGGGTTCTTGAAGTATCCCTCAAGAAGGCGGGATACAACGTCACCACTGCGCCCAACGGTTCCGACGCCCTCGACAAAGTCTCGACGGCGCAACCGGATCTGATCATTTCGGATACGCACATGGAGGGCGCCGACGGCTTTGATTTCTGCCGGCAGCTCAAGTCCAACGAAGACTGGGCGTCGATCCCGTTCATCTTCCTGACGAACCAGGCGTCGATCGAGCACAAGATCAAAGGCCTGGAGCTTGGCGTCGAGGATTACCTCACCAAGCCCATCTACATCAAAGAGATTCTCACCCGCGTTCGGATTCTCCTGCAGAAGACCCAGCGCGCGCGTCTGGAGGAAAAGCGAGAGAAGCGCACTCGCTTTGCCGGCCACCTGGCCGACATGGGTGTCGTCGACCTGATTCAGACGGTCGAAGTCGGCGCCAAGTCCGGAGTCATCTTTCTCACCGACGATGAGTCCGGCCACAAAGGCACCATCTACTTTCGCGACGGCAAGGTGATCGACGCCGAGCTTGGGCATCTGCACGGCGAAGACGCCGTGTATCGAATGCTCACCTGGAGCGACGGCGAGTTCGAGTTTGTCTTTCGCAACGTTCGCCGCAAGGAAGTGATCGCCATGTCGTCCCAGGGCCTGCTCATGGAGGGCATGCGACGGCTGGATGAGTGGGGGCGTTTGCTCGAGCAGTTGCCGGCTCTCGACACCCGCTTCGTCATCGACTACGAGGAGCTTCGCGAACGCCTCGCCGAGCTGCCCGATGAGCTCAACACCATGCTCCGGCTTTTCGACGGTCGGCGCACGCTGGTCGAAATCATCGACGCGTCCGAGTACGGAGACCTCGAGGGGCTGGAGGTTATCTCCAAGCTCTACTTCGAGGGCCTGATTGTCGAGTCCACCAGCGACGTCGACGAACTCGAAGAAGACCCGGTGCTCGACGGCTGGCTTGCGGCACCTCGGGATCGCCCGTCGACGTCGTCGGCCGCGGTGCCGGCCGCGCCCGTGGCCGCGTCCGAGAGCATGCCCGCGGCAAGCCCGGCGGAAGCGCAGGCCGCGATGGCCGAGGTCGCCCGAACGGAGGCGTCGCAGCGGGCCGCGGCCGTCGAGGTTCCGCCCGTGGGCCTACCCGCCGTGTCCGCGGGCCTCGGTTACACGGACCATGCCCTGCCCGACGAGGATCTGGCCGCGCTCGAGGAGGACTGGGCGAGCGGCGAGGTGCCGGGCTCGGGCCCCAAAGCGCCCGCCGAAGCGACCCCCGCCAACGGCGCTCGCTCGCCCGCCGAGTTCGACGAGGAGCAAACGCCTCCCGATCGGCCGGCGGCTGCCAAAAACGGAGCGCGCACCAAGCCGCCCAAGGCCCCCCCCTCCAGCGCGGAGGTCGCGGCGCAAGGGGACTACCCCGACCCCGACCCAACGCCGGTTCCGCCCCCCGAACCGATGGCTCCGCCGGACTCGGAGCGGGCCCGCAGCATCATCGCGTCCGAGGGCGCCGACATGCGCAGCGTTCACGGCGAGGTTGATGTCGAAGAGGGCGCCGACCAGGACGACGAGGCCGACGGGGGCCCGGCGCGCCGCATGGTCACCATCGAACCGAGCGGGGCCCGGGAGCTGCCGAAAAAGCCGGACGATGGCGATGAACCCGGCACAGAAGGCAAAACCGACGTCGCCGCACCGGCCGGCGCCGGGCGCTCACTCACCGACTCCGACGACATTGACGCAGCAACCCCGGCAACCCCGGCCGCCGGCGCCGCGGCGCCGCGGCGGTCCCCGGTGGTTGCCTTTGCCCTGGCCGCGGTGGTCATTGTCGGAGCGATAGCCGCGCTGGTCGCTTCCGGAGGCGACGGCGCCGAGCAAGGCCGATCGAGCGCGGAGGCCTCCGCCACCGGGGGGGCCGCGACCGAAACCGGCGGGCCGGGCTCGCCTGCCGCGGGCTCCGCGGGCACGCTGCCGCCTGTCCTGCAGGACCAGGAAGATCCGGGCGACCCGGAGCCGGGCAACGAGCCGGTGGCGACGGAGACCACCGCGGGCATTCAAGCACCTGGCTCGCCCGAGGATCCTGGGCGCGATGCAGACCCGGAGCCGAAGCCGGAGCCCGCCTCGGCCGACGAGCCCGGCAAACCGTCGTCCGGCGACGACCCGAGTGCCGCCGAGAGCGACCCGCCTGGCCCGCCCGAGACGGACCGCGGTGATGGCGACCCAAGGGCGGACGACTCGAAGGACGAAGAAGACGGCGAAAGCGCCCGCAAGACCCTGTCCGGAGCGCGTCGAGCCGCCCGGCGCGGCAAGAGTGACGAGGCGTTGGCGTCGGTGGAACGACTGCTCGCCGCGGACCCGCAAAACGGCGCGGCGCTCGCGCTCAAGGCCGACATCCTGCTCGGCAAACGCCAGCCCCGGTCGGCGCTCAAGGTGGCCAACGCCGCTCTGGACGCGTCGAGCCGCATCGCCTCGGCGTGGCTCACCAAAGGCATGGCCCACTACGAGCTCGAGGAGTACGCCGACGCCAAGCGCGCCCTGGCCCGCTACCTGGAGCTTCGGCCGCGAGCGCGCAACGCCGACGAGATTCGGCTCCTGCTAGACACCCTGTAGCGGTTGGAGCGGGTCTTGACGAGCGGCCACCTTGGCTTCAAGGTTGCCCGTCATGCGAGTGTTGGGCCTCGAAAGCTCCTGCGACGAGACGGCTGCCGCGGTGGTGGTCGACGGACGCACGGTCGTGAGCGACGTCGTCGCCTCGCAGGTCAAGGTCCACGCCCGCTACGGCGGCGTGGTGCCCGAGCTCGCGTCGCGCCACCACATTGTCAACGTCGTTCCGGTGCTGGCCTCGGCACTCGAAGAGGCCAACCTGGGGCTCGCTGACGTCGACGGAATTGCCGTGACGTCCGGCCCCGGGCTGGTGGGTGCGCTGCTGGTAGCGGTGCAGACCGCCAAGGCCATCGCCTACGCTAGCGGCAAGCCGCTCGTTGGGGTCAACCACCTGGCGGGCCACCTGTCGGCCGTGCATTTGGACAACGAACGCCCGCCTCCGTTTCCCCATCTGGCGCTGCTGGTGTCGGGCGGGCACACGTCCTTGATTCGCGTCGACAGCCCCACCGCGGTGCGCGAACTGGGCTCGACTCGAGACGACGCGGCTGGCGAGGCGTTCGACAAGGTGGCCAAGCTTTTGGGCCTTGGCTATCCCGGAGGAATTCAGGTCGACCGCCTGGCCAAGGCGGGGGCGCCCGACGCGGTCGCGATGCCGCGCTTGATGACCAAGCCCGAGACCGGCCTGGACTTCTCGTTCTCCGGCGTCAAGACCGCCGTGCTCAATCGGGTTCGCGCCACGGGCGTGCCCACCGGCAGCGACCTCAACGACCTGTGCGCCAGCTTTCAGGAGTGCGTGGTCGAGGTCCTCGTTCGCAAGGCGCGCAAGGCTCTGCGCCAGGAAGGCCTTGCGGCTCTTCAGGTGTGCGGCGGCGTAGCGGCGAACTCGCGCCTGCGCGCGGCGATGGCGGAGGCCGGTCGGCGGGATGGCTTCGACGTTTTCGTGCCGCCACCGCGCTACTGCACGGACAACGCGGCGATGATTGCGGCCGCGGGGTACCATCAGCTGGTCGCCGGCGAGCGCGCCACCATGGACCTGAACGCCAACGCCTCGATGGCACTTCCGACCGGGCCCGCCGGCCATGGCTGAGTCTGGTCGTTACCCGGGGGCTCGGGCCCTGCTCGACCGCTACGGTCTGTCGGCCAAAAAATCCTGGGGGCAGAACTTTCTCGTCAACGACGGCGTCTTTCGCGCCATCGCGACGGCGGCGGTCGCCAGCGAAGACGACTGGGTTATCGAAATCGGTGCCGGCATCGGCACGCTCACCCGGCGTTTGGCCGACCGCGTGCCCGATGGCCGGGTCGTGGCCGTCGAGCGCGACCGCGATATGGTTGGCGTGCTCCAAGGCGAGCTGGGCGACAATCCGCGAGTGACCATCGCCGAGGCCGACGCTGTCGCCTACGACTACGCGGCCCTGGCTCACGAGCGCGGCGCGCCGGTGTCGGTGTGCGGAAATCTGCCGTACCACTTGTCGTCGCCGATTCTGTTTCGCTTGCTCGACCAGCGCGCGTCCATTCGCACGGCCGTCGTCATGCTGCAAAAGGAGGTAGCGGACCGAGTCGCGGCCGCGCCGGGCAGCAAGGCGTACGGGACCGTGTCGGCCATCGTGGGCGCGTACGCCGACGTTAGGTCGGTGTGCCGGGTTTCGCCCGGGTCGTTTCTTCCGCCACCGCGCGTTGATTCCGCGGTGATTGCCATCGAGTTTCTGCCGGCCCCCCGCGCCGACATTCCCAACCACGACCGCTACAAGGCGGCGGTTCACGCGGCGTTCGGTCAGCGTCGAAAGCAGCTGCGAAACGCCCTGCGGGCGCGCTTCGACCGAGACCTCGTCGACCGAGCGCTCGCGGCGGCGGGCATCGACGGCGGCCGCCGCGGGGAAACGCTTTCCATCCCCGAGTTCGCCGCTCTCGCCCGGAGCCTGGACGCCGGCGCGGAGGCTTGAGGATCCAATGCCTGAGCTCCCGGAAGTAGAAACCGTTCGCCGATCGCTGGCGCCCGCGTTTGGCGCCCGCGTCGAGCAAGTGCGCTACAGCGGCCTGCCCCTGCGCTTGCGCAAAAAACTCGACCTGCGCGCCCAGCGTCGAGCGGCCGAGGGCGCCGGTATCGAGGGGGCTCGGCGCCTGGGCAAGTACCTCCTGGTCGACCTGCAGGATCGCGAGTGGGCCATCCTGGTTCATCTCGGCATGAGCGGGCGCCTGCGAATCATGAGCGCAGCCGAGCCGGAGCCGCCCCACACCCACGTGGTCTGGGCGCTGGCCGACGGCCGGGAGCTGCGGTTTTCAGACCCGCGCCGGTTTGGCCAGGTCGACCTCGTCCAGCGCGGCGCCGAGCGCGACCACCCGGCCCTGGCGAAGCTCGGCATCGATCCCCTGGAAGACCCGCTCGACGGGCCGACCTTGTACGAACTGATGCATCCGTCACGGCAGGCCATCAAGGCGTTCCTGCTCGACCAGCGCAAAGTGGCCGGCATCGGCAACATCTACGCGAGCGAGGCCCTGTGGATGGCGCAAATCCGGCCGTCGGCGCGGGCCAATACGGTGTCGAAAGCGCGCGCGGTTCGGCTGGCCGAGGCGATTCCCGCGGTTTTGCGACGGGCGCTCACCAAGGGCGGCACGAGTCTCAAGGATTTCATCGCCGCCGATGGCCGAACCGGCGAATTTGCCGAGTATCTGCAGGTGTACGGCCGCGATGGTGGCGACTGCCTGCGCGACGACTGCGACGGCGTGATCCGCCGGCAGGTGACCCAGGGCCGCGCAACCTTCTACTGCCCCGGGTGTCAGCCTCGGTAGAGGCAGCGCTTCGGTAGGGCCCGGCGTTCGATGCCTGCCGCGCCTTCGCTGAAAGGTTCCGGTCGCCTCGAGCGTTGTCCTTGTTGAACCGGCGGGGTGACCGGCGCCTCACACCTGGAGGGCGGTCGCCGGCTTTCGGCGGAGGCAGACAGTCCTCAAGAGCAGGTGTGCGGGTTTGCGGTGAAAAAAACGATAGTGGTAACGTGAACGTCAGCCGGTCGGCCTGTGCGGCCCCGGCAGTTCGCGCGACTCGAGATCTGGCGCCGATGGGACGGGACCAAGCCGATGAAGCCCTCATGGTGCAGTTCCAACAGGGCGACGCTCGCGCGTTCGAGATCCTGCTAACGCGCCATCAGCGCCCGGTGTTCAACTTCATCCTGCGCTCGGTGCGCTCGCGCGCCACTGCCGAAGAGCTCATGCAGGAAGCGTTTTTGCGGGTCATCAAGGGCGCCGCGAAGTACAAGCAGCAGGCCAAGTTCACGACCTGGCTGTACACCATCGCCCGCAACCTGTGCGTGGACCACTCGCGGCGCATGAAGCACCGCCGAACCCAGTCGCTGGACCAACCCCTGGGCGAAGACGGCGGAACCATGCTGGACCGGGTGGCCGATGACCAGATTGGCTCGGACCGAAAGGCCGTCAGCAAGGAGCTCTCGGGCCGGATGCAGGAGGCGATTGCGGCCCTTTCCGACGAGCAGCGAGAGGTCTTCTTGCTGCGGGAGTTTCAGCACCTGCCCTTCAAAGAAATTGCCGAGGTCGTCGGAGTGCCCGAAAACACGGTGAAAAGCCGCATGCGCTACGCCCTGGAAAAGCTGCGCGACGCCCTGGGCGAGTACGCCGACATGGCCAAGGCTCTTCCCTGAGGGGGCCGGGAGTGGGCCGGTCGCATCCTCTGCTTGACCCCCTCCCGGCGCCATCGTAGCAACATCATTGGAGATGGCCGATGGCTCGAAATACCGCCTGGGCGACCGGCTCGGCGGCGGCGGCATGGCCGAGGTGTATCGCGCCACCCTGGTGGGCGCCGAGGGCTTTGCCCGGCAGGTAGCCATCAAGCGAATCCTCCCGACCCTGTCGGCGGATCCGATGTTCGCCGAGATGTTCGTAAACGAGGCCCGCCTCGCGTCGATGCTGGCGCACCCGAACATCGTGTCCACCCTGGACTTCGACCGGGACGCGGAGCAGCGGCTGTTTCTGGTCATGGAGCTGGTCGACGGGCGAGACCTCAAGCATCTGCTCGCGACCGGCCGCCTGCCCGTAGCGATTTCCGCGTTCATCATTGCCGAGGTTCTGCGCGCCCTCGCCTTTGCCCACGACCTGGAGCAGGACGGCCGGCCCCTCACCATCGTTCACCGGGACGTGTCTCCGCACAACGTGCTTCTGTCCTGGGACGGTGCGGTTAAGCTCAGCGACTTCGGCATCGCCAAGGCCATCGCGGCGAGCAGCGCGTCGCGGACCGGCTCGCTCAAGGGCAAGGTGGGCTACATGAGCCCCGAACAGGCCCACGGGTTGCCGCTCGACGGCCGGTCCGACTTGTTCGCTGTGGGGGTGATGTTTCACGAGCTGCTCACCGGGGCTCGCCTGTTTGGCGGTGCCACCGAGGCCGAAGTCCTCAGCCGCATGCTCGCCCAGCCGATCTCGTCCCCCCGGGAGGCTTTCGCCGATATCACGCCCGAGATCGACTTTGTGTGCATGCGGCTGCTCGAGCGCGACCGGGACCAGCGGTTTTCGAGCGCTCAGGCCGCGCTCGAAGCGCTGCTGGGATGCGACGTGATCTCGGTGCGCGGTCACCTGGAGCTTCGAGACCTCATGCGCGCGCGGTTTTCCGACGCGTCGCCCGGCCGAACGGGAAGCGCCACGCCGCCGGCTGGCGCCGCGGCGACCGCGGTCGGTGGGCGACGTGCGCGCGACCGGGCGGCGCTCATGGACGCGGAAACCCGCACGCGTCAGGCGGGCCAGGGCGGCGCCGCGTCGCACCCAGACGGCACGGCGAGCGCCACGCCCACCGCCGCAGGCGAACGGCGGCCGGCGCCGTTGTCGGGGGCGTTTCCGGGAGACAGCGTTGCGCGAGCCCGTGAAGCCGACCGCACCGCCGGCAGCAGCGCGCGGTGGCTTGCGGGTGGCGCCGCGGTGCTGGTCGCCGCGGCGATGGGGTACTTCGCGTTTTTCACGGGCGGCCCGGCAACCGAGGCAACCGAGGCTACGACCGGCGTCGTCGAGTCGGTCACGGCCACCAGCCAGCCAGCCGCGGCGGCAGAAACCGCGCCGGCGACCTCCGGCGATCCCGGGGCCGACCGCGCCCCTGCCGAGCCGGCCGTCGACCCGGCGGGCGCGGAAACGCCGAGCACCGGCCAGGCGCCTCGGGCCGCGGACGACCCCGGGGACGACGTTTCTGCGCCGGCGACCCCGCCCCCGAGCCACGACGGGGCCGAGGCGGCACGTCGCGCCGACGAGGACCGGCGACGCAAAGACCGCAAGAAGCAGGCTCGGCGCAAGGCGGCGAAGGAGGCTGCGGCCAAAGAAGCGGCCGCCAAAGAGGCCGCGGCCAAAGAAGCGGCGGCGAAGGAGGCCGCGGCCAAAGAAGCGGCCGCCGAGCGTCGCAAGCGCGAGCGCGAGGCCAACAAAGAACCGGGCAAGCTTCGCATCACGGTCCGTCCCTGGGCATTGGTGAGCATCGACGGTGGCGCCGAGCGCCAGACGCCCATTCCCACGGTGTCTCTCGCCCCGGGCCGCCACCGAGTGCGGCTGCGCAATGACGAGCTCGACAAGACCGAGACCCGGACGGTCACGATTCGGTCGGGCAAGACCCAGGTGATCAACCTGGACTGGCGCTAGCAGTCCATCGGGAGAACGTTGCATCTGCGGCTCCTCGCGCGTTTTCCGATGGCCTGCTGGCGTCCCGGACGCCCGTCGGCCTCGCCATCGCCGTCACCGGCGGGGCGCGGGGGTCAACCGAACAAGGAGATCTGGGGCGCCGGGGCTCGCCCGGGCGGCAGGTCGGCAAACGGGTCGAAGCCGTCGCCCAGAACGTCGCGAAGGTGGTCGTACGGCCACGAGCGCCTCGCTTCGGGCGGCAGGCCGCCAAAACGCTCGGCGTATGCGCGCAGGAAGCGCCGCGTTGCGGCGTTGCCGTATCCGCCGCCCCGAATGTCGCCAAACAGCGGCCGGTAGCGCGCGGCGATGCGGCCAAACAGCTCGTCGCGGCGCACCTTGGCGAGGATCGACGCCGCCGCGACCGCGCAGTGTTTGGACTCGCCGTCGTTGTGGGCCTCGAGGTGGGCAAACCGAGCGCGCATCGACGCGAACAGCACCTTGCCGTCGGCGACGATGCGATCGACGGTCGGCGCGCCGTCGATGAGCTCGGTCGCGACCTCGCGCTCGAGCTGGTTGAGCTCGCTGCGCCGCACCCTCGCATCGATGACGTCCACGTCGATCACGCGCACCTCCGCGTGCAGCGCGACCTCGCGGACGCGACGCGCCAGGTCCGCCCGGGCGCCCTTGGCTTTGTCGCTCGCTCCGTACGCTTTCGAATCGCGCACGCCCGCGCGGCTGAGAGCGCTCGCCCCCCGGGTGTCGAGGCAGACCGCGGCCATGACCATGGGCCCGATGACCGGTCCGCGGCCCGCTTCGTCGAGGCCGAGGGTGCGCTTTTGCCTCATGAGGCGTGGGTATCACGCGGCGCCGACAAGGCCTCGCGCCGGTCGTCGATTTGTCGCAGGCGCACCAGCAAACCGACCTCGGTGTCGAACGCGCGGGCGTCGGCGGCCGCGGCGAGCCGGTCGACGTAGTCGGCCAGGGCGTCCAGCGCGGCTCTTGCCGCCGCGGACAGGGGCTCGGCGATCTGTCCGTCGACATCGGGAGCGTCGCGAAACAGCGCGTGAAACACCGCGTCTTCGCGCAGATCCAACTTGGGCAGCGCGTCGCGAAAGAACCGGTCGACGGCGCCGCCCCGCAGGTATCCCTGGCCGTACGCCTGGGCGCGTTCGAGCACGCGAGCGGTCATCCAGCGGCCCCACTCGTCGACCACCCGGCGCAGCTCCGCCCCGGGGTCGCCGCCGATGTCCTCGTCATCGACCGCTCGGGCCGCGGTCTCGCCGAGCTCGCGAAGCTGGCGTTCGAGCTCGGCGGCCGCTGGCTCGAGGGCGGTGCCGAGACCGCTTTCGAGCAGCGATATGAGGTAGTCCCGATCGGCGCGGCTGGCCTGGTGGGAGCCAAAGGGGAGCTTGCGGGGGCGTACCAGCTCGAGGACTTCGCGAGCGGCGGTGCGGTAGACGTCGGCCATGCGGGTGCGCAGCTCTTCGCGCTGGGCGACCACCAGGCGCTCGAAGGGAGCCCGGGCCTCGCGCAGGGTTTGGGCGGTGTGCTCGAGTCGGTCGGCGGCGCCCGACGCGTTTTCGCGGCGCCGTTCAATGACGTCTCGGGCTCTGCGTAGCAGCTCGGCCAGCCGCCGGTCACAGGCCTGGCGCTTGAGCTCGCGGGCTCGCGAGAAGAACCGCTGCTCCAGAGAACGGGTGACCACGGGCCAGTTGCCGTCGGGGCGTTGGGTAACGGCCTCCGGTTGGCCGTCACTTCCGGTGTCCGCGCCGGGGGCGCCGGGGTCGGCCGCGCTGTGTTTGCGGGCGCGCTGGGCCGACAGTGGGACGATGTCTTCGACCAGGGGCCCGAGCTCGCCGCGCACGTAGTCGAGCAGCTGGCTCAGATCCGCTTCGCTGAGCTGATCGACTTTGTTGAGCACGCCCAGCGCGCGTTTGCCCTCGCCGTTGATCGTGGCCAGCGCGTCGCGCTCGCTCTTTTTGCCCGCCTGCTGGGCCGTGAAAAGCCACACGACCGCGTCGGCTCGCTTGATGAAGTCGCGCGCTACCGCTTCGTGCTCGGGCAAAATCGAGTTGAGACCGGGAGTGTCGACGATGTTGACTCGCTCGAGCTCCGCCAGCGGGTAGAGGATCTCCACCGAGCGCACCGCGCGAGCGTCGTCGTCGGACAGGCCGCCGAGCACCGCGCCCAGCGCTTTCCACGACAGCGATTCGGTACGGCCGTCGCGATAGAGAATGCGGCCGCCGGGCTCGCGGCCAAACTTGACCACGTTGATCGTGGCGGTTGTCGGCGTGACGCCGACCGGGGCGATGTCGTCGCCGACCAGCGCGTTGATAAACGTCGACTTGCCGCTCGAAAACTCGCCCATGACCGTGACGAGCAGGGGCTGGTCAAAGTCGGCTGCCGCCTGGGCCACTTCGGGCACGAGGTCGGCGAGGCTCGGGTCGGACAGAGCCACCGCCTCGAGCTCGCGGGCCAGGGCGTACATGGCGCTCTCGTCGTCGAGCGGCGTGGGAGTCTGTTGTTGCGCGGCCCGGGCGTCGACGAGCAGGTCGCGGGCGCGCTGGTCTCGCGGCGCCGCGTGGAGCGCCGCGAGGCCGTGTTGCGCCGCGGTTGCGGGCTTGTCGGCGGACAGCTCGAGGGCGCCCAGCGCCAGTCGCGCCTCGAGGTCGTCGCCCCGGTCGAGAACGCTGCGAAAGGTCGCGCGGGCGGCGTCGGTCTGGCCCTGGCCGGCCAGGGCCCGGCCTCGGACCACCAGGGCCAGGCTGTCGTTGGCGTCGACGTCGAGGCTTCGATTGGCCAGGAACACCGCGCGGTCACCGACGTCGCCGACGGCCAGGGCGGCGCGCAGGGCTCCGGCTCGCGCCTCGGCCAGGTCGCCGACCTCGGCGGCCTCGGCGTACGCCTGCAGCGCCGCCGGCCACTCGCCCGCGCGTTCGAAAATTCGGCCGCGCACGAGCAGCAGCTCCGGGGTTCCGGGGCTCAGTTCCAGGGCTGTGTCGGCGGCGTCTCCGGCCTTGTCGAGCTCGCCGCGGCTCAGGGCAACCTCCGCCAGGCCCGACCAGGCGCCGGCGCGCTCGACACTCGAGGCGCGGTCGCTCGACAACACGGCATCGAACGCGGCGGCGGCGCCGTCGTCATCGCCCCGCCGCACGTCGACCCGGCCGACCGCGAGCTGAGCGATCAGCGGTGCCCCTGGCCGCCCGAGGGCGCGGCTCAGATAGCGCCGCGCTTCATCGAGGCTGTAGGTGGGCGAGCGCTCGAGGGCCAGGGCCAGATAGACGAGCGCGTCCGGATCGTCGGGCGCTTCGGCGACGGCCTTGCGCAGTTCTCGCACGGCGCGCTCGGTGTCGCCGGTTTCGAGAAAGCACCGGCCAATGCCGCGGTACGCGGCGCCGAGAATCGGCCGCTCGCCGCCGGCGCCATCGACCCCCGCGCGGAACGCGTCCCGGGCCTCGTCGATTCGACCGAGGGCAAACAGCGCCTCGCCCCGGCCCACTTCGGCCTCGCCGTGGGCGTCGCGCAGAGCGGCCGCCGCGTCGAAGGCGGCCAGGGCTCCCTCGGCGTTGCCGTGGGCGAGCCGGGCCGCCCCGAGCAGCGCCTGGGCCAGTGAGTGGCGCGGGTACTGCTCGACCACCGGCTCGATGATGCCGATGGCCAGCTCGGGGTCGTCGGCCTCGAGAGCGTTGCGCGCCGCTACCAGCTCCTCCCGGCCAATGTCGCTGAGGTAGTCCTCGGCGATGGCGCCCAGCCGGCGCTCCAGGCGCGACCACAAAGACATTACGGGCTGTCGCTCCAAAGGTCGCGGCGCGACGCCGTCACGGTTTCGATGACGTTGTCGAGAAGCTGTCGCTGTTCGACCGTGGCGGCCCGCAGGGGCTCCAGCTCGCCTTCGCGCTCGCGGCGTTCGACGACGGCCTGATCGAGAACCTCGGTGATGCCCTTGTACAGGGTAGTGCCCGCCGATGTGACGAAGTTGTCGAGGCGGCCGCCGAAGTCGTCCACGCATTTGTCGAAGTGCGGGCGCAGGGCGTCGGCGGCGCGCAAGATGGCTTCGGGCGCGCGCTTTTTGGCCTGCTCGCGAATGTCGCCGGACACCTTGCTCTTGAGGATGATCGCGAGAATCGGCGAGGCGAGGGTGAGCAAACCGCCGGCGACGCTGCTCACGAACAGAAACACCGTGGTTCCGAGCGCGCCCAGGGAGTAGACGGCCACGTCGTACTTAAAGCTGTCGATGTCGATGTCGACGCGGGTCTCGGCGGGGCCCAGCCGGTCGGCGAGGGCCGAGGCGGCCTGCTGGACGTTTTCGTTCGTGATGGCGATGACGTCTTCCGCGAGTTTCTCCAGCTGGCTGGCGATCTTTTCGCCTTCGAGCTCGGCCCACTCGCGGAACTGGTCCTCGATGAAGCCCGCCAGGTATCGCTTGCAGTCGTCGGCATCGACCGCGTCGATCTGCTCGGGCAGCGCCTCGACGAACCGACGGGCGAACGCGTCGAGGTCGAGGTGAACCTGGGCCTTGATCGCGTTGCACTCGGCGACGATGCGGTGGTGGAGCTCTTCGAGGTTCTTGCGGCTGGCGTCGAGCTGTTCGCGCACCCGGGCCGCCCGGGTCTCCAGCTCCGCCAGGTCGAGCTCGAAGCTGCGCTCCTTGACCAGCAGGTTCTGGCGCAGGTAGTTGGCGGTGCGCAGGGCGTCGGCCGCGGCGTTGTCGAGCACGAGCCGCCCCCGGTCCTTGTCGAGAAAGCGGTCCAGGTATTCGAGCAGCTCGGCCATGCCGCTGCCGTCGGGCTGGCCGTCGAGGTGGCGTTTGGCCGACAGCGGGAACACCACGGGTTGGTCGACGAACTGGGCCAGTCCGTGCCTGGTGTACGCGAGAACCGAGGCGCGATCCTCTTCGCTGAGCAGGTCCATCTTGCCGAGCACGAAGATCAGCCGGTCTTTCGTGGTTTCGAGCACCCGGCCCGACAGGAAATCCCGCTCCGAGTCTTTGAGGGCCTGGCCGGCGTCGAGCAGGAAAATGACGGCGTCGGCCCGCGGCACGTAGCCGTAGGTGATTTCCGCGCGCTGCTCGTTCATGTCGTTGACCCCGGGCGTATCGACCAGGGTGATGTTCTCGCGCAGAATCTCGGCCGGGTGCCGCACTTCGACGTATCGCACGTCTTTGTGCCGGGCGCCGGCGACCGTGACCCAGTCGCCGATGGCCTGGGGCGCGATGTCGATGGTGCCGCCGTCGATGAGCCGCGCCTCGGCGCCCCGGTTGTCGCCGTACACGACATGGTTGAGCGCCGCGGTGGTGGGCGTGATGCCGGTCGGCAACACGTGATCGCCGAGCAGCGCGTTCACGAACGTCGACTTTCCGTGGTTGAACTCGCCCAGAATCACCAGGTGAAAGCGCTCGTTTTCGAGCTTGGGAATCCGCTCGTGGCGAACGTCGGCGGCCAGGGTCTTGGTGCCCGCGGCTTCGCACAACTCGACCAGTCGGCCGAGCTGCTCGAGGACCGTCTGCTTGACCTCGCGGTGTCGCGCTAGTAGTTCGCTCATTTAAAACACGCTCAGCAGTTCGCTCACTTCGGCGTCGATGTCGCTGGCGGCTTTGCCGCCTTCTTGGCCTCGGAGCGATTGGTAGAGTTTGCCTTCGGTGAACACGCGCAGCGCGTGAAGACGCTTAGGCAGGTAGGGGTTGGAGTGAAAGAACTCGGCGTAGCGGGCGACCCGGCCGACCTTGTCCGGCAAGTTCGCCAGGTACTCGTCGATGTCCAGTGCCTCGTCCCGGGGCAGCCCCAGGTTGACCTTGACCAGGGCCCGCGCCGCGAGGTCGTAGTCGCGCGTGGACAGAAGCGCGGCCCGGTCGCACGTGATGATGGCGCGTCGATGCCAGGCCTGCAGCGCCATGATGGCGGGGCGCACGGCCCAGCGCACGAAGCTGGCCGCCGAGTGGTTCAAGTAATGCAGCGCCGTGCCGTAGACGACGTGGTTGTTTTGCACGTGGGCGAACTGCTGGGCCAGGATCGCGGCGAGCTCGTCGTCTTCGAGGGTATTGATGACGTCCTCGGCGAGGAACACGTACGGTTCCTCGACGGTGCCGAGAGTTTCGGCGCGAATCGGCCCGGCTTCCGCCGTCGGCAGCACGAATACGTCGGGGCCGTCCGGCCCCGAGAGAGCCAGGGCCCGGGCCGCGGCCTTGGCGGCCGCCAGCACCCGCGGGTACTGCTGGTCGGTCACCCGCACGGCGTCCGCCAATAGCGCCTCTTTGGCCTTGCCGGTCCACAGGCGATTGGTTCCCTCCAGCGCAATGAGCACCGGGCGCCCGCTGGTGAGCGTGCGCTTGAGGCGCCGATCGCCGGCGAACGAGTACACCGCGCCGTCGCGAGCGCGCTGCTCCACCGCGCCTTTGCGCTCCTTGACGTACCGAGCGAAGTCGAAGTCCAGGCGGGCCATGGGCGAAGTATAGGGAGACTCTGCTACAGGCGCATCCCCTCGGCGGGCATTGCGCCGTCGAGCCACCTCTGCATGACGTCGAGGGTCGCTTCGAACGTTCGGGTCATGTCGGCGAGGATCAGGCGCTCGATTCGGCCGCCCACGAGGGGCACCCGAACGTCGATGGATCCGGCAAAGACTCGCCGAAACCGGCCCTCGGCCACCGGCGCGGTGGAATAATCTCCCAGCATGATCAGTTCGTCGGCGCCGGCGCGATAAATCTGACACGCCATTCGGCAGGTCGTCCGATCCAGCTCCTCTCGCTCCTCGAACACCAGGTTGGCTCCGGTGACCTTGCGCACGAAGGCGGGAATCTGCCGGCGCGGCTCGCGGCGGACCCGGCGGACCACGCGCTGGTCGGTGACTTCGAGCTCGAGCTCCTCGGCAGGCCCCATGCCGGTGACTTCGCGCAAGGCCTCCAGGTAGTCTCGGTGAAAATAGGCCTGCCAGAATCGCTCTTGCGGGCCTGAGAACTCGTGGCTGATGTGAAACGGGGTCACGATTGGGCTTCTTCGAGGGCCCGCTCTGCCTTCGGGTTGCGGCGGCGCAGCCACGTGAGGGCGATGGCCCCGATAACGACCGCGAACCACAGGGTCGCGAGCCGGGTCAGAATGGTCGCGGCGGCGGCGGTTGGTTCGTCGACTCCGCGAGCGGCCTGCACCAAAAACAGCGTCATCGCCGCTTCCGTGACCAGCAGACCGCCCGGAAGGAACGACAGGGCGCCGGCGACCGTCGTCGACGCGTAAATCAGAGTTGCCAGCCCCACCGGCACGTCCGTCCCGGGAAACGCCGCGATGATGAGGGCAAAGCCGACGCACTCGGCCAGCCAGGCCGCCGTCGCCAACGGCGTCGACCACAGCAAGTGGACCGGTCGGGTCAGGCTTGCCAGGCCCCCGTAGAACTCGCGCAGCCGGTCGGCAAGTCGCTCGAGCCGGCCCACACGGCCCACGAGGCCAAACACCCCGTTTGCCAGGGTTGGCCAGGCCAGGATCACCAGGCCACCGCCGACGACCGCCGAGCCGGCCAGGACCAGGTCCCGGGCGATGCCGTAAGTCCACACGCCGAGCAGCCCCAGCAGCAGCAGGGCGATCAGGTCGGTCACCCGCTCCGCGACGACCACCGGGGCGCTGCGAGCCAGGGGGACGCCGTGGGTTTCCCGCAGGAGGTAGCTCTTGATGAGCTCGCCGACCTTGCCCGGTGTGATCGACAGGGCGAACCCCGACAAAAAGACGAGGGCACTCGTTCCGGGGCTGACCGAAACGTCGACCGCGCGCAGGTACAGCGACCAGCGCACGTAGCGCAGCGCGTAATTGACCAGCGCGAGGCCGAGGGCGGCGGCGAACGCCCACCACCCGAAGCCGGACAATCGGTCGCCGAGCTCGCTCACGTCGGCGTAGATCGATATGCCGGCGAACGCGGCGACGCCCACCAGCAGCACGACCAGGATCCGCCGGGACGTGGTTCGCATTGGCGGTCTTTTATCCGGCTCGACGCCCGCGCCGCAAGCGCCGGCGAGCGAGTCTACTTGCCAAGCGCCGCGCGCGCTTTGCCGTACAGGGGGTCGTCCTTCGACACCATGCCGAGAACTCGCTTGAAGTTGGCCCGGGCCAGTTTCGCGTTCGTGGACCGCTCCGCCATCCCGGCTTTGTAAAACGACTCGGCTTTGCGCGACAGAGCCGACCGAACCCGCTTGATCATCGGGTCTGCGCCGGCGCCGTAGTTAACGGCCTCGTCGGCGGCTCGCTTGGCCGCTTCGTATCGCTTTTGCGCCATGAAGGCGGCCGCCGCGCGGGGGGCGACGTCGCGCAGACGCAGCCGAATGTAGGTCCCGTGGATGCCGCTTCCGGCCTTGCGGTCCAGGCTGAGGGCCTTGCGGTACGAGACCATGGCCCCGGGGGCGTTCGTGCGCTTGGCGGCGTCGCCGGCCGCCAGGTATTTGCCGACCGACTCGTAGGCGGTGGCTTTTGAGCGCAGCTTCTTGGCTTCGGTTTCGTCGGCCTTGTCGGCGCCGCCACGCAGAGCCTGCGCCGCGCCGCCGAATTGTCGCGAGCGGTAGAGCTCGGCGGCCTTGGCTACCACGTCGGCGCCGGCTTTGCCGGCCCGGCGCGGCGGGTTGCGCCGCGGCGCAACGGCGGGTCGCGCCGCCCGATCCCGCGGTGCTTTGACCGTTCGTCGCGCCGGTGCGCGTCGCGGGGGCGCGGGTTGCACGCGGCGTTTGGTCGGAGCCTTGGGCCTGGTGGTAGGCCGGGTCGTCGCGAGCTTTTCGACGTTGCGAGCGTCGCCTCGGTCGGGCGTGGCGCGAACGCGTTTCGCGTCGTCCTCGTCGCCTTTTTCGTTCTTGTCGCGGTCGTCGTCCTCGCTGGCCTTGTCGTCCTCGCTGCCGGCGCGGGCGAGCTCGGTGTCCTGGGTCAGGTCGAGGATTTCCTCGTCGGAGTCGCCGTCGTCGCCGTCGTCGTCGCGGGGCGCCGGACTTTCATCTTTGGCGCTCGGTGACACGGCGGCGGCCGGTGCCGGGCTCTCGATAGCGGCGGCCGCCGGAGCGCGCCCGGGACCCTCGGCCGGGGTCGCCGCGGCCGGGTTGGTCTCGCTGTCGCTGGCCGCCCGGGGTTCGAGGTCGTCGCCGCCGCCCGCTGCCGCCATGACGATGGCGAGGACGATGCCGATGGCCACGGCAAACGCATAGACGCGCCGGCGGTTCCGTCGCTCTTCGGTGCGCGTGGCGCCGAGGTTGGCGGGCACGGGCAACACCGCGGCGGTCGGCTGGGCCTCGCGCGGCGCGGTCGCGACCGGATAGCTGGCGACGGCGTTGACCGCGCCGGCGCCGCGCAGAGGCGCGGGCGCGTTGGGCCGCACGGCGGAGCCGGACACCGTCACTGCCGGTGACGCGACCGCCGGTACGGCGTCGACGCCCCCCGGTGGCGACGTGAGCGGAAGCGGTCGCAGCCCGCGGGGGCGCTCGGCCACCGTGCTCTGGTCGTCGCCCAGCTCGAGCACCTGTCGGCGTTTGCCGGCAACGGCGGCACTGATCTCGAACCGGAACAAGGTGTTGCCGAGTTCGAGCTGGTCACCGGACGAGAGCTGCGCTTCGTCTTTCGCCTGGTTGTTGATCAGCGTGCCGTTGCCCGAGCCCAGGTCGCGGACCAGAAACCCGTTGCCGTCGTACACGACGGTGAGGTGGTGGCGCGAGGCGGCGATATCGGTGAGCACGACGTCGTTGTCGACGGCGCGGCCCACGGTCACGACGGTTTTGTCGAGCGGAAAGCTCCGGCCGCGGTCGTTGCCGCCAATGACGGTCAGGGTTGCGGTCGGCCTGGCTTGCTTCGGCGGTTCCGGCCGCTGTTGGGCGCCTCCCGGCACGACGGCAAGCGGCGGTAGCGGCCGGGCGCCCTCATCGAGAGTTTCGTGGTCTCCCTCGTCCTCGACGATCGTGCTCGGGTTCGCGGACAGCGCCTCGGGCGGCCGGGGCGGGGGCTGCGTGCGCGGTCGCGCCAGGGACTCGTCGACGGTCTCTACTGAGGTTCCTCGCTGGTTTCGAGGCTTGCGCTTGCGCAGAGGGCCTGGCCGATCGAGTGTCTGGGCGTCGTCGGTTTGCGGCGGGGCCTGGGCCAGCGGCTGAACGCCCCGGTCTGCGGTCTTTTCTCCGGTGACGTCGATGCTGTCGAAATCCGCCGTGGCGTCGCCGCCGGACTCGGCAACCGTCTTTTCTTCCCATCCCTGGCCGCGGCTGGCGGAGGCGTTCGCGACCGTTGCCTGGTCGCCGTCGACGACGGTCGACACCGAGGCGGCGACGGACCGGGCGACGCGGTCGTCGACCGCCGTTCGCTCCTCGTCCCCAGTCTCACCGAATCCCGACCTGGTCGGCGCCTCGTCGTCGTCTCCGCGAGGCGCAGGTACCGGGCCGAGCGCAGTTGGCCGGCGGGGGGGCATGCCCTCCGAGTTTACCGGTTTGCCCGCGATCATGACAATAGAGCGAAAAAATGACGACCGCACCGGTGTGGGATCGTGTGCTCGATCGTGGGCGACAGGGCTCGTGGTACGAGAGTCGCCGTGCAGCTGCCGTTTGATTCAAACCATTACGACCTTCGCCCGCGGAAAATCATCGGCGTCGGCCGCAACTATCGCGCCCACGCCGAGGAACTCGGCAGTGACCTGCCGAGCGAACCGCTGCTGTTTCTCAAGGCGCCGACGGCGCTGCTGGCGCCCGGCCAGCCCATCGTTCGCCCGAGCGGCTTCGAACGGGTCGACCACGAGGCCGAGCTCGGCGTGGTCATCGGCAAACGGGCGCGCCACGTCGCGGCCGCCGACGCCCTCGGCGTTGTCCTCGGCTACACGTGCGTCAACGACGTGACCGTGCGCGATCTACAAAAGCGGGACGTTCAGTTCACCCGAGCCAAGAGCTTCGACTCGTTTTGTCCCGTCGGCCCCCGCATCGTCGCCGACCTCGACCCGGGCAACCTCGCGATCGAGTGTCGCGTCAACGGCGAAGTTCGCCAGCAGGCCCGCACCGACCTGATGATCTTCGACCTGCCCGCGATCATCGAAACCATCACGCGGGTGATGACCCTCGAACCGGGCGACCTCATCGCGACCGGCACGCCGGCGGGGGTCGGCCAGCTTTGGCCAGGCGACTCCGTCGAGGTCGAGGTCGAAGGGATAGGCGTGCTCGCCAATCCCGTCGTGGGCGAGTTGTGAAGCGCGGGGCACTGATTGTTGGCCTTGGCGGCAACGTCGGCACCGAGACCGAGTTGCGCGCCCGGTTCGACGAGGCCGTGGCCGACATCGCCCGGGCGCTGTCGATCCGCGGCGGCGTGCGTCGCTCGCGGCTGTATCGAAGTGCTCCCGTGGGAGCCATCGTCGACCAACCGGCGTTTCTCAACGGGGCCGCCGCGTTCGACGGCCCCCTCGATGCGCCGCCGGTGAGCGCGATGGCCGCGCTCCTGGAAATCGAACGCCGACACGGCCGCGATCGGACTCGCGAGCAGGTCTGGGGGCCGCGGCGATTGGACCTCGACGTGCTCGCCTGGGCCGACCGACAGCTGGACGAGCAAGGCCCGCCGCGGATCGCGGTGCCGCACCCGCGCCTGGTCGAGCGACGTTTCGCCCTCGAGCCACTGCGCGACCTGGTCGGCGGCGACTGGATCATCCCGGGAGTCGATTCCACCGTGGATGAATGCCTTGGCCGCGTGGCCGATCAGGCCGTGCTGGTCGCGGACCCGTGATATGCGATCGGCATGGCGCTGATCAACGACGCGAGTTCTCACCTGGTCTCGGTGCTTCGAGGAGGCCGCGGCCTGTTTGCGTATCGGCCCGCGAAGCTGCAGCCCGAACAGCCTCTGGAGCTGTACGAGTTCGAGTCGTGCCCGTTTTGCCGCAAGGTTCGCGAGGTCTTCAGCGAGCTGGACCTGGAATACGTGAGTCGGCCCTGCGGCCGCGGTTCGAACAATCGCGAGCGGGTCGTGGGGCGAGGGGGCAAAGCGATGTTTCCGTACCTGATCGATCCGAACACCGGCACCGAGATGTACGAGTCGGAGGACATCATCACGTATCTGCGCGGCACGTACGGCGACGCCCGCGGGCCCGTGAGCAAGGGGCTTGCACCGGTCAACACCCTGACGGCGGCGCTCGCGTCGGCGAGTCGCCCCCTGGGTGGCCGCGCCCGCGACGAGGCCGCCAGCCGGACCCAGCCGGACCACATGCTCGAGCTCTACAACTTCGAAGCTTCGCCCTACTGCCGAAAGGTTCGCGAAAAGCTCACCGAGCTCAATCTCGACTACCTGGTCCGCAACGTGGCCAAAAAGAGCGGCCGCCGGCCCGAGCTGGTCGCCCGCGGCGGCAAGATGATGGTGCCGTATCTCGTGGATCCGAACACGGCGACCGAGATGTACGAGAGCGAGGAGATCGTCGCCTACCTCGAGCAAACCTACGGCTAGCGTCCGGGAGACTCGTTACTCAGACTCGGTTTTCGTCGCCCCGCACCAGCCGGCGAATGTTGTCGCGGTGCTTGAACCAGATGACGATGGCCAGCAGTACCGCCAGCGCCAGCTCCGGGGCCGGAAAGCTCCACGCCCACAGCGCGAACGGAAACGCCGCGGCGGCAGCCAGTGAGCCGATCGACGCCACGCGAAAGCCCGCATACAGGCCGATGAACAGGGCGACGGCCAACGCGGCCTGCAGCGGGGCGATTACCACCATGATGCCGAGTGCGGTCGCAACGCCTTTGCCCCCGCGAAACCGCAGCCACACCGGAAAGCAATGGCCGAGGGCCGCGGCAATGCCTGCCGCGGTGAGAGCAAGCGGGTCGGCCTGTCCTGCGTCGATGAGCCCGCGCGCGGCGAGCACCGGCAAGGCGCCCTTGAGCGCATCGAGCAGCAAGACCACCAGTCCGAGCTTTTTGCCGAGATTGCGAGCCACGTTGGTCGCGCCGATGTTCTTGCTGCCGACCGCGGTGATGTCGACGCCCCGCGCGCGCGCCAGCAGAACGCCGAAAGGAATCGAACCGAGCAGGTAGGAACCAACGACCAGCAGAGCGCTGATGGCGACCGGGCTCATGACCGACTCCACCAGCGGCGGGCCTGTTCGATGGACGAGGTTCGCGGCACGTCGCCGGGGAGCGTAGCCACAAACTGCTGGCCGTAGCGTCGCGATAGCACCCTTCGATCGAGGATGGTCACGATTCCGCGGTCCTGGCGGCGCCGAATGAGTCGCCCGAATCCCTGCTTGAGCGCCAGCGCCGCCTGGGGCACCGAGAGTTCGGCGAACGGGTCGAGGCCGCGTTCGGCAAGGGCGCGGCTTCGCGCGGCCACCAGCGGGTCGTCGGGCGGGGCGAACGGCAGTTTGTCGATGATGACCTGGGACAGGGCCTCGCCCGGCATATCCACGCCTTCCCAGAAAGCCCCGGTACCGAGCAGAACCGAGCCCGGCCGCGCGCGAAAGCTCGCGAGCAGGGCTTCGCGACTTTGCTGGCCCTGAATCAACACGGGGTAGTCGAGTCGCGGCGCGAGGTGCCGCGCGGCTGCCTGCAGCGCCCGGTGGGTCGTAAACAGCAGAAACGCCCGGCCCTCGGTGATGGCGAGGCACTCGCGCACGCGCCGCCACGAAGCGGGGCCGAAAACGTCCGCGCCTGGCTCGGGCAAGTCGGTGGGCAGGTACAACAGCGCCTGGCTGGCGTAGTCGAAGGGGGATTCGACCCGAAGCTCGAGGGGCTCGACGGCGTCGAGGCCCAGGCGGTGGCGCACGTACCCAAAGGACGGCGCGCCCCGCTCCTCGGCGTCGTCGGCCCCCGGGGCTCCGATGGCCAGGGTGGCCGAGGTCATGACGACCGGACCGACTCGCTCGAACAAGTGTTCGCTCAGAAGCGGTCCGACTTCGATGGGAGACGCCTTGAGCGCGACCGCGCCGGGGCGCAGCTCGGCCCAGTGCACGTAGCGAGTGGCGTCGTCGCTGTCGGGCTCGGCGAGGGCGGCGACATCGTCGCGGATTTGCTGCGCCCGGCGCGCCAGGGACAGCAGGTCTTCGCGATCGTCGTCGGCGAGGGAACCGTCGTCGCCGGTGGCCGCCAGCCTGGCGTGGGCGCCGAGCTCTTCGAGGGCCGCGTCGCCGCGAAACCAGGCCTCGCGGACCGCGTTGCCGTCGAACAGGCCGGGTGGAATGGGCATCCGACCTTCGTGCCGCGGCCGGCTGTCGGCAGTTCGCAGCACCAGGGGCTGGGCGGTTTCACTCGCGGCGGCTTCTCGCAGCGCGCTGCGCACGCGGTCGAAGAATTCGCGCCACGTTCGGTCGACGTGTTCGACGAGGCGCCGGGGTGCCTCGCCCGACCTGACCGCCGGTCCGGCCGGCCGGCACAAGGCGCGGGTGGCGTCGCGCACCAGGCCCGTGAGCCGCCGTGTCGACACGGCGATGCCGAAGTAGGACGTGGCGACGTCTTCGATCTGGTGGGCCTCGTCGAAGACGACCGCCTCGTAGTGAGGCAGCACTCGCGCCCCCTCGAAGGCGGTGCGCAACGCGAGGTCGGCGAAAAACAGGTGGTGGTTGACGATGACAATGTCGGCTTCGTCGGCGGCCCGGCGCGCGCGGGTCACGAAGCAGCGCTCGTAGTGCGGGCATCGCGGGCCGATGCGGCCCTCGGTGGTCGTGGTGACCCGTTCCCAGGCGGCGGCGGTGTCGGCAACCCCTTCGACTTCGGCGCGATCGCCTCGGGTGGTGCTCACCGCCCACGCGCGGATGCGGTCGAGGTCGGCGTCGCCGGTTTCGCGGTCGCCGGGAGCCAGCGCTTCGAGCTCGTCGAGCTTGCGCCGGCACAGGTAGTTGCCCACGCCCTTGAGGGTCACCGCCGAGATCGGGCGGTCGAGCAGCTGTCGCAGCACGTCGAGGTCGTGGCGCACGATCTGCTCTTGCAGGGTGCGCGTGCCGGTCGACACGACGACTCGTCGCCCCGAGAGCACGGCGGGCATCAAATACGCGAGGGTCTTGCCGGTGCCGGTCCCCGCCTCGACCAGCAGGGGCCGCTCTTCGTCCAGGGCCCGGGTGACGGCCTCGGCCATGGCGCGCTGTTCCGGTCGGTCTTCGTAGTCGGGCAGGGCCTTGGATAGCGCGCCGCCCGGGGCGAGCGCATCGGTGGGACCGCCGCTCGTCACCGCCGCCACTGTTGCCGGTCCCGGCCGCTACCGGGGCGGCACGGTGCCGCGGCGGCTGGCCTTTTCGTCGTGACCCGACACCCCGAAGCGCCGGTCGAGCTCGGCCCAGACCTCGGCGACGTCGATATCGCGGGCGACCAGGCCCACCAGGACGTGAAACAGCAGGTCGGCCGTCTCGTGAACGACCGCGTGGCGCGGCCCGGCGGGCAGCTCGTCGGCAAGCTCGCCGGACTCCTCGGCGATCTTTTCGAGAATCTTGGGAAAGCCCTTGTCGAACAGCGAGCGGGTGTAGCTTTTCTCGGCCGTGGCGCTGTCGCGCCGGGCGCGCAGCACGGCGGCGACTCGGTCGACGATGGCGGCCGGCGCTCCGAGGTGGCCGTTGTCGGTGACATCGTCGTGATCATGGGCGCCGTCGTGCCGGTGTCTGCCGGGGGCGGCGTCGGCCAGGGGCTGGAAAAAGCAGGTTGTCTTGCCGGTGTGACACGCCGGTCCGGCGGGGTCGACGATGAGCAGGATGGTATCGGCGTCGCAATCGATGCGCACCTCCATCACGCGCAGCGTGTTGCCCGAAGTTTCGCCCTTTTTCCACAGCCCTTGCCGCGACCGCGAGTAGAAGTGGGCGTAGCCGGTTTGGCGCGTCGCCGCGAGCGACTCCTCGTTCATCCAGGCGAGCATGAGCACGGCGCCGGTGGTCGCGTCCTGGGCCACCGCGGGCAAAAGGCCTTGGTCGTTCCAACGAAACTCGGTCATGGGGCGTCTCCGGCCGACGAGGGCGTCTCGGGGGGCGCCAGGTCGGCGTCGGCATCGGCCGGTCGCACCCGAACGCCCCGGCTGCGCAGGTGGGCTTTGGCTTCGGCGATGGTGTGCTCGCCGTAGTGAAAGATCGACGCGGCGAGCACCGCGTCGGCGCCGCCGGTGGTGAGGCCCTCGGCCAGGTGGTCGAGAACGCCGACCCCGCCCGACGCAATTACGGGGATGGGCACGGCGTCGGCCACGCGGCGGGTGAGCTCGAGCTCGTAGCCCTGCCGGGTGCCGTCCCGGTCCATGCTGGTGAGCAAGATTTCGCCGGCGCCCAGGTCGGCCATGCGCTTGCACCACTCGATGGCGTCGTGGCCCTCGGGGGTGCGGCCCCCGTGGCTGAAGATTTCGTAGTGGCCGTCGGGTTGCCGCTTGGCGTCGACCGCAACCACGATGGCCTGGCTGCCAAAGTGCCGGGCGGCGTCGGCAATGAGCTGCGGCGTGCGGATGGCCGCCGTGTTGATCGAGACCTTGTCCGCGCCGGCCTCGAGCAATCGCCGGCAGTCTTCGACCTGGCGAACGCCGCCGCCGACGGTGATGGGCACGAACACCTGCTCGGCCGTGCGGGCGACGATATCGACCACGGTGGCCTTGCCTTCCGGCGACGCCGAGATGTCGAGAAAACACACTTCGTCGGCGCCCTGGCGGTCGTAGGCGGCCGCCTGTTCGACCGGGTCACCGGCGTCGCGCAGCTCGAGGAAGTTGATGCCCTTGACCACCCGGCCGTCCTTGACGTCCAGGCACGGGATGATGCGCTTGGTGAGTCCCATGGCGCTCAGGCCTCGCCAGCGGCGGCGATGGCCTCCTCCACGGAAAAGCGACCGTCGTAAATCGCGCGGCCCACCACGACCATGGGGATGTTGGCCTTGGCCAGGGCGCGGATGTCGTCGAGGGACGACACGCCTCCCGACGCGATCACCGGGGTTCCCGGCACGGCCTCGGCCAGTCGCGCGGTGGCGTCGATGTTGGGGCCCGTGTGAACGCCGTCGCGGGCGACGTCGGTGTAGAGCAGGGCGGCGGCGCCCCAGCCGGCGGCCTTTTTGCCGAGTTCCACGGCGGTGATCTCGGACGTCTCGACCCAGCCCTCCACGGCCACCTGGCCGTCCTTGGCGTCGACCGCCACGATGATCTTGCCCGGGTAGGCCCGGCAGAGTTCGGCGACGAACTCGGGCCGCTTGACCGCGGCGGTTCCCAGCACGCCGAAGCTCGCCCCCGACTCGAACAGCGCGTCGACGGCCTCGCGAGTGCGCAGGCCGCCGCCGACCTGGACCGGTACGGGCGAGTCGTTGACGATGCGCTCGATGACGTCGCGGTGCTTGCGCTCGCCGTCGAACGCGCCGTCGAGGTCGACGACGTGAATGCGCGAGGCGCCGGCGGCCGCGAACTGAGCGACCAGCGTCCAGGGCTCGTTGGAGAACACGGTAACGTCCTTGCGGACGCCCTTTTTGAGACGGACGGCGTTGCCCTCGAGAAGGTCGATGGCCGGGATGAGTTTCACGACTTCACCGCAAAGTTGCGGAGAAGATCGAGGCCGACTTTGCCGCTCTTCTCCGGGTGGAATTGACAGGCGAACAGGTTGTCCTTGCGGACGGCTACGGCGAATTCGTGGCCGTAGCGGCAGGTGAGCGCGACGATGGATGGGTCGTCGGGGACGACGTAGTAGCTGTGGACGAAGTAGAAGTAGGCGTCCTCGGCGATGCCGTCGAGCAGCGGGTCGCGCCCCGCCGCGCCGGGCGAGACCTGGTTCCAGCCCATGTGCGGCACCTTGAGCGTCGGGTCGTCGAGGCGAAAGCGAACCACGTGTCCCGGCACCAGGCCAAGTCCGCGCGGGTTGCCGTGCTCTTCGCTGTCCTCGAACAGCACCTGCAGGCCGAGGCAAAGGCCCAGGTAGGGGCGGCCGCTATCGATCGCTTCGCGCAGGGCCGACTCGAGGCCTCGGCTCGCCAGGGCTTCGACGCATTGCGAAAAGGCGCCCTGGCCCGGGACGAGGACCTTGTCGGCGCGGCGAATCTCATCGGGGTCGGCGGTGACGACGGGGCGGCCGCCGACTTTGTCGAGGGCTTTGGCGACGGAGCGAAGGTTGCCGTAGCCGCTGTCGATGACAGCGATGGTCGGCACGGCGCGGGCGGGGGAAGAGGCGTCCATGTCCATTCTCGGGTCGGAGCTGGTGGCGGAGCTACGCCGTGAGCGTGCCCTTGGTCGAAGGCACGGCACCGGCCAGCCGCGGGTCCACCTTCGACGCCGCGTCGCAGGCGCGGGCGAACGCCTTAAAGATGGCCTCGATGATGTGGTGCGCGTTTTCGCCGTAGTGCAGGACCACGTGCAGGTTGCACTCGGCCCGGTTGGCGAACGCGGCGAAGAACTCTTTGGCCAGCTCGCAATCGAATCCGCCAACCCACTTGCCGTCGATGCCCTCGACTCGCCAGACGAATGCCGGGCGTCCGCAGAAGTCGACGGCGCAGGCCGCGAGGGTCTCGTCCATGGGGATGGTGGCGTCGCCGTAGCGCACGATGCCGCGCCGGTCGCCCAGGGCGTCTTTGAAGGCAGCGCCCAGGGCCAGGCCCACGTCCTCGACGGTGTGGTGGCCATCGACCTCGATGTCGCCGGTGGCGGCGATCGCCAGGTCGAACAGCCCGTGGCGCGCAAAGGCGTCCAGCATGTGGTTGAAAAATGGAAGGGGCGTTCGGATATCCCGGTTTGCGGCTCCGTCGACGGAGAGCTCTAGGCGGATGTCGGTTTCACCCGTCTTGCGGTGAATCTGGGCACTTCGGGCTGCCACGGGCCCGAGTCTTAGCACAGCCGAGGCCGGGTTCCGGCCGGGATCGGGACCACCGGGGTAAACCGGAGGGCGACCGGGCCCGACCCCAAAAACGCCGCGGAAACTCCCCGGGGCGGGGCGAGAGATCTCGCGGGACCGGGGAGTTTTCCGCGGCGCTGGGACACCGCGCCTGGGTCACGCGCCGCCAGGAGCGAGGCGGCGCGCCGTCCAGGCGGCTACGGGGATCCCCACCACCCGTTGGTGCCCCAGTCGTCGAAGATGCCAAAGCTGGCGACCAGGGGGTGCTCCATATCGGCGTAGTCGCGATAGCTCAGCTCGATCGCGTTTTCGTGGTCGCCGCCGCGAACCACGATGGAGTTCTCCACGGTCAGGTCGCGATCGACCACCACGGGCAGGCCCCACAGACGGCCAAAGGGGGGTTCGGCTCCGGGCTCGCAGTCGGGAAAGCGGGTCACGAAATCGTTTTCACCCAGCAGCCTTACGTTGTCGGCGCCGAGGGCTTCGGCGAGGGAGGGCAGGTCGATTCGCTCGGATGCGGGCACGACCGCGATCCAGGGCTGGCCATCGACGTCGACCAACACGGGCTTGGCCACCCGGTGCCCGGTGACGTGCAGGCTGTGGGCGAGTTCCTGGGCGGTCACCGCCCGCGGGTGCATGCGCCACGAGTAGGCGACGCCCTTGGTCTTGAGGTAGTCGAGAATGCGGGGTGGGATCATGGCGGACTCCGGGCAGAGCGGAAGATGCCGACGACCGCATGCCGCCGGTGGCCGAGCGAATGTGCAAGGCGAATGCCCATCAGGGCACTGGCCTCCGGCGGTCCGCTCCCGCGGGGCCCGCGACGCCGAGCGTCGCTCGTGGGCCGTTTTCCGGCGGCTAGTGACCTGGAACAGGTATTCGCCGGATAACTCTCCGGGCTCCTCCACGCGCTAGCGTCGTGGCTCGTCGGTCACTTGGGCCCACCAAACTCCCTCCTCGCGCCTCGCCATCACGCAGATGTGCCGCGGACATTTCCCAACAACAGCTGTTCCAGGTCACTAGGACCCGGGGCGCAGTCGCTGCATGCGCTCGCGGGCCGCATCGACTTCGGCCGAGGACTGCGCGCCGAGCAGGTTGACGCTCGCCTGGCGCTCGACGCCGCTTTCCTGGTCGCGGGCGGCGACCTCGAGCATGCCGTCGGCGCCAATGCGGAACGTCACCTCGATGCGCCGGCCTCGCGGCTTGGGGTCCAGGCCCGACAGGACGACCTCGCCCAACAGGGTGTTGTCGGCGATGCGCCGGGACTCGCCCTGGCAGATGCGCAGCCGCACCTCGAGCTGCCCGTCCTGAGACGTGGCAAAGCTTCGGGTTTGCTCGCACGGGATCTGGGTGTTGCGGTGCAGAATCTCGTCGCAAAACCCGGCGACAGTGCCGATGCCGAGGGTCTGCGGCACGACGTCGAGGACCGTGGGCGCCGGGGTGCTCGCCCGCACGGGTTCGGCCGCGTCGGTGCTGCTCGTGGCGATCGCGGGCGGCTGGGCGATGATGCGCCCACTGTTGAGGGCGACCGGCTGGGCCGCGCTGCGCCCGCTCGCCACCGGCACCGCGTTGCTCACCAGTCCCCGCAGATCGACGGGGTCGGGCGCCGGGCCTTCGCCACCGGCCTGGGCCTCGGCCGCGAGCGCTTCCTCGGCGTCGGCGACCTCGGTGTCGGGGTCGTAGGGCGGTCGCTCGACGGTTTCGTCCTGGTCGTAACCGCCCTCGGATGCGCCTTCCCGGACGACGGTTCCCGCGGACGTGTCGACCGCAAACGGATCGACGCGGGCGGTCGGAACGTTGGCATCGAATCCGTCCTCGTCGCGGTCTCGCGCTTTGGCCGGGTCGCCGGTACCCGACGGCACCGCGCCGCGCTTGGTGACCCTCGCGAGGGGGGTGCCGACTCGTCGCACGCCGGGAGAACCGGTGCCGGGCACGGGGGGCGGCGCGGCGGCGCCGGGTTTGGGCGCGGGTACCGGCCGGCTCTCGGCCACGTTGGTTGGCTCTTCGTCGCCGGTGTTGTCGGCGCCGGGCAGCTGTTCGGCGATGGACCCGAAAGACGCGGTGCCGCGCATGGCGGCCCGCCCCTCGAAAGGCTCGATGGGATTGCGGGTCGCAACCCGCGGCCGGGTGACGCGCGGTCCGGGCGCGAGCTTGCGGGCGATCGCGTCGGCCGGGGGCGGCGGCGGTTTGGGGCCGCCCTGGGGGCGGGTTTCCATGGGTGGCGCGGGCGGCGCCACGGCGCTCCGCATGGTCGGCCGCGGGGTCCCGCCCAGCACCCGGGCCATGGCCTCGGCCTGAATGGCGGCACCGAGGGCCACGGCCTCGTCGGGATTGACGTCGGTGCGCGGCGCGCTGCCAAAAAACGCGGCGACGCGCTCCCGCACGTAGGGCATTTTGGTGGTGCCGCCGACCAGGACGACCTCGTCGATCTGACTGCTGTGCAGCCCGGCGTCATCCAGGGCGGCCTGGCAAACCGGAAACGTTCGATCCACGACCGGTGCGATCTGCGCCAGGAACTCCTCGCGCGAAATTCGCACCTCGAGGTCGAGCGGGCTGCCGCCAGGGCCGTAGGCGAGTTCGTCGACCTTGACGATGGCCCGAGACCGCCGGGACAGCTCAATTTTCGTTTGCTCGGCGACCGCCCGCAGTCGCTGCATGGCCGTGATGTCGTGCTGCAGGTCGACGCGGTGTTCGCGCAGGAACTGCTGGACCATGTGACCGACCAGCCGCTCGTCGAGGTCGTCGCCGCCCAGAAACGAGTCGCCCGCCGTGGACAGCACCTCGTAGAGCTCGTTGTTGAGCTTGAGGACGCTCACGTCGAAGGTGCCGCCGCCGAAGTCGTACACGGCGATGGTCTCGGGGCCGCCGGAGCGGCTGTGTCCGTAGGCGAGGGCGGCCGCGGTGGGCTCGTTCATCACCCGAACGACGGTCACTCCAGCGATGGCGCCCGCGGTGGCCGTCGCCGAGCGCTGGGCGTCGGTGAAGTTGGCGGGGACCGTGACGATCGCTCGCTGGATTTCCTCGTCCAGGGCGGTCCGGGCGATGGACCGCATGTGGTCGATCACGATGGCCGAGATTTCGGGAATGGCGAACTCGCCCGCCCTCGTGGCGATCACCGGCTGCTGGTTGACCCCCTCCTTGATCTTGAAGGGCACCCGCACCATGGCCGCGGTGACCTCTTTCGAGGTGAAGGTGCGGCCGATCAGCCGTTTGGCCGAATAAATCGTGTTCTCGGCGTCGATGATGCGCCGCTGTTTGGCCGCCGAGCCGACCAGGACCCCGCCGTTGGGGTGAAACGAGACGACCGACGGTTGGATCTTGTAACCGCTCGCGTCGGTAAGGATGCGAGCCGACCCGTTGTTGGCGTGTGCCACGACCGAGTTGGTCGTGCCCAGGTCGATGCCGACGATGGGGCCGCCCGTGCTCATGTCGTGGCGCGCTCCACCGCGCGGTCGTACCAGCGCGCCACCGACCGCGGAAAGGGCCACATCCAGCCGTAGGACGCACCGGTGAACTGTCGCTCGATGCCGCGCCGAAACGCCGTTTCACCGACCGCGGCGGGCCCATAGACCTCCACGGTCGCTCGAATGGTCTCTTCGTAGGCCTGCTTCTCGAAGTGCGCGCGAAACCAGGCGACCCCGGTCGGCAGCGGAACGAGCAGGTACAAAAACCCCATGAGCGGCAGAGTGTAGCGGCGGAATTGCCGCAGGTGGACCCTCTCGTGCCGCATCGTTATGTATCTTTCGTCGGCGTCGCGGCGGTCCCAGTCCGGGGTTACGTACACCGCGTTGCCGATCGTGGTCTGATACTGCGTCAGATACGACGTCATTCGTCCCGCGGTGACCAGCCGCAGCGCCCGGTCAATCGCCCGCTGCCAGCTCGACTCGTCTTTGCGGACCAGGCGAAAACGGGGAAATTCGTCACGAATCTCGTCTAACAGGGCCCGGTATCTCGCCTCCGAGTCGCGCACTCCCGACGAGTCTACGACGCGGGCGGCACACGCGAAAGAAATGACCGGGCGGCCAGGTCTTTACAACCGCCCCCGGGGTCCGTAGTTTGGGCCTCCTCCCGCGCCATCTCGGGCGCCAGGGCCCTCGCCAGTCGTGGATCTCAGCGGTCTCAATCCTCCTCAGCGCGAAGCGGTCGAGCACGGCACCGGCCCCCTGCTGGTGCTCGCCGGAGCCGGCTCGGGCAAGACCCGGGTCATCACCCACCGCATGGCGCTGCTGCTCGAGCGCGGCGTGTCGGCCCGCGACATTCTCGCGGTGACGTTCACCAACAAGGCCGCCGGCGAAATGCGCGAGCGCGTGGCCGGTCTGGTGCGCGACAAAAAGACCGTCGATGAAATCACCATCGGCACCTTTCACGCGCTCGGTCTGCAGATCCTCCGCCAGGAGCGAAAGGCCCTCGGGTTTCCTCGTGGCTTTGCCATCTACGACGCCTCGGACCAGCTCGGCTGCGTGCGCGAGATCCTGCGGACGATTCACAACGACGACCGGCGCTACGACGTCAAGGCGATCTTGTCGCGCATCTCGCTGGCCAAAAACGCCTTCGTTTCGCCAGAGGACTACGCGGTTCGCGAGGGCGACGACTACGACGAAATCACCGCCGAGGTCTATCCGCGCTACGAGGAGTCGCTGCGCGCCTTTGCCGCGGTCGACTTCGACGACCTCATCGTCGCCGTCGTTCGCCTGTTCGACTCCGACGACGAGGTGCGGCAGCGCTGGGCCGGCCGCTTCGGCTACGTCATGGTCGACGAGTACCAGGACACCAACCGGGCTCAGCTCCTGCTCGTCAAGCACCTGGTGGCTCGCCACCACAACCTGTGTGTGGTTGGCGACGACGATCAGTCCATCTACGCCTGGCGGGGCGCCGACCCGACCAACATCTTGCAGTTCGAGCGCATGTTCGAGGGCGCCCACGTGGTCAAGCTCGAGCAAAACTACCGCTCCACGCCGAACATCCTGCGGGCGGCGAACTCGGTGATCGCGAACAACACCAACCGGCACGACAAGGCGCTGTGGTCGGACAAAGAGACCGGTCCGCCAATCGTGAGTGCCGTGGCCGAGATGCCCGACCAGGAAGCGGAATTCGTCTGTCAGGAGATCAACCGCCTGCACAACGAGCACGGCACCCGGCACGGGGCCATGGCCGTGCTGTATCGCTCGAACATTCAAACCCGGCTGCTCGAAGAGCACCTGCGCGAGCACGAAGTCCCCTACGTCATGTACGGCGGCCAGCAGTTCTTCGAGCGAAAAGAGGTCAAGGACGTCATTGCGTACCTGCGGGTGGCGCTGTCGGCGCGCGACGAAATCTCCTTGCGCCGAGTGGTCAACTATCCGTCGCGCGGCATTGGCCCGACGACGCTCGAGCGCCTGGCGCGCTACTCGCATCAGCGCAACGTCACGCTCTGGACCGCGCTTACCCGGGCCGACGGCATCGACGACCTCAAGCCGTCGGCCATTGCGGCCGCGTCCGAGTTCACCGCCGCGGTCTCGGGACTCAAGGCGTCGCTCGCGACCGACGGCGTCGAGCGCGCGACCCGCGAGCTCATCGAGCGCATCGGTTTGTACGACGACCTGCGGGCCGCGTCGCCGAGCGGCACGGTGGCCCAGCGCCGCATCGACAACGTCGAGGCACTGCTGCGGTCGCTGGCCCGTTTTGCCGAGCGCAAAAAGGGCCTCGACGGGTTGGCGGATCACCTGCGGCGGCTGTCGCTCGACAGCAGCGACGACGGCAAGCAAGAGGCGGGGGACAAGGTCGTTTTGACCACGCTGCACGGGGCCAAGGGCCTCGAGTTTCCGGTGGTGTTCCTCATCGGCATGGAGGAGGAAATCCTGCCGCACGCGCGAACCCTCATGCCCCAGGCCACCGACGTCAACGACCCGGACCACGCGGCCGATATCTCCGAAGAACGCCGGCTCGCGTACGTGGGCATTACGCGAGCTCAGCGCCGGCTGTACCTGACCCGCAGCCGGCTGCGGGCCGCCCGGGGCAAAAAACACGAGCGAACGCCGTCGCGCTTTTTGCTCGAGATTCCCGAGGAACTGCTCGACCCCCTCGACCTGGCCAGCGAACGCCACGCCGTCGTCGAAAAAGACGAGCTCATGTCGTTCTTCAAATCCTTCACCGCCGACTAGCCAGCCCCCACCGAGCGAAACCCAAACCCGGTCACGACGCCCACGTTTGGGGACGGTGTTGCCAAGTTGCCGCGCGCCCCGAGTCCGGTCACGACGCCCACGTTTGGGGACGGTGTTGCCAAGTTGCCGCGCGCAGCTGGGCCGAGTGGTCCCCGCGGCTCGCAGCCCTGGACCCGACAACCCCGCCGGCCGCGAGGGCGCTAGTCGGTCGACTCGCGCAGTCGCTCGCGGGCCAGCCCGACGTAGCGGGGGTCGCGGTCGCCGGCGATCCAGCGGCGGCCCAGGCGCTCGGCAATCACCGCGGTGGTGCCCGAGCCCGCGAACGGATCGACGACCAGGTCGCCTTCGTCGGAGCTCGCCGCAACGAGCCGGCGAATCAGTTCCTCGGGCTTTTGCGTCGGGTGTTCGGTCTTTTCGCCCATGCCGTTGCACAGCACGGGAATGTCGAGAACGTCGCGGGGCTTGGCGCCCAGCGGGTGGGGTTGCCACCGGTCGCGGCGTTTGCCGCCGCCCCCGTACTGGGAATTCACGGCCTGCACGCGCACCGGATACTTGCGGGTGTGGTCGTTGTAGGGAATTCGCACGGCGTCGATGTTGAGCCGCGTCTTGCGCGCCTTGCGCAGGTGCAAAATCGACTCGTGGGAACGGCCCCAGTCCGAGCCCAGGTTGGCCTTGTTGCGGTAGGCCCACACCAGCCAACGACAGGCGCCAAAGCGCCGCGCCGAGCGCGCCTTGACGTCCGCCAGGATCTCGGAGAACCCGCACACGTACGCCGACCCCTCCGGCGCGAGCACCCGCTCGACCTCGGCCAGCCACGTGTCGCACCAGTCGACGTAGTGGTCGAGGGATTCAAAGGTGTCCCAGTCAGCCTTGGCCACGGCGTACGGCGGGTCGGTCACGACCAGGTCGACGGACTCGTCGCCGAGAGCCCCCAGCAAATCGAGCGCATCGGCCCACCACAGCGTTCCCAGCTCGGTCGCCGCGGCCTCGCGCGGCGCCTCGAGAATGCCCCGCAGGTCGTCGGGCACCGGCAACTCGCGCTTTTCGCGGGGCGGACGCTTCGGCATCAGCCGCATTGTAGGCGCTACCGCCGACAGCCAACGGGCGGAGCAGCTCCGATGGAGCGTTAGGGTTGCGCGGCCTCGGCGCCGTTCGCGGCTCGGGCGAGGCTCGGCACAACAATGCCCGCGACGATGCCGGCCGTAAACCCCAGGGCGAGGCCGTCGCCTTCGAGAAGCCGTGCGAATCGGCCCGCGTAGCTGTTCGGGTGTTCGCGGGCAATCGCGGCCAGCAGCCGCTGGTTCTCGGCGCGATCGCCCTCGACGTTGGCGCGCACCGCGTCCTGGTACGCGCGGGTCACCCCGGGCGCATCAGCCAGCGCCGTGACGACCAGCAGCTCGGCGTAGGCCCCCCGGCTGTCGGTATGGAGGGCAGCGGCCAACACGTGAATGTGACCGGCTGCCCAGCGAGCGGCGCGAATGCCGGGCCGGGCGTCGGCCGGGGCGAGGGCGAACAGCGCGGCGCCGATCTGCGCAGGAGCGCCGGCGAGGGGATCCAGGGCTCGGCCCCAGGCGACGATCCGACTGTCGTCGTCGAGCAGGCTGGCAGCGTGCGGTCCGACGGGAACGGCCGGTACGGTGCCCGTGCCGCTCGACATCACCAGCGCGTCGTCGGTGACGTGCAGTCGGGCCTCGACCTGACCGAACGCCGCGAGCAGCGGGTTCTGCCGGGCCAGGGCCAGGCGCAGTCGGCAGTCGTCGGCGGGGCTTGCGGCGCGGTCGATACCGTCGCCGCTTGCGAGCACGTCGCAAAACTCGTCCAGTTTCCCCCGCAGGGCCGCCGGGTCCCGCGCCACGGCGACGATCGTCCCGAGCTGGTCGCCGCGGCTGGTCACGGCGACGTCGCCGGTCAGATGGTCGAGCAGGTCCCGTCGAGCGTCGAAGGTCGGGCTCAGGGGAATCTGTTCGGGCACGCTGCCCATCGCCAGCAAGGCGTCCAAGGGCAGCCGCGCCCGGGTCATTCCGGTCGACCCGACGTCGAGCCCCTGGAGTGCCGGCGCGAGCGGTCCCGGCAACTCGCCGAGCAGGGGCCCCGGAGTACCGTCCATCCAGGCCCGAACCCGGCCGGCTCCCCGCTCGAGTCGCAGAGCTACGGCGAGAGTGGTGGCGCTTCGCCAAAACGGCGCCGCGTCGTGCGACGCCTCGCGCGCCCGGTCGTGATTGGTCAAGTCGACCAGCATCTCGATGTCCCCGCGGGCCTTTCTGGGCACGAGGGTGGCCGTGCTGGCGAGGGGGTGCTCGATCGAGTCGAGAGCTGCGTCTACCTGCTCGATTGTCATCGCGCACAGCATGCGTTGCTCCTTCATCGCGCAACGCCAGGGCTTGCCCGGTTGGTAGTAAACGGCTCGGCCGCCCATGTTCTTGGTTTCGAGTCCCGCCCGGGTCGCGAGCGCCTCAACATCGCCGACCGGCACGATGGCCAACACCGGGCTGTCGTCCGCGGCAAAGAATACGGCGCCGCCTCGCGCCAGGTCGAGCCCGGCCTCTTTCATCGCGGCGCTATCGAGTAGCGGCAGTCGCGTGTACTCGAGTGCCGGCAGCACCTGGGTCGCCCAAAGCACTCGCGCGTCGTCCTGGCCTGCGGCCACGCCGCTGGCGGCCACGATGGCGCCCTGGAGCCTGGCCAGAGCGCCATCTCGAGCCACGATGCCCCAGGCGGCGTTCTCCGGCGCAAGGGCCCAGATCTCCGATGCGCCGAGAGGCCGAGATGAGGGCCGGCTGTCGGGCGGCGCTTCCTCGGCAGTCTCCGCGGCGCGTTTGCAGCTGCCGAGGGCGCCAACCATGGCGATGGCGGCCGTCCACGCTGCCAGCCCCGTACGCCCGGTCAACATGGCCGAATGGTAGCAGCTGCGCCCCGCCGGTACCGCCGCGTGCAAGCGCGCGTGGGCCAGCGAGCTGCCGTCAGAAAAAAAGCCGGAGGCGAGTGCCTCCGGCTTGAATGATGGTTGGGTCGCCGCTGCCGACTTAGCGCTGCGGATTGCCTTCGTGCCGGCGCAAGAAGGTCGGCACGTCGAGCTCGCTGTCGCCGTCGATGTCGTCGAGGACATGGCGCAGCGACGGGTGGACGTGAGCGAGCTCGCGACGCCGAGGCGGCTCCGGGGCGGGCTCAGGCTCAGGCTGCGGCCGCAGGTTCGGTACGTGAGTTGGCACCGTGTCGGCGGCCGGGGCCGGGGCCGAGCCAAGGGCGAAGGCGTGCTCCGGCGGCTCGGCTTCGACGGTGACGACGCGGCCGGCATCGGCCTCTTCACCAAAGAGCGCGTCTCGCCCGACCTCGGGTTGGGCGGCCGGGACCGCCGCTGGGGGCGGCTCGACGGCGTCGACCGCGGCGGCCTGCACGTTGGCTCGGTCGGCGGACTCGACGGGCTGCTCGTTGATGATGATTTCGCCCGAGGTTTCCCGGCGGCTGGGCGCCACGGGCGGGTATTCGCGCGTGACCTGGGACCCGGCCGAGTAGGGCAGGGCGATCTGCGAGTGAGCGCTCGACGCCGGCTTGCGCGGCGTTTGCGGCTCGCGCTCGAGCTTTTCTTCGACGCCAAACCCGGTGGCAATCACCGTGATGCGCATCTCATCGCCAATGTTGGCGTCGATGACCGAGCCGAAGATGATGTTCGCGTCTTCGTGGGCGGCATCTTCGATGAGGCTCGACGCCTCGTTGACCTCGTGCAGGGTCATGTCCGGGCCGCCCGTGATGTTGATGAGCACGCCGGTCGCGCCGTCGATGTTGACGTCTTCGAGCAGCGGCGAGGAGATGGCCGCCTCGGCCGCCTCGACCGCGCGACGGTTGCCCGCGGCGACCCCGGTGCCCATCAGAGCACGGCCCATGTCGCTCATGATGGTGCGAACGTCGGCGAAGTCCACGTTGATGAGGCCGGGAACGGTCATCAGGTCGCTGATGCCCTGAACCGCCGACAGCAGCACGTCATCGGCCTTCTTGAACGCGTCGAGCATCGACACGTTGTGGCCGACGACCTGCAGCAGCCGGTTGTTGGGAATGATGATGAGGGTGTCGACCGCTTCCTCGAGGGCCTCGATGCCCGCATCGGCCTTGCGCATGCGCTTTCGGCCTTCGAAGGTGAACGGCTTGGTCACCACGCCCACGGTGAGCGCGCCCGACTCCCGGGCGACTCGAGCGATGACCGGCGCTGCACCGGTGCCGGTACCGCCGCCCATTCCCGCGGTCACGAACACCATGTCGGCGCCCGCAACGGTCTCGGCGACGGTCTGCATGCTCTCCTCGGCCGACTTGCGGCCGACCTCGGGGTTGGCGCCGGCACCCAGGCCGCGCGTGAGGTGGTCACCGAGCTGAATCTTGGTCGGCGCGAGGTTGGACTCGAGCGCCTGCAGGTCGGTGTTCGCGCAGATGAATTCGACCCCGTCGAGCTCGGCCTGGATCATCGTGTTTACGGCATTGCCGCCACCGCCACCGACACCGATGACTTTGATCTTCGCGGGCCCCATATCGTCGAACTCCAGAAGTGGCATCAAATCGTCCTTTCAAACTCCGTTATCGATGCGAGATCGATACGGGGCAAATTTTTTGCGTAATGGCGGCAGGTGTGGCTTGGCACCCGACACAGCCGAATCAAAACATCTCCGAGAGCCAGCTGAGCGCCCGGCGAAATCCGCCGCGTTCCGCCACGCTGGCCGCGTGAACGTGGTGCACGTGACTTTGTGCTCCGTACTGCACCAGGCCGACGCCGGTGGAAAACGCCGGCGCCTTGACGACGTCGTAGAGACCGCCGACGGCCCTCGGCCCACCGCGCCGCGTCGGTAGGCCAACGACCTCTTCGGCGAGCTCGGGCAGGCCTTCTAGCATGGTCGTGCCGCCGGTGAGCACCATGCCCGCGGCAATCTGCTCGAGGTATCCGCTGCGCGCCAGCTCTTGCCGGACGTGGTCGAAGATTTCTTCGACGCGCGGTCGCACGATCTCGACCAGGAGCCGCCGCGACAAAACCTGGGGCTCGCGGCCGCCGACCGACGGGACCTCCATGGTCTCTTCGTCCCCAATGAGTTCGCCCATGGCGCAGCCATACTTGCGCTTGATCGATTCGGCGGCGACCAGCGGCGTGCGCAGGCCGACGGCGATATCGCTGGTGATATGCGCGCCGCCCAGGGGCAGTACCGCGGAGTGGGCGATGGCTCCGTCGGCATAGATCACGATGTCCGTGGTGCCGCCGCCGATGTCGACCATCGCGACGCCGAGTTCTTTTTCGTCCTCTTCGAGGACGGCGTGGGCCGAAGCGAGGGGCTCGAGGACGATTTCCGCGACCTGAAGACCGCATCGGTTTGCGCACTTGACGATGTTCTGCGCGCTGCTGACCGAGGTCGTCACGATGTGCACCTTCGACTCGAGCCGCACTCCTGCCATGCCCATCGGCGCGCGAATGCCGTCCTGGTCGTCGACGATGTACTGCTGCGGCAGCACGTGCAGCACCTCGCGGTCCATGGGAATGGCCACGGCTTTGGCGGCGTCGTTGACCCGAGCGATGTCGGCGTCGCGGACTTCCTTGTCCTTGACGGCGACGATCCCGTGGGAGTTCAAACCCTTGATATGGCCGCCGGCAATGCCGCAGTACACGGTCGTGATCTCGCAGCCGGCCATGTTCTCGGCCTCGACGATGGCGCGCTGGATCGATTGCACCGTGAGGTCGATGTTGATTACGACTCCCTTGCGCAACCCGTTCGACGGCGCTGTGCCCACACCGATGATGTCGAGCCCCTCGTCGGTGACCTCGCCGACGATGGCTGCGATCTTCGTGGTGCCGATGTCGAGTCCGACGATGATCTCGTCTCGTCGCGCTTTACCCATTCCCGATTAGTCCTCTGCTGTGCGAAAGCCAACGGTCACCCGGTTGGGGTGCGTGGCGTTGTTGACGTAGACGGCGGTGGCGGTCGAGCGCTCGTCGTCGGCGAGGGCGCGCCACGCGGCGTCGAATGCGGCCAGGCGTCGCGGCAGCGGGGCGAGCCCACGGCCGCGGCCGAGGGCAATGGCCATGGCGCTGTCGCGGGTGAACAGGGTCACGCCGCGGCGCTCGTGAAGGTGGATTTCGCCTACTTCCGGCCGCGCGTCGCCGGTCTGGTAGGCGCGGTACGCCTCGATTCCCTGTCGGATGCTCCGTTTGGTGGCGGCGGGGTCTTGCGCGTAGTCGCGGCGCGATAGGCCGGTAATCACGGGCAGGCCTGCGAGGTCGCCGTTGGCGACGTTGGCCCTCTTGAACGGCGCCCCGTCGGCGTCGACCAGGTAGAGGCCGTCGAGCTCGACGGCGGCAACCGCGACCCGTTCGACCACCGAGACGACGAGGGTTGCCGGCAGCTCGCGGCTTGCGGTGGCGGCGTCGATCCAGGGGCTCAACTCGACGGCGCGGGCGACGCGCTCGAGCTCGATCGAAAACAAGTTGGTCCCCGGCTCGAGGGCGGCGAGGCCGGCGACGTCGTCCGCGTCCAGACGCTCGCCCCCGCGCACCTCGACTCGCTCGAGACCGAATCGGTCGGTGTTCGTGAGCCACCAGTGACCCAGGACGAGGGCGCCGGCCGACGTTGCGACGATGGCGCAGCCGATGAGCAAGGGCGCCACGCGGCGGGCGCCGCGTCCCAGCAAGCGACCGCAGTCCACGGCGGTTGGGAGGCGCTCGCGCAGGGGCTGCCGCGCGCGCCGATTGCGACGGCGGCGACCGCGTGCAGAGGGTCGCGCTGATCGCGACCCGGGAGTGATCCCCCGGAGAGCCATTGAATTTTCATAGGCATGGGCCTCCGCTCAGGGCAATTTTTCAGCGTGTGTTCACGTACCTGGGTGTGATGTAGGCCCACCTGAACAGGCGCGCCGCCCGAGCCGGGATCGGCTCGTTTGCAGGGCAAAAAAAACCCCGGCCTCGCGGGGATGGGGATGGGGGAAATGCGGGCCGGGGTAAACGTCGAACGGGGCTCGGAGCGCCGTTTGGGGGATGGGGATGGGGGCGGCGAACCAAGCCGCACCGTCCGACGGTCTATGAATCGTGAATCAGTTCTTGCGGCGGAGCCTCCGACCCAGAACTTCGATTTGCGAGCGCAGCTCGTCGTTGCTGCCCGGGCGTCGTCGCCGACGGCCCTGCACGCTGCCGTCGTTCTCGCTGCCGCTCGGAGGCCGGCGGTTGGGCACGCTGGCCCAGTCGAGGGCTTGCGGCCGACGGCCGTCGAAATACTGGCCGGCCAGGGCGTCCTTGCTGGGGGACGCCAGCGACGCCAGGCGTGCGGCCAGGTCAGTCGTGAGGCCGGTGAGCTCGACGATAAGCTCGCTCTCGCCGCCGTCGCCGGCCGGGCGCAGAGCCTGCACTTCGCCGGCGACCGACACCGTGATTTCGTCGGGCAGGCGCAGGGCGACGGCCAGGCAATCGCCGGGGGAGGCCTCGCCGGGGCTGCGCACGGTGATGAAGACCGGGCCCTCGACGCTGCTTTTGCACAGGCCCTCGACGCGGCGCCAGTCGCTCACGTCCAGCCGCACCTTGCGCAGCCGCGCCCGAGCGGGGGCTTCGTCGCGGTTCTCGGGGCGCGGGGTGAGCTCGCGCCCGGCCAGAGCCGGGCGGGGCAGGATCGAGTCGCGAAGGTTGCGCACCGACGCGCGGGGCTTACGTCGCAGGCGGGCGCGCTCGTCTTCGAGCTCGCCGAGCAGCGAGCGGACCTGGGCGACCGTCCAGACCTTGGGGAGCACGCGGCCCAGGGTCTGCGCTTCCGCCACGGTCCGGCCCTGAGGGTTGCTGCCGGTGCAAAACGCGACCGGGAGGTCTTCGTGGCGCTCGCGAATGGTGCGGGCCAGCGAGACTCCGTCCATGGCCGGCATGTCGATGTCGGTGATGACCGCGTCGAAGCCGTCGGGGAGCAGCTCGAGCGCATCGCGGGGGTCGAGGGCGATCACCGGCGAGTGGCCGAGGCGTCGCAGCGCGTGACCCAAGAGGTTCGCGAAGCTTTGCTCGTCGTCGATCACCAGAATCTTCATCTCGAAGTACCCACCCTTACCAACGCCTCGCCGAATGAGAAAGCAGGTTCTGTGCCGAATCCAACATTGAGTAACTTCAGGTGGTTGGGATCTTCGACCATTCCGGGAGCGCAAGATTCCTTTACAAAGGGGCGCAAGGATTCTTTACACCAGGCAACAAAACTTGTCACCATCGACACAGATGGCTGGGGCAGCGAACGCGGTGGTGGAGGCGGTGACCCACGTTCCGACCGTCTTGTTGGTCGACGACGAGCCGGACAACCTCGAGTTATTGCAGCGGGCTTTGCGCGGCGTGGGCGATCTGATGATGGCCACGACCGGAAACGAGGCCCTCGAGCTGCTCCGCGGTCACGACGTCGCGGCCATTGTCACAGATCACATGATGCCGGGCCTCACGGGGGTCGAGCTTCTCGAGAGGGCGTCGGTGATCGCGCCCGACGCCGAGCGCATCCTGGTCTCTGGATTCGGCGACGCCGATGTTCTGACCGACGCGATCAACCGCGGGCACATCTCGCACTTTTTGCACAAGCCGTTCGACCTTCGGGAACTGCGGCGACTGGTCAAGCGCGCCGTGGCAGCCGTGCCACGCACCGGCCACCCGGCGCTCGTGCTGGCGTCGGCCGACCAGGCGGCCATCGTGGCGCGTGCGCTGGAGGGGGCCGGGCTCTCGGTCCAGGTGTCGGCCCGGCCCGATGGCAGCGGCAGCGCCGAGGACGTGTTGGTGTGGGAGACCGACGTGTCGACCACCGTGGTCGACGAAGTGCGTCGCGCCGTCAACAGCGTCGAGCGGATTCGCCGGCATCGGTCGGAGTTCGGCCTGTTCGAGATGATCGGCAAGAGTCCGGCGATGCAGGCGGTGTTCGACCAGCTCGAGCGGGTGGCCGGCTCGGACGCCACGGTGCTGGTCCGGGGCGAGACCGGGACCGGCAAGGAGATGGCCGCGCGCATGCTTCACTCGCTGTCGCCGCGGAGAGACGGCCCCTTTGTGCCGGTCAACTGCGCGGCGCTGCCCGAGGCGCTGGTCGAAAGTGAGTTGTTTGGTCACGAGCGGGGCGCCTTTACCGGGGCCGCGTCGCGGCGGCTGGGGCGGTTCGAGCGGGCGGACGGCGGCACGTTGTTCATCGACGAGGTTGGTGACCTGCCCGCGGCCGTGCAGGTAAAGCTTCTGCGCGTGCTGCAGGAGCGGACGTTCGAGCGCGTTGGTGGCACCGAGCAGCTGCAGGTGGACATTCGACTCGTCACCGCGACCAACGTGGACCTGGAGCGGGCCGTCGCCGAGGGGGAGTTTCGCGAGGACCTGTTTTATCGACTCAACGTGGTGCCTCTGGACCTGCCGCCCCTGCGCGAGCGGCCGGACGACATCGTGCCCCTGGCGGAGCAAGCGCTCGGGCGCTTTCAAGACCGCCTCGGCAAGGACAGCATTCGGTTGTCGTCGGCCATGGTCGAGAAACTGCGGGGTTATCGCTGGCCCGGCAACGTGCGCGAACTCATGAACGTCATGGAGCGGGTCGTGGCGCTGACGCCCTCGGGCGGCGAAGCCGACCTGGCGGACCTTCAGGTGCGCCAGCCGCGAGACCGCATGGCCGCGCTCATTCCCGAAAGCCCCGACGCCACCCTGCGCGAGATGGTGAGCGAGTTCGAGCGGCGCATCGTGGCCCAGGCTCTCGAGCGCCACGACGGCAATCGCACCCGCGCCGCCAAAGAACTCGGCATGACCCGCCAGGGCCTCACCCTCAAGATCAACAAGTACGGCCTCTAGGTCTCCGAGACCGTCGCGCCCGCCACGACCGCACTCGTCGCCCCGCCTGCCGTTGGGGACGGTGTTGCCAGGTTGCCGCCTCGGACTCGGCTCCCGGGGCTTAGGACGACGGGGCGGTGTCGAGGATTCGGACGCAGAGCTCGGGGTAGTCGATGCCCGCGTGGGCGGCGATTTTGGGCAAGAGACTCGTGCCGGTCATGCCCGGCAGGGTGTTGACTTCGAGGATCGACAGCTCGCCGGCGTCGGTCAGGCGAAAGTCGACGCGACTGTAACCGGTGCAGCCAATGGCTTTGTGGGCGGCGAGGGAAAGCTCGTCGATGCTGGCCTGCTCGGCTTCGCTGAGTCCAGCCGGCACCGTGTAGACCGTATCCGAGCGCTGGTACTTGGCGGCGTAGTCGTAGAACTCGGTCGCCGGCCGGATCTCGCAGGTGCCGATTACCTCTTTAGCGAGAACCGCCGCGCAGACCTCGCGCCCCGGCACGAAGGCTTCCACGAGGGTTTGCCCCTCGTACTTGCGCGCCTCGGCGATGGCCTCGGCCATGTGCTCGCGCTCGCGCACAATCGTTACGCCGACCGACGAGCCTTCCAGGGCGGGCTTGACCACCGCGGGCAGGGGCCAGTCGGCCACGTGCTCGACGCCCTCGTCGTCGTCGAGCACCCGCCAGGCCGGGGTCGGCAGGCCGTTGGAGTCGAAGATCCGTTTCGACATGACCTTGTCCATGGCCAGCGCACTCGCGAGGATGCCGGCGCCGGTGCACGGAATGCCCAGGCAGGTCAGCAGGCCCTGAATCGCTCCATCCTCACCGTAGGTTCCGTGCAGGGCGTTCCACACCACGTCGACGTTGGCGTCGCGCAGCGGGTCGATAAGGTCTTGCTCCGGCCTCCAGTCGATGCCCACGGCGGTGTAGCCGCGCTCGAGCAGGGCCTCGAGGACGCCCTTGCCGGTGTTGAGGGACACGTCCCGCTCGGACGACAAACCGCCCATCAGCACGCCGACTCGCTTGTCCAGCCACTTGTTCATGGGTCAACTCCGATGATCTTCACTTCCAGCTCGAGGGTGACTCCGTGCTCCTCGACAACCGCCTCGCGCACCCGGGCGATAAGCTCGAGCATGTCGGCCGCGGTGGCACCGCCGGTGTTGACCAGCCAGTTCGCGTGCACCGGCGAGCACTCCGCGGCGCCGACCCGAGTGCCCTTGAGTCCGGCCGCCTCGATCAGCCGGCCCGCGTAATCGCCCGGCGGGTTCTTGAAGATCGAGCCCGCGTTGCCGACCTTCTTGGGCTCGCGTTCGTGGCGTCGCTGCCGCAGAGCCGCCACCTCCTGCTCGATCTCGGCGCGCGGCCGCGGCGCGAGCTCCAGCTCGGCCATGACGACGACCTCGTCCCGAGGCAGGTCGGAATGTCGGTACGCAAAGCCGCAGCCCGCGTTTTCGCGGTCGCGGGCCTCGCCGTCAGCCAGCCGCACGGACCGGACCAGCTGCGTCACGTCCTTGAATTCGCCGAGGTACGTGCCGGCGTTCATGATCAGGCCGCCGCCCACCGAGCCGGGCACGCCGCCGAGAAACTCGACCCCGCCCAGCTCCCACCGGGTCGCTTCGGCCAGCAGTTTGCCCGTGGACTGCCCGGCCTCGACGCGCACGCGAGTGTCGCTAAGGCGCTCGAGTCCGCGCAGCCCGCGGGTCGAGAGCACGATGCCCGGAATGCCGCCGTCGCGCACGAGCAGATTCGAGCCGCCGCCGAGGGGCGTCACGGGCAACCCGCGCTCGGCGCAGGCCGCCACCAGGGACGACAGCTCGTCGGCGCTTCGCGGCTCCAGCCAGGCGTCCGCGGGCCCGCCGATGCGCAGGGTCGTTCGCCGGGCCAACGGCAGGTCGAAGCGCACCACGTCGCCGGCCAGGTCCGCCAGCCAGCGTCGGTCGTCGGCGCTGAGCCGCGCCGGCTTTGGCCCGCCCGGGTCGCCGCGCCGCGCCGGCGTCGGGCCGCTAGGGTCGCCGCTGGTCACCGGTGTCGGCCGAGGCACCGCCGAGCAGCTCCAGAAACTCCCAGCAGGTGAGCTGAATGTTGCCGGCGCCCAGCGTGATCACCAGGTCGTCTTCGCGGGACAGCTCGAGGAGCTTGGCCGCCACGTCTTCGCGCCGGGGCACGTAGTAGACCTCTTTGTGGCCGTGGTTGCGAATGGCGTGGGCCAGCTGTTCGGCGTCGGCGCCGGCAATGGGCTGCTCGCCGGCCGAGAACACGTCGCACAGTACGACCACGTCGGCGTCGTAGAACGAGCGCGCAAACTCCTCGAACTGGTCGCGCGTTCGGGTGTAGCGGTGCGGCTGAAACGCCGCGATAACCCGCTGGCCCTGGTAGCCCGACCGCGCGCCGGCCAGGGTCGCCCGCACCTCGGTCGGGTGGTGGCCAAAGTCGTCCACCACGGTGATGCCCCGGGCCTCGCCGCGCACGGTAAAGCGCCGCTGAATGCCTTCGAACGCGCCCATGGCCCGGGAAAAGGTCTCGAACTCGACGCCGAGAAAATCGCACACGGCCAGCACGGCCAGCGAGTTGAGCACGTTGTGCTGCCCGGGCATCGACAGGTGCACCTCGCCGAGCTCCTGGGCGCCGCGCCACGCGATGTAGCTGGTGTTCGGGCCCTGATAGCGCACGTTGCGGGCCCGGTAGTCGGCCTGCGGCGCCATGCCGTACGTGACGTGTCGCTTGTGGACCTCGGGCAGAATCGACTGCACGGTCGGGTTGTCCAGGCACAGAATCGCCAGGCCGTAAAACGGCACGCGGTTGATGAAGTCGATGAACGCGCGCTTCACCCCGTCGAGCGACCCGTAGTGATCGAGGTGCTCGGCGTCCATGTTGGTGACCACCGCGAGGGTCGGCGACAGCTTCAGGAAGGAGCCGTCTGACTCGTCGGCTTCGGCGATGAGGTAGTCAGACTGACCCAGGCGCGCGTTGGCCAGGCCCAACGAGTTGACGCGGCCACCGATGACCGCGGTGGGGTCGAGCTCTGCCTCCAGCAGGGCCGACGCGATCATGGTCGTCGTGGTGGTCTTGCCGTGCGAGCCGGCCACCGCGATGCCGTACTTCATTCGCATCAGCTCGGCGAGCATTTCGGCCCGGGGAATCACCGGGATTTGGCGGGCCCGGGCCGCCTCGGTCTCGGGGTTGTAACCCTTGATGGCCGACGAGGTCACGACCACGTCGGCGTCGCGCACGTTCTCGGCCGAGTGCTCGTAGGTGAGCTCGCCGCCGATGGATTCGAGGTGGCGCGTGATCTCGGTCTGGGCAATGTCGGAGCCGGAGACCTTGTAGCCGAGGTTGATGAGCACCTCGGCAATGCCGCACATGCCCATTCCGCCGATGCCGACGAAGTGAATCTTGGTGTCTGCTTTGCGAAACATCGAACTCTCTGGGTTGGGTGGGTCGATTCCCGGCGGGGAGTGGGCTTCTGGGCGCCTAGCGCCGCGTCTGGGCCTCGCACCAATCGACGATGTCGTCACCGGCCCTGGGCCGACCAAGCGACTTCATAGCACTTCTCATACGCTCGAGGGTCTGCGGTTCTTCCATCAGAGTTTCGAGCCGTTCCGCGAGCTTGGCGCCGGTTGCCTCGGACTGTCTGCACAAAACGGCGGCGCTCGCTTCGACCATTTCCTCGGCGTTGACTTCCTGGTGGTTGTCCGCCGCCGTCGGGTACGGCACGAGAATCGCTGGCACGCCCACCACCGCCAGTTCGCTCACCGTGCCCGCCCCGGACCGGGCGATGACCAGATCGGCGCGGCCGTACTCGGTTGCCATGTCGTCGATGAACGCCCGCACGTCCACGACACCGCTGTCGAGGTCGGCGCCAAGACCCGCCTCGCGGTACAGGTTCGTGACGCGGTCCAGATCGCGGGGCCCGGTCTGATGAACGATGGTTAGCGATCGCCCGGCGCCGCGCAGCGCCGCCACCGCTTCGGCCACGAGGGTGTTGACCGCAACCGCGCCCTGGCTGCCGCCGAAGACAAACAGGTGCAGCCCGGCCGGGCCTCGATCGGTTTCGCCTTCGGCGTCGCTTTCGCCTCGGCGGGCGCCCAACAGCCGGGCCAGAATTTGCTCGCGAATCGGCGAGCCGGTCATGACCACCTTACGGCCGGCGAAGAACCGCCGGGTGCTCTCGAAGGCCAAAAACACCGTCTTCACCACTTTGCCGAGGATCTTGTTGGTCAAGCCCGGCACCGAGTTCTGCTCGAGAATCGCCGTCGGTCGCCCCATGAGCCGGGCGGCCAGCACGGCCGGTCCGCTGGCGTAGCCGCCCACACCGATCACCACGTCCGGCCGGAACTCTTTGATGATGCCCCGCGATTGCCACAGCGCCCGCGGCACCGAGAACAGTCCCCGGAGCGCGCCGCGCGCACCGACGGTCTTGATTCCCGACACGTCGATGGTGGCCAGGGTCCAGCCAGCCGGCGCCAGCACCCGCGACTCGATGCCGCGCTCGGTGCCCACGAACAAGACCTCGGCGTCGGGCTGGCGCTTGCGCAGCGCCTCGGCCACCGCGATGCCCGGGAACAAGTGCCCGCCGGTTCCGCCGCCTGCAATCATCAACCGCATGTCACCGCCACCTTGCACCGCTTGAACGCTTTGCGGCGATCGTCGCTTCCAAGTTTCTCGCGGCCCAGCGCCACGTCACGCGGGTCGCGCAACCCGGGCGCGGTGCTTTCGCCGCCGAGCGCCGATTCGGTTGACCACGGCTCGCGCGCGCTCGGGGGGCGGCGGGGCCCGCCGAGACACGTTCAGCACGACGCCGGCCAGGAACATGGAGGTCGTCAGCGACGATCCGCCGTAGCTTACGAACGGCAGGGTGAGCCCTTTGGCCGGCAGCGCGCCCAGAATCACGCCGCTGTTGAACAGGGCCTGGAGCGCAAACATGGTGGTGATGCCGAAGGCCAGGTACGCCCCGTACGCGTCCCGGGCGCCGACCGCGGCCCGCAGGCCGCGCCACAGGATGACGCAAAACAGCGCAAACACCGTCAGAAGTCCGACGAAGCCGAGCTCTTCGCCAATCGCGGACAGGATGAAATCGCTGTGCATCTCGGGCATGTAGCCGAGCTGCTGCCGGCCTTCGCCGAGGCCGACCCCGGTGGGCCCGCCCGACCCGACGGCAATCAGCGACTGCACGATCTGATACGCGACGCCGTCGCGATAGGCCTCGGGGTTGAAGAAGGCGAGCATGCGGCGCATGCGCCACGGCGTGCCGATGATCATCTGGTAGACCACGGGCGCCGCCGCCAGCACCGCCAGGGCGATGTACGAAACCTTGGCCCCGGCGACGAACAAGAGCGCCAGGGTGGTGGCGCCCAAAATGATCGACGAGCCGAGGTCGGGCTGCATGAGCAAAAGGCCCATCATGACGGCGCAGACCACCAGGTGCGGCACGAAGCCTACGGTGAACGTCTTGACCTTGTCGGCTTTGCGGGCCAGCGAGTACGCCAGGTACGAAATCAGGGCGAGCTTGGCGACTTCGACCGGCTGAAACGACAGCGGCCCCAGCAGAAACCAGCGCCGCGCGCCGTTGATCGACGCGCCCACGAACGGCACGGCGGCCAGCAAGACCAGCGCCGCGGCGAGCAGCTGGTAGGTATAGCGCTGCAGGATCTGGTAGCTCATGGAGGCCCCGAGCCACATGGCACCAAAGCCAAGGGTGGTCCATATGAGCTGCCGCTTGAGAAAGTACGCCGAGTCGCCGGTCTTCTTGAGCGCGTACACGGCGCTGGAACTGTAGATCTCGACGGTCCCCAACGCGATCAGCAAGAAGACCGCGCCCAGCATCACTAGATCGACTCCGCGGGCGGGCACCTCGACGATGGGCTGCTGGCCGCGGAGCGGGTGCGGCGACTCCGCCTCGACATCCGCTGCCGTCGCCAACCGGGTGGGAACCATCAGCGGCCTCCTTTCGGGCTCGCCTCGACGTCGAGGCGTTTTGCGCCCACCGATTCGAGGGCCTCGCGAAACGCCATGCCGCGGTCTCCGAAGTTCTTGAACATGTCGTAGCTCGAGCAGGCCGGCGACAACACCACGGCGTCGCCGGACTGGGCGAGGGCCGCCGCGCGTTCGACGGCCTCGGCCATGGTGCCGGCATCGACCAGCGGGTAGGTCGCCCCGCGCCTGGCGGCGGCCTGCCGGAGGATCGGACCGGCCTCGCCGATGAGCACCACGCCGCGGGCGACCGAGTCGAGCACGTCGAGCAGCGGATCGTACGAGCCGCCTTTGTCGACCCCGCCGGCGATGAGCACCACGGGCCGGGGAAAGCCGTCCAGCGACGCGGCAACCGCCGCGACGTTCGTGCCTTTCGAGTCGTCGTAGAAGACCACGTCGTCGCCGCGCCGGCCGACGAGCTCCATGCGGTGCTTCTGGGGCACGTATGCCCGGGCGCCGGCGCGCACCGCCTCGGCGTCGACGCCGGCCGCGCGCGCGGCCAGGTACGCGGCCATGGCGTTTTCCAGGTTGTGGGTGCCGACGATCGTCAAATCGCCGGTGGGAAACTGCTCTTCGGCCACGCCGCCCGCACCGTCGGGCAGGCGCAGGACGATCGTCGTCCGGTCGTCGCCCAGGTGCGCGCCGTACGGATACAGCTTCGGCGTTCCGACCGACGAAAACGGCAGCGGCGTTGCGTGGCTGGCGCCGATGCCGCCCATGGTGATCGGGTCGCGCAGATTGGCGATGGCGACCTGGTCGCTGGTTTGCCAGCGGAACATGCGGGTCTTCATCGACGCGTACACGCCGAAGTGCCCGTAGCGATCGAGGTGGTCCTCGGTGACGTTGAGGCACGCGCCCACGTCGGGGGCGAAGCTCGTGCAGGTCTCGAGCATAAAGCCGGCGACCTCCACCACCACCAGGCCACCGGCCGCGTTGGCCGGATGGTCGACCGCCTCGATCATGGGGTGGTTGCCCAGGTTGCCGCCGCAGAACGTGGGTCGCCCACTGGCCTCGCACAGCGCCCCCGTGAGAGCCGTCGTGGTCGATTTGCCGTTGGTGCCGGTGATTGCAATCAACGTCGCTTCGGGATGGAGGAAGCGGTAAGCCAGCTCGATTTCCGCGATGACCTCGACGCCGGCCGCTCGCGCGGCGCGGGTGTAGGGAAGTTCCGGCACGCCGGGCGACATGACCACCGCGTCGGCGGAGGTAAAGGTTTCGGTCACGTGGCCGCCGACCTCGAGCTTCGCGCAGCCGTCGAGGGCGGCGATGGCGTCGCCGAGTTTGTCGGCGGGCCGGTTGTCGGTGGCAACCACGCGCGCGCCGCGCGCCGCACAAAAGCGCGCCACGGCCACGCCGGTTTGGGCCAAGCCGACCACAACGATGCGTTTATCTGCCAACTCCACGGCGGTCCTAGGATTCAGTCTTTGGGCGCTCGCGGCAAGAAAACCGCGGTCCATGTCGCACCGTGCAACGCGCGTTGCCGAGAGTCGATCGAGCCGCGTTCGCCCGCACGCCTCGGGTATCATTGGCAACGATGAGGCGACGCGGAGTATTCGTAGTAGCGCAGCTTTTGGCCCTGTTCGTCCTGCTCGCCGGTTGCGGCGACGACGGCGACGGCACCGCCACCGCCGGTGACGGCGACGGGGATGGCGACGGAGACAATCCCATCGCCGGCCTGGTCTCCATCGCCGTCGAGCCCGCCGACGCCGTGTTCGACGTCACCGACGGCACGCCGGCGACGGCCGACTACACCGCCGTGGGCACGTTCGACGACGGCCGCACCGAGGACATTACCGATCAGGTTTCGTTCCGCCTGGCCAACACCGCGCTCGGGGGCTTTCTGGGAGCGACGCTGACCTCGGTGGCCGATCGCGGCGGCCGCACCAGCGTGATTGCCGTGCCCGCCGGCGGCAACTCGCCGCAGGGCCTTACCGGCGTGACCCTGCGACTCAACCGGACCCAGTCGGATCCCGACTCCACCGACCTACCGGCGGACCCCGACGGCCCGTTCGAGGGCCCCGAGGACAGCGGGCGCGCCCCGGAACTCGTGTATCCCAACGACGGCACGCTGGTACCCCCCAACCTGCGCGAGCTCGAGGTCCACTTTGTGCCGGGCAACGGCAACGACCTGTTCGAGATTTCGTTTTCCAACGACACCACCGACGTGCGGGTGTTCGCGCGCTGCACCGAGCCGGTCAACGGCGGCTGCGTGTACCTGCCGGATGCCGAGGTGTGGAGCTGGATCGCCGAGTCGAACCGCGGCCAGTCGCCGCTGGCGATTCGCGTGCGGGGTACCGATGACCAGGGCACTGGCGTGGGGGCCAGCGCGTCGGTGGACGTCTCGTTTTCCTTCGACGACATCGCTGGCGGCCTCTACTACTGGACCACCGACGCCGGAACCGCGATCATGCGCTACGACTTCGCCGGCGACCAGGACGGGCCGGAGAAGTTCGCCGGGCCGGAGAACACCGACGGCACCTGCGTCGGCTGCCACGCGCTGTCGCGCGACGGCACCAAGCTGGTCGCCGAAGCGGGCGGGCAAAACGACGGCCGGCTTCTGTTGATGGACGTAGCAAGCCAGACGGCTCTGGTGCCGTTCGCCTCGGGCGGGCGCAGCATTTTCGAGTCGTGGAATCCCGACGGCTCGCAGTTCGTCGGCGTGTTCGCCGACGGCAACGAGGAGTTCAACCTCATTTTGTTCGACGGCAACACCGCGGCGGAGCTCGGCACCATCGACGTCGGCGCTCAGTCGCGCACCGACGCCGCCAATCACCCGGACTGGTCGCCGGACGGCTCGCAGATCGTCTACACACGCGGCGGCGCCGGCGGCACCAACCAGAAGCAGAAGTTCGGCGCCATCGAAATGGTGACCGACCAGGGCGGCGGCGTTTGGTCGGCGCCCGAAACGCTGGTCGCCCGGGTGGCGGGGGAGCACAACTACTACCCGAGCTTTTCGCCCGACGGCGACGTGGTCGTCTTCAACCGGTCGACCTGCGACGGCGGCGACAACAACAGCGCCAGCTGCGACTCTGACATGGATCCGTCCGCTCAGCTCTTCATCATGCGGGCCGAAGCCGGCGCGACTCCTGTCGAGATGACCCTGGCCAACGCGCCGGGCGTGCGGGACGGCGGCACGGCGTTGACCAACTCGTTTCCCAAGTGGAGCCCGTTTGTCTTTCGCCGAACCGATGAAGTCGGCAGTCGCCTGATGTGGCTCACGTTTACGTCGCGCCGCCAGTTCGGCTTGCGCAACGTGCCCGACGGTGGACTCATCTGGATGGTCGGCCTCGACCCGGACCGCATTGCGCTCGGCCTCGACCCCAGCTTTGCCAGCTTCGTCCTGCCGTTCCAGGACGTCACGACCTCGAACCACATCGCCCAGTGGACCGAGCGCGTGGTCCCGCCCGTCGAGTAAGCCGCGGCGACAAAGGCCTTACGAAAAAGAGAGGAGGCCGGGGATCTCCGGCCTCCTCTTTTGCTGGCCCTGGCGAATTTCGTTTACGGAATCGGCGGGCAGTGGTTGAAGTCGCGGTCGCACCGACTCAGGCAGGCAGACAGGTCGAAGCCCCGCTCGTTCTTTGCCTTTCGGCACGTCGAGTAGCAGGTCTTGTAGTTGCAGCAGCTCACCCGCGCGGTTGGGCGTCCGGTGCGGGGGGCGTCGGGGCTCGTGTCCACGGTGCCGTCATTGCGATCGCGCCGTGGGAACGTGCTTGGCCCTGAGGACGTATCGTCCGGCTTGCTCTCGTTTTTGTCGGGCTTCGGCTGTTTGGTTGGCTTGCTCCGACTGTTGCACTTGTCGGCCTGCCGGGTCGGGCGCGGGCCGGTGCCGGGGTCCGAGGGCGGGGACTGGCCAGGGGGGACTTCGAAGTGGGCCGGGCCGGCGCCTTTGTCGCCGCCGGCGTAGCCGTCGTCGTCGCGATCAGCGAGGGGCAGAGGGTCTGAGGCCAGATAGTCGGCGGCCCACGACGCCGCGAACTCGGCGGAAGGCTCCGCGTCACCCAGGGTGCCGAGCTCGTCGAGGAGCTCGGCACGGGTTGGCTCCGACGTCGAGCAGCCGACGGCCAGGCCGGCGACAAGAATAAAAACTGCCATCGATACTCTCTTCATGGTCTGCGATCTCCTTTGGTGACGGACGATCCAGACCTAGGGCAGCCGCGAGAACCTGCAAATCGCCGGCTGGCTCATCGCGGTTCAATTCGCCTGACTTTTTCGATCGGCCTCTCAAACGCGTGAGTTGCCCTTGGAACTTGTCCGATTTCGGGCTAGCGCAAAACGACAGATTTGACCCGTTGCGGACCAGCGCGACTCAGGCGCATTCCGGAACGACACCGAAACGGCCGATGGCCGACGGAGCGGTGCGCACCGCCCTAGCGCATTTTGAGCGTGCCGACGGCGAGCAGGGCGAGGAGGATGCTGATGAGCCAGAAGCGGACGATGATCTTGGGCTCTTCCCAGCCTTTGAGCTCGAAGTGGTGGTGGATGGGCGCCATCTTGAACACGCGTTTGCCGCGGGTTTTGAAGCTGCCGACCTGAATGATGACGGACAGGGCCTCGACCACGAAGATGCCGCCGACGAGCAGGAGGGTGAACTCTTGCTTGGTGAGTACGGCGAGCATGCCGATGCCACCGCCGAGGGAAAGCGCGCCGATGTCGCCCATGAACACGCTCGCCGGGTAGGTGTTGTACCAGAGAAAGCCCATGCCGGCGCCGAACATGGCGGCGCAGAAGATGGCGAGCTCGTGCACGCCAACGATGTGGGCGATGCGCAAATACTCCGCCAGGGTTTGGGTCTGGACCTGGCCACCGACGTTGACGAGCAGCGACGTTTGCACGCCGGCGAGATAGGCAAAGATCAGAAACGTGCCGGCGTTGATGATGGTGGGACCGATGGCCAGGCCGTCGAGTCCGTCGGTGAGGTTGACGGCGTTTGCGGTGCCGACGACGACCACCGAGGCAAAGACGATGTACAGCCAGATCGGCAGCTGCAGGTGGTACTCGTAGAAATCCGAGAACGGCAGCTGCAGCGCCAGGCGAATGTTCGGGTCCATGAGCTCGCCGGTGTACAGATACGCCATGGCGCCGCCGGCGATGACGAACTCGATGAGGAGTCGGGTCTTGCCCGAAACGCCCTTGGTGTTCTTTTTGCTGACCTTGGCGTAGTCATCCATGAAGCCGACGGCGCCGAAGCCGACGGTCACGAAGGTGGCAAGCCAGACGAACTCCGAGCGCAGGTCGCACCACAGCAGGGTGGCCATGACCAGGGCGAACAGGATGAGCGAGCCGCCCATGGTCGGCGTACCGGCCTTGACCTGGTGCGACTCGGGGCCGTCGTCGCGAATCTGCTGGCCGATTTGGCGCCGCTTGAGGCGCTCGATGAACCAGGGGCCCAGCAAAAACGAAATAAGGAGCGCGGTGATGGCGGCGGCAAGAATGCGCGTCGACGGGTAGCGGAACACGCGCAAAAACGACAGCGCGTCGAATTCCGCCAGGACGTTGTAGAGCAGGTGAAACAGCATGGTCGTCAGCCTTCGGTCGGGGCCGCGGCGCCCGTGAGCCTAGCAAGGGCCTCCACCACTCGTTCCAGGCGCATGCCTCGACTGGCCTTGACGAGCAGCCAGTCGCCCAGGGACGTGCGTTCGAAGGCGAGCTGTGCCGCCTGCGCGGGGTCTTCGGCGACCACCGCGTCACCGCCGGCGTCGCGAGCGCCCTCGACGATCAGCTTGCCCAGTTCGCCAACCCCGACCACGGTCACACCCCGGCGCGCCGCGTCGGCGCCGGCTTCCCGGTGCGCCTTGTCCGCCAGGTCGCCCAGCTCGAGCATGTCGCCGACCACCGCGATCGCCCGATGGCCGCCGCGCACCTCGGTCAAGGTCGCGAGGGCGGCGCCCATGGACTGGGGGTTGGCGTTGTAGCAGTCGACCATCACCTTGCGCCCGGCAACGTCGCGAATCTCGGCGCGCATCTCGGGAGGCTGGGCCCGGGGCAGTTCGGCCACCGCGCGCTCGAACTCGACGCCGGCCGCCAGGGCCGCGGCGATGGCGCACGCGGCGTTGATGCCGTTGTGCCGACCGACCATGCGCAGGGAGCCGGCAACCCGCTGCTCGTGGTAGGCGAGCACGATGTCGGCGCCGCCGCCGGTCGGGTGGTATTCGAGCAGGGCCACGTCCGGGTCTTCGTCGGCTTCGCCGAAGGTAATGACGCGGGCGCCGGACGCTCGAGCCGGGGCGAGCAACCGCTCGTCGCTCGCGGGGGCGATGGCGACGCCGCCGCGTTCGCCGATGCCGGCGTAAATCTCCGACTTGGCCCGGGCGATGTTGTCGGTGGTGCCGAGCTCGGACAGGTGGGCGGTGCCGGCGTTGACGACCACGCTCACGGTCGGCTCGGCCAGGCCGACCAGGTAGGCGATCTGCCCCAGTCCGCGCATGCCCATCTCAATCACGGCCGCGGCGTGGTACTCGCGCAGGCCAAGCAGCGACAGCGGAACCCCGGTCTCGTTGTTGAGCGAACCGCGGGGCGCGAGCACGCTGCCCAGCGGGCCCAGGGCCGCGGCCATGAGCGACTTCGTGGTGGTTTTGCCGGTCGACCCGGTAACGCCCACGAGCGGTGCGGAGCGTCCGGCGCTGGCTCGGGCGTCGGCCCAACGCTGCCGCGCGAGGCGGCCGAGCGCGCCCAGCGCCGCGGTCGTGTCGTCGACTTCGATCGCGCTGGTGCCGAGGTCCGCTGGCGCTTTGCCGCGAGCCGCAACGACGCCGCTCGCGCCGTTTTCCACGGCCTGCCGGAAAAAGTCGTGGCCGTCGAAACGCTCGCCCTCGATAGCGACGTACAGGTCTCCGGGGGCCGCCGAGCGACCATCGATGACTACCCGCGAAAACGTCGCGTCCGGGCCCGTCGCCGCGCCTCCGGTGGCGTCGGTCACGTCGGCCAGCGCGTAGCGCGGCCGCTGGGCGGCGGCCGCCGCGGCCTCTTCGCGGTCGTCGAAATGAATCTTGTACGTGCCGCCTTTGCCGTCGGCGAGAATCTGGTAGTCCTCGTGGCCTTTGCCGGCAATCACGACCACGTCGCCGGGGCACGCGTCGGCGATGGCGGCCCGAATGGCGGTTTGCCGGTCGACATCGACAAAGTGCGGGTTGGGAACCGCGGGCAGGATCTGATCGAGGATGGCGCGCGGCTCCTCGGTGCGCGGATTGTCGGAGGTGACGACCGCCAGGTCGGCGCGCTCGGCAACGGCGGCGCCCATGAGTGGTCGCTTGCCCGGGTCCCGGTCGCCGCCGCAGCCGAACACGCAGATCAGCCGCCGCCGGGTTAGCGGCCGCACCGCGTCGAGCACGTTGGCCAGGGCGTCCGGGGTGTGCGCGTAGTCGACCAGGATGTCGAGGCCGGCGTCGTTGGCGACTCGCTCGACGCGTCCGGGCACGCCGCTCAGGTCGCCGATGCCGCGGACGATGGCGTCGCGGTCGATGCCGATGGCGTCGCACAGGGCCGTAGCGAGGGCCGCGTTGGCGACGTTGTACGAGCCGATGAGCGCCCGGGACGCGATCGCGAGCGGCCCGCGGGGCGTTTCGAGCCGGGCGCGTACGCCGTCGATGGTCGATTCCGCGTCGGCAGCCCGAACGACTTCGACGCCCTCGGGCAGCGCGGGGGTGTCGCTCGACAGGGTCACCGCCACCCGTCGGGCTTGCGCCGCAGCGGCGAGCATGGCCGGGCCCTCGGCGTCGTCGGCGACCGCGACGGCAACCCCGTCCGGCGCCAGGTGGTCCTCGAACAGCCGGCGCTTGGCCGCGCGATAGGCTTCCATGCTGCCGTGCAGGTCCAGGTGGTCCTGGGTCAGATTGCTAAACCCGGCAGCCGCGAACGTCACGCCGGCCAGTCGATCCATGGCCAGCGCCGCCGACGAGACCTCGAGCACCGCGTGGGTACAGCCCGCGTCGACCATGGCGCCGAAGACGCGGTGCAGCTCGTCCGGCGTCGGCGTCGTGTACGCGGCGGGAAATTCGCTGCCGCCGTAGCGGTAGCTCACGGTGCCGATAACGCCCGGGCGGTGGCCGGCGGCCCGCAGGATTTCCTCGATGAGGTACGTCGTGGTGGTCTTGCCGTTGGTGCCCGTAACGCCGATGAGCGTCAGGCGGTCGGCTGGCCGCCCGGCCCGGCGCGCGGTCAAGATTCCAAGGGCCTTGCCGCCATGGGGGACGAGCACCTGGGCGGCGTCGGTGCCGCTCAGGTCGACTTCGTGCTCGACGACCACCGCAACGGCCCCGGCTTCGGCGGCAGCGCGCACGTACTCATGGCCGTCGGCGCGCAGTCCGCGGACGGCGACGAACACGTCGCCGGGCTCGATCGCGCGGGAATCCTCCCGGACGGCTCCAACGGCCGTGCGGCCCGTCTCGGTCGAACCGATCAGGCGAGCCTCCGGGATATCGACAATCAGGTCACTTAGCTTCACGTGCTCCTCGGGTCCGAAACGCGCACGTTACTCCATTTAATCGCCGGCCTTCATTGGCCACCTCAACCGCTCGTCTTGATTGGTCATCTTGGGTGGGGCGCGTCGGCGGGTCTTGCCGGTGACGCGCCTATCGGGCCGGGGTAAAGACCACCCGGGCGTGGCGGGCGCGTCGCCCGGCCATGGGGGTTTGCGCGACCGCCCGGCCGGACCCCTCGATGGCCAGCTCGACCCCGGCATCGGCGGCGGCGGTCACGGCCTGACCCAGGCTCATGCCCGCGAAGTTCGGAACCTCGGGCAGGTCTGGGTCAGCCAGCGTCATCACCGGGGTGGGTGCTTTCCATTCGACCTCGTCGTCGTCGTCGCCGTCGCCGTCGTAGGGGCTGTCGTTACCGGCCCCGCCGGCCCCGGTCTCGCGGCTGGAGTCGCCGTCGTCCGGCTGACTCCCGCGTCCCGGTACGCCCAGGTAGGGCAGGCTCTCCTCGACGATGGACGCGAACACCGGGCCGGCAACCAGGCCGCCGTAGTGCTCTTCGCCCCCGGGCTCGTCGATGACCACCACCACCGCGATGCGCGGGTCGTCGATGGGGGCGAGCCCGATGAACGACGACAGGTACTTGTCGTCGTAGTACGTGCGGGTTTCCGGGTTGACCTTGTAGGACGTGCCGGTCTTGCCGCCGGCGCGAAAGCCGCGAATGTCGATGGTCTTGGCCGTGCCGCCATCGCGACGGCCCTTGTCGAACACCGATGCGAGCATGGGCAGCAGGGCGCGCGCCGTCGACTCCTTCATGATGCGGCGGCCCCGATTGTCGAGTTCGTAGAGCACGTCGCCCGACGAGGCGACGACCCGCCGGACCAGTCGCGGTTCGTGCAGCACCCCGCCGTTGCCCACGGCGGCCAGGGCCTGTGCGAGCTGAATCGGCGTAGCCGTCATGCCGTAGCCCATCGACATGGACGCCAGACCGACGTCGCCCCAGCGCTGGGGGGCTCGCACCAGGCCTCGCTGTTCGCCGGGCAGCTCGATGCCGGTGCTGGCCCCGAAGCCGTAGTCGCGAATGGCCTGGTGCAGCTTCTGGCGGCCCAGAGCAAAGGCGATTTTGATGGCGCCGACGTTCGACGACCGCTTGATCACGCCGCCGACGGACAGCACCTCGTCGCGATGGGTGTCGCGGTACACCTTGCGGCCGATGCGGTACCGGCCCTTTTCCACATCGATGGCCTGGTCGGGGCGCACGGCGCCGGCGTCGAGGGCCGCGGCGACCGTGAACACCTTCATCACCGACCCGGCCTCGAAGGTGTCGGTCACCGCGCGGTTGCGGGCCGGAACGCCGATGCGGGTCCGCGGGTCGTTGGGGTCGTAGGTAGGGAACGACGCCATGGCCAACACGGTGCCGTCGCGCACGTCGAGCACCACCGCAGTCCCGGCCAGGGCCTGGTTGTCGTCGACTGCCTTGCGCAGGGCGGTCTCGGTTGCCATCTGGACGAAGCGATCGAGGGTGAGCTCGATAGTGGCGCCGGCGCGGGACTGGGCGTCGGCATCGGCTTCGGCCAGCATCAGCTTACCGGCGGCGTCGCGCAGGCCGCGCAGGCGCGCGCGCTTGCCGGCGAGCAGGTCGTTCATGGCCAGCTCGATGCCCTCGATGCCCTTGCCGTCGATGTTGGCGAATCCGAGAACCGGGCCCGCCAGGGACCGGGCCGGGTAGAAACGGCGAGGCTCGCGGGTGAGCGCCACGCCCGCGAGCTTGGCCTCGCGAATGGCCCGCGCTTCGGCGCTGGAGACCCGGCGCTTGACCCAGGCAAAGTAGCGGCTCGACGAAAGCCGCGACTCGAGGGTGCGCACGTCGACGTCGAGGAGCGCGGCCAGTCGCTCGGCGGTTCCGATGACGTCGACGACCTCGCGCGGGTTGGCGTACACCGACTCGACGTTGGCCGTCGCGGCGAGCTCGAACCCCGTGGCGTCGAGGATGGCGCCGCGCGGCGCCGCAACTTCCACGGTCGACGAATGCTGGCGCCGGGCGGCGTCGCGGTAGTAGTCGGCTTTGACGACGCCGATCGAGTAGGCCTTGTACGACATGGCCGCGAACAGCCCGGTGAACAGCGCGCCCGCGATGAACAGCCGTACCCGGACCCAGCGGCCGATCGACGGTGCCGCCAGGATGGCTCGCCGGCGCGCGCGTCCGGCGCCGCTGGTCACGGGCGCCGACCCCGCCTGGCGAGCGCGGCGCGCGAGCGGACCACCCGGATCTGCTCGGGCTCGGGCGGGCGCAGGCCGGCTCCGGCCGCGATCCGGCGAATGCGGTCGGGATGGCGCAGCATGGCGCGCTCGAGGGACAGCCTGCGGTGTTCCTCGAGCGCCTTGCGGTGGGCGCTGCGGGCATCGGACAGCTCGTAGCCCAGCCGGATGACGTGTTGGCGCCGGGCGATGTGGGCGATGGCCAGCGCCATGACGCCGGCGAGAGCGAGGAGCATGAGGGCGATGGTCACGCGCCGCTTGCTGGGGTCGTAGGGGGTCGGGGAGTGGTCGCTCACGCGCTGTTCTCCTGGGAGGCAAAGCGCTCGCAGGCCCGGAGCTTGGCCGAGCGAGCGCGGGGGTTTTCTGCGATTTCTTCGTCCGTGGCGGTCCGCGGCTTTTTGGTCAAGACGGTGCAGACCGGCTCGACGGGTTCGCCGGCGGCGCGGGCGAGATGCGGCGGCAGGTTCGACACGTGGGCGAGATCGCGAAAGCGCCGCTTGACGAGTCGGTCTTCGAGAGAGTGAAAGCTGATGACCGCGCAGCGCCCGCCGGGGGCGAGCAGGTCGGGAAAGTCGGCGAGAAACCGCTCGAGCTGCTCGAGCTCACCGTTGACCGCGATGCGCAGCGCCTGAAAGGTCCGGGTGGCCGGGTGGATGCGATAGCGCTGGTCTCGGGCCGGCAAACAGCCGCGCACCAGCTCCGCGAGCTGGCCGGTCGTCGTCAGTTCGCCGTCGGCGACGCGCTCTTTGATGCGCCGCGCGATTTTGTTGTGGTACCGCTCCTCGCCGAAGTCGCGGAGTATCGCCGACAGCTCGCCGACGGGCGTCGAGCGCAAAAGGTCCAGGCAGGTCGGGCCGCCGGTTGGGTCCATGCGCATGTCGAGGGGCCCGTCGTGGCTGAAGGAAAAGCCGCGCTCGGCCCGGTCGAGCTGGTGGGACGACACGCCGACGTCGAGCAGGATGCCGTCCACCGGGCCGATGCCGCGGTCGGCGAGCAGCTCGGCCATGTCGCCGAAGGTTCCGTGGATGGTGGTCACCCGGTCGCCGTACCCGGCCAGGCGGGTGCCGGCGGCGGCGAGGGCGTCCGGGTCGCGGTCAATGCCGATCAGCCGGCCCGAGGGACCCGACGCCTCGAGAATCGCGCTCGCGTGACCGGCGCCGCCGAGGGTGCCGTCCACGTACACCCCGCCGTCTCGCGGGGCGAGCAGCTCGAGCACGGCGGCGCCGAGCACCGACACGTGATGAAACGAAGAGGGCGTGGTCACAGCTTTGCCACAGGAAGATCACGGCTCTGTGCGGGCAAGCCCGGCACGCTTCGTTGTAGAGTCGTCACCGGAGTTCGGGCAAGTTTTCGTCACGTTCTCAAGACGTTACGGGAGTCGCCGCCCGCCGGCCAAGGACCGTGCTCGAGGCCGGCCACCGGCGTCGTCTCGCAGTGATTTCACTGGCTTTCCTTGACGCTCCCGTCCCGCTGGATTAAAATCCCAGCCTGGGTTTTTCTGCAAAAAAGGATAGGAATACGAGTGCTTAGGTGGGAAGAGAAACAGGACATCGACGAGCGGCTCACAACGCTCGACGAAGCTGTCCACAAGTGGCGCATTTTGCGCGACGCTGCGTCTGACGCGGTTCGCAAGGAATTTGACGACAAACTACTGATTTCGTGGATTTACCACGATGCGGCGCTGGAGGGGGAGGTTCTCACCTACAGCGAAATCAAAGCGTCGACCGACACGTCGATCATCAGCGACGTCTCGCTGATTCCGGCGTACGAAGACATCAAGGCGTTCGACACCGCCTGTCGGTACGGACTGCAGCACGCCAAGGAGCGCAAAAAGACCATCGATCTGGACTTTCTGCACCAGGTCTACGACGCGCTCGTGCCCGAGCAGGCCGCGCAGGGGGCGCCTTACCGCAAGGACAATCCCCTTCACCGGCTCTACTACCACGACATCGCGGCCCCCGAGACCATCGCCGACAAGATGAAAGAGCTCGCGACCCTGATTGGCAGCGACGCGCTCGAAGAGCAGCACGCTGTCGAGGCCGTGGTCACGGTTCACCGCAAGGTCATGGAAATCTTTCCGTGGGCCAAGCACACGGGCCAGGCGGCGCGGGTGTTCGCCAACGCGGCGCTCGAGCGGGCGAACTATCCCCTCGCCGTCATTCACGCCATCGATCGCCAGCGCTACTACGAGGCGCTGCGCAACGACGACGACAAGCTGCTGCTGCTCTACATCGAGGCCGTTGAGACGACGGCCGACGCGGGCATCCGCGTGTTCGAGGAAGCGGCCCTCGGTCCGCGCCGCGGCCGCCGTCGCGCCAGCTAGTCGCTAGCCAGCTGCGGGCCGAAAGCCCGCCCCAGACCCCCCCACCATCTCGTTATCGCGCGCCGGTTCGGTCGAACCGGCGCGCGTTTTTGGTTTCGGCCGAGAGCCCGCGCGACAAGGGCATTGCCAATTGTCGCCCGCTACCACACACTGCGCCGCGTCATGGGCTTCAAGACCCGCGGACCCAAAGGAGCGCGCGGCCGCCGATTTGCCGGTGGTCTCGCGCCGATCGCAGAAAAAGTGAACGCCTCGGTCGACTTCGACTGGCGCTTGCTCGAGCACGACATGCGCGGTTCCACGGCCCACGCGCGCATGCTCGCCGCCCAGGGCGTGATTTCGTCGGCCGACGCCGATGCCATCGCCGACGGTCTGGCCGCGGTGAGCGCCGACTTTGCCGCGGGCAAAGCCACCTGGGACCCGGCCCTCGAGGACGTCCACATGAACGTCGAGGCGCGGCTTATTGATCGCATCGGCGACGCCGGTCGGCGGCTGCACACCGGTCGGAGTCGCAACGACCAGGTCGCAACGGATCTGCGCTTGTACGCCCTCGCGTCGGCCCAGCGCATCATCGACGCCATCGACGATCTGCGCGCGGCGCTCGTCGACCTGGCCGAGGATTCGATCGACTTGTTCATGCCCGGGTACACGCACCTGCAGCGGGCCCAACCGGTGCGCGTGGCCCATCACCTCATGGCCTACGATGCGATGCTCGTGCGAGACCGGGGCCGGGTGGCCGACGCCGCCCGTCGCGCCAGCGAGTGCCCGCTCGGCTCGGGTGCGCTCGCCGCAACGACGTTTCCGATCGATCGCGAGGCGACGGCGCGCGAGCTCGGTTTTGCCGACGTCACCCGCAACTCTCTCGACGCCGTCGGCGACCGCGACTTCGCCATCGAGCTCATTGCGGCCCTGGCCCTGTGCCAGGTCCACCTGTCGCGGCTGGGCGAAGAGCTTTGCCTGTGGCTGTCGCAGGAGTTTCGGTTTGCGCGCCTGTCGGAAGCCTACTGCTCCGGCTCGTCCATCATGCCGCAGAAGGTCAACCCCGATCTGGCGGAGCTCATTCGCGGCAAGACCGGCCGCGTGGTCGGCGACTGGGTATCCCTGGTGACGACGGTCAAGGGGCTGCCGCTCGCCTACAACAAGGACCTGCAAGAGAGCCAGGAGCCCCTGTTCGACGCGGTCGAAACCACCGACGCAAGCCTGGAAGTGGCGAGCGGCATGGTGCGCAACCTGGAGTTCGACGGCGACCGCCTGGCGCGCGCCGTCGGCGAGGGCTTCCTGGTAGCCACCGAGGTCGCCGACTACCTGGTCGACAAGGGCTTGCCCTTTCGCGAAGCACACGACATTGCCGGCGCGCTCGTGCGCCGAGCCATCGAGGCGGGTGGAGAGCTCGCCGACCTATCGCTCGAGGAGTTCGGCGCCGAGTCGCCGCTGTTCGACAACGACATCTACGAATGGCTGGATGTTGCCCGGGCCGTCGATCGACGCGACGTGCCGGGCGGCCCGGCCAAAAAGCGCGTGCTCGCGGAGATTCGCCGGGCGCGCAAGGAGTTGACACGACGATGACCGCCTTCGACTACCGCGACGACGAGCTCTTTTGCGAAGACGTTCGCCTCGCCGAGATTGCCGATCGCATCGGCACGCCCACCTACGTTTACAGCCACGCGGGCCTGACCGAGGCTTTTCAGGCCTTCGACGCCGGTCTCGAGCCTCTCGACCGGCTCATTTGCTTTGCCGTCAAGGCCAACTCGAACCTCGCGGTTCTCAACACGCTGTTCGAGCTTGGCGCCGGCGCCGACATCGTCTCGGGGGGCGAGCTGCACCGGGTCATCAAGGCGGGCGGCGACCCGAAAAAAGTCGTCTTCTCGGGCGTTGGCAAGACCGAACAGGAAATGCGCTACGCCCTCGAGCAGGGCATCAAGTGCTTTAACGTCGAGTCGCGAGCGGAACTGGGCGTGCTCAACGACGTCGCCGGCTCCATCGGCCGCCGCGCGCCGGTGAGCTTGCGGGTCAATCCCGACGTCGACGCCGAGACTCACCCCTACATCTCCACCGGTCTCAAGACCAACAAGTTTGGCGTATCGATGGACGTCGCCTTCGACGTCTACCGCGAGGCCGCCGACCTGGCCAACATCGACGTGGTCGGCATCGACTGCCACATCGGCTCGCAGCTCACCAAAATCGATCCCTTCGCGGCGGCCATCGAGCGTCTCAACGCCCTCGTGCTCAAGCTGGCCGACGCGGGCATTCGCCTGCACCACATCGACATCGGCGGCGGTCTCGGCGTGCCCTACACGGAGGCCGACCAGCCGCCGGCGCGCTCGGTCTACGGAGACGCGGTAAAGAAGGCCCTGGCGCCCCTGGCTGACATGAAGCTCGAGGTGCTGACCGAGCCGGGGCGCAACATCGCGGCCATGAACGGCGCGCTGCTTACCGAGGTGCTCTTTCTCAAGAGCAACGAGGTCAAAAACTTCACCGTGGTCGACGCCGCGTTCAACGACCTGCTGCGCCCGGCCTTCTACCAGTCCTACCACCCGATCGCCCCGCTTGCCCGCCGGGCCGGCGCCGAGCAGTGGACCAGCGACGTCGTCGGCCCGATTTGCGAGACCGGCGATTTTCTTGCGCGCGACCGGGAAATGCCGCGGCTCGAGCGCGGCGAACGCCTGGCCTTTTTGGCCGCCGGCGCCTACGGATTCACCATGGCGAGCAACTACAACACCCGACCTCGGGCGGCGGAGGTGCTCGTGCGCGGCAGCGAATTCCGGGTCGTGCGGGCGCGCGAACAGCTCGACGATCTGCTGCGCGGCGAGTCGCTGCCGAGCTGGTAGCCGCCACTGCGGGCACGGGCGGGGCGCCGGGGTGTGGAAGTACCCCAGGCGTACCCGCCGTCTCGGGCCGCGCTCCGTATGCTGGGGTCATGGAGGCACTTGTTGACGCTACGCCGTTGGCCTGGAGGTTGGTGGACGGCCCCGGTTTTGCGCCCGCCATCGAGTGTGGCTCCATGCGGGTCGGCCTATCGCCGGCGCTGCATCACGGTCTTCGCGCGCTGATGGACGGCCTGGGTATGCGCGCCAGCGCTCCCGAGCTGCAGGACTTCGTCGCGTCCGCGAATCTGGTCGAACCCGGCGCCGGGATCGACCCCCGGGCGGTGGTGCGCGGCCTGCGCGCGGCGTTTTGCACCCTGGGCCTGGCGGACATGGTGGTCGCCCACGAGCGCTTCGGCTATCGTCTGCGCTACGCGGCGGAGCCGTGCCACTGACCGACCGGCGCCGTCCAGCGGCGCGAGATCGCGTATCGCCCGGGGACCGCTTTAGAACGTGCCGCCCAGGCCGAACGTAGTCACGCCGTTGCCGTCTGCGTCGATCACGCGGGTGACCGTAGGCGACGTAGAGCCGGTGCTGGTGTCGATGCGGGGCACGTCCATGTTGCGGGTGAGAAACGCGCCGATGGACAGGCCGGCGATCATGCCGCCGAGGGCGAAGTTGGCGTCTCGCTCGGCGGCGGCGTCGCCAACCGCGCGACCGAGCGCAAACCCGGCGACGACTCCCGACAGGCCGGCGAGATCGACCAGGGCGACGTGGCCGCGGCTCACCTCGTGCCGGGCCGCGAGGGTCGCGCCGGCGAGCAGGCCGAGGTTGGTCCCAACCAGCACCAGCGCCTCGCCGAGCCGGTCGTCCTGATCGAACACCGCGAAAAACAGGCCGCCGGTGGCCGCGCCCCAGATGGCCCCGGAGTTGACCATCGCGGCGTCGCCGGCGTCGAGATCGAAGCGGCCCGCGGTGGCGGCCGCAAGGCCGAGGCCCACGGCGCCGCTGGCGAGGCCGATGAACCCCGGCGTCTCGGTGCCACAGCTGCAAATGAGCGACGTCAGCAACGCTCCCTGGCTCGCGACGATCACCGTCGTGCCGATGATGTAGGAGCTGTAGCCGACCGGTATGTCGTCGGGGGCGCCGAAGTAGCCGCCGGCGAATCCGATGCCGGTACCGAGGGCGAACCCAACGCCCGCGGGCAGGGTGCCTTCGCCAAAGATCTGCGCGGACGTGCCGCCACCAACCAGGCCGCCCGCCGTGGTCGACGCAATGACGAGCTCCAGGCGCCCGGACCGCGGCGGCTTGGCCAGCTTGATGCGCAAATCGGTGTTGGTGCCGGCGCCGATCTGCAGCGAACGCCGCTGGGGCTCGCGGTCGCGCCCCTCGACGAGAAGCTCGTAGCTGCCGATGGGCAGATCGCCGGAAAAGCCGCCGACGCCAACCAGCCGGTCGTCGAGAAACAAGCGCGCGCTGCGGGGCGACACCGCGATTCGCACCGAGCCCTTCTCGGGCTCGAGGGGAATGAAGTAGGTGTAGGGCTCGTTGATTCGGGCGGTGACCTCGCGAACCACGGTCTGGTAGCCGGGAAGCTCGATGCGCATCTCGTACGTGCCGTGAGGGACCCGAATGCGGTCGGCGTTCGCCGGAAATCGCCCGGCCACGCCGGTCGCCCCGGTAAGGGTGACGGTCGCGCCCGGTGGCTCGGTCGCCACCTGAATGCGCGCGGGTAGCTGTCGCCACGTTTGCGCCCGCCGCCGCCATCGCGCGACGTTCACCTGCTCGTCGTCGCCGGCCGCGGCAATGTAGCGGTCGAGATACGCGACTGCCTTTTCGTAGTTCGACTGGCGCTCGAACGCCTGGGCGATATCGATCAACAGCGACAGATACCCACCGTGACAGTACGCGGCGACGAACTCATCGACGGCTCCCTCGAAGTTGCCCTGCTCGTACAGCAGTCGGCCGCGCTCGTAGTGCTCCGACGTCCGCTGGTCGCGAATCTGTTCGGTGTTGCCGGCCTCCTCGGCACAGGTGTCGACCTCCGACGTGTCGCTGAGCTCCCCCGCGCCGCCGACGTCGGCGCGCGCGGCCTGGCTTTGCGCTGCGCGCGGACTCGCGGCCAGGGTCACCGCCACGACCGTCGCGACCAGAGCCGGTCCCCAACCGAACAAGGAGCTACTCTTGCTGTCGCTTCTTGCGCAGGACCGGGTTGCCCTGCAGTTCGCCGCCGAGGGTGTCATCCTCGACGACGATGCTATCGGACGGGGTCGGGGCGGAGCCAGCCTTGTTGCCGCCTGCCGCTCGCGCGCCCGCCGCTCGTCCGCGTCGAGCCGGTCGCGCTCGGGTGAGCTCGACCAGGACCGTGGCGGCGCCGTCAGTGGCCGGGTTGAACTTCGCCTCGGCGTCTTCGTAGCCCTCTTTGACGAGGCGCAGGGTTTCGGGGCGATCTTGCTCGACGCGAGTCAGGTCGAGATTGGTCGTTCCGAGCAGACGGTCGCCGGCGAAGACCTGCGCGCCCTCGGGTTTGCTCTCGATTCGAATCGTCACTTTGTTCGGCGGCGCCGGCGCGACTGCCGGCGCGGGGGCCGGTTCCGGCGGTGGACCAACGGGCTGTTCGAGCGGGGGCGCCGCGGCTGGCTGCAGCTCCGACGGGTCGCCCAGCATCGCCGAGGCGGCCAGCGACGTGCCCCAGATCACGGCCCCGAGGGCGGCCAGCCAGCCGACCATTCGCAGGCGGGACCGGTGGCCGTCGGCGTGGGTCTCGCGACGAACCGTGGCGGCCGCGACCGGCCGGTGCTCGGCCAGCGCCACCAGATCCGCCTCGAACTCGTCCATGCTCTGGTAGCGCTGCTCCCGATCTTTGGCGAGCGCGCGCAAGACCACCGAATCGAAGTCGGCGCTGATGGGCAGATCGGGGCGAATCTCCGACGGCGGCCGCACGGGCTCCGACAGCACCTGCGAAATCACCGACAGGTAGTTCGCTCCGCGAAACGGCACCTCGCCGGTGGCGCCCTCGAACAGGATGACGCCGAGGGCCCACACGTCGATGCGGTGGTCGAGATCGTCGTCGCCGCGCCCCTGTTCGGGTGACATGTAGAGCGGCGTTCCCAGCACCATGCCGGTCTGAGTCAGCCGGGGCGATACGTTGGTCTCATCGCCGGGGCGCATGGTCTTGGAGATGCCGAAGTCCACGACTTTGACGAAATCGATGCCGGCGCGCTCGACGAGAAACACGTTCTCCGGCTTGAGATCGCGGTGCACGATGCCCTTTTCGTGGGCCGCGCCCAGGGCGCTGGCAATCTGTCGGCCGATGGCAATCAGCCGCGCCTGATCGAGGTTGCCCTGGCGAGCGATGCGCGCGGCGAGGGACTCGCCCTCGAGGTACTCCATGACCACGAAGCGACGGCCGTCGTTGGTCGACCCGAAGTCGGTGATGTCGACGATGTGCTCGTGGCCAATGGACGACGCCAACCGGGCTTCCTGCTCGAGCCTTGCGATGACCTGGTCTTTGGCCGCGTACTTTTCGAGCAAGACCTTGACCGCCACGCGCTTGCCGATGAGGGCGTGGCGGGCCTCGTACACCACGCCCATGCCGCCGCGGCCGATTTCGCGCGTGATTTCGTATCTCTCGGCCAACGACTGACCGAGCAGACGATCCGGCTGGGCGAGCTCGGCGTCGACCACCGCCATCTGCTGCGATCGGGTCGCGGGGGCGGTGTCGGCGGTCGCGCGCGGGTTCGCGGTGTCCTGGTTGTCGCCGTCGGCCACGGTTAGACGAATGGTAGGCCCCGAATCGGACGTTTTCAACGCGGCGTCACCGCGCGCGAAAAAGGCCGGCGCCCTCGCGGGCACCGGCCTGGTTTTTGTAGAAAAACGTTGAGCTCACCGGGCGTTACGGGCCGTGTGCTGGCCCGTTGCGCCCGGCAGCAAACGCGCCTGGAGGCGCCGGCCCGTCGCCGACGCCGCTACGCTCGGGCGCGGGCCGACTTGGCCCGCACCGGGGCCTTCTTGGCGATGCCGTTTTTGCCCTTGTGAACACCGTTTGTGATGCCCAGAGCCGACTTGAGCTCGTCCACGCGCGGGGTCTTTTCCCAGGTGAATCCGCGGCCGGTCCGCCCGAAGTGCCCGTAGGCGGCGGTTTTGCGGAACACGGGGCGAAGCAGGTCGAGCTCGCGGATCAGCAATCCGGGCCGGGCGTCGAACACCTTGGTCATCGCTTTGGACAGCTTCTCGTCGGCGACGACGCCGGTGCCGAAGGTGCGCACGAGCACCGATACCGGCTTGGCCACGCCGATGGCGTAGGCGAGCTGCACTTCGCAGCGCTTGGCGAGCTTGGCGGCCACCACGTGCTTGGCCATGTAGCGGGCGAAGTAGCAGGCCGAGCGATCGACCTTGGAGGGGTCTTTGCCCGAGAAAGCGCCGCCGCCGTGCCGGCCGACGCCGCCGTACGTGTCGACGATGATTTTGCGGCCGGTAAGACCCGCGTCGCCCACCGGGCCGCCGATGACGAACTTGCCCGTCGGGTTGACGTGGACCTTCATTTTGTCGTGCACGAACTTCTTGGGAAGCACCGGCGCAATGACGAGCTCGCGCATGGCTTCGTCAATCTGTTTGCGCTTGGCGCCCGGGTCGTGCTGGGTCGACACGACGATGCCGTCGATGGCGACGGGCTTGTCGTCCTCGTACCGCACCGACACCTGGGTCTTGCCGTCGGGGCGCAAGAAGTCGACGCCGTCGATCTTCTGCTTGCGCACCTGGGCGAGCCGCGACGCCAGCTTGTGGGCCAGCATGATCGGCAGCGGCATGAGCTCTTTGGTCTCATCGCAGGCGTAGCCGAACATCATGCCCTGGTCGCCCGCACCCTGCTTCTCGGGGTTGCCGCGGTCGACGCCCTGGGCGATGTCGGGGGACTGCTGCTCGATGGCCGACAGCACGCCGCAGGTCGCGTAGTCAAAGCCCATCTCGCTGCTGTCGTAGCCGATTTCCTTGATGGCCTGGCGGGCGATCTTGGGCAGGTCGACGTAGGTGTCGGTCGTTACCTCGCCGGCGAGAACCACGAAGCCGGTCTTGACGAGGGTTTCGCACGCGACCCGGCAGTTCGGGTCGTCGGCAATGATCGCGTCGAGGACGGCGTCGGAGATCGCATCGGCGACCTTGTCGGGATGTCCCTCGGTAACGGATTCGGAAGTAAACAGATAGTCGGCCATGAATTCCTCGAAGCTTGTCGCGGGGCTGAGTTGGAGAGCGAGAACGGCTAGATCGTCTTGGGTTTGCTCTCCAGGCCGGACGTCCGGCCGCCGGGAGGGCGGAGCCCGTGGTGGTCGAGAGGGGCGAACGCGCTCGCAAGCTCGCCTTTCTCGCGCGCGACTATAACGCCCAGCTTTCCCCTGTCAAACGGGCGCCCTCGACCGTGGTATCGTGACAAACGATGTCACTTCGGGGCGTGCCGCTGGTCGTGGCCTGCATCATCGGTGCTTCGGCATGCGGTGGCGCCGCACCTCCACCCGAACGGCGCGTCTTGGAGTCGTCGGTCGACGACTGGAACTTCCGCCGCTACCAAAAGCTCGTGGACGTCGAAGTCTGGGTCCCGGACAACAAGGCGTCGGCCTACACCGCCAGCTACGCCCGGCGCGACGCGGAAAAGCGCGGCCGCCTCACGTCGGAGGACATCGTCAACGTGTTCGTAACCGAGTACGAGCAGCCGGCGGGGGTCCTGCGCGCGGTGGTCCGGTTCGCGCGCCGACTCGCCCAGGAATCGGGCTACGCGGTGGAGGAAGACCGCCTGGGCGGCCAGCGAGTGCTGCTGGTGACCGGCGGTGGCGAGGCCTGGGCGCTGTGGGGTTCCGGTCGGTTCATCGTCAAGGTGGGCGGTCGCGGCCGCACCAACGTGCCGGCGGCGATCGTGAACGCCTACGGCGACTCGTACCCGTCGGCTCTCGAGCCCGGGGCGCTGGAGCGGCCGCTGCCGGAGGGCGCCGCGCCGACCAAAGAGCCCGAAGCGGAGCCCTACGACCCGGCCAATCCCACCCCCGATTTCGACGCGGGCAAAAAGCGCAAACGGCGCCGGAATTGAGCGCGCCCGCCGGTGAGCGGCGCGCACGGCGAAGTGACGTTCAGCGGGTCGGTCGCCGCTAGAACAGAATGCCGATTTGCGCTACACCGCAGCTTCACGAGACCCGCTGATGCTGCTTGAACTGATTGATCCGTCGCGCTCGGACTACGCCGAGCGCCTGCGCGCGCTGGGCGATCGCACCGCCAGCTACTCGCCCGACGTCGACCGGGCGGTCGCGGAGATTGTCGCCGCCGTTCGCGCCCGGGGCGATGCCGCCGTGGCCGAGCTCACTCGCAAGTTCGACAAGCGCGATCCGCGGCCGGACGGCGGCTACGAGATTCCCCGCAGCGAGTGGCAACAGGCCGCCGACTCGCTGCCCGGCGACATCGTTCAGGCCCTGGAGCACGCGGCGCGGCGCGTGCGCGACTTTCACGAAGGCCAGGTCGAAACGTCGTACGAGCGCGAGGCCGATGGTGTGCGGCTCGGGCTGCGGGTCGTGCCGCTGCGGAGCGCGGGGCTCTACGTGCCCGGGGGCACGGCGCTGTACCCATCGTCCGTGCTGATGAATGCGCTGCCGGCCAAGGTGGCCGGAGTCCCCGAAGTCGTGATGGTCACGCCGGGCGCGTCGCCCGAGGCTCTGGCGGCCGCGCTCATCGCCGGGGTCGACCGGGTCTTCGAGATCGGCGGCGCCCAGGCGGTTGCCGCGCTGGCGTACGGCACCGAAACCGTGCCCCGGGTCGACAAGATCGTCGGTCCCGGCAATCAGTACGTCGCGTCGGCCAAGCGTCTGGTCTTCGGCGACGTCGATATCGACTCCATTGCCGGACCGTCCGAGGTGTTGATTCTGGCGGACGACTCGGCGGACCCGCGGTTCGTCGCCGCCGACTTGCTGGCCCAGGCCGAGCACGACGTCGAGGCGCGGCCCATTCTGGTTACGACGGCGGCGCCCCTGGTGGACCGGGTCGAGGCCGAGCTCGAGCGCCAGCTGGCGGATCTGCCGCGAGCGTCCATCGCGCGCACCGCGCTGGAGCGCTACGGGGTTGCCGTGGTGTGCCCCAACCTCGACGACGCGGTGCTGTTCGCCAACACGTACGCCCCGGAGCACCTCGAGGTGCAAACCCGCGCTGCCGCCGCGGTGGCCGACCGGCTGGTGGGCGCGGGGGCGCTGTTTGTGGGCCCGTACACGGCGGAGGCCGCGGGCGACTATCTGGCCGGTCCGAACCACGTGTTGCCGACCGCGGGCGCCGCGCGTTACGCGTCTCCGCTGGGGGTCTACGACTTTCGCAAACGCATCTCGGTGCTGGAGTACACCCGCGAGGGCCTGGCCGGCCACGCCGCCGACATCGTGCGCCTGGCCGATGTCGAGGGGCTGCACGCCCACGGCCGGTCGGTGGCCATGCGCGTCGCCGACGTCGCCGAAGCGGCGGGCACCGGCGAACGCGGTGGAGAAGACTCGTGAGCGATGCCTTGCGCGCGCTGGTGCGCGGCTCGGTGCGCGGCATGGTCGCCTACGACGTGCCGCGGCCGCCGGGGATTCGCGCCAACCTGGCGGCCAACGAGTCGCCGTACCCGCTGGGTGACGACGCGAAAGCGAGTCTTCTGGCGGCGCTTTCCGCGGTCGACCCGCACCGCTATCCCGATGCCCATTGCGCAAACCTCAGGGCGGTGGTCGCCGACGACATGGGCGTCGATCCCGCGAGCCTGGTGTTTGGCAACGGGTCCGACGAGCTCATCGCCATGCTCGTCGCGGCGTTTGGTGCCCCGCGTCCCGGGGAGTCGGCGGCCCGCGTTCTGTATCCTGTGCCGACGTTTGGCGAGTACCGGACGTGCTCGTATACCCACTCGGCGGACGTCGTCGAGGTGCCTACGAGCGAGGGGTTTGCCCTCGACGGTGGTGCCCTCGAGGCGGCGATGCGCGACCGGCGGCCCAACCTGGCGTTCTTTGCCCGGCCCAACAACCCCACCGGCACGCTGTGGGACCGCGGCGTCATCGAGCGGCTGATTCGCGAGTTTCCCGACGTTCTCGTTATCGTCGACGAGGCGTACATCGACTACGGTGGCGATTCGTTTCTGCCGCTGAGGGCCGAACTGCCCAACCTCGTCATCATGCGCACCTTGTCGAAGATCGGCATGGCGGGCCTTCGGGTTGGCTTTTTGACCGCCGACCCCTGGGTGGTGGGCGAACTGGAAAAGGTGCGGCCGCCCTACAACCTCACCGCCTATAGCCAGGCGGCGGCGACGCATCTTCTCGCCACCCAGCGCGAAGCCATTGCCGCCCATTGCCGGGAGGTCGCGGCCGAGCGCGGCCGGGTGCGCGCGGCTCTCGACGCCCTCGATGGCCTCGAGCCTTTCGACAGCGAGGCAAACTTGATCATCGTTCGCGTCGCCGACTCGGCTGGCGCCGAGGGCGGCGAGCCGCGGGCCCACGGCGTGTGGCGGCGTCTCGCCGAGCGGGGCGTGTTGGTTCGCAAGTTCGGCGCCGGTTCGGCCCTCGGCTCGTTTTTGCGCATTAGCATCGGCACGCCGGGCGAAAACGACCTGCTGTTGGCGTCGCTGCCCGACGCGCTGTCCCGATGAGCGGGACGGCCGCGGCGCTGGTGGTTGTCGTCGCCTCGGCGGCGGTGGCGGCCTGCTGCGGCGGGCCCCGGCGCTCGGAATCGGCGCTCGCTGTCGAGGTGGTCGAGGTGGCGGTGGTTCGGTCGTCGCCCGTGCAGCTGGCGGCCCGGGTGCGCGTTGCGGTGGTCGGTGCGGCGGTCGGAGCGCGGCTGGACCGGGTCGCGTGGACTCTGTCGATCGCCGGCAGTGGTCCGGTGCGCGGTGTGTCTGAGGTTTCGAGCGCCGCCGAGGAGCCGGGCGCGCGCCCCGAGCTGTCGTTCGTGGCCCGGGTCGGGCGGGGGCGGGCGGGCGACATCGTCGCGCGGCTTCGCTACGGCGCTCGGGAGTACCGCCTCGAGGGCGTGGCCTACTTCACGGGACCGACGGGATCGGTGGCGCGGGCCTTCGAATCCTCGGGCGCTCTCGCACCGCCTCGGTAGAACGCGGCGCGGCTTCGGCGATACACTCGCCGCCATGAAGATTGTCGTGACCGGGGGGGCCGGCTTCATCGGAAGTCACGTGGCCGACGCTGCGCTCGAACAAGGCCACAGTGTGGTCGTGGTCGACGACCTCAGCTCGGGCAAGCGCGAGAACGTGCCCGCCGGCGCCGAGTTCGTCGAGCTAGACATTCGCGACGCCGAGGGCGTCAGGGGGCTGATCGAGCGAGTGCGGCCCGACGCGATTTCGCACCAGGCGGCGCAGGCGAGCGTCGCGGTGAGCGTGCGCGAACCGGCTCGCGATGCCGCGATCAATACCGTGGGCACGGTGAACCTGCTCGAGTCCGCCATGGCGTTCGGAACCAGCCAGTTCGTCTTTGCCAGCACGGGGGGAGCGATCTACGGAGAGGTGCCCGAGGACAAACAAGCGGCGGTCGACTGGGACCCGGTGCCCGAGAGCCCCTACGCGTGGAGCAAGTTCTCGGCCGAGTGGTACCTGCGCTTCGCGGCCAAACAGTCGCAGCTGCGTACATGCGTGTTGCGCTACGCCAACGTGTACGGCCAGCGGCAGGACCCCCACGGCGAAGCGGGGGTCGTCGCCATCTTTGCCCAGCGGCTCATTGCCGGCGAGCCCATTCAGATCAACGCGCGCAAAGAAGCCGGCGACGACGGCTGTGTGCGCGACTACGTGCACGTGTCCGACGTGGTCAAGGCGAACCTCGCCGCGCTCGGCGGCGACATCGATGTCCCGGTGATCAACATTGGCACCGGTCGGCCGACCACGACTCGGCAGCTGGCCGAGCGCATGGCCGCGACGCTTGGCGTCGAGCCCACCGTACGCGACGCCGGGCCTCGCGCCGGCGACCTGGAGCGCTCGGTTCTCGATGCCAGCGAGCAGGCCCGGCGGCTCGGCGAGCCGGTCTCCCTCGACGTTGGCCTCGAGGCGACCTGCGCCTGGTTCCGCGAAACGGCCACCTGATCCCACCGCCCCGAGCCCGTGTTCCCACGAACGTCTGGGGACGGTGTTGCCAGTTTCCCGTTGGTTTGTTCCGTCAAGTTGGCAAGACCGTCCCCAAGTGTGGGGTTGGGAACGTTCGGGGACGGTGTTGCCAGGTTGCCGCCGGGGGGCGGAGAGGCGGGCGTTTTGGCGTGGGCGCGGGTTATCGCGGAGCTGCGATTGCCAGGACGCGGGCGTAGGCGCCGGGTTTCGGTATGTCGAAACTGTCGGCGTTGAAGGTGTGGGCCAGGGTGCCGGCGGAGGTGGCGAGCACGTGCTCGATCAGACGCTGGACGGCGCGCCCGCGCCCGGGCGACAGGGCCGGGCTAAGGACGAAGCCGTCGTTGGGAATCTCGGCGGAGTAGGCCAGGACCCGCAATCCCTCGCGGCGCCGGCCGCCAAGCGTCGGCGGCGCCCCCGGCGTCGGCGCTGCCGGCGCGAACGTGGCCGTCACATCTGCGCTTCGATCGAGCACCGCCGCCAGGCAGCGAGAGTATGAGCCGATGACGTCTTGGACGGCGAAGGCGGCGTCCGGCGAGATCCGTCGCTCGCGCAGCAGCTGCCGCGGGGCGAGGTAACCGGCGGTCGAGCGGTCGTCGACCCACACGGCTCGCAGCCGGCGCGGCGGCGTCGCCAAATCATCGACCGACGCGATGGCGTCGCCGTCCCGGCACACCAGGGCGGAGCGGTAGGTCGTGCCGCCGTCGCGCACGGCGCGCAGGGCGACGCGGCCCCCATCGCGTTCGAGCCGGGCGCACACCAGCGGTGGCCCCCACGCCGCGTGAACCTCGCCGGACCGGAGCATCGTCTCGAGGTGGTCGTAGTCCCGACTGGGGACCACGGTCTCGAAGCCGGCGCCATACAGCAGGTCGGCGAACGCAAGGGCCCGCTCGCGCACCGACTCGCGACCGAGCGACGGGGGCAGCCCGAACGTCAGCGACGACGACTCCGACATGGGTGTCCCGAGCCTACCCGACCGGCGGCGAAAGCCCACGCCGATTTCGCGGGCCGCACGCGTTCCCGCGCGGGACAGCCCGTTTCGGGCGAACGAAAGGCGCCCTGCGCGTCGGGGGCCCGCGTTGCCGGGTCCCTAGACCTTGCTGTCGGCCTGGCGACTGGCTTCGAGGGCCTCGATGGCTGTCGAAGCCTTCTTGAGCCGGTCGGCGAGCATCTCCTCGTCGACGTCGTACTCCGTGCCGAACTCGAGACCCTCTTCGTAGAGGTACTCGCCCGCCTCGTCGTCATCGAGGTAGTCGGCGACCTTTTTGTGTTTGTGAACCGCCGCCGGAAAGGTGCTCACCTTGGCCTCCAGCCAGCCGAAACCGTCGCCGAGCGCGGCGCGACACGCCGCCAGACGCTCGTCGATGGTGTCGTAGAAATCCGCGAAACGCTCCCGAAACGCCTCGGCTTCGGCACCACCCGTTTCGGCCACCCGCTTGAGGGCGATCCGCACCAGGATGGCGTCGTCGCAGTAGTGCGTGAAGTCGCCCGGGGCGACTCCCGGCAGGTGAGACGGCGAGATGGTGTTGACGATTGCGCCGACGGCGATCTCGCGGGCGGCCCGATCCAGGTCCGCGTCGGCGGCGGCCTCATAAAGCAGCTTGAGGTCATGGGGCAGGGTCACGAGCCAATCGCTCATGACCTGCAGGAATTCTTCGTTTGCAGAGGCCACCGGTTCCAACTCTCCTTTGGCGCTGATTGTCCCAATGTAATCGGGCGAATACAAGGCCTTCACCTGGATCCACTTGTCCGCGGCGCCAACCCGGCGTGCTAAGATCAGTCTCGGGTCGTGGCAAAGCGGTCGCCGATACTCGGCTATAACCACAACTTCCGCCACCGGGGGCGGGTGTTTCACGTTCAAACCGAGGATTCGGGCGTGGACAACCCGCACATTTTCACGCACCTGTTCAACGGCGGAGTCATCCTCAATACGCGCAAGCTCGACTACGACGCGAGCGCCGACGAGGACGTGGTCAAGAGCCTCATGCAGTCGCAGCACAAAGCTGTGATCAAAGAACTGCGCGCGGGCACTTTCGATCAGAAGATCGTCGACTACCTGGGGCCTCACCCCGAACAAGACGCGGCCGAGCCCGCGGCCGAGTCGGTCATCGAAGAGGCCCTCGAGCTCGAGGCGGAGCCGGCTAGCACCGAAGAGCTCCGGGCCATCACGTCGGCGCCGACCGACCTCGACGGACTTGGACCCACGGCGGCCGACGTCTCGGGTTTGTTCGACGCCATTCAGGATTCGGAAATTGGCGTAGCGCCGGTGGCGCCGGTGGGCACGTCGGCGCCCGTCGAGATCCACCAGCCGGCGCCCGCGGTCACGCCGTCCGACGCAGCCATGATCGCCGACGCGGCGCCGGCGGGCGTCACGACGTACGTTCAGGCCGGCGGGGTCGCGAAAGAGACCCCGCTGGTGCGCAGTGGTCCCCACAAAGCGGTCACCGAAGACGACCTGGCTCGCGGAGCGCCGCCGCGCACCGACGCGCCGTCGTCGCGCCAGCGACCGTCGAGTTTGCCGCCGCCGGTGCCCTCCGATGCGCGCCCGTCCCAGCGCCAGGCCGCGGTTCGCCCACCCAGCGGTCGGGGGCCGGCCCAGCCGGCGACCCATTCGCGGCGCGCCGCCGGCGGCGTCGTCGTGTCGCGGCCGGCTGTCATCATCAACTCTCCGAGCAAAGTGGTCGGCGGTCCGTCGGCGGCCGCACCGCCGCCGAGTGAGAGGGCTCGCGCGCAACCCGCGCCGGGCCGGGTCGCCGCCGGCACCAGCGACGACAAGTCAGAGGCGGGGCTCTTCGGCCAGGACCTCATCTCCGAGAAGAGCCTCGACGAAGTCATCCTCGCGTACCTCAGCGAAGACGGCGACGCCGAGAAGTAAGCGCCGCGCCGCCGTTGCCGGAGCCGCTAACCGGCGGCCGGTTGCGCGAGCATCTCGTCGAGGCGCCCCGCTCGATCCAGGGACGAGAGCTCGTCGAATCCGCCGATGGACTCGCCGTTGATGAAGATCTGCGGGACGGTCGTGCGTCCGCCCGTCGCGCCGACGAGCCATTGCCGGGTTTGCCGATCGCCGTGCACGTCGATGCGCTCGTAATCGACCTGCTTTTGCTGCAGCAGGCCCTCGGCCATGCGGCAGAACGGGCACCAGTTGGTCGTGTAGACGGTGACTTTGGCCATTTCGCTTTCGTAGCTCCTCGCGGTTCCAGATAGAAGTCGTTGCGGTCGGGCGGTCGGTACGCCCCGCGCCCGCCGACTCCGGTCATTGTGCGGCGGATTGGGCGGCGGGTCGAAACGCTCGCGCGGTGCGCACAAGCGCCCACAGGAACAACGCCGCGAACCCAAGTAGGACGACCACCAGCGGTAAAACGTGCCAAAACCCCGGCGGCTCTTCCCCGGCGATCAGCACTTTTGCGTCCTTGGGGACGGAGTGAGCCACGGCCACAGTACCCCCGAGGATCCGCCCCCACGGCACGGGGTCGCCGCCCGCAATCACAAGTTGGTCTCCCCGCACCTTGAGGTCGCGAAAAGCGACGCGGTGCACCTTGTCGATGGGTTCGACGTTCACCGAGTACAGGCGGGCCGCCGTGAGCTGAGCGGCGAGGCGGTCGAGTCCCGCGGGCGCCGGTATGACGAACAGGGCGCCGCGCCGGTTTTCGCGCACGGGCGTCGGGGCGGTCGCGACCACCCCGGCGGACACCAGCGCGTCGCCCCACGTGGCCGCGTCGAACGTGCGCCCGGAAAACGCGGCGAATAGCTGTGCCCGGCCGTCGATGCGCTCGGTGACGCTGACGGGCGTGTCGTTGGCCAGCGCGTAGGTTCGGCCGCCCGGTGCTTCGATCGCGGTTCGGTCCCCGGCAACGGACGCGCGCAGAGCGTCGGTCGTGACGTGGCGGGGCGTTGGCGGCTGCTGGCCCACGTACGCTCGCAGGGCGTCCGCGAACGGAATGTCGTCGAGGTGCCGCAGGCGGCCTCGGTAGGTCTCGGACGCCTCGGTCGACGACCACGGGTTGCCGTCGGCCAACAGCCACAGCCGTTCTTCGGTCCCGAGCACCGGCGTGGCGCGGTCGCCGGCGACCCCGTGATCCCCGGCCGAGACGTAGGCGACGAAGGTGCGATCGGGAACTGCACTGACGCTGACGAACCGGTTGTCGAAGTCGCCACCGGCGAGGGCGGCGGGAGACTCCACGGCGACCGGTTCGTCGCCGAGACGAGAGAAAGCCAGGTCCGACCACAGCCGGCCGACGAGCACCAGGCAAAGCGCAATGACGCTGAGGCACAGCACCGCGGAAATCGGCGCCCGCCGCCGGCGCAGGGCGACCAGCTCGGGATCGATGGCGTCGGCCGGAAACGGCGCGCCGGCCTCGGGCGCGTCGGGCTTAGACTCGGCTGCCGACATCAGGCCGCCCAGTCTACCGAAAAACGTCGGCTTCGGCCGCGGTTGACTGACGCCGGGCTCGCTCGCGACACTGCGCCGATGGCTCGCGGCCGCGACAAGGGACTGCCGCTGTTCGACCGGCTGGAGCCGGACGTGCCGCCGGACCCCCTCGACCGGGCCCCCTCGACCGGGGCCGGGGCCGCCGCACCTCCCTCTCGGCCGGCTCCGAGCGGCCGCTTTCGCGACGAGTCGCTGGATTTCGACCCGGTGGCCCTGGGCGACGAGGCGGTTGCCCGTCCGGGCGGCGAGCCCAAGGCGCCCAGCGCCAAACGGGCAGCCAGGGCCGCGACGGCGCGCCCGGCCCCGGCCTCGGCCTCGGCCGCCCAAACGCCCGCCCCGACGCCCGCCCTCGGTCGCCGCGACGCGCCCCTGTCGGTCAGCGCCGCCGTCAAGGCGGCCAACCGGGCCCTCGAAAAGCATCTGGGCGCCCTGTGGGTCGAGGGCGAGGTTCGCCAGGTGTCCCGCTCGGGGCGCGGCCATATCTACTTCGACCTGGTTGATGGCTCCGGCGGCCTGAGCTCGGTCTTGTGGGCGTCCGACGCCCGGCGGCTGCGCTTTCGCCTGGAAGAGGGACAGCGAGTGCTGTGCCGCGGCAGTCTGGGCATCTACGAGCGAACCGGCCGCTTTCAGTTCTACGTTCGCATGGTCGAAGCGGCCGGCGCCGGCGCCGAGGCGCTGGCGCTCGAGCAGCTCAAAAAGAAACTGCACGCCGAAGGTCTGTTCGACCCGGCCCGCAAACGCCCGCTGCCGCCGCTTCCCCGGCGCATCGGGGTGGTGACGTCGGAGACCGGCGCGGCGGTGCGCGACATCATCCGCGTGGTTCAGCGCCGGTTTCCGGTGCCCATCTTGCTGGCGCCCGCGGTGGTCCAGGGCGACGCGGCGCCGATCTCGATCGCCGGTGCGGTGCGGGCCATCGGCAAAACCGACGTGGACGTGGTGATCGTTGGCCGCGGCGGCGGGTCGGCGTCGGATCTGTCGGCGTTCAACGACGAGCGGGTGGTTCGCGCGGTGGCCGGATGCCCGGTTCCGACCATTAGCGCGGTCGGCCACGAGGTCGACACGTCGCTAACGGATCTGGTTGCCGACCGTCGGGCCGCGACCCCGTCCCAGGCGGGGGAGCTGGTCGTGCCGGTGCTGGCCGACCTGAGCGGCGCGCTGCGCAAAGAAGAGCGCCGCCTGGAGCGAGAGATGGCGCTGCGGATTCGCACCGCGCGCCAGGATCTGGACCGGGCCGAGCAGGCGTTGATCGGCCGCATGGACGCGGCGCACGCGGTGGCGCGGCGCGCGCTCGGCGACCTCGAGCGCCGCCTGGCCCCGCACCATCCGCGGGCGCGCCTGGCCCACAACCGGGCCGCGCTCGCCGAAATCGAGGCGCGCCTGACGGCCGTTCCGCGCGAGCGTCTGGCGGCGGCCCGGGCCCGCTGCGTCGAGCTCGAACGGCGCCTGGCGGCCCATCACCCCGCGGCGCGCGTGAGCGCGGGCCGCGCCGAACTGCGCGAGCTCGAACGGCGGGCGGCCGATGCCGTGCGGCGGGCCTGCGAAGGGCGCGCGCGCGAGCTCGGTCACCTGTCCGGTCGTCTCGACGCCATGAGCCCGCTGCGGGTGCTCGACCGCGGCTTTGCCCTGGCCACTCGGGACGGACGTGTGGTAACCGACGCGACCGACGTCGAGCCGGGCGACACGGTCGAGGTTCGCCTCGCCCGCGGCCGCATCGAGACAGAGGTCAAGCGCCGCCTCGACGACTGAACGACCGTCGGAGCACCGCCTCCGCCGGATCCACCTCCGAGTTTTGTTCGTTGGGTTTTAAGTCACGCTCCTCCATCACTGCGCACACCCGGTACGCCGCCGTTATCGGGCAGCCCATTGACCACAGCCAGTCGCCGGCGATTCACAACCGGGCGTTTGCCGCGGCCGGTATCGACGCCGTGTTTCTCGCGCTGGCCATATCGCCCGCGGAGCTGCCGGCGGCCATGGCCGGGTTTCGCGCCATGCCCCCGCTCGGCCTGGCGGTCACCGTGCCCCACAAGCAGGCGGTGATGGGGCTGTGTGATCGTGTGACCCCGCTCGCGGCCGAGATCGGGGCGGTCAACTGCGTCGTCTTCGAGCCCGGCGGCGAGGTGGTTGGCTACAACACCGACGCGCCCGGGTACGTCGACGGGCTCCGCATCGACCTCGGCTACGAGCCGGCTCGCCGCCGGGTGACGCTTCTCGGCAGCGGCGGCGCCGCTCGCGCGGTCGCGGCAGGCCTGCACGACGCCGGGGCAGAGTCGGTCACCGTGGTCGCGCGCTCGCCCGACAAGGCGGACTGGACCGAAGCCCTGCCGTGGACCGCCGACGCCCTGGCCGAGCTTTTGCCCCGCACGGACCTTCTGGTCGACTGCACCAGCGTCGGGCTCGACCCGGCCAGCGAAGCCCGGGTACCGACTCCGGTCGACGTCGATCAGCTGCCCGCCTCGGCCGTGGTGAGCTCCCTCATTTACCACCGCACGCCGGCGCTTTTGCGCGCGGCCAGCGACCGAGGCCTGCGCACTCAGGGCGGCGGACCCATGCTCTTGCACCAGGGCGCCCGCCAGTTCGCGCTTTGGACCGGCCGCCCGTTCCCGCGGCCGTAGGCGGCGGCCCGGGGGCAGGGCGCGCCGCGGTTGCCTGGGCTACTCTCCGCGGGTGCTGTTCCTCGAGGACCAGGCCCGCCTGTGGCTCATTGTCCACCTCGTCCTTGGCGTTTCGTTGACCGCGGCAGCCACCCACCAGCTGGTGTGGATGCGCGGATACCTGGCCGGGCGCTTTGGCCGTCACCGAGCGACCCGCCGCTTTGCCTGGATCGTCCTCGCGCTGTACGCGGCGAACTTCATCGTCGGCAATCTCATCTACCCCGTCTACAAGGTGCGGGTCCGGGTCGAGTACCTCGAGAATCCGGCCGTCGCGGTGGCGCAACGCGCGGTTTTGGACGACGCTCGCAAGGCCGCCGGGTCCGACATGGCGCCCGCGGCGCCGGTAGACGACCAGCAGGTCGCCGATACCCTCGCATCCGTTAGTCGCTGGTTCGACGTAAAGGAACACTGGATCGGCCTGGGGTTCGTGTTGGCGCTGGCCAACGCGTTTCTCATGCAGGCCTGGAACCCGCGCAAGCACGGCGCAGCCCTCGCGAAGCCGGCGCTCGCCATGACGGCGGCGGTGGCGTTCGCCACCTGGGCGGCGTCGCTCATCGGCGCCGTGGTGACGAGCTACCGCTCGGTCGGGTCGTAGCCGCTCATCGGCGGGCGGCCGGTGGCCGGTGGCCGGCGGCTGGTGGATAGAACCAGCCCCGGACGTCGAGCCACAGAGCGATGGGATCGAAACCGAGCGAGGCCCACGGGTCAATGCCGGTTTCCTTGAGCGTCGTTTGCGCTCGCTGGGCCACCTCGCCCGCGAGCTTGCGGGCCATCTTGGGCATGAAGCCCGAGAGTACCTGGGCTCCCCGGGTGGCAACGCTCGCGACCGCGGCTCCGCCGAGCAGCACCTTGAGCCAGGCCGGCGCCGGATCGAAAATGACGTTGCGGGCCGCGAGCTCGCGCGCCATCTGGTCGGGGGGGCCGCTGAGGATGCGCTCCACGGCGCCGCGGCTGGCGAACGCGCCTAGGCTGACGCGGTCGATCCGCTCGCCGACCACGCGGTTGATGCGGTGGTAGTCGTGGCGCCACCGCCGCGCCATGGCCGCGGGCACGACCGCGTCGTCGACGATCTGGTTCGTGCTCACGAACACCAGGTCACCGCCCTCTTTGCTCGCAATGACCGACGAAAAAATGTCGCTGCCGTCGTCCTCGAAGACGTAGGCGACCAGGGCGGACGGCTCGGGGATCAGCAGGTCGAACGTGCGCTGAAGCTCGTCGGGGCCGATGGCCGGCACCGCCTCGGCGAGCGGGGGCGCGGTGCCGACGCGCCCCTGCTGTACGCGCTTTTTGACCGCGGCCCAGTACTCGAGGGCCAGGCGACCGGGGTCGGTGTCGGTACCCGGGCGGGCTTCGGCTTCGCGAATGACCTCCGCCGGCACCGCTTCGTCGATGGCGACGAACAGCTCGACGCCGAGGGTTCCGCGGAGCCGCTCGAGCTCGTCGCGGGTCATGGCGTTCATGGGCGCATCCGCTCCCGTCAGGCTGTTGCCGGAGCTGGTAACGACCTTTGCTACCGCACCGACGTCGTCGAGCAGGGCCACGGCCCACCCGTTTTCGTGGGTGAGGCCCGGCGGCCACAGCAGCCTCCACCAGTTGTGCCAGTGGCGCGGGTCAATCTCGTCGATCTCGATGTCCCGGGCGATCACGTCCGCGAGAGTCTAGCTCACCGCGGGCCGTCGCTCCCCGGTCCGAATCGCCCTCGCCGGCGCTGCCAGGCGGCCAGTGCCGCCGACGCGAGGATTTTCGCCAGCAGCCGGACGTCGGCGACTCCCGGCCGGCGCCAGCGAAGCGGCGGCTGGCTCTCGACCACCGCCTTGCCCAGCACGTCGCCGGCGGGGACCCGCTCGAAGGGCGGCGACCGCCGGTCGCCCCGGCACAGGACCGCGGCCGAGCCGGGGACCTCGACCCGGTGAACCACCACGGCCTGGCCGCTGCAGTACACCGCGAGGTCTCCCCTGGCCAGGTCGCCCGCCCGACAGGGCGTCGCTCGCAGTCGCGCCCCCGCGCGCACCCGCGGCCACATGCTCGACCCGCGCGCGGCAAATCGCACCGTCCGGCCGCCGCGCAACGATTCGATGATGACCCGCGCTGGCGTGATCTCAGGGCTGCCCTGCAAGCGGGTGCAACCTTACCGCAACGGGTTACAATCGCGGAATGATACGGGTGGCCGTGGTGGGGGCTGGCGCGTGGGGAATCAACCACGTTCGCACCTTTGCGAGGATTCCGACCGCTGAACTGGTCATGGTGTGCGACTCGTCCCCGGCGTGTCTCGAGCGCGCGAAGCGGTTTGCGCCGACCGCGCGCCTGGAGTCGAACCTGGCCGCCGCCCTCGAAGCGAGCGACGTCGACGCCGTGGTGCTCGCCACCCCGGCGGTCAAGCACGCCGACCAGGCCCGCGCGGTCGTGCGGGCCGGCAAACACGTTCTCGTCGAAAAGCCCCTCGCTCTCGATGGCGCCACGGCCGAACAAGTGGTGGCCGCTGCCGACGAGGCCGGAGTCACCCTGATGGTGGGCCACCTCATGCTTTACCACCCGGCGTTTCTGCACCTGGCCGCCCTCATTGACTCCGGTGAAATCGGAGAGCTGCTGTACCTCTACGCGCTGCGCGTGAACCTGGGCAGGTTGCGACGCGACGAAAACGCGATGTGGAGCCTGGCGCCCCACGACATCTCCATGATCAACCACCTGCTCAGCGGCGCGCCCGAGACCGTCACCGCGCGCGGCGGGTGCTACCTGCAAGACCGCGTCGAGGACGTCGTGTTCGTGAACTTGCGCTACGGAAGCGGCGCGCTCGCGCAAATCCAGCTGTCGTGGCTCGACCCGCGCAAGGAGCGGCGCCTCACGGTGGTCGGGCGCAAGAAGATGGTCGAGTTCGACGACGTTCACCCGATCGAAAAGCTGCGCCTGTACGACAAAGGCTACGAGGCGCCGCCCGAGTTCGAGGAATACTCCGAGTATCTCCAGATTCGCCACGGCGACATCGTGATTCCGCGGGTGCCGGTGGGAGAGCCCCTCGAGCAGGAGGCCCGTCACTTCATCGAGTGCATCGAGGAGCGAAAGCGGCCGCGAAGCGACGGGCAGTCGGCCCTCGAGGTCGTGCGGGTGCTCGAGGCCGCCCAGGCGTCCCTCGAGTCCGACGGCTCACCGGTGGCGCTCGCGGGCAAATAGGCGCCGGGCTACGGGGCCTTGACCCAGGCCACGTGGGGATACTGGGTGGCGTCGCCCCAGCGGGTTTCGCGACCGACGGCCGCACCGAGCGCCTCGATTTCTTCGTTGGTGAACACCCGGTTGAAGCCGAACCAGGAGCCAAACGAGACTCGATCGTCGGCGTCGTGCAGTCCGCGCAGTCGCGCGATCCGATCGCCGACCCGCTGGCCAAGCTGCCCCGATCGCCCGAGGGCGTGCAGGCTCACGCCGAGCCAGAACGTAGCCAACAGCGGTCCGTTCGGGCACGAGGCGTCGGCCGCGGCGACCAGGGCCGTTCGCTCGTCGCCGACCAGCACGTGGCCGAGGCTGCCCCAGCCAAACACGAAGGCGTCGTATTGGCGCTCGGCGATGGCGGCGATATCGTCGGAGTTCGGGCGGCCCGAGGTCACGGCCGCAACGAAGTCGGCGTAGGTGGCGGTTGCCACGGTCGATCCGTGACCCAACCGCTCGCGGCAGGCGCGCACGGGCCGCCGGGCCGGCTCAAAGCCGTCGACCTGGTAGCCCATCTGGCGCAGCGCCACCATTTCTCGCCCGTCGCCGCAGGCGCCGACGAGCACGCGCGCCGGTGCCGGCGGAAGGTGGGTTTTCCACCACGCGGGCTCCCACGGGTGGGGCTGCCCCAGGTCCGCCCCGGTCCGAGCCAGGGCGTCGTAGACGGCGATGCTCAACTCCGACTGCTCGGCCGAGGTCAGCGCCCGGCCGAGCACCGCGCCGGTAAAGCGGCGAAGGTTCTTCTGGGTGCGGGTGGCGGCCCGGTCGAGCCGCGCATAGCCGCGCATGAACGTCCGCAAGCCGTACACGTTCGATCCCCTAGCCTTTCACGTGGCGCCAGCCGCCATCTTCGTGCACGAACCGGCTCGCGCCGCCACCCAGCGGGCTGTCCGCACTCAACTCCGCACCCTCGCCGAGAGCCTCGCCGTACTGGGGGTCCCAGGGCAGCACCAGGGCAAACGCGTGGCCCGCCTCGGGCGTCGGCAGCACTTTGGGAAGAATGGGGTCGATCCGTCCGGCCCGGCCGCGCGCGAGCTCGACGGCCCCGGCGACGGTTTCCGCCGCGGCCAGCTCGCCGAGAATTCGAATCTGCGGCGGCGGCAGCCGGAGTTCGGCCGACCGGTCGAGTGCCTCGGCGGCGCTCACCCACAGCTCGTCGAAGGTTTCGACGTCACAGCACGAGGCCGTTTGCCCCGCCGGCACCGCGCACACGAAGAAGTGGGCCGAGAACCGCTTGGGCTCGGCAGACGGCGTAATCCAGTGCGACAGCGGGACCAGGGCGTCCAGCTCCAGAGAAAGCCGGGCCTCGTCGAGCAGCGCCGCAAAGCCTTCACCGGCCAGCAGCCGCCGCCGCAGGGCGTCCAGGGCGTCCGATTCCACCGTTTCGCGAACGGGGAGGACCCCGGCCTCTTCGAACAGCTCGCGCGCGGCCGTTACGCGCAGGTCCCCGTCGTCGGCGTCGGCGGCGCCGCCCGGAAACACGTAGGCGCTCGACATGAAGCTCGAGCGCTTGTGGCGGCGAAGCAAGAAGCACTGGGGCCCGCCGCCGCCTGCTGGCTCGCGCAGCAGGATCGCCGAGGCTGCCGTTCGCGGCTCGACCGGGGCTCGTGAGGGGTCGAAGTCCATCGCCTCGACGCTACGGCAACCGAACGCCGCCGTCGACCCCGCGGGCGCCATTCGCTACTGTCGACCCATGGGGGTTCCATTTGCCGATCTGGACGTTACACACCGCGAGCTTCGAGCCGACATCGACCGGGCGATCGCCGGGGTCATCGACTCCGGGAAGTTCATTCTCGGTCCCGCGGTTGCCTCGTTCGAGACGGCGCTTGCGGCGGCCACCGACCAGAGCCACGCCGTGGGCGTGTCGTCGGGGTCCGACGCACTCCTGGTCGCGCTGATGGCCCTCGGCGTCGGTGCCTCGGACGAGGTCGTGACCACGCCCTTTACGTTCTTTTCCACCGCCGGCGCGATTGCCCGCCTCGGCGCGCGGCCGGTGTTCGTCGATATCGACTACAACTCCTTCAATCTCGACCCGGCGGCGGTCGAGTCCGCGATCGGCGACAAGACCCGGGCGGTGATTCCGGTCCATCTGTTTGGCCGCCTCGCCTCGGTGCCGTACGCGGGACGCGTGCCCGTGGTCGAAGACGCGGCTCAGTCCATCGGCGCCGGCGATGTCGGCGGTACGTGTTCGACCCTGAGTTTCTTTCCGTCCAAGAATCTTGGCGGCATGGGCGACGGCGGCGCGGTGCTGACCCGGGACGCGGACTTTGCCGATCGCGTGCGGCTGCTGCGGGCCCACGGCGCCCGACCCAAATACATTCACAAGGTGGTGGGCGGCAACTTTCGCCTCGACGCGCTCCAGGCGGCGATTCTCGAGGTCAAGCTGGCCCACCTGGCGACCGCCACGAAGCGCCGCCAGGCGGCGGCGTCGCGCTATCGGGAGCTCTTCGCAACCGCGGACCTCGACGGGGTCGTGCTGCCCGAGCCAAGCCCCGAGCACGTCTACAACCAGTTTGTCGTCCGAGTGCCGCGTCGCGACGAGCTGCGTGCCTTTCTGCAGGACCGCGGAATCGCCACGGCGCTCTACTACCCGGAGCCACTGCATTTGCAGGAGTGCTTTGCCGACCTGGGTTACCGGCCCGGCAGCTTGCCGGTGGCGGAGGCGGCGTGCCGAGAAGTCGTCGCCTTGCCGATTTTTCCGAGCATTCGCGCCGAGCAGCAGGAGCAGGTGGTCGGCGCCGTGACCGAGTTCTTGCGCGGGTAGAGCGCCGGGCCCGCCCACGCACCGAAACGAAAAAGGGGCACCGCGCGAACGCGGTGCCCCGGGTGAGAGAGTTCTGCGCGGCTCTAGTGGAGAACCTGCAGCATGCCGGGGCCGAACCCGTTTTCCTGATCGTCGGCCCAGACAAAGTCGCCGAGGCCGTCGCCATCGACATCGCCAACCCACGAGACATAGTCGGGTCGGTCGCCGACGGTGACGACTCGCTGGTACGGGGCGTCGTCGAAGGTGACGTTGCCCACCGGCAGCTCGCCGCCGTACCAGACTCCGAAGGCGAGGTCCGAACCGGTGCGACCCGCCAAAACGAGGTCAGCCTTGCCGTCCATGTCGAGGTCGTTGGCCGCCTCGCCGACTTCGACCGACATGGCCTCGCCGAAGCGAATCATGCCCGCGCCGGTCGAGATGGTCGCGGACGCGACCGCGCTGATGTCGACCTCGCCCACGGTGGCACCCGGTACGAGATAGACGAAGCCGTCGCCTTTGCGGGGCTCGCTGAGGACGATGGACCGACCGCCGGCGCCGTCGGCAATGCTGGTGACGCCTTCGAGGCCGAGCGCAACTTCGTCGCGGCTGCCCGGGTCGTTCGCCTGGGTGGCGTGGAGGCGAAGGTCGTCGGCTGCGCGGAACGCCATGGCCGGGAACGTGCCGGCGGGACGCGTACGGCCGCGGTAGACGAACACGTACTCCTCGCCGTTCGGGTCGTCGAGCTCGTTGGTAATGGCGATGTCTTCGAAGCCATCGCCGGCACCGTCGAGGTGACCGAGCGAGTACACGCCGGTCCAGGCATGGCTGCCTCCGCCAACGCCGGGCAGCGAGATGGTCGCGCCGACGGCGTTGCCAACGACGGCGGTCTCGGACAGCACGTTGTCGGCGGTGGTGGCGGTGCCGCCGTACACGACGACCACGCCGCCCTCGAAGTTGGCAAAGCCAGCCACGATGACGAGATCGTCGCGCCCGTCACCGTCGAAGTCGGCGAGCTCGATGTTCCAGCCCAGGGCGCCGAAGGTGAAGAAGCCGGCGCCGTCGCCCGTGATGACCACGTCCGCCGCGCTCTGCGGCTCGAGGGCGGTGGCCAGACCGTTGGCGAACCGAGTTTCGTCTCCGTAGTAGATGAGCACGCGGCCGCTAAAGCCGTTCTGGTACGGGGCGCCGAGGACGATGTCGTCGATGCCGTCGTTGTTCCAGTCGGTCATGGCGACGCCGCGACCGAGGAAGCCGTCGGGCTCGCCGGCATCCGGGGTGAAGATGTACTGCGGATCGGCCTCGATGCCGTCCGGCCCGCCGAGCAGCAGGTACGCCTGGCCGGCGGCCGCGATGCCGCCGGGGCCCGTGAGCGGCGCGCCGACGATGAGGTCGGTAAAGCCGTCGTCGTTGACATCGCCGCTGGCGATCTCGGTGCCCAGGCCAATGGCGTCCGGCACGTCGACACCCAGGTTGGTGTTGGCATCGCTGATACCGATGGCGACCGTGCCCTCGGAGAAATCGACGGTAATGGGACCGCTATCGACCACGGGCGAGGTGTTGCCGACGGCGTCCGCCGCGCGCACCGCAACGTGGTAGGTCTGTCCCGGTCGCAGGCTATCGAGGGTGATTTCCTGAGCTGCGCCCGGGCCGCCGGGGGTAACGGCAAGGGCCGTCCCCGTGTTGTCGAAGTTCAGCTCGGTGAGCTCCTCGTTGGCGATCTTGACCTCGTAGGTGCTCACATCCGCCGGCGTGGTCCACTCGACGTCGGCCGTGTGGCGGTTCACCGGCGTCGTGGTGAGGTCGGCGACCGCAACCGGGCCGGTGAGGTCGACCGAGATGCTGCCGCTGCCGCTGCCGGTTCGGGTCGCCAGGGTGGCGGTCGCGACGATCGAAATGTCAGCCTGTTCGGGCAGCACGGCGCCGTTGACGCACCAGCCGCCGAGGCCGTCGGTGGTCGCCGCCACAGCGCCACCACCGTTGATGGCCACGGAGACGGCCGCGGTGGCTTCGCTGACCGTGCCGCAGACGTCGACCGTGAGGCCGCCGGGACCGGCAACGCCGCCCGCCGCGCCGAGCACGCCGCCGTTGAACGGGGCGTCGAAGGAGATGGCGATGTCCGCGAGGGTGACTGCGCAGAGCTCCGTGGTGGCCGAGTTGCCGGCTTCGTCGGCGGCAACCGCCTGGAACTGGTTGAGTCCCGGCTGCAGGGTGGCCGTCGCCAGACCGGTCAAGTCGGTGGCCAGGTCGGCGGCCGCGCCGGTCAGGTTAACCGACTGCACGGTGAGCGCCGTGGCGCCCGGAGCGGCCGCGAGCACGCCCACCTGAATACCGGCGGCGCCGCCGTCGATATCGACAGCGTCGGTGACGGTGGAGCCGCAGGCGATGGCCGGGCTCACGATGCCGATGGTCGGGGTCGGGGCCAGGGTGTCGGCGCTGAGGGCGACGTCGAGGGTGCTGACGTTGCCCGCCGCGGTGCGAACGCTGGCGATGCACTCGTCCGTAACTTCGCAACCGGCGTCCGCGCACAGGGTGATAGCGACCGAAACCTCGCCGCCTTCCGGCACGACCGCGTTGGCGGTACCAACGCCGCAGGTCGTGGTCAGCTCTTGACCGACACAGCGATCCTCGACCTGGAGGGTGAGCGTCGTCTGCAGGCCGTCGGCCTCCGCGTCGTCGTCGGCGTTCACGATCCCGGCGGGACCAACGAACGCGATGCTGCACCCGGTGGACTCGTACTGCACCGATGCGGCGTTGACACAGCCATTGGCAGCAAAGTCGGACACCGAGACGGTGAGGGCGTTGGCGCCGTCCGCGTCGAGGGTCGCGGTCGCCGTGCTGGTGCCGTCGGCAACGGCCGAGCCGGCGAGCTCCACGCCGGCGACGGAGAACATGACCGACGCGGGGTCGAGGTTGCTGTCGCTGGCGGTGGCCTCGAGAGTTACCTGCGTGCCCGGGGTTTGCGCATCCAGGTCGTCGACCGGAATGACGTTGCTGCCGTCGATGGGCGCCGTGATGGCGCACGTGGGCGCAACCGTATCGACCAGGAACGCGCTCGTCGCCGAGGCGCCCGTGGCGCTACCGCCGTCCGACGCGCAGGCGGCGCGAATCGAGTAGCGGCCGTCGGCGAACGAGACCGACGCGGTGGCGTCCCCGCTGCCGTCGGCGGCCAGGGCCGCGACCTCGGTCTCGGTGCCGGTTTCCGCTTCGACGGCGAACACCGTGACCTGAAAGCCGGGCTGGGTTGCGACGGTGATGCTTCCCTGGAAACCGGGCTGGGTTTCGTTGGTGTCGGCCCCCGTGTTGTAGATGGGCAGGTCGCCGTAGTGGGCGGTGGTGGTGGACGCCTGGTCGATGACCAGAGCGCACTCGACGCTGTCGGTCACCGAGATGGTGACGGTGTCGCTGCCGCTCCCACACTCGTTGGCGCCGTCGACGCGAAGCGTCTGCTGGCCGGCCGGCATGGTGACATTGTTAAAGACCGCGGAACCATCGGCCTGGACCGTCGCCGCCGCAGGCCACAGGGCCTCGGCGCCGTCGGCATCGACGAGCGTAAGGCTCAACTCCGCGCCCGCCGCGAGGGTGCTTCGCACGGTGACGTCGCGCTGAACCCCGGCCGCGGACTGGTCCGCGTCGGCGGACGGGCCGAACTCGGCTCCGTCAGACGGATTCTGAATGACAACCGACGGAGTCTCGCACTCTTCCGGTGCAGGATCCGACGTACAAGCTCCGCCCAGCACAACGACGGCGCTGAGCCAACCTAGCGCTTTGGGGCGCGTTCGTGATTTTCTCGACATGGCTTTGACCTCTCCCATTGGTGCGGGAGGGATCGGCCAAAGCCGGTCGAGCTTGACACCTCGACGGTCGGAAGAGCGGTTGTTACAAAACCGCTAAGAGCCCGAGTTATCTACGAAACCGAGCCGCCAATGGTGCAGGCGGGAACCATGACGTCCGGTCCCTTGCCGCAGCTCAGTGCGAGCGTCTCGAACGTTTGCTCGCCCACGATGGCCGGCGGCTCGTACGGCAGCCTCGGGTCCTCGCTGGCGTCGCGCGGCTGGTCTTTGTCGGTCGGTTCGCTCACGTCGGTCCTCGAAAGCTTGGTTGTCCTGCCGCGGCGCAGCGTTCACGGCGCCGCGGCAAAAACAACGATCGCTAGTACAGCACTTCCACGGCGCCCGGGTCAATGTCGCCGCGGGTATCACCTGCCGCCAGGTCGTCCAGCCCGTCGTCGTTGAGGTCTCCGGCCCAGATGAGGACGTCGGTGGAACCCTGCGGGCTGGCAATGGCCCGAACGAAGCTCGCCGAGTTCACATCGGTCGAGCCGGCCGGGATGTCGTCCCCGAACCATCCGTAGAGCTCGGCCGCTCCGGCGTTCACGGCGGTGAAGAGCAGGTCTTCGCGGTTGTCGTTGTCGACGTCGGCGGCCAGGGCCCCCGCGCCGTTGGCCACGGAAACGCCGGTGCTGGTGACCCCGCCGACCCCGCTCACGATCGTGGTCGCGACGGTCTGGGCCACCTGGTTGCCCGAGGTGGTACCGGGCAGAACGAACACTCGGCCGGTGCCAACTCCGGGTTCGGCGACGACGAGGCTGCGCACGCCGGCGCTGGTCTCGACCGACCCGGCGCTCAAGCCGAACGAGTTGCTGCCCCCCGTGGTGGTGGTCAGAACCAGGTCGCTCGCGAGGACGTTGAACACCTCGTAGTCGGTCGCGGGCTTGTTTGCCCTGCCGCGGAACAGGACCACGGTGTCGGCGTCCTCGGTGAACGCGGGCTGAAGCAGGAAGTCGTCGCGCGTGTCGGCGGGGCCATCGACCCGGCCAACGCCGGTGAGCAGCGTGCCGAACTGCGGATCCCCGGCTGTCGCCGGCGGCGCTAGCCGGGCCACGGTGGCACCGCCGGCTCGACCGCCCGCGCTCTCGGACATGATGATGTCGCTGGCCGTGGTGACGCCGCCGTACACGACCAGGGCGCTGCCCTGCTGCGCGAAGCCAAACGGTGCACCGATGACCAGGTCGTCCCGGTTGTCGTCGTCGAATCGGCCGGCGCTCAGACCGAAGCCGAGAGTCGAAAGCGCGAACCCGCCGGCGTTGTCGGCGCGAATGTCCACGGCGGCGTCGTCCTGGGAGATGTCGGTCGTCGCGCCCTGGTCGGCGAAATCCGAGCCGCCGAGGAAAATCAGCACCCGGCCGCCGAAGCCGTTTTGGAACGGTGCGCCAACCGCCAGGTCCTGCGTGCCGTCGCCGTTCCAGTCGAGGACGGCGAGGTCTCGACCAAACAAGCCGTCGGGCTCGGTGGCGGTCAGTCGAATCTCGGGGGTCGTGTCGATCCCGCCGTCTTTGCCCAGGTAGACGTAGACGACGCCGTCGTCGTTGTCGTCGTCGACCGCTCCCAGACCCAGGTCGGCGGTTGGTCCACTAATGATGAGGTCGGCGATGCCGTCGCCGTTGAGGTCGCCCGACGCCATGGCGCTACCACCGAATGCCTGGATGTCGCTGGTGACGTCCGGGATGGCGTTGAAGGTGCCGCTCGACTCGAACACCGGGGTCACCGCGGTCGCCGCGGTGACCGGAGAGCGGTTGCCTGCGGCGTCGAGGGCAACGATGCCGAAGAACACCTGGTTCTCGGTGGGCAAGCTGATTGCGGTGATCTCTTGGGTCGTGCCCGGCGTGTCCGGGGTCGGCGCCGTGAGCTCGATGCCCGTGGTGCCGAAGTTGCCGTCGTTGAGCGGCTCGTCCGCCACGCGAATGACGTAGGCCGCGACCGCGCCGCCGTCGTCGGGGGCGGTCCAGGAGAAGGTGGCGGATTGCCGGTCCACAACCGCCGCCACCGGGTTGGTCGGCGCCGCGGGCGCGGTCAGGTCCACCGTCACGTTGACGGTCTCGGTGACCGTCACGATGCCGTTTTGGCCGGTCGCGGTGATGGTGTTGGCTCCTTCGACCAGCCGGGCATCGGTCAGGGTCCAGGCGCCCGCGACGGGCACGACGGCGAAGTCGGTGCCGTTGACGTTGACCGAGACCGTGGCTCCGGCGGGCCCGACCGTGCCGGTGATATCGACAAGCAGGTCGCCCGCGTCCTCGGTGCCGTCGGCGGCCGACAAGACGGCTCCGTCGGCGGGGAAGTCGATATCGACCGCCACGTCGCGCAGGGTGATGTCGCAGAAGTCCGACTCACCCCGGTTGCCGGCTACATCGGTGAGGATGGCCTGGAACCGGTTGAGATCTTCCTCGAGGGTCACCACGACAAAGCCGCTCGTCGGGGTGATGGTGGTGGTCGTGCCGCCCGCGGTTTGTTCGACCGTCAAGCCCGGGTTAAACGGGCCGGCGAGAAGCTCGATCTGAACCCCGGCCGTACCGGCGTCGATGTCGATGTCCGGCGTGACGCCGTCGCCGCACTCGGTCTCGCCCGGATCGAATACGTCCACCACGAGAATGGGCGCCTGGTTGTCGACCTCGATGGTTGCGGCCGCAAACGTGACGTTGCCGGCGGGGCTTTGGACTTCGCTCTGGCAGTCGAACTGCAGCATGCAGGGGTTGGTTCCGCAGACGGTAATTTCTTCGGCCAGCGCGCCGTCGTTCGGCACGGTAAAGGTCGCGCCGTTGATGTCGCAGGTCGTGGTGACTTCCTGGCCGGCGCACTCGGTGCCGATGGCCAGCTGAAGCTCCGTCTGAATGCCGTCGACCGCGGGGTTGGTGTCGATGGTGACGACGCCGGTCGGGGCGACGTGCTCAATCGAGCAGCCTTCGAGCTCGACGACCACGGCGCGGGCGTCGGTGGTGCAGGTGTTGGCCGCCGCGTCCTCGCAGGAGAACGAGACCATCTGAGTACCCGGCGAGCCGAACGTCGTCGTGGCCGCCGACTGGCCGGTCTGATCGACCGCGCTTGCATCGACGACCTCGGCGCCAACGAGGAAACTGGCCGGCGAGCCCTCGGTGTCGTTGCCGAGACACGAGCCGCGCAGCGGCGCCTGTACGCCGGGAGTATCGCCATCGGTGTCGTCGGCGGGCGTGATGAAGTTGCCCGGTTCGAGCAGCTGGCACTCGGGCGGCGTGATGTCCACCAGGAACGCCTCGGACGGGGCGTTGAGCACCAGGCCGTCCGGCGCGGTGCAGGTGGCGCGGACCGCCTGGATGCCCTCGTTGAGGCTGGTCGAAACCGAGGCGACTCCATCGCCGTCCGCCTCGCCCGTGCCGGCGCTGGTTTCGTCGCCGCTGCCGGTGTCGAGCACCAGGACCTCGACCGTGAAGCCCGGAATCGTCGTGACTTCGACCGTCGCCTGAAAGTTGGGCAGGCTGTCGTCGTCGATGGTCGAGTTCAGCACCCGCAGGTCGCCGCCGACGTCGATGGGGCCCTCGGCGATGGCCAGGCTGCAGGTCTGATCGCTGATCACGTTGATGACGACCGAGTCGCCGACGACCCGGTCGCTGCACAGGTCGGCGGTGACCGACAGGGTGATGGCACCCGCCGCCACGGTCACGTTATTGAACAGGGCGGAACCGTCGGCACCGATGGATGCCGTCGCCGAGCCGAGAGAGGTGCTGTCGCCATCGGTGACTTCGAGAGTCAGCGAGTCGCCGGCGGTGAAACCCTGGGTCTGAACTTCGACGTCCACCTGAATGCCGTCGGTGTCGGCGTCGACGTCGTTTGCCGGCGAGACGGTCACGCCGTCGGCGGGGCCTTCGATCAAGACAGCGAGCCCATCGGGGCAGCTATTGAGGTCATCGCCGCCGCAGGCCGTTGCCGCCGCTGTCAGCAGAATGGCAAGCCAGTAACCGGCAGGCGTTGGTCGACCGCGCAAGAACGATTGCATCCGAAGGCTCCTTATCGATTAACTCGTGGGGCCGGGCGGTTGGGCCCGGCCGGTACTACGGTAAGACTCGCAGCGCACTGGGGCGCTTGATATTGCGTTGGGCGTCGGCGGCTTTGAGCCGCTCCCAGGTCGGGGGCATCACCGTGTGATCCGCTGGCAGCTCGCCTCGCTCCCGCAGCAGGTCGCGGGTGATCACCGCCTGCCGGCAGTGCTCGGGGCTCGGCCCCTCCAGCTTGCCGCCCTCTTGCTCGGCCATGCTGTGACAGCGGCCGCAAAAGGCCTTGAGCTGGCACTCGGCGCACTCGGCGAGTTTGTCCCACGTGAGCTCGCGCAGGTACGCCAGCTGCGGTGACTGTTCCCACACTTCTTTGACGGTCTGGGTGGTGAGGTCGCCGCACTCGGTCTTCAGGATCTGGCACGGCGTCACCTTGCCCTGGGGCGTGATGGCGAACACCCGCTGACCTGTGGCGCAGGGGGTCTGGTTGGTCGGCAGGTCGGCGCGCGACTTGGACACGCGTCGAACCATCTGCCAGATTCCGCTTTCGTCGTCGCCGAAAAACCGGCGCAGCTGATCGTCGGTGGCGCGCAAGTGCGTGGGCGACATGTCGCCCGTCTCCATGCCGATGACCATGGGGTCGAAGGTGAACTCCGCGCCCAGCTCTCGGGCCGCTCGGGCCATGTCCCCGAGGTGCTCGACGTTGTCTCGCATGACCGGCGCTTTGAAGGTCACGAGAATGTCCCGCTCGCGCAGCCGCCGGGCCGCGGACAGGGTCCGCTCGAGCGAACCGGGGCTCAACGTGACGCCGTCGTGCACCGCCGGGTCGGCTGCGTAGACGCTGAGGTCGACCTGGAGCGGTTTGAGCGTGGCCAAAAAGTCGGCGCGCTTGTCGTGAATGTGGTGGCCGGTGCTCAGCAGTTTGATGGCAAAGCCGCGGTCGTGGGCCGCCTGCAGGATTTCGTCGGCGTCGCGACGCATGAAGAACTCGCCGCCCATGAGGGTCAGAAACAGAACGCCGAGGTCCGCAAGCTGGTCGAGGATCCCGACGATCTGATCGAGGCTGAGTTCGTCGTGGTCGGTGTGCGACTGGTAGCAGTGGGTGCACTCGTAGTTGCACCGGTCGGTAACCTGAAAGCTCACCGACGCGGGGCGCCCGGCCTTTTCGATCGCGCGCAGGATCTGGGTTTGGGCGCTCATCGCCGCCCGCCCGATCGGTCTCGCCTCGCCGCTACTCACTCAGTCACCAGAATTCCGCGCGACACCAGGTCCGCCGCGCACTTTTCCACATCGGCCGCGGCTGTCGATTTTTCGACTCGAAATCGGCGCGACAGTCGCTCGGCGGCGACTTCGACGGTCCAACCTTCTTTTGCGTACTCCCACAGCTCCGCCGCGGTGCGGTTGAGGGTGTGCATGCGGTTGTCGTTGGGCGTGATGATGAAGGCCTGGCCGTCGATCACGCGGCCGGCGACGTTTTTGTTACGGCGAAAAACTGTGCTCAAAGCACCTGCCCCCATTGCGTTGGTAGGTTAGTCGGCCACCTTCCCGACGACAAGGTCAGGGGCGGGCGCATGTACGGCCGGTTCGTCCAGCGGTTGCCGGACGATGGAGCCGACCGTGGGCGATCGGGCGAACTGAAGGGCGAAGCAAGGAACCGCCTCGACCAGGGCGGTGGCGTTGGCCAACAGGGCAGCGGCGAGCTCGCGCGTGCCCGCGTACGCGACCGTGTTGCGAAGCACCCCCTGCAATGAGTGAGCGGACGACAAACGGTCGCGGTGGTGGCCCTCCGCGTGGGAGATGAAGTGCACGGCTCGCACGGGCGCGACCCGACCGAACGGCAGTCGGGGGTGGCCGAAGAATGGCATGACGAAGGCGCGCCAGACTCCGTCGACGGGTCGCAGGGCGACGAGTTCATCGGTGAGTTTCGTGTCACCGTTTTCCGCCAGCAGGTCCGAGATCGTTGATTTGCCCGCGCCGCTTGGCCCCGAAAACAACATTGCGCCGCCGTCGATCTCCGCGCTGGCCGCGTGCATCATCAAACCGCCGTCGAACAGCAGGGTCGTCGCGAGCGTGATTCGCACCACAGCCTCGAGCACCACGTCGCTGTGCGCCGTGAAGGTCGCGTGCACCGTGCCGTCGGCCCGGCGGCTCAACCGCCCGCTTGCGTCGGCGCGCCACAGAAGCAGGTCGTCCCCGTCGGCCCGCATGTCGAACGCCGGGTACGGAGCGTTGCTCGGCGGAGATGAATGTTGTTCGTCGAACGAAACCTCGATGGCGAGGCGGTCGGGCGTCGACGCCGGTCGCGCGTATTGATCGTAGGAGGTCGCCAGCGCGTTCAGGCTTCCCGGCCCGCTGACTCGAATACTCACACCTACATGGGCGAGGTCGAAAGATTTGGTCTCCGCGCTCATCGTTGGCATGGTGGCCTCAGCAAGCAGTGGTCCGCCGGGGGCGCGGCGTTCAACGAGAGTGTCGTTCGTGACCAATTCCACGGCCGCCGGCAACGGGCCCGCCAGAATCCGCCACTTTGGTCATGCACCAAGTTTTCCAACCGTTTGCTTGAACACTTCTCGGCGTTTGTCCAACATATCGTCAAGGCTTTGCCCGACTTGGCCGTATTCCTAAGCGGGCGGGGGGACACGTACCACATGGCTCAGAGAAAAAGACAGGCGCGCCGCGGCAACGCGCTGCGGCGAGCGCTGACGGTGTTTGGCTTGCTGGTACTCAGCGGCGGCATCCTCGAGGCGCAGCCGGCGCCACAAGACGCAGCCGACGACGGGGCCGACGTGACGGTGCCGCTCGAAAAGGAAGCCAACCTGACCCTTCCGGAAATGAACGCGGGCGCTCGCGAACTCGTGACGCGCATGCAGCAGGGCCTCGAGCGGATCGTGGAACTGCGCAAAACCGCCCGGAAGCAAAAAGACGTCATCAAGCTCAACTGCGTCAACGACAAGCTCCTGCAGATCAAGCAGCTGCTCAACATTGCGGAAGGCGCCGTGACCAACCTGGTCGAGGCGACCGCGCAGGAGGACGTCGAGGGTGGCCTTCACGAGTACGGCAAGGTCGTGATCGCCGACCAGCAGGCTGGCGTTCTGGTGAGCGAGGCGGAGAACTGCATCGGCGAGGAGCTGGTGTTTCTCGGTCCGACCGAAGTCGTGGCCGACGAGCCGGCGAACCCCGACGACCCTACGGCGGACACGTCGGACTTTCCCATCGAGCCTCCTGGCTACGCGAGCCCGTTCCTCTAGGGCCCGGCGCACCTGGACTAGCTTCTCCTAGATAGGACATTTCGATGGCCACCAAACTTGCGGGTTGCCTTGCATGCGCCCTGGCGGTGTTCGCGTCGGCGTCGGCGTCGGCTCAAGTCGAAGCCGTCGATGACTCGACCCAGCTTCGCGATGGGTTCGTCGTCGGCGACAACACCATCATTCACACGACGGCTGGATTCGAGTTCGGCTACATCAGCAACGTCTTCTTCGAGGAAGACGAGGAAAACGGGGCCGGGATCTTTCGCGTCATCGTCGGTTTCGACATCGGCTCGATGACCGGCGAGGACGGCCAGGCCAGCGGCGACATCACCTACAACTTCAACGCGAAGCTGACGTACAACGAGTTCATCAGCGAGAGCGACTTCGTGCGCGGCCAGCGCGACCTCGGCGTATCGGCCGGTCTGTCGGCCAACTTCTACAACGGGCGCACCTGGTCCGGGCGCCTGGAAAACCAGTACACGCGCAGCATTCGGCCGACCAACTTCGAGGCGTCGGACAACTTGCGCCGCAGCGTGAACCGGGCCCGGGCCACGCTGAACTTTCAACCCGTGGGCCGCACCCTGCAGGGGCAGTTCTTCTACCAAAACACCATCGACGCCTTCGAGACCTCGGACACGAGCTTCGCCAACCGCCTTCAGCACCTCTTCGGACTGCGGGCCAACTGGCAGTACCTGCCGGTGACCCGCTTCTACGCGCAGGTCACCCAGGGCATCTTCGGCGCGCTCGGTTCGAGCGAGGTCGGCGGACAGCCGTACATCATCGACGCGCTGCCGCTCTCGGCCCGCGCGGGTATCGACAGCGCCATCACCGAGCTGGTCACGGCGAACGTCTACTTTGGCTGGAACGTTGGCTTCTACAGCGAGCGGGCCACGTTCAACAGCCCCATCTACGGTGCCGGCGTCGGCTGGCGCTACAGCCCCCTGGGCCGGCTGTCGTTCCGGTTCGACCGCGAGTTTCGCGACTCGATCAACTCCAACTTTTACAGCGACTACGCGTTCATCCTCGGCCTGGACCAGGCGCTGCTCGACAGCCTGAACGCGAGCCTGGGGGCGCAGTTCCGTCTGCGCGACTACCAGGGAATCTCGCCGGCCATCTCACCGGATGCCCCGACTCGCTCGGACTCGATCATCTCGTTGAACTCGGGGCTCAACTACCGCTTTCGGGACATCTTCCGGGCTGGTGCTTCGTACACCTTCTCGGTCGTGGACACCGACTTCCGATACCCCATTTCGAACACGATGGTCGACGACCCCGGCTTTACGCGACACGAGGTCGTGGGTCAGCTGAGCGTCGAGTACTAGGGGTTTGTGCGAGTCTTTCACCTGGTCAAGAGCCTGGGGCGCGGCGGCGCCGAGATGTTGCTGCTGCACACGGCTCGCACGCACCGGGATATTGAGCTTGCCTACGGCTACTTCCTGCCCTGGAAGGGCCAGCTAGCCGGCGACCTGGAGGCGACCGGCGCGCGGGTCGAGTGCTTCGGCGCCCGGTCGAACATGGCGACGCTGTCGGCGACGCCGAAGGTCGCGCGCTTTTTGGCCAGCTGGCGCCCCGACGTGGTGCATTGCCACTTGCCGATTGCCGGCGTGGTCGGCCGGCTCGCCGGCGCCATCGCCCGAACGCCCGTCGTCTACACCGAGCACAACCTGACCGAGCGCTACCACCCCGCGACCCGAGCCGCGGCGCGAGCGACCTGGAAGCTCCAGCGTCAGGTGATCGCCGTGTCCGACGAGGTGGCCGCCTCCATCGACCGCAACCACCGGTTCTCGGTGCCGGTCGAGGTGGTTCGAAACGGGGTGCCCTGCGAGTCGTTCGACGGCCTCGACGAGCTGCGGGCCGCCACGCGAGCCAGCCTGGGATTGGCCGATGGGCACGTACTCGTGGGCAGCGTCGCGGTGTTTCGCACGCAGAAACGACTCGACCTGTGGCTCGACGTTGCGGCGCGCACGGTGCGCGACCACCCCTCGGTTCGGTTCGTGCTGGTCGGCGACGGCCCGGAGCGCGCCAATGTCGAGGGATGGATTCGCGAACGCGGGCTCGATGACGTCGTCACGCTGGTCGGGCTGCAAGAAGACGTGCGGCCGTTTCTCGCGGCCATGGACGTGTACCTGATGTCGTCGGAGTTCGAGGGACTGCCGGTTGCGCTGCTGGAGGCCATGTCCAGCCGGCTTCCGCCCGTGGTTACGGCCGTCGGCGGCATTGCCGAGGTGATCGCCGACGGCGAAAACGGTCTGCTCGCCGAGCGACACGACGTTGCCGGTCTCGCGCGGTTGCTCGCGACGCTGGTCGAGTCGCCGGATCGCCGCCGTCGGCTCGGAGCGGCCGCGCGCGCCACGGTCGAGCAAGACTTCTCCATCGGCCGCATGTCCCGGCATCTCGAAACAATTTACGAGCGCGTGGCCGCGCGCGCTTGAGACGGCATGCTCGAATGGGGTGTATTCGTCGTGCTGGTGGTTGCGGGTGCCGCAATCACGGCGGTCGTCTCGCGCGGGCGCCTGTGGCGCCCCGTGGCGGACCTGCTGCTCATCGGATTCGCCCTGCGCGTCATCGGTAGCCAGCTTCGCTACTGGGTCATCTACAGCGTCTACAACGGCTACGCCGACGCCGAGCGTTACTACTCGGGCGCCCTGTTCTACGCCGACGCGTTCTGGAGCGGGGACATCTTCTATTCCAGCGTGCACCCGTCTGGCTGGGGAGAATGGTGGGGGACGCGGTTCTTTCAGCTGGTCGTCGGCGTGGTCGTCACCTTCATCGGCCCGTCGAAGAGGGGCGCGTTCGTCGCCTTGTCACTGCTGGGCTTTGTCGGCGTCGTGCTGATGGTCAAGGCGTGCATGGAGACCTTTGGGTCGTTCCAGCAGCGTCGGATCGCCGGCCTGATGTTCCTGTTGCCGACTCTGTGGTTCTGGCCATCGAGTATTGGCAAAGAGTCCATCGTTCTTTTGGCCATGGGCCTGGTGACCTACGGGTACGTCGGGCGTCGCAACGTTCTGCGGTGGATCCCTCTTGGTCTGGGCCTGTTTTTGTCGTTCGCCATTCGGCCCCACGTCGCCGGCGTTCTCGTCGTGGCGATGGTGACCGCCGAGTTTCTGCGACCGGCCCAGCACTGGTCGTTTCGGCGCGTGGTCGGCGCGGTCGTGGTCTTCGGTATGGCGGTGGTCCTGCTGGGCAACGCCCTGCAGGAGCTGGGGCTCGCGGGCGCCGACGCCGAAGGGCTCAACGAGTTCGTCGACCGCTACAACAAGCGCACGCTCTACGGCGGCAGCACCATCAGTCCTGGCGGCAACCTGTCGGCCCTGGCCCTGGCGCCGATCAACGTCTTGATGCGGCCGTTCATCTTCGAAGCGCACAACGGGCCGGCGCTCGCATCGGCTCTGGAGCTCACGTTCTTGTGGGCGATGATCGTGGTGCACCGCCGGCGTTTCGTCCAGGTCATTGGCCTGTGGCGACGGTCGGAGCTGACGCGCTTTCTGTTTCCCGCCCTGGCCCTGTACACGCTCATGTTGGGCCTGGCGTTTAGCAACCTGGGAATCCTCGCCCGGCAGCGAAGCATCGTGATGCCCGGATTGGTGTTGCTGTTGGCCCTGGCGTGGCCCCAGCGCGGCCCGCCGCCCGGGAGGTCGGGATGACCGCCTTTGCGACCGGGCGCGCCCTGGCCCGGGCCGCCCAGGCCGCGGTTCCCCGCGCGGGGGCGGGGTACACCGTGCTTGCGTACCATCTCATCGGCGGCGACACCCGCACGGCCGTGGACGTAGACTTCGATCGGTTTCGCCGGGACATGGAGTGGCTGGCGGCCAGCAGTCTCGCCGTGTCGCTCGATCGCGCGGTCGACGCCTTGTCGTCCCCAAACGATGCGTCGCGCGGCGTCGTGGTGACGTTCGACGATGCGTTCGACAACTTTGGCCGGGTTGCGTGGCCGGTCCTCGAGTCGCTGGGCATCCCCGTGACCCTGTATGTCCCGGTTGGCTTCTTCGATGGAAAGGCCCCGAGTCCGCTCACGGGGGCCTCGCGCCTGCAGCCGATGTCCTGGCAGAGTTTGCGGGGCATCGCAACGAACCCGCTGTTGACGGTGGGCTCGCACAGTTACGCCCACGCCGACGCGACGTCCCAGAGCGACGAAGACCTTCGGCAAGACAGCCTCGACTCCAAGCGACGCCTCGAAGACGAGCTCGGTCAAGAGGTCGTCCACTACTGCTATCCGCGCGCTCTGTGGAACCGCCGAACCAGGTCGGCGATCGCGGCGGTGTTTCGCACGGCCGTCGTCGCCGGCGGGCGGGTCAACCGGGCCTCTACCTTCGACCCTTACGCCATTCGGCGCGTGCCGCTGCGCTCGGATATGCCGACGCTCGAGCGTTTGTCCGGCTCGTCGCTCTGGCTCGAGGAAGCCGTGTCGGACCTCGCGCGGAGGGCAAAGGCCTACGCGAGGACGCTGCGGTAGTAGGTCGCCCACCGAGACCAGACGTCTCGGTTGGAAAAGTCAGCCACGGCTCGCTGCCGCGCCCGGGCTCCGTGTGCCCGACGCCGGTCGGGGTTGGTCGCGTACTCGCGCAGGTGTTCGAAAAAGCCGTCCCGGTCGCCGGCGTCGCTGAGCAGACCGGTTTCGCCGTGAACGACGGCGTCCACCGTGCCGGTCACGCGCAGGCCCAGGGTCGGCACTTCGCAGGCGGCCGCTTCCAGCGGCGCGTTGGGAAATCCCTCTCGTCGGGATGGAAACGCGTGCACGTCGAACAGCGGGTAAAACGCCTCCGGATCGCCGCGGGCACCGAGCCACGTCACCGCCGGGTCGTCCACGAGTCGTCGCTGCGCCGCGGCCGAAACGGGGTCGCCGTCCTCGAGGCCGCCGATCAAAAGAAGCCGAGCCCGCGGCATGCCCGTCGCGAGTCGGGAGAACGCGTTCAGAAGCGTCTCGATCCCTTTGTCGGCGGTCAACCGGCCGACGAAACCGACAACGAAGTCTCCGTCCTCATAGCCGAGCTCGCGCCGCGCGCGGCGGCGGTCCTCGGCGGCCAGGGGCCCAAAGCGCGTCAGGTCGACGCCGTTGGACGAGCCGTGGCCGAGCACGTCGATTCGGTGCTCGGGGAATCGGGTCGCCGCCGAAAACGCCGCTCGCAGGGAGCCGCTCACGGACACCACATCGGTAGCTGCTTGCGCGGCGACCCGCTCGGTCATGGTCATGAGGGCGCGCCGGCGGCCCGTCAGTGTCTCCAGTCGTAGTCCGCGCACGGTGTACACGCGCTTGCGAACCCCGGCCAGCCGCGCCGCCACGGTCCCCAGAAGACCCGCCTTCGGCGTGCTCGCGTTGACCAGGTCGGGCTGCAGGCGGCGCAGCAAGTGCGTGAGGCCCGCAAGCGATCGCACGTCCGCCCGCGGGGCGATTTCGCGCGCCATCGGTACGACGTGGGTTGCGACGCCCTCCCGCGCGGCGACGTCGGTCATTCCATCGTCGTCACCGGCGACCACCGCAACGTCGAATCCCTGGTCGGTCAGGTATCGCAGCTGGCCGCGCAACAGGAACCTCGCCGTCATCGACGACGTCACCACGAAGCAGAGTGAGCTCACGAAGCGGGACTGGCGCTAGCGCCCGGTCGCCCGTCCAAGCGGCGCCGGATCGGGCTTGGTGGGCGGGGGTTCGGTCTGGTCGGCCTCCGGCGAGCGAAAGCGAATCCCCATCTCGCCGAGCAGCTTGCGCACGGAGGCGTGGTCGTTGTTGCTGGCCGCACGGGCAATGCTCGACAGCTGAGACGACAGCCGCGACACGTCGAAGGTCACCGGGCGCACGCGGAACACCTTGCGAAGGGCCGTGGGGGAAACCAGCTCTTCCTCGAGGCTGAGTTCCTCGAAGAGCTTTTCGCCGGGTCGCAGGCCGACGATCTCGATGGGGATCTCGAACTCGGAAAAACCGCTGAGTCGAATCATCTGGCGAGCGAGATCGAGGATCCGGACCGGCTCGCCCATGTCGAGCATGAAAACCTCGCCGCGTTCCCCCAACGTTCCCGCCTGCAGAACCAGGTTGACTGCTTCCTCGACGGTCATGAAGTAGCGGGTTGCGTCGGCGTGGGTGACCGTCACCGGTCCGCCGCGCTTGATCTGCTCTTTGAAGATGCCGATCACGCTGCCTCGGCTGCCCAGTACGTTGCCGAAGCGCACGCACGAAAAGTGCGTGTTCGACTTTTCCGCCTCTACCTGAACGCTGACCTCGGCGAGCCGCTTCGTCGCGCCCATGACGCTGCTCGGATTGACGGCTTTGTCCGTGGAGATCATCACGAACGACTCCACGCCGTGGCGCGAAGCCATCTCGGCGAGCTGCCGGGTGGCAACCAGGTTGTTCTTTACCGCCGACGCGGGAAACGTTTCCATCACGGGAACGTGCTTGTACGCCGCGGCGTGAAACACGACTTCGGGCTTTAAGTCGCGAAAGACCTGCTCGAGCGCCGACACGTCGCAGATGTCGACCAGCGCCTGGTGATGGCGGTCGGAAATCTCCATGCCGTTGAGCAGTCGGTTGACCTGAAACAGATTGTTTTCGTCGCGCTCGACCAGCACCAGCGAGCGGGGCTCCAGGGCGAGCAGCTGGCGGCAGAGCTCGGAGCCAATGGAGCCACCGGCGCCGGTCACCAGAATGCTCCGGCCGCCGTACACCCGCTTGAGGTCCTTGATGCTCAGAGACGGCCGCACGGGCTCCCGGGACAAAACGTCCTGAATGCGGACCTCGCGAAGGGCGCGCGCCGCCACGCCGTTGCCGAGAATCTCGTAGAGCGACGGAACGATTCGCAGCGTGATGTTGGCCTCGCGGCAGGCGTCGGCGATGGCCAGGATCTTGTTGGCGGGAATGCGGCCGGTCGTGATGTAGACCTGCTCCGGTCGCTGAGCGGCCAGGGCCTGTTGAAGCTGATCGAGGGGCCCGATGATGCGAGCTCCGTGGAGCTCCAGGCCCTTTTTGCCCGGGTCGTCGTCGAGAAAGCCGACGACTTCGAGGCCGAGCTCGGGAGACTTTCCGGCCTCGCGAGCCAGGGCGAGGCCGCCTTCGCCGGCACCGACCAGCAGGGTCTTCTTCCGCTTCACGGCGCTGCGCTCGTGCTCGATGCTGCGCTCGTGCTGCATCCGTCGCAAAAAGCGCACGCCCGTCATGGTGATAAAGGACAGAAGCCCCTCGAGCACGATGACTCCGATGGGCACGTTGACGTACAGGCTATCGCTGGGGAAGAACAGGCGAAGGGCGAGTAGCACGGCCGTCACGACCGCGATGGCCCGAGCGAAGCGCAGGGCCTCCCGCATGCCGACGTAGCGCCAAACGGCGCGGTACACGCCAAAGACCGAGTTGACCGCCAGTCGCGCCAGCGCGACGTAGGGCAACAAGACCAACATCTGGCCGAGGAACTGCTCGGGCACGCTGCCCTCGAACCTGACGACGTAGGCGGTTGCAAAGCAAGCCGCGAACACGACGACATCAACGAGAGCCTGCGCAACGCGAACCGGTAGAACGTCGAATAGTCTCTGGGCGGTCATAGCTTCGCGCGTACCTCTAAGCGGAGTTCTTCGCCGTTCGCGGGGCGGCGTCGGGACCGTATCCCTCGGAGTAGTAGTGGTAGTAGTAACCGTAGGTGCGGTCCTGGGTGTCGAGCTGGTTCAGGATTGCGCCGGTGATGCGGGTCTTGACGTCGCGCAGGGACTTGGCGGCGTGCGCGGCGTCGTTTTTGAGAGTCCCTCCGGCGCGAAGAACCAGGACGGTGGCATCGACGAGCCGCGAAAGCACCACGGCATCGGTGACCGCAAGCAGCGGCGGCGAGTCGAGCAGAACCAGGTCGAAGCGGTCTTCGAGCGACTTGAGCACCCGTTTGAAGCTGTCGGTCATGAGCAGCTCCGCCGGATTGGGCGGCGTCGGGCCGCACGGCAACACGTAGAGGTTGGGGATGTCGGTCGTCTTTACCGCGTCGTCGACCTCGGCGTCGCCGACGATCAGGTTGGAAAGCCCGATCGAACGCGAAACGCCCAGCGACTGATGCAGTCGCGGGCGACGCATGTCGCTGTCGACGATCAGGACCCGTTGGCCACTCTGGGCCATGACCGTTGCCATGTAGATGACCGTGGTCGTCTTACCCTCGCGCGGCTTGGCGCTCGATACGACCATCGACTTGAAGTCGTGGTCGGCGGCCATGAACATGAGGTTGGTGCGGATCGAGCGACAGCACTCGGCAACGGGCGACCGCGCATCCTCGAACACGTAGAGGTCTCGCGCCTGGGGATCCGTGGAGACGCGCTCCTCGGGGACCACGGGAATGACGCCGAGCATCGGGGCTCCGACGCCCACTTCGACGTCTTCCACGGTCTTGACCGTTCGATCGAGAAAGCCGATGAGCATGGCCAGACCGCAGCCCAGGACCAGCGCCCCGAGGCTCGCAACGGCCACGTTGATCGACATCCTCGGCGACACCGGAGTCGTCGGCACGACCGCGGGGTCGAGCGAGCGGATGTTGACGGTTTTGAGACGGCTGGTGAGCTCACTGGTTCGCAGCCGGTCCATCACGAGGTTGTACTGCGCCTCGGCCGCGGCCTCTTGCCGGGCGAGCTGGTTGAGCACGACGGCTTTGGGTTCGATCTCGAACGCCATGGCCTTGTAGCGCTCGAGCTCGCCCGAAATGGCCCTCTCGGTTTCCACGGCTGCCTGGTAGCGTTCCTCCACCATGCCCAGCGCCACCTGGACTTCGCGCTTGAGCGCTTCGCGGAGCTTTTCGAGGCGCTTGAGCTGGGCCGCGTACAGCGGGTGTTTTTCGCCGAACTCCGCGCTCATCTCGAGCAGCTTGGATTCCGCGGCGTAGTACTCGGCCTTGATGGTCTGCGCGGCTTCGTTTTCGAACAGCGCGAGCAGCGGCGACTCGAGGGGATCGGTATCGCGCAGCCGCGTGAGGCGCTCGCGCCGAACCGACAGCTTCATGCGCTCGGACCGGGCCGTGTTGAGCTCGGTGCTGAAGTGGGCGATGTTGTCGTAGACGAGCGTTTTGCGATCTTCGAGCGATAGCGCCAAAATCTCGTTCTCTCGCCGGAAATCCAGCATGGCGAGCTCGGTTGCCTTGAGCTTCTTCTCCGCGGCGTCCAGCTCCTCGCTGAGCCACTCGGACGCGACGCCGGTTCCCTCGGCGCGCAGGTCGAGCATCCGCTGCACGTAGGTGGCGACGACCGCGTTTGCGATAGCCGCAGCGACCTCGGGCTCCGTGTGTTTCGCCGTGATGGTCGCGACGCGGTTGGTCTTGGGCGGCGAAATCTGAATCGCGCCGCGAACGACGCCCGCGGCGCGCTCGAGACGTTTGTCTTCCGGCTTGGCGAGGTCGCCGACGATGTCTTCGCGGTCGTGAAAGCTGTTGAGCCGGGCCACGTGGAGGGCAAAGCTCTTGCTCTTCATCTCGGCGACCTGGGTGTTGTAGTACTCCTGGTCCGCCCAGACGTTGCCGCTGCCCATCTGCACGATTTCCTGGACCTGGTTGCCCAGAACCTGCGGCGGCCGCGGATCGATGAGGGCGGTGGCCGACGCCTGGTAGATCTTGGGCAAGCGCGACGTGTACAGCGCACTCGCTCCCGCGGCCAGCACGACGAATGCGGCGATGGTCCACTTAAAGCGAAGGAGCGCGCGTATCGGGGCCTGAGTCGACGCAGAGGGTTCGCGCGCCTCGCGCGTCTCGCCCGAGCCACCCAGTGCCGCGGAGAAGTCTTCGGCGGGATTGGTCAAAATCGGTGTGTTTCGCCCGCGTACGGACGATCCCCCATTTGTCAGTTAGTAGCCCGAACGAGCCCCCGCGTTCAATCGATATTCGGTAACTTCAGGTGTGTTTATAGCGGTTTGCGGGCCTCGATCTCGCGAATCTTGGAGCGCTGGAATTCGGCCGCGTGATCGTTGCCTCGCTCGGCCTCGAACTCCGCCATCCGCTGGCGCGCGCTGGATCGAAGTGAACTCGAATCAGCCTCCGCAATGGCCGCCTCGAGCTCCTGCCGGGCTTGCTCTGGACGCCCCAACTCGAGGCTGGCCGTCGCCGCGAGCCAGCGCAGGGCGACTCGCGGCCGCCCGCGAGGCGGCCCCGCGGCAATGCCGCTGCGCGTGACTTTCCACGCGCCCTGTGGGTCGCCCGCCGACAGCAGGGCGTCACCGAGCCGAGCCGCGGCCGGGGCCGAAGGGGCCAGAGCGAAGGCCTCCTCGAGGTGGCTCACCGCGGCGCCAACGTCGCCGACGGCGAGGGCCGCTTTTCCGGCCTGCTCCAGGAGCTCCGCCGAGTGCGCGTGTCGCTCGAGCGATTCGGTCGCGTAGCGGTGGGCGGCGACGGCGCGCTTGTGCGCCAGCAAGCTGCCGATCGCTTTCGGGCTCGGCGCGCTTCGCGGCATCGCGCGCAGCAGCAGCTCGTCGGACTGAAAGCGCCGGGTCAGGTCTCGGAGCAGCCGCGGCCGATACTCGAGCTCCAGCGAGCGAGCGTAGGCGGCCGCGGCCTGTTCGGGGTAGCCGGCGGCAAACAGCAGGTCGCCTTCGGCCTTTCGCACCCCCGGGTGGGTTGGATGGAGCTGAAGCGCCCGGTTCAAGACCGGGGGCGCCGACGGGCTGCGCAGGTCGATGAGGCGCTGTGCGGCAACGGCGAAGCCCAGGTAGTCGTAGGGAAACGAGGACGCGTGCGGTCGCAGTGTCTGCAGCACGTCGGCGGAGTCTGGCGCCTGCGCAAGTCTGGCGCGCAGCGTACTGCGCGCGTCGTAGAGCCCCGGCTCAAGCGCGGCGGCCACCACAATCGCGCCGGCCACGGCGATGGCCGCGGCCCGGGCGAAAACGGCCTTGGTGTGCCCTTTGGACGTCGCCGACACCTCTGGCCGCATCAAGCCCGCGACGAGGACGACCGTCGGGACCGCCACGCCGGGCAGCTCGATGCCGAAGTCGACGAGGTTGTGCAGCATCACCGCCGTGACTCCGGCGAGTGCGCCGGCGTGGGTGTGGGACCGGGCCGACTCGCGCCAGGCGCGATTGGCGGTCAACACACCGAGGCCCGCCAGCGCCAGCGCCAGCGGAATGCCAAGGTCGACGAGCAGCTGCAGCGGCGCGTTCTCCACGAAAGCGTAGGTGCGCTCGGCGCTTGGCGGGTGGTACGCGGTGAAGACCGTCTCGAAGGCGCCGCGACCGACCCCGGTAAAGGGGTAGTCGGCAACCAGGCCAAGGGCGCTTCGCCACGCTCCAAACTTGCTGTTGGCGTCGGCAAACTCGCTCGGGCTGGTCGCCGCGAGATCGGCGCCGACGCGGGCGCCCATGACCCCCCAAAGCAGCGCTCCGACTCCGACAAAGCCGATGGCGATCGTGGCCAGCGCCTGGGGAGACAGCCGGCTGCGGTTTCTGCCGCGAGGGCGGTTGACCCGCAGCGTGAGGCAGCCGAACACCGCGAGTCCGAAAACCAGAGCCAGGGTGCCACCCCGGGAGGCAATCGCCAGCGAGGTTCCGGCGAGGCCGACGGCTCCGGCCGCCCAGGCCCAACGCATGCGAACGTCGTTGGCGTCGAGCCCCCGGCCCGCGGCGAGCGGGGCCGCGAGCGCCAGCAGGCTCGCAAAGTGGTTCGGGTTGACGAACGGGGACCGCAGCGGCGACGACGTGCCGTGCTCGGCCACGTACATGCCAAAGAAGTGGCGAACGCCGGCGGCTTCGTGAAACCACGAGACCGCGGCCACGCCCAGCACCGTGGCTGCGACCAGCGTGAAAAGCCGCTGGGCGTTCCGGCTTCGCGTCGAGAGCCGCCCGCAGACGATGGCGATTCCAACGTACCCGACCAGTTTGGCCGCCTCGAGCAGGGTCGCCGCCGAGTCCGCCGAAATCGGTTGCCAGCCGGGGGTATCGAGCTGAACGCCCCGGGCGGCATCGACCGCATGCTCGAGCCGTTCCGGCGACAGCACCCCCAGCAGGAACGGCGGCAACGGCACGAGCTGCAGCAGACAAACGCCGGCGGTGGCCAACAGCAGCAGGCAAAGGGGAGTTCGCCAGGCGAGGGAACGCCGCCCCGTCAGGTACGGCGCCGTGCAAAACAGGCCCAGGGCAGCGGTCGCGACGGCCGCCCAGCGGGGCGCGCCGCCGATGGCGAACACCGAGGTCCCCAGCGCGACGCTCACCAGCCAAAAGGCTGCCCTGTCCCGACGATCCACGCGCTACCAGCGGCGCTGTGGCACCAAAACGATGTCGCCGGGCTGCATCAAGAAGTTGTCGGCCCGGTTTTCGGCGATGCTCTCGACGGGGATTACGTAGCTGTCTTTCGTGCCGTCGGGACGAGTGCGCGTCACGGTGACCGCGTCCTTGCGCGCGAGCTGGGTAAAGCCCCCGGCCTGAGAGATCGCTTCGACGATGGTCATGCCCTCGAAAAACGGCAGGGTCCCCGGTGTGTTGATCTGACCGAAGACGGCGATCTTTTGCGACCGGACCTCTTTGATGTCGATCGAGACCATCGGGTCCTTGAGATACCCGTCGGCCAACCGCTCCTGGATCTCGGTTTCGATCTCCGCCTGGGTACGGCCGGCGACCTCGACCTTGCCGATCAAGGGAAAGCCAATCTCCCCGGATGGACCAATCGTGTACGGCCGTTCCATCTCGCTTGCGCCGTAGAACACGTGAACCACGATCTCATCGCCGGGCCCGAGGGTCGTGGCGACCGGCTGCGCCGCTTCGGGCGCCGGATACACGGGCTCCGGCGCAGAGCTGCAGGCGAGCGACGCCAGAACCGCGACCAGTGCCAGGCGAACCGTTCCCATCGTTGCGTTAGTTCGTACCAGGGGTCGCATCGGCGAGCAACGACTTGTGTTGTTCGAACCACTTCACGGTCTCGTCCAGGCCTTCGTCGACGGCGTGCGTGGGGCGATAGCCGAGGTGCGTCGAGGCTTGTTCGATGTCGGCCAGAGAGTGGCGTACGTCACCGGGGCGAAAGTCGCGGAACTCGGGGGCCAGGTTGCTCGCACCCGGGACCCGGGCGCGCAGACCGTCGTAGAGCTGGCGCAGCGACGTTTGGTGACCGCAGGCCACGTTGTAGGTACCCGGGCCGATGTTGTCGACGGTCGCCGCTCGCAAGTTGGCCTGGACGGCGTTGTCGACGTAGCAGAAGTCGCGGCTGGTCTCCCCGTCGCCGAAGATCGCGCCCGGCGTGCCCTGTTGCAGCGCGGCAATCCATCGCGGAATGACGGCGGCGTAGGCTCCCTGCGGATCCTGCCGGCGGCCGAACACGTTGAAGTATCGGAGGCCGACAATCTCCATGGAGTGCAGGTCGCGAAACACCCGGGCGTACAGCTCGCAAACCGATTTGGTCACCGCGTACGGGCTGAGCGGATGGCCGACTCGATCCTCGACTTTGGGCAAGCTCGGTTCGTCGCCGTAGACCGAGCTCGACGACGCGTAGACAACCCTGCGCACCCCTTCGAGGCGCGCGGCTTCGAAAACGTTGAGCGTCCCGCCGACGTTCACGTCGTTGCTGGTCACCGGGTCGGCAATCGAGCGGGGCACCGAGCCCAAAGCGGCCTGGTGCAGCACGACGTCCATGCCGCGTATCGAGTCGCGGCAGGTGTCGACGTCGCGAATGTCGCCTTCGATGAACTCGAAGGCGTCGTCGGGCGCGCCGGCCGACGCATCGTCGAGATTGCGGCGGTAACCGGTCGACAGGTTGTCGAGAACCCGAACGAACTGCCCCTGGCCAAGAAGCTGCTCGACGAGAGCTGAACCAATGAATCCCGCGCCGCCCGTTACCAGCCAGCGACGAGGCACTTGCGGTGAGACCGCCTGCACTTCCGATGAACTCACGGTTCCGAACCCCCCTTTCCTACGGTTGACGTTGATACCACTGCCGCCGCGGCGTGTTCTACCCCGAAGTGCCTCGCCAAACCCACTCGAGCGCTTCGTAAACGGCCGCCCGTGCGTCCGCCGAGCTCACGCGCAGCGCCGGCTGCCGGCCCCCGGCCGCGATCTCGATGGCGACGTCGGCGATGTCGGCCAGGTCGCGTCCGTTTGGGTCCTGGCACAGCAGTTCATCGCTGGCGACCGTGCGGGCAAACTCCAGGCACTTGGGATGGTAGGGAATCGCGATGAACGGAACGTCGTAGGCGTACGCGAACACCGAGCCGTGGAGCCGGGTCGAGATCACCAGGTCTGACGACGCGATGGCGCCTACGGTTCGCCCGAGGCCGAGCGAGTAGTCGACGACGGACACGCTGGCCAGATTCGAGATCGAGCTGGCGAACTCGCGCGACATCGCGCCATCGCCCTGTCCGGGATCGCCATTCATGACCACCACGGCGACCTCGGGACGACCGCAGCCGCTTGCGATGCGCTCAATGAGTTGACGCAGGTGTTCCTGGCGCGCGAGGTCGCCCGCCGAGTGGCGGGCGGCTCGCGGATCGTCGCGGCACAGCGTGACGGCGAGGCGCGGGCGTCCCGAGGACCGAGGGCCTGCCGGGGCACCCATGGGAAAGACGTCGGGCAGCAGTACCGCGACGTCGAACGCCTGTCGGACCCGGTCCGCCGTCATTGCCTGGCGAGCCCGCTCGTGCGACCCGTTGTCCCGAAGGTAGACCCGGGAAAAGCGGCGAACGAACTCCGATGCCGAGCGCTCTTGCGCAGCGGTGTCGAACGGGCCGAAAGAGACACTGGCTGCCGACAGGGTCGCGACTCTGGCTCGCTGCAATGCGCTCAGGTCGCGGGCGCGCGCGTCGCCTCCGTGCAGCGTGGTGCCGCCGAAGTAGCAAACGTGCCGAGACGTTGCCGACCGCAGCCCCGCGAGGAGGCGCTTTCCGCCCCTGAAACGAGGGTGATCCAGGGCGTGGGAGCTATCGACCCCGAGGCGAGACAGCGCCTGGGAAGGGGCATTGAAACGCCAGCTGTTCGCGGACCACACGGTCGCCGCGACGTGGTTGGCGAGTACGACGAACGCGTCATCGCCGGCGTTTTGCCGCCCGTACCAGCCCTCAAAGAGAACCGACATCGCATCCGTAGGCGGCCGACAAGATGCGGCGCACGTTTTCGTCCCACGACATGTTCGCGCGCACGAACTCCCGGGCGGCTGCGAGGCGCGGCCCGCTGGTTGCGACGATGTCGGCGAGCTGGACCAGCGTCGAAGCGAGGGTGCCGGGGCTGGAATGGTCGTACAGCGTCACCAGGTCTGCGGAGAACACGCGCGCGATCTCGCCGGTGTGTGGAGCGACGGCGCGACGCTCCATCGCGAGGTATTCGCGCAGCTTCATCGGCGAGTAGTGAAATCCGGCTTCACCGGGGGGCGGCGACACGGCACAAAAGTCCATTGCCTCGAGCAGTTCGGGCATGGCGTCGTGGGGGACCGTTCCGGTGAGGACAACGCCGTCGGCGCCGGATGTTCGCACCCGTTCCTCCACGCGCGGCCGCGCGAGCCCGTCACCGACGAGCAACAGGGCCAGCTCGGGACGCTCTCGCTGGGCCAGCGCGAACTCGCTGATCAGCGTTTCCACCCCGTGAAACGAGCGAAAGCTCCCGGTCCAGCCCACGACGATCCGCTCGGCCAGGCCGAGTCGTTTGCGAGTCTCGTCCCGAGTGCCCCTTGGCTCAAAGAGGTCGGTGTCGACGCCCGCCGGCGTGACCAGCGGGCTTGCTGTCGGCTCGATTCGCTTGACCTGCTCGGCAACTTCGGCGGACGGACAAGCGATGACGTCTGCCTGGCGGAACGCACCACCCTCGACAAAGCTTTCGAGCAGCGGTCCCCACCCGGGGCGCTTCACTCCCCAGCGCTCGGCTTCCCACACCACCGGGGCGTCGACGTGAAGGACAAACGGCAGCGCCGAGCGCCGGGCCGCCACTCGCCCGTTGCGGAAAAAGAGGTTGTGGTACTGCCAGACGAACGCGCACCCCTTTGCGTGCTCGAGCTCGGGGCCCACGTGAAGTGCCTGTAGCGCCCGTCGCACGTCCTTTGCCAGGGTCTTGGCTACCAACGGTACGTAGCGAAACCGCCCGGCCGAGCTCTGCGCTTGCTTCGGTGTTGCGTAGTCGAGGACGTCGTTGGCAGTGAGTGCGCCGGTCGGGCAGTGGATCGTCGGCTCCGCCCCGAGCACGCGTCCGGCCGCCTTGGCAAGGTTCGCGGTGTAGAGCCAGACCGCATTCGGCGCCGAACCCTGTGACCTCGGAAAGGGAAGGTAAAACGACGCCGGCCGCCCCCGAAACCTGTCGGGAGCCTCCGCTTCAATCGCTACGGCCGTGCGCTTCATGGACGCGAAATAGTGTCATGTGTGTCGGGTTTTCGCCGGTTCCTGGTCGGTGGACATGGCATCGGAGCCGGCTTAAGCTGTGCCACCTCAGTGGGCGACGTATCGATCTATCTGTCTTCGCTCAACGGGGTCGCGACGGCCGCGTGGTACGCGGGCCGGTTGGGCGACCGTGGGTGCCAGGCGGTCATCTGCACGCCGAGCCGGCTCGTAGACGACGCGAAACGAGTGCTGCCCGACGATAGGTTAGTGCTGCAACCGGTCGCTCCGTTCACCTCGACGGAGCGGTTTCTCGCCCGAGCCCATGCGACCTTTGCCGACTACGCCTCCGATCTCGTCGTGGGCGACAACCCGGCGAACCTGCGCTACTTCGGGCCTCGCAGCCGGTTCAAGGGGCCGGCCCACCGGGCGATTCGCCGGGCCTGCGGGCGCATCCCGAGCCGGCTCGTGAACCGGGCGGCGGCCCGGGCTTTCAACGGCGCCGCCGCGTGGCGGTTTCCGTCGAAACACGTCCTGGTCATTTCCTTTCCCGAACAACCGCTGCTGCTTTGCGACAGTACCGCCCGGATCGACACGGTCGTCGACAGCTGGGACCACCCGGTGAGAAAGACCAGCGGATACGTCACTCACACCGCCATCGCCTGGAACCGGGACCTCGCTCGAGACTGGCAACGCTATCAGGGCGCCGGCGCCGTTCGCATTGGTCCGGCGCACAAGCTGATGTACGCGTTGTCGGCGGACAGGGACGGCGCTGGCGGCCCGGGCACGACGCTGATGTATCCCATGGTGACATCGCGCTTTGCCGGTGAGTGGTTCGAGGCGGAGCTCCAGGTGGTCGACGCCATCGCAGAGGCGGCGCGAGAGGCCGGCTGGGAGGTGTTGGTCAAGCCAAAGCCGATGACGTCTCGAGACGAACTCGCCGAGGTCGCCGCGCGCCACGACAACGTCTCGTTGGGAACGTTCCTCGACAGCGGAGCCGCCCTCGACTACGTGCTCACCGACGCCTACAACGACGTTCGCTTGCGCGAGCTGGGCGAAGTGGACCTGGTCGTGAACTCCGGGACCACCTTCGGGCTGGACGCGGCGTGCGCGGGCAGGCCGTTGCTTCAGCTCGATCTCTCGCGCCTGGAAGACGCCAGAGCGTTCGCCGACGCCAATCGCAACTACCACATTCAGCATCATCTTTGCCGGGTTGCGGGAACGGCCGGCGCACCGCCGCGCAATCTGCGCGAGCTGGGGGCGCTGGTTAAGCGCGAGCTCGCCCCGGATCGCCGGGCGGCCCATGCGCAGAGCGCGGCCCGGCTCCGGCGCTGGGTCGATCAACCCGCCGGCGAGTTCGAGGCAACGCTGGAGTCGCTGGCGCCGCCTGTGGGTGCCGCCGAGCGGCCCGTTCCGCTGGCGAACAACGAGCTGAAGAACTCGGCGTACTGAGGGCCCACGGTCGTCATGCCAAAGCGGCCCCGACTGTAGGACTGCGCGTCTTCGCCAAGCTGTGCTCGCATGGCGCCGTCGGCCGCGAGCTGGACGATCTTGTCCGCCAGGGCGGCCTCGTCGCCGGCTGGCACGAGCAGACCGGTCTTTTGGTCGACGATGCACTCGTCCATGCCGCCGACCCGCGGGGCAATGGCGGGCTTGCCAAGGGCGGCCGTTTCGATGACAACCGCGGGAATGCCCTCGGTGTCGCTGGATGACACGTACACGTCGGCTGCCTGGATGAAGTCGGGCACGTTGTCGCGGTAACCGAGAAATCGGACCGACTGCGACAGGTTGAGATCCCGGGCCTGGGCTTCCAGCTCGGCTCGGTGGGGGCCGTCGCCCAGGATCCAGCCGACCAGCTCCGGGCGGCTGGTCCGGGCGGTGGCAAGGACTCGCAAAAAGCGGTCGCATCGTTTCTGCGGACCGAGGGCGCCAATGAAAAGAAACACCGGCGCGTCCAGCGGGGTGTCGAGCTCGGCGCGAACGGAAGCCCGGTCTCGCTCGGGACGAAGGTTGTCGAGGTCGACGCCGTTGGGAATGAAGACGGTGGGGCAGCTGGGGCGGTAGAACTCTCGGACCTCGGCGAGCGTCTTTTCGCTTACCCCGATCATTCCGTCCATCCGGTCCATGACCAGCCACTTGTAGGCGGCGGACTTGAGGCGTCCCGACAGCCAGAAGCGCGGGCTGTCGATGTTGCGATAGACGAGCCGCCAGGTGCGCCGCGGCGCGAGGGCCGCCATGGCGGCCCCGTACTTGACGGTGCGCGCACCGTTTACCTGCACGATGTCGGGTCGAAACGCGGAAACCGCTTTCGTGAGGCGCATGAGCAGGCGCGGGTTGGCGCCGGGCAGCCGCTCACTGCGATCGTCGGGGTTTTCGTCCAGGGCTACGTCGCCGTCGCGCAGCGGCAGGCGTTTGTCGCCCTCGTACTCGTACAGATAGAAGGTCGCCACTTCGTGGCCCTGGCTTCGCAGCCAGTCGCTGAGCTGAAGGGCGAAGACCTCGGCGCCGCGGCGCTGAGGTCGCTGAACGAGCTGTGCGATTCGAAGTGGCACGTTGGGGATAGCAAAGCAGATCGAGCCCGGCCGGGGCAAACCCCAGCCGGCGGATCTGTGTCGCGCGCCACGCGCGCCGGCGCTACGCCCCGGGCTTGAGGACGAACGGCATGGCGAAGGTGGCCTCGGTGGGCGCGCCGCCGTCGTCTTTCGGAACGGCAAAGCGCCATTTGAGAGCCAGGCGCTTGATGCAGGCGTCGACCCCCGAGTCGAATCCATCGACCCGGGCCGACACGACGCGACCCAGCTTGCCCACGGTGATCTCGATGTCGACGCGGCCGCCGGACTTGGGATCGACCTTGAGCGCGTCTTCGTGGCAGCGTTTGATGCCCTTGAGGTAGCGCTTGCGGATGGTCGAAGCGACGGCGTTGGGATCGAGGCTGGTGTCGTCGAAGTCGTCGACGCCGCCCACGCTCGTCCGGCTGGCGATCTTGGTCTCGGCCTTGCTGCCGCCAACGCGCCCCTGGTCCTTGGGACCGCCGACGCCACTGCCAGTGCCGGCGCCGATTTCACCCGACTGCGGGCCGCGAACCCCGCCGGCGAGACCGCCGGAACCGCGCGAGGTGACTTTGCCACCGCCCCGCGCGACGTTGCGGAGGCTCTTGTCGAGGTCGGCGGCGGCGTCTTTGCCGCTGATATCGCTGTAGCGGCTGCCCGCGCCACCGGCGCCGCCGGTCAACACGGAGATCGCCGCGCTGCTTTCGATGGCCTCGTCGATCGCCGCGTCCGAGGGCGGTCCACCGCGACCTCCGCCGTCGTCGTCGTTGCCGCGCTTCGGCTTGTCCGGCTTGGGCTTCGGGTCTTTTTCCGGCTCTTCGCTGCCCTGGTCGGTTTCCGTGGTCGCGTCGCCGTCGCCGTCGGTCGTGGTTTCGACCGGGTCCGGTCGTTGCGGAATTTGGAACAGCTCGGCCGTGCGCTCGGGTTCCAGGTTCTGGCTGCGAGAGATGAGCTCGAGCTTGGTTCGAGCGGCGACGTCCCGGTTGAAGAGGTACCAGGCCGAGCCACCGTGAAAGGCGAGGGACAGCAGCAGGATGACGGCAAGGACCGGGTCGATACGGTCCGAGAGGCTGCCTCGAACGCTGGCCGGAAGCTGCGGTCGAGGCTGAATCGGAGGCGCCTTGACGAACTGAAACAGGACCGTTAGCTCGCCCAGCGTGATCTTGCCGCGCGAGCTTTTGCCGAGCTCGAGCTGATAGCCGTTGCCGCTCTTCTTGGCGGGGCCCGCCCGCAGCTGGTCGAAGGTGTAGATGTCGCCGCCGTCCGAAATGCGGCCATCCATCTTCTCGGTGAAGTTGAGGACGTAGTGTTTGTCGGTGCGCTGAAACAGCGGCCACGTGCGCGGCAGGCTCTCGACCGGGACCGAGAACGTGTTCTTTGCCGACTGGCCGATGCTGATCTCGCCGGGCTTGGGACCGCTGCTGAGAATGCGGTCGGTCCAGGACTGTTCGTCCTGGCCCGGGCGCAGCAGCTTTTCTTCGATGATCTTGCCGCCGAGAATGATGCCGATGCGCAGGCTCCGCACGGGGGCGGGGCGACCGCTGCCGCCACCGCTACCGGCGGCGGGTTTGCGTTTGTTGGATCTGGAGGCTGCCATGCGACTTTCCGGGCTGGATCTTACGACCTAAAACGGGGCGGACTCGACGGTCTCGAGAACTTTGGGGATGAACTTCTGCTTGAGGCTCTCCCACTCGTAGTTGATCTGACGCTGCTGTAGCACGTAGATGACCTGGGGCTTGGGCACCTTTCCGCACACCACGAACGCGCGCTCGATGACGAAGATCTTGCGGCCATCGGGGCCGCGCACGGTGCGGAAGTTCTTCTGCTTGCCGGCTTCTCCGTCCTGTTCTTCGTTGCAGCGGTCGTCGCTTTGCGCGGCCGCGGACGAGGGGGCCGCGCCGAGCAGGGCCAAAACAGCGACGGTTCCGATGATGGTGCGCAGTGTCGTCATGGCGGCTCCCTTCACGTTCCCTCGGCTTCCTTCTCGGCAGCCTTTTGGCGCTCTCGTTCTTCGCGCTTTCTGCGCCGCTCTTCGCGCTTTCGCTCGGCTTCGCGGCGTCGCTCCTCGCGCTGAATGAGCTTGTCCGCCACTTCGACCTGCTGATCGACCAGGTCCTGCTTCGCACCGGGCATTCCGCGGTACTGGCGAAAGTAGGTCTTCGCTCGCTGGAGGCGCTCGAGCTCGTCGAGGGGCTGGCCGCCCGCACCCGGGAACTTCTCCGCGTCGAGGTACAGGATGCCGAGGTTGTAGTAGGCGTTGGCGTAGTTCTTGTCGGCGGTGACGGCGCGCTTGTAGGCGGCCTCGGCCTTGACCAGGGCGTCCCCCTCGTTGGCCGACGGCTCGATGGACAGCCCTCGGTAGCCCGAGCCGAGGTTGTTCCACACCTGTGCCCGGTCGTCGGACAGGCGGCTGGTGAGCGTCTCGTACACGCCGACGGCGTCGCGGTAGCGCTTGCGCTCGAGGTACTCGGCGCCGAGGTTGAGCAGGCCGTTTTTGTAGTCGGGGCGGGCCTGCACGGCGCGCTCGAACGAGGCCAGCGCTTCGTCCGGCCGATCGGTCTTCTTGTAGACCAGGCCGTACAGGAAGTGCAGGCGCTCGCTCGACGGGCCCTCGGGGCGCTTGACCGCGATGTCGAGAATGGCCTCGGACTTGTCGTAGAAGCCTTTGTCGTAATAGGCCTGGGCGAGCAAGATCATGCCCGGCACGTAGACCTCGTTCTCCGAGAGCACCTTGCGGGCGGCGGCAATGGCGTCGTCCGGCCGTTTGCCGCGCATGGCGTCGATGCCGTCCTTCATGTGCTGGTCGACCAGCTTCTGCACTTCCGCCGGAGACTTGTCGAGAGTCGGCGGCTCGATCGGCCGCGGCCCCTCCTCGCCGGCGGGGTCGCCTTCGCCGGCGGGGTCGCCTTCCCCGGTGCCGGGCAGGCCGCCCGCGCCGGGCTCGCCCGCGACCGGGCCCTCGCCATCGGGCAGGTCGCCTGCCCCGACGGGATCGACGTCCTCGGGGCGGGTGCCGTCACCGGTGGCCGGTCCGGCGGCCGGGTCGGGCGTGGTCTCGTCCTGTTTGTCCTTGCCGCAACCGGCCGGCCCGAGGGCCAGCGCAGCGGCAAACAACACGGCGGACAGACGCGACATCACAAGGCTACCAACGCGCCGGAGCCGGTCGCGATCTACGGTGGAAAAAGCGCGGCGATTCTCAGGCATTAGAGCTTCTCCGTGGTGCCGATGAGGGGCGGTCGCAGAACCGGGAACTCGTCCGGCGAGACGAAGTCGTGCAGCCTCTCGAGGGCGAGATCGGTCCACTCGTTGCTCACGCCCGCCGCCCGCGCGGTCTGGACGACCTTCTTCCACTGCAGCGCCGCCTGGTCCTGCTTGGGCTGGACCAGCTCTTCGATGCGCGACAGGAACGTATCGAGGATGCCGCGGCTCGGGTATTTCTCGTCGAGGCGCTCGATTTCCTTGGGCACCGGGGCGGTGATAAGCCGCTGGGCCGAGTTGAGCTGAATGTCGCCGATGCGCACCAGGGCGGCCGCGCCGTAGATGGGCGACTCGTACTTGGCCAGGGCCAAAAAGCCTTCCTGAGCCTTCGCGGTCAGCTGGTCGTACTCGTCGAGGGCTTTTTCGACGTTCTTCTGGGTCGATTTTTTGGGCCAGCGGAACGTGAACTTTTCGAAGCGGTTCTGAAAGAACGCCTCGGCGTAGTGAAACTCCATTTCCGCGGCCATCTCCGCCGTGGGCGTGCCGGTTGGCTTGCCCACGGTCTCCCACGCCTTGATGGTTTCGCGTCGCGCTTTGTCGGCGGACTTGGAAACGCCCTTTTCCTCCCACTTTTTGGCGGTGTTGTAGAAGGTGAATACGTAGTCCTGCTCGTTGCCGGGGTCGCGGCCGTAGGTCTTGCGCCAGTCGGCGTACGCTTTTTCCATGCTGCGGACATCGCGCATCGACTCGTACACGCGGGCGATGGCCCACACCGCGCGGTCCTTTTTGCGGCGGTCGGTCTCGAGCTGGTTGTAGCGCCGGTACAGCGAGATCGCGCCGGTGTTGCGCTGGTTGCGCGGGTCCTTGTACACGCGGTCGAGCTCGCGCAGCAGCGCGGCGTTAAACAGCGCGTCGAGGCGAATTTGCTCGAGCGAACGAGCTCCCGGGGGTTGCGGCCGATCTTTCTCGGAGGCGACTTTGACGACGTCGAGGTAGGTATCGACGGCGGCCTGGTAGTCGAACGCCTTTTGCTGCGATACGGCCGTGAGGTACAGAGCCTCGACGTAGTAGGGGCTTTTCCGGAACTCGTCGTCCTTGTTCGTGGTGAACTCCTCGAACAGGAAGATCGCGGTCTTCGGGCGACCCGATCGGTCGTAGGCAATGGCCGAGTTGTACAGGGCGATGGGGCGGTTCGGGTCGTCGTCCGGCGCCGTCTTGTAGAACCGATAGAACTCGATGGCGGCGTCGTCGTAGTTCTGGCCGTTGAACTTCTCTTCGGCCCGCGAAAACTCCATGGACCGGTTTTGCGCCTTGGCCAGCGCAATGGATTCGGTGTCGCCGCACGCGGAGTCGATGAAGCGGTTATTGGTCTCGGTGAACTTTTCGCGCTCGCCGCGCGTTTCGTAGATCACCAGAAGGCCGTCTTTGGCTTCCACCGCCTCACCGCTGCCGCAGAACCGGTCGAGCACGACTTCGAAGCGGCCCACCGCATCGTCGAGGTGAAGGAATCGGTAGGACACCAGCGCCGCCGCCAGGGCCATGATGGGCGCCGTCTTGGGGTCGGCGACGAGCCTTTGATACTCGTCGTAGGCGGCGCGGAGGTCCTGGTATTCCTGCGGGATGTTTTGGGGCGACACGGTCCCCATGGCCTTGAGGGCGTCGGCCGTGGGCACCGGGGGCTCGACGATTTCTCCCGACGCGAGCTTCAGGTCGAGCTGGGCGCGGTGCGCCTGCACGATGGAGAGCGCCGCCGGCAGGTAGTACTTTTCGCCCAGATCGCGGTGGTCGCGCACCCAGCGGTAGTTCTCGATCGATTCGTTGTACTGCTCCGAGAAGAACTGGCTGTCGGCGATGCGGTACGTGAACTCGTAGACGTCGCTGTTGTCGGGGTACGTGTCGAGGTACTGGCGGTACAGCTCGGCCGCCTTGGTGTACAGGGTGACGTAGCGCTCTTTGCCCTCGGCCGTCTGGTCGGCCTGCCAGTCCTTGCGGGCGATCTGCGCAGCTCGGTGGGTGTTCTCGGCGCTGGCGCGCAGGGCCCGCTGTCCGATGCGAGCCTGGTTCTCGATGGCCTCGCGGTTGGTCTCGTTGGCCGAGTACCACTCGCTGCCTTTCGAGTAGAGGGTCGCGAGCTTGGCAGCTTCGTCATCGGCGAGGTCTTTGTCGCCCATGGCCTCGAACGCACTCACGATTTTCTGGTGCGTGACCGGGTTGCGCGGGTCGAGGGGGAACGTGGTGATGGCGAACCGCCAGCTGTCGATGGCCTGCTCGTAGGCCTCGATGATTCGGAACGTATCGCCCAGCTGCTCGAACACGTCGCGCACGTGGGACTCGGATTCGCGACCCTTGTAGAAAGCGGTCGCGCGATCCCAGGCCCGAACCGGGTCGGTCGACTCCTCGACCGACCATGGGTCGGTAAAGGAGATGGCGATGTAAGTGATGGCCTCGTTTCGCAGGTCGAGAGCGTCGCCGCCCTCGGCCACGACTTTGTCCGAGTACACGACCGACTCGTCGAACGCCTCGATGGCTTCGATGAAGTTGTCGTTGCGGTAATAAGACCAGGCCAGCTTGTAGAGGGCCTCGTCGTAGAAGGTGCTCTCTTTGTTGCGGCCGACTTTTTTGTAGGCGGCGATGGCTTCGGGCAAAAAGCCCGGGGCATTGAAGTGAGCGTCGCCGATACCGCGAACCCAGGCCTCCTGGATGAGCGGCTCGACGTCCGTTCGGGCCTCGCAGTCGTCGTATCCGGTAAACGGGGCCTTGTTCTCGAGTCGCGCGCGAATCTCGTCGCGCGTGAGCGGCGGCCGGGCCGGGTCGGTCGCCTTGTATTTGTTGGCGCAGACGAGGGCGAGGTAGGCGTTGAGCGCCTCGGCGTCCTTGCCGCTTTGGGCCAGGTAGTAGCCCAGCAGGTACAGCGTGCCGTCCATCTGCCGGTACTCGGGAAACCGGTCGACGATCTGTCGCCAGAGGGCGACCGACCGCGAGAAATTCGGGCCCTCGGCTAGCAGGTCGGTCTCGGCGCCGTCGCCCCCGTCGGTTCCGTCAGCGGGGTCGGCGGCGGTCGCATCCTCGAAGCCGGCGGCCGCGAGCTGGAACTGTTTTTCGTACTCGTAGTTCGACTCGTCGAGGTACAGGTCGGCAAGCCGGAACATGGCATCCGGCGTGTACTTGGGGTGGTCGGGGTACTTGCGAATGAACGCTTCGAGCCGGGCAATGGCGTCGAGCGCTAGCTGCCGGTTTTCCGCCTCGGTGTTCTTGATCGAGTCCGCGTAGCGCTTGTCGAGCTGCGCCTGAGCGTCGAGGTACTCGCGGTACAGGACTTCGTAGATGCGCTGCTGGTGTGCGAGCGCGGCGTTCGCGTAGGTCTGAAAGTCCTGCTCGAACTCGTCGAGCGCCTCTTGCTCTTCGGGGGTGAGCGCCTGAATCACCGGGGCGCCGCGCTGGTCGATGACCCGCGGCTCGTTGACCGGAGCCGGAGCTGGAGCCGGCTGCTCGGCGGCTGGCGCGTCGCCGTCGCTGGGCGCGCCGCCGTCCCCTGGGGCGGAGCCGGGGGCGTCTTGCGCGCTGGCTGCGCCCGCCCAGAGCAGCGTCGCGGCGACGAGCGCGCGACTCAACTGAGAACGAAATGCCATCAGCCGTCACCTTCCTGGGTTGTCTGCGACTCCTCTTCGAGCCGTTTGCGCTCGTCGAGGATTTCTCGGAACTCGTCGTTGAGCCGCCGCTTGTCCTTGCTCTCTTCGAGGCGCAGGCGCTTGAGGTCCTCTTCGGTGCGCTCTTTGTTGGCCCAGGCGACGTCGGTCGTGCCCACGTCGGCTCGCACCAGCACGTTGTAGAACTTCTTGGTGACGCGACCGAAGGTGCCGCTGAGCACCTCGCCGCCAACGCCCTGGGCCTCGCGCTCGTAGCGGGCCATCTCCTCGCGGTACGTGACGATGCGGCGCTTTTCGTCGCTCACCGCGGTGCGGACCTCGGCGAGCGCCACGTCCACGACCTTCGTAATGCTGGCATCGACGCCGGCGAGCTCGCCCAGCGCCCCTGTGATCCGGCCCGTCAGAGTATCGATCTGCGACAGGCGGGCACTATCGCCGCCGCCCGCCTGGCCGCGAATGCCGTCGGCAAGGGCCTGCTCCTGCTCCATGACGGTGTTGAGGTCTCGCTGCATGCTGAGAGCCTGCTGGGCCTGGGCGTCGCCGACCCCGGCCTGATCGCGAGCGATGGTGATGTCGTGCTGCAGGCTGGTCATGCTTCCCTTGAGCTGCTCGAGCTCGCCGTTGAGCTCGCGCATGGCCTCGCGGTACTGCACGGTTTCTTCGCGCGGGGCACCGCGCCGCTCGGCGTCGAGCAGGTACTTGTCCAGCGCGGCCAGCGTCGCCTCGGTGTTGCCGATGTTGATCGATAGCTGTTGCGACTCGCGGGCCAGCTCGTCGTAGCGCTCGCGCGCCTGGGCAACGCGCTCGCTGTAGCTCAGCTCGGCGCCGGGCAGGGCGGCCAGCCGTCGTCCGATCGCTTCCCGCTCGCGAGCGAGCTGCTCGAGCTCGGCCTTCTGCTGCGGGCTGGCGTACTTCCGCGCGAGGCGGTTTTCCGCGGCGACGAGCTCGCGCCGGTCGCGAAACAGGGCCTCGCGGATTTCGGTGAGTCGCGCCCGCTTCTCGGCGAGGGACGGAAAGATGTTCACGCTCGAGCCGGAGTTCATGGCGGCCTCGAGGCGCTCGACGTTGGCGGTCGCCTCGGCGAGGTCGCGCTCGATGGAAATCAGGTCCTGGTCGAGATCGACCACCCGTTCGACCTCGGGGTCTTCGCGCAGCCACGCAACGGCCTCGTCGGGCAACCGCACAGCGACGTCGAAGGCGTCTTCGTTGCGGCCGGTGATCTGGTTGACGAACGTGCGCGGATCCGGGCGCTCGGCGATGATCGCCTCGAGGTCGCGCAGGGGCTGCTCGTAGCGGTCGCGGGTGTCTTCGAACACGTTCATGGCCCGCGCGTATTGCTCGGCGGGATTGCCCTGGCCGTTTTCCTCGAAGCGCTGCGCTTTGCGAATGCGAAGGTTGCCCTCGAGCACCCGCACGTCGGGAAGCTTCGCCGAGCTGGCGTTGGCGAGGGCGAGCAGCTCCAGGGCCCGCAGCGCCTGCTCGAATTTTTGGGCGCTTACGTAGACCCACGCGATCTCGTAGAGCGCGTCGTCGAAAAGGTCGGACTTGCGCGAGATCGCCAGGTACTGGTCGAGGGCTTCGGTGGCCTGGTCGCGCTCGTAGAAGATGCGGCCCAGCGCCATGTGCGTGAGCTCGATGACCCGGTCGTCGGATTCGGCCTTGGGCGGGGTTCGCAAAAGAGACTGGTAGGTCGTGGCCGCGTCGCCGAGGTCGCCCTGGGCGAGCTGAGCGGCCCCGGTGAAGTACTGGGCGCGAATCGAGTAGTCGGTGCCGCGGGGAACTTCGGCAAACGAGGCGATGGCGGGTTGAAACTCGCCCTTGAAGTACAGGTAGCGGCCGCGCACGTACGGCACCGACGACTCGAGCTCGCTTTTGGGTACCTGGTCGAGCTTGGCGAGATACTGCTCGACCTCGCTGCCCTCGATTTTGAGCGAAAGCTCGACCAGACGCTCGAGCGAGCGCTGGTAGAACTTGCTGCGAGAGCCGATGTCGTCGACTAGCTTGGTGAAGTAGTTCTGCGCGCCGATGTAGTCGCGCTTTTGAAAGAGCGACTCGGCCAGGTAGTAGACCGACTCGTCGTACGACCGGGAGCCCGGACCCTTTTCGACGAGGTCGTAGAGCAGGATGGCGGCGTCGTCGTAGTTGCCGATGCCGAACGCCACCTGGGCCGCGATGAGACGGCGCTCGCTGATGTCGCTGCGGTCGCGGCCAAGCTGCTGCGGAGCGCGGATCTGCTGGCCGATCTGGCGAATCTCGGCCTGGTGGGCGAGCAGGTCCCGCCCCATCTTGTCCATGTCCTGGGCGTTGGCGTCGGCGCCGGACAAAGTGCCGACGGCCGCGATCGCAAGGCCCGCTGCGACGAGCCGACCTCGAGCGCTAAAGAACGGTAGGCGACCCATCGGCTACTTCTTCTCGGCGTTCTGAGTTTCGCTGTAGTCGCCGGAGCTCACCCGGAAATCGACGGCCGGCCGATCGCGCAACTGGGTGGTCGCACCGCCTTTTTCGTAGCCCACGACGTCGACCCGGGTGGCCTTGCCCTCCACAGCCGTGAAGGTGTGGCTGGAGCGGACCGTGTACTTGTATTTCTTGAGGTACTTGAACGGACCGAAGCCGCTGCCGCGGTACACCATGAGCACGCTCAAGGTGTGCTGGCCCGGCGATAGCGGCCCGCTGATAATGTCGATCTCTTCGGCGTCGTCGAGCTTGCCCGTCTCGTCGGCGCGCGAGTAGACCTGCGTGCCGTCGATGGCGTAGACCAGCTTTACCAGTCGGAACGCTCGGCCCATTTTGTTTTTGTGCACGACGGTGGCGCGGGCACCGACGCCGCCGCCCAGGACCGCCTCCTTGAGCATTCCAACGCGCGCCTTCGAGCGCCAGGCGCGCTCTTTGAGCGACTGGACTTTCTGCTCGAGGCGCCGCAGGCGGACGTTGACGGGGACGTCGCCTTCGGCGGCCGGTGGCTCGGCCGCCGGCGGACTATCGGCATCCGGCGCTGCGCCCTCCGGTGTTCCCTCGGCGGGATTTTCGGCGGGCGGATCGCCGCTGGCGCCGTCGTCTTGGGCGACGGCGACCCCCGGCAGCCCGAACGAAAGAAGGCAAACGGCGAGCGTCGCGGCTGCCATCGGCAGCGCGGCACCCAGACGACGGGCAGGTCGGGACGAGCGCATGAATTCTTCCCCCACTATCACGTGGCGCGGGTCCTGGACGGCATGAACCGGCGCGCGAAAAATCCCAGTGAGATCTATAACATCGGCCCCTTGCCTGGGGCAAGGAGACGGCGGCCGCGGCGCGGTCTGGATCACGATCGCGCCGGCAGTTTGGTTCGCTATCGGTCCGGGTGCACGCGCCGCCAAAGGGCCTCGAGCACATCCTTGACGCCGGCGCCGGTGGCGGCCGACATGACCCGCAGCTCCACACCCCGGTCCGCGAAGGCGCGCCGCAGGTCGTCCGTCGCAGCCTGAGTCTCGGTCAGGTCGCCCTTGTTGAGGACGACCACCTGCGGCTTGTCCATCATTTCAGGGGCGTAGCGCTCGAGCTCGCCGTTGAGCGTATCGAAGTCCGAGATGGGATCGCGATCCGGCTCGGTGGTTTCTGACCACTCCAGGATGTGCAGCAGCACCCGGGTCCGCTCGACGTGGCGCAAAAACTGGTGGCCGAGCCCGGCACCCTCGGCGGCGCCCTCGATGAGACCGGGTATGTCGGCGATCACGAAACTTCGCTCGTCCGACAGCGGGACGACACCGAGGTTGGGCACCAGGGTGGTGAAGGGGTAGTCGGCAATCTTGGGCCGGGCCCGACTGACCCGGCTGATGAACGTCGACTTGCCGACGTTGGGAAACCCCAGAAGGCCGACGTCGGCCAGCAACTTGAGCTCCAGACGCAGGTCGCGCTCTTCGCCGGGAGTGCCGGGAGTGGCCTTGCGCGGAGTCTGGTTGATCGACGACTTGAAGTGAATGTTGCCCAGGCCACCCGTGCCCCCCTGGGCGGCGACGAAGCGGGCGCCGTCTTCGGCCAGGTCGGCCAGCAGACTGTCGGTGGCGGTGTCGTACACCACGGTCCCCACCGGGACCCGAAGCTCCAGGTCCTCGCCGCCTTTGCCGTACTGGTCCTTGTTGCGGCCGTCTTCGCCGCGCTGCGCCTTGTAGTGGCGCTTGTATCGGAAGTCGAGCAGGGTCGAAAGCTGGACGTCGGCGACCAGCACGACGCTGCCCCCGTTGCCGCCGTCGCCGCCTGACGGCCCGCCGCGCGGGACGTGGGCCTCACGGCGAAACGCGATGCAGCCGTTGCCGCCGTCGCCGGCCTTTACGTGCACCTTGGCTACGTCGATGAAGTGCATGGTCGCCTCGTTCGCAGAGCCAGTCTCGGAACGCAAAAAAAGAGGGCATACGCCCTCTTTCTCCGCGAAAGCCGTTAAGAGCTGGCCCGCCGGGGGCTAGCTGGCGTCGGCGGCAGGCTCGGCTGCCGGGGCGGTCTCGACCGCGGGCGCAGCGGCGTCGGCCTCGATCGGGTACACCGAGACCTGCTTTTTGTCTTTGCCCTTGCGCTCGAACTTCACGACCCCGTCGACCAGCGAGAACAGCGTCCAGTCCTTGCCGGTGCCGACGTTGATGCCCGGGTAGATTTTGGTGCCAAGCTGGCGGACCAAAATGTTGCCCGCGCGCACCTGCTCGCCGCCGAAGCGCTTGACGCCGCGACGCTGGCCATTGGAGTCGCGGCCGTTCTTGGTAGAACCCTGACCTTTTTTGTGAGCCATGACTTACTCCTTAGGAAGGCGCGACGACCGAGTTGATCTTCACGGCAGTGAAGGACTGCCGGTGGCCGTTCTTGCGACGGTAGTTCTTGCGGCGCTTGAACTTGTAGACGATGAGCTTGTCGCCGCGGCCCTGGTGGACGATTTCGCCCTCGACCTTGGCGCCCTCGACGACCGGGCGGCCCACGGCAACGGCCTCGTCGCCGGACACCAGAAGGATCCGGTCGAACGACACCGAGTCGCCTTTTTCACCAGGAAGCTTCTCGACGTAAACCGTCTCGCCTTCCTGTACTTTGTACTGTTTACCGCCAGTCTCGATTACCGCGTACATGTCTAGCTCCGCTTTCGTAGCGTTAAGAGATCGCGGAGTTTATGGATCTTTTGGTCGGCGTCAAGCGCTAGGCTGCGGCACGAGGCGATTCCCGATCGGGATTCAATGAAATCGGCGGGTTGAGGTCAGAAAAGCTCGAGGTCGCCGAGGCTGCACCACCAGCTGCGCCAGTCGGCCGGGTCGAGGGCGAGATGCCTGGAACCGCGAAGTTTTCGCACCGTGAAGTGAGGGCCCAGGTTGGGCACCGGGAGAAATCCGGCCATGCCCAGGGCCGCGGCGGTGTGGGAGCGCGCCGGGGCCAGGGCCGCGGCGTAGTCGGCCCGAATCCCGGCCGCCATCCGCGACAGCAGCAAGGTGCCCAGGGCGGCGCCGCGGGCCGACGGTGTCACCAGGACCTCGGCGAGGGTCAACTCGCGCCGGCCGCCCCGGGCCCGCTGGCGGAAAACGACGGCGGCGCCGGAACCGCCGCGAAACAGCCACCGGGCGCCGTAGGCAAATCCAGGGATGTCCCGATACCGCCAGGCCAGGTAGCCGGGCGTGCGATGGGTGTGCAGCCGCCGGTCGCCTCGTCGGGCAAACCCGGCCTCGATGGCGTCCAGCAGGGCGGGCAGCTCCGGCTGCTCGAGAAGTTCCGCTATCGAGCCATCCCGGGCGGCGCCGGTGTCGGCATTTACGTCCGTTCGCGGCCGCGCCATGCCCAGGGGATTCATCGGTCTCATCCATACCGCCGGTCGCGCGACATCGACCCAGCCCATCTTCAAGTAGCCCGGGCGCGACTTCTCGTTGGGCGTGTTGAAGACGAAGGCGGCGCCGCGCTGGTCGACCACATCGAGCAGCGAGCGCGTGAGCCGCTTGAAGAGGCCCTGGCCGCGCCATTCGGGGTGGGTCACCGTGTCGACCGCGCGCACCGCCGGCACCACGAGCGTTCCCGAGCGCCAGGTCCACCGCATAAAGGCGCGCAGGCCGGTTAGCGTGCCGCGCTCCTCGGCTACTAGCACCGGCGATCGGCCGTGCGGGTTGTCTTCGTGCTTCCAGTTCCAAAACGCTTCGGTTCTGGGGATCGAGCCCTCGCCCAGGCCGAGCGCCATGAGCTCGAGGATGTGCGGCAGCTCGGTCGACGTCGTCGTTCGCTCGGGCATTCGGGTCCTTTCTCGGCGAGCCTACGCGCCGGCGCGCCGGTCGTTCACGCGCCGGTCGTTCACGCGCTGGCCGTTCACGCGCCGGCCCAGGCGACGTTTTCGCGCGAGCGGTCTCGAAGCTCGGCGCATCGGCTCGGAATCAGCGCGCGCAGCGCCTCGGCTTCGTCCTCGGCGCGATCCACCGCCGCGCAGGCGTCGCGTTCCCAGCCCGGCGCGGTCTGCGTAACCGGCAGCGGATAGCCAAACGTTCCGAAGATGTCGGTCGTTTTGCCGACGTTGCCTTCGACGGGAACCACCGGCACCCCCGCGAGCATGGCGAACACGGCGGTGTGCAGGCGATTGCTCACCACCAGGTCGAAGTCTGCCAGAGAGTCGATGTACCGACCGTAGTTCGAGATCGGTGGCTCGATGGTCAGGGCGACCCGTTCGCGCAGCTGCTGGGCGATCTCGAGGTCGTACCAGGGGTCGTTCGACACGAAGGAAACGCGATACCCGCGGCTCGCGAGATGCGCCGCGACGGCGGTCCAGCCGTCCAGGTCCGCTCCGAAAACCCCGTTGACGGCGATGGCCGCCCGGCGGGTCGGGGTCGCGCGCGCCGCTCGGGGAACTGCCGCGTGAAAGGCGGTGTCGGGCGCCAGGCCGACCATGGACTCGTCGATGCCGGACTCGATGAGCAATCGCCGACTCGCATTGCCGCGCACGACGATGCGCCGGGCGCGGCGGTACACGTGCACGAGAATCGCGAGCAGCCGGGGGTCGCGAACCTCAACGCTCTGGTTGACGGGAAACAGGGGCTTTCCCATGTTGGCGACCGCACCGAGCTCGAGCAGCTGCCGCAGCAGCACGGGCTGGTCGACGACTTCACCCGCGCCGCTGTAGGCGACTGCGTCGACCGACTCCAAAATTGCCAGCCGGCGAAAGTACGGGGCGCTCGCCGGACGGGGCCACGCACGCCCGGACGACAACTTGCTCGCGAGCAGTCGTCCGCGCGTCCGCAGGTCTCGTTTTCCGGGGACGAGGACGCGGGGCTCGCGAGGGCTCGCGGTCGGCAGGTGGCGAGCTACTTGCGCCCACGGTCTATGCAGCCGGTAGGCCCGCAGCAAGGCGTCGACCTGGTCGTCGAACCAGGCGACGGCTCGATCCGGCGCGTCCGGAAGCTCGTCCAGCGAGCGAAAGCGCTCGAGCCCCCGCGGGCGGCCCAACACGAGCGTTTGCCACTGCGGTGAGTGGTCGTCGCTCATCCGGATCAGCTCGGACGAAAGGGCTTCGTTGCCCAGGTTCGTCGTTTCGAGCTTCGTAATGAGGGCAATGGTTCGAGGTGATGCGCCAGTCATGCTCGGGTCTGGTTGATGATCTCGGAATACAGCTCGTCGTGTTGTCGCGCGATCTTGTCGATGCTGAAGTCGCGGTGAGCGCGCCGACGGGCCTCGGCCGACAGGGCGCGCGCGCGCCGCGGATCGGCAAGGATGTCGCGCAAACTGTCGGTCGCTTTGCCGACGTCCTCAGGCGCCACCAGCAGCCCCGTGCCGGCGTGCTCGAGGCACTCGCGAACCGACGGGATGTCGGATGCGACGACGGGGGTGCCGCTCATCATGGCCTCGAGAATCGCGCCCGGCATGCCCTCGCGGACGCTCAACAGACAGAAGGCGTCGGCCGCGCGCAGCAGGGTCGGCACGTCTGCGCGGTCGCCGAGCAAGTGCACGTAGGAGGATATGCCGAGTTCCTGGGACAGCCGCTCGATAGACGAGCGCAGGGGGCCGTCACCGGCGATCAGCAAGTGCGGAGTAACGCCCTGGCGATGCAGGCCGGCCACCGCGCGGACGACGTTGGCGTGTCCCTTGTCGGGGACGAGGCGGCCGACGGAGAGTATGGCCTGACCGTCGTCGGGCAGCCCCAGGGCTCGGCGCGCCTCGGCAGCACTGCGCCCGTTTGATTCGAAGGCCGCTGGATCGCGCCCCCGTGGAATGACGTGGACCCGCTGGCTCGCGAGCCGCAGATCCCGTGAAATGGCTGCCTTGACCGAGCCGCTGTTCGCCAGCACCGCGGTGGCAAGTCCCTGGGTGAGGGTGTCGATGCTGCGAACTGCCCGGACCTTGAGGCGCTGCGACCGGTTCAGGACTCCCATGCGGGCTGCGCCGTAGTCGTCGTTGACGAACGACTCGAGCACCGGCACGCGAAGTGTCCGGCCCACCAGTCGACAGCTCAGTCGCGAGTTGAACAGCGTGCCGTGCAGCAGGGCTGGCGACACCTCTTTCACGACCCCGGCCAGGCCGCGGTACATGGACCAGAAGTCGGTGCGAGATTCGACGTCGAGCGAGTAGACGCGGATTCCGGCGCGCCGAAAGTCGCCCGCGAGCCGGTTGCCGGGATGGAGGTGGCAGATCACGGGGCGGGTGCGGCGAAGCCGGCGCGCAATCTCGAGGGTACTGACCTCGGCGCCGCCCGTCGCGAGGGTGTCGAGTACGAACAGCACCCGTGGGGCACTCGTTCGAGGCTCGGCCACCGGCTGTCGCTCGACCCCGTTCACGAATGGGCAGGGCGTTTCGTTGCCGTGACGAGAAGCGTTCGCCAGGCGAGGCGTTTGGGGAGCAGGCGGCGAACGCTTCCCGCGAGTGCGCGGCGAACGGCGCCGGGCGTCGAGTGCGGCACGTAGTCGACGTGATCGACTTCGAACCCGCGCCGGGCCAGGAGCGTGGCCAGGGTGTCTTCGCAAAACCAGCAGGTGTGCTCGTGATGAACCTTCACAGAAAAGCCGAAGCGATACACGAAGTTGGACACACAGAATGCGTTGGGCGTGGTGAGCACGAGGTGACCGTTGTCCTCGAGATGCCGGTACGCCGACTCCAAAAAGCCGTCGAAGTTCGACAGATGCTCGATGAGCTCGCCGGCAAACACCACGTCGAAGCGCTCGCCCAGGTCGACCTTGGACGCGTCGGCGACGCGGACGTCGTACCCGCGAGAGCGGGCCGCGGCGACACCGGTCTCATCGATGTCGATGCCCACGGCGCGGGCGGCCACCGAGGCGATCCGCGCGTGCAGCCAGTCTTCGCGCTTGTGTCCCGACGCCGCTCCCACGTCGAGGACGCGTTTTCCGCGCATCCAGCCCTCGATAGCGTTGAAGCGGTCGTCGTAGGTGCTCGCGGTCCAGGATGGCTGCAGCGGGTGTGGTTTCTTGGTGGTGTTGGGCGTCGTCATGGGAGCCTTGCGGTGGCGCCGATACGAGTCACAGACCCCGCCCGGCCCGGCGAGTATAGTGCCTCGGTGTGCGCAAGGGGTTGCCGTTGCCAGGGAGTTGCGCAACCGTAAGCGGGCGCCCGGCGCTGCGGGGGGCGCTCGCTCCAAATGTTCGAAACAGCACGTAAGGTCTGGCAACTGCTCTCCGGGCCCCAGCGTCGTCACTTGCTGCTGCTCACGCCCGCGGTGGTCGCTGCCGGCGTCGTCCAAACGGCCAGCATTGGTGGCGTTCTGCTGTTTCTGTCGCTCTTGTCGGACCCGGGATCCGCCGTCGAGTCGCCGGTCCTTTCGTGGCTGAGCGACTTTTTGGGAACCGAGACCGAGCGAGGTTTTCTCGCCGCGACCGGCGGAATCACCCTCGGCCTGATCCTGCTGGGCAATGCGTTTGCCGGCACGGTCTCCTGGGCCTTGCTGCGCTTCGCGTGGATGACGAACCACACCCTGTCCCACGGCCTGCTAGGCGCCTACGTCGGCCGCCCTTTTTCCTTTTTTCTCGAGCGCAACAGCTCGGAACTCACCAAGTCGGTTCTCTCCGAGGTTCAGGAGGTTGCGAACCGCGTCGTCGTGGGCGGCATTCAGATGCTGTCGCGAATCACGATCGCGTTCTTTACCGTCGGGCTACTTTTGTTCATCGATCCGATCGTCGCCGTGCTGGCTGCCGCCATGGTGGGCGGGCTCTACGGCGGTGTGTACTGGGTCACGCGTCGGTTCATTCTCCGGCTTGGCCGCCGGGCGGTGGCGGCCAACAAACGGCGCTTCCAGCTCGCCACCGAGATCTTCGGAAGCGTCAAGGAACTCAAGATTCTCGGGCTCGAGCACGAAGCGCTGCGCCGCTTCGAGGAGCCCTCGTACGAGTACTCGGCAAACCTGACCAAGCAGGCGGTTCTTTCGCAGGTGCCGCGCTTCGGTCTGGAGACCGTGGCCTTCGCGAGCATCTTGCTCATGGTGCTGTACCTGCTCGGAACCGGCCGCAACTTCGTCGACGCGCTGCCGCTGCTGGGAGCGTACGGATTCGCCGCGATCCGGTTGCTTCCGGCGATGCAGGCCGTCTTCCTGGCGGTTGCGGGCATGCGGTTCGCAACGGCGGCGCTGGACAACATTTCTCGCGGCATGAGCGAAGCCGCACCGCCGCCTCCCGCCGTCGAGGGGCCTCCGATTGACGTGACCGACTGCATCGAGCTGCGCACGGTGTCGCTTACGTACCCGGGCGCCGACGAGCCGGCGCTGTCGGACGTGAGTTTCGAGATTCAGGCGGGGGAGTGGGTCGCCTTCGTCGGCCCCAGCGGCTCGGGCAAGAGCACCCTCGCCGACGTGATTCTCGGGGTCCAGTCGCCTTCGGTCGGCGCGTTTCTGGTGGACGGCCAGGCCATTGACCAGGTCAACGCGCGCCGCTGGCAGCGATCGATTGGCTACGTGCCCCAGGATATCTACCTGTTCGACGACACCTTGTTGAGCAACATCGCCCTGGGCGTCGCGGATTCCGACATCGACAAGGATGCCGTCTATCGGGCCGCTCACATCGCGCAGATTCACGAGTTCATTCTCGGGCTTCCCGAAGGCTACGAGACTCGCGTGGGCGAGCGCGGCGTGCGGCTTAGCGGCGGGCAACGCCAGCGTATCGGGATCGCGCGGGCGCTGTACCGGCACCCCTCGGTGCTGATTCTCGACGAGGCGACCAGCGCGCTCGATACCGTGACCGAGGCTCGCTTCTTTGCCGCTTTGGCCGAGGCTCACACCAACCAGACCATCATCAGCATCGCTCACCGAATGAGCACCACCAAGGATTGCGACCGCGTGTTCGTGTTTCGGGCCGGGTGCCTGGAAGCGAGCGGAACCCACGAGAGCCTGCGCGCCTCGTCCGCGCTGTTTGCGGAGCTGAGCGGATGACGCGGCCCGGGCCCCAACGGGTGCTCGTGGTCGGCCACGGCAGCATCGCCCGGAAGCACCTGACCGTGCTGGAGCGGCTTCTGCCCGACGCCGCAAAAGCGATCTGGATGCCGCACCGCCCGCCCGCGGCCGGCGAACCGGCGTTTGTCAGGTCACTCGACGAGGTCGACGCCTTTGCCCCGGACATCGCGGTGATCGCGTCGCCGGCCAGCGAGCACGTCGCGCAGGCGCGGGAGCTTTTGCGGCGCGGCGTCGGCGTGGTGATCGAAAAACCTCTTTCGGACCGACCCGACGACGCGCTCGCTCTCGCCCGAGAGGCCGACTCGTCCACCGGGATCGCAATGGTTGCCTACCCGATGCGCTTTTACGCGCCCGTCGAGTCTCTTCGGCGCGCGGTGGCCGACGGGGGCGTCGGCGTCGTCGAGTCGCTGCACCTGCGCTCGACCAGCTACCTGCCGGATTGGCGGCCCGGCGTGGACTTCCGCAGGACCGCCAGCGCCCGCCGCGAGCTGGGCGGCGGCGCGTTGCGCGAGGTCAGTCACGAACTCGACCTGCTCGTTTGGATCGCCGGCATGCCCCGGGCCGTTGCGAGCGACCTGGCGCAAAGCCCTGGCCTCGGCCTCGACGTGGAGACCTCGGTGCGCCTGCTGGCTCGATACGACGCCGGTACGCGCGCCTCGGTGCATCTCGACATTGCGGATCGCGCGCTGTCGCGGGAGGTGCGCGTCGTTGGCAGCGACGCCACGCTGGTTTGGTCCCTCGCGGATCACGCCGTCAGGCGCTACGACGCCACCGGCGCGGTCGTGGTTTACCAGGGCTCGGATGCGGACTGGGGCGCGATGTACGAAAACGAGATCGCCTACTTCTTGGACTGCTATGCCCGTGGAACATCGCCGGAACCCGGCATCGACGACGGAGTGCGCGTCATGAAGATCATCGGCGCCGCGCAAAGATCGGCAACGTCGGGCAACTGGGAGCAACCATGAGTGTCGCGGGCTTCGTCTTCGCGCGGGGGGGCTCTAAGGGAGTCCCGAACAAGAACCTTCGCAAGCTCGGCGGCGAAAGCCTGGTGGCGCGGGCGGTCCGGCACGCGCGGTGCGCGGCTTCCCTCGGCTTCGTTGGCATCTCGACGGACTCGGCGGAGATTGCGGCCGAGGCACGCGACGCGGGAGCCCGGGTCCCGTTCATGCGTCCCGCTGAGCTCGCGGCCGACACGTCGGCAGAGATCGATGCCTGGCGCCACGCGATCGAGCACCTTCGCCACGACGGCCACCGCGTCGACGTTCTCGTGTCGGTGCCGCCGACCGCGCCACTGCGCGACCCCGCCCGGATCGACGCGGTGGTCGCGAGGCTTCGCGAGTCGTCCGCCGACGTGGTCGTGTGTGGATTTCGCTCGTCGCGCAATCCCTACTTCAACATGGTCGAGCTAGACGATCGCGGTTTGGCTTCGGTATCGAAGCCCACGCCTACCTCCATCTCGCGAAGGCAGGACGCACCGGCGGTGTACTCGTTGACGACGGTGGCGTACGCGGCGCGCGCCGACTACGTCCTGGAGACGCCGCGGCTCCTCGACGGCGACGTGGCGCTGGTCGAAGTCTCCGAGGTCGAGGCCGTCGATGTCGACACGGAGCTGGACCTCAGTCTGGCGGAGTTCTTGCTTTCGAAAGGCATAGGCGAATGACGGACGGGCCGTTCCGACTCGACGGGCGCACTGCGCTGATCACCGGGGGCGCCGGCCACGTCGGCCGAGAAATCGCCGACGCGCTCGCCGAACGAGGCGCCGCCGTCCGGCTGGTCGACCTGGAAACCAGTCGCGTCGCTGCCGTCGCCGGCGAGCTGGCCGACGCCCGCGGAGCCGACGTGACGGCGGTCGTTTGCAATCTCGAGAGCGAGTCCGAGCGGGCGACGCTCGTCGAGCGGGTGGTCGAAGACGAAGCACTGGACATCCTGGTACACACCGCGGCCCTGGTGGGAACGACTCCGCTTCCGGGGTGGTGCGTGCCCTTCGAGCAGCAGTCGCTCGACACGTGGCGTCGCGCTTTCGAAGTCAATCTGACCGCCTGCTTCGATCTGTGTTCACGGCTCGCGCCCCTGCTTCGCCAAAGCGGCCACGGGAGCATCGTTACCATCGGCTCCATCTACGGCGAGTTCGCCCCCGATATGCGGCTGTACGACGGCGCGCCGCAGATGGGGAATCCGGCGGCCTACGGCGCCAGCAAAGCTGGACTCATTCAGCTAACGAAGTACATGAGCACGGTGTTGGCACCGGACGTTCGCTGCAACGCGCTCGCGCTGGGCGGCCTGTCGCGGGGGCAGCCCGAGAGCTTCGTGCGCGCGTACGAGGCTCGGGTTCCCCTGGGGCGAATGGGAACGGAGGGCGATATCCGTGGCCCCACTCTGTTTTTGGCCAGCGACATGTCGGCCTACGTCACCGGACAGACCCTATTCGTCGATGGCGGTTTCGGCGTCTGGTGAACTGCTCTGGTCGGAGCCGAGATCGACGAAGCGCTTGCGCAGCAGGCTTTGCGGATCGGTGCGCTCGATCTGATTGACGATGGTTCGCGACGCGCTCGCCCGTGAATAGGGGTTTTCGCCGGTCAGGGATTGGCGAAACCGCGCGCCCAGCGCTCGCTGCAAGGCGGACGAGATCGCGGGCTTCGTTGGGACGCAGTCGATGACGTTGGTTCCGCGCACTCGCCCGGCCTGACGGCTGCCGATGTTGACGACGGGCAGGCGAAACGACGGCGCCTCGAGCAGGCCGGCCGACGAGTTTCCAATCATGGCCGACGCGTGGCTCATGGCGCTCCAAAAGCCCTCGACGCCGAGGGACTCGAACGCTCGACAGTGGCGGCGCTCGGCGACGAACCCCTCGATCGCCGAGCGGATGACGCGCCCGTAGGTGTCCGGGTTGGGCATCGTGAACACGGAGGGCACATCGGTCTCGGCCAGGGCATCGAGCAGGGCGCCGATGTGCTTGTCGGTGTGTTCGTACTCGAGGGTCACCGGGTGGAAGGTTGCCAGAACGAAGCCCTCGGGCCAGGCCCAGCCGGTCTGGCGGCTGAGCTCGGCGACGGTGAGCGGGCGAAAGCTTCGAAGCCTGTCGAGCGCCGGCGCGCCGCTGACGATCACCCGATCGGGATGCTCGCCCAGCTGGATCACTCGCTGCCGGTACTGCTCGGTGCTCGTAAAGTGCAGGTGCGAGAGCTTCGTGATCGAGTGCCGCAGGGCATCGTCGATCGCGCCGTAGGTGACTTCACCCCCGTGAATGTGGGCAATCGGGATCTTGAAGGGCAGGGCGGCGAGGGCCGCCGACGCCATCTCGAAGCGGTCGCCCAGGACGATGAGCAGGTCGGGCGCGGCGCGGCGAAAGTGGGCCGAGAAGCCGAGCACTCCGCGCGCCATGGCGTCGGCAATGTCGCCAGGCTCGTCGTCGTCGCCCAGCATCTCGACGCGAGCGTCGATGCGATACCCGTCGGCCTCGATCTGGGTGACCGTGCGGCCGAAGGCGTCCGACAGGTGGCCACCGCCGACGAGCAATCCGACGTCGAGCTCGCGGCTGTCGGCCAGCTCTTCGAGCAGCGGCTTGTAAATCCCGTAGTCGGATCGGCCGACGGTGACGACGGCGACCTTCATCATTCGATTGCCGACAGCGACACGCGCTCGCCGGCCTCCACCGCGCGGGTCAGGCGATGGCCGGCAAGCTGCCCGCGCATTCGCGGCCGCAGGCCGGTTTCGGGACGCCGCGCGACCATGTCTGCCGCCTCGAGTACGTGCCCTTGCGGCAGGTCGCGCGCAAACACCAGGCCGCGTCGCGCGACCGCGGCGGTTTCGCTCTCGGCGGCGCGCGGGCGTTTGCGACCGTCGCCGAGCGCCGCTTCGACCGAGCGTACGGCCCGCACCATGGCGGCGAGTTCGTCGGGCTCGAGGGACGCCTTGTGATCCGGGCCGGGGAGGTCCCGGGACAGGGTGACGTGTTTTTCGAGGACCTGCGCACCGCGGGCAACCGCGGCGATCGCGATGGCGGTGCCCATGGAGTGGTCCGAGTAGCCGACCGGAAGGCCAAAGGAGGTTCGCAGCGTGTCCATGGCGCGCAGGTTGATGTCCTCGTCGTTGGCCGGGTAGGAACTCACGCAGTGCAGCAGGGTGAGCCGCGGAACGCAAAAGCGCGCGAGCGCCTCGACGGCTTCGGCCACTTCCGACAGCTGGGCCATTCCGGTGGACACGATCATGGGTCGGCCGAGCGCGGCAATGTGTTCGAGCAGGGGCAGGTTGGTCAGGTCGCCCGAGCCGACCTTGAACATCTCGACGCCCAGAGAGTGCAAAAAGTCGGCGTCTTCCTCGCCGAAAGGCGTCGACAGAAACAGGATGCCGCGGCCCTGAGCGTGGCGCATGAGCTCCTGGTGGGCCTCGCGCGATAGCTCCAGACGCTCGAGCATGGCCCGCTGGGATTCTTCGATGCCGGTGTTTGCGGTCTGGTACGCGGCTTGTTTTGCCGTTGCATCGACCAGGGCGCTGGCGCGAAACGTCTGGAACTTGACGGCGTCGGCGCCCGCGTCGGCGGCGACGTCGATGAGCTGCCGGGCCTTGTCGAGGTCGCCGTTGTGGTTGACGCCGGCCTCGGCGATGACGAAACAACCTTGCGATGCGCGGTCCACGGGCGCCTCAGGTGGTGTATTCGCCGGGCCGGTAGGACGAGAGGTTCTTTTCGAGCCAGGTCACCGTCTCGGCCAGCCCCTCCTCGAGGGTCTTGCGGGGCTCCCAACCGAGCAGCTCGCGCGCCTTTGCCGGCGTGGCGATGAGCCGTTCGACTTCGCTTTTGTCGGGGCGCAGGCGAATCGACTCGGACTCGATGGTGATGGTCTTGCCCATGACCCCGGCGATGGCGTGGGCCAGGTCGCCGATCGAAATCTCGCGCTCGGTGCCGAGCTGGATCTCCTGGCCGACCGCAGCCTGAGGGGCCTTGCCCGCCGCGATGAACCCGTCCACGGTGTTGGTGACGTAGTTGAGGTCGCGAGTCGGGTGCACGTTGCCGAGCTTGACGACGTCGCCGACCAGGCACTGGCTGATGATCGTGGGAATGACCGCCCGGGCCGACTGTCGAGGGCCGAAGGTGTTGAACGGCCGCAGCGTGACCACCTGGGCGTCGAAGCTGCGGACGAAGCTTTCGACCAGCTTGTCCGCGGCGATCTTGCTGGCCGCGTAGGGCGACTGCGCCTGCAGCGGGTGCTCTTCGTCGATGGGCGCGTAGCGCGCCGTGCCGTACACCTCGCTGGTCGACGTGTGTACGACCCGCTCGGTGCCGAGCTCGAGGGCAACCTGCAGCACGTTGAGCGTGCCGCCGGCGTTGGTCCGCAGGTACGACTCGACCGCGCGGTAGGAGTAGGGGATGGCGATGAGAGCGGCGAGATGGAACACGTGGCTCGTGCCCTTCATCGCGTTGCGGACCGACTCGCGGTCCGCAATGTCGCCGGCAATCACCTCGACGTCGCTCACCACGGGGCTGTGTTCGAGCCAGCCCCGGCTACCGAGCGCGTTGTAGTGGACCATCGCGCGAACGCTGGCGCCTTCGGCGACCAGGCCCTCGACGAGGTGGCTGCCGATGAAGCCGCCAGCCCCCGTCACCAGTACTTTTTTACCCTTGAGGCTCATGTTGCCCGTCTTTCTCGAACTCGCGCCGCGCTTGCTCCAGGTCTTCCTGGCGGCCGATGTCGATCCAGTACTCGACGAGGGGAAAGCTCACCACTCGCAGCTGCTTTTCGATCGCGGTTTCGATGAGGTCGGTCATGTCGAACCGCCGGTCGGTGGGGATGAAATCGAAACACGTCGGCTCGATGAGATAGATTCCCGCGTTGACCAGGAAGCTCAGCCGGGGCTTTTCCTGCAGTGACGTGATGTCGGGCCCGCGGCACTCGAGCACGCCGTAGGGAACCGCCATGTCGAACTGCCTGGCGGCCACGGTGATGGCCGCTTCGTGCTCGCGGTGAAACAAGGTCATGGCGCCGATATCGACTCGGCTGAGGATGTCGCCGTTCATGACGAGCGTGGTCTCGCTGGGCCTGGGCAACAGTCCCAGTGCGCCCGCTGTGCCAAGCGGCTCGTCTTCGCGCACGTACGAAAGCTCCACGCCGAAGCGCTGGCCGTCGCCGAAGTGCTGCTCGATCTTCTCCGGCATGAAGTGGGTCGTTACGCCGAGGCGCTCGATCCCCTGATCGCGGAGCTGCTCGACGATGTGCTGCATCACCGGCCGGTCGCCGACGGAAACCATGGGTTTCGGCGTATCGTTGGTAAGCGGCCGCAGGCGAGTGCCGAAACCGCCGGCAAAGATCACGGCGGAGCGAACCGGGGCAATGTCGCGCTGCTCCTCGAGCAGGCGCACGCCGACGACTCGGTTTCGATCGTCTACCAGGGGCAACTGCCGGATCACGTGTTTGCGCATGAGCGCCGTCGCCGCTTCGGTCGTGATGTTGGCCTCGGCGGTGACCGGCGCCGGGTGGCCAACCTGATCCTGAATGGCGAAGGCCGCCTCCAGCGGGGCGTCGAGGGACTTGCCCGCGAGCAGCGCGCGCCGGAGATCGCCGTCGGTGAGCGTCCGCACGAGCCGCCGGTCTTCGTCGACGACCAGGGCGCACCCGGACCGGTTCTGGTTGATGCAGGCCGCCGCGGCGCGCAGGGTGGCCGTGCTGCGAACGAGAAAGTCGTCGAGTGGCGCTTTGGGGCTCATGCCGGTTCGCTCGCTCCGAATGTACGACGGACGGCGAGGATCACAGTGTCTTGCTGTTCGCGAGTGAGCGACGAGCCGCTCGGGAGACAAAGGCCCCGTTCGAACAGGGTGTTGGCGACGCCGGAGCCGGCGAACTCGCAGTCGGCAAACACCGGCTGAAGATGCAGGGGCTTCCACACCGGTCGGGCCTCGATGTTCTGCGCGTCGAGGGCCTCGCGGATGGCTTGCCCGGTCACCCGCGTGGCCTCGGGATCGAGAAGCAAGCACGTGAGCCAGCGGGTGGACCGGCCGTGGGCGGCCTCGGGCATGAAGGCAACGCCCGGCAGGTCGCCCAGTGCCGCCTGGTAGCGCTCGAAGATGGCCCGGCGCTGATTGACCCGCTCGTCGAGCACGCGCAGCTGCCCGCGGCCGATCCCCGCGGACACGTTGCTCAACCGGTAGTTGAAGCCGAGCTGGGAGTGCTGGTAGTGCGGGGCCGGATCCCGCGCCTGGGTTGCCAAAAAGCGCGCCTGGGTGACCAGGGCCTCGTCGTTGGACACCAGCATGCCGCCGCCGGTTGTCGTGATGATTTTGTTGCCGTTGAAGCTAAACACCGCGCAGCGGCCAAAGCTGCCCGCCTTGCGCCCGTGGGCGGTCGCTCCCAGGGCTTCGGCCGCATCGCTGATGAGCGGAATGCCGTACTCCGCGCACAGCGGTTCGAGGCGCTCGTAGTCGCAGCACTGGCCGTACAGGTCGACGCTGATCACCGCCGCGGGCAGCCGCCCGGCCCGAGCGCGGCTCGCCAGCAGCTCGGCCAGCAGGTCCACGTCCAGGGTCCAGGTCGCGGGCTCGACGTCGACAAAGAGCGGGGTCGCGCCCTCGTACAGCACCGGGTTGGCGGTGGCGCAGAACGTCAGGGTTGGAACCACGACGTCGTCGCCGGGGCCGATGCCGAGAATGCGCAGGGCCAGGTGGATGGCCGCCGTTCCCGATGACAGCGCCGCGGCGTGGTCCACGCCGACATAGCGGGCGACCTCGGCTTCGAACGCGTTGACGTTGGGGCCGATGGGCGACAGCCAGTTGGTCTCGAACGCTTCGTGCACGAAGTCGAGCTCCTGGCCGCCCATGTGCGGTGGCGAAAGGTAAATGCGGCTCACGTGAGTCCGGTCCCCTGGGGATTTGTCGCCCGGATGGCGCCTGGTGTTCAACCCGGGCGCGCGCTAACTGTCGGATTCGGCAATTTGCGCGAGGCTTTGCGCGTAGGGCGGCCGGGCCAGGCCGCGATCCGTGACGATCGCCGTGATCAGACGGGCCGGCGTGACGTCGAAGCCCGGATAGCGCGGCCGCGCGCTCGCCGGCGCGGTCTGCTCGCGCATGGCCGCGTACATCTCGTCGGCCGACCGCTCCTCGATGGGGATGTCGGCCCCGGTGGGGGTCGCAAAGTCGATGGTCGACAGCGGGGCGGCGACGTAGAAGGGGACGCCGTGGGCGTGCGCCGCCAGGGCAACCCCGTAAGTGCCGATTTTGTTGGCGGTGTCGCCGTTGGCCGCGATGCGATCCGCGCCGACGACCGCGGCGGCGATTTCGCCGCGGGCCATCAAGTGCGCCGCGGCGCCGTCGGGAATGACCTCGACGTCGAAGCCATCCTCGAGCATCTCCCAGGCGGTCAGGCGGGCACCCTGAAGATACGGCCGGGTTTCGTCGGCGACGATCGTAAGCGTCTTGCCCGCATCCCGCGCCCCGCGAAACACGCCCAGGGCCGTGCCGTAGCCGCCGGTGGCCAGCGCGCCGGCGTTGCAGTGGGTGAGCACCCGGCCTCGGTCGGGCATCAGCGGCGCGCCGTGGGCGCCGATGCGGCGACACATGGCGACGTCTTGCTCTTGCAGCTCGATGGCGCGCCCCTCCAGCGCCTCAGCGACGTGCGCCGGGTCGCCGCTGGCCCGTGCGGCCCGTGCGGTTTCGCGCATTTGATCCAGGGCCCAAAACAAGTTGACGGCCGTGGGGCGGGTCCGCCGCAAGCGGGCGTCGGCCGCGTCGAGTCCGTCCTCCAGGACGGCGCCGGTGGCCCCCGTTGCGACGAGTCGACGGGCGGCGAGCGCCATCCCGTAGGCGGCCGCGCAGCCGATCGCCGGCGCGCCGCGGACGACCATGTCGGTGATCGCGCCAGCGACCTCCTCGGCGGTCTCGAAGCGCAGCCAGACAGTCTCGCCCGGCAAAAGCCGCTGATCGATGAGGTGCAGTCCGGCGGCGTCGTAGCGAAGCGGGGTGATGGCGTCGTTGGACACGTGCGCACTCTACCGCCGGCGCGCTCGCGCAATCGAGCGATGTGGCACAAAGCCGACCGCACGAGCCTCGGGGCAATGAGGGTACGCGGGCCGTCGGTTGCGCGAAAGCAAGCGGCTTGCCCGTGCTGTGCCGGGCCTTCGTCGCGGCCACCTCTCTGTCGGTCCCAAGGTGCCGGCCGAACACCGGCGCGGGGTGCTCGGTGCAGCCGCACATGATGCTCGGTTGAACAGCGGCGCCGGCCGGGCGTGGCCCACGAACCGGCGGCCTGTCCGCTAAGCGCCCGAATGCGCTGAGGGCGCCGGCGGAGCGTCCGTCGGCACCGACTTTGCTTTAGGGCCTGCGGTCAACAAGTCACAGACACTCCACGAAAGCCCTCTATCCATGCTGTCCCCCCACGCTTTTTCTCGCCCAACACGACACAAAACGGCGCTTTCGCTCGTTGTGTCGGTGCTGGCGACGCTCTTTTTGCTCGCCCCGAGCGCCCGTGCGCAAACGTCGTATCCGCTGCACGGAACCGCCAAGCTGCGGGGTTGTTCGGGGGCGCTTTTTCAGTACGAAGGCCAGCCCGATTCCGACCTGGCCCTGATCATGACCAACGCTCATTGCCTCTCGGTCGACGAGCCGGCGTTCGAGGTCATCCACGACGTCCCCTTCTCTTCCTCGATTACCTTGTTCGACGCCAACGACCAGGAAACCGGGCGCTACCGCACACAGCGACTGATCTACTGGACCATGTACCAGACGGACTTCGCGATCCTGGAGCTCGAGAACACGTACGCGGAAATCAAGGACGAGTCGAACGTAGCTCCCTTCATCTTGTCGCCCACGCGCCCCACCGTTGGCGACGAAATCGCCGTGGTGTCGGGCTTTCACGAGTACGTCACCGAGTGCGTGATCGACGATTTCGTCTTCGGCATGGAGGAAGACCGGTGGCGGTGGCGCGACTCGATTCGCTACTCGCCGGAATGCGACGTATTTGGCGGAACGTCGGGATCTCCCATCGTCGACAAGGCCACTGGCCTGGTCGTTGGCGTCAACAACACAGTCAACGAGGGCGACGCCCCGTGCACCCTCAACAACCCCTGCGAGGTCGACCAAGACGGCAATCGAACCTCGCTGCCGAGCATCGGATACGCGCAGCAGACGTACTGGGTCTACTCGTGCCTCGCCGAAGATTTTTCGCTTCAGCTCGAAAAACCCGGCTGCCTTCTGCCTGCCTACGGCGGGCTGTTGATCGAGGATGCTCGAGTCTCCGCGACGGTAGAGTGCGATGACGACGGCACCCTGGATGCCGGGGAGTCTGCGTTGCTCACCGTGGCGATCTCCAATCCAGGCAAACGAACGCTGGTCGACACCCGGCTGGTGGTTTCTACCGAGTCTGCGATCCTCGGGTTTCCGAGCTCGAGCACCGTGAACGTGCCGGACATCGCGCCGGGCGCGACGGTTGACGTCAACGTCGACGTCGTTCTGGCGAATGACGTCGTGGGACCGGAGTCCATCGTGCTCGACCTGGTCGTTCGCAACGACCTGTCGAAAAATCCTCAGGTCGAAGGCTCGGTCTTTGCCACGGTCAACGTGAACCAAACCATCGCCTCCACCGCGGTGGACGACGTCGAGGCGCCCACGTCGGCGTGGACGTCGTCGGCCGACGCGACGCCAAAGCGCTGGACGCGGGGCTTGAGCGGCGACGACACGGTCTGGTACGCCGAGGCCATCGGAGAGACCGCAGACAAGCGCCTCGAGTCGCCGGTTCTCGACGTGGGCGACGAACCGTTTGTCGTGTCCCTCGAGCACCGGTATCGCTTCGAGCAGTTCCGCGGCCGGTTCTTCGATGGTGGCGTTATCGAGATTTCCACCGATGGCGGCGCGACGTGGAACGACGCGGAGGACTTCATTGTCGGCGGATATCCGCAAACCCTTACCGGGTCGTCCAATCCGCTGAGCCGTCGGCCGGCGTTTGCCGGCGAGAGTGAAGGATTTCCCCAGACCCGGCTGCTGACGTTGAACTTCGGCACCGAGCTCGCGGGCGAGTCCGTGAGGCTGCGCTTTCGCCTGGGAACCGACCGCGAAGGCAGCTCTTTCGGCTGGGAGATCGACGACATCAACGTCCAGGGAATTACCAACACCCCGTTTGCGACGGTCGCCGAGGATACGTGTCGGGCGGGCGAGGACGATGAGCCCGACAGCGACGATGAGCCCGGCGACGACGACACCAACGACGACGACACCGACGAAAACACCGACGACGACGCCCCCGTGCCGGCGCCGCCTGCGGAGAGGACGCCCTCCGGAGGCTGCGCGGTGAGCGCATCGCCGACTGCGGCTGCGGCGTGGCCCCTGGCGCTCGCAATTCTCGGGTTCGCGCGCCGCCGTCGGCGCCGGTAGCCTCACAAAACCGGATGTGCGCGCGCAGCTCCGAAGTCCAAGCTGCGCGCGCATTCTCCGTTTCGGGCATGCGCGCAAGTCTCCCCTTCTTTCGATCGGCGCAATCGGTAGACGTGCCAAGGGCGCACCCGCCTCAGCGTTGGCGCCCGCCGGGAAGAGGGGCCGGTCCCGGCCTATTGCTCGAGGAGCTTCTTGAGGATCTGGTTGACGACCGCCGGGTTGGCTTTGCCGCCGCTTTGCTTCATGACCTGGCCGACGAAAAAGCCCAGCAGCTTGGTCTTGCCGCCGCGGTAGGCTTCGACCTGTCCGGGGTTGGCGTCGACCACCGCCTGGCACTGGGCCTCGATGGCGCCGGTGTCGGTGATTTGCTCGAGGCCTTCGCGCTTGACGATGTCGGCCGGGCTGTCGCCGGTCTCGACCATGGTGCCGAAGACCTTCTTGGCGATCTTGCCGCTGATGACGTCGTCGTTGATGAGCTTGACGAGCTCGGCCAGGGCGCTGGCCTGCACCGGCGACTCGGCGATGGTCTTGCCCGACTGGTTGAGCTCTCGGGCCAGCTCGGCCTGCATCCAGTTGGCGATGGGCTTGGCCCCCGCGTCGCCGCCGTAGGCCGTCACTGCGGCGTCGAAGTAGTCGGCGAGGTCGCGCTCGGCGGTCACGGCTCGGGCGTCGTCGAGCGACAGCCCGAAGCGCTCGGTGAGTCGCGCGACCCGGGCGGCCGGAAGCTCCGGCAGAGCGTCGCGGGCGCGCTCGAGGTCGTCGTCGGCGACCACCAGCGGGGGCAGGTCGGGGTCGGGAAAGTAGCGGTAGTCCTCGGCCTCTTCCTTGCTGCGCATCGACAGGCTCACGCCTCGATCCGAGTCCCACAGCCGGGTTTCCTGCACCACCGTGCCGCCGCCTTCGAGGACCTGCGTCTGGCGAGCAATCTCGTACTCGATGGCCTTTTGCACGAAGCGAAAGCTGTTGATGTTTTTGAGCTCGACCCGGGTGCCAAGCGGATCGCCGGGCTTGCGAATGCTGACGTTGGCGTCGCAGCGCAGCGAGCCCTGCTCCATGTTGCCGTCGCTAATGCCCAGGTAGCGCACCAGCTGGCGCAGGGCCCGCAGGTACTCGGCCGCTTCCTCGCCCGAGCGGATGTCGGGTTCGCTCACGACTTCGCACAGGGGAACGCCGGCCCGGTTGAGATCGACCAGGGAAAAGGCCCCGGCGGCGTGAACGTTCTTGCCGGCGTCTTCCTCGAGGTGGATGCGAGTGAGCCGCACCCGATGCGGCGCGCCCTCGAACGCGAAGTCGACGTGGCCGTGCTCGCACAGCGGCTCGTCGTACTGGGAGATCTGGTAGCCCTTGGGCAGGTCGGGGTAGAAGTACTGCTTGCGCGCGAACCGCGACCGACGGCGAATCTCGCAGCCCGTCGCGAGACCCAGGCGCAGGGCGTAGTCGAGCACCTGCGCGTTGAATACCGGCAGCGCCCCCGGCAAGCCGAGGACCACCGGGTCGGTGTGGGCGTTGGGCGGCGCGCCAAAGGCCGTCGACGACCCCGAAAAGATCTTGCTGGCGGTGTCGAGCTGGACGTGGACCTCGAGCCCGATGACCGACTCCCAGGTGTTCGCGGGACTCACGACGGCACCTCCTCGAAGTAGCGAGCGGGGCGGGCGGCCCGACCTGCGCTGTGTTCGTAGGCCGCGGCGACCTTGAGCAGCGACGCTTCGTCGAGGGGGCGGCCGAGAAGCTGCAGCCCCACCGGCAGGCCGTCGTCGGTGAGACCGCAGGGGACGCTCAGGCCCGGCAGGCCAGCGAGGTTGCACGACAACGTGAAGACGTCCATGAGGTACATCGCGAGCGGGTCGGACGTTTTGGAGCCGGCGCGAAACGCGGCCGTCGGCGACGCCGCCGAGGCGATGACGTCGACGGTTTCGAAGGCGGTGTCGAAGTCGCGCTTGATGAGGGCGCGAGCCTGCTGGGCCTTGCCGTAGAACTGGTCGTAGTAGCCAGCGCGCAGGGCAAACGTGCCGAGCATGATGCGCCGCTTGACCTCGTCGCCGAAGCCGGCGCCGCGGGTCTTGCAGTACATGTCGAGCAGATCGCTGTCGGCGTCACCACCGCGGGCGCCGTAGCGCACCCCGTCGTAGCGGGCCAGGTTCGACGATGCCTCGGCCGTGGCGATCAGGTAGTAGGTCGGCAAGACGTACTCGCTGTGGGGCAAGGACACCTCGGTGACGGTTGCGCCGCGGTCGCGCAGCGAAGCGATGGCGGTGTCGATGCAGCGGCGCACGTCGTCGGCCAGGCCGTCGCCGAAGTACTCGCGCGGCAGGCCGACGCGAATCCCGTCGAGGGGCGTTGCCGCGGACCGGGTTTCGGCGAGGCTCTGACGGAGCGATTCGGGCGCGTCGGCGGCCGTTTCGAGCGAGGTCGCGTCGCGCGGGTCGAAGCCGGCGATGCAGCCGTACAGCAAGGCGGCGTCCTCGACGGTCGCGGTCATGGGGCCCACCTGGTCGAGCGACGATGCGTAGGCGATGACCCCGTAGCGGGACACCCGGCCGTAGGTGGGCTTGAGGCCAACCACGCCGCAAAAGCTCGCCGGTTGGCGAATCGAGCCCCCGGTATCCGTGCCCAGGGCGGCGCCGCACAGTCCGGCCGCCACGGCGGCGGCGGAGCCCCCGGACGAGCCGCCCGGCACGCGCTCGGGGTCCCACGGGTTGCGGCACGGGCCGGCGGCGCTGTTTTCGTTGGACGAGCCCATGGCGAACTCGTCGCAGTTGAGCTTGCCGACGACGACCGCGCCGGCCGCGCGCAGCCGGGCGACCGCGGTGCCGTCGTACGGGGGGACGAACCCCGACAAGATCTTCGACGCGGCCGTCGTCTCGAGGCCTTCGGTGACGAGTACGTCCTTGAGGCCCAGGGGCACGCCGGCGAGCGGCCCGGGGTCGTCACCCCGCGCGACCGCTGCATCGACGGCATCGGCGGCCCGGCGGGCGCCCTCGGCATCGACCCGCAGGTACGCTCCCAGGTCGGCGTCGAACCGCTCGATGCGGGCCAGGTAGTGGTCGGTGAGTTCGCGCGCCGAGATCTCGCCGGCCTTGACGCTGCGTGCCTGCTCGGTGGCGCTCAGGTCGTGCATCAGCTGGCCCCCTCGACGATCTTGGGCACGCGAAAGCCGCCCTCGTCGTTGTCGGCCGCCTGGCCCGTGGCCACATCGATGGGCAGCGACGGCTCGACGGCGTCAGCCCGGCGACGCAGCTCCAGGGGAACCGCGTGGGTCATGGGCTCGACGCCGTCGGTATCCAGGGCCGACAGCTTGTCGAAGAACGCCAGGATCGACTCGAGCTCACCGCGCATGCGCTCGGCTTCGCCGTCCGAAAGCTCGAGCCGAGCGAGTTTCGCGATCTGCTCGACATCGTCGCGCGTGAGGGCCGCCATGCGCGCAGTGTTGTTGTTGTCGTGTGTCGCGTCAATCCGAGCGCTGCGGATTCAGGCTGGGCCACGTCCAGCGGTCGCTCTGCAACAGGTCCTGCAGGCGGCGGTTGTCTTGCCGCAATCGCTCCAGAATGGGCGGCGGAACGGGGTCGCCGGCGGACTGGGCCACGGCCGGTTGCTTTCGAAGCAATAGGCGCCGAGCGGCGGAGCGAAGCCCCTTCGGCGTTACGGCGTTCAGGGTTTCAATCAGCCCCGATTCCCACAGCCACAGCATTGGCCGCGAAAAGGCCGGTTTTTCGGCGCTTACGTTGTGTTTCGCGTGCGGCCGCGGTGTCGGTGGAAGCTCGAGGAACGCAAGGATCTCGTTCCAGCCCGACTCGTCGTCAGCGAACAGATCTTCGAAGCGCATGGGCAGCAGAGCGCCGTCGTTTCGCCAGGGCAAAAACGGCGTCAGGCCCCGGGCGTACTCGCTGCGTCGCACGTAGGACTTCGATTCGTCGGCAATCGCCGCCGCAAACGGTCTGGATTCTCTCGACCGGCCGACTTCGTGGCGGTAGTGCGACCGCAGGCGAGCGACAGGATCTCGCAGCAGGGCCACGAGCTTTGTCCGGGGCGAGTGCGCGGCGATTCGGTTGGCCGCCTTCGCCGCGTGTGCAGGGTCGAGAATCGAAATGGAGGCCTCGCCCGTCACCGCCTCGGCCGGGGCGTCCGCGAACAGCTGTGCGTACGCGCCCGAGCCTCGTGAAAAGACCGCGTCATCGCAGAAGTAGTTCGGTTCCTTCTGCCGGGGCAGCCAGCAGGGGCCGACGGTTTCGAGCCAGCGGTACAGCGTGGTCGATCCGCACTTCATGCCGCCGATGATGATGAAGTCTGGCTGCGCCATGGTGCTGTGGCTAGGCGGGGAAAGCGCCTAGCCGATGATGCGCTGGGAGGCCGATTTCAGGTAGCGGCTGGCCTCGGCTTCGGCGGCCGCTGCGTCGCGATCGCGCACGGCGGCGACGATGGCGGCGTGGTGCCGGGCGACCTCGTCGGCGGCCGGAATCAGCGCCGAAAACATCTCGGCCTGGGCCGAGGCGACATCGCGAACCGTGTTGATCAGCAAGGTCAACACGCGGTTGTGCACCGCCCGTGTGAGGGCGACGTAGAACTGAAAGTCGGCGGCAAAGCGGTCGAGGGGCGTGAGCTCGGCGCCGCCGTTGGCGGTCGGCGGCAAAGCGGTGGCTTCGAGGCGCGCGAGGTCGTCGTCGGTGCGGCGCTCGCACGCCAGCCGCGCCACCAGGCGGCCGAAATGCTCGCGAAACTCGAGAACGTCGCCGAGCATGTCGGGGAACTGGCTCACCAGGGGCAGCAGGTGCGTGACCAGCTCGAGGCCGGCTGTCTCCATGAAGTTGGTGACGCGCGTGCCGTCGCCTTGCCGGATGCGAACCAGGCCGAGGTGCTCGAGCTTCTTGAGCGCTTCGCGCAGGGACGCCCGGTTGACGCCGTAGGTGCGCGCGAGCTCGCGCTCGGGGGGCAGCTTGGTGCCCGGTTCGTAGTCACCGGTCAGGATGGCCTCGCGCAAGCGCTCGGCGAGGTCGTCGGCGACCTTTTGCTTATCGGTCGGGGTGCTCGAAGTGGTGGGCATGGGCGACCGGGTGCGTTTGATTCGTCCTCGGCAGTCGATCTAGACTGCCGGAGCCGAGGCTACCGAGGCATGGACAACGACCGCAAGACACCGGAACAAAATGGCTCCGGGCGTCCGTCGCTCGAAGTTCCGGCCGCCGTTATCGGCGCCAACCGCGACGCTGATCCACGGTACGGGATGTACCAAACCACTGAAATTTCAGAGGAAGGGGCGTTTCTTCGCGGTCCCATGCTGCTCGAGCCCAACGAGCGGTTTACCGTGGAGCTGGCGTTCGAGGACGGGACCAAGGTTCGCGCCAGTGCCCGGGTCGAGCGGGTTGACCGCGATCCCGTCCCGGGTCTAGACGTGCGGTTTACCGAGATGAGCAAGCCAGCGCGGGCTTACTTGCGCGCGCTGCTGGAGGGCTGAGCGCCTCTCGCGACGCCCAGGAGACGACATGGCCGAAACAATCGACGAACTCACGTACGACTACGAAGACGAAGGCAAAAAGACCCGCGAGGAGCTCGACCGGGTGGTTCTCACCAAGGGGTCCTGGTCGACGATCATGTTCAAGTTCCGGGAGATGGACCGCAAGACCGAGGACTGGAAGGCGCCGAAGCTCGCCATCGTGCGCTATCAGAAGCGAAACGGCCAGTACCGCAAGCAGTCGCACTTCAACATCTCGAGCGAAAAGCAGGCCCGACAAATCGTCGACGCCATCAGCCATTTCTTCCCGGACGAGGACGAGGAAGGCGCGGAGGAGTAGCGAGACTTACTTGCGCTTGAGGCGGCCGAGCAGGCCGCCTTTTTTGGGCGCCTCTTGCTCGGCGGCCACCGCTCGGCCGTCGAGCACCCGCATCTCGCTCTGCGCGCCGCGATGGCTCGGCTCGAGCTCGAGCACGGTGGTAAAGCACGACCGCGCGGTTTCTGCGTCTTCTTCCTGCTGGGCGATGCGGCCGCGGTAGTAGTAGCCCGTCGGGCTCTTGGGCGACAGCGCGAGGGCCTTGCGCAGTTCCTTTTTCACCTGGCGCTTGACCGAGGCTTTGTCGGCGGCCGCGCACCAGCGCGCCCAGCCCAAAAGCGCCCAGTGGTCGCCTTCGTCGGGGTTCTTTTCTTTCGCGGTTTCGAAGTGCTCGAAGGCTTCGTGCCACGACGCGCGCCGCAAGGCTAGCTCGCCCAGCTGGTAGGCTTCCTCGGCCGCGAAGATGTCGAGCATCTTCTGCTGTTCCTCTTCCTCGGACATGTCGCCGCGGGCTTCGAGGTTGGCCAGGTACGCCGCGCGCTTTCGCTTGTCGCTGAGCACGCCGAAGGCCTCGTTGATGCGCGCGAACAGCTGCTGGGCTTCGCTTTCGCGGCCGCCCAGCGGCAAGTTGCGGACGCGATCCGGGTGCAGGCGCTTGGCCAGGTGGAAGTAGGCGGTGCGAACGTCGGCATCGGCGGCCGAGCGCTCGAGCCCGAGGAGCTGAAAGTGGTCGGTGTTGCTCGCCAGCGCGTCGAGTTTCTCGAGGACGAACTGCACCGCCTCGTCGTCCGGGGGCACGCTGGCGGCACGCGGCGGGGCAGTCGCGGCTCGCGGCGCAGCGGTCGCGGCTCGCGGCGGGGCGCTGGCGGCTCGCATGCTCTTGCTGCTGCGCGGGCTACCGGCGCCGGCGGTGGATGTCCGGCGCGCCGAGTGCGCCCGCGACGGCGCCGCCGTGGGCTGGCCGACCTCGAGGGCGTCGGTGGCCAGGAGGGCGTAGGCGATGGCCTTGACCCGGTGGGCGTCCACGCCGCGATGGGTCGCGATGAGATCCTCGAGGGTGATCGGCTCGCGCAGAGTCACGACCACTGGCTTATCGGGATCTTCGAAGCCGTAGCTGGTGAGCAGGCCGCCGGCGTCGGCCGCCAGCTTGAGCGGCCGCGTGGCCAGGCTGGCCACCTCGGCGTCGAGCCGCGGCGCCGCGTAGTAGAGCTTGAGACCGTTGTAGATGAGCCAGCGCGGATCGACGGGCTCGTCGCTGTCGCTGGGGACCTTCGATTCGTCGTCGAGGGTGAACGTCGTCTCCGGCGGCATGGCGAAAATGGCCGCGGCCCGCGGCCCGAGCGGTCCCTGGGCCACGGGAGTCTTGGCGCCGACGACAAAGCCGCGATGCCAGCCCAGTGCGTATTGTTCGTTGCCCCGAGCCAGGCGCAGATCGCCCGTAAAGCGCCGGGCGGCGATGGTGTAGACCGTCCGGACGAAGGGGCGGTCGGCGATGGTTCCGGTTGCGACCTGGGCCATTAGCGTTTTCCGTGCCTCGGGCTGCGCCGGTCGCGGATCGCGGGGGCGTACACAAACACGTACAGCACCGCCGCCACGGCCAGAACCGCCACCGCAACCCCGACGAGCGTCGGGTCGGCCTCGATCCAGCCCGAAAGCAGGCCGGCTCCCGCCCCAGCGGCGTGCAGTGCCTCCACAACAATAGGATGGCGGATTCACGCAACGCCTGTCAAACCGCGACTTTGCTCGGGGCGGCGCCGGGTAGTACAGTCTATCCGTGAGCTCGTCGTTCCCTCTCGACGGAATGCGGGTCCGCTTCGCCGGCGATACAGACGTCGGCCGCAAGCGAGACCACAACGAAGACTCGATTTATCTGCCCGACGACGAGCGCCTCACCATCGTGGCCGATGGCATGGGCGGCCACGCGTCCGGCGAGGTCGCCAGCAAGATGGCGGTCGACACGATCGTCGACTACTTCCGCAAGACCTCCGATCAGCAGCCGCTTACCTGGCCCTACAAGGTCGACCGCGGCCTGCGCGTTGACGTCAAGCGCCTCGAGACCTCGATCATGCTGGGCAATCTCGAGATCCACGAGCGGGCCCAGCGAGACTCGGGATGCAAGGGCATGGGCACCACGGTGGTCGCCGCGTACTTCCTTGATGACACCATCATCATCGGCCACGTTGGCGACAGCCGGGTCTATCGCTATCGCGACGGCAAGCTCACCCAGCTCACCGAGGACCACTCGCTCATCAACGACTACATCAAGATGAAGCGCGTCACCGCCGACGAGGCCGAGAACTGGCCCCACAAAAACGTCATCGTGCGCGCGCTGGGCATGAAGGACACGGTGCAGGTCGATATCGTCACCGAGCACCCGCAGGTTGGCGACTGCTACCTGCTTTGCTCCGACGGCTTGTGCGGCATGCTCAGCGACGACCAGATGAAGCTGGTCGTCGAGCGCGAGCCGGACCTCGATCGCGCCGTCGAAACCCTGATTGCCGCCGCCAACGAGGCCGGCGGCATCGACAACATCACCGTCACGCTCGCCCGCATCGAGCCCGGATAGCGACGGTGGCGAACGGCTCATCAGCGCGGGCCCGCGGTCGGCGAACCGGGCGGCAGGCGCTCATTTTGCTGGCCGCTCTGGGCCTGGCGGCGGCGGTCGCGGGCTGTCGCAAGGCCGACGAAGCGCCCGCGGGCCCCGTTGGCCCGGAGCCCATGTCCGAAGAGGAGCAACGCCGCGGCATGGCGGCCTGTCAGGCGTACGCGGAGCGGGTGTGCCGGTGCGCAAAGAACGACCCCTCGCTCGAAGAAGACTGTTCATTCGCCCCGGCCCGGCCGAGCTCCCTCGAAGGCGCGCTCGGCGTCGTGAACGAAGGCCACGGCAAGATGGCGATCAACGACCAGATTGCGTCGCAGACCGCGGCGCGCGACATCATCAAAGGTTGCTTCGAGGCCGACGCCAGGCTCGACCCGGCGACGTGTCCGCGGACCCCGCCAGAACCTGGCTCCGGAGCCGCGACCGACGTCACGCCCGGGGCCAGCGACGGGCCGCCGGCGGTCGGGAACGAGCCCGCAATGGGCCACGAATAGCGCGCATTCGTGATGCACGTGCCAGAAACTACAGCGCGGGTTCTGGTACCAACGCGGCTACGACTATGGGAAACATTCCAGACGACCTGCGAATTGCGGTAGTGGGGCTCGGCTACGTGGGGCTGCCGGTTGCCGTGGGCCTGGCCCGACACTTTCCGAACGTCACCGGCTTCGACATCAACGAGCGGCGGATTCGCGAGCTGTCCGAGGGCATCGATCGCACCGAGGCGGTCAAGCCCGAGGCCCTCGCCGAGACCACGCTGAAATTCTCGGCCGACGAGGCGTCGCTGGATGGCCACAACTTCATCGTCGTGGCCGTACCCACGCCGATCGATGGATCGCAGCGGCCTGATCTCACTCCGCTTTTGGCGGCGACCCGCACCGTCGGCCGGCATCTCACCAAGGGCAGCACCATCGTCTTCGAGTCGACGGTGTACCCCGGGGTGACCGAGGAGCTGTGCGGCCCGGCGCTCGCCCAGGAGTCCGGCCTCGAGCAGAGCAAAGACTTCAAGCTCGGCTATTCGCCCGAGCGCATCAACCCCGGCGACGACGTCCACACCCTGGAGAACATCACCAAGGTGGTGTCCGGCGAAGACCAGGAAACCCTGGACCTGGTCGCCCAGGTGTACGGCCGCGTGGTCACCGCGGGGGTGCATCCGACCACCAACATCAAGGTCGCCGAGGCGGCCAAGGTGATCGAAAACACCCAGCGCGACCTCAACATCGCGCTGATGAACGAGTTCGCCCTGATCTTCGACCTGCTCGACATTCGCTCGGCGGAGGTGTTCGAGGCGGCCAAGACCAAGTGGAACTTCCTGCCGTTCTTTCCCGGGCTGGTTGGCGGTCACTGCATCGGCGTCGACCCGTACTACCTGACGTCGAAGGCCGAGGAGGTCGGCTACCGACCCGAGGTCATTCTCGCCGGCCGTCGGATCAACGACAACATGGGCAAATACGTCGCGCAAAAGACGGTCAAGCTCATGGCCGCCGCGGGGCTTTCGGCCCAGGGCGGTCGGGTTGCGGTGCTCGGTCTGAGCTTCAAGGACAACGTCGCCGACCTGCGCAACAGCCGCGTGCCCGACATCGTTGCCGAGCTGCGCGAGTTTGGCGCCCAGGTGCTGGTGCACGATCCGCTGGCCGACGCCGACGAAGCCCACGAGGAATACGGGATTGAGCTGTCGGCGTGGGAGGACCTGCGCGAGCTCGACGCCGTCGTGGTCGCGGTCGCTCACGATGAGTTCCTGCAGCGCCCGGTGACCGAGTTCGTCGAGCACCTGCGCAAGGGCGGCGTCTTCATCGACGTGCGCTCGAAGTTCGACACGGCGGGCGAGCGGCCCGACCTGTCGTACTGGAGCCTGTAGCGCCTACTCGTCGTCCGTGGCCGGCGCGGCCGGCACGGCGCCGGTCGCGGTGACGATGGTGTCGGCGAGCCGGCCCTCGGCCCGCGCGGCCGGCCACACCACGGTCCGCTCGAGGTGCGCGCCGGCCGCGATCGTGGCGCCGCGGCCGACGACGGTGCCGGGGCCGATCCGGGCACCGGCCTCCACGATCGCGCCGTCGGCCACGAGGGCAGCCGGGCTGACGTCGGTCGCGGCCGCGATCCGGGCACCGGGCGAGATTCCGGGCGCAATGCCGGCGGGCGGGTGCGCCAGCGGGCGCTGCCCGCGGGCCAGGCCGGCGAGCAGGTCGACGTTGCCCCGCAAATAGCGCGCCGGGGTCGAGTGCTCGGCAAAGTAGCCGTCGTGTTCGAAGGCGGCCACCACGCCGCGGCCGTCTTGCATCCAGGGCAGGTAGCCCTGTCGGACCATGCACGCTTCGCCGTCGGGCAGCGCGCCGACAACGGATGGCCGGGTGACGTGCACCCCGCAAAACATGTGGCGCCCGTTGCCCAGGATGTTGCGGACCCAGCCGTCGCCGTCGACCTCCACCGCGCCCCAGGAAAGCGCGTCTGGGACTCGCCGGACCACCATGGTGCCGAGGAGCCGCTGGCCGGCGCGGGCGGCGCGGTCCTCGGCCGCTCGATGGTGCGCGAGGAGCGCCGTGAGGTCGGCGTCGATGACCAGCTTGCCGTTCATCGACACGAAGGGGGCGTCGGTCCCGTCGGGGTCGAGCAGGCCGCGGGCCGCTTTGAGACCGCCGCCGGTGCCCAGGATGGGGTCTTCGCGCGAGTAGCGGATGCGGGCGCCGAAGTCGCCGCCGTCGCCGAGGGCCGCGGTGAACTGATCGCCGTGGTGGTGCAGGTTGACCACCAGGTCGGCAATGCCGTGACCGGTCGCCAGCGCGGCGCCGTAGCGCACCAGGGGCACGTCCAGCATGGGCAGCAGCGGCTTGGGCCGCTCGTCCGACAGCGGCCCGAGGCGGGTGCCGAAGCCGGCGCACAGGAGCATCGCGCGGGTAGCCATGGTTCGAGCGTTAGACGATTGTGCGTTCCGACGCCAGATACTTGCGCAACACCGCGTAGCGACGCTCGCCGGTCACGCCGGCGGCGCGGTCGTAGAACTCGCGCGGCCCGACCCACGAAATCAGGCACCGATCGAGGCCGGTGTTGCGAATGTCGCGCAGGCAGCGCAGGAGCAACGTCGCGCCGATGCCGTGACCGCGATGCTCCGGGTCGGTGCCGGCCGGGCCAAACCAACCGAGACCCCGGTTGTTGCCGTCGTGGGCGGCAAAGCCGACCAGGGCGCCGTCGTCTTCGTCGATGGCGATGTGCACGCCCCCGGGCGGCGCGACGGCGGCGCGCTCGGCCTCGGCGGCCCAGCCGGCAGAGAACATCTCGGTGATCCACGACTGCAGCGCCGGCGCGTCGGTGGCCACCGCCGGCCGCACGAGGTAGCCGGCATCGGTGAGTCCGTCTTCTAGCTCCGGCAGCCGCGCGAGGTGCGGGTTGTCCCGCAGGTCGATGAGCAGACTCACGTTTTCGCCCGCGTGTTCGAACCCGCGCTCGAGCAGCCAGTTGATGGTGTGCTGGTTGCGCACGTCGATGCCCGGGGCCAGGTAGTTGCCCGGTTGATCGAGGGTGCGAATCTCGTCGGCGCCCACCGACCAGCACAGGTCTTCGGCGGTGGCCAGAAGCTCCGAGCCAATGCCTTCGCCGCGCGCGGTCGGCGATACCGCGATCAGGCGCAGCCAGCTGTCGGATGCAACCGCCACGCCGAGCAGCGAGCCGTCGGGCGCTCTGGCGGCGATCGGCATTGCCACGGCGCCGCCGGTGCCCGCGCCAAAGAGTTTCTCTTCGGCCACCTCGGCTGCCTGATCGAACTCACACGATTCGGCAAGCAGCTCCCGAGCCTCGTCGAGGTCTTCGGGATCTAGCGGAGCGACCTCGAAGGGCACGATCCAAAGGTAACGGTCCTGTTGCAATTATCCACTTTTTACGTGCTAGCGTCGCCGCCAGTTATGCGCGTAGCAGTCATTGGAACGGGATACGTCGGCCTGGTTGCCGGCGCCGGTTTTGCCAGTTTCGGTAACGATGTCACGTGCGTCGACATCGACGCGGACCGGGTCGCCCGGCTCAAAAACGGTGAGATTCCGATTTACGAGCCCGGGCTCGACAGCCTGGTGGCGCGCAATAGCCGCGAGGGCCGACTCCACTTCACGACCGACATCAGCAAGGCCGTGCCCGGGGTCGATGCGGTGTTCATCGCGGTTGGCACCCCCCAGAGCGAAACCGGCGCCGCGGACCTGAGCTACGTGCTGGCCGCCGCTCGCGACGTCGGCAAGAGCCTCACCGACTGGGCCGTGGTGGCGACCAAGAGCACCGTGCCGGTCGGCACCGCCGACAAGGTTCGCGAGACGCTCTCGGCCCACGCCGAGGTCGAATTCTCCGTGGCGTCGAACCCCGAGTTCCTCAAAGAAGGCGATGCGGTCAACGACTTCATGAAGCCGGACCGGGTCATCCTCGGCGTCGATGACGACCGGGCGACTCGCGTGCTTCGGAGCCTGTACGAGCCCTTCGTTCGCACGGGTGACCGGATCATGGTCATGGACCCGCGCTCGGCGGAGCTCACTAAGTATGCGGCCAACGCGCTGCTCGCCTCGCGCATCTCGTTCATGAACCAGATCGCCATGCTCGCCGAGAAGGTCGGCGCCGACGTCGAAACCGTTCGCCTCGGTGTTGGAACCGACGCTCGCATCGGCCCCAAGTTTCTCTTCGCGGGTCCCGGCTTCGGCGGCTCGTGTTTTCCCAAGGACATTCGCGCCCTCATTCACACCGGTGCCGAGCACGGCGTGGAGATGTCGATCGTCCGCACCACCGACGACATCAACGAGGCGCAAAAGAAGGTTCTGGGTGACCGGGTCAAGAGCCACTTCGGCGGCGACCTGACGGGCAAGACCATTGCGGTCTGGGGCCTGGCCTTCAAGCCGAAGACCGACGACATTCGCGAGGCGCCGGCGCTGGTGTTGATCGACGACCTGCTCGCCGCCGGCGCCACGGTCCGCGCCTACGATCCCGAGGCCATGCCCAACGTCGCCGCCGAGCTCGGCGACAAGGTCGGCAACGGAGTCGAGCTGTGCGAGGGGCCCTACGAGGCGGCCCAGGGCGCCGACGCCCTGGTGCTCGTGACCGAGTGGCCGCAGTTTCGCCGCCCGGATTTCCGTCGGCTGCGGACCGACATGAACGGCCAGGCGCTGTTCGACGGTCGCAACATCTGGAACGTCGACGAGGTGCGCCGCCTCGAGTTTTCGTTCTACGGCATCGGCCGCGGGCGCTAGCGCGCCTCGCGGTACCAGCGGACGAACGCCTCGAGCCCGGCCTCGAGGTGGGTCGTGGGTTCGTAGCCGAGGTCGCGCCGGGCGTTGGTGATGTCGGCGAACGTAATCGGCACGTCGCCGGGCTGGTCCGGCAGCTGTTCGATCTGCGCCTGTTTGCCGACCGCGCTTTCGACGGCGTTGATGAGACCCTTGAGGGTGTGCGTGTGGGTGCCGCCGAGGTTGTAGATGTTGTAGGCGCCCGGTTCGATGCGCTCGATGGAGGCGACCACGCCGGACACGATGTCGTCGACGAACGTGTAGTCGCGCCGGCTCGAGCCGTCGCCGAACATCGTAATGGGCGTGCCTTCATCGACCCACTTGACGAACTTGTGAATCGCCATGTCAGGGCGCTGGCGGGGGCCGTACACGGTGAAGAAGCGCAAGGCGCTGATGCCAATGCCGTACAGGTCGCGGTAGGTCGAACACAGAAGTTCGCCGCATCGCTTGGTCGCGCCGTAGGGTGACGCGGGGCGCAGACACGGGTCGTCTTCGCGGAAGGCGCCGACGTCGTCGAGGTTGCCGTCGGCGCCCTTGACGCCGTAGACCGAGCTCGACGAGGCAAAGACGAATCGCTTCTTGTCGTGGTCCACGCACGCCTGCAGCAGCACGGTCGTGCCGTCGAGGTTGGTGCGAATGTACGCGCGCGGATCGCGCAGCGACGGGCGCACGCCGGCGAGCGCCGCCAGGTGGCAAATCACGTCCGCCTCGGCGACCAGCGGCCCCACGATGTCGGCGTCGCAAATGTCGCCTTCGACCAGGCGAAACGAACCGTCGCCCAGCGTGTTCTTCAGGTGCGCGGCGACGCTGCGCTTGATGTCGGCCGGGTACAAAAAGTCGCTAAAGGCGTCGACGCCGACGACCTGGTGACCGCCGGCCAGCAGTCGTTCGCAGGTGTGGGAGCCGATAAAGCCAGCCGCGCCGGTCACCAGGATTTTCATGGCGGCGACCCTAGCAGAAGCAGGTATTCGACGTTGCCGGCCGGTCCGCGAATTGGCGACTCGACCACGTCCCCGACGTCGAAGCCGCGGTCGCGCGCAAAGTCGCGAATCTTATCCACGGCGCCGAGCCGCGCGCCCTCGTCGCGCACGACCCCGCCTTTGCCGACCAGGTCGCGACCGACCTCGAATTGCGGCTTTACCAGGCAAACGACGGGCTTGCCGCCCGGCGCCTGGAGCAGCTCGGCAATCTTTGGCAGCACCAGCGTCAGTGAAATGAACGAGACGTCCGTCACCGCGATGTCACACGGTTCGGAAACCTTGGCCGGATCGATGTGTCGAACGTTTTCGCGCTCGAGCACGACCACGCGGTCGTCGCTGCGCAGGGACCAGGCCAGCTGGTTGTAGCCGACGTCGATGGCGTAGACCCGGGTGGCGCCGCGGCGAAGCAACACGTCGGTAAAGCCGCCCGTGGACGCGCCGACGTCGATGGCGACCATGCCGGTCGGGTCGATGCCGAACGCGTCGAGGCCCTTGACCAGTTTCAGAGCCCCACGCGAGACGTAGGGGTGGTCGGGCTCGCGTAGGTTCACCGGCGCGTGTTCGTCGACCTGGGTACTGGCTTTGACCGACAGCGAGCCGGCGACCTCGACCTTGCCGTCGTCAATGAGCGCGCGCGCGCGTTCGCGGCTGGGCGCCAGCCCTCGGTCGACGAGTAGTTTATCGAGGCGAACGCGGCCCACGAGTTGCCAGCCTGGCACAGGTGGGCCGGCGTTCGCCAGAGGGGACGGAGCGTCAGCCGACGGGGCCGCTCCAGTGCATGGCCTCGATCTTGTTGCCGTCGAGGTCGTAGACGAAGCAGCCGTAGTAGTGGGGGCCGTAGGCGGGGCGCGGTCCCGGCTCGCCGTCGCTGGTGGCGCCGGCCTCGAGGGCGGCGGCGTAGAACGCCTTGACCTCGTCGGCGCTCGCCGTGAGAAACGCGAAGTGCACGCCGTTGCCGGACGTGGCCGTTTCGCCGTTGAAGGGCGTCTGCACCCAGAACTCCGGGAACTGCTTGCCGTAGGCGACGGCACCCGGGTGCTCCATCAAACGCCTGGCGCCGAAGGTGGCGAGCACCTTGTCGTAGAACGCGGTGGCGCGGCCAAAGTCGTTGGTGCCAACCGATACGTGGCTCATGATCGTGGGGACTTGCTGACTCATTGCATCGCTCCTTGGGTTGCAAAGGGTGCGCGGGTGCTTAGCGAAGGCGCACGCACACCTCGGTGACGAGATCGGCCGGTGCCGTCGTCATGGGGGAGTTGAGATAGACCTCGACCACGGGTTCGTCGGCCAGCTCGATGCCCCGGTGCGGCAGCCAGCGGCCGAGCAGGCCGAGATAGGTCGAGTGAATCGTTTCGTAGGGGCCGCGGTGCACGGCGAAGGCGTAGCGGCCGGCCGGGACCCGGCGAATTGCCACGGCGCTCGACAGGCGCTCGCTGGTGGCGTCGGCCGGATCGACCACGAGGCAGGCGTCGTAGCGCAGGCGCGGGTGGGCCGTGATGTCCGGGTCGTCGTAGCAAAGGCCCAGCCCGCCGCGCTCGCGGCCCAAAACGCCGACGCTCGCGGCCCAGCCGTAGAGCGCCTGCCACGCCGCGCCGCAGTCGTCGTAGGAACCGACGTGGCGCAGGGCGTAGGCAACCCGCGCCGGCTCGTCGCGCAACTCGCAGTCGACGGCGGGAATCTCGGTGTCGTCTTGCCGGCGAAACTCCGCCGGCGGCACGCCGAATCGACTGCGAAAGGCGCGGGTGAAAGCCTCGTGGCTGCCGTAGCCCGACGCGAACGCGAGATCGGTGACCGATTGCGTCGAGTACTTAAGTTGCTGAGCGGCCCGCTCGAGGCGAAGCCGGCGCACGAAGCCCATGACCGACTCGCCGGTCATGCCGCGAAACACCCGGTGAAAGTGGTGCCGCGAAAGACCCGCCAGCGCGGCCAGGTCGCCCGGGTCGAGGTCGTCGTCGAGGTGGCTCTGTACGTGGTTCGCTACCCGCATCACGCGCTCGGGCCAGGCGTCGCTCGAGGTCATGAACGCATCCTAGGGGCGGGCGTCGGCGGGCGCTTGACCGCCAGTGCTGTCCACCGCCGCCAGGGCGCCTCCGGAGTGTGTCCAATCGCCGGGCCCGGCGTGTCAGTTCGCCCACGGTGCCTCGTTCGTTCCAATTGTTTCTGGCAGTTACGCCAGGCGCGGGCCTTGCGACAAGAGCGCGGCATGCCTAGCGACAAGCCTGAAACCCTTCGCAGCGAGCTGCCTTTGTCCCGCCGCCGGCCGTGGCGAACCGCCGTCGCGCTCGCGGCCGCGGCGGCGGCCGGCGGGGCGCTGGGGGCCTCGACCATCGAGGTGCAGGCGCCGGTGGTCTATTCGTTTCCCGCCGAGCTGGCCGGGGAAGAGCTGCCGGTTTCGGCGGCCGAAGCGGTGGCGCCGGCGCCGGCGGTCGAGGGCGAGCCGGCGAGCCCCGAGGTTATGCAGGTGATGAGCGAGGGGCCCGCGACCTGGGTCCTGCTGCACGCGGCCGCCGACCAAACCTGGCTGGGGGGCAAGCCCGTCGTCGCCGTGGCGAGCGACGACTCGATGTGGCTCGAGCGCAGCGTGACTCTCGATCGAGGCGCGCTGCCGGCCGAGCTGCAAGCCTGGACCGGTCGCGAGCTCGCGGTCGTCGACCGGGATGGCAATCGCTGCAGCGCTACCATCGACGACGTGACCGGTCGCCAGTTCGCCTACACCGACGGCGATGCGAAGGTCGGCACGGTCGTCGAGGGCAACTGGTATCGCACCGCCATCGTGGGAAAACTCACGATCGACTCCGCCGGTTGTGGCGAGCCGCTCTACGCGTTGGCCGGCGTTGACCAGGGCCGCCCCGGTCCCACGACGTTGCGCTACGGCGCGGTCTCGCCGGCTCGGGGCAAGCTGGCCCGCCGCGCTCGACGCTTGTTTCGCAAGCTGCCCGCGTACCAGCGACTGCAAGCCGAGTGGCAGGGCGACAGCTACGGTGGCACTGGCGCCTGGGACCATGGCGACGGCAGCCACGACGTGTTTTCGATCCGCCTTGGCGACCAGCGCTTCGTGCTGGTGGCCGGTCGCGGCGCCGGTTGCGGCGGCCCCGACGGCGAGCTGGTTGCTCTTTGGCGCGTGCGCAACAGCGACACCCTGGGCGAGCTCGTCATGCAGCGCGCCGCGTCGCTCTACGACGTGCGTGCCGTCTTCGATGCCGACGCCGACGGCCTGCCCGACTTCATCGTGGGGCAGGACCTCGCCACCGCCACCCTTCGCTCCGCGGCAGGCGCCTACGAACTCGAGAAGGGCTTCGAGATCGATCACGATTTCTGTCGCTGTTAACGCAGCGCGGCGGGTCTTTGGTTTGGTCTCGTGAACCAGCGTTGTGATCGCGCCGTTGGTCACGTTCGCTGCGAAGCGATCGCGTAGCAGCACCGTTGGTTTCGCTCGCCGCACTCGCGTTGTGCTCGCGATCGACGCGTTGCTGCTCGCGTGAGCATCGATGCGGCTGCGCAGCGCAGGGGGTGATGTGCGGGAGTGAGCGGCAAGTCGTTCGAACTCCTACCTTGTGCGCGTTGGCCCTCGAGCTGCACTGGGGGCTGCGCATGAACGCAACCCAGCCCCCGTCTTCCCTGGTCCGCGCGCTGTCCCGCGCCGGCTGTGCCCTTTCCCTCTTTACCGCCGTCGCCGCCACTGGCTGCGTCGGCGAGTTTGATAGCGGCGACTACGAGGGCCTCGGCGACGACGCCGAGGCCAACGAAAGCTCGGATAGCGCCCCGGACGTGAGCACCCTGATCGGGTCCACCCCGCTCATCAACGTCACTGCCAATCCGGTGCTCGAGTCGCCTGACAGCTTCATCTACGACCGCTTCAACGTTCTCGTTCGCAACGACAGCAGCAAGGCCGCCTACTGCAAGGACCTGCGCCTCACCGTGATCACCGCCGAAGACGGTGACTGTGGTGGCATTACGTCGTCGGCTCGGACCCTGGTCATTGACGACCTGTCGCTCAGCGGCGGCGAGGGCGTGAGCTTTCTCGGCGACGACGCCATCGGCAAGGCCGAGCTCGAGCGCTTCACCCAGGACCACCGGGCGACTGGAGGCCTCGGCGACCTTACCTACTGCGCCTACAATGGCGTCAACGCGGACTGCGGCTTCGACTGCGGCAGCTTCGACGGCGCGGTGCGCAAGTACGGCGACGTTTGGACCACGCGCATCGCGGAGGGCACAGAGGCCCAGTACGAGTGCCTCGCCAACGGTCAGCGCACGCCGCCGGCGATTACCTGCGACGACCTCTGGGTCGTGAACCCGGCGACCGGCGTGTGCATGGAAACTCCGTGCGAGACCGTGGAGAACGGCCGTCTCGTCACCGTCGACCACGGCAGCAAGCGCACCGTGAATATCCCCAACGGCACTCAGGAGCAGACCTGCAACTACGGAACCTGGCGGCCCGGCAGCAAGCGCTGCAACCCCGGTTTCATCAACCGCGGCGGCGTGTGCTCGGTTCCGCGCAATTGCGGCGGCACCCTTCACGGTCGAGTCACCCGCACCGTTCGCGACTGTGGCCCGCCCGGCGTTGGCGAGGTCATTCGCACCTACCAGTGCTGGGATGGGAGCGAGCGCCTGCAGAGCTCCCGTTCCACCGGGCGCAACTGCCTGTAGCAAATCTTCGGTGAGGCGGGGCGCGAACGCGTCCCGCCTCTTGCTCTTCGTCCTTTCGAGGTGACACCCGCTCGGTGTTGCCCGCGTGCCATCGCCGCGCCCTCGCCGGGTAGCCGGGGCCCAGCCCCCAGGAGTCTTTCATGCTGTCGCGTCGCCGCTTTGTCGAGCTGCGCCGAGCCGTCGCGCTTGGCGCCCTTGTTTTCGCCACCGCCTGTCTTCCCGAGGCCCCGCCCGAGCCTCCTACTGCGCAGACGATTTTCGACCGCCAACCCGGGGGAGCCGCGCGCGCCGGCCGCCTCGCGGCATCGGTCTCCGTCGGTCCGATGGGCCAGGCCACCGTGTCCCTCGAACTGCCGGTGCTCGATGCCGGCAACGGCTTCGAGCCGACGCTCGGCCTTGCCTACTACTCCGGTGCTGACCGAGGCGACGCGCTGGGCCGCGGCTGGTCGCTGGCCGGCCAGTCGACCATTCGCCGGTGCCCGGCCGCGCCGCCGGTCGACGACTATCGCCACGCCGTCGACCTGAGCGACCGCGATCGCCTGTGTCTGGACGGCAAGAAGCTCATTGCGGTCGCCGGTACCTACCTCGGCAACGGCTCCGAGTACCGCGTGCAGCGCGAGGACTTCACCCGCATTCGCTTCACCCGCGCCGCCGGCGCCGCCGGCACGTTCACGGTCTGGTACAAAAACGGCGAAATCGCGACGTTTGGCGGTTCCGACGAAAGTCGTCTGCTGCACAGCTCGGGGGCGGCCGCTGCCTGGCACCTCGACACCCTTCGCGACCGGCGCGGCAACGAGGTTCGCTACCGCTACACCACGGGTGACCTGGGTGGCGAGCCGACCTTGTCGTCGGTCGAGTACGGCGGCAACGCGACCTCGAACCAGCCGCATCGTCGCCGGGTGGTCTTCGACTACGCGCGCATCGAGAGCCCGTCGAGCTGGTTTCTGCGCGGCGATCGGTTCGAGCGGCAGCTCCGCCTGTCGGAGGTGTCGATGTACGCCGACGATGCGCTGGGCTCGCGGGTCCGACTTGGCTACGAACCGGTGCCGCATTCGAACGAACCGGTGCTGGCGTGGGCCCAGCAGTGCTTTGCCGACGACAGCTGCTTTCCGGCCACCACGTTCGACTACAGCGAGTCGGCTCCGGGCCTGAACGCCGAGGCGGTTATCGCCGCGACGTACCGCGAGCGCAACCCGACGCTCGAGCGCGGCTCGGTGCACCGCGTTCTGGACATGGATGGCGACGGCCGCGACGATCTGGTTACCGTGCACCGCGAGTCGATCGTGGTGGAACGCGCTACCGCCACCGGCTACGCCGCTCCGGTCAAGAGCGCCACCGGCTTGCCGACCAACTGGAATCCGCGCAAAGAGGCGCTGTTTGTCTACGACATCGACGGCGACCAGCGGATCGACGTGCTCACGACCGTGTCCGACCCGCGGGCCCGGCCGACGATTCCCGCAACGATCGGGTTGTTCGCCCTTTTCGGCACCGACACGGGGTTCGAGCCGGCGGTCCGAGTTTCGACGGAGATCGGCAACGGCCAGGACCCGGCTCAGATGTACCTGGAGATGGCCGACGCGGACGCCGACGGCTCGCCCGACCTGTTCGCGTACACCACCACCGGCGTTAAGCTGCTGTTGTCGCGGGGGCGGTCGTTCGAGACCGCCGGCGAAAACGGCTACGTGTCTCGGAGCTTTGGTCGTCTCGGCGCCCAGCGTTTCGACCGCCACCTGCGCGACGTGGTCGACGTGGATGGCGACGGCGCGCCGGACCTGGTCATGTTCGGCGAGACCGCGGTTCTGGTCAGCCTCGCGCGCGACGGTTCGTATCTGCCGCCCGTGGCGTGGACCGCCGAGTTCACGCCCGGCAATTCGACGCGCCGGTTTTCCGGGGTCGACTACCTGCGGCTGTTCGACGACATGAACGGCGATGGGCTGCCCGACATCGTCGGCTTTCACGACGACGGCGTTTACGTCGGGCTCAACACGGGAGTGTCGTTTGCGCCCGCCGAGCGTTGGCTCGATGACCTCGGCGTGCGTCAGGGCTGGAGCAATCGCAATTCGTTTCGCGCGACGGCGGACCTCGACGGCGACGGCATGTCCGACTTCGTGGCGGTTTCCAACAACGGCGTCCGAGCCATTCTCGGCCGGCGGCAGCCGTTGCCGCCCGTTGCCGAGCTGCCCGCCTCGGCGCTTGTCGAGCGGCCGGCCGGGGCCGGTCTTCGCCGGTGGAGCAAAGACGCCAACGCGTTCATGTTTGCCGACGTGAATTCCAACGGCCAGAGCGACCTGGTCTTCATTCTGCCGGATTCGGTCTTTTCGATGGCCAATCCGGGCGGTCGCGCCCGGCTCACGTCGGTGAACGAGGGCATGGGCAAAAACTCTCGAATTACCTACACGACCGGCTGCCAGGACCCGGTCTATCGCCGGACGCGCGAACTCGCCCGCCCGCTTCTCGCGCTGCCGTGCATCGGCCCCGTCGTCTCTCGGCTCGAACAGTCGAACGGAATCGGCGGGATGGCCTCCATCGACTACCGGTACGAAAACGCGGTGCTGCACACCCAGGGAATGGGCTTTCTCGGCTACGAGCGCTGGATTTCGACCGACAACACGGCGAACGTGCAAACCCGAGCCCGCTACAGCCTCGACTACGCGCAGTACCTCAACGGCCTGCCCGTTCAAGAAGAGCGCGTGCGCCTCGGCGAAGGGACACCAACGGTGGTGCGCCGAACGACGACCGAGTGGGAAAGCCGGCGCATGTCGGGCAACGACGCGCATCGGTACGTCTACGCCGAAGGGTCGGTGGTCGAAGAGCTCGACGCGAGCGGACGCGTACTGTCGACCGTCGACACCCGGCAAACTCACGACGCTCGCGGAAACCCGGTGAACTCGGTCGTCACTCGCACCGACGGGGGCGATACGCAAACCGTGACGACCGTGCAGACCTACAACGCCGACGACACGGGCGCGTGGCTACTTGGCCGCGTGACGTCGACCGACGTTACCTACCAGCGACCCGGCCAGCCTCGGGTGGTTCGCAAGGCGAGTTTCGGCTACGACGACCGCGGCTATCTCGAATGGGAAGCCCGCGAGCAGGGCACGCCCTTCGAGACCCGCACCGACTACGTCCGCAGCGGACCCTTTTTGCACAAGACCTCGCTGATTCGCAGCTGGCACCCGAACCTGGGCGCCGGACTCGACGTGTCGCGCATCGAGACGAGCTTCGCCCACGACGAGCAGGGGTATGTCAGCGTTACCACGAACCCGCTCGGGCACACCGTTGAGATCACCGAGCGCGATCCGATCTTCGGCGGAGTGGTTCGCCGCATCGACGAAAACGGATTGACGTCGACCGCCGATTACGACCCGGCGGGCCGTCGCATCACGTCGGTCGAGCCCGACGGGACCACCCGGCGGATGACGCGAGCGCTTTGCGGAGCCAGCTGTCCGCCGCGCGCCGCCTACTTTACGGCCACGAGCCGCGGCGGCAGCGCGCCGGTGGTCAAGTACTTCGACGCCCTCGACCGGGTGGTTCGCCTCGAGACGCGTCGCTTTGGCCTGGGCTCCGTCCGCGTCGACACCGAGTACAACGCCCATGGCGCCGTCGCCCGCGAGAGTCTGCCGTACGCGGAAGGAACCGCGCCAGCCGACATCGCCTGGACCACCTACGAGTACGACAACCGCCTGCGCCTCATCGCCGCCCGCGATTCGGCGGGTCGGGTCGAGCGCAACGTGTACACGCCCCGAACGGTGACGTCCATCGACGCCAAGGGACGGCGCTCGGTGCGTCACGTAGACGCCGCGGGCCAGGTGCAGCGCATCGTCGATGCGGCCAACGGCACCACGCGGTACTTCTACGATGCGGCGGACCGACTGGTGGCCGTCGAGGCACCGGACGGTTCCCGCATGGAGGTCGAGTACGATCAGCTCGGCCGGCGCACGGCCCTGCGCGACCCGTCGGTGGGCGATCGCGAGATGGCGATCAACGCCCTCGACTTGCCGGCGCGCGTGGTCGAGGCGGGCCGAACCACGGATCGCGTCTACGACGGTCTCGGTCGCATGGTCGAACAAACGCGCCGGGCCGCCGACGGCACGGTGCGCGTGGATGAGTGGACCTACGACGCGACCGCCCGCGGCATTGGCCGGCTCGCCAGCATGAGCGGCCCCGAAAGCCGCCGGGAACTGACTTATGACTCGTTCGGCCGCCTCGAAACCCAGACGCTGGAGATCGACGGCGCGCGGTACGTGCACACGAGCAGCTATGACGGCAATGGCCGCCTCGCGTCGGTGACGTACCCGTCGGGTGTCGCGGTATCCTATGACTACGACGCCGAGGGCACCATGGTGGCCGTTCGCAGCGGCGACCGGTCGCGCACGTACTGGGAGCTCCTCGAAGTGACGCCCCTCGGCGCCGTTCGCCGTTCGCGGCTCGGCAACGGCCTGGTGGTTCAGGCCGACGAAGACCCGAACCTCGGCATCATCGAGTCCATTCGGGCGATCGATGGCGGCGGCACCCTGGTCCACGGGATTTCCTACGAGCACGACCTCGTCGGCAACCTCGAGTCCCGCAACAACCTGGTCACCGGACTCGTCGAGAGCTACGAGCACGACGACCTCGACCGGGTGACCAAAGCGACCCTGGGTAGTCGCACCATCGACGTCGACTACGGCGCCGCCGGCAACATCGAGTGGCGCTCGGACCGGGGGGCCTACGAATACGGTCAGGCGTGCGACGGCGTCGTGCCGGGGCCGCACGCGGCAACGCTCGTGGGCTCGACCGCGCTTTGCTACGACTCGCTGGGTCGCGTCGTTCGAAACGGCGATCGCAGCCTTCGCTATGGCGTCGCCGACGTGCCGGTCGCCATCGACTCGCCGGACGCGACGGTGGCGTTCCGCTACGACGGCTACGATACCCTGCTTGCGCGCACGAGCACGGGCGGCGGCGGCAGCAAACGCATCGTCTACGGGGCGCCTGGCTACGAGGAGCACACCGGTCCGAACGGCGTGGAGCGACGTCACCGGGTCGGTCAGCTGCTTCTCGTCGAAAAGGACGGCGCCCTCACGGAGCGCTACATGCTGGGGGACCACCTGGGCTCGACCTCGACCGTGGTGGACGAGCGCGGCGCCGTGGTCGAACACGCCGCCTACGACCCCTGGGGCGCGCGCATCGATCCGTTCGATGGAACTCCGACCGCCGAGGCGCCTGAGACGACGCAGTACGGGTTCACCGCGCACGAGCACCTCGACAGCGTTGGGCTGATCCACATGCGGGGCCGCGTCTACGACCCGTCCATCGGGCGGTTTCTCAGCGCGGATCCGAAGATCGCCAGCGGCGCCGACTCGCAGGCGTTCAATCGCTACGCCTACGTCGGCAACCGCCCGCTTTCCACCATTGACCCGGACGGTCGCCTGGGCATCTCGCTCAAGAAGCTCGGCAAAAAGCTCACCAGTCTCGGTCGCGACATCGGTAAGGGGCTGTCGAACCCCGGGCGCGCGCTGCTCGGAGGCGTCAAGCGTCTGGGCAATTGGCTGTCAAAGCCGCAGAACCAGCGCTTGGTCGCGGGCCTCGCCATTGCGGTCGCCAGCGGCTACGGCGCGTCGATTCTGTGGAACGCCGGCACCTGGCATTCGTTCGCGGCCGCCGCGGTCTCGGCGGCGGGTGGCTACACGTCGGGCCTGGTCATGAGCAACGGCAACCACGCCTACGCGCGGCGGTCGGCGCTCACGGCCCTGGCGTTCTTCGCCGTTGGCAGCGCTTTCGATCCACAGAGTCTCGAGTTCGGTGAAAAGCTGGCCAAGGTTGCGGGGCACGGCGTGGTTGGCGGCGTCGCCAGCGTGGCCGAAGGCGGCACCTTCGAAAGCGGGTTTGCCGTGGCGGCCTTTAACCAGGGCCTCGCCGTGTTTGGCGCCTACGGACGCGCCGCAGAGTTGCTCGACGTGCAGCCCGACAACCTGGCGTTTACCACCGCCTCGTCGGCTCTGGTCGGCGGCGCCACGTCCGAGCTCACCGGCGGCACCTTCGAAAACGGCGCCATCACGGGGGCGTTCGCGGCGATCTTCAACGACGCGGTGCACCACGAAAGGAAGATCAGGCAGTCGGTGCGGGACTTTTTCGACTCGCTGTCGTTCGACTTCGGTATCGAGGGAACTGTCACGGTCGGCCCGGTGTTGGGCGAGGCCGGCGTGTCCGGCCCGGGCGGCGAGGCGAAGCTCCAAACGGGGATCGAGGCCGACCTCGGCGTGGTCTCCGCTTCCTACAAGACCGACGGCGTGACGGAAACCTTTGAGGTCCTCGGCGGCGTCGGCTACGGCATGAAGGGCACCAGGGTGGTGGCGCAGGGAGGAGCGTTCTACGAGCAGAGCGTTCAGGGCTACGATACGAAGGCCGGCCTCAAGGTGCAGGCGGGGGTCGAAATTGCCGGGCAGTCGCAGACGGTCTACGCGACAGGCGCGGCCGACCCCTACGCGGGACTCAACGTCATCATCGACTACTTCGACGCCCTGGCAAGCCAGATCACGGGCGGGCGCAGCGACTGGCGAGGGCAGTAGGACGCCCGGGGCGTCTTGACAGACCCTGGCGAGGCCGCCGGCAGAACCGGCGCGCCTCGCTAGGGGGCCTGGAACGAGGTCACTAGAGCAGCGGCGGATAGATGGCGCGGCCCGCCACGCCTTCGTCGCTCGAGTCGAAGCGGCCCGAGGTATCGGTCCAAAGAGTGAGAAACCCGCCGTCGGCCAGCGCTACCACGGCGGGTGTGCTCTGGTCGCCGGCGATGTCACTGTGAACCGCGAACGGTTCGGACAGCGGCAGGCCGTCGCGGTAGAAGGTCGCGTACACGTCCAGCCCGCTGGCGGTGTCGATGGTCGTGTGCCACACGACCGCGAGGGTGCCGTCCGGCGCGGCGGCCATGGCTGCGTGGGTGTCGCGTTCGGTCACCGGGGCGACCAGGGTGCCAGCCTCGTCCACCGGGCGGGCGCTGCCGTCGAAGCGCTGAAGGCGCAGCGAACGCCGGCCATCCTGGCCGCTGCGATAGACCCAGCTGAGGGCAAACCCGCCGCCGGGCAGGGCCGCGAGCTTGGGCGACTCGGTGGAGTCGATGTCGCCGCGACCGGGCACCGGCCGCGCCTCACCGATGGCGTTCCCGTCGGCGTCGAACCGGCGAAACAGCGCTTCGAAGCGGGCTGTGTCGCCAATCTGCTGCTGCCAGGCGACCACGAACGTCCCGTCGTCGAGGGCCACGGCATCCGGGTTTGCCTGGTCGGTCTCGGACGGCGACGCGGCCAGGTTGCGCGTCGCGGAAAACGTCGGGTCCGTGACGAACACCTGAACCTGGTTGGCCGCGGACTGCCCGGGACGCCGCTTGGCCAACCAGGCCACCCCGTAGGCGGCCCCGCTGGCGAACGGCACCGGGCGAATCGCCTCCAGGCCCTCCGCTTCGGGCGCGAGCCCCAGGGCTTGACCGACGAGGGCGCCGTCATCGGCCCGGTGCAGCTGGAGCTGGATGGAAATGGGCGACTGGCCGGTTTCGAAGGCCGTCAGGTACCCGGCGTCGCCCGCGGCCACCGACGGGTTGCGCGCAAGCGCGGTCGAGTTCGCCATCGGAAACTCGTCGAACGAGGCGTTGGTCGCGTTGACCCGCGGTCGCAGGGTTGGCGACCACAGCCGCGCCTGAATCTGGAGCTCGTCCTGGCGGGACTGGCGCCAGGTGGTAAGGATGGACCCATCGGCGGCCACGGCCGCTGGGCGGCCGGTCACCACGCCCGGACTGGCCAGCTGCTGGTTGCCCAGCACCGAGGTCGCTGCCGCAAACGCGGCCGGCTCGATGATGACGCTGGCCTCGACGTCGCTGTCGGCGTCGAAGGCCACCGCGCCGTTGCCGACCACGCGCGTACCGTCGGCGGAGTCGGTGACCGTGGCGGCGATCTCGAGTGTCTGGATGCCGGCGAGATCGCCGGCGAGCACCTCGAACTCGAGAGGAAAGCGTTGGTCTCGCACATCGCGTTCGAGAACCCCGCTCGCGGTGGCGCGCGCGTCGTCGCGCAGGCGGAACTCGAGAAAGCTCGGGGCGTCGAGGGTCGCGCGGGCGTCCACGTTGATAACCACCGTGGGCTCGGCGCAGGCGCAGGCCCAGGTGAGGGCCCCCGCCATGGCCCGGCCCGCCAGACGCCGACCGGCGGCCCGCGCCCACGGCCGGGCGCCGCACGGCGCCGCGCGGTCGCTCAATTGGCCTCCGGCGGGTACACGAACCGGGCGCGCACCGCCGTGCCGTCGCGGTCCGGGGCGGCCCCGGATTCATCGGTCCACCCGACGAGAAATCCCCCGTCGGTGTGCACGGCGACGGTCGGGTTTACCTGGCGCCCGGCGGTGGTGGTGTTGACCCGGGTCGGCGGACTGAGCGCCTGCAGGTCCGACGAAAAGAGCTGCCAAAAGACATCGAAGTCGCCTTCCGCGGCGCCCTCGGTGCTCCAGGCCAGAGCAATGACGCCGTCGTTGGGCCGAACGGCCACGTCGAAGCCAACGCCGGCGAGAGTGTCACCGGCGACGGCGGCGACCGTGATGCTGGCCGTGGGCGCGTCGATGGCGGCGGGCGAATAGGTGCGCAGGGCCAAATCCTGAGCGCCCTCGACGCCGACGAGAGCCGCGGCTGCGACCAGGTCCTGGCCCGGCGCCGCGGCAACCCGCGGCTGCGACTCAACATCGGTGGGCTCGAACAGCACGACCTTGGCGTCGGCGTTGCCCTCGGCGTCGACCACGCGAGCGGCGCCCTGGGTTTGTTGACCATCGCCGACAAATTCGGTCCAGGTGACGATGACCCGGCCGCCGTCGAGGGCCGCGATGTCCGGCGCCATCGATTCCAAAAGGTCTGGTTCGGTCAGCGCGATCTCCTCGCCGCTGGGGGCGCCCTCGCTATCGAGAAGCCGCACCCAGATGTCGCCGAAGGCAAAGGTCGCGTCGCCCGCGGAGCCGAACGGCGCCCGCAGCCACGCGATGGCGAACGAACCGTCGTCCCGCGCGGCCACCGCCGGCAGCTCGTCGAAGCTTGCCCCGTCGGTGACGGCGGCTTCGGCAGCGACCGCTGCGTCGCCGGTGGCCAGAAGCCGGGTTTCCAGCCGGGTCTCCTGGCCGGGCCCAAACCGCTGCTCCCACGCCACGAGAAAGCCCTGGGGCCCGTACACGACCGCCGGGTGAAACGCATCGTCGGGTGAATCGAGGCGAAAGTCGCGATCGCTTAGTTCAAAGGCGTTGGCCGCGGCCGCGCCGCGCGGATTGAAAAGACGGGCGCGGATGTCGCGCAGGCGCAGGGAGTTCCAGGCGCCGAGAAAGCTGCCGTCGTCGGCGACCGCCAGCTGGCGCCCGGCGATCAACTGATCGCCGAGGCGCTGGTCGCCCTGGACCCGGCTGTTGAGGACGAAGTCGGCGGGCGCGAGCCGCAGCTGGGCCGAGGCACCGACCTCGAGCTCCGCGGTTCCGAGAGCCAGCAGCAGCTCCACGGTGCGCGGCTCGAGAGGCGGCGCTTGCTCGTCGTCGGGCAGGGCCGGGTCGGGCACGCTTCGAAACAGCGAGGCCTCGACCCGCAGGGGCTCGGTCCAGGTCTCCACGGTGAGGGTTACCGTGCTGGGAAAGCGGTCGATGAACAGGGTGCGTGTTTCGCGCCGACCGTCGCCGCCGATGAGCGTGAGGCGCAACGCATCTCCGGTCGGCACGGTCGCTGGAGCCGACAGGGTCACGGCGACTTCGTCGGTGGCGCACGCCGAACCGAGCGCGGCGATTCCGAGGGCCAGCGCCAGGCCCAGGGCCGGTTGCGACTGTCGGCTCATTCGTCGAAGTCGAGGCAGGCGTCGGTTTGGCAGCCGCCGTCAGGCCACAGGCGAATGGTCGCCGTGGTGGCGGCAGCGGCGACGACCGCGGCGGTTCCCGCGATGAACCACCAGCGCTTGTACACCGGCGTGCGCTCGGGCTTGGACGGCACCAGGTTGGGTTCCAGGGCTCGCTGCGCCGCGCGGTCGGCGTCGCGTTCGCGCTCGATGTCGCGAATGTAGCGCTCGACTTCGGCTCGGTTGCTCGCGTTCGGTACCTCGTCGAGGTACTTCTGAAACGAAAACAGAGCCCGCTCGTAGTTCTTCATGTTGGCGTGGCACTGGCCGATGTTGAACAGCAGCCTCGGCAGCGCGGCGGCCTTGTACGCCGCTTCGTAGTGGCGCAGGGCGTCTTTGAACTGGCCGAGGGCGAACGCCGTTTTTCCACGTTCGAAGTGGCGCTTGCTGGCGCGCCGCGCCTCGTCAGTGGGGCGCGCGGCGGCCGGTGCGTCGTCGGCGCGGGAGAGTCGCGGTCGAGCCGGGATCGTCAGGGTGGCGGCGAGAAGAAGCAGGACCGCAAGGCGGCTTGTCACGGGTTGTCGTCCTCGAAGGGGTCAAGCGTGGTCGTTTTGCGAATCGGTGCCCGGCGGCGGGGCGCCGACTTGCCGGCCGGCCGCAGCGCGGGCGCGTCGGGGGTTGGCTTTGTCGGTGCCGCCGAGTCACCCGCCGGGTCGCCCGAGGCGCCGGCCGGCGAGGCCGCCGGCTTGCCGGGCTTGCCCGCGGACGCGCGCCCGGCGGTCGCGCGTTTCTTGTCGCGTCGCGCTTGCCGCCTGGACCGGTCGCGTCGGCTCGCGCGCTTTTTCGCGGTTGAGGCAGGGCCCGCATCCGAGGCGGCCGGCGCCGTCTGCCGCGCCGCATCGGCATCTGCCGTCGTGGGGGCACGGGCGTCTGCACGGTCCGTATCGTCAGCGCCGTCAGCGCCGTCAGCGCTGTCGGCGTCGCCCGCGTCGTTTGCGTCAGGCTCCACGGGCGTTGCGACGGCCGGGGTTGCGGACGCGGGGATGCGTTCGGAAAGCCCGACGGGGTCCCCGCCGCCAGCGGTTTGCGGCGGCGTGGGGTTCTCGGCCGCCGACGCACTCCAGCCGAACCAGAGCGCAAGTCCCGCGGCGGCCGCCAGCGCGAGGCCGAGGCCCGCTCGCCGGGCGACGCGCGCCGTGCCCGGTCGGTTCGCCGCCCCGCCCAGGCGGGCAAGCTCGGCCTCGAGCTCGTCCCGCAGCTCTTTTGCGCTGGCAAACCGGTCGGCCGGTGCTTTGCGCAGGCATCGGGCCACGATGGCGTCCAGCGTGCGCGATACCCGGGTGCCCTGGCCCCGCTGGCGCAGCGGCGTCGGTTCCACCGACGCGTGCATCTCGCGAAACTCGGCCAGCGAGCGGGCCTGGAACATCGGCTCGCCGCACAGCAGCTCGTACATGATCGCGCCCAGGGCGTAGATGTCGCTGCGGCCGTCGAGGTTGCCGCCGCGGGCTTGCTCCGGTGACATGTACGGCGGCGTTCCCAGCACCGTGCCCTCGTACGTGTGAACGTCGTGGGCGGCATCGGTCGGCGCCGTCTCCGGGTTGAGCTTGGCCACGCCGAAGTCGAGCAGCTTCACCCAGTCGTTCGAACTGCGGTCCGCGCAGATGAAGATGTTGGCGGGCTTGAGGTCTCGGTGAACCACGCCGATAGCGTGGGTCGCCTCGAGGGCCTCGCACACCTGCAGGGCGATCGACACCAGCAGGTGTGGCTCCAGGGCGCCGCCGCCCTCGAACAGCTCGCGAAGCGACGTGCCCTCCAACAGCTCCATCACGATGAAGGCGGTGCCGTCGTCGAGCTCGACGAAGTCCGCGACGTCGACAATGTTGCGATGGCGGATCTGGTTAACGACCCGCGCCTCTTGGAAAAAGCGCGCCACTCCGCCGGGCCCCGCCGCCGTCGCGCGAAGGACCTTGATGGCGACTACCCGGCCTAGCAGCTTGTGCTCGGCGCGATAGACTCGCCCCATGCCGCCCTCGCCGATCATCTGGCGCAGCCGGTAGTTGCCCATGGACGGTCCTGCCGCCGCCTGACCCGATCCCAGCGCCAGGTTCGTCGTGGTCGCGCGCGCGGTCGCCGCCCGGGCCGGGTCGGCCGTTCGGTTCACCGCATGCACTGTCGGTTCCGGCTGACCCGGCCTCCGGTCCTCCGCGCCCTGGCGAGGGGCGACCTGATCGGGCAGCCGGTCCGCCGCGTCGGAAAGACGCACCGTCCTGCGGGTCTTGTTCTTCTCGCTAATCAACTCGGGAGGTTGGCTTGAGGACGGGCGGTCGCGGGCAAGCTCTTCCAAGTATCGCAAACTCGGCCAATCGTCTGTGAAGTGAGCTACGTTCGCCAGACCCGCGCCGCGGCCCCACCGCTGCGCCGGACGGCCCCTCGCTCGCCCGCCCAGCGCCCAAAATCCGGGAGCTTGCGCAGAAACGACCCGCAAGCGCACGAACTCACACAGTTTACTTGACAGCGAACCCGCCCCATTGCTACCTAACGCCTCCCACTCGGGGCTGTAGCTCAGCTGGGAGAGCGCTAGAATCGCACTCTAGAGGTCAGGGGTTCGAGCCCCCTCAGCTCCACCAAACAAACCCGCCGCTTTGCGGCGGGTTTTGTCGTTTGGTGGAGCTGCAGCCACCGCCGCAGGCGGTGGCTGGTCCGGCCGTTGGCCGGACAGGGGGCTCTCTGGACCGCTTACCCGTCGCTTCGCTCCGGGTGGCCGCCTTCGGCGGCTGCGTTGCTTCGCAACGCGGCGGTCGGCCGAGCCCCAACCCGCTGCGACCGCGCGTCGAGCTTTCGGCGTGGCCGGACAGGGGGCTCAGTGGACCGCGTACCTGTCGCTTCGCTCGGGGTGGCCGCCTCCGGCGGCTGCGTTGCTTCGCAAAGCGGCGGTCGGCCGAGCCCCAAACCCGCTGCGACCGCGCGTCGAGCTTTCGGCGTGGCCGGACAGGGTCCTCGCTTCGCTCGGGGTGACCGCCTTCGGCGGCTGCGTTGCTTCGCAACGCGGCGGTCGGCCGAGCCGCCTTTCTGTCTGCCGCGAGGTGCGTTTTGGGCGTGGTGCGCGGGTGGGGTGGGGCTTAGTTTGGGTCTGCGGAACGAGATAGACCATTTCGTTCCGCCGTTCTGGGCCGGCGAATCGCTCATCACTTTCCTCCGGTCAGGACCGTGAGCACCGTCGCGCCCGGATCACTGTCTCGAGCTGGCGTAGTTCTGCGCCGTGGCCACGAGCGACTCGTGTCCGAGTCCATTGGCAACCGCGTGAGACGCTGCGCCGGCAACGATCGCTAGGGTCGAGTGCAGGCCGTGCATCCGGTGCGCCGTTACGTTCGGCGCGACTGGAATCCTAGGTGTGCTGCTTCGGGGAACCAGCGCACACAAGCGAAACCCTTCCGAGCATTGACAATCAGAAAGGGATACTCGTGCCCAGGTACGCGCAGGTAGAACCCTTCGCTCTCGGGTGCAGCTTCGAACCAATGGCTCAACTGAGTAGCCAGCACCTCGGCACTGGCTTCCGTCACTGACCCGCCGGTGCCTCTCTCAATCACCATTCGCATCCTGGCCAGTTTCGCCCCCGCCGCTCGCTTTGGACATGTCGTGGTTCCGCGGACCTTCTGCCGCGAGTGCGTCGATCACTGATAGGGAGTCGCAGCCGGCGTCGAGCTGTATCGCGAGAGCTCGGTAGTGACGCGCCTCGTCATCGTGCCCTTGCCACGTGTGTACAAGGGACAGCCACGCTGCGTTGTGAGCTCGGCTCTGGGGCGCCGAGTTTCGATCGAAAGCCCGCTGGAGCAAGTTCTGACCGCGCTGTTGATCGCCCTTGAGCACGAGCACGGCGCCTCGGGTGCCAAGGTGGGACGGTGGTGGCGTGCTGAGGCTCTCAGTGGCCTCCAACGAGTACTTCTCGCTCGCTGGCAGGGTTTCGTACCGGTCGCTGTCCATGACGTGCGCCCAGGCAAGGTTGTTCAGAATCGTGTAGCGGGCCGCTTTGACCACCTTGGGGTGCGCGAGTACAGCCTCCAAAGAACGCCGTGCACCTCGGTAGTCACGGGACCGCATCTGTGCACTCGCGTGGTCCGCGCGAAGAACCCAGGAGTCGGGGAGTTGCCGAACGCCTTCGGCTAGAATCTCTCGCCATCGCCCATAGTCGCAATCATCGTAAGCATCCATGGCTTGAAACGCGATCCGCAGAGCTTGGTAGTCTTGAGATGAAGACTTGGCGAACGGAAGCGCGAGCAGTGGCCAAAGGTCGCTGCCCAACACGACTGCGCTGAGCAGCAGGAACGCGTTTGCGAACCAGAGAACTTCGAGCGGGTCGAACGCCTGAGCAAGATGCAGTGTCGGCAGCCCATAGCTTGAAACCTCCATGTAGCGGAACAGGAGCACCACGAAGACGGCATTGACCGTCGGGCCACCGAGGGAGAAAAAGACAAGACGAAGTCGCGCAAGTGTCGAACTGCGCGGGACTGCATAGACGAGGCCCCGCAGGGGCAGCGCGTTTATGTGAATCGGAACCCCACGAATCCGAAACCGCCCGACCCGTCGGCCGTCCCCGATAACGACTCGCACGATGTCCATGCCCAAGGCTCTGCCAGCTACCGCATGACCGAGTTCGTGAAGTACCAGGCAAGCCACTACCACCGGTAGGTAGAGTGCGGCGTTGGAGAGAACCGCGGCCAGCGAGGCGTTGGACTTGTCCACAAACATCAAGCCCACGCCGAATGGGACAAGCAGCGAACCAACTGCCACAGCCACTACTGAAAGTGGGATCCGGTCTCGTATTGGAGGTCCTTGGCTGGTCATCAGGGGGAGGCTCGAAGGTGAAGCCGTAACCTACCGTTGCGTTGGCGCCCGGACAGTACTGATTCGCTAGCGCAGGTTTGTTGACCCACATTGGGCTAGGAGCGCGGGATTGCTCGAAAACTGTATGGAATCGCCCCGTAACCGAGCTGCGTGGGAGTTAGGATCCTCCCATGAGCCTCGGTGTCCACTTCGCACTCTCGTCTGCGGACGCCACGCGCGTCCGCGCGTGCTCAGACCCAGATGACCTTGTGGAAGTCATCACGGAAGAGATCGAGGAAACCTATCTCGAGGACAAGCAGTGGTCGTTCGAGACCGACAAGGCCTGGGACGCCATCCACCGCTGCCTCACCGACGGTCAGCTCCTATATGAGTCGGGCCCCTTCCCGCAGGCCTACGCCGTGCTCGGTGGTCAGGCTCTGGACGCCGGTGACGACTACACTGCTTGCCTTGTCGAGCCTGCCCAAGTCCGAGAGCTGGTGCCGGCTCTCGCCCAGGTCACCAAGGAGTGGATGACGGAGCGCTACGAGACGCTCGGCTCCACCGACTACGCAGGGCCGATTGGCGCCGAGGACTTCAACTACACGTGGGACAACTTTGAGGGCCTACGAGCCTTCTTCGAGAAGGCAGCTGGCGCTGGTCGCGCCGTGTTGTTCACCACGGACGGCTAGGTGAGGAAGATCGTGTCCGTCGCCCGACCACAGACGGACCGCGGGTGTCGTCTATGGAACGACCGACAACGGTCATCGCTGGCAACGAATGACGCTATTGACTGCGGACATGTCGTTAGCCCCGCGTGGACTATCGCCAGCGATAGACTCCTATCTTGTTGGCGATCACGAGATCGGGGTTGAGTAAGTGAAGTCAGAAGGTTGCGGGGGGCTGCCGTGTTGGTACGTAGTGTGCTGAAGGAATCTCGCAACTCCACGCCACTCCAAGGCTTCTTACACCGACTACAATTCTGACTAGGTCGAGATCACACGAAGTAGCTCAGTAGCGGAGCGCCTGGCTTACGACCGGGAGGGCGCAGGTGCAAGTCCTGCCTTCGTGTCCAACTCACCTGGGGTAGTTCAGCAGCAGAACACCGGGCTCTTACCCCGGCGGGCGCAGGTGCAAGTCCTGCCCCCAGGTCCATTCTGATGTCCAACGAACACGACGACGAGCAGACTCATTCGATCAACGACGGCTACGCGATGCACCGGCTCGAGCGCGCGCTACAGACGCTGATCGACCACGACGACCCCATGGTTCGAGCGCGGGCGGCGGACAAAGTTGGTCGATGGGCGAGCGTCATCGACGGGATGCGCAGCGGAAGTCTGACAGTTGGCTCGCGGACGCCGGTCGCCGATACCCCGGCGTGGGTGACGCTGGAGGTGGCGCACGGTGGCTTCGCGACCGGAAGCTATGTGGCCGAAGGGCCGCTGGAAGATGACGAGCGACAGCTCTTGTCGGAGCTTCCGGACAACGTTCGCGGTCATACTGACCGAGAGCGGCTCAACACGTATTTTTTGACGGATGCAGGGCAGAACCGACTGCTGACGGCGCTGGCCGCGGGCCGATGCCGTATAGACCTGCCGGAAGAGGGCGCTTTACCGGTTTTGGCGTGGCTGCTGCGGGCCGACGCTTACGCCGAGGCGCTCGAGCTGGTCGAGACGCTGCGGCCGCTGATGCACCGCTTGCGCTTTTACCCGCGCGAGACGGCGACGCCGCGGCCGCCGGGCGCCTGCGTCCGGTTGCGGTCGGTGTCCGACGTTGCCGAATCGATTCGCAACCGGCGGCCGCAGGCGCAGGTCGAGGCGATGAACGAAGCGCTCTCGGTCTGGAACCCACTGTTCGACCGGCTGGTTGACCTGTGGCTCGAGACCGTCGAGGGTGAGCAGCCGCAGATTGACGCCATGGATGGCGCGGGCGTTTCCGTGACGGGCGGCTGGCCGGCTCAGCGGTTTCCGCAGGGCTGGGCCGATCGACGCAGCTCCTGGTTGAAGGACTACCGCATGGCGGCGGCTAGGCATCGCCTGTGCTCCAAGCATCGGAAAGCGCGAAGCAACTTCGCCCGTCTTTGCACGGCGCTAAAGCGTTGCGACGGTGACGGCAATTCGCTGTCTCGGCGGGACGTCGGCTGGGTCCGGCGCGCTCTAGCGAACACCCTCAGCAAGCGCGGTGCTCCTGGCTCCGAATCGCTCGACGGTTTGCGTCGCGGGCAGGCCGAAGTCGCTGCCCGGCCCACGCACACGACGATTGGTTCCGTCGTGTTGCGGCGCCTCGAGTCCTATCCGGACGACGAAGGTATTCCGTCGCTGGATGCGGTTTCTGCTTCCGTCGATGCCCACGAGCACGAACGGGTGCCCGCGGGAACGTCGATCCCCGCTTCGTTCGAGCGCAAGCTCGCTCGGGCGCTGGAGGCGCCGATCGAGGAGCTGATCGAGCGCAACGTCATCGGTTCGGCAGAGGTCTTCGCGACCGTTCTGCCCCAGGTGAGCGCGCAAGTGGCTGCTTGTGGCTTCGACGATCGCGTGCTGCGGGATATCTACAGCATGACGTATACGGCGTTTCGGCGCCGGCGATCACTTCTGCTGTTGAATTTGGAGCACCAGGTGTCGCTGGCCGAGCTGCCGTGGGTCGCGGCAGTCGAGGAGCTCCGTAGCGACAGCGCAGACGTGCGTGCGCAAGCCCGGGACACTCTCGAGCAGGCCGCCCTGCTCGCGCTGGCTCACTTTCCGCAGAGCATCCTGCCCAACCCGTTGGTGCGCGAGATGGCTGCGCTCGCCGAGCGGGCTGGGTTGGAGATCCCCTTGGTCGAGGAGGTGGCTGCGGACATCTTCATGGGAACCTTTACTGCGAAGTGGTCGCGAGCCGGTCGGGTGGCGTCGGAGACGATGGCCTCGAGCTTGTACGGCCGCTACTACGACTTGCCCGCCGGCGTGGAGTACGACAAAGGAGCCGGCGGAACGTTGGCCTGGGTCCGCGCGCGCTGGAACGCTACCACAGCCGAAGGGTTCGCGCGGCGCTGCGAGCGCCGCGCTGCGGAAGCGGGAAGCGGAGGCAGCTTCGTTGCCCAAAATGGCGCCATCCTGGAGCAGAGCCAGATCCTCACAACTCACAATCTGGCCAGCCTCTGTTACTTCCTCGAGCTGGGAGACCAGCTCCAGACCATGGCGCCCGAGATGGTCGGCAACATCTTTCGCTGGATCTTTCGGCTGAACGCCCAAACCCCGCCGACGTATCTCGCGCGGCTGCAGAACACAAAGAACACCGCCTACGCCTGGCGCCAGGCGATCTTCTTTCTATCGCTGTGCGAGCGGACGACTCAGAGCCGCGTCTTGCGAGAGCTGAAAGACCTGATGGCGGACGCCGGCGCTTTCGGTGACCGGTTCCGGCCGGCTGTTGTCGGCTTGCTCGCCGTATTCGAAGGAGACTCCTTTGACGCGAGCGGCCGCGGCAGGCGGAACCGCCACGCGCGCCGGCTGCTTGGTTGGTCGCTCGGCGGGCACTGGCTCTTGGCCGAGGAGAGCAACGAGTAGTCCATCACCCTTTTCGTTTCCGCCCGTGGGACTACGACGCGCCTTCCGAACTTCGCCTTGGAAGCTGAGTGGTGCGCGTTCACTAGGCGGCGAGCCAATCGGTCCGCGGGTTTTCGATTTGAGGTCGCAAGGTTGACTGACGGTGCGCCGGGCTGCGGAACGTTATTGGTTGCTAACTACTTGGGATGATGAGGTTAGGGGTTCGAGCTGGTCCGGCCGTTGGCCGGACAGGGGGCTGGACCGCTTACCTCCTTGCTTCGCTCGGGGTGGCCGCCTTCGGCGGCTGCGTTGCTTCGCAACGCGGCGGTCGGCCGAGCCTCAACCTTGGTTCGGCTTGGTCGAGAGCTTCGCGGTTGGCCGGACAGGGGTGCGCCGACGGGTTGGGCTTTCGCGCTGCAAATCCGTTTGCGATGCTCCGGCGACTTTGAGCCTTTGTTTGTCGGTTGAGAGGACGCGTGACGTTTGAGCGGGAAGAACCATGATCTGTCCATGAGCGTCGGCGTTCACGTTCCACTCTCGTTCGAGGATACGGCGGGCGTGCCGCTGAGGCTGGACGCGCCGTGCCGTTCACTGCGGACGCCTGGCGGTTTGGGTAGGTACGCGTGCAACCAATAGTACCCTCGGACTTTCGAGCGCTAACGAGTACGGAGGCGCGAGAGTTGGTCGCTGCGAACTCGCTTGTCGTGCTGCATTTTGACGCTGCTTGGGATGGGTACGCGGCACAGGTCCGCGCCCAGCTGGAACGGGTCATCCCGAGGCTTCGCGGTGAGGTCGCTTTTGGCTACGTCGATGTCGACGAAAGCGCCGATTTTGCCAGCGAGGTACACGTCGCAAACGTCCCCAGCGTCGCCTACTTTCGGGATGGCGTCGCTGTAGCGGTAGTGATTGGGGTGAAGCAGGACATTGAGGCCAATGTCCGTCGAGTGCAGCGCGGACAGGTCCCGGATTCCTCGAACACCGTGAGCCGTGGATGATGCCGAAGGGCGAGGACCTGTTGGTGCTCGCGGCGCGCGCCGGTGGCTCGTGAAGCGTCGGTGAACTACGGCCCGCAGTCGGGTTGGCGTTGAGCGGTTTGTTTGAATTGCTCCCAGCCGGCGCGTACCGAGGCGGTGATGCGCGGGACGTCCTTGGCCATTCGGGGCATGAGATCTTTGTGCAGGCGGAGCTGTTCGCGCCTGGGCTGGTCGTCGCTGGGGTAGTAGCGCGCGTGCAGCTGGCCCAGTTCGCGAGCGACGTCGAGGGCGACTTCGAGCAGTTCGTCCGGGGACCGCAGTCCGGCGACGCTTACCTCCTGATAGCTGGCGGTCCACTCGTGTATGACGTAGACGGGCCCCTCGAGCGGTTGGTGGGTGACGCGGGGGATGCGCGCCAGCAACGCGAGCGGCTCGCCGCCGAACAGGCGCGCCGCGCGCACGACTTCAAAGGCGCCTCCCACGTGGGCGACGCAGGCCACGTGCCGGTTGTGGGACATGGGTTTGAGCTCGACGATGACGTCGTCCGCGTCCTGGGCGGATGCTCCCTCGAGTCGGAGTATCAACTTGCGCTGGAGAAAACTGCCGATGCCGGTGCTGCGTATCAGCGGCCCACCGCTTTTGACTTCGAAGAACCCGGGCGACAGCGCCGGGTTGCGCTCGATCATGAGTTCGACGTACGCGCTCCATTGCTCGCGCAAGGGTGACTGCAGGGGGCGCGTCGGTTCGTGGATCCGGGCGCTGACCCAGTCCAACCACTCGGTTCTGGTGTGGCGCACTCGACTGCGGAGCCGCTCGACGACCGCGGGCGCGCCGCCGCTCGGCTGCGGGCCTTCCAGCGCGTCACCGTAGGCCGCGAGGAACTGTTCGACCAGTGGCTGCCAGTCCCAGCCCCGCAGCTCCGCCGCAAGCTGGAGGGAGACGGCAAATCGCAAAAGGTCGACCACCGCGGGGCCCACCGCGGCCTGGTCGAAGTCGGCCAGGCCATAGCTGCGTTCGGTGACCGCAAACTGTTCGACGTGGGCGTCGCCGTGCAGGTTGAACGGCGGCATCCACGGAAGTGCGTCGTCGTACCGGCGGCAGATGCTCTGGGTCGTCTCTTGCGCGATGGCGCGGTAGTACGCGTACGGGCTGGCGGACAGCCGCCGGCAGAGCTGGGGAGCGGACAGAATGGCGTCGAGGTTCTGCGGGAGCAGGGGCTCGTCTGCGGGCGCCTTGGGCTGGTGCGCGGGGGGCTTGATCGTCGAGCTGGCTGGCGCTTGCACGGTCCGCTGGGGCGGGCAGCCTGCCACGCCCCAGGCGAGAGCCAGCAAGCAAGCGGTGCGCGCACGCGGCCCGAAGACCGCGCGGGCAACCAGGGGCAGTCGACAGACACGGGCCATCCTGAACGAGACGCTACCCCACTCTCGGCTTTCGCGGGGCGGTTCACGTCGCTGTAGATACCGCAGGTGTCGTCTGGGCCCAGCGACTCGCCTACGGTGACCGAGCGAAGGTCTGGCCCGCGCCCGGCAACGCGGCGTTGGCTCCGATTGGCCCGTTTCGGTCGCGTCTCCTTTGGCCGGCGGCACCGCGATCGGCCTGGGTGGGCCCGTGGCAGCGAGAGGCTTGGTACGCTCGGGTCGCCGCGGCAGGAGCGACGAAGCCCATGAAGTCCAACGACCGACCCTACGTCGTCCTCACGTGCGCTGCGCTGGCTTCGTACTACATCCTCGAAGCCATCGTCGTCGGTGAGCTCTTCCTACGAGGCGAGGGCGACAAGTTCAGCCCCGTGTTCCTGGTAAAGCCAGTCCTTTTTGGCTACGTGCTCTATCGAGCCTCACGAGAGGGGCGGCGCTGGGTCTGGCTGCTCGGCCTCCTGGCGGCGGGCGCCCTGGTGCGGCTGTTGGTCATCGAGAACGGGGGCGTGTGGGCCCCGTATTTCTTCTATTCGTTTGCGTTTCTTCTGGCTGCTGCGGTCTGGTGGCTGCTGAAGCTTCGCGAAGTCGATCGCGCGCACGCTGCAGAATACGGGCTGGAGTCCATTGCCATGGTGGCGCTCGGCGTACCTATCGCTCGCGCTTTGGAAACGTACGGCGAAGTGCAGAGTCGAGAACCGCACGACAGGGTTCCCGACGCTACGTGGTATGTCTTCGCCGCCGGGCCCCATCACGAGGCGAAGTTCGTGGAGTGGCGCGGGCAGATCCACGTAGCTGCCTATCGGTCGGAAGAGCCACTGCCGGGCCCCGACCTGGCCCGCGTGATGACGCGCTATGCCGACGGTCAGAAGTGGATCGCGCTGACGGAGGGGTATCTGTACCAGCGTGAGGATCGGACGCGCAGACTCTGGTGCAGCGCGATGCCGATGATTGGCGTGGGTACGAGTGAGTTCTTGGACGTGGAGGGCCGCGCGCGCCTGGAGCCTGGGAGCGGCCCGGAAAGCGAGTCCCGGGATGACGCGCGCGTTTCGTTCCCGGAGGAGCCCGATGCCTAGCCGCCGGGGGCCCCGGCGAGAACGGTCTTGCCCGTGACGCGCTTCTTCGTCTGTTGTCTGGTCCTGGCGTCGCTGGGCGCTTGCAAACAACGGGCGGCACAGCCCGACCGTCGGGCACAGGAGTATCAAGCGGCGTTGGATCGGTGCCTGGCCAGCGTTGGCCCGTCGCACCTGCCGTTTCCCCGGCGGGCCCTGGCCGCCTTCGACGAGTGCGCTCCGCTGATGGGCGCGGGGGCGTGCGGCGAAACCTGGACGTCGGTGCCGCACACGACTCGCGAGGAGCGAGGGGGCCGCACCCGGCTGAGTCTCGTGATCGAGGCCTGCCGCGACCAACACTGTCCGACCATCGACGGCGAGCGGCTCCGGGCGTGCTCGAGCGGTCCCGGCGAGTGGGCGACCGACGAGGAGCAAGCTATTTGGGCAAGCCTGCACGCAGCTATTTTGCCGCGCGTTTTCGGCGAGGTAGAGGGTGCGCAGTTCGACCGCGACGCGGCGTACCTGGCCGCGCGGCTTTATCCTTTCGTCGTGCCTCCGGTTGTTTCCGAGACGGTTGGCGCATCGAAAGAAGGGGCATCGGAAGCTGTGGACGCTCCGGGGCTCGAGCTGTTCATCGATCGCGACGGGCTGTCCATCGGCGTTGTCGGCGGCCGTTCGTACCGGTTGCCGCGCTGCGGCGTTGAATACGACGCTGCCGGATTGGGCAGTACGACCTGCGAGCTGCGAAAAAACGGCGCCGCTTCTCGGCACGTGACCATCGCGGCAGCGGACGAAATCTCGTATGAGCAGATCGTCGCGGTCATGGACGACGCCATCGCTTCGGGTCTGGACCCCTCGGTCACCGACGTCGGCAGCGTTGAGGTAGACGACAGCGAGCCGCGACCCTCGCCGTGGTCTTGTGGCCGGCAGCCGACGTCGTGCGAGGCACAGCCCGAACGTGCCGCCGGCTCGAACGCGAGTGGGTTTCTTGGGCCCGAGCTCCTGCGCGAGGCCAAGATTCTGATCATCGCGCCTGAGCAGGTTCATCTGGAAACCCGCACCGTGGTCAGCGTGCGAGAGCTCGAGCAGTCGCGAACCCTGTACGATCAACGCCTGGTGGATGCGCTGCGTGCGGCAAAACCGCCCCTCGAGGGCGTTGCCGCTGAAGATCTCGAACTGCGTCGGCGCCTGGCAAACACCCTGATTCTGCAGGCCGACAGGCGCACGAGCGCAAAGGTTCTGACGGTGGTCCTCAAGTCGGCCTACAAGGCCGGCTACCCCGAGGTCATGTTCGCCGTCAACACCAGGACACGGGAGGTCAAGGAGGCATCGAGCACGAAAGAACGCGGCTGGGAGGTGCACGCCCCTGCGGTGGACCCGTTCGATGCGGTCGTCGGCGATACCCGGCAATACCAGGTTCGGAGCCTGTCCATCGACACCGACGAACCCGAGGCCATCGAGGACGCCCTCGACCGAGCGATGGCGGAGGCGCTGATCCTCGCCCTCGACAATCTGCCGACGAGCGGGGGCTTGGTCTTGTTCTACTGGGACCCCGTGTACGCGTCGCTCACAGTCACGTTCTCGGATCCGAAGCGCACGACCGAGGGACGCGACGTGCTTAAGGTGCATTTCCCCGCGCTGGACGTCGAGGTGCCGGACCGAGAGAAAGAAAAACGCTGGGCCGAGACCGAGTCGCTCGTCAAAAAAGGCCTGAAAAAGGCGCTCAAAGAACGAAGGTCGGCCTTTCGTCAGATAGGCGCCGAAGCTCGCTTCACGACCGACTCCAGCGGTATCCGGCTGCGCAAGCTGTGACCGCGCTGGTCGCGATTCTTCCCCGACCGAGGGTCAACGCTAGGGGCGGTTCCGGTTGGCCGAGACTCGTTCGTTCGCATCTCGGAACCTGATCATGGATGACCCATTGTTGGCCGGTCGATTTCGCCGCTGAGCTCGCCATACGGTGAGTCGTTGCCTTTCTCCGCGCGTTTCTGCGACGCTAGCCAGCATGTTGGCCGAGCGCAATAGTGTACTTCCCGACCGCCTCGACAAGCTGCATTCATGGGTTCGCTCCCAGGGGGGATTGCGACGCTTTACCTTCGCAAGCCGGATTTTGCTCGCTACCGCGTTCCTGCCAACCGGGACGGTAAAGGCGATGGGCGATCGGTTCACGACGATGTCGGTGGATACGCCAATCGGATTTTTCTTCGAAGCGATGTATCTGACGGGCCCGTACTGGAGGTTCATAGGCATCGTGCAGATCCTCGCGGCGGCTCTTTTGTTGATTCCGAGGTTCGCTACCCTGGGTGCCCTTCTGTTCGCACCGATTTCAATTAGCATATTCCTCGTGACCCTCGGAATCGACTTCGGCGGGACCGTCTACGTAAGCCTCGGGATGATGCTGTCAGTCGCCTACTTGCTGTTCTGGGATGTAGACCGGGTCTGGGCGGCCACGGCATCGCTCTTTTCTTCGAATGAAAGCAAGCAGGGCGTCGAGCAGATGAATCGAGTGGAGACGTTTGGCTGGTTGCTGGGCGCGGCATCCGCAATGGGACTATTCTTCGCCGCGCGAGGCTTTCTGCCCAACCGTTTGATGCCGGTGCTGTTCTTTGTCGGTGTTGCCGCGGTCGTGATGGTCTTGGTCGGTTGGATCGCCAACGGCTTGCGTCGAAACTAGCCGCGAGAGTCTGCCGGCGGTGTCACCTGCCTTCATTTCGCAGCCAGGTAACGGCCCGCCAGTCGCGTATCAGCAGGTCGCTATCAAGCGTGCGGGGGTTGTAGGAGCAGCACGGAGGGGATCCGGTTCAAGACCGCGAGTCGCAAACAGTGATACCCCATCCCCGCAACTCCTATCATCAACCCCGGGGTCTCGAGACCGCTCTCGTGCCCGGCGCCGAGTCCGGTGCTTGCTAGTTCTCCGACCGCAGCCATGCCGGCACGGAAGGCCTCTTGATGCTTGCCGGCCTGCGAGAGTAGCTCGATGCCCCCGAACGCCCCATGGCACGGAGAGAGGTCACGTCCCGAGCCTTCCCTCAAAACGATGGCTACTGCCTTGTCGATGTCGGGGTCAAACTCGTCCGTGTCGTAGATGCGTTTCATGTGGAGTCGTGACAAGCCAATTCCGGCGGCTCCGCTGCACCAAGCTGCGGGGGTAGGGTTTACGCCAGCTGCCGATGCGAGAGGGCGAAGGTCAGGCCATTCTCGTCGTTCGGTCGAGTACTGTGACCGCTCAAATGCGACGGCGCGTCGCGCCGCGTCCGCGTAGGCCGGGTTGCCCACCGCGGCGAACAGGTCGGACAGGATGCAGGCTATGCCCGATGCACCGTGGGCGAAACCCGCTAGCATCTTCCCCTCCGAGTCGAGCCAACCCCCATGGGGCGTCTGCTTGCCAAGAAGATGGTCGCCACACCGTTCTGCCACATCGAGTGCGGTTCGCGAACCGGTGACGGCCCGAAGAGAGAGTGCTCCCGCTGCGAGCCCGGCGCTACCGGCGACCACGTCCATGTTGGTATCTGAGACTATTCTTGACGCAGCGGTCGCGAGCAACTCCGTGGCCGCGTCCAAGGCCTCTTCTCGGTTCAGCAGGTGTCCGACATGGGCAAGCGCATAGATTACTCCACCTGCGCCCGAGAACGCTCCGATGCCTTCGACACTGTCGGGTCTCCGAGAAAGCGCCAGCAGCGTGTTCAGAGACTCATGCGCGAAGTCTCGAACCCCCGGCGAGTCCACGACCCGGGCCGCATACGACAAAAAGAAGCATGCTCCTGCGACGCCGCGGTACAGGTCAGCTGGAAGAGGCAACACTTGACGCCGGTCACCGTGGTTCTTGACACCGAGCCAGTCCGCCTGCTCGTTTTCGCGATACCCGAGCTGCATCAAGCGCTCGGCAGCGCTGATTGCGGCCGCGAGGAATGGATCGGTAGTTCCGGTCGGTTCCTCCTCCCCGGGGGCGCCCGACTCCAGTGCCTCGACGCTTGCGACGCGTTTCGGTGAGCGGCCAAGGGTCGCTTGAATTAGCCAGGCTTGCCGTTCGCAATCGCTGCTGTCCAAGCTCTTCAGTCGAGCCTTTACAGCGTCGAGTCCACTAGTCGAGAAGAAGTCTGCGAACTCGTCGTCGGAATCAGATCGAAGGTCGCGAGACCCAGGCGTCGTCGTAAACAGCGGCACGTCGCCGCGCCTCAGTGCGGCGATCTCCGCCGGCACGATAGCCGCGATCTCTGAACGTACAGGCGCGCTGCGCCACAGATGATCCCAGTGTCGATCCAGGTCGAGGGCGTCCTGCTGCAGGTCAGGATGATAACTCTCGGCGGTCATGTGGGAGTACGTCGCCGTCATTCGGAACAGTATTCGCACCTCGACATCCGCGAACCTGGACAACGGGCCGCCTTCCGAAAGAAGTTCTTCTCGGTTGGACATCAGCGCACGGTATTGATCGCGGAATCCTCTTTCGATGAAGGAGGCGTACTCTCCAGCATCCACTGAATCTCCTCGTCCTCGGGGGAGGTTCGCGGAGCGAGACAGGATCGGTCGGGTGAGCACAACGTGCATGTCGTCACGTCCTGCTCCAGCTACGGTAGCCTGAGGAAAAAGCCAGCTTTGCCCCTCCGCTGAGCTCAGTCCGCTGATGTCAACGCCCGGCCCGTCTCGAAGCCCAATACGCTGCGGCAAGATGCTCGTGGCGAGGACCGACTGGTTCATTGCCCGTTGGGCCGGTCGGCCTTCGTGGTGTTCCCCGACAAGTGGAGTGAACAGACACTCAAGGTCGACGAGTACGGGATGCTCGCCACACGCAACGATATTCTCATGATGAAAGTCGGCCGCCCTCAAACCGTAGAGGAGTCCGAGTATGCTTCCCATTCTGAAATAGAATCGTTCGACGGCCGCTTCGTCGACACAGGCACGGTTCTCCGCGAACTCGGTCCAACCGTAGGTGCCACGCTCGAGGACGCCCAGCCGCCGGTGTGCCACGCCTCCGCGCTGCTCCAGCCACGTGAGAAGCTCCTGGAATCGCGCATCCACCGCGAGCGAGCGAGGTTTGTAGACGACCTTTTGGCCGGAAGCGAACTCTACGATCGCTACGGATCGTCCACCTCGGTGCCGATCGCCCGCTGTGCAGTCTATGTTGACGACCTGTCCGGGATCTCTGCCTCCCAGAAGTGTCGCGCGGATTTCCGGCAGATCCGAAGCCAGTCGCTCATACAGTTCTTCAGCGGCCGTGCACCAAGAAGCCGCGAACTCAGACACTCGTCGCGCCATTACCGGATACTCGGACAGGACTTTCGCGGCCGAAGCGGGATCTCTCAACAGAGACACAAAGAAGCGGTAACGGGCCTTCGGAGTCTCTCCAGACAATTCGCCCTGCAGCCGCTTAACGTTCAGCTCGAGAACGAGCGCCTTGCTGATCATGCGCAGTAGTCCATAGGTCAACGCTGGAGCCGCGAAGTGGCACGCGCTGTCCGCCGTGAACGGCGCGTTGGCGAACGCTTCAAGCGTAGTGGACACGCTTTGTCGCAGCTTGTCCTCGAACTTGCGGATCACGGGCTCGACCGCGTACAGAAGCGCACCCTCCGGGTTGGCATCGAGCGCGTCTGCAACCATGGGCTGACTCTCGAAACTCTGGCGATACGCACTCGTGAGATCGTCGATCCATGGCGCAGTGAGCCGTGCCCCCACGTCCGAATACACGAGACTCACGAGCGAATCGAGTTCGTTCGGTTGGACCCCGCTTGACTGGAGACGCTTAGCCAGCCAGTTGTCGCTATTGAACGGGGGTTGCGATCTCCAAAGACGCGCGCGCAAGGCGGCGATTCTTCCGTGCCGACGCTCGGACCGTATGTCGCCGCCCTGCGCTTTCCATAACGAAGATCGCTCCCCCAGGGAGAGCGCCCGAAACATTACAGCCGCGTCAAACGTCATTCTGAACTCACCGACTGATCGGCCAGAAACAGCAGTTGCCGCCGCCGCATTCTCCACTGATGGTGCACGCCCAGCCTTCGGAACCGCTCGTCGCAAGTCCACCGGCTACCGACGACAGCAGCTCTTCCTCGACTTCGTAGAGTCCACTGGGGTGCCTGGGAAGCTTGTCGCGGTCTTCTTGGCTCAGTTGCGCTCGGAAATGCGGGTCTTTCCAGGCGCGCGCAATGATCGTCTTCTTCACGTCTGTCTCCTTGTTTTGGTTGTGTTGCTAAAGAGCATTCGATCCATAGCGAAGTAGCAATCCTACTTTGACCGGTACTACGACTGCCTGACCCAGGCTGGGCTAGCCAAGCGACTTTTGCGCGTGCCAGCCCAGAGTTGGCTACTGAGTGCTGCCAACCTTGCCATCGCAGCGTACGGAACTAGATCGGCTCCCGCCCGACGACTCGTTTTCGATTTGTCCCACTCGATGGCGAGCAGGGAGCTTTCGCGTCGAGAGCCTTTGCTTCGGCTGGACGAAAGCGTCCTTGGCTTCGTGTGGTGTCAGCAGATGCCTTCACCGGATCGCTAACTGGATAGCGTGGCTCGGACGTCCGGGCTGTAGCAGCGGGCCGGAGCTCCCCTCGGGAGGGCGATATCGGGTACATCCCGCACGTCGACAATCAGGTGTAGAACACGACGCTTGACGAGCCGGGCGGGCTCTTGTAGACATCTCAAGTCGTCGCGCGGTTGCGCGATGGCGACATTCGACATGCCGGACCAGCAGTAGCAGATCTCAGGAACCGCTGAGCCGGGCCGGGGCGCGCAGGTGCCGGGCCTGAACGTGCAACCGCGGGCCGGCCTTGCGCCGGTCTGGTGATGTGTGCGCACGCAGCGCGTAGCTGAGGTCTGCGAGCTACTGCCCGTGCGCAACGTTGAGATCGGCCGTCCGCAGGCCGATTCGCGAACCTAGCTCGTCTGGCCGCCACGGCACGTCGCTGCGTTGCGCTCCGAGGAAGGAGCCGCCGCCGTGGCGAGTTCTTCAACCCGTGCCGCTATCGTTCAATGGCGGATTGTCCCACTCGAGTGTCCGCGCATTCTGCGCCACTGTTCTCCGTGCGGTCGAACCAGGCCTTTTTCCTGTTCCGAAAAGTTTCGCGTCAATGCGCAGAAGCGCCGCGTCGACGTGTGGCTTCTGTATCGCTGCTGCGCGTGCGGCGGCTCGTGGAAGGCCACGGTGTTCGAACGCCGTCTTCCCGCCGACATCGCCGGCTTCGAGGACTACCAGAACAACCGAACGTCGCTGGCGCGCGCGTATGCGTTCGACCGGGCGTGGCTGGGTCGCTTTGGCCACGACATCGACGACGATGTCGCGTTTCGCGTCGAGGCGGCGGATGCCGGACCGACTCTATGTCGGCGGATTGCGCTCGCCTTCGAGCATCCGTTTCGCGTCCGACTGGACCGGCTGCTCGCGGTGGGCCTTCGAACGTCGCGGGCGACCGTGGCGAAACTCTGGAAGCGCGGGTCGGTCGTCCGGCTCAACGGACAGCCACTGCGTTGTTCGGCCAAACACGGCGAACTCATCGACGTGCGGGCCGAAAGTGGTTCCCCCGAGGGAGGGTAGTTATCGGATGAGATAGACGACTATCGAAACGGCTGCGGGTGTTCGTCGCGAGTTGTGTGAACTCAGTGAGTTAGCCGACTCGAGCGCTTGGTACGCCACGTGCTCATATGGCGGTTCGCCCCCTCGGATGTTTGTGGGTGGCGGCGACCGCCGAGTACCCTTCTGAATTGCGTGGCCGTCCGTGGGACTACGGCGCGACTTCCGAACTTTGCCTTGGAAGCTGAGCAAGCTAGTCGCGTTCACCATTCCCCGGGCGGCCACCTTTTTCTACTGCCATGCTCGAGAACGAATCAGCCGAAGAGCGCGTTGCTCGAGAAGACCTGGTGATGTTCATCAACGCCGGGTTTTCTTGCTCGGGCCAGCGCGAGTTCTACAGCGATGCGTCGGGGCAGGCGGTGTCGATCGATTTTTTGCATCGATACATCCTGGGCAACTACCGGCGGCTCTACGCTCGCACCCTGGCAGCCGGGATCAATCACTTCAACCAGGGGCAAATCGTGGTCAATCTGCTGGCAACGGGGGCTGACACGACCAGTGCGGACCGGGCTGAAGAGGGCGCGCTCATCACGGCGGCCCTGGGCAAGCTGCCCCCGCAGCGGGTGTTTCGACTGTTCGAGGCCCTGCGCGACCGCCGGGTCAACAATCGGCGTGCGCGCGCGGTCATGCGCGCGTACGTGGCCGGGCGACGCGACCCGGCGTTTGATGCGGTGAAGTATCGCAATCGGGTTCGCGTTGCCGCGACCCACGCTCACATGCGTCTGCCCGACGAGATTGGCGACTTTCTGTTTCGCGGCTGGAAGAAGCGGACGTTTTCGACCGAGATTCTCGAGACGTTTCGCCAGGCGCATTTTTCGAAAGAGGCGGTGTATCGGTTGCCGTTTTCGATCGCGGAGGGCTTTGCGGCCCGGCACGGCATCGATCGAGATCAGTTTCTCGCCGGCATTGCGCCGCGCATGACCGCCAACGAAAAGCTTCGTTTGCAGCGCCGGGCCGCGGCGGCCGAGGTATCGCTCGATCTCGATCTGGCGCGCGCGTCGCTCACCCGGCTGGCCGTGTTCGTGTCCGCGCTCCCGCTGCCGGAGCGGCGCGACCGGGCGGCCGAGCTGTCGCAAGCGTTGCGCGCGTCGGCCGCTCGAGCGTTTCGCCGCAGTCGCTATCCGATGGGGCGGGTCGCGGCGGTGCTCGACCGCAGCTACTCGAGCTCGGGCACGTCGGAAAAGCGCCGGCGGCCGCTGGCGGTCGCCGTGGCCACCAGCTACCTGCTGCGCGAGGCGGCGGGGGAGTTTCGCGCGTTCTGGACGCCGCGGCTCGATGGCGACAGTTTGCTTGCCACGCCGTATGGCCAGACCGATCTGGCTGGACCGCTGATCCAGGCGCTCAAGTGGCGACCCGACACGGTCGTCATCGTTTCCGATGGCTACGAGAACGCCCCGAGCGGAGCCACGGCTGCGGTCGTCAAAGCGTTGCGCGAGCGGGTGCCGGGCGGCCGAGACGTCTCGATCGTGCACCTCAACCCCGTGTTCGATGCCGAGGACTACGCGCCTCGGGCCCTCGGTCCGGGAATTCCCACGGCCGGTATTCGCAATGCCGAGGACCTGTTGACCATGCTCGGCTTCGCCCGATTTGCCGAGGGCGCAACGCCCATTCGCGAGCTCGAGACGTACCTGGAGGGCCGCGTCGCCGCGTTTCTCTCGGCCGGAAAGGACGGCGAGCGATGACCGCAGGGCTTCTCGAGCGTCTGGACTTGCGCGGCCTCGAGCTTGCGCCGTCGCAGGTTTGGAACGGCGTTCGCCTGGTGCCGCTGGTGCGCGCCAACGCGCCGGGCGATCTGCGCCTGGCGCGGCGCCGCTACAGCGAGTCCGCAATGGTGGTTTCCCTCGAAGGAGAGCTCCTCGGCGACGGCGCGAAGTACGTGTCGTACGTGCCCCACGGCCTGATCGTGTCGTGGAGCGACGACGGCAGCCCGGCGGCTGCCTTTGGCACGAACATGGCCACGCGCGACGGCAAGCGTTTCGGCGGCTGCGTGCGCGTTGCCCATCGCATCGCGAAGCGGGAGCAGCAAAACCGCCTGCGCCTTTTGCCTCTGCACGTCGCCATGGAGGGGTTTTTGGATCTCCACTTCGGCGGCCCTGACGTGGCCTGGTCCGAGTACTCGAAGCAAGCGCTGTCGTCGGGGCTGTCCCCGCGCGGGGAGCGGTCGGCTCCCGGCCGGGCAATTCTCGGACTCGAAGATGCGCTCCGGGTGTTCGAGATTCACGAGGATCAGGTGGGCGTTTTGGTGTTCGTCGCGGACGCCCTCGCGTCGGCGTTCGTCGTGAGCCACGCCGACGACTATCGCGAGCTTCACCGCACCCTGCTCGAAGACTTCTACGGCGAGCTCATGGTGCAGTACGGCTTTTACGGCGCGGCTGGCCGCATGGAGGCCGTCTTCGATGCGGAGCAGGTACGCTCGCTCGACGATCTCGAACGATCTCTGAACGCGGCTCGCGCCGAGTGGGCGGAGTTTCAGGCGTACATGGCTTCCGCCATCTTCGACCGTCCCCTTGCGGCGAAAAAGGTGTATCGCTGCGGACCGTTTCAGCTGCAGCGCTTTGCGACCGACCTGGATCTCAACGGAGAAAACCACATTGGGGAAGCGATCGTCCGCACCGACGGGACGATCGAATACCTCAAGACGTTTCGCTTGTCCGCGGCCCAGTCGCGCCGCGCCTTTTTGCTCAACCAGCTGGCTGGCCACAACTGGAACCTCGAGGCCACCGCCGCGGCTCTGCGCCAGTCGAAAGACGATCTCGTTCGCCGGCTGGAAAAGGCCGGCTTTGGCTACCTGCTCAAGGAGCACGTGCTCCGGACGGCGCGCCGGCGACGCCGCTAGGGCCTGGGTGCCAGGCCGCGCGTCGCAGGTCACACGCGCCGGCTTGTCGGTTGCGACGTTGGCGGGCGATGTCTCCCGGGCGACAGATGCGAAATTCAGCGGGCGCCCTATAGTGGCGGCGTGGACCTCAACCAGCTCCGCTATTTTCGGGAGATTGCCCGCACCGGCAGCATGACGGGGGCGGCGCGTGCGTTGCGGGTGAGCCAGCCCACCGTGAGCGTGGCGATGAAGCAGCTCGAGGAGCACCTCGATACGACGCTGTTTCTGCGACATCGGGGAGGCGTTTCCCTGACGGAAACCGGCGACGAGTTGCTGCGGCACGTCGACGAGGTGATGTCGGTTCTCGATCGCGCGGTGGAGCGAATTTCGAGCCTCGCGCACGAGCTGACCGGGAGCTTCGTCATCGGTTGTCACGAGTCGCTCGGCGCGTACTTTTTGCCCGCGTTTTTGCAGACGGTGCTCGAGCAGGCGCCGGGCTTGACGGTAACGCTGCACAACGGTTCGTCGTCGTCGGTGCTCGACGCGGTGGTCGCGCGGGACGTGCACTTCGGGATCATCGTGAACCCGGCGCCGCACCCGGACCTGGTATTGACCGAGCTGTTCCGCGACGCCGTGGATGTCTTCGTGTCGCCCGCGGAGGGCGACTTCGATCGCCTGTCGTCTCTGCCGGCCGAGCAATACTACGGTGCGCCGGGGTCGGCCTATGCCGCGCTCGAAGACGCGCGGGTCTACTTCGAGTCCCATCCGGTGATTTATCCCGACCGGGTCGGCGAGTGCCTGTCGCTGCTCGAGCAGTTTGCACAGGCCGGTTTCGAGCCATCGCGGCGCCTCAACTGCGGCGACTTCACGCTGGTAAAGAGCCTGGCCATGGCGGGCATTGGCCCGGCCCTGTTGCCCCGACGCATTGCCGCCTACGGCACGCCCGGGCGCCTGCAGCGTCTGCACTGCGAGCTGCCGATCTTCGAGGACACCATCAAGCTGGTCTTTCGCGGCGACCTGTATCGAACCAAGGCGGCGACCTACCTGAAGAACGAACTCGTGCGCTGCGCTCGAGAGATGCCCTCGGTCGCCGTGCCCGCGGCCCGAGGGTAGCGGCAACACCGCTCGAGCCCTGCAGGCGCCGTCGGCTATCCACACGACGGGCTTTGCCCAATCCGGCCCGGGCTAGCGCGTGAGGGAAACGTCGATCCGGGTGCGGCTCGTGTGGCTTTCGAGCTCGACTTCGTTGTGAATCGACACGGTCGCCCGCTCTGGAAACATCCGATCCGCGCGCAGCTCCAGCTCGCCGGCCCAACGCGTGCGTCCTGACGCTTTTCCCGACGTTGGCGATTGGTACGCCCCCGAGAACGACAGGTGGAGACCGTCGTTGGATATGGACTCAACCTTGTATAGCAGCAGCGGGGTTTCGAACTCGCCTTGCGGGTAGCCGACTTCCCAGGACGCTCCGAGACCTATCGGCGCCGTAGGGAGCGGGGGCGCAAAGGCCTCGAGTACGGGCATGAGGTCGGGGACGGTCTTGGCCAGCGAGCCGTTTCGAACGGTCACGATCCCGTTGTCGCGCAGATGAACAAGCCCGATGGTTTGCTGCATGCCCCGCTTCATCGAAGCGGCGAACTCGGAGCTATCGTCTTCTGGCGACCCCAGCTCGATGGCGGCGTAGTCGAGTCGGCCGCAGGTCGCGTGGCTCGATGGCGGGGTCCACGCCGTCTGAATCTCCCAGGACCCGAAGACACTCTCCGGCTTGCCTTCGCGGAGGACTACGCCGGTCATGGCGATGCGCGGCGGGTTGGCGGGGTCGCCGAAACCGCGCTTGAAATGACGCAGCGGCTCGGTTCCCGGCCCCACAAGTTTGCTTGTGGGCTGTGACCAACTCGAGGTGTCGCAGGCCGTCGTGCTGGGCGGCGGGTCTTCCTTCTTGCATGCCAACAACGTCAGCAACGCGAGCCACAGTATCGGGTTCGCGATACGGACAAGGGACGTTCGCTCGCGCGGCATCATCGCCACGGTCGGAGTGACCCACCGATTCACGCTCTGAGCGTACGCGTGCGGCGGCGGGTGGGCACGGTTTCTTCGAACTTCGAGTTCGGTCGAAGATGGTGCCGGCGGGGTAGCCCAATCTGGGCTAGTCGAGTCGTACGGGGCGAAACGAGACCTGCGTAGTACATTCCGGCCATGCGGTGGTGGACGGGGGCTGTGGCTGGTTGGATGGGTGTCCTGGCGCTGGTGTTTGCGCCTGGCTGTGCGGACGATGTTGGTCAACCGAGCGGGCCGGACACGGACGTGACCGGGGCGGACGCTGACGGCGAGGACGACGGGAGCACCGGCGCCGAGGACGACTCGGATGGCAGCGCCCCCTCGGGCGACGGCGACGGCGACGGCGATGGCGACGGCGACGGCGACGGCGATGGCGACGGTGACGGCGGCGATGGCGACGGCGACGGCGATGGCGATGGCGATGGCGATGGCGACGGCGATGGCGATGGCGATGGCGATGGTAACGGTGACGGCGACGGCGATGGCGATGGCGATGGTAACGGTGACGGCGACGGCGACGGCGACGGCGATGGCGATGGTGACGGCGATGGCGATGGCGACGGCGACGGCGACGGCGACGGCGACGGCGACGGCGATGGCGATGGCGATGGCGATGGTGACGGCGACGGCGATGGCGATGGCGATGGCGATGGCGATGGCGATGAGGAGCCCGGCATTGATGCCTGTCCGGTGAGTCCCGTGATTACCGAGCTGGAAGACGGCACGTGCCTTATCAACGGTGTGCTGCTGGAGGACCTGCTGCTGTGGCGGTTGGCTCCGACCAGGAGCTACTCCATGGTTGATCTGACCGTCGGCGACGAAACCCACGAGGCGACACTCACCCTGGAACCGGGCGTCACGGTGCCTCCGTCTGGTCTCTTCACGAGGATGACCGTCAACCCGGGGTCAAAGCTCATCGCCGACGGCCGGGCGGATGCACCGATCGTGATTGGCATCGCAAAAGGCAACTGGTTTGGCATTGAGATCCGCGGGCGCGCCGACGTCTCCGACGACAGTAGCGGCATCCTGCGCTACCTTCGCGTCGAGGGGCCGTCGGCGAAGTTCGGGCTCGCCTTTACACCGGGGCTGGTGCTCACCAACGTCGGTAGCGGAACGATTGTCGACCGGGTTCAGGTCCACAACGCGTTTTGGCTGCCGGCGGTTTGGGTTGACGGCGGATCGGTGTTTCTCAAACGCATCCTGGTCACCGATTCCAGCGGTGGCGGCTTCGATATCAAGGGCGGCAGCGGGGCGCAGTTTCTCGCGGTGGTAAACACCGATGACGCGTTCAGCAGCGGCCTCGGGCTCATCTCGAACGTGACCGTGGTTTCCGACTCGTCCGAGACCCTGGTCACCCGGGAGTCGAGCCGGCTTTGGAACGTCGTCGTCAAGTCCAGAGGAGTCTGCATCAGTGCCCCGGGCGACGCGCCCCCGGCCACCGGCCCGCTGCTGCGCAACCACGTGCACAACTGCGACCAAGGGCAGATCACTCCGGGAGCCGAAGCGCTGCTCAACGGCGCCAACGCCGTCACCGGCGACGCTCTGTTGGGCGGCGACGTCGGCGTGACGCCGCTGCCCGGCTCGCCGGCTCTCGGCCTGGGCCCCAACGACGGGGCCGTTCTCGAAAATCCCAACCTCGAACCCACCGATTTCGCTGGCGCCGTCGGCGCCGACGACTGGACCGCGGGCTGGACGAGGCCCAGCGGCCCCTAAGCGGCCCGGCAACCGATCGCTGTCGCCTCGCTGCGTGTGTCACGACGTCGACTGCCTCCTTGGGGGGCGGACGACACGCCGCGCATAGCCCAAGACTTGGGAAACGAGGTGTGCGTACACGGGTTTGAACGCGGACCCGGCCGGTAGAAGCTGCCCGCCTTGAACGCGCTGGGATAGGGGGCGTGCTCTTTGCCCAAAACGCGGCGGTTCGCGCCAGGACCGGGGCCGCGCTCGGCGCGGAAAAGAAGTAAGCGCTTGTGGTTGGGGGCGCGCTGGCCTGCGAAGATTGCGGAGGGGTGTGCGTCGGGAAATAGTTCCAGGGCGCCAAACGTAGGTGGTGAACGGGATGCGACTACTCACTTCGGTTTTGTTGGTTGGCGCGAGCGTCGGGGGTGTCACTGGCTGCGGTGGTGCGAACAACGCGGCAAGCGCCGGCGGCCTCGCCGTCGAGACAACGCCGAATGGCGAGCTCGACGGACCGCTCGAGATCCGCCTCGAGTTTTCCCATGCCATGGTCGCCGACGAAGATATTGGAGAGCCCTACGAAGCGGCTCCGCTGTCCATCGAGCCCGACATCGAAGGGGAGGCGCGCTGGATCGATGCGCACACGCTCGTGTTCCTGCCGACCTCGACGCTGCCGGTATCGACGTCGTTTACAGCCACGGTGCCAGAAGGGGCGAAAGCACTCGACGGCAAAGCGCTGGCGGGCCCACACTCGTTCGAGTTCTCAACCGAGCGAATCAACGGCACCGCAACGCTGCTTGGCTCGGTCGAAAGGGCATCGGCGGAACCGACGGTGAAGCTGGTGTTCAACCACGAGGTTGAGTTCGACGCCATTGCGGCGGAGTGTTCGTACCGAAGTGGAGATGAGGTACGGCGCGCGAAGCCGAGCCGCGACGTTCGCCCTGGACCGGGCAAGGTGTTCGCGGTGGTTCCCGACGCGCCGCTCGAGCCAAACACCCCCTGGACGTTTTCGTGCGCGGCCGCTCTTCGAGGCGTCGCCGGTAATCTGGGCCTGCTCGATCCGGTCGAGCAGAGCTTCAAGACCTTCGGTCCACTGTCGTTCGTGTCTTTGACTCCGAACGGTCGCGACATCGTGCCCGAGACGGGAATGGACCTGGAGATCGCGTTCACCAATCCTCTGACCGAGCCGTACGAGCTACAGATGTCCCCCGCCGTGCCCGGTTTCCCGGAGCGCTGCTACTCGTTGGGTGACGCGCCGCCGGGTCTTCGCTGCCAGGTGGCGCTCGAACCGCAGACTCGCTACACACTGACGGTCGGCGGTCAGCAAAGGGATGCGTTCGGGCAGACGTTGGGCGAGGCCCGGGTCATGGAGTTTCGAACGGCCGATGCCGAGCCCACGGTTTCGATCGAGTCGGGCTACTTCGTCGCCGAACTGACGCGCCCGGCTCTGCCGCTGTGGACGAGAAACGTCGGGGAACTACAAGTGCGGGCTGTGAAGGTCGAGGCCGGCAATTTTCACGAGCTCCAGCCGCTTCTTCGATGGTGGGACGAAGATCCGGCAAAGCTAGACGCAACTAGCCTCGAGCAACGGAGGGTGACGGTGCGGGTCGAGGGCACGCGGAATCGCTGGGGCCAACACCCGATCGACCCCGCGGCGTTGTTGGGCGGTGAAGCGGGACCGGGCATGTACTACGTCGAGGTTGGCTCGAAGGACGTCACCCGTGGTCGTCTGGAGGACGGTGTCGAAAAGGTGCTCATCAACTTCACCGACATCGGCGTGGTCGCCAAGATGAGCCCTAGCCAGGGGCTGGTCTGGGCGACGCGGCTTTCCTCGGGTGAGCCCTTGCCCGGCGCTGTCGTGGCAGTGCGCAACAGCAAGGGTCAGATCACGTGGACTGGAAAGACCGACCGGCGCGGCATCGCCACCCTGCCGGGCGTCCAGGAGTTGAGTGGACGAGCCAACTCACCGGAAGAGAGCACCGACGAGTTGCGCTTGTACGTGAGCCGAGGCACCGACTGGACGATGGTGAACCCGACGCGCAACGGCGAGCTTTCGACGTGGAACTTCAACGTGTTGGCCGACTACGACCGTCGGCCCGTGCGACTGCGGGGATTCATGCACACCGATCGAGGTCTCTATCGACCCGGGGAAAAAGTGCACATCAAGGGCCTGGCACGGGAGACCCGTCTCGGGTCGCCGCTAAAGGTGCCAGCCCGGCGCGAGGTGGCGGTCAAGATCACCGGACCGCGCGGCCGAACGATGAAAGAAGCGACGGCGCGACTCAGCCCGTTCGGAGGTTTCTGGCTTGACGTCGACCTGCCGGGGGACGCCCGACTCGGTGACTACGCGATTCAAGCGACCCTCGACAGCGGGGTCTTCTCGAGCAGTTTCCAGGTCGAAGAGTACCGCCCGGCTACCTTCGAGGTCTCTGCGAAGACGGACGTAGCGCGGGTCGAGACCCGAGGGGCGGTGGAGGCCACGATCGGCGCGAACTACCTCTACGGAGCCCCGGTGCGCAAAGGCGACGTCGACGTGGTGGTCCACAGCCGACCCCGGCGGGTGCGCTTTGAGCAGCACGCCGAGTTTCGGTTCCTCGATGAAAGGCGCTACGACCGCTACTATCACTACGATCCCGAGTACTCACAGGACCTGGTCACAGAGGACCGGTTGTCCCTGGACGGCGAGGGAACGGCCCGGATTGCGTTCTCGGTCGCACCGAGTGATGTTCGCCAGGACGCCGACTTGCTGGTTCGCGCCAGCGTGACGGCGCCCAACAACGAGGTCATCAGTAGGTCGTTTTCGATTCCGTATTTTCGCTCACGTCGCTATTTCGGCATCAAGGCGCCGAGCTACTTCATGGAAGTGGGCAAGACTCAACGGCTCGAAATCCTCGGTGTTTCGCCTACCGGGAAGAGCTTGGCTGGCGAAGCGAGGGTTGAGGTCACGCGTCGCGATTGGAACTGCGTTTGGGAGGACTGGGGCTACCGGGGTAGCTACCAGTGCAAAGAAACTAGGGTGCCCGTGCGCAAGGAAACCGTGAAGCTTCGCGCCGGTAAGCCAACGCCCTTTTCGTTCAAGGTCGACGGCAGTGGTGAGTACTGGGTCGTCGTCGCCGGAGAGGACGAACGTGACGCGGCGGCGGCCATGCAGTTCTATGCTTGGGGCGACGGCGGTGGCTCGTGGCGCACGTCCGACACGATGCGTTTCGATTTGGTCGCGGACAAGCAGGAGTACGAGGTCGGCGACACCGCGACGCTGATCCTGAAGACGGATCTCGCCCGGGCCACGGGTTTGGTCACCATCGAACGGGACGGAGTACTCGAGCGTCGGCTCATCGAAATAACCCCGGACGCAAAGCACATCGAGGTGCCGATCGAAGCATCTCACGCCCCCAACGTGTACGTCTCGGTCGCCCTGGTCCAGGGCCGACTGGGCCCGGGGGAACGCGGCAAGCCGCGAATGAGGATGGGGCTGGTCAACCTGCCGGTACGCCCCCACGAGAGCGAGTTGCGGGTGTCGGTGAAAACGGACCGAGAAGACTACCGTCCGGGCGATCCCGTAACGGCAACGGTAAGGGTTACCGACGCCCGAGGCAGGCCGGTATCGGCCGAGGTCGCTATCACAGCCGCTGACGAGGGTGTGCTGTCCCTCATTGGCTACAAGACCCCGAACCCCTTGCCGACCTTTTTTTCGCCATGGGGGCTGGCGGTGGCAACGGCTACCCAGTACGCGTACCTCAAAGACATTCCCGCCCCCGACCTGGAGCGGCCTGCGACAGGTGGGGACTTCGGTGGCGGCTCTGTGCGGTCCCGGTTCATGTCGACCGCCGTATGGTTGCCCTCGGTAGTTACCAACGGGGCCGGTGTGGCCACGGCGCGCTTCGAGGCACCCGACAATCTGACCGCGTTTCGCGTCATGGCGGTGGCGGCCGATCGCGGCGCCCGGTTTGGATCCGGGGATGTTCGTTTTGCGGTCGCCAAGCCGCTGCAGCTACACCGAGCACTACCGCGGTTTCTTACCCGGGGAGACGAGTTGCGCGGTGGGGTGGTGGTTCACAACGAAACCGGCGCGTCGGGCACGGCCACCGTTTCGGTTCGGTCGAACAACGTCGCAATCGTGCGCGGTCCGGCCGACAAGACGGTCGAGGTCGAAGCCGGCGGACGCGTGCCAGTCCTCTTCGACATCGCGGCGCGTAGCGAAGGTAGCGCCTCGTTGACGTTCTCCGTTGAGATGGCGGGTGAGTCGGACCGGGTTCGCTACGAATTTCCCGTTCTCGATCCGTCGCGCGTCCGGACCCTGCACGTGGCGCACGGTGCGGCCACGGGACCGGAGACGATCGCTGTCTCGCTGCCCGACGCCGCGCTTGCGTCATCGGCTCGCGTGCACGTGTCAGTCGATCCAGACGGGCTTGCCGGTATCGAAGAAGGACTTCGTGAGCTGGTCGGCTACCCCTACGGCTGTCTCGAGCAAACGACCTCGAAGGTGATTCCCATGCTCGCGGTTCGCGACCTGGCGGAGTCGCTCGACCTCGACGGGCTGAGTGGCGACTCATTGAAAGGCTTCGTGAAGGCCGGCGTCACCAAGATCGGCCGTCATCAGACCGAGTACGGAGGATTTTCGCTGTGGCCGGGCGGAGAGCCCGATGCCTACTACACGGCGTACGCGCTCTGGGGCCTTCACCTGGCGAAGAAGGCCGGGTTCGAGGTCGACGCTGACCGGATTGCCGACGGCATCGACTACCTCAAGGAGGATGGCAAGCGCTCCGACTCCAACACGCCGTTCTACAGCGCCCGGGGCCACCTGGGCAATCAGGCGTTTGCGCTCTACGTCCGAGCGGCCCTCGGTGACGATGATCCGCAGGCGGCAATCGCCTTGCGCGACAACCTCTCCGAGATACCGCTCTACGGAAAGGCCTTCGTGCTGCGCGCCCTGGCGGCAGGTCTCGGCAAGGACGACCCCGCTGTGGTCGAATTGCGCGACGACCTTTCCGCGGTCGCGCGCAGTGCGGGCGCCAGTGGTTCTTTGATCCGGGAGCCCGACGAGGGCGAACTCGACGGCTACATGTCTGGCAGCGTTCGTACGACTGCCATTGTGCTGGGGGCGCTGATCGATGTTGACCCTGGCAACGACAGCGTTTTGCCTCTGGTTCGGCTCTTGATGAAGAAGCGCCGCGGCCGTCCTCACTGGTCGACCCAGGACAATCTCTACTCACTGCTTTCACTGTCCGACTACGCCGCAACTCGCAGCGGCGCCCCGTCCGTGCGGGTGGCGGTCGGCGACGAGCAGCTGATCACCGGCCCGCTGCGGGCAAAGCAGCGAATGCGTACGGGCAGCGCAGCGCTATCCGCTGCCGGCGCTGAGGTTCTGATTCAGCCTAGGGGCGGGGAGGTGCACTACAGCGTCGAGGTGCGCTATCGGCAGCGGGCCGAGACTCTCGTTGCCGACGCGAACGGTCTGTCGATCGAGCGCGACTATCTCGACCCCAATGGCAAGCCAAAGCGAGTCTTTCGCGTCGGCGACATCGTTCGGGTGCGCCTGACCGTTCCGCTGTCCAGCGACGTCAACCACCTGATGATCTCCGACCGCCTCCCAGGTGGCTTCGAGCCCCTTAATCAGCGTTTGGCGACCGTGGGCGAGGTCGGACGGGTCGAGAGTCAGCGGCATGCCTGGGGCCTTCATCAGGAAATGCGCGACGAGCGGGTTGATTTCGCGTCGAGCTACCAATGGAAGGCGACGGTGGTCCGCGAGTACCTGGCACGGGCGACCTCGTCCGGCCGGTTTGCGGTTCCCCCGGCAGTGGCGGAGCTCATGTACCAGCCAGAAACCAATGCGCACACCGGCGTGGAGACGATTGAGATCCAGGGACGATGAGTGAGGTGACTGACCGGGCGCGCGGGTTCGGGTTGGGGGCACGGCTGTGGTCGCGCTGCCGCTGCGTCGGCGGCCCGCGATTGCGCTGGCCGCGTCGGTTTGCCGCCGGCCTCGTAGGCGGGGCGATCGTGGCTGCGGTCGCATGGTGGATCGCAGTTCTGGGGGGCGAATTCCCGATGGATCGCCTCGACAAGGCGGACGCCGCGTCGCTCGCGATTTACTCATCTGACGGCAGCCTGCTGCGCCAGGAATCGACCGGCGCGGGCGGGCGCGAAACCTGGGTGTCGACGGCGGAGATCTCGCAGCACCTGGTTGCGGCAACGTTGGCCTCGGAAGACCATCGTTTCGCTGACCACAGAGGCGTCGACTGGCGCGCAATGCTTCGGGCATCGTGGTTGAACCTGAGGGCGGGGACGGTTGTCTATGGCGGTTCGACCGTCACGATGCAGCTGGTCCGACTGGTCGCTAACACCCGTCGAACGGTGCCGGGCAAGCTTCGACAGATGGTGCTCGCGGCGAGGCTCGAGCGACGCCTGTCCAAGGCGGAGATTCTCGAGCAGTACCTAAACCGCGTGTACTACGGCAACGGTGCGTGGGGCGCAGAGCAGGCGGCCCGGCTCTACTTCGAAAAGACGGCCGGCGAGCTATCGCTCGGCGAAGCGAGCATGTTGGCGGTGTTGCCGCGAGGACCGCAGACGTACGATCCGTTTCGCCACCGGGATCGAATGCTGCGGCGTCGTAGCCATGTTCTCGGTTTGATGGTGGAGAGGGGCTACATCACTGCGGGCGACCGAGAGCTCGCCGAGAGAACGCCGCTGCGCGTGGTTCGGCAGCGACCTGACTTTCGCGCGCCGCACTTCGTCGAGCTGGCGAAAGAACGCCTTCCCGAGTTCATGCGCCGCGGAGCCGTTGTGCGCACCACGGTCGACTTCGACCTGCAGCGTCGCCTCGAGCGTGCGCTGCGCGCGCATGTCGACAAGCTTCGGTCGCGAGACTTGACGCAGGCGTCTCTGGTTGTGCTTCGCAACCGCGACGGTGCCATCCTGGCGCTCGTCGGTTCGTACGACTATCACGATCAAATCCGCAATGGCGCGTTCAACGGCGTAACGGCGCGGTTACGCCCGGGCTCGACGCTCAAGCCGTTCGTCTATGGCGCGGCAATGGAGATGGGAGATACCGCGGCGACCATGGCCTACGACGTGGTCTTGCCGGAAGACGTTCACCAGTTCTACATCCGTGACGTGCGGCGCCACGGTTACGCGCGCTATCGAGAGGCGTTGGCCGGCTCCTTCAATCTATCGGCGGTTCACGCCTTGCAGAGAGCCGGGCTCGACAAGGTGCTGGACAAGCTTCGCACCGCGGGCCTCGAAACTCTGGACCGTCCCGACGACGACTACGACTGGGGCCTCGCCATTGGCCACGCGGACGTGCGTTTGCTCGATCTGACGAGCGCGTTCTCCGCCTTCGGTCGCGGTGGCGTTCCGGTGGTACCCCGCGCCGTGGAGTTGGCCGCGGCACCCGACGGCCAGCGATGGAGTGAACCGGTACACGATCGAGACCGCGTCTTCTCCGAGGAGATCTCCTACGTACTGTTCGACATTCTCAGCGACCCTGACGCCCGCAAGCCCATGTTCGGCGACCGCGTGCCCATGAACCTGCCCTTTAGGGTTGCGCTCAAGACCGGTACGACCAAGGCGTATACCGACTTGTGGGCTGTCGGGGTCACTCGCGAGTATACCGTTGGCGTGTGGGCGGGGAACTTCGACGGGACGCCGACTCAGCAAGTGATGTCAGTGCAGGGCGCAACGCCGCTCATGCGGGCGGCCTATACGGCCATCGCCGCCCGCTATGGTGACCCCACGGAGCCCGTTCGTCCTGAGACGGTCGTTCGAGCGCCCGTATGTGCGGAGTCCGGCATGGCTCCCGGACCCCATTGTCGGCACCAAAAGCGCGAGCTCTTTGTTGCCGGCACGGCCCCCGCGAGGCAATGCGACTGGCACGGCGAGGTCTGCGGTCAGCCCCACCTTCACTACCCCGACGAAGTGCAGGCGTGGGCGACGTCGCGCGGACTCGTGCAGGATGCGTCGTGCGTTCCCGCCTCCGCCGTCGCGGGCGATCTGAGGATCGTCTTGCCTGCTGACGGGGCGCGCTACATCCTCGAGGCACACCGACCGGCTCGAAACCAGCGCCCACCGCTGCACGCTTTGCCGTCCGGCGCCGGCGTTCGTTGGACCATCGACGGTGTGGCGGCCTCGGCGTGGGTACCGTCGCCAGGTCGGCATACGGTGTCCGCTTCGTATGGCGACCAACGCCGCGACGTCTCCATCGTCTACGAATAGGGCCCCCGACCGTCCGCAGGCGCTCGCGCCTCGGTCGTCGATCGCGGGTCCGTTGGCAAGGCGCAGCTCGGGGTAGCGTCGGCTAGTCGTCGAGGGAGACGGACAGCGGGCCGACCTTCCAGATCTTGTCGCAGTACTCCTGGATGGCGCGGTCGGAGGAGAAGTAGCCGACGCGCGCGGCGTTGAGAATGGACATGCGGCGCCAGCTTTCGCGGTCCTGGTAGGCGTTGGCGACGACGGCCTGGCAGTCGATGTAGGCTTGGTAGTCGGCGAGGACCAGGAACGGGTCGCTGTGCAGGAGGTTGTCGACGATGGGGCGAAACAGGTCGCGGTCGCCGTTGGAGAAGGCGCCCGAGGCGATGAGGTCGATGACGGTGCGCAGGTTTTCGCTTTGCTCGTAGAGCCGGTAGGGCTGGTAGCCGTCGGCAACGGTCTTGCGCACCTGGGGCTCGGTAAGGCCGAAGGCGAAGAAGTTTTCGTGGCCGACCGCGTCGCGTATTTCGATGTTGGCGCCGTCGAGGGTGCCGATGGTCAGGGCGCCGTTCATGGCGAACTTCATGTTGCCGGTGCCCGACGCTTCTTTGCCGGCGGTGGAGATTTGCTCCGACAGGTCGGCCGCGGGGTAGATGGGCTGCGCGTTCTGCACGTTGAAGTCGGGAACGAACGCCACGCGCAGGCGGCCCTTGACGTCGGGGTCGCTGTTCACGACGTCTCCGACGGAGTTGATCAGCTTGATGATCAGCTTGGCCATGAAGTAGCCGGGGGCCGCCTTGCCGGCAAAGATGAAGCTGCGCGGCACGATGTTGGCGTTGGGCTGCTGCTTGAGCTGGTTGTACAGCGACACGATGTGCAGCACGTTGAGGTGCTGGCGCTTGTACTCGTGAATGCGTTTGACCTGTACGTCGAACAGGCTTTCCGGGTCGAGCCGGATGCCGACGCGGTCTTCGATGCGGGCGGCCAGGCGGCGTTTGCAGTTGGCCTTCATTTCGCCCCACTGGTCTTGAAAACCGATGTCGTCGGCGTGGGGTTCGAGCAGGGCGAGGTTCTTGGGGTTTCCGGCCCAGTCATCGCCGGCCATGTCGCGCAGCACGTTGCCTAGCTCGGGGTTGGACAGCTGGATGAAGCGCCGGGGCGTGACGCCGTTGGTCACGTTGTGGAACTTGTCGGGCCACAGGGCGTGAAAGTCTTTGAGAATGGTGCTCTTGACGAGCTGCGAGTGCAGCGCCGCGACGCCGTTGACGGCATAGCTGCCGACGGTGGCCAGGTGCGCCATGCGCACGGTGCGCGGCGATCCTTCGCCGATAAGCGACATGCGCGCGACGCGCGCTTCGTCGTCGGGGAATCGTCCGCGAACCTCGGCGAGCAATCGGTCGTTGATGTCGTAGATGATCTCGAGGTGACGGGGCAGCAGCCGGCCGAGCAGGTCCACGGGCCAGCATTCGAGAGCCTCGGGCAACAGCGTGTGGTTGGTGTAGGCGAACGTGTTGCGCGTAATGTCCCAGGCGCGGTCGGCGTCGAGGCCGTGCTCGTCGATGAGCAGGCGCATGAGCTCGGCCACGGCGATGGCCGGGTGGGTGTCGTTGAGCTGGGCGGTGAACTTGAGGTGAAAGTCGTCGAGCTCGCCCCCGTTGCGCCGATGCAGGCGAATCATGTCCTGCAGAGAGCACGAGACGAAGAAGTACTGTTGCTTGAGCCGCAGCTCTTTGCCGACGTCGGGCTCGTCGTTGGGGTAGAGGACCTTGCTGATGCTCTCGGCCGCGACCTTGGCGTGCACGGCGCGGTAGTAGTCGCCCTGGTTGAACGACTGAAAGTCGAACGATTGGGTTGCCTGGGCGTGCCACAGGCGCAGCAGGTTGGTGTTGTTGACCCGAAACCCCATGATGGGCGTGTCGTAGGCCATGCCGTTGACTTCGATCTCCGGCACCCAGCGCACCCGCAGGGCGCCGCTGTCGTCGACGTAGCGCTCGGTGTGGCCGCCGAACTTGACGGGAAAGCGCAGGTTGGGGCGCGGCAGCTCCCACGGATTGCCGTTGCGCAGCCACAGGTCGGAGATTTCGACCTGCCAGCCGTCGCGAATCTCCTGGTCGAAGATGCCGAACTCGTAGCGAATGCCGTAGCCGACGGCGGGGACGCGCAGGGTCGCCAGGGAGTCGAGGTAGCACGCGGCCAGCCGGCCGAGGCCTCCGTTGCCGAGGCCGGGCTCCTCCTCGCAGTCGACGATGTCGTTGAACTCGACCCCCAGCCGCTGGGCCACGCGCCGAGCGGTGCCGTGAATGCCGAGGTTGTTGAGGTTGTTTTCGAGATGGGGGCCGAGCAGGTACTCGGCCGACAGGTAACAGACCGTGCGCGCGCCGCGTTCGCGATACGCCCGGGACGTTTTGACCCAGCGCTCGAGCAGTCGGTCGCGGGTGGCCAGCGACATGGCCATGTACCAGTCCTGCAGCGTGGCGTGGTGACGCGGGCGCCCGAGGCTGAAAAACAGGCTGTCGGTGACCGCCTGGGTGAACGAGTCGAGGCTGAGGCCGGTGCGAACGGTCTCGCCGGGGTGTGCGGAGGCGGAGGGGGGTTTGTTGCTCATGGCGACCTCGATGGCGGCGGGCGTTGCCGACCCGAATGAGACCGAGATCGGCTGCCGAAAGCAACGGCCCGGGGTGCGACGCCTTTGTCACAGGTTCGCGGCGGCGCGTCGACCGGTCGCTTTGCACGAACTGTCGCGCCGGGCGGGTAGTCGCGACCGCGCGCTCTGTTGACGTTTCGTCATCGTTTCGGACGCTGTCATCGCCAGGCAGTGGGCGCGGGCCGGGCGGCGTGCTACCAGCCCTAGGTGGCTGACGGTCCTTCGAAGAAGTCCTGGTCCCGGCGGTTTGGTCGCCGGCCCCGCGATGCCCGCGAAGCCTTGGGCACCGGCGTGCCGCTCGTCAACATGGACCGCCGAACCTTTCTCGGGCGCTCGGCTCGGGGGGCGGGTTGGCTGGCGCTCACGCCTCTGTTGGCCCGGTGCGGCGGCAGCGACCAACCGCCGCTGTTGCCGACCCTGGCCCCGGGGGCCCTGTCGCCGGAACCCGACGAAAATGGCCTCCGACTGCCGGAGGGCTTTACGTCGCGCATCATCGCCAGGACCGGCGACCCGGTCGGGTCAAGCGGCTACCGGTGGCACCAGGCTCCGGACGGAGGCGCGACGTTTCCGACCGACGACGGCGGCTGGGTCTACGTCTCGAACTCCGAGTTTCCCGACGACCTCGGAGGCGTTGGAGCGATCCGGTTTGCGCGCGACGGCGAAATCGTCGACGCCTATTCGATTCTGCAGGGCACGAGCCGCAACTGCGCCGGGGGACCCACGCCGTGGGGCACGTGGTTTTCGTGCGAAGAGGTCGCCGACGGTCTCGTGTACGAGTGCGATCCGCTGGGCGACAACGAGGCCACGGTGTGGCCTGCCCTGGGCTCGTTTCGCCACGAAGCGGCCGCCGTGGACCCAAACACGGGCATCCTCTATCTCACCGAAGACGAGCCCGACGGGCTGTTTTACCGGTTCGTGCCCGACTCGGTCGACGCGAACGGCATCCCGTCTCTGGACGCCGGTCGCCTCGAGGCCATGGGCGTCGATGGCGGCCAGCCCGGCGGCCCGGTACGCTGGTACGAAGTTCCGGATCCGGCGGCAGCCAGCACTCCGACCCGTTCGCAGGTGCCGGAGGCCACCGCTTTCGACGGCGGTGAGGGCCTCTGGTTTCAAAACGGCGAGGTCTACTTCACCACCAAGGGCGACAACCGCGTGTGGTGTCTGGACGTGGCCGCGCAGTCACTGCGGATCGTGTACGACGCCGCCAACTTCGACGAGCCGGTGTTGACGGGCGTAGACAACGTCTTGATGAGTCCGCGAGGCGACATCCTGGTGGCCGAAGACGGCGGTGACATGCAGGTCGTCGCCCTTACGGTGGAAGGGCAGATCGCACCGCTTCTGCAGGTCGTGGGACACGAGCTGTCGGAAATTACGGGCCCTGCGTTTTCGCCGGATGGCCGGCGCTTCTACTTCAGCTCTCAGCGCGGGATCGTGGTCCTGGGCATCACCTACGAGGTGACCGGCCCGTTCTTCGGCTAACCGGCGGCGGGCGTGTTACGGCGCGGGCCGGTGTACCGTGGTTCGGCCGAACGCGCGGCGAACCTCGTTGGGCTCGAGCGGCATGCGGATGTACTCGCCGGCGAAAAACAGATCTGCCTGGTCGAGAAACGTCGAGCTGCGAAACCACCCGTCCTGCCCGCCGAGCAGCACAAAGTAGTTCTCGTTCGGGTCCGACAGATCGGAGTAATGCCGAGCCTGGGCGCCGAAGCGCGACGCGTGCGGGCCCTCGATGAGGCCGTGGGCGCTCTTCTGAAGCGTGTCGCTGGAGCCTGCCACAGGGCGGTCGCCAAAGCGAAACTTGCCGCCGATGATCGGCGCGTTGCCCAGAGGATGCGCAAGCTCGAGACGGTGAATGGCGCCCCAGTTTTCGTATCGGGTGAACCGCTCTCCGGCGGTCTCAATGGCGGCGGTTAGGGCGCGTCCCGCAACCGAGTCGGGCGCGGCATTGAGGTCCTCGACGAACAGCGTTTTCGCCGAGCCGAGCCCGGCGAGGGCGCGGATTTCGCCGGGCAAAAAGCGCCCGCTGTACAGCTGCTCAAAGGCGGTTGCAAACAGCAGCTCGAAGGCCAGAGCACCCCGGGAGCGAGTTTCGTAGCAGCCGTCCCAGTCGACCAGGGCGAGCACGAGCCGGCGCCCGCCGTCGGTTGTCGCGGCGACCGACGCGCGGCGCATGGCGCTCGCGATGGCGTCTCGCACGGCGATGGACGACGCTTGGCAGACGTCGGCTTGAAGCCGGCGCACCTCGCCGATGTTGATGGGCGGTGCCCGCTCGATGATCGCGCCGAGTCGGTCGACCCGATCGTCGGCGGAGAAGAGGTCCCCCACCGGCACTGGCGTGGCGGCGGGTCGGTTGTTGGCCGAGGCCAGATAGCCCTTGGCCGGGTTGAACGCTACGGGCAGACTGGTCGCGTCGCGGAACGCGCTCCATCGATGACGGGCCACGGGCGTGATGAAGTCCGTGTCGGAGGTCGGCGGGCGGTCGGGCAGCCGCACCGCCATGACCTGACCGATGTTGCCCTGGGTATCGGCGTACAGGTAGTTTTGCCCCGATACCGCGAAGGTCGAGAATGCCTGCCGAAACTCTTGAAAGTTGCGCGCCCGATTCACACCCAGCAGGGCAGACACTTCGTCGGATGTCTCGTGGCCAACCCAGCGGGCCACAAGTGCTGAGTCCTTCTTCCAGTCGAACAGGGGCGCGTCCGAGACCACGGGGCCGAGCTCGGTATCCCGCGCCGTGAAGCGCCGAGTGCGCCACCAGCGTCGCTTGATGCGGACCGTTCTCTCGGTAACGCGCAGCTTGCTCAGGTCGCGCACCTCGATAAGCTCTGTCGAGGCCGAGCGCATGTTGGTACCGCCCCAGGCGATATGCTGGTTGCGGCCTACGGCGACGGCGGGAACGCCTGGAATCATGAAGCCGACGGCGTGATACGAAGGCGAGCGCATGCCGACCAGCAGCCACAGGTTCGGCAGGACGAAACCCAGATGCGGGTCCCCCGCAATGATGGCACCGCCGCTTTTGGTGCGCGCTGGCGCCACCGCGATGGCGTTGGAGCCGTTTCGACCCGTACCGCCGAGGAGGTTTTCGAGCGCCAGGTTTTTCGAGCCCTCGAAACTCAGGGTCGAGCCGCCCCCGGCTTGCCGAATGCGCGGCCACAGGGTGGCCCACTCCGGGTGATCGCGGAGCGCCAGCAGCTGCGACCAGCCCAACCAGTTGACGTCGCTACCGATGAGGCGATTGATGGTCAACAGATCGCGGACGGTCCACGGCTCGGGGTCGATGCCGAGCACGGCGAACTCGGTGGGCAGCGTGGGCAACCGGCGTTGGTAGTGGTTGAGGCCGCTGGCGAAGGCGGTCAACCAGGCGCGCGTGTCGTCGGGAAGGGACGCTTCGATCCGGGCGGCCGCCTTGCCAAAGTCGAGGATTCGCAGGGTCAGATCGATGTCGGTCGCGAACGGCCCGGCGCTCTCCGACAGTCGGCCCTGGGACAGTCGGCGGAACAGTTCGAGCTGGCCAAGGCGCAGGTGGGCGTGGACCATGCCGAGGGCAAACGCGAGGTCCTCGTCGTGCTCGGCCTCGATGAAGGGGACCTGGTGGTCGTTCCAGTGAATGGTCACCGGGCCCCGCAAGGGCAGATCGCGGGTGGGCATGCGGGCCAGTCGCTGCTCGAGGGTGGTTGGTTCGGGCAGCCCCCGAAATACTCCACACCCAGTGGCCAGTCCGGTAAGCACCAGGGCGAGTGTGGCGACGGTTTGTGTCATTGGCGTGCCCCGATTAGTCTCGTCTGTGTCGCGGAATGGTCCGCGACCGGGGCCCCCTTTGAGATGAAGGAACGCTGGCCGCCAATGGCCAGGATATGAACGCGCTCGGGGGCAACCTGGCGCCGTTCGACGGCGACGCGCAGCAGGCGCGCGGCATCGCCGGGCTGGTCTCGGCCGTGAAAAAACGTGTCGTAGTGTATGGGCACCATGTGGTCCGCTCCGAGGTCGATAAAGGCCTGCAGAGCCTCGGCCGGATCCATGTGATTTGCGCGGGACATGGGCGCCGGCTCGACCGGACCGATGGGCAAAAGCGCCAGGTCGATCGAAGGAAACCGCTTTGCCGTGGCGACGAACGCCTGACGGTCGTAGGCGGTGTCGCCGCCGAAGTACACGGTGAGCCCGTTGTACTCGATCACCCACGCGGTATAGCCGCGATCCATCCAGGCGGCATCCGCTCCATACCGGTACCCAGAGTGGTCGACGGGAACGGCGGTGACTCGCAGTCCGTTGCGCTCGACGGATTGCCACCACCGCACTTCGTCCGTCGGAAACGGGAGGTTCGGCACGTAGACCAGGCCTGCTTCCGGCACCAGCATGGATTGGAGCCGCGGCTCGAGTCTGTCGATCGATTCGACCGACAGGTGGTCGATATGCATGTGGGAAATCAGGCACAGGTCGATGGCGGGCAGTGACTCGATGTCGATGCCTGGCTCGACGCGGCGCGGTGAGAATTGACCGACGGTGCGGGTAAACACGGGGTCGGTCAGAACGAACTTGTCGTCGATTTGGATGAGCACCGTCGCGTGACCAACCCAGAGTGCCGAGAGGCGCGAGTGTGAAAGCACCGGGTTGGTGATCTTGTTCGGCACCGCGGCCGGTCGGTCGAAGACGTAGGCGCTTGCGTTGCGCGCAAAGATTGGGACGAACGCGCACCCACTCGCTGCGAAATGGGCGGAGAACACCAGGAACCAGGTGCAGAGGGCAAAACGGCGCATCAGAAGTACCGGACATTGAGGCCGACCGTTGCGACGGGGCCGCCGGGTTGAGGCAGGTAGGTTGCCTGCAGGCCCACGATCCCGAACAGGATGTACGCCCCTGCTTCGATGCCGATCTCGGTGGTGCCAAGGGCGCGCTGTACGTGGGTTCCCAGCGACAGGCTCAGGTGTTCGCCTCGGTGCGCGATGGGCACGTAGGCGCGAAGGCCCGCTCGCACAAGCTCCGCGTCACCATCGCCAACGTAGAACCCGGCCGCGCCGAAGAATTCCACCGAACCGCCGTAGCGGGCGTTGGGTTCGACGACGAAGGATCGCCAGGGACTCACGCGGCGATTGAGTCCCCACGAATACAGAAGCGGGGCGACCTGCCAGCGGAGGCCGACGCGAACATCGGATGCCGCGAAAGCCACCTCGGTGCTGGGAATCAGTTGCGTCGCGCCCCACAACGGGCTCGGGCGTCTCGCGGGGCGCTCGGCCAGTGTGGGGCGCGCGGCGCACGCGAGCGTTGCGACGACGACGGCGGTTGCGGCGACGGCGTTTTTAGGGCAGCGCACGGTCACTTGGGCGCGGGCAGGGCGCCCGGAGTTCGTTGATGGCTCGTCATGCCGCCCATGACCAGCTTCATCACTCGAACGCGACCGCGTCGCGGGAGCATGGACAAAGAGGCCTCGAGGAACTTCGCAAGAAACCCCGGACGCACCGTCGTCTTGCGGCCCAGAGCGTCGAGCGTGGCGGCGGCGACGTGGGCCGGTGTTTGCGCCATGTTCATGCGCATGTTGGCGCGCTCGGCAAAGCCGCTGCGGATTGGACCAGGAGCGCTGGCGAGAACGTCCACCCCGCGCGGCGCGAGTTCGAGGCGCAAACCTTCGGCCAACGACTGCACGTAGGCTTTGGTGGCCGCGTAATTGGCTGCGTACGGTACGCCCTGAAACCCGACGAGTGAGCTCATCAACACGATGCCGCCGCGACCCCGCGCGACGAGTCGCTGGCCAAACTGGTGCGCTACCGCGAGCAAGGCCCGGCAGTTCACGTCGATCATGGCCAGCTCGCTCTCGAGCTGGCCATCGATGAGCTCGCCGGACGTACCGAATCCCGCGCTGGCCACGAGCAGACCGACATCGAGATCGTCGCAGGCTGCCGTGACCGCGCGCCATCCGTCGCGCTCCGCCAGGTCCACGGCGCAGGCGCGGACATCGACGTCCTGGGCGCCGCTCAGCTCGGCAGCGAGCTCTTCGAGCACGGTTTTGCGCCGGGCAACAACCACCAGGTTGAGACCGCGTTCGGCCAGCCGGTGGGCAATCTCGCGGCCAATGCCGTCGGAGGCCCCGGTCACGACCGCCCAGGGGCCGTATTGATCGCGAAACCGGCCGTATCGCGAGGACTGTGGTGTGGGTGAGTTCATCGACTTGCTTCCCTTCGGGCGCTCCGGCGCCTCACTTGACACTGTCTAGCCACTCCGTTGACAGTGTCAAGTCTTTCCACTAGTCTTCTCTAAGTGGCTGATTTGTCGCGCCAGATTCTCGATGCCAGCGTCGAGCTCGTCGCCGAGAAGGGAGTGCGCGGCGTCAGCTTTCGCGAGGTCGCCCGGCGCGCGGGCGTGAGCCACCAGGCCCCGTACCACCACTTTGGCAACCACCTCGGCATCATGCGGGCCATCGCTTCCGAGGGCTTCGCCGGCCTCACCAGCGCCATGCAAACGGCGGCCGCCGGCGCTGGCGGTGACGCGATGGACCAGTTCACGGCCGCCGGTCTCGCCTACGTGGAGTTTGCTCGGAACAACCTCGGCCACTTTCGAGTCATGTTCGAGCGCAGCCTGGTCGACATTCACGAGGGCGACGCGCCGATGGCCGAGGCCGAGGCGACCTACGCGACCCTCGTTGGCCTGGCCCAGCAAGCGCACGAGGCTGGCTACGGTCGGGGCCTGGGGCCGCAGGAGATCGCTCACCTCGGCTGGGCCTGCGTCCACGGCATCGCCATCCTCCTGGTCGAGGGCGTGATGCTGACCAAGATCGAGCGGGCCGAGACCACCGAAGATGCGGTCGCGAGACAAGTTGTCTGCGGGCTCGACCGACTTCTCCGCTAGCGCGTCAATCGAGTGGTTTCAGTAGCGGCCGAGCAGCTCGCTGCGGCCGGCACTGGCAAAGTCGCGCTTGAGCTCGGCGAACGCTTCCGGCGTCAGCCGGTGAAAGGTTTCGTCGCGGCGGCGGCGGTGGTAGACCTCGGCGTCCGGCTGACGGTCGAGATCGAAGTGCTGGGCCTTGAGGGGACGCACGACGATCTTTTGGGTCGCGGTCATCTCGAAGCCGTCGACGATACGGACGTAATCCGGCATCCACTTGGCGTCCATTCCGCCGGTGCGCTGTTCGCGCACGAGGTCGTCGTACAGGCGCTTAGGGTCGAAGACTTCGCCTTCTTCGAGCTGCAGGGCGACCATGACTCGCTCGTCGGACACCGCGCACGGTGCGCCGAAGGCGGCGGCGAGGCGCACTTGACGACAGCGCTGGACGTGGGTGCGGACGCTGTCGGCCGAGAAATTCTCGCCGTCCTTGCGAATCCAGTCGTCGGTCCGACCGTTGAAGTACAGGTAGCGCTTGCCGTCGACGATGCGAATGTGGCCGAGGTCGCCGGAGCGGAAATAGCCGTCGCGAAACTTGGTCTCGGTGGCGCTTTCGTTTTTGTGGTAGCCGTCGAACAGAACGTTCTGCCGGCCGAGCTTCTTGCAGATTTCGCCCACCGCTTGCTCGTAGTTGGTGAGCCGGCCGCTGGCGTCGGCGACACCCGGGGCGCACTCGCGCCCGCTTTCGTCGAGGATCTGGATTTTGCGGGACCGGGCGCGGCCGACGCTGCCGATGGGGTCGCCCGGTCGGTTGAAGGTGCTGATGGCGGCCTCGGTCGAGCCGTATAGCTCGTACACGTGTTCCATGCCGAGGTAGCGGACCAGCGTTTCGCGATCGCGGGCCGTCGCTCCGTTGCCGACGGCGATGCGAAACTTGTTGTCGCGGTGACCGGCCAGGGCGCGCTCGACACTGGCGCCGTCGCCGTGGCGCGCTTCGAGGGCCGCCAGGATGTAGCGGATGGGCTGGCCGACGTAGTTCATGTACGTGCAGCCGTGCTCGAGGATGTCGCGCTCGAAGGCGCTGGCGCTGAACCGACGCCGCAACACAAAACTACCCCCGACGGACAGCACGGGCATGATGCCGAGGAAGAACGCGTTCGAGTGAAACAGCGGCATCGCGATGTAGCCGCGGTCGGACGCGCGCAGGCCAATTTTGCGGCGTACGGTTTCGCCGGCGCCCGCGAGCTTGAGCTGAGAGCACACGACCCCTTTGGGCAGTCCAGTCGTGCCCGACGTGTAGATGACGAGAAACGGATCGGTGTTGACCACCCGGGTCGGGGGCGGGACGGCGCTCTGCCCGTCAGGGCCCAAAAAGGCGTCCGTGCCGCCGTCGGGCTCGAGAACGCCGACGCGGTCCGGCTCGAGCGTCGGTACGTCGCCGACGACCTCGTCGAGCGCAGGCTGCAGCGTTGGGTCGGTGAGCGCGAGCTGCACGTCGGCGGCGGCCAGAACGCCCGCGAGGGTCTTGCCGCGAAACCCGGTGTTGATCGCGTACAGCACGTCGCCGTCGAGGGCAGCGCCGAAGTAGGCGAACAGAAACTCCGGGCTGTTTTCCAGCAACACGGCGATCGACAGGGCGCCCGCGTTCGGCACCCCTAGCTCCCGGCGCACGTGCCGAAACCGATGCGCGTAGCGGACCGCCTGGTGCCAGGTGTCGCGATAGGTGTATTCGCGGCCCTCGAACAGAAAGAACGTGCGCTCCGGGTGGCGGGCGGCTGCGCGGCGAAACCGAGTGGAGACTCGAAAGAACCACAGGCCGTTCCGCATCAGGAACTTCAACACGGCGCGGTGAGCCTATCTCAGGGCAACCGCGGTCCCGCTCCCCGGAGGGGCGAAAGTGTTGCTGTTGCGCCACAGCCAACCGTGAGCTGCCAGGCACAGCCAACCGACGTTCTCGAGGGCTTCCTTACATCCCCGTGGGGTCTCGGGGGCTTAGGGCGTTGCGTCCGTCTGGTCTGCGGATTGCGTAGACACCGTGCATGACCATCACGCCTTCTGTCCGGTTGTCTCGCGCATTCGTGGCCGTCGCGACCCTCGCGCTTGCCGCCTCGATCGTCGTGGCGTCCGAGCGCACTGCCGAGGCGAGTCCGTTCGTATCGGTGACCGTGGCTCCGCCGGCGCCGCGAGTGGTGTACGCCGACGCGCCCCGCGACGGGTTCGTCTGGGTCCAGGGGCACTGGCGCTGGGACGCACAGTGGCAGTCCTACTACTGGATGGACGGCTACTGGACGGCGGCGCGGCCCGGCTACAGCTATCGACAGGGGCACTGGGCCCAGTCGCCCCGGGGCTACGTCTGGGTGACCGGGCAGTGGCTGCCCAACCGGCGCGGTCAGGTGTGGATCCCCGGGCGCTGGCGCGCGCGCGGCCAGCGGTGGGAATGGGAGCGCGGTCGCTGGCAGAGGGCGCGCAAAGGCTACGGCTACCGCCGCGGGTACTGGACTCGCAACAACGGTCGCGACCAGTGGGTCGCCGGTAGCTGGGTCGACCGGCGCACTCGCGACCGGGTGCGGCGAAGCCAGCGAGTGCGGTACCGCAGCCCCGCCGTTCGCGACTATCGCGATCAGCGGTATCGCCGTGACGACCGTCGTCGCTCCCGGGTCGAGGCGCGCAGCCGGCGCCGCATCGACGACCGCCGCTATCGGACCGTGTCCAACCGCGGCCGCGACAAGGTTCGCTATCGCTACGACCGCGGCAAGCGCGGCAAGCGCGGCAAAGCGCGCCGGGGCCGCCGCTAGCGGCGCGACTGACGCGCCCTGGGAGCGCCGCGCCCGGGCCTCGCCCGGGCGCCTGACGGTTCGGAATACGGCCGCTGGCTTGAATGTCGGCGGCCGTAGATCCGTCTGGGGCGTCGCGCGTTTGTCTGGGTATGCCTCTGCGACACGTGCTCCGCCTTTTGGGTCTGGCCTCAATCTTTCTCGTCACTTCGACCGCCGCCGCCGATGGCTTCGGGGCGGTGCCGGCCCTCGAGGGGAGCGCGAATGACCTGCAGATCCGGTGGGTTCGCTACAACGGCGGCACCAACGGCGCGATGCTCGTCGAGGTCAAAAACGCCGGCACCAAGCGCGCGACGTTCGTGGCCGACGGACTCTACTTCGTGCCCCAGGGCGACCCGGAAAAGGCGCCCCAGCGTCTTGGCGCCTCGGGACCGCTTCAGATCGTCGACGGCAACAAGACGCAAACGCACGTCGAGTCGCTTACCCTTCGCCCGGGCGAAACCCGGCAGGTGTCGCTCGACGTGTTCTGCATCGACTCACACCGGTCGAGCCCCAACTCGGGCACGCAGTTCAAGATCGCCGACAAGCGCATGCCCAAAAAGCTTCGCGCGGAGCTCAAATCGAGCAATCAGGCGATCTACCGCAAGCACAAGGGGGCCGCGGCTCCGGCGGCCAAAAGCGAAGTCCAGAGCAACATGTGGAAGGTTCGCGACAAGGACTGGGTCAAGCTCGAGGGCGAGCGCAAGCAAGAGAAGCGTTCCGGGTCGGGCCTGCAGCGCCACCAAAACGTCGCTCCCCAGCAGCAGCGTCGGCGGCGCTAGAAGGGCGCCCTACACCGCCACCGGGGCAAAGGCGACCACGCTGTAGGCGGTGGCGCGCCGGCGGCCCGGGTTTCGATAGCCGTGTTTCTGATCGCCGCGGAACACGACCACGTCGCCGGGCTCGAGTCGCCATGTCTGGCCCGCGGCCGTGAGCTCGACGACGCCCGACTCGCACGTGAGGTATTCGCGGGTGCCCGGCGTGTGGGGAACACCGGTCATCGTCGCTCCCGCGGCCATCTCCAGCCGCTCGAGATCGAGCCCCGGCATCGCCTCGGGCAGCAGCTTGCGCACCAGCACCTTGCCGCGCTTGCGCTCGGGCAGAGTCGCCGCGGGGTAGAGCTTGGCCGCGGCCTTTGGCGGGCCAATGAGCTCCTCCACGCGCACCTGCAGCGCATTGGCCACCTTGACCAGCACGGCCACGGTCGGGTTGGCGGTGCCGGACTCCAGGTTGGTCCACGTGGGGCGGGGTACCCCGGCGCGCTCGGCGAGCTGCTGCTGGGTGTGTCCGCGGGCTTCGCGCAGCTGGCGAATGTTGTTGGCGATGTTGGCGGCGACGGGCTCGTCCATGTCGATAGGATGACCGTCCGCTAACGAAATAGCAATCGCGCTGATTTGTTGACCGACCGGCCGTAGGTTGTCTCTCGAAGGAGACAGCACCATGAAACTCGACGAAACCACTGTTTTGATTACGGGCGGCAGCCGCGGCCTGGGCCTCGAGCTCGGCAAGGCGCTGGGCCGTCGCGGCGCAACCGTCGTCCTCGTCGCCCGGGAACCCGCGGCCGTCGACCGCGCGGTCGCCGCCGTTCGGTCCGCCGGCGGGGTCGCTCACGGCATCGTCGCCGACGTCGCCGACAAGCAGGCGGTCTATTCGGTGGCCGGCCAGGCCGCGGCGCTCGCCGGCCCCATCGACGTTCTCGTCAACAACGCGAGCACCCTGGGACCAACGCCGCTGCCGCTTTTGCTCGATACCGAGTGCGAAGATCTCGAGCGCGTCCTGGCGGTGAACCTGGTGGGCCCCTTTCGCCTCACCAAGGCACTCGCCGGGCCCATGGTGCTGCGCGGCCATGGATTGGTCGTCAACATCAGCTCGGACGCCGCGGTCGAGGCGTATCCGAACTGGGGCGCCTACGGGTCCTCGAAGGCGGCTCTTGATCACCTGTCGCGCATTTGGGCCGCCGAACTCGAGGGGACCGGTGTGGCGGTGGTCAGCGTCGACCCGGGCGAAATGAACACCCAGATGCACGCGGCGGCGATTCCCGACGCCGATCCGGCCCAGCTGCAGGATCCGGCCGACGTGGCCGCGACGCTGGTGACGCTCATGGAGCAGGCGGCGCACGAGCGTCCGGCGGGCCGGTTTGCGGCTCGGGAGGTGCAGCGATGAGGCCGGCGCGCAGGCCGCCGGGGCGGCGCAACGACGTGCGTTTGCTGACCGTGGACCCGGCGGCGCCGGCCGGGCTGGACCGCCTCGATGCGGTGGCGGACCGCCGCATCGACGACCTTCCGGACCTTCTTCGGTCTGGCGACCTCGTGGTCGTCAACGACGCGGCCACGCTGCCCGCGTCGCTCAGCGGAATCGGTCCCGAGGGGCAGCCGGTCGAGGCGCGACTGCTCGACGCCGGCCGCGGCGCCGAACGGCAGGCGGTCGTGTTTGGGGCGGGCTCCTGGCGCGACCCCACGGAGAATCGCCCGGCACCCGACCTGCGCGAGGGCGACTGGATCGATTGGGGCGACGACGTCGGCGCCCGGGTTGTCGCGGTGTCGCCAACGTCGCCGCGGCTGGTTCGCCTGCGCTTCAACCGCGACGGCGGCGCGCTGTGGGCGGCTCTGTATCGACTGGGTAGCCCCGTCCAGTACTCGTATCTCGACGGCGAGCTGGATCTTTGGGACGTGCAAACCGTCTACGGTTCGCGACCCTGGGCGAGCGAAATGCCGTCGGCCGGTCGTTCGCTGACCTGGGCGAACCTGCTGGGGTTGCGGCGTGTCGGCGTCGAGCTCGCGGCGGTAACCCACGCGGCGGGGCTGAGTTCGTCCGGTGAGCCGGCTCTCGATGCCGCGCTGCCGTTGCCCGAACGCTACGAGGTGCCCGAGGGCACCGTGAGGGCGGTCGAGCGGGCCGTGGCCCGGGCAGGGCGAGTGGTGGCCATCGGGACCACGGTCGTGCGTGCTCTCGAGGGCAATGCGAGAAACCACGGGGGTGCCCTGGTCGCCGAATCGGGCACCACTGATCTCGTGATCGACGGCAGGTTTCGTCCGCGCATCGTCGATGGCCTGGTGTCCGGCATGCACGCGCCGTCCGAGAGTCACTTTCAGCTCCTGCGGGCGTTTGCCAGTGAAGAGGTGCTCTTGGCATCGTGGCGCCGCGCGCGCGACGCGGGCTATCGGTGTCACGAGTTTGGCGACGCGACCCTCGTGCTCCCGGGAGTGAACGAGCAGGCGGCACCGCTGGTCCGACGGGTTGCGTAGAAACGCGGGAATCCATGCGGCCGTGCGGCCGGCGCCGCCGCTCGCGAGACAGTGGCCGGTTTGCGCGCACCCCATGAAAAAGGGCGCGCGCCCGACGGAGGCGCGCGCCCGAAAGGGCTCGAACCCGAAAGGGCTCGAAATCGACCGCCAGGACGCCCTGAAACCAGGGACACCCCCTAGGGCAAGCGGTCGAGCACTCGATCGGCGATGGCGCGATGAACGGTTCCGGTCGGGTGGGCGGTGTCGATGAACATGAACTTCTCGGTCATGTCGGCGCCACAGGTGTCGCGGAACACCCCGGGCGTGGGCGGCAGTCCCTGGGTGAGGGTGGCCAGGGTGTTGGTGAGAAAACAGTCGTCTTTCCGGTTGGTGAATCCGAGCTTCTTGCCTCGGCGTCGCACCTTGTCGTTGATCTTCTTGATGTTGACGGACACGACCTCGACCCCGTCCTTTCTCATGTCGCGGACCAGTTTCTTGAGCCGCTTGTTGAAGTAGCGGGTCATCTTGCGGGCGGCTTTCACCACCTGCTTTTCGTCGCCGAGGGCCGCGCCCGTCTGCGTGACCCAGGGAGTTCTGGCGATGCTGGGTACATTCATTACGACGAACTTGTCGAGACCGAGTGCGGTCAGCGACGGGACCGGTACGACAGTGCCGTCGGCGAGCTGAACGAACCCGCCGTCGCCGATAAGATACGACCGCAGCGAGTCGATGGCCTCGTCGATGATGGCTTTGCCGGCGTCTATGTCGGCATCCCCGCCGAGGGCCACAGGCTCAATGGCGGCGCCCCAGGCGGCAAAGACGTCGTTCGCGCCGATAAGTACGATGGCGCGGTCCTCGCTCACGTCGAGGCCACCGGCGACCCTACCGGCGAGCTGGGCGACCTGGTACGGGAGGTCGAGCGGGCTGGTAAGCGCCGCGCGGGCGCCGAAGATGGCGAAGTTGTTGGCTGCCTCCGGTCCGATCTGCGCTTCGAGCGCGGACGGCAGCAGTACCGTGCCGTAAAACTCGGCGACGTACTCGGTCGTGGTCTTGCCGGTCGAGATTCGCTGCAAGGGGAACGCTCCCCCAAGCTCTGGGGGGAAGAAAGGCTTGTAAGCCTCGGGCGGCAAGTAGGTGCTGTCGAGGCCGTCGGTGGCGAATAGCAGGCTCAGGTTTCCGTTGTCGGAAAGGCTGTCGCCGAAGGCCCACACGCGCTCGGCACGGGCGTTTGTGGCCGAGCCAAAGACGAGCAGGGCGAGGGCAAAGGAGAGTGCGACACGGTGTTTCATTAGGTTGGCAAGTCCTGTCCTTGAGGGGGGCGGTCCGCTGATTGCGGCCAAGGGCACGTGCGCAGCCAGGGAAGGAACCCATGCATGCGACGAAGGGGGGCTGGTCGTCTTGCGCGTTCGCTGGTCGCCGCCTGGATGCCGCACGGATTCGCGGCGAGGTCGGACGCTGGCGCTCGCGCCCCGTCCTAGCAACGACGGGCGCGCCGGCGCTCGGCCGGGGGGCGCGCGTGGTTCGCGAGAACGGGCAAAGCGACAACAGACCGAGGGCCATCGCCGCATCGTTTTGAAGACATCTCCCGCACAGTGCGGCCGGCGCCGCGCTCGGTCGCAGAAAACTTCACTCGTTTCAGGGCGGTAGCGCTACATGGCGGGGAGCGTCCGACCTTGTAGGAGCCCGGCGTACGCCCCCCGAAAGGCCAGGCACCGGGCACAAAAAAGCAGCGGCGCGCTCATGACCGAGAGGGCAGCTCCGCGGTCATGGAAGCGCGCCGCTGCGGGCGCCCCCCCGGGCAGGGTTGAACCGTGACGGTTCGGTGGTGGTTGGCGGCTAGCGTCGAAACGGGTCGTGAAAGCGCTCGTCGGCCATGAAGGCGTCGTCGGTGAGCGCCTGCATAAACGCGACGAGGTCGTCGATGTCGCCGTCGTCGAGGCCCAGCCGCCGCGGCTGGCCGCCGCCGGCGCGCAGCGCGGGGTCGAGGTTGGGGTTGGCTTGAACGCCGTCGTTGTAGTGCTCGACCACGTCGCGCAGGGTTTCGAGGGAACCGTCGTGCATGTACGGGCCGGTCACGGCGACATTGCGCAGCGACGGCGACTTAAAGAGCCCCATGTCGTCGTCGAGGCCGGTGTGGCCACCGAGTCCGGGGTCGGCGTCGTTGTCGGCGGTGAGGCCATTGTTGCGGGCGCGGTCCATGAAGAACACGGCTGCGTTGCGCTGGCCGCCGCCGGGGCCGTCGTTGGCGACGTGGCAGCCGGCGCAGGCGGCTCCGCCCTGGTTGGGCGGCGCAAAGAACAGGCGCTTGCCCCGGTTCTCGGCGTCGGTGAACGCGGGGAAATCCGCCAGCGGATCGCCGTCGACCGCGGCCAGTCCCTCGTCGTAGCGCGACGTCGCGCTGACGGCGGCGCGGGCAAACTGAGCCAGGGCAAGCGACATGCGCTCGGACGTGATTGCGGGGTCGCCGAAGGCCAACTCGAAGAGGACCGGGTAATGGTCGGTGGCTTCGAGGCGCTCGACGACTTCGTCGAGGGTCATGCCCATCTCGGTTTCGTCCTGGATGGGCATCAGGACCTGCTCTTCTAGAGTCGCCGCGCGCTCGTCCCAGAACATGGCCCCGTTGGCGTAGTAGCGAAGGTTGACCATGCTCATGGAGTTGCGGCCGGTCAGGCCGCCGTCGAAACCCTCGCTCAGCGCGTCGGGATCGGAAAAGCCGGCGCCGCTTTGGTGGCACGAGGCGCACGCGACGGTGCGATTGGCCGACAGAGCGGTGTCGTAGAACAGCACCCGCCCGAGGGTGGCGCCGGCGTCAGTGATGGGGTTGTCCGCGGGCGTGTTGATCATGCCCTCGACGGCGGCGGTCTCGAAATGGTCCGGCAGGTTGGCGGGCTGGTACGACAGCGCCGTGGCCGGCAGGTCGAGTACGTCCTGGATGGCCGGGTCGTCGAAGCCGGTAACCTCGGGCGTGTCGTCGGGCGTGTCTTGCGGCGTATCCGGATCCGGGTCGGGGACCGGGTCCTGAAAGTCATCGCCACAGCCGACGCTGAGGCCGACGAGAGCGGTGAAGGTAAACGTGGCCAAACGGCGGCCGAGGGTACTGCTGCGCATGATGGGTTCCTTGTGACGGCGGGTTGTTTCGACGGTTGCTGTCGCTTTTTGCAAACGTCAGGCCCGCGGCCGCCACACCCGGGGAACCCAAGAATTTCAGCGGGCTCAGCGAGGATTGCCGGGTAGGACACGGGCCCTGGCCGGCGTTCGTTGAGGCAAACTGGCACCTTCGTGCCAGGCACACGAGTGCCAACCGGGGCGAAGCAGCGCGGCCTCGGAACCGGTGTGGGAAACAAGAAACACGCCCGGCGCGCGATCGCGCTCGGGCGTGTTCCGTTTCGTCCTTTCGTTCGCTGTTGTTGCCGGGGGGAGCGCTCAGCCGCCGCTGGTCGTGCCGGTGGTTTCGTCGCTCGGCTCTTCCGGGTCGCAGTCGCCGCCGCCTCCGGTGGTTTCGTCGCCGCCGCTGCCGGTGGTGCCGTAGCCGTCATCGTCGCATCCGTCACCGCCGCCGGTCGTGCTGGTCGAACCGTCGCCGCCGCCACCGGTGTCGCAGCCGTCGTCGTACCCGGTGGTCGTCGAGTCGCTGCCGCCGTCGCCCCAACCGGTGTCGGTCGTGCCCGAGTCGGACCCGCCGTCGGTGGTTCCCGACGTGCAGTCGCCGTCGTCCCACCCGGTGGTGGTGTCGGTGGTGCCGTCGCCCCATCCGGTGTCGGTGGTTCCGGAGTCGCAACCGCCGTCGTCGTAGGTGCCGGTGGTGGTGTCGGTGGTGCCGTCGCCCCATCCGGTGTCGGTGGTTCCGGAATCGCAGCCGCCGTCGTCGTAGGTGCCGGTGGTGGTGTCGGTGTCGCCGTCGCTGCCGTCCGTTGTGCCGGAGTCGCAGCCGTCGTCGTCGGTGCCGGTGGTCGTCCCGTCATCGCTGGTGACGTCGGTGGCGCAGTCGCCGTCACCGTCGCCCGGGTGTCCCGTGGTGGTGGTGGTGCCGCCGTCGGTGGACGTCGAGCCGCCGCCGTCGCCGGTGGTGCCGCCGTCGCTCGAGCCGGTGGTGTCGTCGTCGCTCGAGCCCGTGGTGTCGCCACCACCGCCACCCCCCGACGAGGTTGTGGGAACGTCCGGGAAAGGAATGTCACCTGGGAAGTCGCAACCGGCCCACCCCGCGGGGGCCAGCAACAAGCTCAGGCAGAGCAATCGTAAGAAGCTGTGTTTGCGCATAGGGCCGCCTTCAGCAAGGTATATGCCCGGAGCGTTTCGTCGAGAGGGCCGTTGTTGCTCCAAAAAGAGCGACCCGGCCCCGCGACGAATCTCGCTTCGGCTCGTTGTCCGGACATGGCTGTCATAGATGTGCCTTGCGATGTGCCCTGCACGGTTCGCAAATCCAAGGGGATGGCGTTGGCGCGCCATCGGTGATGCCCCCGCTCGCGTTCGCGCTTACCTATCGCGTTGGCCCTGCAATCGCCCCGTCACCGGGCGTGCGTAGTTTGGGAGCCGTGACGGAACGCGATGTCGAAAAGAATGTCTCCGCTGCCCGGTTCGTCGAGACCCTGCGCCGGCTCGCCGACGCCATCGAGGCTGGCGAGCCGTTTCGCATTCAGGTCGAGAACAAGCGGTTCACGGTGCCGAAAGAGGCCGAGCTGGTCATCGAGCACGAGGTCGAGGACGGGCGCGAGGAACTGTCGCTCGAGCTTCAGTGGGGGCCTGACGCCAGCTAGGGGCGGCCACCGACCCTGCGTCGCGTCGCGCCGCGTGGCATGGTCCGGGCATGATGCGTGAGGCCTCGCTTCGAGTCGCTGTACTTGTGTCGTGGGTGGCGGTGGCGGTCGCGGTCGGGCCCGGCTGCAAGCGCCAGGCAGACGCAGCGGGCACACCGTCCAAGCCGGTGGCGACTGTCGCCGATCGGACGCCCGCGCCGGCGTCGCTCGACGGTCGCTGGCGGGCCGAGCTCGCGTCGCCGGGCGGCCCGCTGCCGTTCGTTCTCGTGATCGACGGCACGTCGGCCCACGTCGTCAACGCCGACGAGCGCGCGGACATCACCGGCGTGCGGCGCAGCGGCGACCGGGTGGTGTTCGAGATCGAGCACTACGATGCCGCCATCGAGGCCGTGCTGTCGGAAGATGGTGCGGCTCTGCGCGGCGAATGGCGCAAGCGCGCCGCCGAGGGCACCTCGCGGCTGCCGTTTGCCGCGGCTCGCACCGACCTGCCCCGGTTCGCCGCCGCGGCCGACGCCGACAATCCCCCCGGGGCCGTCGCCAGCGTGGCCGGCACCTGGGCGGTGTCGTTTACCGACGAAGACGGCCCGTTCCCCGGCGTTGCCGAGCTCGAGCAAACCGGACAGCGCGTCTCGGGCACGATTCTCACGGGCACCGGTGACTATCGATATCTCGAGGGCCGCTACGACGGCGGCCTGCTGCGCCTGTCGACCTTCGATGGCGCTCACGCGTTCTTGTTCGTCGCCCGGGCCCGCCCCGACGGGAGCCTGGCTGGCGATTTCTGGTCTCGGGATACCTATCACGCGACGTGGACCGCGACGCCCGCGGGTGACGATGCGGTCGCAACGGTTCTGCCGAATCCGTACGAAGAGGTGTCGATGACCAGCGCCGATCGGGTGCTTCGGTTTTCGTTTCCCGACCTGGCGGGACAAACGGTTTCGTTCGACGACGCGCGGTTTCGCAACAAAGTAGTGCTGGTCGACCTGTTCGGCACCTGGTGCCCGAACTGCAACGACCTGGCGCCGCTTTTGTCGGCCTGGCACAAGCGATATCGGGAGCGCGGCTTCGAAGTCGTGGGCCTGGCGTTCGAGTTCACGGGCGAGGCCGACCGCGACCGGCGCATGCTCCAGGTCTTTCGCGACCGCTACGACATCGAGTTTCCCCTGTTGCTGGCCGGCGTGAGCGACAAAGCGGAGGCGGCGAAGGCCCTGCCGGACCTCAGCGCCATCAAGTCGTATCCGACCAGCGTCTTCATTGGTCGGGATGGCAAGGTGCACAAGATTCACTCGGGATTCGCCGGTCCTGGAACAGGCGAACACTACGAGCGGTTGGTCGCGGACATGGAAGCGACCATTGAGGAACTGCTGAACCACTAGTCGTTCGCGCTCCACTCAGTCGGCAGGGCACCGGCGATGACCTCATCGTCGCCGGTTGTGGTGCCGTCGAGGGCCAACAACACCGCGCGCACCGCGAGTGCGCAGCGGTTGCGCCGCAATCGGGTCGGGCCCATGGCGTGATTCAACGTCGGCGCAACCCGCGCGGCCTCAACCGTTCGTTGATGTTCGGTTTCTCGAACGGAGCCGCAACGCGATCGCGCGTCTGTGTTGCGGCGCGGCGGTTCCGCGCTTAGCGAGTGGCCGTTCAGCATTCGGATCATCAACTGCGCGGACCTTTGCGCCATGCGCAAGACGTGCGGACTCCGCCGGTTCGCGCGTTCGCGCTCGGCGCGCGTTGCGCTTCGCAACGGTGGCCGTCAATGGCCCGTAGCGGCCGTGGAGCACGCGATCTGGCGCCGCCGCTTGCCGCTGCTCAGGCCCCGCGCGGTCCCCCCATTTCGTGGATCGCCCTTTGCAGACCGCAGCGGCGCGAGAGGCCACGATGGGATTGGACAAAGAGACCCTCGAGCTCACGCTGCAAACTCTTCACGCGTTCGCGCGGGACAAGTTGCCCGATCAGGTGTTGCTCGATCTCGATCATCGAGATGAGTTTCCCGAGGCGCTGGTTCGCGACATCGGCGCAAACGAAGTCGGCGTGCAGCTGTTGTTCGTGCCCGAAGAGTTTGGGGGCATGGGCGGCGGCGCGTTCGACGTGTACCGGGTGTGCGAGGCCATGGCCCGCATCGACCTCGGCATCGCCACCGGCGTGCTGGCGACCTTTCTCGGCAGCGACCCCATTGTCTTTGGCGGCACCGACGCGCAAAAGAAGCGCTGGCTGGAGCGCCTTGCCGACGACGGTTTGCTCATGGCGTACGGGGCCACCGAGCCCCAGGCAGGCAGCGATCTGGCGGCGTTGCGCACGGTGGCGACGCCGGTCGAAGAAGGCGGCGCCGTGGTCGGCTATCGCATCACCGGCAGCAAGCAGTGGATTAGCAACGGCGGCTACGCCGACCTGTACACGATTCTCGCGCTCGCGCCCGGCGGCCCGAGCTGGTTCGTGGTGGAGCGCGGCGCCGAGGGCTTTAGCTACGGCAACCCGGAAGACAAGCACGGCATTCGCGCCAGCAATACCGCGGCGCTGACCCTCGAGGATGTTTACGTCGACGCCGATCGGCTCATTGGTGCCGTCGAGGGCCAGGGGTTGGCCCAGGCGCAGGCGGTGTTTGGCTATACGCGCTTGATGGTCGCGGCTTTTGGGCTGGGCTGTGGCTGGGCGGCTCTCGACCGGGCGATTCAGTACTCGACCGAGCGCATCCAGGGCGGCGCGCCCCTGTCGGAAAAGCAGGGGTACACACACAAACTCATCGTGCCCCACGCGATCGCTCTCGAGGCCGGTCGGGCGTACATCGAGGAGACCGCCGAGCGCATCGACGCCGGCGAGGGATCGCTCAACACCGAGGGCGCCATCGCCAAGTACCTGGCGACCGAGGCCGGGTGCGCCGCCGCCGACGCCTCGATTCAGGCACTGGGCGGCTACGGCTACACGCGCGAATACATGGTCGAAAAGATCAAGCGCGACGTGCGCATCACGCGCATCTACGAGGGCACCTCGGAGATCATGGAGATGACGATTGCCCGGGATCGCTGGCAGCAGCATCTAAAGACCCGCGGCCAGCACTACCGCGATCTCGGCCGCCAGCTCACGGGGCTCCATCTCGAGGCCGGCGACGTCGGCGCCGATATCGCAGCGCTGGCCCTCAATGGCCTGGCGGCGGTGCTCGAACGCGCTCGCCTCGGCCGGCTCACCCGCAATCAGCACGTGCTGTTTCGTCTCGGCGAGCTGGTCGCCCGGGTCGAGGGCGCGGCCGCGCTCGCCCGCCGCGCCGCCCGGGCCCGCGTTGGCGCCCTGGTCGACCGCGCCGACCATCGGCTGTCAGCCGACGCTCTAGCGTCGATGAGCCGGGTGTGTGCGCGAGGCGCCGCCGCAGCCATCGCAAGCGATGGGCCGACCTGGCTGGTCGGCGCCGGCTCGACGACTCCGGCCGCCGACCTGGCCAACGAAATCGGAACGACCGCAATCCACGCGGCCCAGGCCGGCCTCATCGACGACATGAACTCCATCGCCGACGCGCTCTACGAGCGCTAGCCCCGCTGTTCGACCCGCACGCCCGACGGCGTTTCTACCCGCGAGAACGATCATGAGCCACGAGCTTCCCTACAACGCAAAACGAGCAGTCGCCATTGTTGGCGTTGGCGCGGTCCTTCCAGACGCGGCCAACGCCTCTGCCTTTTGGGACAACGTCAAGGCGGGGCGTTACAGCATCAGCGACGTCACCGCCGATCGCTGGGATCCGTCCCTGTACTACGACGCCGAGCGCGGCGGTGCCGATACGACGTACTCGAAGATCGGTGGCTGGTGTCGCGACTGGGACTGGAACCCGCTCGGGTGGCGGCTGCCCATTCCGCCGAAGGTGAGCGACGCCCTCGATCGGACCCAGAAGTGGTCGATCATCGCGGCCCGCGAAGCCCTGGCCGACTTCGGTTACCCGGACAAGCCCCTCAACAAGGAGCGCACGGCGGTCATTCTGGGCAACGCCATGGCCGGCGATAAGCACTACCTCACGGCCCTGCGGGTGTACGCGCCCGAGTACGCGGAAATCCTGCGGGAGGCGCCGAGCTTTGCCGCGCTCCCCGAACAAGCGCGGGCGGCGGTTCTCGAGGAGCTGCGGGTCGGCGCCGGCAAGCGCTTTCCCCCGATCACCGAAGACACCATGCCCGGCGAGCTGGCCAACATCATCGCTGGCCGGGTGGCGTCGCTGTTCGACCTTCACGGACCCAACTACGTTTGCGACGCGGCGTGCGCCTCGGCCATGGCGGCCATGACGGCGGCGATCGAAGGCCTGGAGGAAGGCGACTACGACGTCGTCATTACCGGCGGCGTCGACGGCAACATGAGCGCGCCGAGCTTCGTCAAGTTCTGCAAAATCGGCGCGCTGTCGGCGACGGGAACGCGGCCGTATGGCGAGGGCGCCGATGGCTTCGTCATGGGCGAGGGCGCGGCGCTGTTCGTCCTCAAGCGCCTGGCCGACGCCGAGCGAGATGGCGATCGCATCTACGCGGTCATTCGCGGCATTGCCGGCTCGAGCGATGGCAAGGGCAAGGGCATCACCGCGCCAAATCCCATCGGCCAGAAGCTCGCCATCGAGCGCGCGTGGCGGGTGGCGGGTCTGTCGCCGGCGGCCTGCGGTATGGTCGAGGGCCACGGCACGTCGACTCGCGTGGGCGATGTCGTCGAGGTCAACTGCCTCGCCGATGTGTTTGGCCCGGCGGGGGCGGCGACCGCTTCGATTCCACTCGGCTCGGTCAAGTCCAACATCGGCCACCTCAAGGGCGCGGCCGGCGCCGCGGGCATGCTCAAGGCTGCCTTCGCAATTCGCGACCGCCAGCTGCCGCCGAGCCTGGGCTTTCAGCGGCCGAATCCCAACATCGAGTTCAGCTCCATGCCGTTTTTCGTCAACACGGAGCTGCGACCGTGGGAGGTGGATAGCGGCGGCGTTCGCAGCGCGGGCGTGAGTGCCTTTGGCTTTGGCGGCACCAACTTTCACGCGGTGCTCGAGCAACACGTGCCGGGACGCATCCGGGTCCGCGACTCGGGCACAAGCACCCAGGTGCCGGCGGCGGTCGGGTCGGGCGGCGGCGCTGTGCAGGCAAAAGCCCCGCTGCGCGGCGCGCTGGTCCTGGGCGCGAACTCGGTCGACGAGCTGGTCGCCGCGGTGGACGAGACCCTGGCCTCGATCGAAGCGGGACAGGCGCCCCCGGCGGGGCCGCCGAGCGAACAGGCACTGCGATCGCCCGAGCGCCTGGCCGTCGACTACGGCGGCGCCGGAGAGCTCGCCGACAAGCTGGCCCGGGCTCGCAAGACCCTGGTCGCCAAGGCGGCGGCCCAGGAGCCCATGTGGCGGGCTCTGGGCAACCGCGGTGTGTTTCGCGGCTCGGGGCCGGCCCCCAAGGTGGCGTTTCTGTTCACCGGCCAGGGCTCGCAGTACCCGAACATGCTGGCGTCGCTGCGCCAGACGCAGGGCATTGTGGCCGACGCGTTTGCCGACGCTGACCGGGTCCTCGAACCCCTGCTCGGCCAGCCGCTGTCGGACATCGTGTTCGTCGATCCCGACGACGAGGCGGCGGTGAAGGCCGCGAACGCGGCCCTGCGCCGCACCGAGATCACCCAGCCCGCGGTCCTCGCGACCGATGTGGCGCTCATGCGTCTGCTGGGCAGCTACGGCGTGGTGCCGGACATGGTCATGGGCCACAGCCTGGGCGAGTACGGCGCTCTGGTCGCCGCCGGCGCCATGTCGTTCGAAAACGCGCTGCGCGCGGTGAGTTCACGGGGCACGGAGATGGCCAGGGTGTCGGTGGACGACAACGGCGCCATGGCCGCGGTGTTTGCGCCGATCGCCGACATCGAGCGCGCACTCGCCGAGACCGATGGCTACGTGGTCATCGCCAACATCAACAGCACGGCCCAGGCGGTGATTGGCGGCGCCACGGCGGCGGTGGAGGCGGCCGGCAAGGCCCTGGCGAGCGCCGGCCACCAGGTCGTACCGCTACCGGTGAGCCACGCGTTCCATACGGAGATCGTCGCTCCGGCCAGCGAGCCTCTGCGCCGGGTGCTCGCCGAGCTCGACCTGCAGCCGCCGTCGCTGCCGCTGATCGCCAACGTCGATGGTCGGGCCTATCCCATGGGGCCGGGCGCGCAGGACAAGATGATCGACATCCTGGCGCGGCAAATCGCTTCGCCGGTGCAGTTCGTCACCGGCCTGGAGACCCTGTACGCCGAGGGCGTGCGCGTCTTCGTCGAGGTCGGACCCAAAAAAGCACTGGCCGGCATGGCCGCCGACGTTCTCAAAGACCGCGCGGACGCCCGGGTGCTGTTTACGAATCACCCGAAACTCGGCGACGAGACGTCGTTCAATCAAGCCCTGTGCGGGATGTACGCGGCCGGGCTCGGGGTTGGCACCGCGCCGCGCGACTCGGTCGCGCCCCCGGCGCGGTCGTCGATCGCGACCCCGCCGTCGCCGCCGCTTGCCCGGGTGGCCAGGGCGCCGGCCGCGCCCACTGGCGCGAGCGTCGCGCCGACCGCCGGCGCCAGCGGCGACCGCTATCGGCAGCTCGGTCACCTGCTGTCGGATTTTCTCGACAAGGCCGCGGCCATTCACGGCAGTGCGCCTCTCGGTGGTGCCGCTCATCTGTCGCGACCGGTGGTGATTAGCGGCGCGGGGCTCGGCTTGCCAGGAACCGATCGGGTCTTCGACGACCTGCACGTCGACCGCATCTTGCGCGGCGAGCAGTTCATCGACAGCATACCGATGCGTCATCGCCATGCCATTGTCGACAAGCACATCACCCGGCTGGTCAAGACCGGCGCCGGCGGCCCGCGCTTCGAGGCCATCGACGACGCGGCCGAGGTCATCAAGCTGGCGGCGCGTGCCGGGCAGCTGGATCTGTCGGCCGAGTTTGGCGTGCCCGCCGAGCGAGTCGCCGCCCTCGACGCGGCGACCAAGTTGGCCATTGGCGCCGGGCTCGATGCTTTGCGCGACGCCGGAATTCCGCTGGTGATGCGCTACAAGACGACCACCAAGGGCACCTGGCTGCCCGAGCGCTGGGGCCTTCCCGACGCCCTGCGCGACGACACCGGCGTCATCTTTGCCTCGGCGTTTCCGGGCTACGACTCGTTCGCCGACGAGCTGCACCGCTACCACGCCGACCGAGCGCGCCATGAGCGTCTCGAGCAGCTGCGCGCCCTGCGCGATCGGTTCGCGGACCTGGCGGAGGTGGCGTCGGACCTCGACTACCGTATCGGCGACCTCGAGGCCGAGATCGAGCGCGAGGCGTACCAGTTCGACCGCCGGTTCTTGTTCCGGGTCTTGTCCATGGGCCACTCGCAGTTTGCCGAAATCATCGGTGCGCGCGGTCCGAACACGGCGATCAACGGGGCGTGCGCGAGCACGACCCAGGCGGTTGCCATGGCCGAAGACTGGATCGCGCGCGGCCGCTGCCGCCGGGTGATCATCGTATCGGCCGACAACGTAACGAGCGACGCCATGCTCGAGTGGATCGGCGCGGGCTTTTTGGCCAGCGGCGCCGCCGCGACCGACGAGCTGGTCGAGGACGCAGCGCTGCCTTTCGATCGGCGCCGCCACGGCATGCTGCTCGGCATGGGCGCCGCCGCCCTGGTCGTCGAACACCCCGACGCGGTCGCCGAGCGCGGCCTGACGGGCATTTGCGAAGTGCTGGCGGCGACCGCCTCCAACAGCGCCTTTCACGGCACCCGCCTCGATGTCGACCACATCGGCGGTGTGGTCGAGGAGACGGTGGCGCGGGCCGAACGCCTGTGGGGGATCGATCGCTCGGCGGTCGCCGACCGGGCCTTCTTTGTTTCGCACGAAACGTATACGCCGGCGCGCGGCGGAAGCGCCCAGGCCGAAGTGTCGGCGCTTCGGCGGGTTTTCGGCGCCCAGGCCGACAGGATCGTCGTCACCAACACCAAGGGCATGACCGGCCACGCCATGGGCGCTGGCATCGAAGACGTGGTGGCGGTCAAGGCGCTCGAGACCGGCGTTGTTCCGCCGGTGGCAAACTTCAAAGAGGTCGATCCGGACCTCGGTGCCCTCAACCTGTCGTCGGGCGGGGTCTACCCGGTCGAGTACGCCCTGCGCCTCGGGGCCGGTTTTGGCTCGCAGCTGGGCGTATCGTTAACGCGGCAGATCGCGGCGCCAGACGGCCGCCGCCGGGCACCGACGGAACTGGGCTACGAGTACCGCATTGCCGACCGGGCGCGCTGGAACCAGTGGCTCGATGCCGTCTCGGGCTACCGCGGTGCCCGGGTCGAAGTGCAGCAGCGCACGTTTCGCATCGTCGACGCCGGCGCGCCGCAGCAGGCCAGCGCGGCGGTCGGCGACGTCTCTGTCCCGGCGGCGCCGACCGCGGTCTCGGTGCCGGCGCCGGCCTCGGTGCCGGTCCCCGTTGCGGTCGCCGCCTCGGGATCGGGACCCGTCGCCTCGGCGCCAGCCGTCGCGCCGGCGCCGCCGGCGCAAAACGACGACGTCCAAAAGCAGGTGCTGGCAATCGTGGCGGAGACGACGGGGTACCCGCCGGACATGCTGGACCCGGAACTCGATCTCGAAGCCGACCTGGGCATCGACACGGTCAAGCAAGCGGAGACGTTCGCGGCGGTTCGCGAAGCCTTCGACATACCGCGGCAGGACGACCTGAAGCTGTCGGACTTTCCGACGCTGGAGTCGGTGATGGGCTTCGTGTACCAGCACCGCCCGGACCTGAAACCCGGCGCCGGGTCACCGGCCTCGGGTTCGGATTCGGTCTCGGGTTCGGATTCGGTCTCGGGTTCGGATTCGGTCTCGGGTTCGGTCTCGGGTTCGGGTTCGGGTTCGGCCTCGGGTTCGGTCTCGGGTTCGGATTCGGCCTCGGTCGCGGGGCCGAGCAACCCGGTTTTGGGCAAGGTGCTTGCGATCGTGGCGGAGACGACGGGGTATCCGCCGGACATGCTGGACCCGGAGCTCGATCTCGAAGCCGACCTGGGCATCGACACGGTCAAGCAGGCCGAGACCTTCGCGGCGGTTCGCGAGGCGTTCGACATACCGCGGCAGGACGACCTGAAGCTGTCGGACTTTCCCACTCTCGAGTCGGTGATGGGCTTTGTGTACACCCACCGGCCAGACTTGCAGCCGGGCGCCACGCCCTCCGCTTCGGTCTCGGATACAGGTTCGGCCTCGGTCTCGGATTCGGCCTCGGGTTCGGGGGCCGGCAATCCGGTTCTCGACCGGGTTCTGTCGATCGTGGCCGACACGACGGGGTACCCGCCGGACATGCTGGACCCGGAGCTCGACCTGGAAGCCGACCTGGGCATCGACACCGTCAAGCAGGCCGAGACGTTTGCCGCGGTTCGCGAAGCCTTCGACATTCCGCGCCAGGACGACCTGAAGCTGTCGGACTTTCCGACCCTGGAGTCGGTAATGGGCTTCGTGTACACCCACCGGCCAGACCTGAAGCCCGGCGCCTCGGCTTCGGCTTCGGCTTCGGATCCGGATTCGGGTTCCGTCTCGGTCTCGGATTCGGGTTCGGCCTCGGCCTCGGTCTCGGATTCGGTCTCGGGTTCCGTCTCGGATTCGGTCTCGGGTTCGGGTTCGGGTTCGGCCTCGGTCTCGGCCCCGGCCTCGGCCTCGCCGCCGCCGCGCCGGGTGCCGGTGCCGGTGTTGCGGCCGCCGCTGGACCGGTGCAAGCCCACGGGGATTGAGCTCGCTCCAGCAACCCGGGTGATCGTCGGCCTCGACCGCGGCGGGGTTGGCAAGGCCCTCGTCAAAGCCCTCGACAAGCGCGGCGTGGTCGCCCTTGCCCTGGACCCGCGCCTCGGTCCCGACGAACTCACGTCCACGGTGGCCAGCTGGGCGGCCGAAGGGCCCGTGGCCGGGGTGTACTGGCTGCCTGCGCTCGACCCCGGCTGGTCCGTCGCCAAGCCGAACCGCAAGTGGAGGGCATCTCTCGACCAGCAGGTGGACCGCCTGTTTCTCACCATGAAGGCGCTGCCCGCCAGCGCGTTTCTCGTATCGGCCACGCGTCTGGGCGGCCGCCATGGCTACGGCGACGGCGGTGCGCAAAACCCGCTCGGCGGCGCCGTCACCGGCTTCACCAAGGCCCTGGCCCGGGAGCGCGACACCCTGGTCAAGGCCCTGGACTTCGACGACTCGGCCAAGCCGGCGGCGACCGCGAAGGTCCTCCTGGGAGAAACTGAAACCGACCCCGGCGCGGTCGAGGTCGGCTACGCCGACGGCCACCGATGGACGGTCGGCCTGCGCGAGATTGCGCTTGCCGAGCCGCCGGCGGAGCCGTCGCTGGGCCCAGACAGCGTCGCGGTGGTCACCGGGGCGGCCGGCAGCATCGTGTCGGCCATCGTCGCCGACCTGGCGGCTCGCGGCGGCACGTTCTACCTGGTTGATCTCGCTCCCGAGCCCGACGCCGATGACCCGCGGCTCGAGCAATTCGAGCGCGACCGGGATGGCTTGCAGCGCGCGATCTTCGAGGACCTCAAACGGCAGCTCGAGGCCTCGGGCGAGCGCGCCACGCCCGCCATGGTGCAGCGCGAGCTCGCCAAGCTCGAGCGCGCCCGGTCGGCGCTGGCGGCCATTCGCGCGGTCGAGGCTGCCGGGGGCACCGCGCGCTATCGCCAGGTCGACCTTACCGACGGCGACGCCGTGGCGGCACTGGTCGCCGAAGTGCGCGAGCAGCACGGGCGAATCGATGCGTTGATTCACGCCGCCGGCCTCGAAATCAGCCACCCGCTCGACGTGAAGTCGGTCGATGAGTTTCGCCTGGTCTTTGGCGTCAAGGCTCACGGCTGGATGGAGCTTCTGACCGCCATCGGCGACATGCCGGTGGGTTCGGTGGTCAGCTTTAGCTCGATCGCGGGGCGGTTCGGCAACGCCGGGCAGACCGACTACGCCGCCGCCAACGACTTGCTCTGCAAGATGGCGGCGCATCTGTCGGCGACCCGGGCGGGGACCCGCGCCGTTGCCATCGACTGGACGGCGTGGGCCGACATCGGCATGGCGGCGCGGGGCTCGATTCCCAAGGTCATGGCCGCCGCCGGCATCGGCATGCTGGCGCCCGCGGCGGGCATTCCGGTGGTCGGGCGAGAAATCGCCTGCGGTACGACCGGTGAAGTTGTGATTGCCGAAGAACTGGGTGCCTTGCTGGCCGAGCGCGACCCGACCGGCGGTCTCGATGCCGAGGCCCTCGACCGGGCCATGGCGGCGCGGGGCACCGGACCGATGGTCGGCCGCGCCGTGTCCATGGGCGCTCTCGACGGCCTGGTCGTCGAGGTCCACCTCGACCCGTCCGAGCAGCCGTTTTTGTTCGACCACCAGATCGACGGCACCGCGGTGCTGCCCGGGGTCATGGGCATCGAGGCGTTTGCCGAGGTGGCGGAGCTGGTGTTCGCCGAGCGCAGCGCCGTCGAACTCGAGCAGATCGACTTTCTCGCGCCGTTTAAGTTCTATCGCAACGAGCCGCGCACGGCCCGCATCGAGGCGACCTTCGAGGCCGACGGGGACGATCTCATCGCCCGCTGCCAGCTCATCGGCGAGCGCACCCTCGCGCACCAGGACCTGCCGGTGCGAACCGTCCACTTTGCCGCGACCGTGCGCCTGCGCCCGACGGCGCCCGAACAATCGGTGGACGCTCCGCCCGACCCCGGGGCGGCGACGGTGAGCGCCGACGCGATCCGAGCCGTGTACTTTCACGGTCCGGCCTACCAGGTGCTCGAGCGCGCCTGGCGCGACGGCGACCGGGTGCTGGGCGAGCTGCCCGCCGCGTTGCCCGACAATCACCGGCCGGCCGATCGGCCGACGGTGTTCGACCCGCGCCTGATCGAGCTGTGCTTTCAGACCGCCGGCGTGTGGGAGATTGGCGAGAGCGGTCGCATGGGCCTGCCGCATCACATCGATGTGGTGCGCCGGTTCAGGCCCGGCCCCCAGGGTGTCGCAGACGCCGGTGAAAACGGCGCTCGGGTGCGCGCGGTGGTGCGCCGCCGCGGGCAGAACGGCACCAGCGTCTACGACGCGGAAGTGATCGACGGCGCGGGCAACGTCCTGGTCGCTATCGAGGGATATCGAACCGCCGAGCTGCCAGGCTCGGTCGACGAAGCCAAGCGCAAGCCGCTGACGGAGGGCATGGCATGAGTCGCCACGACTTTTCCCGCGTTGCCATCATTAACCGCGGCGAGCCCGCCATGCGGTTCATCGCCGCCGCTCGCGACTACCGAAGCGACCGCGACGCTCCGCTCACCTCGATCGCGCTGTTTACCGAGCCGGACCGGCAGTCCTTGTTTGTGCGCGAAGCGGATGAGGCCTACTCCCTCGGCGCCGCCACGTTCGTGGATCCGGCCGACGGCGGGCGCAAGGTTCGCTATCTCGATCACAAGGCACTCGGCGAGGCCCTGCGCGCCACCGGGGCCGAGGCCGTGTGGCTGGGCTGGGGCTTTGTCGCCGAGGATGCTGGCTTCGCCCAGATGTGCGAGGACATGGGCGTTCGCTTCATTGGCCCGGGCTCGCGGGTGATGCGCGAACTCGGCGACAAGATTACGTCGAAGCGAATTGCCGAGAAGGCCGGGGTGGGGGTGGCACCTTGGAGTGGCGGTCCGGTTGCCACCATCGACGAGGCGCTGCACTGGGCCGGCGAGCTCGGGTATCCGCTCATGCTCAAGGCGACCGCCGGCGGCGGCGGTCGCGGGATTCGCAAGATTCGCCAGGCCCAGGACCTGCGCGACTCGTTCGACGGAGCCAGTTCCGAGGCGTTGGCGGCCTTCGGCAACGGTACGTTGTTCCTGGAGCGCTGCGTCGATAAGGCGCGCCATCTCGAAGTGCAGATCATCGCCGACCGGGAGGGCACCGTGTGGCCCCTCGGCGTGCGCGACTGCTCGGTGCAGCGGCGCAACCAAAAGCTCCTCGAGGAGACGCCGCCGCCGGGAGTCCCCGAGGCGACCCAGCGCTCGCTGTGCGACGCGGCGGCGCGGTTGGTTCGCGCGGTCGGCTACACCAACGCGGGCACCGTTGAGTTTTTGTACGAGCCGGCCCACGACCGGGCCAGCTTCATGGAGGTCAACGCCCGCCTTCAGGTCGAGCATCCGGTCACCGAGGTGACCTTTGGCGTCGACCTGGTCAAGCTTCAGCTCGACGTCGCCCGCGGTCTGCTTTTGCCCGAGGATGTTCCGGTGCAGCGCGGTTGCGCCATCGAGGCGCGAGTCAACGCCGAGAACGCCGAGAAAGGCTTTGTCCCGGCGCCGGGGCGGGTCGACCGCTTTCGCCAGCCGGCGGGCCCGGGGATTCGCGTCGACACCGGCATCGAAGAGGGCGACGACATTCCCGCCGAGTTCGATTCGATGATCGCCAAGTTCATCGCGTCGGGGGCAACCCGCAAAGAGGCGTTCGCCCGGCTCGAGCGCGCGCTCGCGTCGTCGTCCATCGCCGTGCGCGGCGGCGCCAGCAACAAGGGCTTTTTGCTCGACCTGCTGCGCCACCCGGCGGTCCGATCCGCGGAGGTCGATGTCGGCTGGCTCGACGCGGTTGGCCCGGACATCGGCGATCGGAGCTGCGCCGACGTCGCTATTGCTGTGGCCGCGATTCGCGCGGCCGAGGCCGATGAGCGGGTTAACGAGACCCAGTTCTTCGACGCTGCGTCGCGCGGCCGACCGGAGGTTCAGGCGCCCATCGGCCGCTCGGTGGCCCTGAGCTACCGGGGCCAGCTGCTGCGCCCCACGGTGTATCGCCTGTCGCCCACCCGCTACCAGCTCGAGGTCGACGACGCGCGCTTCGACGTGATGCTCGACGATCTCGGTCGCGGGGCCGAGAGGATTGCCATCGGCGACCGCCGCCACCAGGTCCGGTCCTTTGCGGACGGCGTCATTCACGTCATCGAGGTCGACGGCGTTCCGTACCGGGTGGGCCTCGACAGCGGCGGCGAAGTGCGCGCCCCCGCGCCGGGAATCGTCGTGCAGGTGGCGGTGAGCCCCGGCGACCGGGTCGAAGCGGGCCAGCGCTTGCTCGTTCTCGAAGCGATGAAGACCGAGGTTTCCGTGGCCGCCGACTTTGCCGGCGTGGTGCGCTCGGTTGAGGTCGGTGCCAACGTGCAGGTCGGTGCCGGCGCGTCGCTGCTGGTCATCGAGGCCGAGGGCGATGAGGCCCAGACGTCGAGTGGCGACCCGGTCGAGCTGGCGCCACTCGCAGGTCGCGTCGCGGCCGCCGGCGACTGGACCGCGACCCTCGCGGGACTCGAAAGCCTGATGCTCGGGTACGACGCCGACTCCGCGGCGTTGACCTCCCAGTTGACCCGCCAGGCGGCCACCGGAGACGACAGCGACGAGGCTGCGAGCCGGCGAGAGGCCCTCGAAGAGCGCGTTTTGCGCATCTTCTGCGACGTGGCGTCCCTGTTTCGCCGCAGCCCGGAGCTCGACGAGCCCCGCGACGCGTCGCGATTGTCGTCGGACCAGTACCTGTTCGACTACCTGCGCGACGTGGCCGGTCGCGGCGACGGCTTGCCCGAACCGTTCGTGAATCGCCTGCGCCGAGCGCTCGCTCACTACGGCGTGACCGAACTCGAACCGACGGCCGCCCTGCGGTCGAGCCTGTACCGAATCTTCCTGTCCCACCAGCGGGTGGCGGAACAGCTCGCGCCGATTCGGCAGATTCTCGAGCGCCGCCTCGACATCGGTCCGTCGCCGGACGACGGCGACGGCCTGCGTGTGCTGCTCGCCGATCTGGTGCGCGTGACGCGCAACCGCTTTCCCCTGCTTCACGACCTCGCTCGCGAGCTCGAGTACGAGCGTTTCACGCGACCTCTTTTGCAGTCCGCTCAGGACAAGTTCTACAGCGAGGCTCGGGCGCATCTGCAGGCGGTGCTCGACGCGCCCGAGTCACCGGACCGCAGCCGGCACATCGCCGCCATGGTGTCGTGTCCTCAGCCGCTTTTGGGCTACCTGTCCCGCGAGCTCGAAGCCGCACCGCGCGAGCATCGCGCGGCCGTCCTCGAGGTACTGGTGCGGCGCTACTACCGCTTCCGCGACATCGAGGGCTTTTCCATCAGCGAGTGCGCGGGCGATCCCGGCCGTTTCGTCATGGAGTTTTCGTACGAACACGAGCACCGCAAGTTCCGCATCCTGGCGACGCAAAGCCGGGTTGGTCAGCTGCCGGCCGCGGTCGAATGCCTGCGGGCCTCGGTTGAGGCCGCGCCCACGGACCGCGAGCTGGCGGTGGACATCTACCTGCACCAGGATCAGCCGCTCGGCGACGCCAACGAGCTGTCGCAGCAGATGCACCGGGCCCTGGCGGGGGCCGGGCTGCCGCGCACGCTGCATCGCCTGGCGGTGATCGCGGCCGGCACCGGGTCGCGCGTCGGTCGGGCCGACTCGCAGCTGTTTACCTTTCGACCCAACGTCGAGGGCGAGGGCGAGGGCGAGGGCGAGGGCGACGAGTACGTCGAAGAGCGCCTGCGCCGGGGCATTCACCCGCTCATGGCGCGCCGACTCGAGCTGTGGCGCCTCGACGGGTTCGACCTCGAGCGGCTGCCGTCGGCGGAAGACATCTATCTGTTCCGCGCGATGGCTCGGGAAAACCAGCGCGACGAGCGCTTGCTGGCCCTGGCGGAAGTGCGCGACCTGACTCCCGTGCGCGACGCCGACGGCCACGTGCGGTCGCTGCCCAGTCTGGAACGCAGTCTGTACGACGCGTGCGCGGCGATTCGACGGGTTCAGGCAGCGCGGTCGGAGCGCAACCGGCTGCAGTGGAACCGGGTGGTTCTGTTCGTGTGGCCGGCCCTCGACCTCGAGGAGTCCGACATTCAGCGGCTGGCGCGCAGCATGGCGCCCATGACCGACGGCATCGGTCTGGAAAAGGTCAAGCTGCACGTCAGGATGCGCCGCGACGGCGCTACTCGCCCCATGGTCCTCGAACTCGGAAATCCGGGCGGCGGCGTGATCCTGGCGGTTCGCGAATCGTCCGACGAGCCCCTGCGGCCCCTGGACCGCTACACCCAGAACGTGGTGCGCCTCAAGTCGCGCGGCCTCGTTTACCCCTACGAGCTCATCAAGGTCATCGCGCCGACCGACAGCATCGGCAGCGACCAGCCGGCGGGACGGTTCGTCGAGCTGGACCTGGACGACCGCGGCGAGCTCGTCGAGGTCGACCGGCCGCCCGGAGGCAATACCGCCAACATCGTGGTTGGCGAGATCACGAACGTCACCGCGAAGCACCCGGACGGGATGACCCGCGTCATCTTGCTCGGCGATCCAAGCCGGGCCATGGGCTCGCTGTCGGAACCCGAGTGCCGCCGCATCATGGCGGCCATCGACAGGGCCGAGGAAAAGGGCCTGCCGCTCGAGTGGTTCGCGGTCTCGGCGGGCGCCAAGATTTCGATGGAGAGCGGCACCGAGAACATGGACTGGATCGCGCTGGTCCTGCGACGCATCATCGACTTCACGCAAAAGCGCGGCGAGATCAACGTCGTGGTCACCGGCATCAACGTCGGCGCCCAGCCGTACTGGAACGCCGAGGCCACCATGCTGATGCATACACGCGGCATTTTGGTGATGACGCCGGCGAGCGCGATGGTCCTCACGGGCAAGACCGCACTCGACTACTCGGGTGGCGTCTCGGCCGACGACAACTTCGGCATTGGCGGCTACGAGCGCATCATGGGGCCCAACGGCCAGGCTCAGTATTTCGCCCACGATATCGACGGGGCCTGCCGCATTCTCCTGTCGTACTACGACCACACCTACGTGGCGCCGGGCGAGCGCTTTCCGCGCCGCGCGGTGACCAGCGACCCCATCGCTCGCGACGTATGCGACGCGCCCCACGCGGGCGAGGGCTTTTCCACCCTGGGGGAGGTGTTCTCGGTCGAACACAACCCGGGTCGCAAAAAGCCGTTCGACATTCGCAGCGTCATGCGCGCGGTGGTCGATAGCGACCAGTACCCGCTCGAGCGCTGGTTTGCCATGCGCGACGCCGAGTCGTCGGTGGTTTGGGACGCCCACATCGGTGGCTACCCGGTGCTGCTGCTCGGTCTCGAGTCGCGACCGGTTGGGCGCCTGGGGCTCGTGCCGACCGATGGGCCCCGGCAGTGGACGCCGGGCACGCTGTTTCCGCTGTCGTCGAAGAAGGTCGCGCGGGCCCTCAACGCGGCCAGCGGGAACCGGCCGGCGGTCATTCTGGCCAACCTGTCGGGGTTTGATGGCTCGCCCGAGTCGATGCGCCGCTGCCAGCTCGAGTACGGCGCGGAGATCGGCCGCGCGGTCGTCAACTTCGACGGTCCCATCGTGTTTTGCGTGGTGTCGCGGTACCACGGCGGCGCCTTCGTGGTGTTCTCCAACAAGCTGAGCGACACCATGGAGGTCGCGGCGCTGGAAAACACCCACGCGTCGGTCATCGGCGGCGCTCCGGCGGCGGCGGTAGTGTTTGCCCGGGACGTCAAAAAACGGGTGGCCGGCGATCCCAGGGTGGCCGAGCTGCGCGCGGCGATTGCCGAGGCGTCGGGGGCCGAGCGCCTTGCCCTGGAAGCCGCGCTGGTCGAAACGGTTGGCGACGTGCGGTCCGAGCACCTGGGCGCCGTGGCCCGGGAGTTCGACACCATTCACAGCGTCGAACGGGCCCGCGAGGTCGGCTCGGTGCACGAGATTTTGCCGCCGACCGAGCTTCGGCCCTATCTGGTCGCCGCCATCGAGCGAGGCATCGCCCGGGTTGTGGAGCCGTCGTGACCGACGTTTGCTGGAACACCTGCTCGGCCGATGACGTGCCGCCCGACGACGGCTGGCTCGGGCCGGGCCAGCGCGTCGAAAAGGACGCGATTCGGCCGGGCAAGCGGCGTTCGGATTGGCGCCTGGGACGCTGGACGGCGCGGCGCCTGCTGCGGGCCGCGGGCCTCGTCGACGCCGAGGTGGTCAAGGACGAGGGCGGCGCGCCGGTGGTTGTCGCGGGCGGCGACCGATTGCCGGTGGCGATCTCGATCAGCCACCGGGCCGGCCGCGCCATGGCCGCCATCGCGACCGAGCCCGACCGCGGCATTGGCTGCGACATCGAGCTGGTGGAGCCGCGCCGGGACGCGTTCGTGCGCGACTTCTTCACCGACGCCGAGCAGTGGGTCGTAGACGGCGCCGGGCCGGCTGAACGGGCCTTGCTGGTGACCGTGATCTGGAGCGCCAAAGAGAGTGTGCTCAAGCTGCTGCGGACCGGGCTGCGCCGCGATACGCGAACCGTCGAGGTGTCGGTGGCGCGTCCCGGCGCGATCCCGTGGCATTCGTTCGTCGTGCGCGACCGCCTCGACGGCGTTGCGCGACCGGGATACTGGCGGGCGCTTGATGGGCTCGTCGCAACCGTGGTGGCAACCGATACGACCAGGCCACCGCGAAAACTCAGCGCATAAGCAAGGGGCGAGTCATGACCGAGTGGGTTCATCGTTTTGGAGCGGGCCGCGGAGACGTCGATGGCGCCGATTCACAGCTTCTGGGTGGCAAGGGCGCCAACCTGTCGCGCATGGCGGGGCTCGGCATTCCGGTGCCGCCCGGCTTTACCGTCACGACCGAGGTGTGCGGCCATTTCGAGCGCCACGACGGCGGCTATCCTTCCGAGGTCGATGGCCAGGTGCGCGACGCCATGACCGCGCTTGGCGCCGCGATGGAGGCGGGCTTTGGTGACCCGGAGCGGCCGCTTCTGGTGTCGGTGCGGTCGGGGGCGCCGGTGTCCATGCCGGGCATGATGGACACGGTGCTCAACCTGGGGCTCAACGATCAAACCGTCGAGGGCCTGGCCCGGCAAACCGGCGATCCCCGGTTCGCGTGGGACTGCTATCGGCGCTTCATCGCCATGTACAGCGAGGTGGTGATGGGAGTGAAGGCCGAGTCCGAGCACGACGAGAGCCCGTTCGCTCGCCTGCTCGACGAGGCCAAGCGCCGGGCGGGCGTGGTCGAAGACCACGAGCTCGACGAAAAGGCGTTGCGGCAGCTCGTGACAGACGCCAAGCGGGCCATCGTAGACGCGACGGGCAGCGAGATTCCCTCGGATCCGACCGAGCAGCTGTGGGGCGCTATCGGTGCGGTGTTTCGGTCCTGGAATGGCCGACGCGCCCGGGTGTACCGACGGCTGCACGGCATCGACGACTCCATGGGCACCGCGGTCAACGTGCAGGCCATGGTGTACGGCAACATGGGGCCCGACAGCGCCACCGGCGTCGCCTTTACGCGCAACCCGGCCAGCGGCGACAACCGCCTGTACGGCGAGTTCCTGATCAACGCCCAGGGCGAGGACGTGGTCGCCGGCGTGCGCACGCCGCAGCCCATCGACGAGCTCGCGCGGCTGATGCCCGACGTCCACGCCGAGCTCAGTTCGATCGCCGACCGGCTCGAGGACCACTTTGCCGACATGCAGGACCTGGAGTTCACGGTCCAGCACGGCAAGCTGTGGCTGCTGCAAACCCGCACGGGAAAACGCACCGGGCGGGCCATGGTCGAGATCGCCGCGTCGCTGGTTGCCGCGGGCAAGATCGACACCCGGGAAGCCGTGCTGCGCATGGACCCGGACAAGCTCGACGAGCTCATGCACCCGACCATCGACCCGGCCAACAAGCCCGACGCGGCGGGCCAGGGCCTGCCCGCGTCGCCGGGCGCCGCCGTTGGCGAGATCGTTTTCACGGCCGACGAGGCCGAGGCCCTCGGGGCGCGCGGCAAGAAGGTCATCTTGATGCGCACCGATACGTCGCCCGAGGATATTCACGGTATGCAGGCGGCGGTCGGCATTCTCACGGCGCGCGGGGGCATGACCTCCCACGCCGCGGTTGTCGCTCGGGGCATGGGCATCCCGTGCGTCGCCGGCTGCAGCGATCTGGCGATCGACGCGGCCAACCAGCGCGCCCGGATCGGCAGCGTCGAGCTAACGGCCGGAACGGTCATCACCATCGACGGCTCCACCGGCGAGGTGTTTCCGTGCGCGGCCGAGCTGCGGCCGGCCGAAATCGGCGGCGCGTTCGACTCCATCATGGCTTGGGCCGATGAGCACCGGCGGCTGCAGGTGCGCGCCAACGCCGACAACGCCGCTGACGCCCGCACGGCCCTGCGCTTTGGCGCCGCCGGGATTGGGTTGTGTCGCACCGAGCACATGTTCTTCGAGCCCGAGCGCATTTTGGCGGTGCGCGAGATGATCCTGGCTGACGATGAAGACCGCCGCCGGGCGGCCCTGGCCAAGATCCTGCCGATGCAGCGGTCGGATTTTCTCGAGCTGTTTCGCGTGATGGACGGTAAGTCGGTCACCATTCGCCTTCTCGACCCGCCGCTGCACGAGTTCTTGCCGACCCAGGCCGAGGAGATCGAAGAGGTTGCCCGAGACCTGGGCGTGACGCCGGAGGCGGTTGCCCGGTCCATCGAGGAGCATCGCGAGGCCAATCCGATGCTCGGCCATCGCGGCTGCCGTCTGGCCATCAGCTACCCAGAAATCTGTGAGACCCAGGTTCGCGCGATCGCCGAGGCGGCCGTGGCGGCGGCCAGCGAAGGCGTCTCGGTGCGTCCGGAGATCATGGTGCCGCTAGTGGCCGACCCGGGCGAGCTGCGGATCCTGCGGCCGATCATCGAACGGGTCTTTGGCGAGGTGGTTGGCGCGGCCGGCACCGAGATTCCATACCTGGTCGGCACCATGATGGAGCTGCCGCGCGCGTGCCTGCTCGCCGACGAGATCGCGGAGGAGGCCGAGTTCTTCTCGTTCGGCACCAACGACCTGACGCAGACGACCTTCGGGCTGTCGCGCGACGACGCCGAGCGATTCCTGGGCGACTACATCAAGCGCGACGTGCTGGCGCGGGATCCGTTCGTCGCCCTCGACCAGCGCGGCGTCGGCAAACTCGTCACCCGAGCCGTCGCCGACGGACGCGAGATCAAGCCGGGCCTCAAGGTTGGCATCTGCGGCGAGCACGGCGGCGAGCCCGCCTCCGTGGAGTTCTGCCACCGGGCCGGCCTCGACTACGTGTCGTGCTCGCCCTTCCGTCTGCCCGTCGCCCGAGTCGCCGCCGCCCGCGCCGCCCTTCTCGACGACGAATAGGTCACCGGAAACCCGACCGGGCGTGCCCCGGGCGGCCGCGGCTCACTGCTTGTCGCGACCGTCCGGGGACACGACCCGGTGCCCTCGCGCCCCGGCGCGCGAGGAACCCCAAGTGGCCTCGATCGTAGAGCTTTGGTGGCATCTCGGCGCGGCACCGGTGGTCTCACGTCGGACGCTCGTGGCGCTGTGCGCGGGACCGCGATACGCTCCCATCATGAAGCTCGAGGAGGTTTGGGCGGACGCCGAGAAGCTGGACGGTCCTCAGAGGGCCGAGTTGGCCGAGCGACTGCTCGCCTCTCTCGACGACGACGAGCCGGGCGAAGACGCCGACGTCGAGGAAGCATGGCTAGCCGAGACACGGCGTCGAGTTGCCGAAATCGACAGGGGTGAGGCGGAGCTCGTAGACGGGCCGGCGGCTCTCGCCCAGCTGCGCGCTGAGCTCGCCGACCGACGGCGGTGAGTCGATATCGCTTTCATCGCGCCGCGCTCGCCGAGCTCCGCGCGCAAACTCACTGGTATGACGCGCGCCGTGTGGGTCTTGGCGACGTGTTCTTGCAGGCGGTCGAACGCGCGATCGGGCGCGCCGTGCGGCTGCCGACGGCGCCCGCGGTTTACGAAGCGTCGACGGGCGTGCGGCGCATCCGCGTACATCGATTCCCGTTCGCGGTTTTGTACGTCTTGCGCAGCGAACACGTGTTTGTCGTTGCGGTAGCGCACGAGCAAAACGCCCCGGGTACTGGCGACAGCGCGTGGACAGACGCTAGCCTCGCTCGCTAGTACAGAAGCTCGACCCAGCGCTTGCCGGCTTCGAGTTCGGCTTTGCGTCGGCGCCAGGCTTCGTCGGACCCGGCGATGCGGGCGAAGACCCGGTCGAGGGAGTCGCTGACGGCTTCGAGGCCGGCGACATAGACGTAGGTCTTTGGCTCGCCGAGCTGGCTCCACAGCTGCTGGCCGCGCTGTTCGAGGGTGGCGCCCCAGTCGATGTCGTCGCCGAAGTGCGGCCGGGGGCTCAGAGCCAAAAAGGCCTCGAAGGTGTCGCGGTCGTAGTACTGGGCGAAGTCGTTGAGCTCTTCGTTGAGATAGACCGCGTCGAGGCCCGTCTGGGCGCCGTAAAACAACCAGATGTTGCCGAGAAACGGCGTGTTCTCGAACAGGTGGCGGACGAACGCGCGAAACGGCGCGATGCCTGTACTGGTGGCGATGAGAATCAGGTTGGCGTCGTTTTCGAGAGGCGGCTCGAAGGGCAGGCCGAAGGGCCCGGTGAGGGTGAGCTCGTCGCCTTCGCGCAGGTTGCACAGGTAGTTCGACGCCACGCCGTCGTACTGCTCGCCGCTGTAGTCGTCGATGTAGTTGCAGCGCTTGACCGCGATCTTGATGCGCGGCGCGCCGTTCGCCGTCCTTTCGGGCAGGTCGGCGACGCTGTACAGGCGCAAATGATGATCCTGGCCGAATTCGCGCTGGCCTGGCGCGAGCACGCCGACGCTCTGGCCAACCTGCAGGTCGAGCGAGGACGCAGTGACGTCGAGGACGAGCTCGCGCACTTCGTCGGACGAGTTCGGCGGGGTAATGCGCTGGGACGACACGACGCGCGCGGGGTACTGGTTGGAGGTATCGAGCTCTGAAAGCTGCATGGCTGGCTCCGAGGTCTGACGGTGAACGGTAGACGGCAGTCGGTGGTAGCGGTCGTGGGTTACGGGGCGGTGGCGGTTTCGGTGGCGTGGGCGCGCGGCAGGGCCACGCTGTCGGGCGCGACGTCGGCACCGCCGGTGTCTTTGCAGCGGCGCTCGCAGGTCGTGCAACCGCGGCAGCCGGCGAGGCGCGCGTCGTGGGCTTTGCCGAAGACTCGCCGCCAGGTGAGCTCGACGGCCAACCAGCCCGCGGCAATCAGGGCCACGCCCAGCGCGGCTTTGAAATACATCATGTCATCCTCCCAGTCCGGCAAAGCCCATGAACGCGACCGACAGCAGGCCGGCGATCACGAGGGTGAGAGCGGTACCGCGCACGACGCCGGGCACCGACGCCAGCTCCAGTTTTTCGCGCAGGCCGGCCATGAGAACCAGCGCGAGGGTGAAGCCGGCGCCGGCGCCAAGGGCGTAAACGACGCACTCGACGAGGCCGTAGCCCTTGTTGGTCTGAAACAGGGCCACGCCCAGGATCGCGCAGTTGGTGGTGATGAGCGGCAAGAAGATGCCGAGGGCGCGAAACAGCGCCGGGCTGACCTTCTTGACGAACATCTCGACCAGCTGGACTGTCGAGGCGATCACGGCGATGAACGACAGGAGCCGCAGGTAGGGCGCGTCGGCCCACGAAAGCGCCGCGTTGATGCCAAAGGCCGACACCGAGGCGACCAGCATGACGAACATGACGGCGCCGCCCATGCGGGTGGCCGTGGCCAGCTTGCCCGACACCCCGAGGAACGGGCAGATGCCGAGAAAGTAGGCCAGCACGAAGTTGTTGATCAGGCTGGCGCCGATGAAAATCGACCACAGAGGTTCGTGGCTCACGACAGCGCCTCCTCCCTGGCGGCCGCCGCGGCGGTCGCGCGCTTGCGCCGCTCGGCCAGGCCGTTGAACAGCAGCAGCCAGCCGGCGAGGGTGAAAAAGCCTCCACTGGGCAGAATCATGACGACCCACGGCTGAAACCGGTCGCCAAAAAGCGGCACGTCGAACAGGCTGCCGCTGCCGAGCAGCTCGCGCACTCCGCCGAGACACAGCAGGGCGAACACGAAGCCGAGCCCCATGCCGAGGCCGTCGAGCACGGACACGCCCACCCGGTTGCGCGACGCGAAGGCCTCGGCGCGCCCGAGGATGAGGCAGTTGACGACGATGAGCGAAATGAACGCGCCCAGTGCCTTGTGCAGCTCGAGACTGATCGCGGCAATCAGGTAGTCGACCACCGTTACGAAGGTCGCGATGATCAGAATGTAGGTAACAATGCGAACCTCGCGCGGGATGACCTTGCGCAGCAGCGATACGACCGTGTTCGACAGGACGAGCACGAACAGGGTGGCCAGTCCCATGGCGAGTCCGTTCATGGCGGTGTTGGTCACCGCCAGCACCGGGCACATGCCCAGGGCCTGGACGAACACCGGGTTTTGCCGCCAGAGCCCCTTGATGAACTCGTCGGTGGCCGAGGGAATCGACGCTTCGGCGGGCATCAGAGCGCTCCCTCCGTGTTGGCAACGACGTTGCGGGCTGCTGGAGCCAGCCGCGGAATCCAGAGCCCGGCGCTGTCGTTGAGGATGTTGGCGATGGCAAACGACGAGATGGTCGCGCCGGTGATGGCGTCGACCTGCCACGGCGAGGTCTTGTCGCCGTGTTTGGTCGGGACGATGGGGTTGGCCAGGCCCGTGCCCTCGGTGGTCAGGCGCACGTCGAGAGCCGCGAAGTTGGCCAGGAAGGCCGGGTCCTTTTCGATCTTGTCGCCGAGGCCCGGGGTCTCGCGGGTTTCGAGCACGCGAATGCCGACGATGGCGTCGCGGTCGGGAGCGTAGCCGTACAGCACCCGAATGATGTCCTGGTAGCCCATGCCGGCGCCGCTGATGGCAAAGCCGACCAGCTGGCCGCCCTCGTCGAGGCCGGCGTAGACGACGTCGTCGGCGCTGGCGGCTTCGGCCGCAGCGGCGTCGAGCTCGACCAGGCCATCCCCTTGCCACGCGTAGGCGCGGGTCGCCCGGGCCGCCGGAAGCACGTCGAAGATGGCCGACTGCAGGGCGCGCGCCTTGTTGGCCGCGATCATCGGCGCGGTGACCTCGTAGACCGAGACGATGAGCAGACCGCAGAGCACGCCGATGCCGACCAGGGCGCGAAACATGGGCCAGGCGGCCGCACCGGCCGGCCGGGTCACGACGCGCCTCCCCGGGCCGCCCGGCGACCGGTGCCGTAGACCCGCGGCTGGATGAGAGCGTCGATGTGTGGCGTGGCTGCGTTGCCCAGCAAGATGGCGTACATGACGCCCTCGGGCATGCCGCCCCACAGCCGGATGACTACGATCAGGGCGCCGATGAGCACGCCGTAGACCGCGCAGCCGAGATTGGTCATGGGCGAGCCGACCATGTCCGAGGCCATGAACACGGCCCCGAGCATCAGGCCGCCGGCGCCGAGCATGAACACGGCGCTCGGGTACGACGCGTCGACGGCGTGGAGCAACGCGCTCGCTGCGGCAACGGTAACCAGGATCGACGCGGGGATGCGCCAGTTCATGAAGTTGCGCGCGACCAGGTAGAGCCCGCCGAGGACGATGAGCCCCGCGGCGGTTTCGCCGGTCGAGCCGCTGGTGAAGCCGCCCCACAGGTCGGCGGTGTCGGCGACGGCGCCGTCGAACTTCCACGCGGCCAGCGGCGTCGCGCCCGAGACGGCGTCGACCGCACCGGTGGAGACGGCGGCGTCAGTCGGCGCGAGCAGCGGCGGCGTGAGCGTCGACGCCGGCAGTGCCGAGAATCGGGCTGGCGAAAAGCCGTCGAACCAGGTTGTCATGGGCACGGGAAAGGCGGCCTGGAGGACGGCGCGGCCGACCAGGGCCGGGTTAAGGACGTTGTAGCCAAGGCCGCCAAAGAGGTGCTTGCCGATGCCCATGGCGATGGCGCTTCCGACGACTGTCATCCACACCGGCAGGCCCGGCGGCAAGGTCAGCCCGAGCAGCAAGCCGGTGATCACCGCCGACCAGTCGCCGATCGCCGACCGCCCGCGCCGCCGGGTGAGCAGGTGCTCGAACAGCACGCACGAACCGACCGCGGTGGCCAGGGTGGCCAGGGCCGCCAGGCCGAAGGCGTACACCGCCCAGGCCGACACCGGCACCAGCGCCAACACCACGTGCAGCATGATGGTTTCGACGCTGTGGCCGCTGCCCACGTGGGGCGAGCTGCGAATTTCGAGCACGCGCCCCATCAGTTGCCTTGCTCCGCGACGGCGCGGGCCTTGCGGACCGCGCGCTTGGCGACGCGAAAGTGCTGGACCAGGGGGATGTGCGACGGGCACACGAACGTGCAGCTGCCGCACTCGAAGCAGTCCATGAGGTGAAAGTCGTCGGCCATCTGCCGGTACTCGCGGTTGCGGGCCAAAAGCCCGAGCATCGACGGGTTGAGAAACAGCGGGCAGGCGTCGACGCAGTACGCGCAGCGAATGCACGGATGCTCGCGCGGCTCTTTCGCCCGCCCGGTCTCGGCCGCGGTAAAGCCCACGACCCCCGAGGTGCCCTTGACCACCGGAATGTCGAGCTGCGGCACGGCGGCGCCCATCATCGGGCCGCCGAGAAACACCCGCGACAGCTCCGGCGCGCCGACGGTCTCGAGAATGAAACGCACGGGTGTGCCGATGGGCATCCGGTAGTTGCCCTTGCACTCGATGGCCGGGCCGCTCACGGTGATCACGCGCTCCTGAATGCCGCGGCCTTTGGGCAACAGGCGGCCGATCTCCGCGGTGGTCGCCACGTTGATGCAGATGACGCCGACGTCGAACGGCAGGCCGCCCGAGGGCACCTCGCGGTCGAGCAGGGCGGTGATGAGCATCTTTTCGGCGCCCTGGGGGTACTTGACGGCAACGACCTCGACCGTGGCCGGCAGGTCGGCGGGCATGGCGTCGCGCAGGGCCTCCGCGGCGTCGAGCTTGTTGGCCTCGACCGCGACGATGGCGCGCTCGGCGCCGGTGGCGGCGAGCACGTAGCGAAGGCCCACGAACAGATCGTCCTGCTGCTCGAGCATGACCCGGTGGTCGGTGGTCAGGTACGGCTCGCACTCGACGCCGTTGACAATCACCGTATCGACCGCACGGCCCTCGGGCACGCGCAGCTTGGCGTGGGTGGGAAACCCTGCGCCGCCGAGACCGACGATGCCGGCGGCCTGGATGGCCTTGAGAATCTCGGCGGGCGGGGCGTCGAGCTCGCACGGCCGGCCGCCCGCGACCTCCTGGGTCGACGCCGGGAACGGCTCGAGAAAGACGCTGGGCGTCATCTTGCCGGCAATGGTCGGCGCCAGGCCGATGCTCTTGACGATCCCTGACACGGGCGCGTGCATGGCGACCGACAAAAAACCGTCGGCGCGGGCGATGGTCTCGCCGCGCACGACCTCTTGCCCCTCGCGCACGATGGCCACCGCCGGCTTGCCCAGGTGTTGGGACAACGGCACGATCAAGAGCGGCGCGAACGGAAACTGCTCGATCGGCCGACCGGCGGTGGCGTCTTTCGACTCGGGAGGGTGAATCCCGTGGCGAAAGCTCTTGTGGCGCAAGCCCAGCATGACTGCCTAGTTGAACGACCGCGCCCGCTCGATGAGCTTGTCGACGCCGACTTCGTCTCGCACCTGGGGCAACCCCGGGTGAATCACGCCGGCGGTGCACATCTCGGCCGCCTTCACGAGCTGGGCGTAGGTGCCCGCGTTTGGGTCGGCGATGGTCGCCTGCTTTTTGTCGTTGTAGACAAACATCTTGGGATTGATCTTGATGCACTCGTCGCAGGCGGTGCACTCGCTGCTGTCGATCCACGGCGCCATGTAGTCACCGTTGGGACCCGCCGTAGCGCTCGCTGCCGACTCCGTCGCGGCCGGTGGACTCGCACCGGCGGCGGGGGCCGACAGCCCGGCGAGCAAGGCGGCCGGATTCACGTTCGAGCCGCCGTTTTGCGACGCCAGCTGCATCAGCCCCGCGGCGATGCGGCCGACGACCTCCTGGCGCACCCGCTCCTCGACGTCGTCTTCGACGACCGGCGCGGCGCCGACGCCGCCCAGGGCCTTGAGCATGATCCACCAATCGCGGCGTTCTTCGCACGACTTGACCATGGTGCTGTCGGCGAGGAGCCGACCGAGCTCGCCCTTGCGGTCCACGGTCCACACGAACGGAAAGCGACCCTCGCGCTGGTCCTCGGACAGCTCGAGGAACTCGGCCATCGGCACCATGTTGTCGTTCCAGGTGTCCTTCGGCGCTTTGCGAAAGTGCTTGCGAAAGCGGGTCTCGGTGAGGGCAAAGTCGGCAAAGGTCATCGGCAGCGTCATGGTCTTGTCGCGCCGGAACTCGCGGTACGGAAGCTCGTAGGTTGGCCAGTCGGCGTCGAGGTCGGGGTTGCCCTCGAGGTTGAAGCACTCGGCTGGCGTCTTGCCCCGGCCCGGGTCGTACGTGAACAGCGGATACGCCCGGGACTCGACCGCGAGCTTCGCTTGCTCAGCGCCCTTGTCGTCGCCAATGCCGTGCTCGGGCTGGCACGAGGTGTACAGGTTGAACAGGGCGGGGCGTCGCGCTTTGAGCCCTTCGATGAAGCCCTCGATCATGTGGTTGGGATGGGCGATGGTGCTTTGCAGGACGTAGGTCGTGCGGTGCGCCATGCCGATGAGGCCGATCTCCTTGCGAATCTCCTCTTTGCCCTGAAAGGCTTTGCCGAACTGGGCCATGTCGGAGACCTGGCCAACGAAACCCGAGGTGCAGGCCTGGCCGCCGGTGTTCGAGTAGACCTGGGTATCGAGCACCAGCACCTTGACCGGTTTGCCCGACATCATGAGCCGCGACAGGTTCTGAAAGCCGATGTCGTACATGGCGCCGTCGCCGCCAACCGCGACGACGGGCGGGCACAGTTCCCACTCGTCGTCGGTGAAGTCGCGCCAGTTGAAGTAGGTCAAGTCAATCGCGTCGCCGGACAGCTCGGCGCGGGCTTCACGAATGGCGCGAAACCCGTCGGCCATCTTGGCCATGTGGCCCTCGAACACGCCCATGGCGATGGACGGCGTGTCCTGAAACAGGTGGTTGGTCCACGGGAACGGGTACGGGTTGTAGGGGTACGTGCTGCCCCACACCGACGTGCACCCGGTGGCGTTGATCATGCCCATGCTGGCGCGGCCGCGACCGCTCACGCCGTCGGTGTAGCGGCGCCGAAGATCGCGCAGGCGGCCGAGCAGGCCACTCACCCGACCGAACCACACCGGGTCGAGGGGCTGGTCGGTGGTGCCCAGGCGCTGAGCCAGGGCCGACAGGGTGAGGTCGCGGCCGCTGTAGTCGCGCACCGCCTCGGCGATGGCGGCGCTGTCGCCGACATCGAGGTCGCGGGTAAGCCGCGCCTGCATGCGCTCTTCGAGATCGCGGATCAGACCGTCGAGATCGGCGACGTGACGCTCGACCCGACCGCGCATGAGCGCCTCGACCGTGGCCGTAAACAGGTGCACGACGGTCTTTTCCGAGCAGCCCAGGCAGGCGCCGTCGCCGCTGCTCATGGCCAGGTAGTTGGCCTTGTCGAGCAACAGGGTGTGCAGGGCGCCCTGACCGGCCTCGAGGTCGACGACCCGACTGTAGTGGGCCGGCGTGGTCGGCAGGTCGAGCCACAGGTCCCACTCGCGGCGCAGGCGAGCGATGGACTCGGTCGTTTGCGGTACGGCGACCAGCGCGTCGTCATTGCAGACCGCCACGCACTCCATGCAGCCTTTGCACGTGTACGGGTTGACCGTGATGCTCAGCAGGCCGCCTTTGCCCTTCTGCTTTTTCTCGGCCAGGGTGTAAAACGTACGCGTCAGGGCGAACTTGAAGTCGCCCAGAGCCTCGCGAAAGCGGGCCATCTCGGCCTCGAGCAGGCGCTGGTCTTCGCCGTCGAGACCGCTTTGCGCGACGGCGTCGGCGGTAGCCTCTTCGATCATGCCCGAGACGTCGTCGGACAGCGACGCGTCGTCGAACAGGGTGCGCAGGCCGGCCTCGGTCTTGCGCAGGGCCTTGACCAGGTGCTTAACGGGGCCGTCGCGCCGCACGCGCTCGAGGGCGGTTTCGAGCACCTGGGCAACCTCGTTGACCAGGCCCGGAATGGCCGTGTCTGGGCACACCGTGTAGCAGTCGCCGCACGCGGTGCAGTTGCCGGGAATCCACTCGGGGTGTTCGAAGCGGATGCCGGTCATGTCGCGAAACAGCGCGCTCACGGCCGGCATGGTGCCCAGGCCGATGAACGGATCGGTGATCTGGTCCGAGCCGTTGCCGCGGGCGTAGAAACTGCCCGTCTGCTCCCAGAACCGATGCGTATCGGACTGGGCCACCTTGCTGGTCGGCTGCCGCCGGAGCATGAGGGGAATCGGCGGCTCGGTCGTCGTCACGCCGTTGTGTCCGTTTTTCTGGGTGACTTCGCCGACCGGGACCTCGGAGATCTCGGTCCAGCCTCGGCGCACGACGCGAATGTTGTCCTGAACGACGCGCTCGCCCTTGCCGCCGAATTTCTGGCGAATCTGGTCTTCGATGGCGTCGAGCAGCTGCTTGTCGGTCAGGCCCTTTTCCTTGAGCACCGACGACGTGGCGAAGAACGCCCCCTGAAAGGCGATGCCCTGCATGCGCAGCTGCAGCTCTGGATCGGTGGCCTCTTCCCGGGCGATCTTGAACGCGTCGACCGCGTACACCCGAATCTGGCGGTCGATGATCTGCTGCTGGTAGTTGGCCGGAATCGACTGCCATACGTCGGCCGGCGTGCGCGCGTCGCTCTGAACAATGAACACGCCGCCGTCTTTGAGACCGGCCAGGGCGTTGGTGTGGCTCAGGACGTTGGGGTCCGGCGACAGGACCACGTCGACGTAGTAGTAGTCGCAATTGACGAGAATTGGCTCGGGCGCCGCCGACAGGTAGTACGTGGTCGGCTGGCCCTTCTTCTCGGATCCGTACTTGGGGTTGGCCTTGACGTGATAACCGAGAAGGTCGAACAACGTCATGGCGAGGTTTTTGCCCGTGGTGATCGCGCCCCAGCCGCCGATGGAGTGAAAGCGCACCGTGATGCTGCCCTCCGGCATGAGATTGGGGTTCTCGGACCCGCGAATGGCCAGGCTCTTGATGTCGGGATAGCCGGCCTTGATGGCCTGCTGATGGAGCTGCATCTTGGGCGACAGGGCGTTGTCGCTCAAAAAATCGATGGACAGGTAGAAGAACGGCTTTTTGCCACCGCCGTCGATCATGTTTTCGACGGCGGCCACGATGCCCTCGGGCTGAAGGTCCCGGCTGCCCATGCCAAACGAGCCCGAGTACAGGGCTGGCGCGTCGGCGGCGGTCTTGTAGCTTTCCAGGTGCGGGTAGGGCGGGTGCTTTTTGTCGCGGCCGTTTTCGAGGCACTTGCTGATGGCGGCGCGGACCTCGCGCATGAGCGGCAGGTCTACGGCCAGGGGTTGATCGAGGCGCTCGAGGACCACCGCACCCTTTTTGCCGCGCAGTACCCGGCTCACCAGGTCGGCCGGGAACGGGCGAAACATGACCAGGTCCACGACGCCGACCTTGATCTTGCGGGTGGCTCGCAGGTAGTCGGCAACCGCCTCGGCGGTCGGAATCATGCTGCCCTGGCCGAGGATGAGGTAGTCGGCGTCGTCGGCGCGGTAGGTCATGACCCGGTCGTATCGGCGGCCGGTGAGGGCGGCGAATTCGTCGAAGGCCCGCGCCGACAGCTCTTCGATGTGGTCGAAGAAGAACGGCCGCTGGGCGGCCACGCTCTGCATATACGCGTCCTGGTTTTGCACCAGACCGCTCATCATGGGGTTGTCCGTGTCCCACAGAACCGGAATGCGGCGACGGGTGTCGCCGTAGATGATGCGCTGGGCCGGGGTGGGCGTATCGATGATGTCGTCGGGTCGCCCGAGGTACTCGGCGATGAGCTCGCGTTCCGGAACCCTCAGTGATTCGATGAGGTGGGTGGTCAAAAAGCCGTCCTGGGCCACGGCTCCGGGGGTGAGCGCCAGCTCGGCAATGCGATGGGCGATGATGTTGAGGTCGGCGACGTGCTGGGCGTTCTTGGCGAACACCTGAAAAAAGCCGGTGTCGTCGATGCAGTGGTAATCATCGTGGCCGGCGTGCACGTTGAGGTTGGCCTTGGTCATGGCCCGCGCGCCGATGTTGAGCACGTACGTGAGGCGCTTGCCGACTGCCGCGTACAGCGACTCGTGCATGTAGGCGATACCCTGGCCCGATGAAAAGTTCGCGGCGCGCAGACCGGTCATGGACAGGCCGGCGGTGACGGCCGCCGCGGCGTGCTCGCCTTCCGGCTCGACGAAGATGAGCGGCCGGCCCGAAACGTTGATGTGGCCTTTGGCCGTGGCTTCGGCCCAGTACTCGCCCATCTGGGTCGACGGGGTAATCGGGTAGGCGCCCGCCGCGTCGGTCGACTCGCGCTCGCACATGATGGCCGCGGTGTTGCCGTCCATGGCGGCACGGACGCCGGGGTACTTGGCTTCGGGGAGTTGCTTGCGCTTGAACATGACGGGCCTCGGTAAAGGTCAACAAACGGCGAACGGTCAGGAGATGGCGGCAGCGCGAGATTGCTGCCGGACGACGGGAGCGGCGGCGGCGCCTCGAACCAGACCGCCGCGGGCGTCGAGCCAGACGATGGCCCCGGTTGGGCAGCGCTCGATCGCGGCTCGCCCCGGAGGCGCCTGGCCGTCCGGGGCGAGGTCGTGAACAACGGGCAGGTTGTCCCTCATTGATACCCAGGCCGGCGCGTCCATGGCGCACTTGCCGCAGGCGGTGCAGGCCACGTCGCAGTCGGCCAGGGCGTCGTCCCCCGCCTCCAGCGACTTGCACGCGACCCACAGCGGCTGGCGCACCGGCACCAGGGAGAACAAGTCTTTCGGGCACGCGGCGACGCAATCGCCGCAGGCCGTGCAGTTGTCGGCATCGACAACCGGCAGGGCGTTGCGCGACATGTGAAGGGCATCGAAATCGCAGACGTTGGCGCAGTCGCCCAGGCCCAGACAGCCCCAAAAACAGCCCTTGCCCCCCCCGGCGACCACCGCCGCGGCAGCGCACGTGGACAGGCCGGTGTAGTGGGCCCGGTTGCGCGCGACGTTGTCGCCGCCGGCGCACGCGAGCCGCGCGACCCGCCTTTGGACCGAGCCCACGGACACCCCGAGAAACGACGCGATGGCCGCGTGGTCGTCGCTGGAACCCACCGAGCAACCGGCCGGCTGTGCTGCGCCCGCGACGAGGGCTTCAGCGAACGCGTGGCAACCCGGCTGTCCGCACGCGCCGCAGTTCGTGGCCGGCAGCATGGCTTCAACGGTTTCGACGCGCGGGTCGTCGGCGACGAACAGCCGCCGGTTGGCGGCGATCAGCAGCGCGGCCAGCGCGCTGGTGAGCAGTCCGACTGCGGCGACCGTTGTGAAAAGCGAATCCATGGGATCTGAGAATCCTCATCGGGTGAAGAACTGCCGTCCCGCGCGCCCCACCTCGTGCAAGGTCGAGACCGGCCCGGTCAGGGGGAATCCACGCAAGCATTTCGCGTGCGCGGATCCCGGTCGCGACAGTGACCGTCGGCGCCGTTGGGTCTCGGCCCCTACGGGCGCGGATCAAACGGCGCTCGACGGATCGAAAATGCTGCGCGACCCGGCCGTCGCGAATGCCGTTCCTTCGCCGTCGAGGAGTCGGCCGTGGGCTCGCACGTGTCGGCCTAGTCGACGCCGATGGACTGGGCCAAAGCCTTCCAGTCTTCCTCGAGCATCACCTGCCGCACTTGCTCGGCGGCGTGCTCGAACGACTCTGGCGCGCGCGCCTTCACGCCGCCCATCAGGGCCGCTTGCTCCTGGGCGTCGAGGGCGGGAACGACCACCCGCAGCCACCGAGTGAGCTGCCGCGCGTCGAGGCGCGTTTCGGCTTGCCGTCGCAAGTCGAGCAGCTCGTCGTCGCTGAAGTGCTCCCAAAAGCGCGGCAGGAGCTCCTGTTCTTCGGCGGCGAGATGATCGAGATAGCTTGCCGAAAACATGCCGAGGGTCCGATACAGGTGCAGGCCCAGGGCGTTTCGTTCCGACGCGGGGGCGTCGCGCAGGCGCTCGACCTGCTCGGCCAGCCCGTCGATCAGCTCTTGTTCGAAGCGGTGCTGCTCGTCGAGGTCGCGGGTCGCTCCCGGCGCGCGGGCGTTCATGGCCGGGTGAAACACCTCGTCCTCGATGCGCCCGTGCTCGTTGAGCATTTCGAGGGCGACGGAAAGCTCTTCGCAAATCTTGCGGCTGTTTTCGCCGTCGCGAAAATCTGTCTTGCCCGCGTCGATGAGCAGCTCGAAGAGAAGCTTGCGAATGCCCTTGTGAAAGTTGGTGTAGAGGTCGATCCGGTCGTTCGGCATGAAGTGCTCCTGCCCGCAGGGCAAAGCAGGACCCATGCCAGGGCCGAACGCCGGTCACGGATGGTCGGCGCGGCGGAGCCTGTCGTTCCGCGACTCGTTCGTTGTTGTCGGGTATCTACTTGCCGACGGCGCTTTTTTCGAGAACGTCGACAAGGGGGACAACGCGAAAATCCGGGTTCTCTCGAAAGAACGTGCGAAGGGTCCAGATGTGCCCCTGGCCAAACAACACCACCGCGCGTTGCGCGGGCGCCGACGCGCGGGTCAGCGCCCGCCAGATGTTGGCGTAGATGCGCAGGTTGCGCTTGTACCACTCGGCCACGAGGTCGGCTCCGATGTGGTGGTCGGGAAACCCGACGAGAAACTCTGTTTTCGCCTGGACCAGCGCGGCGAACTCGGCGCGGTTGAGGGGCTGCGGGCCGCCCTCGCCCGGCTCGTAGGCGGCGGCGCGGTCGCGGTCGCCGAAGATGAGGTAGTCGGGATTGTCGTTGCCATCGACCAGCTCGGCGTTGAATCGTGGCAGGGCCTCGGCGAGTTGGCTTCGCATCTGGTCCGGCACATCCTCGGCGAGGGCGAACCGGGCGCCGCCGAAATCGCCCCGCTGCTCCGTGATCATGCCGGTCGCGTCGAAGCTGCCGACTCGCGCGAAGTAGTAGATGTACGCTTTGTGGTTGGCCCACAGCGCGTCTTCCGAGTTGAGCGTGACCAGGTGTTCCCCGAGGGGTCGATTGCCGATCGCAAGCGCCTCGAGCGCCTGGTCTTTGTACTTGTCCATGGCGGCGACCACGTCGGGGTTGTGCTCGTTGGCGACCTTCATGGCGCGACCGCCCAGCCACAGCCCATCGGCATCGACGCACGTCAGAGTGTCGATGCCGGCCTTGTCCGCGATGCGAAACCCAAGCTGGCTCATTTCGTTGCGGTCCCCGGCCGCGACCGGGTCGTAGCGGCCGCTGCGGTAGGCCGCGTAGCGGTCGTCGATGTCGCTCTGCTGGTCCGCGTCGCACTCGACGAACACGACCTGCGGGCGCCAGCGGGAGATATCGCGAGCGATGCCGTCGAGCTCTGCCTGTCGCTTTGGCGACAGGACGTCGTCGACTTTCGACGAGTGGGTGTCGGTCTGGCTTCCGGCGAAATGACTGGTCCCGATCAGCAGGATTTCGGTGGCGTTCGCGGCCACCCGGTCGAGGGGAGCAGACGGCGCTTTGCCGCTCGCTGCGTCGGGCGCCGACGCGGGTTGCGCGCCGGGCGCGCGCGCCGCGCAGCTCGCGGACGCCAGCCAAAGAGCGGTAAGCAAAACGGGCAGCCATCGATTCGCGGTCGTCACAGGGGCTTGTGTCGCGACAAAGCGATCGGTTTCGAGCGAAATTGCGAGTCCCTGCACCCCCGGGTTCGCCAGCCTGGCAACGCTCGCGTCAGACTGGCAAACGCAACCGGCTGGTTCGGCCTGTAACGGCCGAGAATGTGGAGGCAACGGGCTGGCACGAGCGCTGCTACTCTCCCTCGGACGTGGCTGCCATCGACACCATGCTGCGCGTGATCTCCGAGCGCGGCGCCGAAGCCCTGACCATCGCAACCGACGCCGTGCCCGAGCTGCGCAAAGGGGGCGCCGTCACGCCACTTTCCATGCCGCCGCTGCCCGCGACCCTCGTGGACACCTTTGTCGAGGAGATCGGCGGCCGGGATGCGCGCAGCTACGTTTGTTCGACCGGGGCCTACTCCGTGCGAGTCGATGTTGACGGGTCGTCGACCCGACTGACCTTCGCCCCCCGGGCCGCGGCTGCGCCCGAGCCCTCGCCGGCGGCCCCGGTGGCGGTGTCTGCCGCCCCGGTGCGTCCGGCCGAGCCGGCTCCGGCAACCTCGACCGCCGGGCCGGCCCGTGTCGAGAGCGCCGCCCTGGTCGAGCTGCTCGAGCTCGCCGACGAGCGCGGCGCTTCGGACATCGTACTGTCGTCGGGAGTCGATGCCTGGCTGCGAGTGGACGGTCGCATGCAAAGCGTCGGCAATACCGCGATGTCGGAGGCCGCGTTGCTCGCCGCGCTGAACGTGGACCCGGCGATCCTCGGCGAACACGGCAGCGCCGACTTCGCCCTGGTGCACGGGCGTCGCTACCGGGTCAACGTGTTTCGCCAGCTGCGCGGAATCGGCGCGGCCTTGCGGCCGATACGCACCGAGGTGCCGACCCTGGCGACGCTGCACCTGCCGCGGGCGCTTCACGAACTGGTGGGCTACGCCAACGGCCTGGTCCTTGTTGCAGGCATGGCCGGCTCCGGCAAGTCGACGACCCTGGCGGCGCTGGTCGAGCACCTGAACTCGACCCAGACCCGCCATGTCATCACGCTCGAAGACCCGATCGAGTACCAGTACCAGAGCCGCCGCTGTCTGATTCATCAGCGCGAGATCGGCACCCACGTTGCCGACTTCGCGACGGGGCTTCGCGCGGCCCTGCGCGAGACGCCCGATCTCATCCTGGTCGGTGAGCTGCGCGACCGCGAGACCATCGCGGCCGCGGTCACGGCCGCGGAAACCGGCCACCTGGTCATTGGCACCATTCACGCCAGCAGCGCGATGGTCGCCGTCGACCGCATGCTCGACGTGTTTCCCAGCGAGCAGCAATCCCAGGTCCGCTATCAGCTATCGATGACGTTGCGGGCCACGCTGACCCAGCACCTGCTGGACTCGCCCATGCCGCCGGGGCGCACCCCGGCCATCGAGCTCATGAAGGTCAACCACGCGGTTGCCAGTCACATTCGCGACAGCAAGACGTACCAGATCCCCAGCGCCATTCAGACCGGCCGCGCCGCCGGCATGATGTCGCTGGAGCTGTCCCTCGCGCAGCTCGTGCAGGAGGGCATCGTCGAGCGCTCGGTCGCCGAAGCGGTCGCCGTCGAACCGGACTATTTTCGCCAGCTGTTGTCGTCGCGTCGCAAGGGGCGGTGACGGGGGCGCGGTGGGCGGCCCTCGTAGTAAACTGTCACGGTGCAGACCCGGCTCGCCACTGCCGACGATCAAGGGGCCATCGAAGCGCTCATTCGACCGTCGGTTCTGGAGCTGCTCGGCGAGTTTCACTCTCCGGCGGTTCTCGAGGCGGCGTTGGCCAGCTCGGTGTTTGGCCTCGACACTCAGCTCATTGCCGACGGCACCTACTTTGTCTGTGAAGACGGTGGTCGCATCGTCGGCTGCGGCGGGTGGAGCAAGCGTCGCCGCGAGTTCGGGGGAGATGCGGTGGCCGGGGATGCCGCTGCGCAGCTACTGGATCCGGCGACCGACGCCGCGCGCATTCGCGCCTTTTTCGTCGCGCCCGACTGGGTGCGTCGAGGGGTCGGCTCGAGCATCATGGATGCGTGCGAGCGCGCCATCGCCGCATCGGCTTTTCAGCGCGTCGAGATTGCCGCCACCCTGGCCGGTGAAAAGCTCTACGAGCGGTTCGGTTTTCGCGCCGTGGATCGCGAAGAGCACCCGCTGGGCGACTCCATGAGCATCGCCATCGTGCGCATGGTGCGGGCGGTCGAGCGGTAGCGCCGCGCTCCGGCGCCACGCGCCGGTTCGCGGTTCGCGGCGGCCGGCCGGCGGGCGTTTTGCGACCCGTTTCGCGGCGGTACGTCGGTTTTGCGGTATGACTCCGACAAGATGAGCGGGGCCGTGACCAGCGCAGGAACCACCGGCAGCCGGACCGGCACCGGCCCGGGTGGAATTCGCCTCGGCGGCTCGGAGGGCGGTTTCGATTCGGCGTTTTCGGATCGAGTGCGCCTGTACCTGCGCAGCACGTTCTTCATCAACCTGCTGTTCGTGGGCCTGTCCGGGGGCGTGCAGCTCACCGGCGGAGACGGCCGCGTCGACGTCGACTGGGGGCCGTTTATCTCCATGTCGTGCGTCACCGCGTTCAACGGCATGGCGTGGTTTCTGTCGATGGCGCGGCGACAGACGTTCTGGAGCGCCATGTTGACCGCCGGGCTCACGACGCTGGTGCTCACGGGCGCCTACGCCCACGTCGCCATGACGCTGCCGAACGACCCGATGCCGTCGCGCTCGGCCCTGTACGCGGTCTCCCTGGTCGGCGCGATTTTGGTGCTGCGGGCGTCCATTGTGCCCAGTCCCACCCTGGCGACGCTGGTCGTCGGTGCGCTGTGCATGGCGTTTCCCCTGTATCTGTCCCGCCCCGGGGTCATCGACGACGGGTGGGTGTCGTATTTATGGCGCCTGAGCCTCGCCATCGTGTTCGTGGCCGTCTCGGCGGTCGCGTCGCGAACCATCTACGGCCTCGAGCGCCGCATGTTCAGCGCGACGCAACTCGGCCAATACCGAATCGAACGCATGCTCGGCCGCGGCGGCATGGGCGAGGTCTACCTGGCCCAGCACGCCCTGCTCGCGCGGCCGACGGCGGTCAAGGTCTTGCGCGACGCATCGACCGGGTCGAGCCGGTCGCGGTTTCGCCGCGAGGTGCAGACCGCGAGCGGCCTGTCCCATCCGAACACCGTCGAAATCTACGACTACGGGCGCACCTCCGAGGGGCTGTTCTACTTTGCGATGGAGTTCGTCGAGGGCGCCACCCTCGAGGAAATCGTGCGCTCCACCGGGCCGATGCCCGCCGAGCGGGTCGTGTTCCTGCTGCGCCAGGCCGCCGAAGCTCTGGGCGAGGCTCACGAGCGGGGGTTGGTGCACCGAGACGTCAAGCCGTCCAACCTGATGGTGTGCGAGCGCGGCGGCGCGTTCGACACCCTCAAGGTGCTCGACTTCGGCCTGGTACGCGATCTCGGCGACCGCGACGACCGCGGCCGCGGCCTGGCCGGCACTCCGCTGTTTTTGGCCCCCGAGTCGATCGTGGAGGAGAACGGCTTTTTGCCCCAGAGCGACGTGTACGCCCTGGGCGCCACGGCGTTCTTTCTGCTCACCGGCCAGGCGCCCTTTGAGGGCGGGTCCCTGGTGGAGATCCTCAGCGATCACCTGGCGACGCCGGCGCCGCGCCCGGACATCGCGGACGAAGCCCTGGCGGAGCTGGTCGGGCGCTGTCTGGCCAAAGACCCGGCCGAGCGGCCGGCCGACGCGCGCGAGCTCGCCGACTCCCTGGACGCGTGCCCATCGGCCGCCGACTGGAGCCGGCGCGACGCGCAGGTGTGGTGGTCCGAGCACGCGGAGGTGGTCGCGGCGACCCGGGAACAGAACTCGGCCAGCGAGGTGCTGGGCCTGTCGCGCCGAACTCGGCGCACCACGAGCGGCGGATGAGCAAGCGCCACAAAGCACCGGGCACCACCGCCGTGGTGGTGGTAGCCGCGGTCGCGGCAGCGCTCATGATCGCCCAGCAAATTGCGGCCAAGGCCGCGCGCGACGGTTTCTTTCTCACCGAGTTCGACGTCAGCGCCCTGCCGGTAGCCATGCTCGGCGCCGCGCTGGTGTCCTTCGTCGCCGCGCTGGTGCTGGGCAAGTTCATCGCGAGCTTTTCACCGGCCCGCGCGGTCCCGGTTCTTTTCGGCCTCAACGGCGTGCTGTTCTTTCTCGAGTCGCGCCTGGTCGACGATATGCCGCGGGTCGCGGCCGCCGCCCTGTATCTGCACACCGCGGCCTTCGGCGGTGCGGTCATCTCCGGCTTCTGGTCGGTGGTCAACGAGCGCTTCGACCCGTACACGGCGCGTCGCGTGATGAGCCGCATTGCGGTCGGGTCGACCGTCGGCGGCATTCTCGGCGGCGTGGTGACCTGGAGCCTCGCCGAGCTGGGCATCGCGGTGTTGCTGCTGTGCTTTGCCGGCTGCAGCATTGCGGTCGCGCTGGCCGTTGGGTTCGTCGGCTGCGAGGATCAGACCCGCACGGACGGCGGGCGCACCCGGGCGGGACTGTTCAGCGGTGTAGAAACCCTGCGCGACAGCTCGTATCTGCGCCGGGTCGCCGCCGTCGTCGCCCTTGGCGCCCTCGCCACCGGGCTGGTCGACTACGTGTTCAAAGCGGGCGTGGTGAGCAACCGGTCGGGGGCGTCGCTCACGGCCTTTTTTGCGGCGTTCTACACCGCCACCGGCGTGGCCACGTTCCTGCTGCAGGCCGGGGTGACGGGCCGCGTGCTCAAGCGCCTGGGCGTTGTCGCCACCGCATCGACGTTTCCCGTGGCAATCGTCGGCTTTTCCGGGTTGGCCCTCGGCGTGCCGGGACTGTTGACTCTCGTGCTGTTGCGCGGCGGCGCTATGATCGCCGAGAACTCGCTGTACCGGGCCGGCTACGAGCTGTTTTACACCCCGGTTCGCAAGGACCAAAAGCGCAGCGCCAAGATGCTCATCGATCTCGGTTTCGACCGGGTGGGTACCGCCGCGGCGAGCGGCATTGCCCTGGCGGCGGTGGCTCTGGGGGGCAACACCGGCACCTTGCTGCTCGCGCTCGCCATTGCGACCAGCCTGGTTGCGCTGGTGGTCATGCGAGCGGTTCGACAGGACTACATTGCGTCGCTGGTGGACCGGCTGCGCGCGGCCGTGTCGCCGGGTGACGCGCCGGTCGAAGCGTCGCGCGCCATGGCGGCGACCTTCGTGGGCGACATCGACTTGCTGGACCTTGGTGACGAAGGGGCCTCGGCGTCCGCTTCGGCGTCGACGGCCGACGCGAGTCGCCGGGACTACACCGCGGTGCTCGCCGAGGTTCACCGGGTCGCGGACCAAAAGCGCGCCGCCGGGGCGCCAAAGCGGCTGGTGCCGGGGCGGCGGGCATCGCCGGCGGCGGCTGAGCTTCTCGAGACCCCGCTGCGCGAGCGGTTGCGGCGCACGGCGTCGTCGGACCCGGGCTGGATCGAGCTGCGCGAGTTCGCCCCGACGGGCATCGGCCAGATCGGCGACGTGCTGCTGTCTCGGCGCGAAAGCATCGACGTGCGGGTCCGGGCGGCGGAGCTTTTGGCGTCGGTGCCGAGCAAGCGCGCCAGCGAGGCTTTGCTCGCGGTGCTCGGCGACGCCAACCCGCGGCTGCGCCGAGCCAGCGCCCTGGCGCTGCTGCAGCTGTGTTCCGCGTCGCCGGCCCTGCGGCCGCCTCGCTCGGTGCTGGTCGACCTGGCGGCCCGAGAGCTGCGTTTGCCCGCGCCGCCCCTGGCGCCCGCGACCGCGTTCGAGCGCACGTCGCCGTTTCTCACCGATGCCCGGGGCAACGAGCTCGCCACCAGCGTCGAGCTGGTGTTTCTGTTGCTCGCGGTCTACAGCGGGGTCGACGAACTGCGGCTCGCGCTGCGGGCCATCACGTCCGAGGACGCGGTCCAGCGAGGCACCGGCCTCGAGTACCTGGACAACCAGCTGCCCCTCAACCTTCGCCGGCAGCTGGTGTCCCTGGCCGAGAGCCCCGAGCTTACGCAGAAGCGCCGCCGGGTCGATCCGGAGGTCATTGCTCGTCTGGCCGACCAGATGCGGGCGGGCCAGATGGGCCTCGCGGAGCTTCGCCGCCGCTACCGCGAAGCCCTGCGCGCCGAGTACGACCGGCGCCCGACAGCGCCGGCGGGGTAGACCAGGCCGGGGAGCCCGACCGCGCCGGTGCGGTTGCCCCCGGAGTGGCTAGCGCGCCGCGGCCAGACGGCGAACGAAGTTTCGCGCGGCGTGGATCACCTGCTCCCACCGGTGCCTCCACCGCGCCGCGACCGGGTGGTGCTCGCCGGTTCGGTCGTAGCGCACGACCGCCGTGATTTCGCACAGCTCTCGGTAGGTGGCCGAAATCTCCACCTTGGAGGAAGCCGTCGTCATACCTGGATAGAGACGAGGCTCTCCGGGATCGGGTCACGGCGAGCGAAAAAAAAGACGGAATCGCGGCGGCTCGTGGGACCCGGACGTTCATGTCGCCACGCTTCGCGACGACGCCGGGTGTCGTACGTAGATGGCGGTCGCAACGAGGACGAGTGTGGCGGTGACGGCGAGGGGCACGCCGGGGCCGGCGTAGTTGAGCAGGGTCACGCCGACGTAGGCGCCGGCGAGCAGCGAGAGCACCGACAGCGTCCGCCGGGCGACCCGCGGGTTGTCGCCACCCGCGATCGACGAGTCGGCGGCAATGCCGGTGATGGTCAGGGTCAAGACGGTTGTCTTGAGGTCCGGGTCCTTGAGCCGAAGTACCGTGGCGCTGCGCACTCCCATGGCCAGCGCGGTGCACGCGATGATGCCCAGCATGCCGGCGTTGGGCGACGCGGCGAGCGCCGGGTCGTAGCTCGTGCTGCACGCAACCGCGCCCGCCAGGAACACGACCTCGGCGACGGCGGCCCGGCTTAGCCAGCCCCGGTGGGTGCCCGCCTTCATGGCCCGGTGAAGCCGCCCGCCGAACGCCGCGCCGGCCATGAAGGCGGCGAGGGCGGCGACGGATCCCACCAGCGACAGCTCCTCGGCGCCGGCCGCGGCGAAGCCCAGGAACACGACATTGCCGGTCATGAGCGCGGTGAACACGTGGCCCAGGGCGACCCAGCTCACCGCGTCCACGATGCCGGTGGTGAACGTCAGGACCAGAAGTGTGATGGGCAGCGGTGATTGGGCGCGAGGGGCAGTCATGGCCGGTCGAGAGAGGTTGCAGACCCCGTACCTGCGGAAGAATCTCAGTAATTTCATGATGCTGGTGGCTGCCCTCTCGTGGCTTGCTATCTTTTTGAGAGTTCAAAGTGATTGCCCTCCTCGAAAAGAACCTCTCAAAATGAAACGGGCGAGCGACCGGTGAAGGCCCAGGATCTGCGCCTGGAAGACCTGCTCGAGAGCGATTCGCGCGGCGGCACCATGCGCTTTGCCGGCAATCGAGTGCTGCTGTTCGACGCGGTGGCGCTGGGGCTTTTGCGCGCGCAGCTCGTCGAGAACTTTGGCGTCGACGCCACCCGAGCGCTGATTACCCAGTTCGGCTTTTCCCACGGCTGGTGCACCGCCGAGTCTCTCGAGCACGCCCTGGCCTGGGACACGCCGCGCGAGTGGCGCATCGCCGGCGGTCGCGTGCATCGCCTGCAGGGCCTGGTGCGGTTCGAGCCGGTGCCCCGGGAGCGCTCGGGAGTCGTTGCCGAGGCCATCTGGAACGAGTCGTACGAGGCCGAGCAACACATTTTGCACCTCGGGCTGAGTGACCAGCCGGTGTGCTGGTCCCTGGCCGGCTACGCCAGCGGCTACCTCAGTCGCGCAACGGGCAAGAACGTGTACGCGGTCGAAGAGTCGTGCCGCGGCAAGGGCGACGCGACTTGCCAGATGGTGGCCAAGACCCGCGAAGACTGGGGCGATGAGATAGAGCCGCTTCTGCGGTACTACGAAAAGGATTGTCTCGAGCCGTCGCTGCGCGGCCTGCGCGACTCGGTCAAGCAGCTCGAGGCGCGCCTGGCGTCTCAAAAACACGCCATCGGGGCCGATCAGCGCTTCGTCGACAACGGCGGCATCGTCGCCCGCAGCAAGGTCATGGTCGACGTGATGGACCTCGCCCGCAGAGTGGCCGCCGTCGACAGCTCGGTGCTGATCACCGGCGAGAGCGGCGTTGGCAAAGAGCGCATTGCCCAGTTCATTCACGATACGTCGCCGCGCGCCGCCGGGCCGTTCGTGGCGGTCAACTGCGGCGCGCTGCCCGAGCAGCTGCTCGAAAGCGAGCTTTTCGGCCACGTGCGCGGCGCCTTTACCGGCGCGTCGTCGGATCGACCCGGTCTGTTCGAAGCGGCCACCGGCGGAACCCTGCTCCTCGATGAAATCGGCGACATGCCGCTGCCCCTGCAGGTGCGCCTTTTGCGGGTGCTGCAGGAGCGCGAGGTGCGCCGCCTCGGCGAAAACCGCACCCGTCGGGTCGATGTGCGCATCCTGGCGGCGACCCATCGCGACCTGCGCCGAGCCGTCGAGCGGGGCGAGTTTCGCGAGGACCTGCTCTTTCGCATCAACGTGTTGCAGATCGCTATACCCGCCCTGCGCCAGCGCCCCGACGATATCGTGCCCCTCGCGCGGCTCAAGCTGCACGACTTCGCGCAGAGGTTTGGCAAGGACGCCGAGGGATTCACCCCGGCGGCTCAGCGCTACATGATGGAACAGCCGTGGCGCGGCAACGTGCGCGAGCTGCACAACGCGGTCGAGCGTGCCGTTGCCCTGTCGGATCGCGGCCCGATCGACGTGGGCGATCTGCAGCTGCCGGGCAAGAGCGCGCCGACCGGCGGCGGCGCCGCCGCGGCCAACGTCGAGGCGTCCCTCGAGGAGGTCGAGCGCCAGCACATTCTCGCGGTTCTCGAGCACGTCGGCGGCAACCGGGCCGATGCGGCCCGCAGCCTCGGCATCGGCACGGCGACCCTGTACCGCAAGCTCAAGAAGTACAAGTCATAGCGGAGGCGACGGGGGCTACTGTCGCGTGATCGAAAGTCCGTCGAAGGTCCAGCACGGTCCGTAGTCGGGCAGGTAGACCGGCTCACCGTCGATCACCCAGGGCGGGTTCTCGGTCACGACGTCGTTGGGCTCGGGGGTGATCGCCAGGGTCTTGGCCCGGCGCAGCTTGGCCAAAAGCGGCGTCAGGCCGTCCGGGGGCAGATCGCTTTTGATCCACTGCACGGCCGCGATCGGTACGCGAATTTGATTCCAATCGGCCTTGTCGACCCCCGGGTCCAGGAACAGAACCAGGGCCTGGCCGCGCAGCTCGCCGGCAAACCACAGCAGCAACGCGTCGTCGATGATCGCGCTTTGCAGCAGCAGCGCGTTCGCTCGGACCACGCGGTCGAAGGCGCCGGCCAGCGCCTCGGTCGGCGAGGCCTTGGTCGGGGTTCGCCGCGGGACCGCCACTGTCAGGCGCTCGGCGCAAGCGCCACCCGGCGTCCAGGTCACGTCGCCGATGTCGAGGTACGGGGCGGGCGAGTCGTCGTCGAGCTGCGACGACACGAGCTCGATCGGGGCCTTCCTGGTTGGCAGCGCGCGCGCGGAAGCCGCGGCCCTGCGGGTCGTTTCGCCGGCAAGCTTCTCCTGGCTCCAGTCAACGGCCTCCAGGCTCGCGGCGGGCAACGCCAGGCGAATCCGCAAACGCGCGGCGCCCTGGTCGCCGCGAAAGTGCAGGGTTTGGGTCCACGCGGTGGCGGTTTCTTCGTTGCTTTCGCCGTAGTACCGCCAGCCTGTCGCCGCCGCGCGCTCGAGGTGTTCGAGCACCGCGCGGAGGTCGGTCGACGGTTCGTCGGCCTCGTCGGGCGCTTTGGGCTCGGCGGGCTCCGCGGGCTGAACGCCCTCGTCGCCGGCCGGCGTGGTGTCCAACGCCGAGCCGGCAGCGGCCTCGGCTCGCTGGCCGCTCGTTGCATCGCCCGTCGCGCCTGTGGCTGGCGGCGCCGGACGTCGTTCTTTTTGGCAGGCGATTGGCGCCAGGCAGGCGATGGCACACACCAGCGCGGTGCATCGACCCGTTGCTCGTTTCGTCATCTCGCTACGATGGCGGAAGGTGGCGCAAACTCGCAACGTTCCAGGGCCGGAGCGGTCCGCTCTCAGTTCGAGAGACTCCCACTATGAGAGTCCAACTTTGAGAGTCCGGCCGGGCTCTTTCACGCAATTTGGCCTGGTTGGCCTTGGCACAGGCCCTGCTCTAGAGGGCCTGCGAGGAAACACCATGATGAACATTCGACGAGCAAACGACCGTGGCCTGGGTGAGTTTGGCGGCTGGCTCAGGTCGCGTCACACGTTCTCTTTCGCCAACTACTACGACCCGGCGCACATGGGTTTTCGCGACCTGCGGGTCATCAACGAAGACCGGGTGACGCCCGGCAACGGCTTCGGGACCCATTCCCACCGGGACATGGAAATCGTCAGCTACGTGCTCGACGGTGCCCTCGAGCACAAAGACAGCATGGGCACGGGCAGCGTCATTCGCCCGGGCGACGTCCAGCGCATGAGCGCCGGCACCGGGGTCGCCCACAGCGAGTTCAACGCGTCGAACACCGACTCGGTTCACTTCCTGCAGATCTGGGTGCTGCCCGACAAGCGCGGCATCAAGCCCAGCTACGAGCAGCGGGCGTTCTCCGACGAGGAAAAGCGTGGCCGTTTGCGCCTGGTCGCCAGCCCCGACGGTGCCGACGGTTCGGTGACGATTCACCAGAACGTCAAACTGTACGCGGGCCTGTTCGACGGCGACGAGACCGCCACCTTCGAGCGCGGACCGGGCCGGCACGTGTGGCTGCACGTGGCTCGAGGCGCGGTGACCGTCAACGGCGAGCAGCTCAAAGCCGGTGACGGCGCGTTCACGAGCGACGAGCCCCATCTCGTCATCGAGGGCGGCAAAGGCGCCGAGGTCTTGCTGTTCGACCTTGCCTGAACCTGTCGCCGCGATCCCTTTTACCGGCGGGTCGAGCTCTGCGCTCGGCCCGTTTTTTTGTGCCTAGCGGGTCTCGGCGCGTTCGATGGCGTCGTCGCCGGAGAAGCTGTGGTTGTCCTGATCGAACAGCACGATTCGGTCGACGCGGGTTAGCTGGGAACGGCCCTGCAGCACCAGGGTGTACGCGCCCGGAGCCAGATCCCAGTGGGCGTCCCACTTGGCGTGGCTGACGTCGAGGTTGCGCGTGTTGGTCCATCGCCAGGCGTCGGTCTCGGCGCCTCCGACGAACAGCTTGATGGGATCGCCGATGGTGTCGTCGGGCTGGTCTTTCCAGGCCACGTAGTTGCCGTCGGTGTCTTCGATGTGCACGAAGACGTCGTTGGACAGGTCGTCGCGCAAACACGTCCCTTCGTCGAGGCACTGGTCCGCTTCGTTCGGCGCGCCGGCCCGGTCGCACGAGCCCTTGCTCACGCAGTGGCCGTCTTCGCGGGCGTCGCCAAACGCGCAGTGCAGAATCTTGGTCATGCGCATGCGCAGCTCGAAGCGCGCGTCGGTCTCGACGGTGAAGTCGTAGCGCAGCGGCGACCCGGCCGGGCCGTTGCAGATGCGGTTGCCCAGGAACGCGTAGTAGCCGGAGCCCGTGTGCCCGGCCAGGTCGGCGCCGAGCTCCCACTCGTGGCCGTCGGGGATGGCAATGGTCTCGGCTTCCATGACCACGAAGCCATCGCGTTCGACGAAGGTCGTTGCCCCGGACCCGTCGTCACCGTCGCCATCGCCGGGGCTGGTGTCGCCGCCCGAGTCGCCGCTGTCGGCGGTATCGCCACCGCTGCTGGACGGCGTTTCACCGGCGCCGTCGTCGGTGCCTGCGCTGTCGGTGCCGATCTCCCCATCGGTCGAGCAGGCCGCCAGCAAAGCGACCAACATCAGCAAGGCGAACCAGCGAACAAAGGACAGCATCGCGCAACGGTACCGGCCGCGGCGGGATTGCTCAATGTAGGACCAGGTGGACGCGCCGCGCGCGTAGCGAGCCGTTCGTTCTGTGTTGCCGCGCAGGCAACTTTCGCATCGAGGTTCGAACCACTTAGTGACCGCGTCAAACCGCCGCAGTCGTTCCGTGGGCACTCTGTCGCGCGTCAATCCACCGCGCTCGAGTCACCGACACTGCGTGATACCCGGTTGCGCATGCTCGAACGACACCACTCGTGTCTCGCGGTCTCGCTCGTCCTTGCGCTCGGCGCGTGCGGCGACTCGGAGCCCGACACTCCCTTTTCGCTAACCTTTGCCGCCACCAACGCGGGCCAGCCCGTGGACTGCACCACCCGGCTCGCAAACGTCGGTCCCGACGGCGCGCACACGGCCGGCCTGGCGGACCTGCGCTTCTACGTAAGCGGCGTTCGACTGTTCACCGCCGACGGTGCTGAGCTCGGCGTCGTCCTCGATGACAACGCGTTTCAATACGAAGGCGAGGCCGGGGCGGTCGGTCTGGTGGACCTGACCAGCAACGTCGACGGCACCTGCGCGGCCACCGCGATCTCGTTTGCCGAGGGCACGGCGCGGACCAACGACATCATCTCGGGCTTGACCGAGGAGGGCGACATCGCCCGGGTCGCCTTCGATGTCGGCGTGCCGCAGGCCCTCATGAAGGAAGTGATTGCCGACAACACCCCCGAGGGCGCCCCGTCGCCACTCAACGAGATGTACTGGTCGTGGGCGTCGGGCTACCGGCACTTCGTCTTTAACTTCGCCGTGGAGGCGCCGGCCGATCCCACTGACCCGGACGCGGATACGACCGGCGATGGCTACGTGCACCTGGGCAGCCGCGACTGCGGGGCCGAAGGCCAAAACGCCCTGGAAGACCGCGACGAGTGCGGCTTCGTCAACACGCCGACCGTCGACCTGGCCAACTTCGACCCGGCCACCGACGTCGTCAACGTCGACCTGGCAACCATCCTGGCCGGCGTTGACTTCGTGGCTCCCATCTACGACCCGGAGACCTTCGAGGTCATCGGCGAGGGGCCGGGAGTCGAGTGTCACAGCGCCCCGGCGTTGCAGCCGGATTGCGGCCAGATCTTCGGCAGCTTCGGCATCGACGCCAGCACCGGATCCTCGGTGGCGGCGACCAACGGCGTCTTTCAGGTCATGCAGTAGCGTGACGGGGCGTAGGTTCAGAAGCGCGGTGGCGGCCGCGCTTGTCTTGGCGGTAGCGGCGATGGCCGGGTGCGAGGCGCCCAACGACGGCGGCTACGAGCTGGCGATTCGAGAGATTCTCGGCGTTCCCGATCATCTCGAGACTCCCTGGGTGCCGGCGTTCAACGTGCCGACGCCCGAGAAGCTCGAGCTCGGTCGCCGGCTGTTCTACGACCGTCAGCTGTCGGGCAACGGCAAGCAGTCGTGCGCCGATTGCCACGAGCAGGCCCGGGCGTTTGCCGATGACAAGGTGACGCCGACCGGGTCAACGGGGCACGTGCTGGTCCGCAACAGCCAGGGGCTGGCCAACGTGGCGTACATGTCGACGTTCACGTGGGCCAACAACGGCTTTGCCGAGCTCGAAAACCAGCTCAAAGTTCCGCTGACGGCCGACGACCCCATCGAGCTCGGCATTACCGACGGCGTTCGAGACGAGGTTTTCGCTCGGTTCGAACGGTCACCCGAGTACGCGGCGCTGTTTGCCGAGGCGTTTCCCGAATCGCCGGGCCCGGTGACGCTCAACAAGATCACCCTGGCACTGGCGACCTTCGTCCGAGCCATGATCTCCGGCAACAGTCCCTACGACCGCTACCTGGCCGGCGACCGCGACGCCCTGACCGACGAGCAAAAGCTCGGGCTGTTTTTGTTCAACAGCGAGCGGTTCGAGTGTTTTCACTGTCACAACGGCTCGAACCTCACGACGTCCTACCGGGATTTCGATACCGATGCCGGCACCATCCAGTTTCCGTTCTTCAACAACGGCCTCTACAACGTGGGCGGCGACGGCAGCTATCCCGCCCACGACCAGGGGTTGTTCGACCTCACCGGCGACCCGGCCCACCGAGGCCTGTTTCGGCCGCAGAGTCTGCGCAACGTCGCGGTAACGCCCCCGTACATGCACGACGGCAGCATCGCCACCCTGCGCGACGTGGTCGAGCACTACGCCGCCGGCGGCCGGGTGATCGAGACCGGGCCCTTTGCCGGCGACGGGCGCGTCAATCCCAACAAGTCGGGGCTCATCCGCGGCTTTCGCGCCACCGACGAGGAGATCGACGCGGTCATCGCGTTTCTCGAGTCGCTGACCGACGAGACCTTCTTGACCGACCCGCGCCTGTCGAATCCCTTCGACACGTCGGCGCCCTGAGCCCACGGGTGATCGCGCGAGGCGGTTTGGCGGCAGCAGTCGCTACCCGGCACACGCTCGTATGAGCAGCGCGATCGCCACGGCCAGAGCCGCGGCCAGCCCGATCCGGGCGGCCGGGCTGACCGTTCGCGACGACTGGAGGTGGGCCCGCGGCAGCTCGCTGCGATCGTCGTCGCCACTGGGGGCGCCACCGGGCTCGCCGTCGCCTTCGTGTTCCTGGGCCCAGGTCGGCACCACGCCCTCGAGCCACGGTCGGCGGTTTTCGCCGACCAGTTCGTACTCGACCTGGTCGTCGATCAGGCGAAACCGCAGGCAGGGGGCGTAGGCCTCGGAGACCAGCATCTCCTGGTGGCAGTCTTCGAGGCAGTACTGGGCGAACAGCGGGATGGCGCCGAGGTTTTCATCCCACCCCTCGATCAGGCCCCACTGTGCCGGGTTTTTTGCGCTGTAGTTGGCGACCAGGCCAATCCCCTGGGGCCGGCCGTCGAGGTTCGTGCGGTCGCGGCCTTCCCCGTCTTCGTGATCGAGGGCGGCAAGCCCGGCGGCCACGTCGGGTTCGTCGAGCTTTGACCAGATGATCTCGTAGTGCACGGCGTCGTCGGCTTCGTCGGCCCAGTACTGGGCGACCAGCAACAGGGCCGAACGAAGGCCCTGTTTGCGCAGGTGCTGGCGAAAGTACGGAACCAGTGCGTCGCGAATGAACGCGGCGCGCCGGGCGCTCGCGTCGGCGGCGGCGCCGGTCACGGCCGTCGACCTCGGAGGAGGGCGAGCTGGCGGCGGCGTTCGCGGTGGTCGAGTCGATGCATGTAACACTCCAGGACGCAGGGGACGCCGTCGGCGGCGCGTTCGCGGGCCCAGGTGAGCCCGAAGGTGTTTGAGTCGATGGGGCGATGGGCATCGCGGCGCCCGTCGTTGGCCGACACGTGAACCTCGGCCACGTGCGGATAGTCGAAGAGTCGGCGAAGCGTCGCGTCGCGCAAGTTGCCGCACGTGCGCTGCATGAAGAGGTGCGAAACGTCCACGGCCAGGCGCTGTTCCAGGTCCATGGCTGTCTCGAGCTCGGCGTTGGCGCCCAGCAGGTACCCCGGGTACATCGTCTCGAGGCACAGGCAGAGGTACTCGCCGGCGGTGAACCGGCGCCACCACGTGCGCGCGGCCGGCGCGCTTGCCTTGGGCGGGTGCATGGAGTCGGAGTCGATCAGCAGGTCGCCTCGCTCGTTCCACACCGGGTGGCGCAGGGCCCGCGCAAAGAACCCGTGGTGCGTGGGCGTCGGCACGTCGAGGTCCGCCGCATACGCGTCGAAGCCCGGCGTGGGCGCGTTTCCGGGCGTCAGCTGAAGGCCGTCCGGCTCGAGGGCGAGCAGGTCGCGGGCGGCCGCTTCCATGGGCCGCCCCTGCAGGCAGCTGAGCGCCAACAAGACCATCGCGCCGGATTGTACGCTCGTTGTCGGCCCGGGTGCGCGTGTCCGTCACCGGCGCCCGGTACTCTTGGCCGAACGTGAACGGAATGCGGGCGAACGCGGCGTGGTGTCTTTGGGTGGCGCTGTCGGCGGGCTGTGGCGGCGCGACGGCGGTGCGCGGGCCGGCGACGGCGGTCACCCAGCCAGAACCCGGGGCCGGGATCGTACCGCGGCCCGGGTGGGAGACCGCGCGGGGCGTCGTGTTCGACGACCAGGACGGCGATGGCGCGCGCGGCGACGGCGAGGCCGGTGTGGCCGGGGTCCTCGTGTCCAACGGTCTCGACGTCGTGCGAACCAACGGGGGCGGGGAGTACGCGATTCCGGTCAAGGCCGGGCAGGTGCTCTTCGTCGTCAAGCCGACCGACTACGCGGTGCCGACCAACGAGCACATGCTGCCGCAGTTTCACTACGTACATCAGCCCGAGGGAACCCCGGCCTCCTTTGGATTCAAGTACGCTGGACTTGCGCCCACGGGGCCGTTGCCGGAACGCATCGACTTTCCGCTGCTGGCCCGGGAGGAGCCCGAGAGTTTTCACGCGATTCTGATCGCCGACCCGCAGCCGCAGACCGATGCCGAGGTCACGTACGTGCGCGACGACTTCGTTGCCCACGCCATGACCACCGACGCCGCGGGCGCCGCTTTCGGCATTACCCACGGCGACATCATGTTCGACGATCTGTCGCTTTTGCCCCGGTACAACGCGATTGTCGGGCAGCTGGGCGTGCCCTGGTACAACGTCGCCGGCAACCACGAGCTCAACCTGCTGTCGCCCGACGACGGGCACTCTCTCGACACGTTCAAGCGCGTTTTCGGCCCCACGTACTACGCGTTCGAGTACGCGGGGGCCCTGGTGCTGGCTCTCGACAACGTCGAGTACCACGGAGTCGACCCGTCGGTACCCAACGGCTCGGGCGGCTATCACGGCCACATCTCGGAGGCCCAGCTCGCCTTCGTACGGAACCTGCTGCCGCATATCGATCGGGACAAGCTGGTGGTGGTGTCGACCCATATTCCGCTGTACGTCGGCAACAGCCCCGGGCCGCGCAATACCACCGACAACCGCGAAGCCCTGTTTGCCCTGTTGTGCGAGCGAAAGCGGGTGATTTCGTTCGCCGGGCATACCCACACGGCCGAGCATGTCTATTTCGGTCCCGAAGATGGCTGCGCCGCCGAGATGCACCACCACATTCTCGCGACGGTGTCGGGGGCGTGGTGGAGCGGCCCCTACGACGAGCGGGGCATCCCGGAAAGCGTGCAGACCGATGGAACCCCCAACGGCTACTACGTGCTCGATGTCGACGGCACCCGCTCGACCACGCGCTACGTGCCCCTGGGCGCCCATCGCGACCACCAGATGCGAATTGTCGTCGAGGCGGCGCCTGCGCCGCCAAAAGGGCCGGCCGGCGACGCGGCTGCGCTGGCTGGTGACGCGACGGCCGGGGGCGGGGCGGCGCCGCGGCCCGCATTTCGGTTTCCTCTCGAGCGCGAGCGCCTCAACGGCGAGCCGACGGGAGCGCGTCTGTCGCGTGCCCAGCTGGCGTCGGCTCGCGTGGTGGTGAACGTATTCGACGGCGGTCCGAGAACGACGGTGGCGATTCAGGTCGACGATCGCCCGCCGGTTCCCGGCACGCCGACGTCGCGACCGGATCCGCTCGCGGCCCGGCTCTACGGCCCCAGTCCCATCAAAAAGTCGTGGGCCAAAGCCCGCTCGTCGACCCACATCTGGCAAGCCCGCCTGCCCGCCGACCTGGCGCCCGGGGCCCACCGCATTGCGGTCACCGCCATCGACGACCAGGGACACACCCATCGCGCCGCCCGCATCTTCGAAGTGTCGCAGTGACCCGGCGCCGATTGCGCTGCCGACGCCGGCCCGACTACGGCTGGAGCAGCTTGCCGACGGCGAACTGTTCGCGCGCGTCGGTGACTTCGGTGAGGTCGGCGTTGAGCAGGGTCGCCACGTGGGCGACGATGGCGTCGACGGCGGGTCGGGGATCGAGCATGGTCGCCGACACCGACCGCAGGCGCGGGCAATCGCCGGCCAGCAGGACGGCGCCGGCTCGAACCGCGACGGACGGGTTGGTTCTCCCGGCGGCGACGTAGACGCCGGTGACGACGTTGTCGAGGCGCACGTCGGCGAGCCGCTGGTGCACCGCGGCGATCAGCGGGTCGAGGGCGTGGATCGAGGCGGCGGGCCGGGCTGGCTCGGGCGCTGGTGCCGCAGTGCCCGGCAGGCCGTCGCCGTTGGCTTGGGCGGCGTCGGCGGCACTGTGCTCGCCGTCGGCGAGGGCGCGCCCCATTCTCGTGGCGACCAGGCGGCGCACGGCGCGGGCCAGGGCGGTCCCGTCGTCGGGCAGCCGGTTCGGATCGACCCACTGGTAGCCGCGCAGCACGTCGGCAACGGCCCGGGCGTCGTCGGGGCCGTCGGGAAGGCAGCGAAAGCGCAGGTCGTCGGCGTCGTCCGGTTCGAGCACGCCGACGCCGAGAGCGTGGGCGACGTGAGCCAACACGATGTCCTGGTCGAGGGTTGTGCGGCGCCGCATCTGGCGGAGCAGCTCGGGATAGATTCCGACGAGTAGGCGATCGACGACGGCGATCACGTCCGCTTCGGTGGCCAGCGCCCCGGCATCGACCGGGTGCAGCCGAATCAACCCGTCGATGGGCAGAGGCAGCCGCAGCTCGTCGTTGGCGTGGGCTGCGACCACGCGTTCGTGCTCGCTCCACTGCACGACCGGCGCACCCGGCCGCGGCTCCGGCGTGAGCCAAAGCCGTCCCCGCACCACCACCCTCGATTCCTCCTGCAGCTGGTGCAGTATCTTCAGGCTCGGGGTCAGGGCCCGCTTGGTCGGCGCGTCGTCGGGGGCCGTCACCGATCGTTGCTGGGCCTGGTTGCCCGCGCGTCGAATCGCCGCGGCAATCTCCTGCAGCACGTCGTCGGCCACGGCGCCGTCCCAGGTTCGGTTGGGCGCAAGGCGCGCGTCGTCAATGACCGTCAGGGTGGGCCACGGACACGGGTCGTCGGCGAAGCCGAGGGGCCGCATCTGGCGGTGCAGGCGCACGCCGCGCAGCGCCCTGGCTCCCGGCAAAAGCGGCGCGACGAAACCCCGGGGCGACGTGAGCCCGTCGCCGTCGAGCTGGGCGATGGCGATGGTGCGAGAGGCCTCGTCGGGTCGTGTGTCGAGGCTGGCGGCCGGGGGGCGGGCCCGGTTCTTTCGCGCGATCTGATCGAGGCGAAGCTCGTCGGTCGCCTCGGCAAAGACCAGATTGCCGTCGAACGACGAGGGTCGCTCGTCGTCGGCCAGGCGCAGGGCGATGCGGTCGTCGTCGACGGGGGCCACGGTCGAGACCGCGGAACCGGCGGCCGTATACCAGACGTTGCCGTAGCGGCAGTACTGGTCCTCGACCGCGGACCAGTCGACGCGCCTTTCGCCCGTGGTGAGAAACACCGGGCCGGCGCGCCTGGCGACGTCGGGCGTGGCGCTGGCGGCGCCGGCGAGCAACGCGCGAGCGACGCGGCGGCGCAGCCAGTCGGGTGCGCCGTTGCCCGGGCCGCCGTCGCCGAGCACTTCGTGAGCGAGCCGCCAAACCGCAGGCTGAAGCTGGCGCGCAAGTGCCGCGCTTCGTTCGTCCAGATCGCGGCCATCGGCGAGCCGCTGCGCGAGTTCGGGCGATTCGAGAGCGACGTCGACCGCGGGGTGTAGCGCCAGCTCCACGTGCCCGCGTGGCTCGCCATTGACAAACAGCGCGACCATCGAGCTGGCGACCGGGCGCAACGACATTTCGCCGGGGCCGAGGTCGAGACCGAGCTCGTGCAGGGGCCGGGTGAGGGCGGGGTCGGCGCCGGGCACCCGCGGAACGAGCACCAGTCCCTGGGCGATGCGCCGACCTAGCTGCAGCTCGCGGACGTCGGTCGTCAGGTCGCGGGTGTCGCGCAGGGTGAGCTGCTCGATGAGCAGGGTCACCTCGGCGCCCGGGTCGCCCGGCGGCAGGGCGATGATCGGTCGGTCGAGGGGCGACGGCGGTTCGTCGCGGGCGGAAATCCACTCGCCCGTCGGCGTAGCGACTCGCGCGGGGCCGTCGGCAGCGTCGCGACAGTCGGCGATGGTGGCCCGACCCCCCTGCAGGATCGGGTACGCCGGCACGACCAAAAACGGTTCGTAGAGCTGAGCGCGGTCCGGCGCGTCGGAAACGTGAGCGGCCCACGCGAGCAGCAGCGCCCGCACGGCGTCGTCGTCGACCAGGGCTTCGGGATCGGTGTCAGCCACGGCACCGACGACCCCGGCGACGGCGCTCACCGCCAGCTGATCCAGCCGTCGAAGAGTCGCCGCGGGGACGCGCTCGAAGTCGTCGTCGACCAGGTGGGTGTCGATGTCGAAAACCGCGTCGAGTCCGGCGAGCCCCGGAAGCTCCACCCGCGACAGGGCGCGCCCTTCGACGAGGATGGTCGCGTGCAGGCCCGGGCGGGTGGCCGGGGCAACGACGCCGCGAATGCCCGGGCCTTCGACCGGCCGGGCGTGGGGCGACGCGAGCTCGACGGGCACGACCGGTTTTTGTCGATGCGTTTGCAGGCGCGCGCGCCTGGCCGCGTCGCGCAGGCGGCGCTCGAGCTCGTCGGTGGCGTCAACCACCGGCCGCTCGGTCAAGGCCCCGGCGGCTCGGGCCACGGTCTCGTCGCCGACCACGGCGGGCCAGTCGGCGGTGGCGGCGCCACCGGCCTGGGGCCCCGTCGCGAGCCACGGAAGGCGGTCCGGAAACGCGGCCGCGAGCTCGGTGGCGCTGGCGTAGGTGCCGGCCACCGTCGGCAAAAGGGGCTGGTCGCGCAGCCGGGCGAGCAAGTCGTCGCCGAGCAGCGCGGCGCAGTCGGAGGCGCCGGCAATCGCGGTCAGCAGGGCGTGCACCGCGGCGCTGTCGACGGCGAGCGGTTTGTCTCGGTGCGTGACCAGCGAGGTCGGCCGGCCGACGAGGTGCCCGGTCACGGCGCGGGCCAGCGATTGCTCCCACGGCGCGTAGTCGCCGGCCGCGGCGCCAGCGTCGTCGCGCAGCGCCGTCCAGTCCTCGTTGGGAACGGCGTCGTCGACGTCCACGGCGATGGCGCACGGGCACAGCCGCGGCTCGATGTCGGCGCTGGCCACCGGCGCCCCCGCGTGGTGAATGGCGATGTGGGACGCGCGCACGCCCCAGGCGATGGCGCCGCGGACCGCGTCGTCGCTCACGGGCAACGCGGCCATGCCCACTTCGACGAGCAGGGCCCGCGCGAGCGCTTCGGGATCCGGCGCGCGGCGGGGCAGCCGGGCCGGTTCGTACGAAACCACGGCGGTGTCGGGCTCCAGGGCCTGTCGCAAGAAATGGCGCTCGCGGGCGTCGCACTCGACGATCGGGCGATTGCCGGCGAGGTCTGCGCGCCAGCCCGGCGGCGCCGTGCCCAGCACCGGCAGCGCGGCCAGGTCGCGCAAGCTGTGCAGCCGGCCGTCGCCGGTCGGCCACACCGTCGCTCGCGCCAGCGGCGTGTCGCCGAGGGCGCCGACGTGCCCGGCGGCGTAGCACTGGCCGCGGCGAAGAAATGCCGCCGCGCGCTCGGGATCGGCGACCAGGGCGGGGTTGAGCTCGATGCCCGGCCGCAGCGACGAGGTTTCGAATCCGTCGGCCACCCCTTCGAGTGCCACAACGACACCGTGGGCCACGGCCGCGCAGGCCTGGACGTAGCGCGGGTCGCGCTCGGCGCCGCGATAGCCGGCCGCCGGCGTGAGGGCCGGCGCCTCGACCACCGCGGTATAGGCAACGGACGACTCGATGGCGACGTCTTCGAGCTCGCGGCCGCGAAACAGCAGGGTGATCAGGCCGCCGTGCCCGTGGGGGAGCAGGCAAACCTCGCCGTCGAGACCGGCATCGTCGTCGGGCACGGACGACGGCGCCGTGCGCGCGTCGGTCCGCGCAATCGCCCAGAACTCGCGCGGGCGCTCGACCTTCGGCTCGCGCCGGGCGTGCTTCATGAATTTTTGCTCGGCCCGCAGGTGTCGCGTGGCCCGCCGCACCAGCCGGCGAATGGCTTTGGCGTCGCGATACCGGCCGAGAAGCGCGCGTGCGCCGAGGTCATCGGGCGGCGCCCACAGCACGTCGCGCAGCCAGGGGCCGAGGTTCTCGGGAAAGGCCCGGTCACCGAGGTGGGCCACCCGGGGCCGCCACAACCCCCGGGGCGGCCGCCACTCGCCGACGGCGTTGCGCACGAGCGGCAGCTCGGCCAGGGGCACCAGGGGGGCCGGCAGCTCGGCGAGGTTGCTGCTCCAGTCGTCGCCGGCGGCGAACGCTCCGACCAGCTCCAGGGCGGCGCGTCGCGCGGCGGCGTCGGCCGCGTCGGCAGTCCCGCCGGCTAGCGTGTCCGCGAGTTGTTGGCACAGGCGTTCGAACGCGTCGGCGGCGGCTCGCAGGGCGTCGGCCACCGGATAGGCGTCGCGGCGCACGTCGCACCGGGACGCATTGGTCGGCATTCGCGGCGCGTCGACGAAGGCGCGCACGGGCACCGGCGCGCGCGCGGCCGGCAGGTCGAGCTCCAGGGGAACTCGGACGATGACCACGCCGTGCTCGGCGACGGCGAGGGTGCCGGCTTCGCCGTCAGTCCGGACCTCGACGAACCCGTCGAGCTCGCGCCCGAGAGGAACGCGCAGCGGGGTGCCGTTGTCGCCGCCGCCGTTCTCGCCGCGGTTGTTGTCGCCGCCGCGGTTGTTGTCGCCGCTGCCGTCGGTGTCTCGCTGTAGCTCGACGTCACCTACCCGCAGGGGCACCGACACGTCGGCGCAGGCAGCCCGCGCGACGCGCAGTTCGGGTGGTTCGCCCCGCAGGAGATTGCCGAGGACCTCGAAGCTGGCGCGTCGCCGAAGGTGAACGAGCATGCCGGGGCCCGTCGCGGCGGCCTCGGCCGGAACCGTTGCCTGAGCCACCGCAACCCGCGTTCGCCCTTCGGTGTCTGCGTCGGCATCGACCACCTCGAGAACATCCGGCGTGTAGCGGGCGCGCACGGCCGCCTGCCCTTCGGGGATCGCGTACACGTCGACGTACGATGGCCGCAGGCCCAGGGCGCTGTTGATCGCGGTTGCCAGCAGTCGCAGGCGCTGTCCGTCTCGGGCCGGTTCCGGGCTGACGAGCTCGTCGAGCAGAGCCGGCAGGACGTCGGTGGGCCAGGGCTGTCCCGACCACGAAAGCCACACGTCGTCCGCGTCTCCCGAGAGCTGGATGCGCTCGGCTCCTGAGGCGACCGCCGCGCGCACCGCCTCGAGAACCCACGCGGTGCGGTCGGGCAGCTGGTAGTCGCGCAGCTTGGCGATGGCGCGCGCCGCGTCGACTCGAACGCGCCCGCTGCCGACGTGGCGGCCGCCCGGAGGCCGGCGCGGCGCGGTCACGCCGTTCGCTCCGACAGCGCGTCGAGGGTGTGCGCGAGAAGCTTGTCCGAGCGTTTGGGATCGAGGTCGTCGCGCTCGAGCAAGACGGCGCGGGCTAGCAGATCCGCCGCTACCACGGAATCCTCGACGGCTCGCTCTCGGGCCCGGCGAACCGCCGCCGACATCGTGTTGAGGATCAGGGTGCCGCGACCGAAGATGCGAAACGGGTCGCGGCGCAAATGCCGGCTCTCGAAGAACGCGCAGGCTCGTCCGTCGTCGTCGCGTTCGCCGCCTTCGCCGAGATCGCGGGCCGGGCGCCGGTAGATCGGTTCCGACGCGGTACCGACCCACAGCGAGCCCTGGAGCGCGCCGTCGAGCTCGGCGAGTTCGATGGCTGCGGGCCGTCGATGAACGCGGTCGAACACCGTCGAGAGCCGGTCCAAAAGCACCCGATCGCTGTCGCCTGGTTGCGACGTGGTGACCATGGTGAGGTCGGTGTGTACGTCGCGGGCATCGCATTTGGCGACCCGTTCCACGTGCCGAAGCAGGCTTGCTGCGTCGCTTCCGGCCTCGCGCAGGTCGACGACGGGTACGCCCTGGTCTGCGAGCTCGCGGGTCATGGGCGAGCGCCGGCTGGCAACCCAGCCGCCCCGGGCCGCCAGATCGCCCGCGCCGATGGACTGTCGCCGGGCGGTTTCGTGAATCAGAGGGAACACCCAGTCGGAACGCGCGATGTCGAGGTCGGCTGCCAGGATGCCCGTCGCGATGCGGATGAAGTGAGCGCTGTCGCCGCCGCCGGCCGCGTCGCGAAGCGCGCCGACCAGGGCGGCCGGTAGCTCGCGCTCGGCCACCCGGCGGGCGAACGCGATGGCGCGGTCGTAGGCGTCGTCGCGGCGGACGCTGTCGCGGCTGAGCGTGTGGCCGAGATGAGGGTCCTGGACCTTGACCGCAATGGGGCCGAGCAGCGGTTCGCGGGTCTCGTACAGCGTGAGGCCGTGATTGAACAGGCCGAGATACGGCTGGCCGTCGTCGGGCAGCCCCACCACGGCGGCGGTCCGGCCATCGCTCGAGGTGGCGCGGACCTCGGCGAGCACGCCATCGAGGCCGAGTGGACGGTCGATGCGGATCGGTTTGCCGTCGCTGCTGTCGCCGCCGTCGCTGTCGGTGTCGTCGCTGTCGCCGCCGTCGGCCCGAGGCGCGTCGGTGACCGCGAACGAGATCGGGACGGTGGCGTGGCGGCACCATCGCTCGAGCGACTCGCGGCAGGCGTCGGCGAAGCGCGGCAGCTCGGCGGCCGGCAGGTCGATCTCGAGCTCCACGGTGGTGCCCGACTGCCGGGCGCGCCCGGCGTCGAACAGTTCGTAGCTCAGGTCAGGCGACAGGTGCAAAACGTGGCGCGTGCCCTCGAAGACCGTGTCGACCCGAATGAGCGAGGGCCGCATGGCCAGCACCGACGCGAAGCCGACTCCGAACTTGCCGATGGTGCTGTCGTCGTTTTCTTTGGTCGAGCGAAACAGGACCAGCAGCCCGTCTTCGACCACGTCGCGCGGCATGCCGACGCCCCGGTCGCGAACGCGCACGAGAGCGGTGGTCGGCGCCCGGTGGGTCAGGCTCACGTCGATGCTCGGCGAACCTGCGTCGATGGCGTTTTGCACGAGCTCGCGCAGAAACGCGTACGGATCGGCGAACTGCTCGATGATGTCGCCGACGATGCCGCTGTCGCGCGGACTGGGCGCGGCGACGGACCCCGGGGCTGTGCGGTAGGGCGGCACGACCGTCCACAAGGATACCGCGGTCGCGCCGCGCGCTGTGGGGGGGCGCCGCGCTGGCTTTACAAACCGTCGCGCGGGGCGTCGGGCAGGCCCTCGCGGGTCCGCCACACGTACTCGGCGCGGCCGATCAGGTTGTCCATCGGCACGGGTCCCCAGGCGCGCGAGTCGTTGCTGTTGTCGCGATTGTCACCCATGGTGAACACGTAGCCCTGGGGAACCACGTAGTCCCATTGGGGCGCACATGCGTCACCGCTGTCGCCGGCACTGGCGTCGCTCGGCACGATGCGGGCGTCGACGGGCAAGTCCCCGAGGCAGCCGGGCAGGTCGTCGGGGTGGGAGGGAAAGCTGCGCGGGGCCTGGTTCGGACTCTCGGCGACGATGTACTCGGTGCCGCCCAGGGACTCCCCGTAGCACTCGGCCTGTTCCTGGGTCAGGCGCTCGGTGGCCCCGTCGAACTCGATGTCCGTGAGGGTGCAGGCGGTTGGCGGCCCCTTGGCCCTCGTCGGCACGCCGTTTACGTACAGCACGTCGCAGCGCACCTGGACCCGGTCGCCGGGCCCGGCGACCAGGCGAAAGACGAACGTATTGCCGTCGCAGGGGTTGATGAATGCCGCGACGTCGCCGATGTCCGGGCTCGCCAGCTTGTTGGCCATGAAGTGATCGCCAATGTCGAACGTCGGCATCATCGCCCCAGAGGGGACCGTGTAGCCCTCAACGACCAGGGAGCGAACGGCCCGTGGTCCCGCGAAACAGAACACGAGCATCAGTGCAAGCCCGGCCACGACCTGGCGATTGGTTGGCAGCCCTGAGGGGCTCACCCGAAGCAAAAAGAGGTCGAGTACCGACGCCAGGCGCACAAGCAGAACGCCGACCAGGAACCAGATACTCACCGCGCACAGGGCAAGCGACGCCAGCGCAACCGTGAACCACACCCAGCCCCGCCGCGGTCGCCCGACCAGAATGTGACCGGCGCCCGGCATCCAGGTCAGCGATCCCAGGGCGCCCAGAATCCGGCGCCCCAAGGCCACGCGCCGACTCGCCAGCGGCGAGGGGACGCCGGTCCGAGCCGTCGCAGCAGGAACATCGGGGGGCCTGGTTTCCGTCATGATCGCGTTCTTTCGTCGGGTTGCCGGGGGACGACGAGCCCGAAGAATGCCACGCCCGCCCGCCCCTCGGCCTAGCCCATAAAGGGCTACACCCCGTCAGACAAGGTCGTCCACGAACCACACCATTCGGCGACTCGCCGAAAGCCTCGGGACGACGCCCAGGCTGCTAGACGGCGCCCGCAGCCGCGTCTACGTGCAACAGTCTGCCGGCCCACGGGCCGGCACCGCCCGCAATCCCCTCGATTATTCTCCGCGCAGCCGGCGCCCTAGCGCGAGCCCATAAACCGCTGGGCAAAGTCGCGCAGGCGCAGCACGCTCGGAATCCCGTCGCTCGACGAAAACGTCAAGGTGTCGGCAAAATCCACGTTGGCCGCCGTCTTCCAGGCCACGTACGCCCGGCCGGCCGGGCTGTTGAGCAGCTGGTTGAGTCGGCTTTCGAACTGCCCCCGAACCGTCGCGATCTTGGCCTCGCCCTCGGCCGACAGGCGCGCCGAGATGCCGTCGGCCTCGGTGCGAACTCGCTGGCGGTACTCGAGAGTCTCGGCCTGAATGTTCTTGATCCCGAGCAGGTACTGGGGCGGCACGTCTTGGTCCTCGGCCAGGTCGAACATCGCTCTGGCCCCGGTTGCCAGCTCGGCCCGCTCCGCGTCGGCCAGGGCGTCGAGAACCCGGCGCGCCGCACCCGGCTGCTGGTCGCCCTCGATGTCGATGAACCCGACCAGATATGCCCGCTCGAGCTCGGCCTGCCGCCGGACCCAGTCCTGTTGTTTGGCCGCCGCCAGGGCGCGCGTTGCCTCGACGTAGTTGTCGAGCTGCTGCTGCTCGTTGGCGACCCGCTCGCGGGCCTTGTCGAGCAGCTTGTTCTGTTCGTTGAGCTGAATCTGCTGGAGCTGGTTTTCGTACTCGGGGCGAAAGCGCACCGCGCGAATCAGCACCGCTTTGGCTTCGAGGTGCAGCGGCTCGAGCGACTTGTTGAGCACCTCGAGCGTCGTGTCCGCCACGGCCAGCCGGTCGCTGGTGCTGTAAAACCCCTGGCTGGTCAGGTCGGCCAGGTCTTCGCGGAGCACCGACACCGTGGTTTCCTCGGCGAGCCGCTGAAAGCGGTAGCGGCCGTCGGCGTCCTTAGTGTGGTTGCCGGCGCTCACCATCGAATGGGCCTCGCCGTGGCGAATTCGAACCGGCACGGAAACGTCGAGCACGACGATGTTGTTGTCTTTGGTGCGGATCTGCAGCGGCCGCTGCACGTTGACGTCGTCCTCGGTGTAGTCGAAGAACTCGTAGTGCGCCGGCAGGCGAATCACCTTGTGAACCCCGGGAATCCGCCAGGTCCAGCCGGGCGCCAGGTCGGTATCGCGTACGCCCGACAGGGCGCTTTGGCGCACGCCGATCTCGCCGGGCTCGACGCGGGCCAAAAACAGCGCCGGCACGATCCACGCGGCGAGGGCGGCAATGACGATGTACTTGCAAATGCGGGCTAGGTTCACGGCGGTCTCCTACTGGAGGTTTTCGAGCTGAACGCGCGACGGGCGCGCGTCTTCGGCCCACGGCTGAATGTCGATGGTCACGCCCTTGAGCTGCTCGCCGAGACGCTCCATCACGCGCTCCACGGGCTGGGTGCGAAAGGCGTTGATTTCGGCGCTGCGCGACTGGTACACGGCATCCAGTTCGCCCTTGAGCTCTTCGGCCTTGCGCACCGCCGCCGAAAGGTTGGCTTGGCCGTCGGCGACCTTGCCGATCTTGTAGGTATCGGCCTCGCGAATGGCCTCGGCCTGAGCGCTCACCGCGGTAGCCAGCGCCGTCTCGAGCTCGGCGCGCCGGGTCTGAATGATCTTGTTCTGGTCGCGGTCTACCTCGGCCAGGGTGCGCACCCGGTCGGTTTCTGCCCGAGCCAGCTCCGAACCGATGACCGACATCTGGTTGTCGGTTTCGTTTCGCGACTCGATCAAGTCCTCGTAGGCCTCGGAAAAGCGCGGCCGCGGCGTGACGACCTTGGTGACCTGAATGCCGTGGGGCGACAGCAGCTCGTTGATGCGAATGCGCGCTCGCTCGGTGGCCTCGCCGAAGTTGGCCGGGTTGGATACGCTAATGGTCGACTCGCGGCCGAACTCGTCGCGCAAGATGGCCCGGGCGTAGGGCCGCATCCAGTGCTTGAAGCCGTTGCCCAGACCCGTGTCCTGGGTAACCCGGTCCGCCTGGTCGCCGATGATTTGAAAGATGATCGTCGTGTCTTTGAAGACGAAGTTCGACCCGTCGCTGGCGCGCACGGTGAGCTCGCGAACCAGCAGGTCGTCGACGTCTTCGTCGCCGGTCATCGAGAACGTTTGTGGCGACGCGTCGAGCTTGTAGACCGAGTGCAGCCCAAAGGGCAGGCGCAGGGCCAGGCCCGGCTGGGTCAGCGTCGTGCGCGACCCGGTCAAGTTGTTGACGCGCACCGCCACCTCGCCCGGTTCGATGCTGGTGAACGAACGCAGGGCGATCAGGGCGACGGCGATCGCGGCTGCCACCACCCAGAGTTTGTTCGCCCCGCCAGATTCTGCGTCGAACATCTTGCGGACGAACGACTCGACCGCGTTTCTCGGACTTTCTGCCACCGTAACCCCCTTGTCGCCGGGCGGCCCGAAGTTCCCGCCCGCGGCCCGACTATACCGCTGTCGGCGGGCCGGCAGCGGCGGGCAGGTCGCCAACGAGCGCCGATGGTGGTGCGGTCGCCCGGCTGTTCAGCGTCGGTTTCGTCAGTTGCCTGCCAGGGCCGCGAGCCACGCGTCGATCTCGCCCAGGGCTTCGGCGTCGTCAGCGGAGGCGGCGCGCACGTTGCGCGCGGTGGCCAGGGCCGCGGCCTTGCGGCCTTCGGCCCAAAGTGCCTTGGCCGCGGCGAACTGGGCCGCGCGCGCCGTTCGCGTGCCGTCGTTGGCCCGGGCGATGGCGAGGGCCGCGTCGGTCTCGCGCGCGCTCGCCGCGATCTTTCCGTCGCTGCGGTAGGCTTCGCCGATGCGCAGGTGCAGCTCCGCGGCCTGCAGCGGGTCGCGCTCGAGGTAGTGGGTCAGGGCTCGCCGGAACACGGTGATGGACTCCTCTGACTCTCCGAGTTCGCCCAGAGCACCGCCGAGATACAGGTCAATCTGAAACACCGAGGAGTGGTCCTCACCGTTGGCGGCCACGCGGATCTGCCGCGCTTTTCGCAGCTGCTCCACGGCCGCCTCGAAGTTGCCTTCGGCCTGATAGGCGAGGCCGATGTTGAGGGGAATGTAGGCCTGGAGCGGGTGGTCGGCGGCCATGGACACGGCCCACTTGTCTCCGGCCCGCCGAAAGTACGAGCGCGCCGCTTCGTAGTCGTGCTCGAAGTCGCGCACCATGGCACCGAGGTTGACCAGGGTGGCCGCGACGTCGGGGTGGTCGGGGTCGACGGCTTCGTTGATCTCGATGGCGCGCTCGTAGTCGCTGCGTGCCCCGGCGACGTCGCCGAGCCGTTTGCGCACGATGCCCAGGTTGGTGAGCACGCCGGCCACGTCGGGGTGGTCTGGGCCGAGGGCCTCCTCGCGCAGGGCCAGGGCTTGCTCGAGGTTTTCGATGGCGGCGTCGAGGTTGCGCAGATGCATGTGGGTCACGCCGACGATCTCGTGATGGTCGGCGCGCAGGGCGGGCGTGCCGCCGGCCCACTCGACGCTGGCTGCGGCCATTTCCGCCAGAGTGAGGGCCTGGGCGTGTTCGCGCTGGCCGACCGAAACGGTCCACAGAAGGCGGTTCCACGCCTTGGCCTGCAGAGCCGCGTCGCGGGCGCGCGCGGCCACCCGCGTGGCTTCGAGAAGCGTGGTGCGCGACTGCGCGTACTCGCCGCTGCGCCGCTCGAGGTCGCCGACCTGGACCAGGGCCTCGGCGACGAGGGGCGCGTAGCCCAGGGCATCGGCATCGGTTCGCACGGCGCTGGCGCGGGTGAGGCCGTCTTCGTACTTGCCGAGCTTTTCGAGGGTGCGGGCGACGCGCAGGCGCGCGCGCAGGCGCTCGACCTGCTGCCGTACCGCGGGGTCTTCGGGCGGCGGAACCGCGGCGCGCAGGGCGTCCGCGTCGGCGCAACGGCCGAGGTTGGGCAAGCCAATTGCGGCCGCCGTCGCGCGTTCGACCACGGTCGAGTCGGGGGACCGACCGAGCTCCGTGACCAGCGCACGGACCGAGTCGAGCCGGCCGCGCAGACAGGCGCTGCGCAAATCGAACAACTCCTCCGATTGCTCGCCGCGTTCGCGAGTCGCCCGGCACGAGTCCATCTGCATGTCGACCCAGCCGTCGGTGTAGGCACCGAGCAGCCGAGAGACGCGCTCGAATGCGGCGTCGGCGTTGCTGCGGCCGGTGCCGGCAAAGGCTCGTTTGAGCTGGTCGCGCGTGGGCTCGTCCCACACGCCGTCGAGCTGACCGGTCGGGTCGGGGCACAGCGGAGCGGGCGCCGCGCCGCCTCGGGCCACGCCCAGGGCGAGCGCACCAACCAGGGCGATTCCGGCTACCGCGCCGGCGGCGCGCCGAGTTGCGCGCCGGGTGTCCCGACGCAGCTCGGCCAAAAGCTCATGCATCGAGCCGAATCGCTCGGCCGAGGGAATCGAAAGCCCTCGCATGACGGCTTTTCGCAGGCTGGCCGGCACGCGTGCCCGCGCCGAGGGCTCGCGCACGCGGCCCCGACAGATGTTGCGAGCCAGCTCTTCGGCGGTGCGGCCCGCGAACGGCTTGCGCTCGTACAGGGCTTCGTAGAGCGTGGCGCAAAAGCTGAACTGATCCGTGAGGGCATCGACCGGCGCGCCGAGGTGTTGCTCGGGAGCCATGTAGGCCGGGGTTCCCACGATGGAGCCGACGCGGGTCAGGGGCGTCTGCAGACGGTCGCTCGAGCCCAGCGACGGCGACGACAGATCTCCGAGGTTCGACGACGACGGATCGAGTCGCCCGCGGGCCGGCACGGTAATCGCGGTCACGGTCGCATCGTCGGTGGGCGGTTGTCCGTCCGGTGTCTCCCCCGACATGGTCGACCGAAGCGCGTCCGAGTCGGTGGTGTTCGACATGGGGCCGGTGTCGCCTGTGTCTTCGAGCGGGTCGAATGCGTCGGCCTGGTCGGACTGCGCGGCGCGCACCAGGCCGAAGTCGACCACCCGGGCGCGGCCGTCGTCGCCGATGAGAACATTGTCGGGCTTGAAGTCTCGGTGGACCAGGCCGGCGTCGTGGGCCGCCGCGAGTCCGGCGCCGGCGCCGAGCATGACCTCGACGATCTCTCGAACGCTGCGTTCTTCTCCGAGCCAGTGCCGCAGGGTCTTGCCCTCGACCAGCTCCATTGCCAGGAACACGTCGTTGCCGAAAGAGCCGACGTCGTAGATGGCGACCACGTTCGGATGGGCGAGTTTGGCCAGCCCCTGGGCTTCCCGCAACAGCCGGGCTCGCAGGGCGTCTGCGCCCTCTCCCTTGCCGGCGCGCACGAGTTTGAGGGCGAGCTGGCGATTCAAATCCGGGTCGTAGGCGACATAGACCGAGCCCATGCCACCGGTCGCGAGATGCTCGATGACGATGTAGCGGTCGATCGCTGTGCCGCGCTCGAGCTCGCTGTTCGTGATGGTCGGCGCGCTGGCTTCGCGCGTTATCGCCGTCGCGGTCGGCCGCCGCGACCGCTTCCGACCGTCGTCCCCCATGCACATAGTATCGGTCGCCTTCGGCCGTTCGTCCACGGCGCTGAACGCCGTTGTCGGCGCGCCGGCAAAACGACCCGAACGAGGGGCCGTCAACGCGAGTCGCATGAACGTGTGAGCTGTGGGTCTCGCCGTGCGCTTTGCACTATCGGCGGCGAATTCGCCATGCCACAAAGCCTTCGTCCCGGCACGGAGCGACGCGGTGCTGCTGGGGCACAGGGGCAGGAGACGAACCAATGTCTGCGACGAAAACCATGTTGCTTGGGCTGTGCGCTGTGGGGCTCGCGTGGTCGGCCTGCAGCCACACCGGTGATGTCGAACGGGAGCGCGCCGAGGCGATGTACGAGCGCGCCAGGGAGCTGCAGCAGGCGGGGGAGGGAGAGGCCGCGCGCGCGCAGGCCGAGGCGACGTACGAACGGGCCGTGGAGCTCGCCGACGACGAACTCGCGTCGCGGGCCGCGTACCTCGCGTTTCACACGTTCTACTCGGCGGGGGAGCATCGCGGCGCCCTCGACTGGGCGGCGCGAGCGCGCGACGCGGCCCGACGCGGCGGCAGTCGTCGCCAGGAGGTGCAGGCGCTTCTCGGAGCCGTGGGCGTGCTGCGCATGGTCGGCGCCACGGACCTGGCCCGAGATGCCCTCGAGCGCGCGGCCGCGAGTTGCGCCGGGGATTGCGGGGCTCTCGAGGCCTGGATCGATGCCGGCACGGGCAACGTCTATTTCGACGCCGGCGACTGGGCGTTCGCGCGCGAAGCGTTTGCGAGGGCCGCGCTTCATCCGCAGGGCCCTCGATTCGCCGGCGAGCTAAACCGGATCGAAACCTACCTGCGCGAAGCCCGCGACGGCAGCAGCGCGGACGCCGCCGCGTCGCTGCGAGCCGCTGAAAGACTTCTTCCGGGGCTTCGCGAGCACGTGGGGGCGGCCGACGCCAGTCCGCAGCAGGTTCGCAATCGCCGGGCAACGCTGCGGGTTCTCGAGGCGGAGCTTCTGCTAGAGCAAGGCCGCATCGACGCTGCTCGAGACCTGGTCGGTCCTTCCGAAGACCGAGCCGTTCCCGAGGAGCTGGCGTGGCGGTTGGACACCCTGCGCGGCGACATCGCGCACCGCGCGGGGCAGCCGGCGCAGGCGTTGCAAGCCTACGAGCGCGCCTGCGCGATCCTGGCCGGGCTCAGCGCCGATCTCGACGACCTCGAGCTCGTGTCCTGGTTTCGCGACCGAAAGCGCCGCCCGTTCGAGGCCGCGTTCGGCGTTCGCGCGGAACTCGGCCAGTGGGAAGCCGCGTTTGCCCTGGCCGAGCGCGTAAAGTCCAGCGCCTTCGTCGATGCGCTGCTGCGCGGCGACGACGGCGAGAGCCCCTCTGTACCGTCGGCGCTCGCCGGGGCGTGGGCCGACGCTTCGGCGCGCTACGACCGTTTGCGCACCTCGGCGCGCCGCTTTCTACGCAGTCCGCTAAACGACCGGGGACGGCACGGTCGGGAGCTCCTCGCCGGGGTCGGGGACAAGACGGTTCTTTCCTACTTTCGCACCGACGATCAGTACTGGCTGCTGCTGGTGGAAGGAGGCGAGCTCACCGGCGGCGTTTCCCTCGGCCACACCCGGGACATCGAGGCGCTCGTCGCCCGCTACCGGCAGCAGCCCGACGACGCTTCGGCTCTGGAGGCTCTGGGCACCGCGCTTTTGCCGTTCACTGCCGAGAGGCTGGCGACCCTGGCGCCGCGCGACGGCGTGCTGTACGCGAGCCTCGACGGCGCCCTGCACGGGGTTCCGTTTGCCGCGCTGCGGGTCGACGGTGTGCACCTGGTGGAGCGCAACATCGTGGTCCACGTGCCCAGCGTGGCGAGCCTTGCGCTCATCCGCGACGTTTCCCCCGATCGCTACGGCGAGCCCGTCATTGTCGCCGACCCGCACAGCGACCTGCCCGGGGCCCGCCGGCACGCGCTTTCGCTGGCGGGGCAACAGGGGCTCGAGGCCGCGGTTGGCGGACAGGCCACCGCCGACGTGTTGCGTCGGGCCTCGGACGCGCGCCTGCTCGACCTGGGCGCCCACACCCAGTTTCAAGCCACGCCGGCCCTGCAGTTTGCCGACCGTGCGGTGGCGACCGGAGCCATTCTGCGGTGGGGGCTGGCGCCGCGGGTGGCGGTGGTGTCTTCGTGCGCGTCGGCCCGCTCGGAGCAGCGCTCGCTTTGGGGCTCGATCGTCGGGGCGTTTTTGGCCAGCGGCGCGCGCTCGGTGGTCGGCGCCCTGTGGTCTGTCGACGACCGGGCCGCCGAGCGGCTCATGACCGATTTCTACCGGCACGGCGGAGGTGTGTCTCCGGCGCGCGGGCTCGCGTTCGCCCAGCGCGACGCCATCGGTCGCGGCGTCGGAGTGTCCGAATGGTCGGGGTTTGTCGTGGCGGGTTTGCCGTAGCGGGGCGCCGCCCCAACTTCTGAAAGGAGAGCATCGAGATGAACAGAAATCGTGTTTTCAACGCAGTCCGTGGTCTCGGACTGTCGGTGGCCGTTGCCATGGCGTGCGCTGCGTGCGTGGGCGAGCCTTCCAACATTCCTCTCGAGGTCGGGGATAGCCAGGTCTATCGCCTCGGCGAGTTCGGCGTGCGCCTCGAGGCCAATAGCGGGGCGCTGTTTCGCGGCGCCGTGTCGGGCCGCGACGCATCCCCCGAGGCGGTCTACTCCGCCCTGGTAGACGCCCGGCAGGTCGCCGGCGGGGAGGCGAACTTCACCGGTGAGGGGCACGTGCAGGTCTTCGACGTCACCGGCTTCGACGGCGCGCGGTGCAAGATGTCCGACCGCCGGCCGGTGTGCGACGTTCCGCCCTCGATCGGCCGCGACGAGCGTTTGTTCGTTGTGACGACCCTGTCGCCGATCGAAGAACGTCGGCGTGGCCCGGCCGACGAAAAGGGGCTCTTGCCCGAGGTTCCCCTGAGCGAGATGCCGATGCTCTACCCGGGCCAGGGCCGGCTGGTAACGGTTCCGGGCCAGGCCTTTACCCGGTTCGGCCTCGACGGGGTGCTCCCGGAGTTGCCCGGTCGCCTGCACCCCGACGTGGACGGGTTTGGCGTGTGGTTCTTCGGCTGGGGCAATCTGTGCCACCCCACGGGCCACCCGCAAGGCCAGTGCGAAACCGTGCCGCCGCCGCAGCTGGGCCGGGTGCATCTGTGGATCGACACGACCGACTTTGGGCGCATTCACCGCCGGCAGGCCGACGCGGGAACGGACGACGACGACGACGACGACGACGACGGCGACGACGGCGAATGAACCGCGGGCGGTCCCTAGCGCACTTCGATGCGGCGGCGCTCAACGACGCCGCCGCCGTCGACGATCGACTCGTAGTCGCGGCCAAGATGACCGCTGACCTTCGATGGCGCCGCGTCCGACCGAACGAACAGGATGTCGTACGTGCCGAGCTCGGCCGCGAACCGGTAGACGAGTTCATCGCCCTCGGTTCGGCACGCGCTCTCGCATCGCTCGAGCAGTCGCTGATCGAGGTAGATCCACAGTCCCGCGTAGCTCTCACCACCGGGCAACCCGGCGCGAACCTCGACGGCGGCGCCTCGCGGCGCGACGTCGCCCAGGGCCGGCAATTCGTCGCCCGGTGACGCGCGCGCTCCTCCGGGGTCGATAGCGACGCGCAGGCCGGGGCCCGGGCCCGGTGAGCGCAGGGCCAGCACGAGCGCGGCGGCGGCCGCAACGGCGGCGGCAGAGGCGACCAGCCACCTGCGTCGCGGTTGTCGCTGGGCCGGCAGCGTTGCGGCCAGGACGTCCCGCTGCCAGTCGCGGTCGCTGCCGGCGTCCGGCGCGGTCTCGCGCAAAAGCGCCTGCACGCCCCGCTCGGCCTCGGCGAACTCGCGGCAGGTGTCGCAGTGGTCGACCGGTTCGCCGCGCTCGACGGCCAGCCGCCCGTGCTCGTCGTAGTGGTCGCAGGTCTTCACTCGCGAACCCCCGCGGTCACCAGGCACTTGCGCAAGGCACTCACCCCGCGCGAGCTGCACTGGTACACGGCGTTGACGTCATTGCCGAGAACGCGCGCGACCTCTTCGCCAGACAGGCCTTCCTGATGGCGCAGAATGACCACCATGCGGGTCGTGGGCGCGAGTTTGGACAAACAGCTGTTGAGCGCGTGGCGCTTTTCGACCTGGTTCTGATTGGGCGCCGACGTCGCGGCGTCTCGCACGAGAGCAACGGCGGCCAGGCTGGCCTTGCGCGACCGCTCGCGCCGCCGCTTGCGGGCGTGCTCGGCGAGCTGCTTGGACATGATGCCGAGCACGAAGCTGCGTGGGCTGCCATCGCCCCGGTAGTTGTCGAGTGCGCGGAACACAGTCAAAAACGTTTCCTGTCGCAGATCGTACGCCTCGCTGGCGTCGCCGGTCACGCGACAACACACTCGATACACCAGGGCGCCCCACGCGTCCATCAGGATCTGCAACGCCTGGCGCTGGTCGCCGGCGCGCACGAGCTCGAGAATGCTCTCGGCCGAGGCGTCCGGTTGTGACGGAGTTGCGGGCTCGTTCCTGACAGACATTTTTTTTGCTTCGCGTAGAGACCTGGGACCGCGGCGGTTTTTCTTTTTTCGCTTTTTCTCCGAGGAATCGTCGGCGCCGGTTCCGACCTAGGGGCGTGCACTCACAAAAACGAGACTCGCTCGCGCGTTCGTCGAGCGCCGCGATTCCCCCTTCTCACCCCGCGTCGCGGCGACCACGCGTCATCGAAGCATGGTTGTTTGCGGCCTCGCAACGACAGAGAGAGCGCGCCGCGTGGTCCCTCGCACACATTCTGTGCCGCCCCCACCCGATCATGCGACGCATGGTCGCCGACGGGCTTTGCCAGCTGGCGGAGGCGCTGCGCACCCTGCATCGAGCGACGGCCCTCGACGGTGACGCCGCCGGCGAGTGCGTTCCGACGCGCGCCGACGCGCTCGCGGTCGCCGGTCTGCTGTCGTCGCTTGCCGAACCGGGTTCCGCCGATGTCGCCGCGCTCGTCGCAACGCTGTGCGCTGAGTGCGAACCCGACGTCAACGAGTCCGGCGGTGCGCGCCCAACGCGCCGACTGGCCGTCGTCGACGCGGTGGCGCGGGTCACGTCGGCCGAGTCGGGCGGCGGCCAGTTGCGGTTCCGGTCACGGAGCGAAACGCTTTCGCCGCTGGAGTACGAGCTTTTGCGAATCCTCTATTCGCGGGCTCACGCCGGCGGCGCGGCCGCGTTCTTCTCCAACCACGCGCTAACCGCGCACGCCCTCCCGTTCGACGTCGCGTCGCCGGGCCCCGAGCACGTCAAGAACCTGGTCTACCGCTTCAAAAAGAAGCTGCGCGCGGTTGCCGGCGTCGACGTGGTCATTGGCGTACAGGGGCTCGGCTATCGCCTCGACCTGGCGCCCCTTGGCGGCGAGCTCGCGTGGGACTGTGAGAGTGACGTGACGTCCGACGAGACCGTCGGGCGACCCTGAGACGACCCTTGCCCGCGCTCGGGCGTGGCACCTTGCCATTGCCTTCGAGGCAACGAGGCGCCGCGACCGTCGGGCGCTTCGAGGAAGCGCCGGCACCGCCGGCCTCGACACCAAACCAGACCTGTCCGCCTGGCGCGCCGCGCACGGACCGGGACGCGTGCGTCCGAGCGCGCAAAGGAGGGCGTATCGACTGATTCCACCAGTGCCTTCAATCCCAACCAGATCAACAAGCAATTCGAACAACCAACAACTCACTAGCGAACAAAGAAAACCAGGAAGAACACTATGAAGACCAAGAAGAAAATCGCGTCCGGACTTGCGGCACTCGCTCTGTGCGGCGCTGCCATGGCCACCAACACCGCCGCGGTATCGGCGCAGATCGTCAACCCCAAGGACTTTCCGCCGCCGCGGATTCCGAACCTCCCGGACCCGATTCCCGTGCCCAGCGGTCTGGTCGGCAACTCGTCGTTCCAGGCGTCGCTCGGCAGCCAGTACCTGGCCAACTCGGCCATGCAGGGGATTTCCAGCCACGCGCTGGCCACGGGCCTGTCCGGCGGCCACGGCGTCTTCGGTCGCGGCTACATCGGTACGCCCACCGGTCCGTTCGGCTACCAGGGTAGCAGCGGCTATTCGCTCGTCGGTGGTCCGGGGCCGTACTGGTGGGCCGAGGCGGGACAGGCTGCGGCTGCCGGCGCGGCCGGTGGCGCGGTCGGCGGCGCGGTCTCGGGTGCCGTCGCGTGCGGCGCGGCTGGCGCGGCTGCCGGCGCGGCTACCGGTGCCGTTGCCGGCGCGGTCGGCGGCGCGGTTAGCTACGCCATCGGCAGCGCTTTCGGTCTCGCTCCTCAGCAGATGACCGACGCGTTGCTCGAGCCGGTCGAACAGCTGGAGGCGCACCAGGCGCTGCTCGACTAACACCCCGGTGGCCGCGGCGGGCATGGCTCGTCGCGGCCCCTCTTTTCTTCGCTCGAGGAGTCTTTCCCATGACGACCGTTCTCTCCACGTGGTTGGGCCACGGCATTCGCGCGCTCGCGCTGCTTTGGCTCGTCGTCCACTTTTCGCTGACCCTTGCCTACGTGCTGCCGATGAATCCGGCGAAAGCCAGCATCGAACCCACGCTGCAAAAGACGATTGGCCGGTTCTTCTCCCAGAACTGGAGCCTCTTTGCCCCGGACCCCGTGTCGTCGAACTTGTCGATGTCGGCGGTCTGCATGACGCCCGACGAGGCGGCGTCGGCGCTCAACGGCGAGTTCCCGGAACATCGCTGGGTCGACCTGTCCACGCCGCTGTGGCACCGCTTTCAGCAGAGCCGTTTCTCGGCCTACGACCGGCTGGCCCGTCCGATCACCGCGTGGCTGCGCACCTACTCGGGGGGATCGGCCAAGACGCAGCAGCAGGCGAGGGCGTGTCGCAAGGGGCACCAGCGGTCGTGCGAGGCCTACGAGGCCAACATCTCGGTGGAGCGAGACGTCGCCGCTCGCCGACTGGCGAACGTCGGCGGCGCGTACTGCCGGGACATCGATCCGTCCGGCACGTGGACGGCGGTTGGCATCGCGCTCACCGAGCGCAACGCCGTGCCGTGGTCGCAGCGCGAAACCGGTGAGGCGACCGGGCGGTTCGAGCCCATCGGTGTCTACGTCATCAATCGCGAGCTGGCCACCGCCGGCATCTACACCCAGGGGAGCAACTAGTCATGAAGTACATCGAATCCACGCGGCGTTGGCTGTCGGACACGGCCCGCCATCGGCGCGGCGTTCGCATCGTTCAGATCGCGGTCGCGTTCCTCATCCTGTTCCGGGTCTTTACCGAGAGCCCGTTCGCGCGCTACCTGTGGGGGCCGAGCGGCATTGCGCAGGGCAGCTCCAGGTACGTTTTTGGCGCCACCGTCGGCGGCTGGCTCGACCAGCTGTTCGCGACGGAAATGGGCGTGTTCGCGGTGCTCGCGTCCATGACCATCGGCGCGGTGCTGCTCATCGCAGGGCGGCTCACCCGGGTTGCCACGCTGGTTTCGCTCATCGCTTTTTGGGCCCTTGAAATGAGGTTTCCCGAGCTGGCCGACGGCGGCGACAACGTTACCCGGCTGGTGCTGTTCTTCTTGCTGTTCACCATGCCGGCGCGCCGCGAGGCCCGGGCAGGCAGTCTGGAGGTCTGGCTGCACAACGTCGGCGTGCTCGCCATCGGCGCGCAGGTCATCACCATTTACCTGACCTCGGGCTTTCTCAAGGCCTACGGCGACGCCTGGCACAACGGCACCGCCCTGTATCTGGTGAGCCAGGTGGAGTGGTTTTCCCTGCCGTCGACTCGGGGATTGCTGTCGATACCGATTGTCACGGCCGCGGCCAGCTACGCCACCGTGGCATTTCAGGTCTGGTTTCCCATCGCCGTGTTCACGCGCTTTCGCCTCATCTGGCTGGCCGCGGGCATTTCGCTGCACCTGGGCATCGCCGTGGTCATGGGGCTCATCACCTTTTCGACCGTGATGTGCTCGCTCGAGCTGTTTCTCGTGACCGATGACGAGTGGTCTCGATTGGCGGCCCGCGTGCGCGCGTTTGGCGACCGACTGGCCGCGCACCCGCGCCTGGGCGCCGGTCGGACCGGCCAGCTGGTGCGGTGGCTGCTGCCGCAGTCCGAGACCCAGGGGGGCGTTGCCGATGCCCTGGACGCTGAAACCCACGGCGCGGTTCCGGCCGCCATTCAGGAGTGAACCAACATGACCAATCGAACCAAGTTGACCGCTCTTGCGGCCGTCGCGCTGGTCGCGGCGATGGCCATGGTGCTGATGCCCGATGCAAAAGCACCGCCCGACTCGCCCGAGGACCCGCGCCGGGTCTCCGCCGTGACGGAAATGACCCGGGCCGCCGGTGCGCCGGCTGCCCGGCGGGCCCCGGATGAGGCCGCTCCCCGGTTTGCCACCCAGGCGGTCCCGACGGGCTCGCTGATGCTCGAGGGACTCGTGGTCGACGCCGAGGATGTGCCGGTCGCCGACGCCTGGGTGTCCATCGACTCGGTGCCGCCGCAGCGGCTGCAGACCGGAGAGGACGGCACGTTCGCCTTCGAGAACCTCGTCGAAGGCGCCTACGGCTTGTCCGTGTTTCACGACGGCGCGGTCGCCGGCCCGGTCAGGGCGCGCCTCACCGACACCTCCGAGCCCGTGGTTTTGCGGACCCGTCCCGCGAGCCGGGCCTTCGTGTTCGTCGTCGATGGCCAGACCCTGAGGCCCGTGCCGGGCGCGCAGGTCATCGTGCGCGGCACCATGTCGATGGTCAACGACACCGACCCGCGCGGCATCGCCTTCTTTGGCGCCGTGACGGACGGGGCGCATACCCTCGAGATCAGCGCGAACGGATACGCCCCGGCGCGGGCGTCCCTGTCGGTCGCTGGCGGGCCGGGCAGTCACGTTCGCCAGGTCGTGGCGCTGCACCGCGGCGCCGGGCTGGCCGGACAGGTCGTGTCGGAGACCGGTGATCCGGTCGTCGCCGCGACGGTATCGCTGTACGCTCGAGGCGATCACGCTCCGCTTGCCCAGGCGCGTACCGAGGCCGACGGCACCTGGTCGCTGTCGGCGGCTCCGGCCGGCGAGCACTACGTGCGCGTGCAGCACGAAGGCTTTATCGAGGCGCGCTCCGAGGTGTTCGCGCTCGATGGCAAGACCGAGCGCGGCGATGTGCTCGTCGAACTCTCGCGGGGCGCTGTGGTGGCGGGCCGAGTGGTCGACGCCGGCGGAGCGGTGGTGGCCCACGCCCGCGTCCGCGTCCGCCACGACGGAGCCGGCATTCGTCGCCAGGTCGTGACCGATGCCGACGGTGAATTCGACGTCGCCGGCCTGCCCCACGGCCGCGTGGCGCTCATGGCCACGACGGTCAAAGCCGCGTCGGATATGCAGATCGTCGAGATTCCCGCCGGGGCTCGTGCGCACACCGGCGTGCAGATCGAGCTCGACAACACCGAGTCCATCGAGGGCGCGGTCGTCGGCGCCGGTGGCGAGGAGATCGACCACGCGCAGGTCACCGCGGTACTGCAGGCGCCGGCGGCGCCCCTGGCCTACGACGCCGAACTGCGCGGCGAGATCGTCGCGCTTACCGATACCGGCGGTCGGTTTCGCTTCGACGGCCTGGTGCCGGGAACCTACGAGCTGCGCGCGCGTCGCCCCGGGGGCCCCGAGCCGCGCTCGGCAACGCTGGCCGCCAGCGGCACGACCAACGCGGTGGTCAGCCTGGCCGACGGCGGTCGGGTCAAGGGCCGCGTCGTCTACAAGGGCGGCGACCCGGTCGAGCTCTTTCAGGTCTCGGTGGGGCCCAAGCAGCCGCAGACGTTCGCCAGCGCCGACGGCACCTTCGAGATTCTCGAATGCCCCCCCGGGGGCCAGTCGGTGGTCATCAAGGGACCGACCTTCCCCACGGCCACTCGCGAGCTGACCGTTTCGGCCGGGCAGGTCGCGGACGCCGGCGCCATCGAAGTCGCCGGCGGTCGCCGGGTGGCGGGCCGAGTGGTCGACGAAACCGGCGCGCCGGTGTCGGGTGCCCTGGTGAGCGTCGGCGCGTATGTCGTGTCCGATGGCTCGAGCATCTGGCAGGGGCGCTCCGAGGGGGCCGGCCGGCGCAACACCACGTCCGCCGAAGATGGCTCCTTCGAGTTCGTCGGGCTCGGCGCCGACGAACAGGTGCTCATCGCCGAGCATCCGGTCCGCGGTCGCGCGGTCGACGTCCAGGTACCGCCGGGCCTGCAGGACCTATCCGTGGACCTGATGGTCGAGCGAACTGGTGCGATCGAGGGGCGGGTGACCCTCAACGGAAACGGCCGTCAGGCCGTGGTGACCGCGATGGCCGGAGGCGTTCGATCGCTGCACAAGACCGTGGCCCTGTCGGACGGTCGCTATCGCTTTACCCGCCTGGCGCCCGGCACCTACGTGGTATCGGCTCACTTTGCCCTGTCGCCGGATTCGACGGTGTCGGTGCGTTCCGAGCCGGTTTCGACCGAGTCCGGCGCCGCCAGCGGTATCGACCTCGATGCCCCGCTCGGCGAGTCGAGCGTGGTGGTCGACGCGCGGACCCAGAGCGACCGCGACTGGGTCGGTCAGGTCTTGCTCATCCCGGGCACCGTGACGGCGACCCGCGCGGTGCAGCTGGAGGCGGCCATTGCCGAGGTCGATGACGGAGTGGTGCACCAGGGAGCGGCCCGATCGGGTCGGCCGGTTCGCATCGTCGGCGTGCGGCCGGGCCCTCACACGGTCTGCGTTACGGCCATCGATGCCGACGCCGACAACGTGGTCGATGCCGTGCGCGACGACCCGTCCGCCGTCGCCACCCACTGTCGTTCGGTGGATGTCGGCCCGGGCGAAAACCAGGTGTCGATCGACGTCGAGCCGAACTCGCTGCGCGCTGGGGCGGACGCGCCGCCGGGCGGCAAGGGCTGAGGCATTGAACGCGGTGAGTTCGCGCAACGGGAGGCAAAAGACATCATGAGTGACGTAGATGCAGTGGTAATCGGTTCGGGTCCCAACGGTCTGGCGGCGGCCATCGAGCTCGCTACCGCCGGCGCCAGGGTGCTGGTGCTCGAGGGGCGGGAGGTGTTCGGCGGCGGCATGCGGACCCGCGAGCTCACGCTGCCGGGGTTCGCCCACGACATGTGTTCGGCGGCCCATCCCATGGGCATCTTGTCGCCGTTTTTCGCCCGGCTGCCCCTGGCCGATCACGGCTTGCGCTGGCGGCGCCCGCCCGCCTCGTTTGCCCATCCCCTGCGCGATCAGCCCGCGGTCGTTCACTATCGGTCCATCGACAGAACGGCCGCGGGCCTGGGCGTCGATGAGGACGCCTACCGGTCGCTGGTTGCGCCGTTCGTCGAGCGCGGCTCTGAGCTGTTTCGCGACGCGCTGTCGCCGGTGGGGCCACCCAAAAGCCCCCTGCTCATGATGCGGTTCTTTCTGCGAGCCATTCGCTCGGCGACGGGACTGGCGAACCGACGGTTCGCCGGCGAGCGGGCTCGGGCGCTGTTCGCCGGGTGCGCGGCGCACTCGATCTTGCCTCTCGAGCGGCGCCTCACCGCTGCCATCGGCCTGCTTTTCTCGGTGGCCGGACACCTGGAGGAATGGCCGGTGGCCGAAGGCGGGTCTCACGCCATCGCCCGGGCGCTCGCCGGCGTTCTGCGCGAGCGAGGGGGGCGTATCGAGACCGGACACATGGTTCGCTCCCTCGACGATCTGCCGCCGGCGCGCCTGTACCTGTTCGATACCAGCCCGCGCACCCTGGCTCGCGTGGCCGCCCCGGTCTTGCCGGCGCGGTACGTGCGCGCGCTCGAGCGCTACCGATACGGACCCGGGGTGTTCAAGATCGACTGGGCGCTGGACGGGCCCATTCCGTGGCGAGACCCGGCGGTGGCCACGGCGTCGACCGTGCACCTCGGCGGCGCCATGCCCGAGATCGCGGCCGCCGAGGCGGCCGTGTGGCGCGGCGAGCATCCCGAGCGCCCCTTCGTCATGCTCGTGCAGCAGAGCAACTTCGACCCGTCGCGGGCGCCGGCCGGCAAGCACACCGGCTACGCCTATTGCCACGTTCCGCACGGCTCGACGGTCGACCTGACGCGGGTTGTCGAGGATCGCATCGAGGAGTTTGCCCCGGGGTTTCGAGATCGAGTCCTCGCTCGCCACGTCGCGACGGCGGCCGACTTCGAAGCCTACAACCCCAACTACGTGGGCGGCGCCATCACCGGCGGGGTGGCCGATCTGGCCCAGCTCATCGCGCGCCCGGCGCTGCGCCTGAACCCGTACACGACGCCCAATCCGCGCATCCTGTTGTGCTCGGCGAGCACGCCCCCCGGCGGCGGCGTGCACGGCATGTGCGGCTATCACGCGGCGCGGGCCGCCAGCAAGCGCCTCGAGCGCTTCGCGATTGCGCCCATCGCCGAGCGCGGCGCGCTTTGTCGCGGCGCGCCGGCCCGGCGCCAGCTCGCTTCGCGGTAGGGCGCGGCGAGCCTATGACTTCCAAATGGCCAGCAGCAACGACAGCACCGTGGCCGCGGCCAGGCCGAGGGGGTACACGGCGAACACGACGGCGGCGCGCAGGCCCGTGGCCCAGCGCGGCCCCTCGTAGATGCGGTGCATGCCCACGACCACGTGAACCGCGACGGCGACCACGGCGAGCAGCGCCGGCCAGCCCGAGTCGGACAACAGGCCGAACAGCCCCGCGAGGGTCGCGAGCAACAGCGCCAGGGCGTGCAGCACCAGAGAGAACAAAAGGTGGTCGACGAAGTAGCGTCGCCAGTACAGCAACTTGAGCAGCAGGGCGAACACCGGCACGAGCAGGGTCAACACCGTGGGCGCCGAGTCGACGAAGGCGGCAAACACGGTGCGAACGGCGTCGCGAGCCGGCATGCGGCTGAGTCGTTCGCCGCGGTCGTGCAGGCCCTTTTTCAGGCTGCTCAGAAGACTGTCGTCGTTGGCATCGGGCTCGTCGGCGACGTCGAACTCGAGGTTGGTGGGCTCGTTGCCGGCGCCCCAGCTATCGGGGTTGACCAGCAGGCCGAGGGTGAAAAAGGCGATGAGGACGGCGAAGATGTACAGCCGCAGGGGCGGCATGTAGCGAGCCCGACGGCCCGCCAGGTAATCGCGCACCAGTAGACCCGGGCGAAAGAAAAACGGCACCAGGGTGCGCGCGAGGCGGCCGTCGGCCTCGAAGGTTTCCGACAGCCACTCGCCCAGGACGCGCAAAAGCGGCCGCTCGCCCTCGATGTGCTTTTGCCCGCACTCGTGGCAGAACGGCCCGGCCAGCGGGCTACCGCAGTTCTGGCACCGGGGCGGGCTCACGACGGCATAGTACATGCCTCCCCGGTGCCATTGGCGTTCGCTACGGAGTCTCGCCGGCCCGGCCGGCGGCGAGCCGCTCGACCGCCAGGGCGTCGGCGACGCGGTGCGGGCTCACCCGCTCGGCCGCCGCGCGCTCGAAGATCGTCTGCAGCGTTTCGGCGATGCCGTCGATGCGTCGGCGCGCCCGGGCTTCGTCGTTCTCGCCGAAGATCTCGTCAGACGAGTAGATGATGCCGCCGGCGTTGGCCACGTAGTCCGGGGCGTAAAGGATCTCCCGCTGGCGCAGGGCTTCGCCGTGCTCGTCGCGGGCCAGCTGGTTGTTGGCCAGGCCGCATACGACCCGGGCGCGAAGTCGCCGGACGGTGTCGTCGTTGATGATGGCGCCCAGGGCGCAGGGCGCAAACACGTCCACTTCCTGGTCGTAGATGGCGTCGGGCGCGACGACCGCAGCGCCGTGCTGGTCGGCCAGCCGCTGGGCCGACGGCGCGTGCACGTCGGCGCACACCAGCTCCGCCCCCGCCTCGGCCAGCATGCCGGCCAGGTACGAGCCCGTTGCGCCGCAGCCCTGGATGGCGACTCGCTTGCCGCCTAGGTCGGGGCTGCCGAGGGCGTGGGCAACGCTGGCGCGGATGCCAACGAAACCGCCAAGAGCCGTGAAGTACGAGGTGTCACCGCGGTTCTGGGTGCGGTCGCCGCGGGCGAACACGTAGGGGCAGCGCTCGGACATCAGCCGGGCATCGTCTCCGCCCACGCCGACGTCGATCGCGGTCCAGTAGTCGCCGCGCAGGCTGGCGACGAAGCTGGCGAACGCCTCGAGCAGGGTCTGTTTGCCGGGCGCCCGCGGGTCGCCGAGCACCACCGCCTTGCCGCCGCCGAGGGGCAGGCCGGCGAGGGCGTTTTTGTAGGTCATGCCGCGAGACAGGCGCAGGACGTCGGCGACGGCCGCCTCGGTCGCCGGGTAGGCCACCATGCGGCAGCCGCCGGCCGCCGGGCCCAGGGTGGTGTCGTGAATGGCCACGATGGCGCGCAGGCCGATGCGTCCGTCGGCGCGAAACAGCACTCGTTCGTGGTCGCGAAATTCGGGGTGTTCGAACAAATCCATGGATCGCCTCCGTCAGAAACGTAGGCGAAGTTGCTGAGGCAGAGTCACCAAGTTGTGCGGGAAACGGCGGGCTTGATAGTCAAATTCACTAGCATTGAGAGTAAATGGAGGGAATTATTGTCCCGTGTTGCCGCTTGACGACATCGATCGCCAGATTCTGGCCGTGCTCCAGCAAGACGGCCGGGTCAGCAACCTCGACCTGGCCCGGCAGGTGGGGCTGTCGCCCACGCCCTGCCAGCGGCGCGTTCGGCGCCTGGAAACCGCGGGCGTCATCGAGGGCTACACCGCCGTCATCTCGCCGGCCGCCGTCGACCTCGGCGTGTCGGTGTTCATCACCGTGCGCCTCGAGGCCCAGAGCAAAACCGCGGTTCAGGCGTTCGTCGACGCCGTGCGCACGGTCGACGAAATCACCGACTGCCATCTGGTGGCCGGGGCCTTCGACTACATGTTGCGCGTGCGTCTACCCCACGTCGACGCCCTGCGCGCCTTCGTGGTCGAGACGCTGGTGCTGTTGCCCAACGTCGCCTCGACGGCCACCCACCTCATTCTCGAAGAGACCAAGACCACCTCGGTCCTGCCGATTCGGTAGCGCGGCGGCGCGCCCGGGCGCGTGTGTTAGCGTCGTCTCGTGCGAGGGAAAGTCACCGGCTTCGGAGTGGTTTCAGGTCTCTGCCTGGCGTGGATGCTGGGCGCTTCGGGCGTCGTTGGCTGCGGCAGCGACGGCGACACGGGGTTCTTTCCCATCGACAGCGACGGCCGGCATTTCCGCGACGAGCGCGGCCGCACCGTCATCCTGCGCGGCGTCAACGCCCGGGTCGAGGGCATCTTCGACGTGACGTTCGACGACGGCCGGGTGGCCCTGCAGCCCATTCCCGAGCTCACCCAGACCGATTGCAATCGCATGGTCGAACTCGGCTTCAACTTTCTCCGGCTGCCGGTCAACTGGAGCGGTGTCGAGGCCGTGCAGGGCGAGTTCGACGAGTCGTACCTGCTCGAGATCGACCGGGCCGTCGACTGCGCGCGCAGCGCCGGGCTCCTGGTGCTGATCGACTTTCACTTCGACGCCTACTCGAAGCATATCGGCGAAGACGGGGCCCCGTTGTGGGCCATCGTTCCGCCGCCCCAAGAGCTTCTCGAGGGGCCGCTCACGGCCGAAGAACTGCAGCGCCGACGGCTTTCCTCGGTTGTCGCCGAGGCCTACGCGTCGTTTTTCGCCGAAGGTGATCCCAACGGTCTGCAGGCCGAGCTCATCGACGTGATTGGCCACGTCGCCGAGCGCTACGCCAACGACGACGCGGTGCTGGGGATCGAGATCTTCAACGAGCCGGATACCGAAAAGGCGCTGCTCGAACCCTTCAACCAGGCGGCGGCGGCGCGCATTCGCGAAGTCGCGCCGCGCAAGCTCGCGGTGTTCGAGCCGACGGCGTTTCGCAACTTTCTCGAAGCCGAGAGGCCGAACGATCCGCCGTTTGCCGTGACCGGCGGCGTCTACGCTCCGCACGTCTACACGTTTATTTTCGTCAACAACGAGGCGCTCGAGGACCTCGAGTTCTCGGAGCTGGTTCCGAGCAATCGCCTGGCTCGCGAAGAGGCGGACATGTGGAAGACGCCGCTGCTCATCACCGAGTTTGGAATTGGCCCCGACTACGTAAACTTCGATCTCTGGCTGCAGTACCAGTACGACGCTCAGGAAGACTATTTTGCGTCGTCGGCGCTGTGGATCTGGAAAGAGAAGAGCCAGGGGCAGTGGGGCTTTTACGACTACAACGAGGGCGACGACACGTGGACCGAGCGACCCGAGATGGTGCGCGCCGCCACGCGCACCTACGCCCAGCGCATTGCGGGAACCCCGCTGGAGCTCACGTGGGATAACGACGACTACACGCTTCGCTACGAAGAAGCCGTGGACGCGCCCAACGTGGTGTTCGTACCGGAGCGGGCGGTGGTCGTCGGCGTTACCTGCAACGGGTCGCCCGTCGAGGTGACCGCGACGACGGGCCTGGTTGAGATCCCCTGCTTTGCCGGCGCGGGCGAACACACCGTCGTCGTCGATACGTCCCCGCGGGATCCCTCGTGACCTGGAACAGGTGGCCCGGGGGCGCCGCGCCGGGTTCCGGCCGTTCGCAAAACAAGGCCCATCGCGCCGTGGCAAACGCCCGTGCCGTGCCGTTCGCGACGACTCACGGCCCGCCAGTCGCGTTGCTACGCTCGCCGCCACCGGTGTTGCGGGCCGCTGTGATACGACGGACGGCGAGGAGGACATGTCTATGTCGAGCACGCGCGCACTCATTCTGATTTCCCTGTTGGCCATTGTGTGGGCCGCCTGCGCCCGCGAGGCGACGGGGCCGGCGCCAGCAACCCCGACGCCCGCGACGGCGAGCGACACCGGCCCGGTCGCGACCGCCTCGACGGCGGCGCTGCCCGAGCTGCCCATGGAATCGGTGGGGGCCCTGGCGTTCTCCCCCGAGGGCGTTTTGTTCGTCGGCGACTCCCAGGCCGCCAAAGTCGTCGCCATTGACCTCAGCGACGAGGCGCCGGCCGGCGACATGTCGCCGGTGGACGTCGAAAAGGTCGAGGCCAAGCTGGCCGCGCGGTTGGGCGTCGATAGCGACAACCTGGGGCTGTTCGACATGGCGGTGCACCCAAAGTCCCAGGCGGTCTACCTGTCGGTGAGCCGGGTGGCCGACGGCGAGCAAACGCCCGCCCTGGTGCGCATCGACAAGGCGGGCAACATGGATCTGGTGTCCCTGGCCGGAAAGACCATGACCGAGGCCAGCATTGCCGGCGCCCCGGCGCGCGACGCAACCGACAAGCGCGGTCGCGGCCTGCGGACCAACACCATTACCGATCTGGCCTTTGCCGACGGCCGGGTGTTCGTGGCGGGCCTGTCCAACGAGGAGTTCGCCTCGACATTCCGGCGGCTGGAGTATCCGTTCACCAGCGAACAGAAGGCGTCGAGCCTGGAGATCTACCACGTGGCTCACGGCACGTACGAAACCCACGCTCCCATTCGAACGTTCATGCCCATGACCCTGGGCGGCGAGACCACGCTGCTGGCGGCCTACACCTGCACGCCTCTGGTGACCTTTGCCATGACCGCTCTCGAGCCGGGCAAGCACGTCCGAGGCAAGACCATCGCCGAGCTTGGCTGGGGCAACGTGCCCCTCGACATGATCTCGTTTCGCAACAAGAAGGGCGCCGAGCGCATTCTCATTGCGAACTCGCGCCGCAACGTGATGCTGCTCGACCCGGCCGACTTTGCCAAGGCCGACCACCTGGCCGAGCCGCTGCCGGAAGACGAGATCACCGTGGGGGTCGACTACCTGTCGCTGCCCGTCAACGGCACGCTGCAGCTCGACCGGCTCAACGACGAGCACTTCGTCGTCTTGCAGCGCGACACGCTGAGCGGCGCGCTGAACCTGCGCTCCCTTGCCTTCAACCGTTTCTAGGGCCGCCGTCGGCGCGGCTGCCGCTCTCGCGGTGGTCGCGCTGGCCTCGTGTCGAGATTCGGCGCCGCCAACGCTGTCGCACACGGAGTCGGCGGTGGTCGTGGCAGGGCTGTCGTCGCGCGCTCTCGATGCCCTCGTCGCAGCCGGGCCCGAGGCCTGGCCCGCCGCGCTTCGCGTTCAGGTCGTGACCGATGCGCTCGCGGCGGAGGTGACCCCGCCCGTACACGGGTCGTGGACCGTGTCGGGCGGCACCTTTGCGTTTACGCCGTCGTTTCCGTTCGCCCCGGGTACCACCTACCGGGCGCGCTTTGCCTGGGCGGGCGCGAGCCCCGCGGTTCACGAGTGGACCGTTGCTTCGGCGGCGGCCCCGGCCGCTTCTCGGGTTGTGCGCGTCGAGCCCGAAGCGGCCGAGCTACCGGCGAATCTGCTGCGGCTGTACGTCTACGTCGACCGGGCCATGCGGCCGGGAGGGGCGTACCAACACGTCACCTTGTTCGACCTGACCGCCAACGCCGACGTGCAGCAGCCGTTTGTCGAGGTCGAGCAAGAGCTGTGGGACCGAGATCGGCGTCGGCTGACCCTGCTGTTCGATCCCGGGCGGATCAAGCGCGCCGTTGGTCCCAACGTCGAGCGCGGCCCGGTGCTCGAACCGGGCCACGAGTACGAGCTGCGCGTGACCGCCGGCTGGGCCGATGTGCACGGCAGTTCGGTCGAGGCCGGCGGCATCAAGCGCTTTACGGCGGTCGCCGCGGACCGGCAGCGGCCGGCTCCCCGCGACTGGACGCTCGCGGTTCCCGCGGTCGACACCCGCTCGCCGCTCGATGTCTCGTTTCGCGAGCCGCTGGACGCGGCGCTGGCGCGACGCTCGCTGCGGGTTGAGGCGCCCGACGGCAGCGACGTCGTCGGCGAGGTGGCGCTGCGGGCCGAGGCCCGCGGGTGGCGTTTCACGCCCCGCCAGCCGTGGCGGCCCGGAGCCTATCGCCTCGTGGCGGCCCCCATCCTCGAGGACCTGGCGGGCAACACACCCGCGCGCTTGTTCGACACCGACTTGTCCAGGCAGCTGGCGCCTCTGCCCGCGGACCGGGCATTCGAGATCCCGCCGGCCCAGGCCGCCGGCGCCCGGTAGCGTCGGTTTTCCCTCGCCAGGGACACCCCCTAGTTCGTCTCGGCGGTCGACGGCGCGCGCGGGCGCGGGGGTGGCGTGACCTCTTGCAGGGCTTCGCGCCAGCGGCGGTCGCGGGAACCGACGATGCGAAAGCTCTCGCCGGGGCGCACGACTCGCTGGGGTTCGCACTCGACGCCGTCGGCGAGCGCGCGCAGCGAGCCCGGACCGAAGCCGTCCATGAGCGCCTCGTTGCGGTACTGAAGGAACGCGAGGAGGTCGAACACCGAGCAGCCGACGGGCACCTCGAGCGTCTGGGGATCCGCGGCAAGCTCGGGCCAGGTCGAGGCGGAGCCGAAAACCGTCACCTCAATCATGGGGGGCAGCTCGAGGGGGGGCAGCTCGAGGATCTCGCCGTCCGGGCCCATGATGACCCGGGGGACTCCGCGGCGCGCGTTGTCGACGCAGACCGGGCAGTGGCATTCCGTCGCGTCGAGCTCCAGGGCGCCGTCGGTCGAGAACTCGGTTTCGAATCCGCTGTCGAACTCGGTGCCGAAGTCGTTTGGGTCTTCGGAGTGCTTGAGGGACCCGATGGGAAACACGACGTCGACCAGGCCCAGCCGTTCTTCACCGGCGGGGCGCGGTCGGCGGGGGCCGCTGGTGGTGAGGCGGCGAGCTTTGGTGCGTTTCTTCGTGCGCTTCATCGCACTGCTGTGTCGCAAGTGCCGTGCCGCGTGTAGGTGCCTGGTCTGTGGTGAATGGCGTCCGGATACCGGACGAAACGGGGCTGGGGCTCGTTCGGTTATCGGATGGTTTCGGCTTGGTGCGGCGCAACCTTGTTTCGCTTGTCTGTCGTCTGTCTGTGGTCTGTCTGTCGTCTGGGGAAACACGAGCGGTGCGCGTCGGGGCTACGCGATGGGGGCTGGCCGTGCTCAGGCATACGGTCCGCTGATGGCTGGCGTCGGGCGCAGGGCGTCGTGCCGAGCATGAACCTTTTCCCGTGCGGTCCGAACTGCGCGCGGCCAGCCCCCATCGCTTCGCCCCTTGGCTTCGGAGCTCGGGGCTCGGGGTTGGCTTGGGGATTGGGGATTTCTGAAGGTGCCGGCCCTTGGCCGGCAGATTGTTGTGCAGGCAGTGCGGCTGCGGGCGTTTGGCTTGTCGTGGTGGGCGTCGTGTGGCTTGTTCGCGGGCGTCGGTCGCGGCTGCGGGCGTTTGGCTTGTGGTGGTGGGCGTCGTGTGGCTTGTCTGCGGTCTGCGGCCGCGGCTGCGGGCGTTTGGCTTGTGGTGGTGGGCGTCGTGTGGCTTGTTCGTTGGTCGCGGCTGCGGGCGTTTGGCTTGTGGTGGTGGGCGTCGTGTGGCTTGTTCGTGGTTGCGGCTGCGGGCGTTTGGCTTGTCGTGGTGGGCGTCGTGTGGCTTGTTCGTGGTTGCGGGCGTCTAACCTCGGTGTCGTAGCCGGCGTCGTCGGGCGTGTCGCCTGGCAGGGCGTCGTTTGGCTTGTTCGCGGTTGCGTTGGTGTCGTAGCCGCCGTTGTCGGGCGTGTGGCCTGGTTCGGCGTCGTTTGGCTTTTTTGCGGGTGTTTGGCTTTGGAGCCGTAGCGGCCGTTGTCGCGGGGTGTCGCCTGGTGGGCGTCGTTTGGCTTGTTCGCGGTTGCGGCCGGCTTCGCGGGGGGACTTGCGTTGTTTGGGTTTCGGGGGGTACGAGGGGGTACGAGGTTTGCTTCGGGCGTAGCTCAAAGCGGGCTGGTGCGGTGGGGTTTTCGGTCGCGGCGGGCGCCGGTCGTTTGTGATCGTGCGGGGGCTTTGTCAGCATGGCTTTCGTGCGTTCTGGCAAAGCCGTTTCCCCATCTACCTGCGCCTCGCGCCCGATCACGGGCGCGCTCCGGGTCGCGCCGGCATGGCCCATGGTCGCGCGGATTTCGAGCCAGAGCGGACCCGGGCGGGTCGTGCCCCTGCCGATGCTCGGTTCCCTCGTCAGTCTGCTGGCCGACCAGGTGGCCGCCAACCCGGACGGGTTCGAGCTACGGCTCATGGCGACCAACGACGTGTTTCCCAACATGGTCATCGCCGTCCGCAAGCAGCTCGCCTACTTGTTTCACTTTCCGGCCGATGGCCACGCGGGCTACCAGTCCCTGGGCGAGCCGGCCGCCGCGAACCTGCGCTTTACCTTTCCCATGGCCAGCGTGCTTCACGTTGCGGGCAGCCAGGTCGTGAGCTTCGACCACGCGGTCGTGGCAGCCCTGGAATTCCTGACCAACCCAACGGTGCCCCCGGCCTCCCTGGCCTGGGTCGAGCGCCACTAGCCCCGTTCGCTCGACGGACTAGGACGGGTTGGCAAGGGCCGGAACGCGGCCGGCCTTGCGGCGCAGCCACGCGGTCCCGTCGGCGAGAGCCTGTCGCCCGCCCCGGTCGATGACGTCGCCATGGGCCACGATCAGTCGGTCGAAGTCGGCGGCGAGCACCTGGTCGAGGCTGTCGAGCAGAGCGTTGCGGTCCGACGCGAGGAACTGCCACAGGCGGCTCATCGCCGGGCGGCCGATAGCCCGAGACAACAGTCGCAGCAGTAGACCACTGAGCAGCGCCGGCGGTTTCTTCATGTTGAAGAGCAGGTCGGTGGTTACCAGCGTGCGCGTCGGTCGGTGCAGGAACACGAACTCGTCGACCTTGGGCGCCCCGGCAATGGCCATGGGCTCCAGGGTCGCAAAGTCGTGTTCGGTCGCGGTCAGGGGCCGATCGAGGGGAGCGCCGATCTTTTCCTCGAGGCCGGCGGGGCCGTGGGCGGTCGCCGACGGATAGCGCTCGCGAGCGGCGGCCAGGTACGCGTAGTGAAACTTGTTGGGCGCCACGATGTGCCGCACGGGACCCAGCGCCGCGAGTTCGTCGGCGAGCTGGTCGTCGATGGGGATGGGAGAAATCAGGACCAGTCCCGTGGGCTCGCGGACCACGGTCATGCGTGCCGGCAACACCAGCGGCCAGGCTCGGTGCACGGTTTGCGCGGCCCACAGGTCGGGGGCGATGGTTTGCAGCTGCGCGGTCGGTGTAGCGGTCATGAGAGTAGTCAAGCACGCTTGACGAGTTAGTCAAGGGGGCTTGACGAAGTCGTGGTACCGTCGCGAGGTGGATGCGTCGTTTCCCGAGGCTCTCGAGGCGGCCAAGCGCGCGAGTACCTTGCAGCTTTTGTTCAAGTGCGCGCGCCTGGCCAACGAGCAAGCCCTGGCCACCCTGCCGGCGGAGCTTGGGGCCGGTTGGTCCCGGGCGGCCCACACCGCGTTGTTTCCCCACATCGACCTGGAGGGCACCCGGCCGAGCGAGCTGGCCCGCCGGGTCGGCGTCAGCAAACAGGCCGTCGGTCAGCTTGTCGACGAGCTGGCGTCGTTTGGCGTGGTCGAGCGGCGGCCCGATCCGAGCGACCGTCGCGCGGTGCTGGTGTGCTTTACCGAGCGCGGTCTCGAGATGATTTTGCGCGGCCTCGAGCATCTGCAGCGGGTCGAGTCCGACCTGACGGACGCCATCGGCGCGCGCCACATGAAAGCGCTCCGCGCGGCGCTGCTCGCGCTGCACGACCATCTCGAGCAGCGCTAGGGCGCGCTAGTTGCGGCAGACTCGCGCTTCGAGACTGAGCGTGTCGAACCAGAAGCTCGTCGGCGACGACCCATCGCTTTGGCCCGAAAGCGCGAGCTCGACGATGAGGCCGGCGTGGGCATCGACCGCCGCCCAGGAAAAACTGTCCCAGGAGCAGCTGCTGCCCGCGTCGAGGTTGGACCGGGTGGCGAGGGTCTCGAGGGTGCGACCGGCCGATCGCAGCTCGATCTGCATGACGTCGACGGCGGTGGTTGCCGGGTCGGCGGTTACCAGGCAATAGAACCCGCGCATGCGCAGCGCCTCGGCGTCGTCGGGCACCAGCACGCCTTGACTGAGGGTCGTCGCCGCGTTGTTGAAGCCCAGCAGGCGCGCGACCCAGGCGCCCGAGTGCGGCGTGAGCGGCGGTGCGTCGCTGAGCATCGTCGCCCCGGTTTCGGTCCAGCCGACCCTGCCCTCGTCGAAGTTGCCGTTGTCGAGCAGGTCCACCCACGTATCGGTGCACCCGTCGTCGGGGGGCGGCGGCGGCGGCGGTGGCGGTGGCGGCGGCGGCGGCACGCCCGCGTCGGCGCCGGCGTCGACGATCCCCGCATCAGGAGGAGAGGGTTGGGGTGACGGATCGTCGGGCGAGTCTCCGGGAGGAGCGTCCGGTGGATCGCCCGTCGGGTCACCTGCGGTGTCGTCGGCGCCGGCGTCGACGTCGGTCGTGCTTTCTTCGTCTTGGCCAAACGGAGCGCTGGAGTCACCGGTCGCGCACGCGCCGACCGCCGTGGTGATCGCCGCCAACAGCGACGCCCACCGCAGCAGGAGCGGCCACCTGCTCGGTGCCCGGTACCCGGTTCGTCCCCACGCCACGACCGGAGTTACTGCATCAGCGATACCAACCCGGCGAACGCGAGGTACCGCACAGTTACTCGGGCGGCTCCGCACCGGTGCGCGGGGGCTCTCGGCGCACTGCCCACGGTCGTGCTCAGGTCTTCGTACCCCACCGGGTTTGCCTTGGCGACGCCGGGCCGGCCATCATGCGGGCATGAATCGCGGACTGCTCGCTCCCCTGTCCCTCGGCGTTTTGGCCCTGACGCTGACCGCCTGCACCCGTCCGTCGGCGCCGGCCACGGTGCCCGATGGCTACGTCACCAAGGCCGAGCTCGAAGGTGTGCACAAGCGACTCGATTCTCTCGAGCGCGCCATTGGCGCCCTGCTGGAGATGAAGGAGACTCTGCGCGACATCCGCGACCTGTCTCGGGAAACCGTGACCCTGCTCGACTCGCGCCAGCCGCCGCCGCCGCCACCCCCGCGTCGGCCCACGCGCCCCGACCCCGCCGCGGTCTACTCGGTCCCCGTCGACGGCAGCCCCTTCGTCGGGCCGGCCAACGCCAAGATCACCATCGTCAAGTCGTTCGAGTTCGCGTGCCCGTTTTGCGACCGGGTGCGGCCGACTCTCGACGAGCTGCGCAAGCGCTACGGCAAGGACCTGCGCATCGTCTACAAGCACTACATCGTGCACCCCGACACGGCGACGGTGCCCGCCCACGCCGCCTGTGCCGCGGCCAAGCAGGGCAAGTTCGCGCCTATGTACGAGGCCATCTTTACCAAGGGCTTTCAGCAAAACCGGGAGCTGGGTCGGGACAAAATGCTCGAGCTGGCGAGGTCGCTGCGGCTCAAGATGCGCAAGTTCAAGGCCGATATGGACTCCCAGGAGTGCAAAGACCGGGTGATCAACGACCAGGCGGCCATGGCCAAGATCGGCGTTCGCGGAACCCCGGCGTTCTTCATCAACGGCCGCTTTCTCAGCGGCGCGCAGCCCGTGGATCGGTTCACCACCGTCATCGACGAAGAGCTGGCCAAGGCGACGCAGGCGATCGCGGCGGGCACGCCGCAGAAGCGCTACTACGAGTCCATCGTCGCGGCAGGCAAGACCAGCCTGTAGCCACCGCGAGCCCGCCCTGCTAGCCGGCCGCCAGGGCGTCGCCGCCCTTGGTGTCGGGCCGCGCCGCGACCGCGGCTTCGCGCGACCAGCCGTTTCGCTCCATGAGGTTGGCGATCTCGTCCGCCTTGTCGGTCGCCACCAGGAGTGTCGCGATGTCGTCCCGGCGAAAGCGAGTGTCGGTGGTCACCGGCGCGACGTTGCCGTCGCGCTCGGCCAGCACCCACAGGCCCGCGCCGTACGGGAGCGACCAGTCGCGCACTTCGTCCTCGGTGGGCTTGCGGCCCAGTCGCCACCGCTCGCGCTGCACCAGCTGCTTGCGCACGCGCACGCTCCACGCGGGCACGTCGCGGGTCTGACCGAACAGGATGTAGGCGCCGATGTGGTCGAGCATGTCCTCGGTGGTGTCGTGCTCGACGTCGCTGAGGGTGGCTGCCGCGACCTCGGGTTCGCCCATGTCCCGGGCCCGTCGGGCGAACAAATAGTTCACCTCGTCGTTGGCGGTGACGGCCAACACGCCGCGCCGATGGGCAATGCCCGCGCGCAGCAGCACGCTGGGCTGCAGTCCACTGCCGTGCAGCACCCGCAGCCCCGCTTCCTCGGCGTCGTGGCAGTAGTCGGCGTTGGTGTCGATGTTGACCGTGTCCTGGCCGGCCTCTCGCATCAGCAGCGCGACCTCCCGGGCCAGGGGATTGGCGCCGAGAATGACCCAGCCCGCCTGCTTGCGCTTGAGATTCAAAAGCCGCGCGACGAATCCGCCGGTTACGCCGGCGAGCACCACCGAGGCCGCGATGACGAGAAACACCATGGCCTGAAGTTCCTGGCCGCCCTCGTAGTCCTGGGCAGCCAGGCGCGACGCAAACAGCGAGGCGACCGCGGCGGCGACGATGCCGCGCGGACCAATCCACGACATGAACAGCCGCTCGCGCAGGGACAGCGCCGTGCCCCAGGTACTGGAAAACACGGTGAGCGGCCGAAGCACGAACACCAGCAAAGCCACGGTCATCAGGGCGGGCGCGCCCAGGGCGCCAATGGCCTCCAGGCGCACGTCGGCGGCCAGCAGGATGAACAGCAGTCCGATGAACAGCGACGTGAGCTGCTCTTTGAACTCGATGAGCTCGCGCTGGCCGCGCACGCCTCGCAGGTTGCCGATGACGAACCCCGCGGCGGCCACCGCCGGAATGCCGGTTTCGTGAAGGGCAAAGTTGGCCACGTGAAACAGCAGGAACACGAACGACAGCACCAGGGTGTTTTCGAGTCCCTCGGGCACCACCGTGCGAAAACGCAGCAGCCAGCCCAACAAAAAGCCCACCGCGCCGCCGAACAAGGCGCCGAAGCCCAGGCGCCACAAAAGATCCAGCGGGCCCAGGGCGACCGTTGCCCCGGACGGGCTCAGGGCGACCTCGAGGGCCACGGCCGCGGTGATGGCGCCGACCGCGTCGCCGAGAATGCCCTCCGCTTCCAGCACGGTGGCCACGCGGCGCTCGACCTTGATGCGTCGCAACAGCGGGTTGATGACCGTGGGGCCGGTCACGATGATGAGGGTGCCGAACAGCACGCACGTGCGCCACTCCCAGCCCAGGGTTGCCCGGGCGATGAGCGTGCCGCCCACCGCTGTAACCAGCGCGCCGATAGTGACCAGGCGCCGCACGGGCTTTTGCGCGCTGCGCAGGCGCTTGAGATTGAGACTCATCCCGCCCTCGAACAGGATGACCGCCACGGCAAAGCCGACGATAGCGCCCAGGGCGTCGCCCATGGATTCGGGCCAAATGAGCCCCAGGCCGTCCGGGCCGAGCAGGACGCCAAAGCCGAGCAGCAGGACGATTCCCGGCAGGCGGATGTGCCGGGCAATGGCCTGGGACACGGCGCCGGCCGCCGCGGCAATGGCGACGGTCAGGCTCGGGTCGGCGAGGGCGGACATCGAGCTCGCGGTCTCGCTGGTCATTGCGAGACCCTACTACGAGTCGAGCGACAGGACCCGTCGGCGAGAGCGACGGGCCGGCCGCGTCAGGTCGCCAGGCCGTGCTTGGCGATCTGAGCGGCGTTGATTTCGTCCGCGCGCTGCAGCGCCGGGCGGGCCTCGAGCCGGGCGACGTAGTCGGTGAACGCGGTCCGCGCCTCGATCATCTTGAAGCGCAGCATGAACCGGATGGTGCCGCCGAAGATGATGTCGGCCATCGAAAACGAGTCGCCGAGCACGAACTCGCCGGAGGCGATGGCGGTCTCCATGGAGCGCAGCATGGCCTCGTAGTTGCCCCAGCCCACCGACGATTCGCGCTGCTGTGCGCCGGATGACTTGGCGACGGCGCCGGGCTCGATGACCGACGGGGCGAACAAGCACCACCGGTAGTAGGTGCCGCGCTCGGGTGCATCGAGGGCGGGGGCGAGGGTCCCGGGGGCGTAGCGGTCTGCCAGATACAGGCCAATGGCCGCCGACTCGGTCACGATCACGTCGCCGTCTTCGATGACCGGCAGCTTGCCCATCGGGTTTTTGCCGAGGAAGTCATCGCTCTTTTGCGCGCCGGCCATGATGTCGACGAACGACAGCTCGTAGGCGGCGCCGACTTCTTCGAGCATCCACACCACCGAGGCGGCGCGGCTGTACGGGTGGTGGTGGAGCTTGATCACCTGGCGACGGTGCCCGACGCGCGGCGGCGGGGTCAATGGCGACAGTCGCCCACCACGGCGTCAAGTTGGCAAGACCGTCCCCGGTTGTAGTCCGCATTTCACTTGCGGAGGGGGAGTGCCAGACGGGGCGTTGCTCGGCGATGTTTCGTCGCGAAACGCGGCGCCGAGGCGGGCCGGTTGCGCGCGTGTCTATCGTTGGTACGACGGCCGCGCCTCGGCCGGAGGCGATCCGCGGGCGACGCCGGCGCGGGCCAACCACTTTGCGCTCGATGGGCTACCTTGTCGCCCGAGACATGGAAACCATCGCTGCCGATCTCAAAACGATGATCCGGACGCCGCTCCACGACGACCACGTCGCGGCGCTTGCGAAGGCCGGCCACGAGCGAACGTTTCGCGCCGGCGACATGGTTTGGCAGGCCGGCGAACGGATGACGCACTTCTACTACATCGTAGAAGGCGAGCTCGAAGCGGTCACACCCGAGGGAACCCGGTACGGCGACGCGTCCCTGGGCCCGACCCAGTTCGTCGGCGAAATCTGTTTTCTGTACGACGGCGGCACCCTGCTCGCCATTCGCGCTGTCGCGGACACTCGGGTGATCGCCGTGGAGCGAGCCGACATGCTCCGGCTCATGTCGCAGATTCCCGAGATGTCAGACATCGTCGTGGCGGTGTTCGCGGCCCGGCGGCGCGGGCTTCTCGAGCGAAGCGAGTCGAACCTCACCCTCATTGGCGCCGACATCGACCGCGACGTCCAGCGCATCGCGTCGTTCGCCAGCCGCAACCGGATCCCGTATCGCAGCCTCGAGCTCACCGACCCGGACGCCGCCGAGGTCGCTCGCTCTTGCTCCCTGTCGCTGGGCAAGCCGGGGGTCATCTTCAACCACCAGACGGTGGTGGGCGATCCGACGCCGCGGCGAGTGGCCAAGCTGTTGGGCGTGGACCTGGACCTCGACGAGGAGCGGGAGTTCGATGTGCTCATCGTCGGCGGTGGTCCCGCGGGGGTGGCGGCGGCGGTGTACGCCGGAGCCGAGGGACTGAGCGCTCTGGTCGTCGAGGACATGGCGGTTGGCGGCCAGGCCGGAACCTCGTCGCGCATCGAAAACTACATGGGCTTTCCCACCGGTATCTCCGGCGCGGACCTGTGCTGGCGCGGCGAAATCCAGGCCTTGAAGTTCGGCACTCGCTTCGCGATGCCGCGACGCGCGACGTGTTTGAGCAAACGCGACGACGGCTCGTTTTGCGTCGACCTCGATAGCGGCGAGACGGTCTGCGCCAAGGCGGTCGTGGTCGCCACGGGCGTGAGCTATCGGCGCCTGAATCTCGAGCGCCTGGAGAGTTTCGAAAACGCGGGCGTGTACTACGCGGCTACAGACCTGGAGGCGCGCTACTGCCGCAACGGCGAGGTGGCCGTGGTCGGCGGTGGCAATTCGGCCGGGCAGGCCGCCATGTTCCTGGCGCGCTCCGCGTGTCGCGTGCACCTGCTCGTTCGCGGTGACTCGCTGGCGAGCTCCATGTCCGACTACCTGTCGTCGCGGCTCGAGGCCCATCCGTCGATTACCATTCACTTCGGGCACGAGCTCGCGGCGCTGCAGGGCGACGATCGCCTCGAGCGCGCCACCATTCGAGACCGCAGCTGCGGCGACACCTGGACCCTCGGCACCCAGGGCGTGTTCGTGATGATCGGCGCCGCGCCGCACACCGGCTGGCTGGGCGACGCCATCGAGCTCGACGACCACGGGTTCGTGCGCACTGGGCGTGACGTCGGCGGTGGGTCGACCTACGAAACGTCGCTGCCCGGCGTGTTCGCGGTTGGCGACGTGCGGTCGGGCTCGACCAAGCGCGTCGCTTCCGGAGTTGGCGAAGGCTCGGTCGTGATTTCCAGCGTCTGGCGCCACGTGCGCGGCTAGCCGCGTCTGTCGAAGTCTCGCCCCTCGCCTGGCGCGACGCCCCCAACACCTCAGGAGCCTGTGATCATGCCATCGAGCCAAGAGCTATCGCTTCAGCCGAGCTACCAGAACGACAAGGTCCTTCCCCTCGCCGAGTCTCTCGACCCGGAGGCCGCCCGCGCCCTGGCCGCCTGGCGTGAGCGCCCGGACCGGACCCAGTCCGGCGCCGAACTTCTGCACCTCGGCGACTGTGCCGGCGTGGTGCTTTCTCGCGCCGGCGAACGCCTGGACCTCTGGCCCGACGCCGAGACCGTGGGCGTACCCGAGGCGGTCGTGCGCGAGTTTCTGTTTCCGAAGGGCTTTTGTCGTCGCACCGAACTCGAGCCAAGCCTGCACGCGGTGTACTACCGCATCGACATGCTCGACCAGGTCGAGTACCTGCTCATCTGCCCGTACGAGGACGGGCAGGGCGAGCTCGGCGGCATCGTGGCGGTGTGCCTGACCCGGCGCCGCAACCTGCTGCGCATTGCCGAACGGCACGCGGCCGAAGACAACGCCGACTAGCGGCGTTGCCGTTCAACCGGCACGGCGTTGCTGGAGCCCCCGGCGGGAGTCGAACCCGCGTCCCTGGATTACGAAACCAGTGCACTGCCGTTGTGCTACGAAGGCGTTGGTGCGGACTACGGGAATTGCACCCGTACCTTCAGGTTGGAAGCCTGACACGCTGCTGTTACGCCAAGCCCGCCAGTGAGAACTGGTACCCCCTGATGGAATCGAACCACCGTCTTCTGCCTGTTACGCAGTAGCCCTGCCATTGGACGAAGGGGGCCGAGAGGATGTGCGGTCGCGCGGCTGGCGCCCGGCGCGAGCCGGTTTCTCGATGGCGACGGCGAGTACCGTCGTCCATGGAGCAGCGAAGGAGAGTCGAACTCCTGTTTCCTGGCAGGCGACCAGGTGTTCTGCCGCTGAACTACCGCTGCGGGGGCGTCGATGATCGCGTGGTCGAGTGTCGAACGAACGAAGTCGAACGAACGAAGTCGAACGAACGAGTGTCGAACGAACGAATGTCGAACAACGGTCGACCTCTCGATGCATCGACGCAGTACGGGTGACCCGACGGAGAATCGAACTCCGGCGACGAGATTGAAAGCCTCGTGTCCTGACCATTAGACGACCGGGCCGGTATTGCGCAGTGGGTCCGGAACGAGTTGCACGCTCAACTCACGGGGTAAAAACCCGGTGTGATCCTGTTTCACCACGGACCCAAACGAGTCCCACCTCCTGGAATCGAACCAGGTCCTCCGGAGCTTCAAACCGGCGCGCGGACCACCTACGCAAAAGTGGGGGATGGGGGCGATTGCGAAATGCCCCCGTTTTCGTCTCGGCGTATTCAGTTGTGAAAGAGCGCGAATCCACCGCCGGCGCCGTTCACCCTGGCCATTCAAGGCGCACGTGTCGCGAACACCGCAGTTTTGTCTGGTGCCTCTGGAGGGATTCGAACCCCCAACGAACCGATTAAGAGCCGGCTACGCTACCGTTGCGTCACAGAGGCAGAGGTTGTGCCCAACCCTTGCTGCACTTACTTGTTGTCTTGCCCTTGAGGCTCAAAGCCCCGTCGTCGCGCCGTGTTCGGGGCGCGGCGGTCCCGCTGGCCGCCCGCGACAACCCGCGCGGCGGTCCCCGAAACGCAAAAAAACCGTCCGAGGTTTCCCTGGGACGGTTACGTCTAGACGCTAGTTGACCAGCCTATGACGTAACCGTACCGCTCCCGGTGCGACCGACGAAGAACGCGCGCGCAGCTTCGAATTCCACTGCTCCCGCGCTCGGTGCAAAACCGAATTCGCCAAAGCGCGCGCACGTACCTCGTCCGCCGAACGGTTTGTTCGGTCCTGCGGGTGTTGCGGCTTTGTCGAAGGTGAAGGTCATGGGTTGCCTCGTTGTGAAACGGATTATATCAGCCAGGCGATCGAAGCCAACAGCTTTTTGCTCGCGACGCCCCACGGCGCGCATCGATCGGTGACGCACGGCGAGTCATCAGCCACCGACAAGAGCCGTCGCGAGCCGGCGTCGGGCGCGTTGCTTTGGGAGCGCGGTGCCGGACGTCGCGGACGTCGCGGACGTCGCGGACGTCGCGGACGGGGAGCGAGACCGACGCGAACCGCGCGTACCGACGCCGCCCCGAAACCAAACCCGACCGTCGACCGAAACCTAGACGGTCAGGTCGAGGACGACTTTGCCGCGGGCGCGGCGGGTTTCGAGGTACTCGTGGGCTTCGCGCGACTGGGCGAGGGGCAGTACGCGGTCGACGACCGGGCGGACCTGGCCGCTTTCGACCAGCCGGCGCAGGTGTTCGAGGTCGCGGCGGCGGCTGCGCACGACGACCAGGGCGGCCCGGTGTAGCTGCAGTCGTCGCAGGGCGCCGCGGGCGATGGAACCGGGGCCGGGCACCGTGGTGCAGTAGCGGCCGTGCTCGCCGAGCATCGGCTGGGCCTTGGCCCACGGCAGGTTGCCGTACACATCGAACACGGCGTCGAAGCCGCGCTGGTCGGCCACGCGCTGCTGGGTGTAGTCGATGACCCGGTCGGCGCCGAGCTCGGTGACGAGTTCGCCGTTGCGCCCGGAGCAGACCGCCGCGACGTCGGCGCCCATGCTCTTGGCGATTTGCACGGCCAGGGTGCCGACGCCGCCCGAGGCGCCGTTGATGAGCAGGCGCTGGCCGGCCTTGACCAGCAGCTCATCGCGCAGCGCCTGCAGGGCGGTCAGGGCCGCCAGCGGGAGCGACGCGGCTTCGGCGGTGGACAGCCCCACGGGAGCCGGTGCGATCTCGTTGGCCGGCAGGGCGGCAATCTCGGCGCACGCGCCGCCGGGGCCGCTGCCGATCATGCCGTACACCCGGCTGCCCGCGGCGATGCCATTGGCATCATCGAGCAGCTCACCGGCGAGGTCGTAGCCGGGAATGCGGGGAAAGGGGCCCCGAACCAGCAACCGCAGCTTGCCCTTGCGCAGCAGGACGTCCTTGGGATTGAGGGCGGCTGCCTGCACGCGCACGCGCACGAGCTCGGGGCTGCGCGTCGGTTCCGGCACGTCGCGCAGCTCGAGCACGCCGGGCGGGCCGAATCGATCGTAGACGATGGCTTTCATTGGGACCTCGGGGGCCGGCGGGGCCGGCTCGCGGATGTTGCCCGATGCCGTGGCGACCGACCAGCGCCGCGGGCGGCGCAAATCGACCGGCTGCCTCGCAGGCCTAAAGTTTGCTCTACAGCTATCCCCGGAGGCGGGATGGACCAAAAACCAGATTCATGGCGGGATTGGTGGCGTTGCGAATGGCAACGGGTGCGACGGAGCTGCGCGCTTGTCGCCATCCTGGCAACAGCGGCGTGTGCGAACGGTCAGTCGCCGAGTCGGCCGGGCGGAGACGATGATTCGCCTGCGCCGCCGACCGAGGAACCGCCGTCCGGCGACGGCGATGGCGACACGACCGGCACCGACCCAGGCGATCCGGGCGATCCGGGGGACCCCGGTGATCCCGGGGACCCGGGCGACCCCGGGGATCCGGGCGACCCGGATCCGCCGTCGCGCCGCGCCGTTATCCTCATGATCGGCGACGGTATGGGGCCGGGGCAGCTCGAGGCGGCCAGCCTGTACCAGCACGGCCAGCGCGGCCAGTTGTTCATGCAGTCCCTGCCGTCGCGCGGCGCGTTGCTGTCGGCGAGTTTGTCGGGCATCACCGACTCGGCCGCAGCGGCCACGACCATGGCCACCGGCGCGGTCACGTTCAACGGTCGCGTGGGCCTGGATCGCGAAGGCGCGCCAGTCGAGAGCCTGGTGGAACGCGCCCACGAGGCGGGGCTGGTTGCCGGCGTGGTGACGACGGCGGCGGTGACCCACGCCACGCCGGCGGCCTTCACCGCGCATCAGGCGAGTCGCCACGACCAGCTTGCCATCGCCGAAGATCAGGCGGTGACCCAACCCGAGGTGCTGCTCGGCGGCGGCCACCGCTACTTTGCCGCAGCGGGACCCGACTCGTCCCGCGACGACGGCGGCCTGATCGAGCCGATGAAGGCGGCGGGCTACGAAGTCGCCACCACGGTCGCCGAGCTAACGCGCGCCACGTCGCCGCGGGTGCTGGGGCTGTTTTCCGACGATCACATGACCTACGTCGCCGATCGGCCGACGGTCAGCGACGAGCCGACCCTGGTCGACATGACGACCAGGGCGCTCGACCTGCTCGACGACGCCCCCGACGGCTTTGTTCTGATCGTCGAAGGCGCGCGTATCGACATGGCCAGCCACGAAAACGACCTGCTGCGCACGGTCACCGAGACGGTGGCCTTCGACGACGCGGTGCGAGCCGTGAGCGATTGGGCCGACGCGGCCGACGACTTCGACGTCACCTTGCTGGTGACGGCCGACCACGAGTGCGGTGGACTTACGGTGGTTGACAGCAGCGGCCCGGGGTTGCCCGATGTCACCTGGCGCTGGGGCAATCACACGAACGCCCAGGTCGGCGTGTTCGGTCGCGGCCCCGAGGCGGATCGATTCCACGGCCGCGTGCTCGACTTTACCTGGGTGCACTCGGTGCTGGCGGCGCGCATCGACGGCGCCGCGGTCGAGGCGCCGACGCCGGTCGTGACGCCCGACGGTTACATGGACGACCTCGGGGCCGCCATCGCGGTGCAGGCGGTGTCGCCCAGCGGGTTCGGCGATGGATTCAATCAACTTGACGCGCTGTTCGCCCGGCCCGACCGGGGTGGACTCGCCGTTGGCATTGCCGGACTGTTCGAGTGGAACGCCAACGCGGTGGTCATCTTGTTGGACGTCGACCCCGGAGCCGGCACCGGGCACCCCTCGCTGGCCGGCGCGCTGTCGGATGGCGACGGCGGGGCAGACCGAATTCTCGCGGCGTCGAACCTCACGGCCCCCGCTCTGTCGGGGTTCGGCGCCGACGCAGCCCTCGTTGTATTCGGCGGCAGCGATCCGCGCATGGAGGATCTGACCGCCGGGGCGGGGCTGCGCGGCCTGGGCGATCCCGGCGACCTCGCCTGGCTGCCGGCGGCGGTGAACTTCGGCGACGGCACCCGGGCGCTGGGCGAGGCCATGCTGCCGATCGACGGCGCGGGCCTGGAGACCTACGTGCCCTGGGAGTCGCTGTATCCCGGGCTCGGTGGAAACGTACCGCCGGGCGCCAGCGTTGCGGTCGCTGCGGTGCTCGTGAACGACGACGGCGGCTTCACGTCGAACCAGGCTCTGCCGTCCTTCGCTCCGGGCACCGCCAATCCCGGCCGGGCCAGCGTTGGCCTGCCCGAGCCGGCGGTGGTCGCCGTCGATCCCGACGGCGATGGCGTGCCCGGGGTGCTGCGCTGATAGGCCGGGGCGTCGGCCAAACGCGCTACGGTCGGGGTGCTGACAGGTCGGGGCCCGTCGGTTTCGGGGGCGGAGGGCCACACGACGGCCTACAAGCGAGTCGAATAACTTCAGAGGCTTGACGGCAAATTCGAAAACGCAGTCGCGTCTGCCTTTTCTCTTTACGACAAACAGGTAAGCTGGTTTACTGGTCTTGCTCGTAAGTCAGCAAGGGATGACCAGCGTGAAACTCTTCGTATCTGTCGCAGTCGTGTTCGGTGCTCTGGCCTTGGCAAGTTCGGCCAGCGCCGACTCGTTCGTCAAGAAGTTCGACCCGTCGGGGGCTCCGATGTGCTTCGACTTCTGGGGCAACAAGGCGCCGCTCGACAAGTGCCAGGCGCGGGTTTACGTCACGGTCAGCGACCCGTCAGGAGCGCCCATGTGCTTCGACACCAGCGGCACCCAGGCGCCGCTCGAGCGCTGCAAGCCGGTCGAGTTCGTCACGCGCTTCGACCCGTCGGGAGCTCCGATGTGCTTCGACTCCACGGGGCAAAAAGCGCCGCTCAGCGCGTGCCTGCCCGACCGCTACATGGCCAAGCGCGACCCGTCGGGGGCTCCGATGTGCTTTACCGCCCGCGGCGAAAAGGCGCCGCTATCGCGCTGCGCCGGCGGCGACGCGCGCATCGCCGCGCTCTACTAAACGATTCCGAGCTGGGGGGCTCCGCTCGAGGCAGCGTTCGCATGGTGCGGCCGCTGCCTCGAGTCGTTTCGGCCCGCCCTCCCGGGCACCCTCCCGGCAACTTGGCAAGACCGTCCCCAACTGTGTCTTCCCCTTCATTTGGGGACGGTGTTGCCAACTTGCCGTTCGCGGTCCGCGCGGGCCTTTGGCAACTTGGCAAGACCGTCCCCAACTGTGGCCGTCGCTACGCGCGCGGAGCGTCACCGACGGTGGCCGTTGGCGGGCGAAGCGCCGGGGGCGCTGGCTACGCGGAGGGGAAGTTAGCGCGGGCTAGAAGTCGAAGCCGGCGCCGGCGTGAAAGATCAGCGGCGAGGCCTGCACGTCCAGCGTGGCGTCACCGACGTGAACCGCCTCGTACAGGGGAAACGCCGACGACCGCACGTAGATGTCGGTGACGTCGCCCTGCACGCTGAAGCCGGTCATGTACTTGACGTCGAAGACGACGGAAAAGCGATTGAAGCGCAGGTCGAGTCCGGCCTGCGCGACTCCGCTCCAGCCGTTCTCGATGTCGAGAGACGGCTCGGCGACCTCGGTCAGCACCGGGTTGGTGATGCGACCGTCGTAGGTGTACAGGTAGCTCACCCCCGCGCCGACGTACGGGTGCAGGGTGTCCGACAGGGCGTAGCGATAGACCGCGGTGATGGTCGGCGGCAGGGCCTTGGTCTCGCCGAGCTCGCTGCCGAGAGCGGGAATGCCGGTTTGAATGCCGTCGAGCACTGTAGGCGCGATGGACTCGTCGGCGAGGGTGCCGCCGGCCCGCAGCTTGAGGGTCACCGGCAGCGCCAGAATCGTCTCGACCGCCACTTCGCCGCCCGGCGCCGCCCAGCGCGCGCCGACGATGGCCGCCGGAACGGTGAGCGCCCCGATGTCCGTGCTCGACCCGGCGATGGGCCCATCCATGATGGCGAGGGTCGCGGTGCCCTCGACGCCGCGCATCTGCACCTCATCGCTGTCGGCGTTGGGCAGCATGTGCAGCGGGCCCAGGCGCACGTAGAAGCGCTTGTCGACGCCGCGCGCGGTTCGGTCGGGCTCGGCAACCTCGACCTTGTCTCGGTTCTCTTGGGGCTGCGCGGACGCCGCACCGGGCCACGCAACCGCGGCGAGGGCAAGGGCCGCAAATCGAGCGTGCTTCGTCATGTCCCTGGCTCCCTTCACGGCAGGATCCTCGCGCTGCCGCCCTTGAGCGGGCTGCCGAGCAGCTGCACCGTCATGCCGCCGGTGGGAATCGACAGGTCCATGCCGCCGACGCCGAGCCCCAGCGCCGACACGCCGACGGGAACGGCGACCGGCGCGACGTTGGCCAGGTCGATGAGCAACCGGCCGTCCGGTGCAAAGGTCACCGCGCCTTCGAGGACCACGTCGACCGCTTTGCTGCGCAGGTCGTGGCCGGCCAGGCCGCCGATGAGCCGCATGTCGGGCGCGTCGAGGTACAGGCTCAGCGGCACGTGAATGCGGGCGCCGCTGCCGTCTTCGGCCTGGTAGATGTGGGCGTAGATCGGCGCCTCGTCGCGTTCGCGCAGGCGGATCATGATCTGCTCGGTACGAATGTCGCGCAGGGTGCCGAGAATGGCCGCCTGGGCGTCGATCGACAGCGACGTGCCGTACAGGACCTGGGGAAACACGCGCACCGGAATGCAGCTACCGACGTTGCGACCGTCGATGAGGCAGTCGTCCTGCACGCTCTCGAGCGACACCGGCAGACTGGCCGACAGGTGCATGCAGCCCTGCTGGCCCTCGATGTCGGGGGCGCAGTCCGGGCCGTTGATGGTCGCGCTCTGAATCAGGCCGCTGGTGCCCGTGATGGACAGAGCCGCGCGGTTGCCGCTGCCCGGCGTCTCGTCGCCGTCGATGGCGCCGTTGCCGTTGACGTCGGCCACCGGGCGGGTCGAGGTGATGGCGTAGGTGTCGTCGGTCGACGCGGTGGCGACGAGTTCGTACACCGCGTCGGGCCCGCCGCCGTCGCCGTCGTCGATCATGCCGTCCAGGCCGTCGGTGTTGAGCGGCAAGCCGTTAAGGCCGCACAGCTCACCGCCGTCGCAGCGGTCGTTGTCGCCGGCTCGCAGGGTGAGCCGGTAGCGCTGGCCGTCGGCCCAGGGCACGTCGGGGGCGAATCGCAGGCCGCGGTCGGTCACTTCGAGCTTGCCCGCCACCGCTTCAACGCAACCGCCCGCGGCGTCGAGGCGCTCGATGCGAACCGAGCCGGTGCCGCACGAGCTGCCGAGGGTCACGCTGGCCCGGGAAAGGGGCTGGTTGAAGTGGGCTTCGATGGGGCGGTTGGCCGGCAGGGCGAGCACGGCGTGGCGGTCGTCGTCGCCGCCGCCGTCGACACAGCGCCCGGGGCTGGTGCCGTTGCCGTCGCGCAGCGCGCACGGAATGCCCGGATACACCGCCGACAGCAGCATGGGCGTGGCCAGCCCGAGGCCCGGGTCCGGCGTGCGAAAGCGCACTGCGGCGGAGTTGCCGGCCGGGTTGCCAGCCAGATCGAAGACCCGGCCGTCCCACTGGACCTCGTAGTCGGCGCCGTAGGGCAGGGGCTCGGTCGGGTCCACGACCACGGTGCTGCCGAGAACTTCGACGCGGGCAGCAATCGGCTGGCCGTTGCCCACCAGAGTGACGCCGCCGGCCTGCTGCAGCCGGCGCAGGTCGATGGACTCGGAGAACGTGAGCAGCACGCTGTCGTCCACCGGAAAATCGCGGCTGTCGTTTTCCGGGTAGCTCGCCGACAGGGTGGGAACCGTGTTGTCGACCGGGGGGCTTTCGCCGCTGGTCGTCGAAAAGCGCAGCGACATCGTCGACGGTGCCTGGGTAAGGCCGAGCAGGTCGAGCTCCATCGACGCCGCCATCTCGATGGTGAGTCCGCCGTCGAGCACCCGGGCCAGACCGGTCGCCTGCACGTTGAGGATGGTCTGGTTGAGGACCGCGTTGCCCAGCTCGTTGCGCGCCTGCACCGCAACGTCGAACGTCAGGTACGCAAACACCGGAGACAGGTCGTCGTCCGGCAGGCGCTCCTCGGCGCGGAACGGGTTGCGCGTGAGGTAGCCCGTGCCGTCGGTGATGATCTGCACCGCCAGGTCGTCGGTCTCGAGGTCGGTCGAGATTTGCCCCGCCAGCGAAACGCCCAGACCCTCGACGTTGAGGCTCTGGCCTTTGCGAACCACCACGGGGACCCGGGTGCCGAACCGCGCCGGATTGGCGAGCTCGATCTGCAGGAAGCTGTCGCGCAGGGTGAGCACGTGGTCGCCGATGAGGGGGGACGAAAGGCCAACCGCGTTGGCTTCCGCGCCGCTCACCCGCGACAGCGCGCCGGCGCCCGAGGTTCGCATGCCCTGGGTGACCGGCTGGCCATCGGCACCGGAGTACTCGGGAAAGAACACGAACGTTCCGGGCGTCGCGGTCTGGCCGTCGAGGTCCCGCAGGTTGTCGCCGATGCGCAGCTCGTAGCGCACGCCGTCTTCGAGGTCGGTGTCAGGGTCTATGACGACGCGCGCGCCCTGGCCGAAAACCCCGGCGGCCACCGGCGTTGCCTGGCCGTCGTCGCCGACTCGCACCAGGGACAGGGCGTTGAGCGTGCGGCTATCGATGGGCTCGTCGAACACCAGGCGCAGCGTGGTGAAGTCGGCAAACGGAAACTCGGGCGCGGTCGTGGCGCCGTCGATGTACTGCTCGGGGGCCACGCCGTTGAGCGCAATCAGGGCCGGCGCCTGGTCCGGTCGGGTGTGGGTCGCCGCCGTGCGAAAGCGAAGCAGCGGCCCGTCGGTGGGCAGGTTCACGCCCAGGTCCCAGAGGACCGATTGCGCGACGTAGACCTCGTAGTCGGTATTGGGCGTGAGCCGCGACGTGGGAAAGACCACCACGTTGTCGTTGGGGCCCGCGACGTACGGCTGGGCCGCCACGGTCCCCTCGGGGCCCACGACGCAAAAACCGCCGGTCACGGCGCCGCGATCGATGAAGCACGGTTCGGCAATCGCCTGGGGGTTCACCGGATCGGTGAAACTCGCGAGGACGGCCGCGTCCAGGGCGACATCGGCCTGCCCGTTATAGGGGTACGTGAAGACGACTCCCGGGTCGGGGGTGAGGTCCTCCGGCGGCCCGGAAACCTGTCCCGGCTGGCAGCCGGCGAGGACCAGCGCGACCGGCAGGCAGCGCTGGAACCCGGTCAGAATGTGCGTCATCTAGGAACCCCCGTTCGAGTTGGGTTCAGTGTTTTTGCAACCGAGGGGCCGTTTGCGCCGTCACTGGTTTCACTGGATTAGAGCTCCCGGGCCCGGGACTCGACACCGCACCGGGGCGGGTCAGTCGACCCCGCCGCTTCGCGCCTCGTGCCCGAAAGCGCCAAAACCGTTAACGAATTTCCATTCCTCCGAACGTACAAGTCTTTAGTTTTGTTGGAATAATTACTTCTGTTACGAGTCAGTGAGAGGAGGCGAGCGGCCGTCAGGTGTAAAAGTATCGGTGAAACGTACTCTGTCCCTGAAGGGGGTACATATGCGCGTTTTGATGACGGTCGCACTTTCGTTCGCTTTGACGCTGGCAGTGGGGGGCTGCGGCGACTCCGAGACGGACCTAAACGACGACCCGGCGGAGCCGGGAACTGGCACGGGCACGGGGGGGCCCGATCTACCTGATGACCCGGCGGACCCGGGCGACCCGGATGATCCGACGGACCCGGGGGATCCCGACCCGCCTGACGACCCGCCCGACGACCCGCCGCCCATCCCGGACGACGTTCCCGACGACGGCACGTGGGCCTTCATTCCCGTCGACGGCATGGAGTGCATGGACGACTCGCCGACCGGCATCGGCATCAACCCGAACTCCGCGTCCGACAAGCTGCTGATTTACTTCGAAGGCGGCGGCGCGTGTTTCAACAACCTGTCGTGTTTGCAGGTCGCTCACCCGAATGGCTACGACGAGTCCGACCTCGAGTCGTTCGTGCGCTTTGCCGGCAGCAGCGGCGTCTTTGATCGGGAGAATCCCGACAACCCGTTCGCCGACTACTCGTTCGTGTTCGTGCCCTACTGCACCGGCGACATTCACGCCGGCACCAACCCGCAGGGCTTCGGGCGCCGCAACCAGGTCGGCTACCTCAACGTCGCGAGCGCGCTGCCGGCCATCATGCTGCGCTTTCCCAAGACCAACAACGTGGTCCTGTCCGGGTCGAGCGCGGGCGGCTTTGGAGCCCTGGCCAACTTCGACCAGGTGCAAATCGCCTTTGGCGACGACGTGCCCGTCACCATGCTCGACGACTCCGGGCCGCCGCTGCCACAAGAGTTCATGACCCAGTGCTTTCAGGAAATGATCGACGAAGCCTGGGGCCTGTCGGCGGCCTTGCCCGACGACTGCCCCGAGTGTCAGGTCAGCGAGGACTCGGGCCTGCACAACATCTTGCCGTACCTGGCGGGCAAGTATCCGAACCGGCGCTTTGCCATCATCAGCAGTCTGTCGGACTCGGTCATGTCGCTGTTCTTCGGATTCGGGTACCCGCGGTGCTCGGGCTTTCCGACATCCATTCCCAGCAACGTCATGGCCGAGGCGGTAACCCAGCTGCAAGAGGACATTGCCGGGCCCTATCCAAACGTCGGGGTCTTCACGGTGACGGGTTCGAAGCATGTCTTCTTGCTCGACGCGCCGATCTCGACCCGGTCGGGCGGCACCATGCTTATCGACTGGATGCAGTGGCTGGTCGATGACGACGACCAGTGGGGTAGCGTGACGCCGTAGCGACGACGGCGAGCCGCGCGCGGTTTCAGAGTGGCCGCGCACGATCCTCGCCGGTGAGCTGACTCGCGCGCCTTGGCGCGGATGGTCCGCCCGCAAGACCGACAGCAGAGAGGGCCGGGGCTGCACGCCTCGGCCCTCTTTTTTTTTTGCCGTCGCAGGCCTCGCCGCCGTCGCGCGTTTCGTCGCCGCGAATCGCGCAGGCGCCGACCGGTAAGACCGGACACGGCGTCGTGACCAAGCCGAACACCGTGCGCGCGAATTGCACGAAACGCACAGCAGCGCTTGCGCACGGCCCTGGCCGAGACGCTTCGCCAGTGACTTCGGAAGACTACGCGCGCACTGCGCCAGCGTTGCTCGTCGGCCCGTCGGTAGGGCGGCAAACGCGCTAGCTTTGCGCTGGAGGGGTTCCAAGCCTGGAGCTATCGTCCGGCCATGTCGGAGGACCTTTCGGCCGACCTGGCCTCTTTGCGGATCGACCGCGACGCGCAAAACCCCGACCGCAAAAGCCCCCTGCGCTATTTGGTGTACCTGGCCATCATCGCCGTGGTCGGCTTTGGCCTGTACACCCTCGCGGCCGACAAGGTTCAAACCGCGCTGGTCAAAACCGAAGTCGACGTCGTCGAGATCTCGCTGGTGTCGCCGGCCCAGGCGTCCATTGAGCTGACGTCGACGGGCTATGTGGTCCCGCAGGTTGTGTCGTTGGTAACCGCCCAGGTCGGCGGCCGCGTGATCGAGACCAAGGTCGATCAGGGCGACACGGTGGCGGCGGGGGACGTGTTGCTCGCCCTCGACGTCGCGAACCAAAAGGCCGCCATTGCCGCCGCGCGCAGCCGGGTTGCGACGGCTCGGGCCAACGCGCAAACCGCCCGGGCCAACCTGGCGGAAGGCGTGCAGCAGGCCGAGCGCGAAAAGCGGCTGGCCGCCGACGGCGTGTCGCCCAAAGCCACCGCCGACGACCTGGCGCGGCGAGTCCAGTCGCTGCGCGCCGCGGTGCGCGCCGCTGACGCGCAAATCCGGGCGGCTCAGGCCGAGGTCAACGCGCTGGAGGTCAACCTGGAGAACTTCACCGTCACGTCGCCCATCAAGGGCACGGTGCTCAACAAGCCGGCGCGCCCGGGCGAGTTCGTGGGGCCGTCGGTCGGCGGCATTGCCTCGCAAAGCGGCGCCATTGAGATTGCCGACCTGGAATCGCAGATGGTCGAAACCGACGTGCCCGAGGGCCGCCTGCATCTGGTGGCCATGGGCAGCCCGACCGAAATTGTGCTCGATGCCTTTCCTGAGCGCCGCTTTCGCGGCCGGGTGGCGGAGCTGGTGCCGCGCATCGACCGGGCCAAGGCCACCGTGACCGTGAAGGTCGCGTTCGTGGACGACTCGGCTGGCGCCCTGCCGGACATGTCGGCCCGCGTGAGTTTCTTATCCGGCGAGCTCGATGCCGACGCCGTGACCGAAGCGCCCAAGGTCGTGGTGCCCGAAGCCGCGGTGGTCGATCGGGCCGGGGCGACCGTGGTGTTTGCCGTCGAGGGCGACCGGGTGCGCATGGTGCCGGTCGAGGTGGGGCCCGCCTTTGCCGGCGGATTCGAGATGCTCAACGGTCCGTCGGCCGGCACGCGCGTGGTTGCGCGGCCCCCGGACGACCTGGTGGATGGGCAAAAAGTAAAGAGGCGAGGCGAATCATGAGTGAAAGCCAGCAGGCGGCAACCGAACAGGACGTCGAGGGCCCCTACCGGGGCGTGAGCGAGAGCAAGCCGATCATTCGCCTCCAGGGCGTGTCCAAGTCGTACTGGCGCGGGTCGCAGAAGCTCGACGTGCTTGCGGGCATCGACCTCGAGGTGCCCGAGCGCAGTTTCGAAGCGCTCATGGGGCCGTCGGGGTCGGGCAAGTCGACCCTGCTCAACCTCATTGCCGGCCTCGACCGGCCGACCGGGGGCGTCGTGATGGTCGCCGAGACCGAGCTCAATCGGCGCTCCGAGGCCGAGCTTGCCCGCTGGCGAGCCGACAACGTCGGCTTCGTCTTTCAGAACTACAACCTCATCCCGGTGCTCACCGCCGCGGAGAACGTCGAGCTGCCGCTTCTGCTCACCAGGCTTTCGGGCTCTGAGCGCAAACGCCGCGCCATGACGGCGCTCAAGATCGTCGGCCTGACCGAGCGCGCCGACCACCGGCCCGACGAGCTGTCCGGCGGGCAGATGCAGCGCGTGTCCATCGCCCGGGCCATCGTTACCGACCCCAAGATCATCGTGGCCGACGAGCCCACCGGCGACCTTGACCGCGAAAACGCCGACGAAATTCTCGACCTGCTCGAAAAGCTCAACCGGGAGTTCGAAAAGACCATCCTCATGGTCACCCACGACCCGGCGGCGGCCGAGCGCGCGACGATCACGCGCCGGCTCGACAAGGGGACCTTCGCGTGAACTCGTTCACCCTGGCGGCGCGCAACGTGACGCGCGACAAGCTGCGTACCGCTTTGACCATCGTCGGTATCGCCCTGGCGGTGTTTTTCTTCGTCGCCATGCGCACCATGGTGGCGTCGTGGGAAAACGGCGAGAAGTACGCCGACTCGGAGCGCATTGCGACCCGCCACAAGGTCACGTTCATCATGCCGCTGCCCAAGCGGTACGCCGAAGACATTCGAGCGGTCCCCGAGATCGCGTCGGCGACGTTTCTCAACTGGTTCGGGGCCAAGGACCCGTCGCATCCCAACGACTTCTACGCGACCATGGCCGTGGACTCCGAGAGTTTTCTCGAGGTCTACAAAGAACTCGAAGTGCCGGCCGACCAGCGCCAGGCCTGGCTCGAAAACCGCCAGGGCGCCATCATCGGCGACAATCTGGCCAAGAACCTCGGCTACAAGGTCGGCGACAAGGTCGTGCTGTCAGGGACCATCTATCCGGGCCAGTGGGAGTTCATCGTCGAGGGCATTTACACGACCAAGAGCAAAGTGTTCGACCGAAACTCGTTCTGGTTTCACTGGGACTACCTCAACGAGTCTCTGTCGGAGCAGGAGAAGGACCGCATTGGCTGGGTCGCAAGCCGCGTCAAAGGGGGAGCCGACGCCGCGACGGTGGCGCAAACGATTGACGGCATTTTCGACGAGCGCGACGTGCAGACCCTCACCCAGAGCGAGCAGGCCATGCAGAAGTCGTTCATGGGCATGCTGGCGGCGGTGCTGGAGGTGTTCGACATCGTGTCCGCGGCCATTCTCGTCATCTTCATGCTCATTCTCGGCAACACGATCGCCATGTCGGTCCGCGAGCGGACCTCGGAGTACGGCTGCATGCGAGCGGTTGGATTTAGCGGCGGCCAGATCGGACGCTTCGTCATTTTCGAAGCGTTGTTTCTCGGCCTGCTCGGCGGTGGCCTCGGCCTGGGCGCGGCAGTGGCGTCGATCAACGGTGTCTTGGGTCCCGTTATCGAAGAAAACATCGGAGCCATGTTTCCGTACTTTCGCGTCGACAGCGGACTCATTGGCGTGAGCCTGCTGCTGGCCGCCGTGCTCGCCGTCGCCGGGGCCCTGATTCCCGCCATTCAGGCCAGCCGCCTGGACGTCATCGACTCCCTTCGCAAGGTCGACTAATCATGATCCCCGTTCGCTACAACGTGCGCAGTCTGTTCGTGCGCAAAACCACGACCCTCGCGACGCTCGGCGGCATTGCCCTGGTCGTGTTCATCCTCGCCGCGGCTCTGATGCTGTCGGAAGGCTTGCAAGCGGCCATGCAGAACTCGGGACCACCGGGGCGCGCGGTGGTGCTGCGCAAGGGCTCCGACGTGGAGATGTCGAGCAGCATCGACTCCAAGACCGTCGGGCTGATCCTGTCCGCCCCCGGGGTTGCCAAAAAGAACGGTCAACCGGTGGGAGCAGGGGAAGCCTTCATCGTGATCGCGCAGGAGATTGTCGGCACCGATGGCCAGGTGGCCAACGTTCCGGTGCGCGGGGTGACGCCGGACATCTTCACCCTGCGACCGGAGATTCGCCTGGTCGAAGGCCGCCCGGCCAAACCCGGCACCGACGAGGTGATTATCGGCGACGGTATCGCCGGCCGGTTCGTCGGCATGAGCATTGGCGAGACCTTTGAGCTCAGGAAGAATCGGCCGCTCACGGTGGTGGGCATCTTCGAGGCCAACGGCTCGGCGTTCGAATCGGAAGTGCTCGCCGATCTCGACACGGTGACCAGCTCCTTCGGCCGCCAGGGCGCGGTGTCGTCGGTGACCGTCGAACTGGTGTCGGTGGCTCAGTTCGACGCCTTTCGCGACTACCTCGAATCCGACAAGCGCCTCGGCCTCGAGGCCCTGCGCGTTCCCGACTACTACGAGCGGCAGGCGGAGATGACCCACACGTTTCTCGTCGGCGTGGGCCTTTTCGTATCGATTTTCTTTATCGCGGCGGCGGTCATCGGAGCGTTCATCACCATGAACACGGCGGTGGCCCGCCGCAAGCGCGAGGTCGGCACGCTGCTCGCTCTCGGGTTTCCGAAGCGGGCGATTCTCGGCTCGTTCGTCCTCGAGTCGATGTTGCTCACGCTGCTCGGCGCGGCCGTCGGCATCGCCTGCGCCAGCGTCCTGGGCAACTTCGAGTTCTCGATGATGAATTTTCAGTCGTGGTCCGAGATTTCGTTTTCGTTTTCGCTGTCGCCCAGCGTCGCGATCACGTCGGCCGTGGTGGGCGTGGGCATGGGTTTTTTCGGCGGCATTTTGCCGGCCCTCAGAGCGGCCTACCTAAAGCCCATCTTGGCCATGCGGGCCTGACGGGCCCAACGCACCACGTGCCTGCCTCGCCCGGCCGGCCTCAGGCGTCGTGAAACGAGTCGATGCCGGCCTGGATCTCCTGGTCGCTCATGTCGCGGAGCTTTTGCGAGATGATCCACAGGTGGCCGAAGGGGTCGCGCAGGCGTCCTTCGCGAGCGCCGTAGAACCGATCGTCGATGGGAATGAGGACGTCGGCCCCGCCTTCGACCATGCGCCGCCCGACGTCATCGGCGTCGTCGACCTCGAGGTGCAGCAGGACCGGGGAGCCGCCCAGCGTGGGCGGGGCGAGGCTCCCCGACTCGGGGGCTTCGTCGGTGAGCATCAGGACGCTGCCGCCGATGCGAACCTCGGCGTGCACCACCTTTCCGAGGTGCTCATCCTCGAAACAGGCGACCTCGTCGGCTCCCAGGGCGCTGCGGTAGAACTCGATGGCGCGCTTGGCGTCGGCCACCACGAGCCGGGGGTTGAGCGGGGATCTGCGGTCGGACATGGGGGGCATCGTGGCGGACCCCGTGACCGACGTCTTGGAAAAACCACCCGAAGGTCGCCCGGGCCTGCCGGGCGCGTCCTACGCGATGGCGATGTGGTTGCCGTCGCCGGGACCGCGGGCCGCGTAATCGCTGGGGCGCGTGCCGGCGAGCTCGCGAAAGTCGCGGTTGAGGTGGGCCTGGTCGTAGTAGCCGTGCCGCCCGGCGAGGTCGGCCCACCGGATCCGCGGCGTCGCGGCCACCTCGGCGACCACCCGCTGAAACCGCGCCAGTCGGGCGTACCGCTTGGGCGACAGGCCCACGTGGTCCGCAAACGCGCGCCCGAGGGCCGACGTGGAAGCGCCGACCCGGCGCGCGGTCTCCGCGACGCTGGCGTTGCCGTGGAGTGTCCGCACGGCGGCCTCGAGCCCGGGGTGCGGGCGCGCGCCGGGCGCCAGCCGTTCGACCAGGGCCCGGCCGAGTTCGAAAAGGATCCTGTCCGGAGGGCCGGCGCCGAGCAGCCGCTCGCGAAGTACGGCGCCGTGACGGCCCCAGAGGTCGGACAGCTCGACGTGTTGGTCGCGCAGCGCTGCGACCGGCACGGGCAAAAACGGCCGCGCGCCGCCGGGCCGGAAGTTGACGCCGACGATGCGGCGCTGCTCGGCGGTGTCGATGCCAAAGGGCCGGGCAAAGGGACCACACACGGCAGCGCCCCCCAGGCGCTCGAGCTGGTCGAGGGCTTCTCCGTGGTACGACCGCAGCTCGTCGGCATCGAGGTTGACCAACAGCTGGACGCCGCCGTCGGGAACGATGCGTTCGCGCTTGTGTTCGAACGTGCCCTCGAAGTACCAGATGGCTCGAACGAAGGCCGCCAGGGCGTCTGGCGGTGTCGAGCTGCGAAACGAGACCTTCACCGCCCTCCAGTCTAGCGCCGGGGCCCCGGAGCCAGACGGTTTTTCGCCGCCCTACCAGGGCGTCGGGTCGTAATCTTTTAGGAACTGGCCCCACACGTGGCGGCCGGTGTTGATGCCGTCGATGATGGGATCGACGATGCGCGCCGCGCCGTCGACGATGTCGAGGGGCGGGTGAAACCCGTGCTCCCTGGTTTTGCGGCGGGCGATTTCCGCCGGGTCTTCGTCGGTCACCCAGCCGGTGTCGACGCTGTTCATGTGGATCCCGTCTTTGACGTAGTCCGATGCCGACGTGCGGGTCATCATGTTGAGCGCGGCTTTGGCCATGTTGGTGTGCGGGTGCTTGTCGGTCTTGAAGGCCCGGTAGAACTGGCCCTCCATCGCCGAGACGTTGACGATGTGCTTGTCGAACGAGCGCGTCCGCAGCATCAAGGGCTTGAGCCGCGCGTTGAGAATGAACGGCGCCACCGCGTTGACCAGCTGAACCTCGAGCAGTTCGACCGCCGACACGTCCGACAGCGGCAGTCGCCAGCTGTTGCGGCCGCGCAGGTCGACTTGCTGCAGGTCGGCGTCGAGTTGTCCCGTGGGAAAGATGTGGGCGGCGCGACCGTCGTCGAGTCGGTCTTCGTCGATGAGCGCCAGCTGGGAAAGCTCGGCCGAGTCGATGAGGCCCGCGCTCGCCGCGCTGGTCGGGACCAGGCCGTCGCCGCCGGCGATCTGCCGCGGGCCCGCGCGCCGCAGGTCGTCGTAGCACTGGAGCAGCGGGCGCCACGGTCGGGGCAGGTCGTCGCTCGCCGCGCGCTCGGCTTTCATCAGGTGGGCGTAAAACCCAACCGGCTTGCGCACGGTCTGGCACGCGTTGTTGATGATGAAGTCGAGGCCGCTTTGGGTCTCGCAAAGGTGCGCGCAAAATGCCTCGACGCTGGGGGTGTGGCGCAGATCGAGGCCGAGGATGTCGAGGCGATCGGCCCACTCGTCGAAGTCGGGCTCGGCCGCATAGCGCGCGGCGGCGTCGCGGGGAAAGCGCGTGGTGGCAATGACGTGGGCACCGGCGCGCAGCAAAAAGATCGCCGCCTGGTAGCCAATCTTGACCCGGGCGCCGGTCACCAGGGCCGAGCGCCCGCGCAGGTCGGCGGTTTGCTGGCGCTTGGCGAAGTTGCGGTCGCCGCAGGGGCAGCACAGCTGGTCGTAAAAGTGGTGCAGGTCCCGGTACTCTTCCTTGCACACGTAGCAGACCCGGGGCTCGGCCACGCGGCGCGGCTCGCCGGTGTCGGCCTGGTCGTCCGCCCGCGCGGTGTCCGCACCGGGCGACGCGCTCGCGGTTACTTCGGGCCGAGCCGGCGGCAGCACGCGATCGAGCTCGGCGCCGGGCAACGCCGGCGGCCGCCGCGGCCGGGGCGTTTCGAACACCGGCTTGGCCCGAAGCTGGCGAATGCCGGACCGGTTCAGGATGGCTTCGTCGGCGGCGCGCGCGCGTTCTCGGCGCCGACGGCGGGTCGCCTTGTTCAAGCGCCGCTTGTCGGCGGCGGACAGCTGCGAAAAGCGTCCGGCCGCCCGGCGCAGGCCGACGCGCGCGTCCTCGGGCAGATCGGCCAGGCTGGTCGGGTCCGCCGCAATCTCCTCGAGCAGCGCGATGGCTTCGGCCACCCGGCGGGCGAAGTCGCTGTCCTCCACGGGCCGCTACATAGCATGCGCCCGGTCGGGTTCCCCGGGGCAAACTTGTCCTTGCGGTGGCGGAGTTGCTTTGGTAGTTGTAGCCCTCGCAAGTCACCTCCTTCAGGAGGGATGCCGTGAACCATGAGTGCTGAATCCACACATCGACAACCTGCGGGACGCTGCGGTCGCCTTGTGCGCCGTGGTGCGGGCTCGCGGACGTTGGTTGGGTCGGCGCTGTGGCGCGGCCGCTAACGCCGCGCGCGGGCACCACCGCCGCGTGAGCTTCGGCTCGCGCGCCGAGCGACCGCTCCCGGGGATAGATGACGGTGGCCTCTGCCAAACGGCAGGCCACGGGCCCGTGCCGGCGCGGCGGCTTCTCAGGCGAGAGCAGTCGGGGACGGGGTTCGGCGCTGCGTAGATCGCCTTGCAGCGCCTTTGAGCCGCTCTTTTGCCACGGTTGCGTGGACCGAGAGCGCCGTCGTTCGCGCCATCGATCCGCGATCGCCTGGGCGTCGGGTCACCTTCTGCCTGTCAAGCAAAGGGTGTTGCCCGTCCGCGCGGCGGTCCCCCCGGGGTAGGGAAGGCAGCGACCCCCAACTACGTGCGAACCGATGCGCGGCCGGGCGGCTTCTTTTTGCCCGTCCGCGCCCTGAAAAGTCGCGCGAAGTTGGGGCCGTCGCGGCCGCGGCGCCCGCCATTTTTTTCGTACCATCTGCGCAACGCGGAAGTCAGAGCGTCGATTTCATGCGCGACCTTTTTCTGTGGCACCGGCTGGGGGGCGGTAGCGAACAGGAGCCGGACCCGGACTGGGTGGGCGACCTGCTGCTTTCGCTCGCCCGGTCGTCGAAGCAAACGCGCGCGCCCTTTTACGCGCGGCTGCTTCGCTGGGCCGACCACGACGAGCCGGTAATCCGCGCGTCCGTGATGGCCGCGCTGGCCGGAGCGAGCGGCTACGACGCCTGGCGCGTGCTCGTCGCCGGCCTCGACGACGAGGACGACACGGTGCGCGCGACCGCCGTCGCGTCGCTCGCGCAGTCGTGCCAGCACGCTCCGGCGCGCTACGCCCACGCGCTCTTTCACCCCCGCCCCGACGTTCGGCGCATGGCGCTCAGCGGTCCCGTGCCGCAGCAGAGCAAGGCCATGGTCGCCTACCTGCGGGCCGACCCGGACTTGCGCGACCGGGCGGCGGCGTTTCCGTGGCCCGAGGCCCCCCTGCCCCTGGCCACGGACCTCTATCAGCGCGGACTCATCGCCGCGGCCGACCTGGTGATCCTGGTGGCTCGCCACGGGGGGCCGGCGGTGCGCGACTACGGGCTGGCGGCCGTCGGCCGCAGCAACGACGAGATCAGCCGCTTTCTCGCCGAGGCGCGCGACCGGCCGTGTCCGGAACCGCCCCGCGAGCCCGACGCCCTCGACCCTCTGGTGAACGCCGTGGCCGAGGACCCGCCCCGGGCCGGCGCCGCCGCCGGCGCGCTGCTGGCGGCAGTCGCCGGCCAAAATCGAAAGCGAGGCCCGCGACGCCTGCTTGCCGCCGTCCTCGCGTGTGGCGTACGGCGCGGTTTCGGCGATCGGCTCGCGGCCATGGCGGCGGCGCTCGAGCCGGCAGTGCTCGAGTTTGCGTGCATTCCCGATGACTGCCTGCCGGCGCTCACGAACGGCCTGTGGGATGGCCGCGACCAGGGGCCGCCGCTGTCCGGCATGGTCGAGGACGCCCTGGCGACGCCGCGGCTGCGCGACCCGGCCGGCGGGCTGCGCTTGCCGCTGGCGGTCGCTCTCATTGCCCGCGCCCGGGCGGCGCCGACCCGAACCCTCGGCCGGCAGTTTGGCAACGACGCCGTGGCCGACGCGCTGTGCGGTCCCGATGGCGTGCTCGCCTGGACCTGGCTTTGCCAGCTGCCGGCCGAAACCAAGCCGCGCTTTTGGGGCTGGCTCCACGCGCTGCGCAAGCGCGCCCCCGAGCGCTACGGGGTGCTCATTGCGATTGCCCTGGCGCAGTGGGCGGGCCACGAGACTCGCTGCCGCCAGCTGGTCGACGCCCTCGACGATGCCGATTGCGTGTCCGCGGCGGTCTTTGCCCTCGCGGAGCTGCTGGTCGGAGACTTTGTGCTGAGCGCGCGCCGGCGCGACGCGTTTTGCGACGAGGTCGTCCGGCTGCTGCAGCCCGAGGCCCTCGCTCACCTCATCGTCGATCTTCTAAAGGAACCCGCCGACGCGCGGGTCGATCTGGCGGCCGAGCTGGCGCGCCGCGCCGAGGCTGACTGGGCCGCCGACGCCCTTGCCCGAGTGGAGCCGCCGACCTTGCGCCTGCTGCTGGGGCGGGGCCCCGGGAGCTCGTCGCCGCTCACCTGGGAGCAGGATCTGGCCCTGGCCAGGCGTCTGGAACACACCGGCGACGAGTGGCTGGCGTCGTGGGCCGAGGAACTGCGGTTGCTGTCGCGGGCGTCCGCTGCGCCGGCGCCGGCCGTGGCCGATCGCGGCGTCGCTTTGACCGAGGCACAGGGCGACGCGATTGCTCGGGCTGCCGAGGGCGATCTCGAGGACGCGCTCGGCCCCGCCCTGCGCGCGCCGGCCGAAGGGCTGGTCGACGCTCTCGCGCGTCGGCCGTTGCCAACGCGACCGCATCTGCCCGCGTGCGTGGCGCTGCTCGGCTGCCGCGACCCGCTCGACGCCGTGGCCGCGCAGCTGCAGCGCTTTGGCGGCGACAGCGACGAGCACGAAGCCCGGCTCGATCACGCGGTGGCGTCGTTGTGGCAGCGCTCCGAGGCCCTGTCGGCTCTTGGCCACGCGTTTTTGTACCGCTGGGAAAAGCACCTGTTTCACCTGGCCGACTGGGTCGAGGGGCGCGGCGGTCTGCTGCCGTGCTTGACCTTCGTGGAGACCTTGCCGACGCTCTGGGTGCGCCGGGTCTTTTGCGACGCGCTCGCCCACCTGACCATGGTGCTGCGCTATCGCGACCGCAAGCGCCTGTCCGCCCTGGTGCAGCCGGGCCTTGTCGACCACCTGTGCGAAGGCCTGGACGGCGCGTGGGGGCGCGCCGCCGCGGCCATGCTGGTGGCGCTGGTCGAGCTCCACATGAGCGACGTACCGATCGAAGCCGTGCGCGCCGCGGCCCTCGACCGGGCGCCCGACTGCGATACCGAGACCCGCAAACTCCTGCGCCGGGTGGTGCGCCTCGAGGGCGTGCCGGGCATGGCGCCGCGCGAGCACGGCTCGTTCGAGGACGCGCTGCTGGTCGCTCGCTCCAGCGACGACATCGACGAGCTGTTGGCCCTGTGCCGCCACGGGGTTCGCCAGGTGGTCGAGGAGGCCGCGCTGCGCCTGCTTGGGTTCGAAGGCCGCGGCGAGGCGGCCCTGGCATCCCTGGCCGGCGAGCTGCGCGACCTGCCGCAGCCGGGACCGGTCGCTCAGAGCGTGGCCCTGTGGTCGGACGAGGCCGCGGTCGCCGCCGTGCGCGCTTTGGTGAGCGACGCCTCGGTCGCGGCGGAAACGCGCTTTCGCCTGGCCCTCGGTCTGTGTGATCGCGGCGAGCGCGAGGTGCTGCCGGTCGCGTTCGAGACGGCCTGCATTCCGGCGGATCCGGCGGCCTGGTTCGGCCGCGCCGACTGGTCGGCGATGGTTGCTCTCGCCGGCGAGGCACCGGCGGCGCTCGGGTTGGCGCCGAGCCCGCACCATCGGGCGGCGACCCCGGCCGTCGAGTGGCTCATCGCCCACGGCGGCGGCGAACCCGAGGTTCGCAAGGCGCTGCGCGGTTACCTCGACGTCGAGGCCGACCGCCCCCTCGATCTGCGTCGCAGCGCGGCCCGCGCCCTGGTCGATCGCTTCGACGACTGGTTCGGCGAGCCGGTGCTGCTCGAGCTGGCGGCCGACGAAAGCGCCGGCGAACCGGACTGGCTGGTGCGCAAGAGCACCGGCAGCCGGCGCGCGGCCCTGGTGGAAGACCTGGTCGAGATGGCTCTCGTCGGCGGTCGCGACGTGTGCACCGAAGGCCGCGCGCTGGCGGTGGCCCGGTGCCCGTCGGTGCCTCCGCCGCTGCGGACGGCGGCGTGTCAGTCCTTGCTCACCCGCGGCCTCGATGCCGCGACTCGTCGGGTGGCCGCCAGTCACCTGACGGCCAGCCAGCGCGACAAGCTCGGACAAATCGCCCGCAGCTTCGCCTGGGGCGTTCGGCGCAGCCAGGAGCTGACGGGATCGCTGTTTCGCATCCACCTGACCTCGGCGGAAGCCGACTTTGGCCACACCTATCTCGACAAGAACCGGGTCTTCGTTTCGGCGCTGCCGGTGATGCGGGGCGAGCGCGACGGCAAGGACATCGTCGAGGGCCTCATTTTGCACGAGCTCGGTCACCACATGTTTCACCGCGGCGATCGCGAGGACACGGTTTGGGCCCGGGCCGAGCGCGACGGCCTGGGGCGCCTGCTCAACCTGGTCGCCGACGAGCATCTCGAGCGCAACCTGCGCGCTCTCAATCCCGACTACGGCGACCGGCTCAAAAAGCTCGACGCGTACGCGTTCATGCACGCGGTTCACGACCAGCGCGTCGACCACCTGCTGGAAGCCATGCTGGGCCACGCCTCGGCGGCGCTGGCCGGCACCCGGCTCGACGTTGCCTTCGACGACGCCTGCGTGCGCTTGCGCCGCGGCGATGCCATCGGTGAGCTCGATCGCATGGGGCACCCGCTGGCCCGGTTTTCGCGGGCCTTGCGCATGGGCCTGGGCAACCGGCGCGACGACCCGGTGGTCGCCGAGGCACTCGGCCTGTTTGGCAAGGGCTTTCGCAAGCTCGACATGGAGGGGCTGTACGCGGTCACCCGTCGGCTGGCCGGCTTGTTTGGCGGCGCGGTCGCGGTGGCCAGCGTCTTCGGCGGTCCGGAAGACCTTCCCTGGGGCGAGCGCGACCGCGATGCCCACGGCGTGGGCATCGACGACGACATCTTGCAGCGCGAGGTGGAGCGCATTCTCGACCCGGGCAAGCGCGCCCAGCGGCGCTCCGATAGCGGCAAGGGCCGGCTGCAGATCAACGTGTCGCCCGACATCGACTTCGATCGCATCGATCGGGTCGAGCGGGTGCGCGGCGGCGACGATGTCTACCGGGCGTGCGTTCCCGAGGTGCGGCGTCACTCGAGCCGCCTGCGTCACCTGTTGCGCGAGCTCGGCCTGCAGTGGCAGCCCGTCGGCGCCCGGGTGTCCGGCCGTGCTCTCGACCGGTCGCGCCTGCGGTCGCTGGTGACCCGCGGCGACCCGCGCATCCTGCGGGCCCGCCAGCCGGTGTTGCACAACGACCTGTTTTTGGGCGTCGTTATCGACTGTTCGGGATCCATGGTCGCCGGGGACAACATCGCCCGGGCCCAGCGTTTCGCCGTGCTCATCGCCGAGGCGGTTCGGGATCTGCGCGGGGTGGACGCGCGCTTCTTTGGCTTTACGGACTCGATGATCTACGACGCGGGCTCGGCCGAGCACTGCGCGGTCGGCGCGCTGAAGGCCGACGGCGGCAACAACGATGCCGCGGGCCTGTACCACGCGGCCACGGTGGCCGAGCAGTCGCGGCGACGGGCCCGGGTGCTGGTCATGGTGAGTGACGGCCTGCCGACCGAGTGCTCGACCGAGGCCCTCAAAGCCCTGGTTTCCGACCTCGGACGGCGGCGCGGCATCTGTTGTGCCCAGGTGGCGGTGCGCCCCCTGGAGGAAGTGTGTTTTCCTAACTACGTCGTGCTCGACGACGAGCTCGACGTCGCCGTGGCGCGGTTCGGGGGAATCATTGGTGATCTGGCGCGACGCACCCTCGCCTCGTAATCGGACTGGAACCTCCCCGCAGGAGATCGACGACATGGCCGGCCCCAAGTGGACAATCGAAGAGCTCACCGTCGGAACGACCGCCCAGGCGACGTTTTGGCCCAACCCGGTCGACGACTCGCCGTACAAGCTGCGCGCGACGCACCTGGACGACCGACGCGCGCCCAAGGTGGTGCTGGCCAAAGACGGACGCATCGTCGCCGGCATGCCGTGCCTGGTGCGGGTCACCCGGGTCGAAAAGGCCGACCGGCCCGACCGCGGCCTCATCGAGGTCGAGTACGTGGGGCCGGCGCCGTTTCGCATCGAGGGCGTCTACATCGATCCGGTCGCCGGCAAAAAACTCCAGGTGTTGCTCGAAAGCGGACTCAACATCCTGCTCGACGGGCCCCAGGGGTGCGGCAAAACCGTGCTGGCCCGATCGATCGCAACGTCGCTGGGCATGGAGTTCGTGTTCTTTAACTGCGGGGCCGTCGTGGAGGCCAGCGACTTCTTCGTAAGCATTCAGGTCAAGGCGTCGGATTCCGGGGCGCCGGTGACCGACTTCGTCAAGACCGAGGTACTCGAAGCGGTCGAGCGCGCCGCCGACAACCCCGAGCGGCGCTTTCTCGTTTTCCTGGACGAGCTCAACCGCTGTCAGGAAACCGCGCGCAACGCGCTCATGCCGGCGCTCGACAGCACCCGCAAGGTCTTTCACCCCATCGACAATCGCTTTGTCGACATACCGGACAACGTCCAGTTCATTGCCGCGGTCAACCGCGGCCGCGAGTTCTCGGCGACCTTTGGCATCGACGCGGCGCAGCTCGATCGCTTTGCGCCGCTGCAAATGACCTACCCGCCGCCGGTGGAAGAGGTGGGCATTCTCGCCCAGCGGCACGCGGAGCTGCCGCGCAGCCTGCTCGAAGTGCTGGTCGATGTTGCCGACGCCGTGCGCCGCGCCCCGGACCTGTCCGGCACCCTGTCGGTGCGGGCCACCGACGAGGCCTGCATCTACCTTAAGCACCCGCTGTTTGCCGGCAACGGCAAAAAGTCGCTGCCGGAGATCATCAAGTCGTCGTTTTGCGGGCGCTTTGCCGGTCGGTGGGACGACATCACGACCGACGCGGGCGCGGTTTGGGCTCTGGCCCGCAAGGCTTTGTCCGAGCACAAGGTGCCGGTCCCCGACGACGACTGAGCAAGCTCCCTGGTCCGAACGAGTCTGGAACGTCTTTTCAGTCATTTAGGTCCGTTTTATCTGCGCATTTGTCCAGGTAAAATCGTGCCCCCGGCGTCGCGGACCGATAACGTCGGAGGCCGCGATGGACCGAATGACCAAGCTTTCGATCCTGGCCGATGCGGCCAAGTACGACGCGTCCTGCGCGTCGAGCGGCGGCGAGCGGCGGTCGTCGACAGGCGGGCGCGGCATCGGCTCGACCACCGGTTCCGGCATCTGCCATTCCTACGCGCCGGACGGCCGCTGCATTTCGCTGCTCAAGATTCTGCTCACCAACTTCTGCGTGTACGAGTGCAGCTACTGCGTGAACCGCAGCTCGTCGGACGTGCGCCGCGCGCGTTTTTCCATCGACGAGGTGGTGTCGCTCACCCTGGACTTCTACCGGCGCAACTACATCGAGGGGTTGTTTTTGTCGTCGGGGGTCATTCGCAGTCCCGACTACACCATGGAGCAGCTGGTCGAAGTGGCGCGCCGGCTTCGCGAAGACCACGACTTTCGCGGCTACGTGCACCTCAAGACCATTCCCGACGCCGATGGTGACTTGCTCGCCCGCGCCGGTCGGTACGCCGACCGGCTGAGCATCAACGTCGAGCTGCCCACGACCCGGGCTCTCACCCAGCTGGCGCCGGAAAAGGACCACCGGACCATCAAGCTTTCGATGGCGCGGATTCGCGCCCGCACCGACGAGGTCGCCGCCGCCCGCGCCCGACCGAAGCGGGCCGCGGCGTCGAGTCTCGCGCCCCGGCGCGCCCGGCCCCCGCGCTTTGCCCCGGCCGGTCAGAGCACCCAGATGATCATTGGCGCCGAGCCATCGTCGGACCGCGAGATCTTGCAAACGTCGTCGCGGCTGTATTCGTCCTACAAGCTGCGCCGGGTCTACTACTCGGCGTACTCGCCGATTCCGTCGCCGTCGGCGGCTTTGGCCGCGGCGCCGCCACCGCTTCTGCGCGAACACCGCCTGTACCAGTCCGACTGGCTGCTTCGGTTTTACGGGTTTGCCGCCGACGAGATCACCGCGGGCAGCGCCGCCGACATGTTGCGCCTCGACATCGATCCCAAGCTGGCGTGGGCGCTGCGCAACCGGCATTTCTTTCCCGTGGATCTCGACCGGGACGACCGCGAGCAGCTTTTGCGCGTGCCCGGCCTCGGTGCGCGCACGGTCAATCGCCTGGTGCGGCTTCGCCGGCGCAAGTCGGTGCGGGTGAGCGACCTGCTGGCGCTGCGCTGCCAGGTCAAAAAGGTCCTGCCGTTCGTCGTGTGCAGCGACCACACGCCGACCGAAGACGGCCTCGACAGCGATCGCTTGCTCAAACGACTGGCGCCGCCCAGGCGGCAGCTGTCGCTGCCGTTCGCCGGGGCCTGATCCGATGCAGGAGTCTTTGTTTCGCGGTTCGGGGACCGGGTTCGTGCGGGCGGCGCTGTTTCCGTCGTACGCGGGGTGGCGAGCGGCGGCGCGGCGTCTGGTCGCCGCCGGCGTGGCGCCCCATCGCATCGAGTGGCAGAGCGACGACGGGCTCGACGAAGAACAGCCCGAGCTTTCCGACGTCGGTGCGCCGACGGCCGCGCGCCTCGCGGTTCCGGCCGCGTTCGATCGCGTGGCGCGGGCGGCGGTCTGCTTTCGCGCCGGCGGTCGCGCCGGTGGCCGCGCCGGTGGTTGCGCCGGTGGTTGCGCCGGTGGTCGGGATCGATGGTCGTTGCCGTACGAGGTTCTCTGGCGCATCGTCAGGGGCGAGCGCCACGTCATGGATCTTGCCGGCGATCGGAAGGTTGCCGAGCTTCGTCGGCGCGCTCAGGACGTGCGCCGCGACAGCCACAAGATGCACGCGTTCGTGCGCTTTCGCGCAGTGCCCGATGCCGACGGGCCCGATATTCGGGCGAGCGACGGCCGCGCTGGTGCCGACGCCCAGCGCTTCGTCGCCTGGTTCGAGCCCAAGCACTTTATCGTGCGCGAAAACGCCGGCTTTTTCGTGCGCCGCTTCGCGTCCATGCGCTGGTCGATTCTCACGCCGGATCTGTGCGTTCACTACGAAGGGCGCGGGGCGGCGTGGTTTTCGCCGGGGGCGCGTCGCGCCGACGCTCCGGTCGGGGATGCCCTCGAAGGCGAGTGGCGCACGTACTACCGCAGCATCTTCAACCCCGCCCGGCTCAAGACCGCCGCGATGGCCTCGGAAATGCCGCGGCGCTACTGGAAGAACTTGCCCGAAGCCGAGCTCATTCCCGAACTCGTTCGCGACGCGCGGGCGCGCGAGGCCGCGATGATCGCGACGACCAGAGAGCGGGACGTGCGGCGGTGCGGACCCGCGCCTACGCCGCCGGCCGAGGTCCTGGACCAGGCGCGGCGGTGCGCGCCGGTCGCCTCGCTGCAGGAGCTGGCCGTGAGCGCCGCCGGCTGTCGAGACTGTTCGCTGTGGCAGCCGGCGACGCAAACCGTGTTTGGCGAGGGGCCCGCGGGCGCGCGCTTGATGCTCGTGGGCGAACAGCCCGGCGATCGCGAAGACCTGGCCGGGCGCCCGTTCGTCGGCCCGGCGGGCGAGGTGCTCGACCGCGCCCTCGCCGAGGCGGGGCTCGACCGGCGCGGCATCTACGTGACCAACGCGGTCAAGCACTTCAAGTTCGAACCGCGCGGTAAGCGCCGCCTGCACAAGCGGCCCGACGTCTACGAGGTGCAGGCGTGCCGCGGCTGGCTCGAGGGCGAGCTGTCCCGGGTCGGGCCCGAGCTGGTCGTGTGTTTGGGCAAGACGGCGGGGCTCGCGCTACTGGGGCGTGAGCCGGCGATCGGGCGCGAGCGCGGCCGGGTGTTCGACGCGGGCGGCCGCGCCGTCATGGTCACGGCCCACCCGGCGTCGATCCTGCGAGCCCGGTCGACCGCGGCTTTCGTTCGCCTGGTGGGGGACCTTGCTCTCGCCCGCGACTGGCTGGCGGCCCGGGACTCGCAAAAAGCGTCGGACGACGCCGGCTGACAAAGAGCTGTCACATTGGTGTGCGACTCACGCGCGCTCATGTCGAGAATTGGTTTGCTGCTCCTGAGCCTGTGCCTGGTCGCGTCCGCCTGCGACCGCGAATCCAGCGCGTCGGGTTCGGAGACGGGTTCGGACACGGACACGGACACGGACACGGACACGGGTTCGGGTTCGGGTTCGGACTCGGATACGGGTTCGGACTCGGATACGGGTTCGGATTCGGATTCGGATACGGATACGGATACGGATACGGGCACGGGCGACGGCGACGGCCCCGAGCCGACCGCGCTGCGCGTGATGACGTTCAACGTCTGGGACGTGCGCACGACCGACCTGCTCGACCCAACGCACACCCGGCTGGCCGGCATTGCCCGGGTCATCAAAGAGACCGCGCCCGACGTGGTGCTCATCAACGAGATCAACTTCGATCAGCCGGGAGACCCCTGGTTCGACGGCGGCGACCCGGGGCAAAACGGCCAGCGGCTGGCTGACCTGTGGATTGCCAAAGACCTCGGCGACGGCGCCGCGCCCGTCGCCTACAGCGCGTTCATGCTGCCGTCGAACACCGGCGTGGCCTCGATGCTCGATCTCGACAACGACGGCTCGGTGGCGGCGTCGTTTCCGGTGCCCGGGCCGCGCCGCAGCGACGACTCGCCGACCAACACCGGGGGCGCCGAGGCATTGGCCTGGGGCGGCGACTCGTGGGGCTTTGGCCGCTTTCCCGGCCAGTACGCCATGGCGCTGCTGGTTCGCGACGGCAGCGGCGTCGAAATTGCCGGCGGGCAGATCCGCTCGTTTCAGAACCTCGTTTGGAGTTCCATGCCCGACGCCCTGCGTCCGGTCGATCCCGATACCGGGGTTTCCTGGTACTCGGATGCCGAGTGGCAGGTCATGCGGCTGAGCTCGAAGAGTCACTGGGACGTACCGGTTCGGCTCGAAAACGGCGCCGTGGTGCACCTGTTGGCCAGCCACCCGACGCCGCCGGTGTTCGACGGGCCGGAGGATCGCAACGGCACCCGCAACTTCGACGAGATTCGCCTGTGGGCCGACTACATCGACGGTGCCGAGTGGATCGTCGACGACGCCGGCACCGCCGGCGGCCTGCCCGCGGATGCCAGCTTCGTTGTGCTCGGCGACCAGAACTCGGACCCCGACGAAGGGGCGACCGTCAACGGCGTCGCCGCCATCAGCCTGCTTCTCGAACACCCGCGGATCAACGGCGACTTCGTGCCGGTGGCCGGTGACCCGGTCGCCGACGATGCCGACGACACCGCCGACTTCGGCCTGCGCGCCGACTATGTCTTGCCGTCCAAGGACCTGACCGTGGTCGGCGGCGAGGTGTTCACGGCGCCGTGGTACGGCAACGCCAGCGACCACTACCCGGTCTTCGTCGACCTCGAGATCGAGTCGCCCTGACCCTCGGAGCGCGCCGGTGCCGGGCGCCGCAGGTGGCCCCGGTTTGCCCGGCGAGCGATGGCCCCTAGAGCCCGCCTGTGTCAGGCTGGCGCGGACCCTCGTCGCGGCTAGATAGCTGAGTTTTCAGCGTTGGCGGCGAGCGGTTGGCGGGCTTGGGTTATTCAGAAACAAATCGGAAATAAACCGTCGTTCCGGACTTGAACCTCGTTCTGGCCGACCCAAAGTAGGAGGTATGGGGAAAGTACTGACTACCACCGTCGGAGGATTCTTCTTGGCCACTGTCGCGGCGTGCACGGCGCCGCAGGGGGTGGCCACCAACGAGCCAGCCGCGGGTGTTTGCCAGTCGTCGCAGGCGACGGAGACGCCCTGGCTGGACAGCTCGGCGGTCGCCGAGGTCAAGGACTGGCGCGTTCGCGAAGGCAAGCAAATGACGTGGCGCCAGCGCGGTGCGCGCATCTACCTGGCGCCGCAGGCGGGCATGACCGCCGGGTGGCTGCAAGAGCTGGTCGACTGCGCGGTGAGCCGCGCCGGCGACGCGAGCGATCCGCTCGCCGTTCCGGGCATCAAGGCGCGCGCCGCCAACGCGGGCGATGGCTTCGTGATTGAGATCGAGGCACCGACACGCCAAGACGCTGACGAAGTGTTGCGCCGGGCACAGGCTCTGCGCGGCTAGCGCCGGCTTTTCGTTGGGCGCCACTCGAGTCGCGATGCACGTCGTGCGTCGCGGCTCGAGGTGGCGAGACGGCAGCCCGGGGCGACCGGCGTTGTGCTCGTCGGGTCGTTCGGCCGGTCGCGCGACAAAGCGCACAAAATTCGAATTCGCGACTACTGTTTGGTGGTTGGTTGTTAGTCGCGGCCGGTGGATCCGCGGGTTGGGGCGATTAGGGTGCCCGAACCTTGATGGGTCGCTTACGAATCATCGCCTGCCTGCTCGTCGCTAGCGCCTGTGGGTTCGACCCGTCTGCCCTCGGTTCGGGCGGTCAACTCGACGAGCCGGCCACGGAAGCGCCGGACGCGGGTGCGCCGGAGCCTGAGCCCGAGCCCGAGCCTGACCCGGAGCCTGATCCGGATCCCGAGCCCGATCCGGATCCCGAGCCCGATCCGGATCCCGAGCCCGATCCTGATCCGGATCCCGAGCCCGATCCGGATCCCGATCCCGATCCCGATCCGGATCCTGATCCCGATCCCGACCCGGATCCAGACCCCGGGCCGCGGGATTCGGATGTGGACGGCGTTCCGGACGAGGACGACAACTGCCCGTCCGTGCCGAACCGGGAGCAGTTTGACGAGGATGGTGACGATGTTGGCGACGCCTGCGACAACTGCCCGAGCCGCTTCAACCCGCAGCAGCGCGATACCGACGACGGTGGTGGCGACGGCATTGGCGATGTCTGCGACCCGCGGCCCCATGCCGGCGGCGACCGGCTGGTCTTCTTCGATGGCTTTGCCGGCGACCGGCTCGACGTGCGCTGGCAGGTGGGCCTGGGCTCCGACGACTGGAAGCTAACCGGTTCGGGGCAGCTCGAGCGCGGTCCGACGGGCGAGGGCGATCAAGTGCTCCTCTACACCGGCGGTTTCTACGGCTCGGTCGTCGCCGAGCTCGGCCTCGCCGACTTTGGCGACGGCGACGGCCGCGGCAAGCCCGAGGCCGGCGTCGTGGCGGCGACGGTGGCGGGCAGCCAGCTGGTCTTCGGGTACGCGTGCGGACTCGTGCCCGGTCGCGGTCGCAACGACGTGGACCTCGAGCTTCTCGACCTCGGGTTTCGCACCGAGTCTCTCGGCGACGAGGGCTTTGGCGACGGCCGGTCGGCGCGCCTCGAGCTCTACACCGACGACCCGGCGACCGAGCAGGTCTGCCGCGGAACGCGCGGCGACCGGGTCCAGACGGTGGATTCTGACCGAGAGCGCCATAACGGGGGGCGGGTTGGTGTTCGGACGCGGAATGCTCGCGCGACGTTCGACTACATCGTGGTCTACGAGCTTGGCGGTGTGCCTGACTTGTAGTGGGTGCTCGAGCGGGGCTAGCTTCTAGCGCCGGCGGTGCTCAGTCTTTGGGAGCGTTGGGCGTCGGGCGTCGGGCGTCGCGTTCTATCGTGCTCGTGCTCGTGCTCGTGCTCGTGCTCGTGCTCGTGCTCGTGCTCGTGCTCGTGCTCGGTGCGTGAGAAGGACGCTCGGCCGAGTCGGGGCTGCGCGATGGGGGCCGGTCGTGCTCAAGCATACGGTCCGCCGACCATCGGCAGGTGGCGCGCTAGGCGCCGTGCCGAGCGTCAGCGTCAGCGCGTGCGGTCCGAACTGCGCGCGACCAGCCCCCATCGTCTCCGCCCCTCGGCGCTCGCGCTCGGCGCGCGCGGGCAGCGTTGGGTTGGGGGGATTGCTAAAGGTGCCGGCCCGTGGCCGGCAGATCCTTGGGAGGGCAGTGCGGCAGCGGGGGGTGGGCGTGCAGCCTGGAGGTCATCGTGTGGCCTTGATGCGGTCCCGGGCGTGGAGGTCGTCGTGTGGCTTGGTGCGGCAGCGGGGGGTGGGCGTGCAGCCTGGAGGTCATCGTGTGGCTTGGTGCGAAAGCGGGCCTGGGCGTGCGGTCGTTCGTGGCTAGGAGACGGTTAGGGGGAGCCAGAGTTGGGGGGCGGCGATGGCGCTGGTGACGAGGGAGAGGGTTAGGAGTAGGAGGAGGGCGGAGACGCGGCTGGAGCTGGCGCCGACTCGTTCGGTGGCGGCGCTGGCGATGGGGCGGGGGATGGCGTTGCGGCTGGCTTTGTGGCCCTTGGTTGGTTTGGGGGCGGCCGGTGCGCCGGCGGGGGGCGGCACGATGACGCCGGTGCTGTCGCCCCAGGTGGAGAGCTCGATGGGGTTGCCGCGTCCATCGACTGCCGGGCGGTTTCCCGGCCCCGGCGCGGGCGCCGGGGCTTTGGTGCGGCGGGGCTTGCCGGACACGGTTGCTCCGGCGTTGGGTGGCCTTGCGCGCCGGGGCGTGGAGGGCGGTCGCTGCGCCGGTGCCGACGGCACGCGCGGGGGCCGGGGCGTCGCGGAGCGCGCAGCAATCGCGGGCGTTGCGCGCCGTGGCGGCATCGAGGGCGGGCGCGCGCTGGTGGGGCGCGGTGTCGGGGTCGCCAGGCCCATGGCGGCGCGAACCCACTCGGCGATGCGGTCGGGGGTCCATCGCTCGCCGAGGGAGCGGGTCGTCGACGCCAGGGCGTCGCGCAGCTCGGCGGCATCCTGGTAGCGGTCGCGCGGTTTTTTGGCCAGGGCGCGAGCGACGATCTTGTCGAGGGGGCCGGGCACCAGCGGATTGATGGACGACGGTGGCTCGACCTTGCAGCGGCGCAGCAGCTCGAACGTCTGAAAGTCGGTGACGGCGTCGAACAGCCGTTTGCACGTGAGCAGCTCCCACAGCACGATACCGGCGGCGAACACGTCGGCCTGGTGGTCGGCCGGAGTGCCGCCGAGCTGCTCCGGCGACAGGTAGGAAATCTTGCCCTTGAGGAGGCCGGTCGAGGTCTTGGCAATTCGGTCGCGAGCCTTGGCGACGCCGAAGTCGATGAGCTTGATTTGCCCTTCGCTGCTCACCAGGATGTTGGCGGGCGACACGTCGCGGTGCACGACCCGCAGCGGCATGCCCGAGCCGTCCGGCGTGTTGTGTCCGTAGCTCAAGGCGTCGCACACGCTGGCGACCATGGAGCAGACCAGGCCCACGGGCATGCGCAGGCGGTCTTCGCCGCACGTGGTGAAGAGCTCGCGCAGGTTGACCCCGTCGACGTTTTCCATCACCAAAAACGGCAGGCCGTCGTGAACGCCGATGTCGAGGGTTTCGACGATGTTCGGGTGGTCGAGGCCGGTCGCGATCTTTGCCTCGTCGTGGAACATGTCCCAGAAGTGGTCGCTGTCGGACAGGTTCGACAGCATTCGCTTGACCGCCACGGTGCGGCGGTCGGGCAGGCGGCGCGCGCGAAACACTTCGGCCATGCCGCCGGTCTGCATGCGCTCGACGAGCTGATAGCTGGCCTGCTGTCCTCGCCACGTTTGCTGCCGGACCCGACTCACGGACCGTGGAGGAGCAAATTCGAGACCCGTTTTGCCGCCGTGGAATCTGGCCGCTCTCGCCCGCCCGGTGTCCCCCATGTACGCGACAAACCGTACGATTCCTGCACTCTGGCAACCATGGTTCCCGGGGCCTGGGGGCTGGCACCATCGGGCTCAGGTCCCCGGCTCCCGGTCATGGGCCCCGACCGCCGCGTGCACCCGGCCCCGCAGCGGGCGGCTTTTTCGCGGTGTCTGCGCGCTCTCGCCGGCCTCGGGGCTCGATACACTTGCACAGATGGTGCGGCCTGGGGTGGCGCGCGCGCTGGGCCGGTTCGAGATCCGCGGGGTGATCGGCGCGGGAGCGGCCGGTGACGTGTACGAGGCGTGGGATCGAGAGCGCGACGCGGTGGTCGCTCTCAAGACCCTGCGCCGCCTCACCGGGCAATCGCTCTACCGTTTCAAAGCCGAGTTTCGCTCCATCCTCGAGATTCAGCACCCCAACCTGGTTCGCCTGGGTGAGCTCCTGGTCGAGGACGACCTGTGGTTCTTCACGATGGAGCTGGTGCGCGGGCAAACGCTCCGCGAGCACCTCGGGCTGCCCCGCGCCGTCGACGCGGCTGTGGCACCCGAAGAGACGGCGCTGTTCGAACCGGTAGAGGTCGACGACGAAGACCAGGCCGCCGCTCTGGCCGCGCTGCAGGCCATGGAGAGGCCCGCGCCCTACGTCGTCGACGAAACTCGCTTGCGCGCCGTGCTGCCGCAGATCGCCGACGTCGTCCACGCGATCCACGAACGCGGCAAGCTTCATCGCGACATCAAGCCCGCCAACGTCGTCGTCGAGGACACGGGCCGCGCTGTGCTCATGGACTTTGGCCTGGTGCACGAGCTGGCCGCCGCCAACGACGCGCCGGTAGAGTTTGCCGGTACGCCGGGCTACATGGCCCCCGAGCAGGCCCGCGGCATCGTCGGACCGCCCGCCGACTGGTACGCATTCGGCTCGATGCTGTACCAGGCCTTGACCGGCCGCCTGCCGTTCGTGGCCGGAACCAATCGGGACCTGCTGCGAAAGAAGCAAGCGTTCGAACCGCCGCCGCCCCGGGCCCTCAACTCCTCGGCGCCTGCGGACCTGGACGCGCTTTGCGAGGAGCTTTTGCGGCTGGACCCGGTTGCCCGGCCGTCGGGCCCCGCCATTCTCGGTCGTTTGGGCGTGTCGCCGACGCCGGCCGTGTCGCCGACACCGGGGCTGGCGACCTCGGCCACGCCGTTCGTCGGGCGCGCGCGCGAACTCGGGGTGCTGCGCGAAGCACTCGACGCGATGGTTCGCGCAGGCACCGCCGCAACCGTGGTGGTCGAGGGCGAATCGGGGGCCGGAAAAAGCGAGCTGGTGCGCAGGTTCATCGGCGACCTCGAGGCCGACGCCTATGACGTGGTCGCGTTGCGCGGCCGCTGCTACGAACGCGAGTCGGTGCCCTTCAAGGCCTTCGACGGCATCGTCGACGCTCTGTCGCGCTTTCTGATTGCCCGGCCGTCGGTCGCCGTCAACGAGTTTTTGCCGGCCAACGCCGGCCTGCTCACGCGACTGTTCCCCGTGCTGGGCCGCGTCTCCGCCATGGCCGAGGCCCCGGCGGAGACCCGCGACCTCGAGCCGCGCGAGTTGCGCAAGCGCGCCTTCGAAGCCCTGCGCGAGCTGCTCGGGCAGATCGCCGCGCGCCATCGGCTCGTGCTGGTCATCGACGACCTTCAGTGGTCGGATCGCGAGAGTCTGGCGCTGCTGGGCGAGATTCTCAACCCGAGCCGGCCGATCCCACTGCTGCTCGTGGTCACCGCGCGGTCGGACTCGCCGATCTCGGTGGGAACGGCGCCGGACTGTGATTTGTTCGTGACCGAGCTGTCCCGCGTGCAGGTTGGCGCCCTCGAGGCCGAGGAAGCTCGCGAGTTGATCGCCCTTTTGGGCGGCGGCGACAGCGGCGCAGACGCTCTCATCGACGAGGCCGGCGGGCATCCGTTTTTCCTCGTGGAAATGGCGCGCCACGCCGCGACGCTCAAGGACGCCGGGACCGGCGATCGCATCATGCGCCTGGACGACGCCCTGTGGAGTCGGGCGCAGGCGCTCGACGATGCCGCCCGGGGACTGCTCGAGCTTCTCGCCGTGGCCGGCGCACCTCTGTCGGGGCAGGTTGTCCGGCACGCGCTTCGCGCCGGGTACGCCGAGTTCGACAAGGCCGCCGCCATGTTGCGCGCCCAGTTGCTTGCTCGAAGCAACGCCGCTCGCGAGGACGACGCGCTGGAGACCTATCACGACCGGGTGCGGCAAGCGATTTCCGAGCGTCTCGACGCCAGACGGACGCGGGCGGTTCACGCGAGTCTGGCCGACGCCATGCGCGCGCATCCCGAGGGCGTCGACGCGACCGCCCTTGTGTTTCACCTGGAGGGCGCCGGGCGCCTGCAGGAAGCGGCCGAGCAGGCCGAGCTCGCCGGCGAGACCGCCGGCGAGGCGTTCGCCTACGGCAAGGCAGCGGAGCTGTTCGAGACCGCGCTGCGGCTCGGCACGTGGCCGCCCGAGCGCGAGCGCGCGCTGGTCGTGGCCCAGGCCCACGCGCTGACCAACGCCGGCCGCAGCTACGCCGGCGCCGACCTGTTTTTGCGCGCCGCGGCCAGCACTGACGACGACGACGAGCGGCTGCGGCTGCGGCTGCTCGGCGCCGAGCAGCTTCTCATTTCGGGCCGCATCGACGAGGGCCTCGAGGCCATGGCGGCCGTGCAGGAGTCGGTCGGAATCGCCCACCGCAGAACCCGCTTTGGCGCGCTCGTGGCGCTGTTGTGGAACCGGGTCCGCCTTCGTTTGCGCGGCATGCGCTGGGCACCGCGCCGGGCCGACGCCCTGGCCGAGGCCGACCTGCGCCGGTTCGACGTGCTCAAGGCCTGCGCCGACAACCTCGGGCTCGTGGACCCGGTGCGCGGGGCGGAGTTTCAGTCGCGCGGACTGCTCCTGGCCCTCGACCTCGGCGAGCCGGTGCGCGTTGGCCGCACCCTGGCCGTCGAGGCGACCTTTTTGGCGGCCCAGGGCCAGCGCACTCGCGACCGGTCCCGAAAGGTCATCGCACGCGCCCGGCAGCTGTCCGACGAAACCGGCGACCCGCACCTCGAGGCCCTGACCTCCACCGTCAGCGGGGTCATCGACTACTTCGACTCGAACCTGGAACCCGCGGTGGCCACCCTGGAGCGCGGCGAGCGCCTGTTTCGCGACGTGCCGGGCGAGGTCTGGGGCTTCAACGGGGCGCGCATGTTCTTGATGTTTGCGCTGCGAGTCAAAGGCGAGGTGGGCAAGCTCGGGACCTGCTACGACGAGTTCGTGCGCGATGCCGACGCGCGCGGCGACAACTACCTGAGCACGGTGACCCGCTGGTCGGGAGCCATCGTGTGGCTGGCTCGGGACGACCTGGACCGCGCTCGCGCCGAGCTGGCCCGGGTGCGCTGGGCGCCACCGGACCGGACCGTGCACCTGCAGCACTACTACGAGATCGAGGCCCTCATCGACCTGGCGCTCTACGAGGGCCGGAGCGAGGGGGTCGGCGAACTCGAGCGGCGCCTCGTAAGCCTGAGTCGCTCGATGCTCACCCGGGTGCAGATGACGCGTTGCCTGTCGCGCTGGCTGCGCGGGCGACTGGCCCTGTACGAGGCCGCCGCCGGGCGCGACCCCCGGGCGCGCCTGCGCGTGGTGCGGGCTCAGGCGACCCGGCTCGAGCAAGAGGGCGTCGCCCACGCCACCCTGTGGGCGACGCTGCTGCGCGCCGGCGTGCAGAACCAGGTGGGGCACGCCCAGCGAGCGGTCGAGTTGCTTCGGTCCGCCGAGTCGCAGTGCCGGCGCGGCGGCTATCAGTCGTTGCTCGGGGCAGTGCAGCTTCGCCTCGCCGAACTCGCCGCCGGGCCCTCGGCCCCGGCCCTGGCCGACGCGGGCCGGGCGGTCCTTCGAGCCGAGGGCGTGGCCCGCCCCGAGCGCTTCGCGGCGCTGCTTACCCCCGGCTGCGGCGCAGCGCAGGCCCAGCTGCCCAAGGGTAGCTAGGGCTCCCCCTAACCGAGGCGGTCGCGGTAGTCGGCGTAGCCGAAGCGGCGCACGACGTCGATGGTGCGCGTGGCCGGGTCGTGCAGGGCGATGTCCGGGTGACGCACGCCGTTGAAGGTCGTGGTCTTGACCATGGTGTAGTGGGCCATGTCGAGGAACGTGAGCTTGTCGCCGACCGACAGCGGCTCGTCGAAGCTCCAGTCGCCAACGACGTCGCCGGCGAGGCAGGTGAGCCCGCCGAGGCGATAGGTGTGGGCCTTTTGTCCCGGCTCCGCGCCGCCGACGATGGTCGGGCGGTAGGGCATTTCGAGCACGTCGGGCATGTGGGCCGTCGCCGAGGTATCGAGAATGGCCACGGGCACCGGGGCGGGCACGATGTCGAGCACCGAGGCCACCAGCACGCCGGTGTTCAAGGCGATGGCTTCGCCGGGCTCCAAGATCACGTCGACCGACCAGCGATCGCGAAAGGCGCGCACGAGGTCGACCAGGCGGTCGCGGTCGTAGTCGGCGCGGGTGATGTGGTGGCCGCCGCCCATGTTGACCCAGCTCATGCGCTCGAGCCACGGGGCGAAACGCTCCTCGACCGCGGCCAGGGTGCGCTCGAGGGCGTCCGCGCCCAGCTCGCACAAGGTGTGAAAGTGCAGGCCGGTGATGCCCTCGAGACCGCCGTCGGCCTCGGCCTCGCGCAGGTTGTCGACGGTCGTGCCCAGGCGCGAGTTCGGCGCGCAGGGGTCGTACAGGGCTGTTTCGACCTCGGAATGCTCCGGGTTGATGCGCAGACCGCAGGCGATGTCGCGCCTTTGCTCGCGCACGAGGTCGCGCCAGCGCTGCCACTGGGTCGCCGAGTTGAAGACGAGGTGGTTGCAAAGGGGCAGCAGCTCGTCGAGATCGGCTTTCGAATAAGCCGGGGCGTATGCGTGCACCTGGCCGCCAAACTTGTCGGCGCCCAGGCGCGCCTCGGCCACGGAGCTCGCGGTGACGCCCGCCAGGTATCGGCGGACGAGCGGAAACGTGCTCCAGGTGGCGAAGCCCTTGAGCGCCAGGATGACGGTGCACCCGGCGCGGGTTTGCACGTCGTCGAGGATGCGCAGGTTGTCTTCGAGCGCGCCCAGATCGATGACGAACGCGGGGGTCTCAACCCCCGAGACGTCCATGTCGGGCATCACCGGAGGCAACAACGGCTCGGCCATTCGGGTTTAGAGCTCCTGCACGGTCCAGGGCAGGCCGTGCGGGCCGACCTTTTCCATGAACGGCTCCGGGTCGAGCTGCTCCATGTTGAACACGCCCTCGCCGCGCCATTTTCCGGTCAGCATCATCATGGCGCCGGTCATGGCCGGCACGCCGGTGGTGTACGAGATCGCCTGGGACCGAACCTCGCGGTAGCAGGCCGCGTGGTCGCACACGTTGTAGATGAACACCTTCTTGGCCTTGCCGTCTTTTTTGCCTTCGATCAGGCAGCCGATGCAGGTCTTGCCGGTGTAGTTCTCGGCGAGGGAGCCCGGGTCGGGCAGCAACGCCTTGAGGAACTGAATCGGAACGACCTGCTGGCCCTGGAACTCGATGGGCTCGATGCTCGTTAGGCCGACGTTTTCGAGCACGCGCAGATGGGTGAGGTACGACTCGCCGAACGTCATCCAGAAGCGAATGCGCTCGAGTCCCGGAATGTGCTTAACGAGCGACTCGAGCTCTTCGTGGTAGAGCACGAAGGCCTTGCGCACCCCGACCTCGGGAAAGTCGTAGTCCATCGAGACGCTCATGGGCTCGATGGTCTTCCAGTCGCCCTTTTCCCAGTAGCGCCCGGCCTGGGTGATCTCCCGGATGTTGATCTCGGGGTTGAAGTTGGTCGCGAACGGGTGCCCGTGGTCGCCGCCGTTGCAGTCGAGAATGTCGATGGTCTTGATCTCGTCGAACAGGACCTTCTGGGCGTAGGCGCAGTACACGTTGGTCTGGCCGGGATCGAAACCCGAACCGAGCAGCGCCATGATGCCCGCTTCCTTGAAGCGGTCGTGGTAGGCCCACTGCCACTTGTATTCGAACTTGGCTTCGTCGGGCGGCTCGTAGTTGGCGGTATCGAGGTAGTCGACCTTCTCGGCCAGGCAGGCATCCATGAGGGGAAGGTCCTGGTACGGCAGCGCGACGTTGATAACCAGGTCGGGCCGGTACTCGCGCAGCAGTTTGCGCGTTTGCTCGACGTCGTCGGCGTCGAGCGCCGTGGTCTCCAGGGTGCGGCCCTGCAGCTCCTGCACCTGGGCCGCGATGGCGTCGCACTTGGACTTGGTGCGGCTGGCAAGCAGGATGTCGCCGAAGACGTCCGGGTGCTGTGCGCACTTGTGGGCGACCACGCCTCCGACGCCACCGGCGCCGACGATGAGTACCTTGCTCATGGTGCCATCAAGACAGATCTCGGCCCGGCGGGGAAGAAAGACGGGGCGAAAACGGCGTGACGAGTGCCGTGGTCAGGCTTTGCGGTATTGGGCGGGGGTCACGCCCAGGAGGCGCTTGAAGTGGCGGTTGAGGTGGCTCTGGTCGAAGAAGCCGACCCAGCCGGCGACATCGACGGGGCGGTGGCCGTCGCGCAGCAGGCGGCGGGCGTTTTTGACCCGGGTGTGAACCAGGAATTCGTGGGGGGTGGTGCCAACGGCGTGCTTGAAGCCGCGAATGATCTCGAAGCGCCCGCGCCCGGTGACCTTTTCGAGGTCGGCCAGCGTCACTTTCGATCGCGCGTTGTCGACCAGGTGCTGGCGGGCTCGGCGGATGAACCCCGGGCACACGGGGCCGGCGTTTTCGCCGGCCTTGCCGCACTCGGTCACCCAGCGGTCGCCGAGCCGTGCGAGCAGGCGCGAGAGCGCCTCGCTGAGCCGTATGGGGCGAGAGTCGCCCGCGATCTCGCTGACGACCGCGCCAATCCGGTCGGCGGCCTCGTCGTCGGCCACGCAGAAGCGGCGAAACTCGACGGCCCGGGCGTCGCGCACCGACGCGAGCTGAAGCTCGAACAGCGACGCGTCGATGTAGAGGGCTCGCGCTTCGATGGGGGTGTCGATCGACGTCCAGGCGAACAGCTCGTCGGGTTTGCTCAACAGCACCGACGACCCCGCCACGTCGTAGTTGCGCCCGCGGTAGCGAACGCAGCCGCTCCCGCTATCGACCACAGTGATCGCGTAGGCGTCGGGCAGCTGGGGCGCCAGACAGCTGCTGAGCCGGTAGTGAAAGAACTCGACGCCGGGGACTCCTGTCGGGCGAACGACGTCGATTTGACTACGCCGTTCGCTAGAGATGCGCGCGTTGGCGGTCGGGTTTGAGCTCGCTGCGGTCATGGGTCACCTTTGAGTTAGCCAAACGGCTGTCGTTTTCACCCCTCGGCGCAGCCGTGCCCTCCGGCGCGTTGGCGCCGACCGACTCGGTGCTGCTGACACTACGCGCTCTGGCGACGTGCGTCGCGGTGCGCTTGCCTTGCAGGTGCTCGCCCGCGCTGACGCGAACGACGAAAACCGATGGAATTGTGCAGTTGCGGCGCCTTGCGGCTAGCGCCCCTCTTGCCTGGTCCTACGTGCCATTTTGGTGGTGGTTACGGCCTTTGTTCGCCGGCGGCCGACTGGCCGCAGACTCAGGGAATTTCAGCGGCTTATTTCGTGATAGAAGAGAAGTTGCGGGCCGTTATGGCGGATGAGACTGCAGATCAGCAGCGCAGCATCGGTCTTTTAGCCGCGACGGGGGTCGGTGTTGGCGCCATTGTCGGCGGTGGCATTTTCGTTCTCGCCGGCGTGGCCTTCGAAAACGCCGGGCCGGCGGCCGCGGTCGCCTTTGCGCTCAACGGCGTCGTGGCGTTTCTCACCGCGATGAGCTTCGCCGAGGTCTCCACGGCCTTTCCCGAAAGCGGCGGGGCCTACACCTTTGCGAAGAAGGTCCTGTCCATGAGAACCGCGTTCGCGGTCGGCTGGATCTTGTGGTTTGCATACATCGTCGCCGGGGTTTTGTACGCTCTTGGCTTCGCCTCGTTCGCCGAGCTGGCCCTGCGCGAGCTGTGGGTGGCCGCGACGGGCGAGGCGCCGGCGTGGGTCAGCGGCCGGCGCATGAGCTTGCTGCTAGCCACCCTGGCGACCGTCATCTATGCCGGCTCGCTCATTCGCAAGGCCACCGGCGGCGGCCAGTGGGCCACGGTCGGCAAGCTGGTGGTTTTCGGTATCTTGGTGCTGGCCGGCATCGTCGCGGTGTTTCGGCAACCGACGGCCGCGACCACCGGCAACTTCAGCCCGTTTTTCCACGGGGGCGCCTCCGGCATCTTTGTGACGATGGGCTTTACGTTCATCGCCCTGCAGGGCTTCGATCTGATCGCCGCGGTCGGTGGCGAGGTCAAAAACCCCGGCCGCACCATACCGCGAGCGATGTTCTATTCGCTGGGCGCGGCGCTGGTGGTCTACATCCCGCTTTTGCTGTTGATCGCCGGCGTTGGCATCGACCCGGGCGATTCCATTGTAGCCGTTGCCCGGGCCCAGGGCGAAGAGGTCATCGCCCTGGCGGCCCGGCGCTTTCTCGGCACCGCCGGTTACTGGCTGGTCATCATCGCGGCGATCCTGTCGACCCTGTCGGCGCTGCACGCCAACATCTTTGCGGCGTCGCGGGTCGCCCTGACCATGGCGCGGGACCGCACGCTGCCCACGCTGCTCGGCGACGTGCACCAGCAGCGGCGAACCCCGGTCATGGCCATCTACGCGACCGCGCTGACCCTGGTCGCCATCGTGTTCATGATTCCCAACCTGGCCGCTGCCGGCGCCGCGTCCAGCCTGATCTTTCTGATCTCCTTTGCCCTCGCCCACGTCACCACGTACCTGGCTCGGCGCCGCGGGGGCACCGACACCGCCGGCTACCGAACCCCGTGGTTTCCCGCGATTCCCGTGGTGGGCGGCCTGGCGTGCGCGAGCATGGCCGTGTACCAGGCGCTGAGCGTGCCCGACGCCGGTGGCATCGTGTTCATCTGGCTGGGCCTGGGCGTGATGCTGTACTGGTCGGTGTTTGCGCGACGCGCGGAGATCGGCGACGCCGCCAGCGAAGGCCTCGACCCGACCCTGGTGTCGCTGCGCGGCCACAGTCCGCTGGTGCTGGTGCCCATCGCCAATCCGGCCCAGGCCGCCGCTCTGGTCGGCGTCGCCAACGCGCTGGCGGCGCGCAAGGTCGGCCGGGTGTTGCTGCTGAGCATCGTTCCCTCGGGCAAGGACCACGATCCGTCCACGGTCGTTCAGCAAACCCTCGATTCGGCCCAGGCCGCCGTGGGCCAGGCGCTGCGGCTCTCGCTCGACAGCGGCTACGAGCCCAACGCGCTCATGACCATATCGAGTGAGCCCATGGAAGAAATCGCGCGCATTGCCGAGGTGCACCGGTGCGAGGCCCTGTTGCTCGGCCTGGGCGAGCTCACCGACACCAGCGGCTCGGCCATCGAGAACCTGATCAATCGCGTCGATGCCGACGTGGCACTGATGAAGGCGCCCAACGGCTGGCGCCTGCGCCAGGCCGAAAGAGTTCTGGTTCCCGTGGGCGGCCGAGGCGACCAGCACGAGCTGCGGGCGCGCCTGCTCGGCACCCTGACCCGGGCTCGCCAGCGGGTCGTTACGTTTATGACCGTGGTCCCGCAAAGCGCGACCGACGTAGACGTCGACCGGGCGCGCGAGGCCATCGGCCGGCTCGCCGACCTCAAGCTGCGCGGCAAGGCCGACGTCGAGGTCGTGCGCTCGGACGACGCCACCGGCACGATCCTGGCTGCCGCCGAGGACTTCGACCTGCTGGTGCTGGGCCTGGCCTCGGCCGGGTGGCGACGCAAGACCCTCGGCGCCTTTGCCACGCGCATCGCCAGCGACTGCCCGTGCGCGGCTCTGTTTTTGAGCCGCCGCCGCCCGCGCGCCTTCGAGCTGCTCGAGCCCCTGCGCGACGACGTCGTCGACGCCGTCAAAGACGCCTGGAACTCCCCCCTGCGCAAAGCTTAGCCCCTTCTAGCGGTTCGCGCGCCCGTACACCATGGACAGCAGGGTCGGCGTGATGATCAGGTCGGCGGCCAGCGCTGCCAGGATGGTTGCCGACGAGAGCAGTCCGAAGTAGGCAATGGACTTGACGCTGGCGAGCAGCAAGACGCCGAAGCCGGCCATCAGAATCAGCGACGACGCGATCACGGCGCGGCCGGCGCCGTGCAGCATGCGCTCGATGGCCGCGTCTGGCCGGTCGGGGTCGGCGGCGAGTTCGCGCTTGAAGCGAAACATGATGTGACTGGTGTCGTTGACCGAAATGCCGATGGCGATGGCGGCGATGAGCACGGTGGCAACGTCGAGCCGAATGCCGGCCCAGCCCATGAATCCGAGGGTGAGCAGCGCCGGCAGCAGGTTGGGAACCATGGCCACGAGTCCGAGGCGCACCGACCGCAGAAGCGCCATGAGCACCAGGGTCACGAGAGCGAACGCGATGGCAAAGCTCGTGGCCTGGGTGTCGGTGATGTGCTGGATGATGCGCACGTACAGCGGCAGGTAGCCCGCGGCGCGGACCTCGATGTCGCCTCCGGTCGTCGCCGCCGCTGTCGCTTCCAGATCGCCAATGACCCGCTGAATCTCTTTGGCACTTGGCAGCCCGGTGCGCGACGTGATGTGGCTGCGTCGGTAGCCTTCGACATCGACCACCGCCTCGAGGTGGTCGCGCCCGGCGGTCTGCAGGCTGTAGCTAAACAGGAGCTCGCCGACGACGCGCGGGTCGTCGGGCACGGCGTAGGCATCGGGCGACTCGTCGAACCAGACCTGGTTGGACCGCTTGACGATGTCGACCAGGCCGGAGGAGCGCGCGACGTCGGGGTGCGTTTCGAAGGCGCGCTCGACCTCGTCGAGAGCGCGCAGGCGCTCGGGTTCTTTGAGGTTGCCGTCGCGCACGTCGGCGGTCATCTCGAGGGGGATGAACGGCCCGAAGCTGTTTTCGATGGCGCGGTGGTCGCGGCGCACCCGGCTGTCGTCGTCGAGAAAGCCGATGGTGTAGGTGTCGACCGACAGGCGGGCAATTCCCAGCCCGGCGAACGCAAAGAGGGCCACCGTGGCGGCGAGCACGGCCCCGCGCCGGCGCGATGCGCGGTGGCAGGCGCCGACGATTCGCGGCAACAGGGTGCCCCGGGCTCTCGCTCGGCCCTGGCTGTCGCGGCCGCCGAAGCGGGCGAGCGCCGGAATCCCAAACACCAGCATTGCGGCGACGAGAACCAACAAGCCGACCGCAGCGAGCCAGCCGAGGTCGCGAATCGCCGCCATGTTGGCGCTGGCCAGGGCCGAAAAGCCGATGGCGTCGGTCACCGTGTTGAACAGGCAGGGCACGACCACGCCCGCCACCGAGGCCGTGAGAATGCGCCGCCGGTCCAGCCCCGCGGCCGCCCCTTCTTCGTAGGCGTCGATGAGGTGCACGAGGTCGAGAATGCCGATGGTCATCAGCAGGGTGGGCAACACCGCCGTCACCATGTTCAGGTCGCGGCCGGCGGCGCCGGCAATGCCGATGGTCGCGACCACGGCAATCGTCACGATGCCGGCTCCCACGACAACCCAGATGAGTCGGCGAAACAGCAGCCACAGACCGGCCAGGATCACCACGTACGAAAGCGACACGAACACACCGGAGTCGCGCATGGACGCCGCGTTGAGGCCTTCGTACACCACGCCGATACCGCCGAGGTGGACATCGCCGCCGCCGCGCCGCAGTTCGCGCTCGGCGATGGACTCGACGTCCGCCAGGATGGCCGCGCGCTCGCTGTCGAAGTCGTCGAAGGTCTTGGGCTCGACGAGCAACAGCGTCATGGTTTCGCGCTGGCCGACGATGGTGCCGACACAGATGGGATCGCGCTCGACCTTGGCGCGCAAGGCGGCGGCCATTTCCTCGGTGATGGCGCCCTCCCGCGGCAGCAGGGTCGCGACATCGATGCCGCCGCTGTCGACGGCGGCGTTTTCGATGGTCGGGTCGGCCTCGAGCTCGAGATCGGCGACTCCCTCGGCGTGAACACCGAGGGCGAGGCTGGTCACCCGTCGCACGGCGGGATGGTTTTCCAGGGCCAACGAGGCGGCTCGAATGCGTTCCAGGGCCGCCGGGCGGTAGACGCTCACGGGGTCGGTGGCGGCGACCGTGATGATTTCGTCATTGCCGTAGGTCGCCTTGTAGTCATCGTAGGCGGCCAGGGCCGGATCGTCCTCGAGAAACCAGACCTCGAGGGAGTTGTCGACCCGGACGTTGCCGGCCATGGCGCCCACTGTGACCGCGGCCACCAACAGCCCGAGCATCAGCGGCCGCTGAAACCGGTGCAGGGCGGCGACGGTTCGCGCCGGCCACGGGGCCAGGGGACCGAGCGGAGCACTCTTGCCGGAGGACGTGGACCCGCGCATCAGTGGACCGACTCGACGTGAAAGTCGCCGTACACGAACGCGAGGTCGCGCCCGTGCAGGCGCTCGGCTTCGGCCCGGTGCCGTTCGATGATGTGGCTCATCGAGTCCGGCCGGCTGCGCGGCACCAGCAGGTTCCAGTAGACCATGCGGCCACCGGGTCGAAGTACGCGGCAGATCGACTGCATCATCTGCTCGAGGTGTGTCTCGTCGACCCACTCGAACAGGTCCGACAGGTAGATCTTCGACAGATCGCCGGCGTCGCACGACGACAGGTAGCCTTCGAGGTCGCCCTGGCGAATATCGATGGTATCGACGGTCTCGCGCAGGCTGGCGAAGTTGGCCTCGCGCAAGTACACCGGGCCGCGGGACAGGTCGGGATATTCGCCGAGCAAGGCGTACTGCATGAAGTGGTTTTCGATCGGGTTGGTTTCGACCAGGGCCCACCGGGTGCGCTCGAGGAATTCGGCGCCGATATTGCGCTCTTCGACGTACTTGAAGAACGCCGGGTCGCGGCCCAGGCGGGCCATGATCGCCCGGCCGAAGAACGCGGTGAAGAGCTTGTTCCAGCGCCGGTTGGCCCAGTGCTCGTCGTAGTAGGCGGCTCTTTCGGCCGGGTCCTCGAGGGACATCATCTCCCGGACGGTCGACCGGCTGTGAATCAGCGGCAGGACGCCCCGGCGAAAGATCTGCAGGTATCGCTGAAAGCGACCGGAGTGAATGACGCCCTCGGCGATAGCCCGCTGGTGGTGGTCGAAGTAGGTGCGGGCGTCGTCGGTAAGGGCGCTGCGTAGTTTGGTGCGATAGGTCTTGGTGCGATCGGCTCCGGCGCGGGCTCCCAGGAAAGCGACGTACTCGTGCCACGTGAGGTGGCGAATCGCCGCGATCTTGAGCTCGAGCAGGGCGTTTTGTGCCGAGGAAAAATCGAGCGCCACGATCGAGCGGGGGCGCGCCAGCGACAGGGCGAGCACGTTGTCGCCGGCGCTGGTCAGGCACAGAAGATCGTCCTCGGCACCGAGTTCGAGGCCGTCCCGGGCGACGTCGGGGTCTTCCCAGCACTGGGAGTAGACGATTTGCTGGAACACGGGGCGCTCTTTGACGATTGAGCGCAGGGCGGGGGTGGGCGTGGCCATCACATTGCTCTCCTGGCGGTGCCGTAGCGTCGGCGAATGGCGGGGTAGTCGAGTTTGGCGCGGTGTCGCGGATCGACGGGCAGGGACCGGGTAAGTCGGGCTCGGTCGACGCGAACGCCGGCGTCGGCGAGGTGCGCGACGACCGCGCGCGGCGACGGCCCGCGACCGCGTCGCTCGACGACCACGACGACCTCGTCGCCGTCGGCGATGAGGGCCGCCCGGCCGACGCCGGGCAGGGTTTGGGCGGCCGCTTCGACGGCGGCGGGGTGGTAGATCTCGTCGCCGCGCGTCACGACGTCGGCGACCCGCCCGACGATCCACAGGCGGCCGTGGTCGTCCCGGTACGCGGCGTCGCCGGTTCGGTGCCACACGCGCCCGCGTTCGTCGACGATCTTGTTGGCTCGCTCGGCGACCGGATCGCGGTAGTAGCGCTCGTTGACGTGATCGCCGGCGACGACGACTTCGCCGATCTCACCCGGCCGGACCGCCAGGGCGGCCAGGCCTCCCGGGCCGACCTGCAGCGGCGACAGACTCGGCACTGCGAGTTCGAGGTCGATGTCGACGTGCGGGTAGCCTACGCACAGGCCCCGACCGCGGCGGGTGGCGGCGGCGACGTCGCCGCGAATCTCGGCGGCGTCGATGGTGGCAATGGGTTCGGCTTCGGTCGAGCCGTACACCACGAGCAGCGTGGCCGAGCCCAGAGCTGCCTCCGCCGCGTCGCACAGGTCGAGGGGCACGGGGGCCCCGCCGGTGACCATGCGGCGAACCGAGCGAAGCGGTGCGCCGCGGCGCCGGGCCGCGTCGACGATTGGCGCCAGGAACGCCGGCGAGCCGGACACCACCGACACTCCGAAGCGCTCGATGGCGTCGGCCAGGGCGGGGCCATCGATGTCGTCGACGCCGGCGCCAAGGCGCGGAATCACCGCGGTGTTGCCGCGCACCAGGCTCGACAGAAGCACGATGGCAAACGCCGACATGTCGACCCCAAAGCCGGTCGAGCCATCGCCTCCGGAGTCGCCGCGCAAAAGGCCGTCGATCGCCCGGTGTTGCGCCAGCAAGAATTCGTGCGACCGGGTCGCGCCCTTGGGAGCACCGGTCGAGCCGCTCGAAAACGTCAGCAGGGCGGGGGCGTCGGGGGAAAGCTCGAGCGCGGGGCGCTGGCCGTTCTCTTTGTCGAGCCGTCCAGCGCCGTCCAACTCGACGGCGGCCAGCGACTCGGCGCCCAGAGCGCGGGCCGTGGCCGCCGACGCGACGGCAATGGCCACGGGTACGGCGGCGACGTCGCGGTACAGCGCCCGCAGAACGTGCGCCCTGGCGATGCCGATGAAGGCCCGCGGTCGCACGGTGCGCACCGCGCGGGCGAACTCGGCGAGCTTCGCCGACGGCTCGACGAACACGGCGACCGCGCCGAGTGACACCACGGCCAGCAAGGTGACGTAGAGCTCCGGCGACATGGGCACGAACACGGCCACCCGGTCGCCGCGCCGCACGCCTCGCTTCGCCAGACCCGCGGCCACGGCGGCCACCCGGCGCCGCAGGGTGCCGTAGTCGAGGGACCGCCAGGCGCGCCGGCCGTGGGGAAAGACGAGGGCCGTTCGCCCCGGCGCCTCGACACCGTGGCGGGTGACGAGGCTGGCAATGCCGCCGGCCGGCAGCTCAGAGACAGCGTTCATACAGCGCGTACTCCCGGATGACGTGGTGGGCGGTCCAGCCCATCTTGGCGGGCTCTCCGTCGTGGTGCATGAGGGCGGCGACGAAGTCGCAGGGGCCGGCCGCGAGGCGGTCGCCGATCCAGCGGTGCAGAAGCGCTTTGTAGACGCCGCGCCCTCGCCAGTCCGGGGTGACCGCAATGGTCTTGGCCACCGACACCCGGGCACGCCCGGGGAACTGGCCGGGGGTGGTGTAGAGAAAGCCCACGGCTCCGGCGGTGGCGCAGGTGGCCAGGTAGACCCCGCTGTGCGGGCCGGCGACTTTGTCGGGCGGATACAGAGCGGCCAGCTCGGTCGCGTCGATGTCCGAGTACATGAACGCGTCGGCAAAGGCGCGCCGGCTCACCTGGTACACGGCCGCCAGGTCGGCGGCGTTGTCGAGGGGGCGGATCTGCACGCCCGCGTTGGTGGCCCGGGCGGCCGCCGGCGCAAAGCGCGCGAGGAGGTCGTCGCCGTCGCCCATCCACGTCGACCGGTACCGGGCGGCCACGGCGAATCCGGCTCGGTCCCACAAACCCGGGTAGTAAGGAGGGTGAACCGGCTCACCGGGAATCCAGCCGCCGTCTGCATTGGGCTCGGCCACGGCGAATCGATAGGAATGCCAGGTGGTGTAGTTGATCGGGCCGCGAATGGCGGCGCAGCCGCGGTCGCGCAAGTACCGGCAGGCCCGGTCGAGCACCGCGCCGGCCGCATCCGCATCGTCGACCGACTCGAACAGGCCGAGCAGGCCCACCGGGACGCCGGCGTCGTCGACCAGCCGCGGGTTCGCGATGGCGGCAACGCGCGCGCGGTTGTCGGCATCGACAAACAAGGTGGTGTCGCATCGCGCCGCCGTCGGGTTGTCGGCGCGCAGCTGAGCGCGCGTCGCTTCTGCGGAAGGCGCGTGTGGCAGCGCGACCGCGGCGTACACCCGCGAGCCGACATCGGCGAACCGGTCGACGAGTTCGCGTTTGTCCGCGCGACCCCAGACGATCGCGTTCGACGAGCGACGCTGCGTTCGCTTCGAACTCGACATCTGTTCGTCGGGGACAACGGGCTTGCTCACGGTGTCTACGAGTTTGCAAAGCAAGTGCCACGACCAGACCTGGCAAACGAATTGCTGAGAGACACGTCATGGACCATGTCGTCGCGGGTCAGAAACACGAACGTGCACAAGCGCGCGCAAGCACCGCAAGCGCCCATACGCTTGACTCTCCATCACCGGTAACTGCCGAAACCGGTGACGGCTACCGCCCTCGCCGGTGGTCGACTGATCCAGTTGCCGCTCTGCGTCATGCTGGCGCGATTGCCCGCGCGGTGATTGTCGTTAACGAACTCGCTCCGCACGCGCACGACGCCCGGTGGAAAGAGCTGTTTGAAGAGACGTGGGGCGCCGCCGCCGAACTCACCGAGGTCCGCGTGCGCAGTTTCGAAGGGGCATTCGCCGCGGCGCGCGAGGCGGCGGCGCGGAACGCGGACCTGCTCATCGCCGTCGGGGGCGACGGCACGGTCAACGCGTGCGTCAACGGTCTCGGCGAAGCGCAGACCCGCCTCGCCGTCATTCCCGCGGGCACCGCGAACGACCTCGCGTGTTTGGTCGGAGAAAGCGGCGACCCGCGCCGCGACGCGGAGGCCCTCGAGTCGTGGCAGCCACGCGACATCGACGCCATTACCACTAACGGCGTGCGCTTCTACTCCACCGGCGGCATCGGCTGGGTGGCCGACGTGGCCGAGACCGCCAATCGCTGGCGGGCCGGCAGCTGGCTGCGCCGAACCGTCCTCGCTCGCCTGGGTAGCATCATTTATACGCTCGCCTGCGTCGCGGTTATTGCGCTGTCGCGCCGGCTGGGCTCGCGGGTCACCATCGAGTACACCGACGCGGCCTCGGGGGCCGATCGCGAGCTCGACTTCGATGGCTACGGAGTGCTGGTGTCCAACACCGCCAAGGTCGGGCGCTCGTTTCACCTGGCGCCGGTGTCGCGCATGGACGACGGCGTGTTCGAGCTGATTCTGTTTCCCCGCACGTCGCGCCGCCGGCTGTTGCGCGTGGTTGCCATGGCGCAGCAGGGCCGCCTGTTCGAGCTCGACGAAGTGCGCTTCGTGCAGGTCACGCGCGCGCGCATGAAGACCGATTCCGACGTCGATTTCTTCGGCGACGGCGAGACGCTGCAGCGGGGCGACCACTTCGAGCTCGGGGTTGCGCCCACGCCCATTCGCCTGATGGCCCCGGCGGCCACCGAGCCGGCTCGTTCGCCCGTCGCCACGGCCCTCGCCGCCGCCCACGCCGCTTGAGAACCAGACTATGCACAGCCCAACTGCCGCCGACCTTCGCCCCGGGGCTTCGCCGCCCTCGCCGTCCTCGCCGCCCTCGGTGACCGCGCCGTCCTCGCCCCCCGCGCAACCGGTGCCGGAGTTTCCCTCCGGGACCCTCGCCCGCGTTCGCGTCTACCTGGCGGAGCGCTTTCCCGTGCCCGTCACGCTGCTGCTTTCGCTGGCCACGGCGGCCGGCGCGGTCGCGTCTTCGCAAGCTGCAGCGGTGCGCAGCGGCCAGCCCGTGGTGTTCGACGCGGCTTTGTGGGGCGGCGTGGCGCTGGTCTTTTTGTACCTGTTTCACCTGCGGGTTTTCGACGAGCACAAAGACTTTGCCGTCGACGCCAAGACCCGGCCCGACCGGCCCGTGCAGCGCGGCATCGTGAGCCTTGCGGAGCTGCGCGCCGTGGGCGCAATTGCCGTCGGCCTCGAGCTGGCCATTGCGTTTGGCGCCGGTCCTCGAGCCGGCCTCTGGTACCTGGTGCCGTTTGCGTACTCGCTGCTCATGTACGTCGAGTTCTTCGCCCCGCGATGGCTCGGCGCCCGCATTCACTGGTACGCCCTGAGCCACACCCTGTGCATGCCGCTTCTAGCGGTGGCCGTCGCCATGCGCCTGGGCGCGGAGACGGCGGCGTGGACGCCGGAGCTGCTGGCGTTTGCCGGTCTCAACCTCACCGCCTACCTGGGCGTCGACGTGCTTCGCAAGACCTGGGCCCCGGACAGTGAGGTCGATGGTCTCGACTCGTGGTCCAGGCGGCTCGGCCTGGCCCGGGCGGCGCGCCTGGGTATCGGCATCCTGGCCGCGTCGGCGACCCTTGCGGCCTTCATCGGCTGGCGGCTGGGCGGCGGCCCGGTCTGGCTTGGCGTCGTGTTGGCCGCCACGGTGTGGGGCGCTTCGGTGGTCCGCCGCTTTGCCGCCGCGCCCACCGCTGAGGCCGAGGGGGGACTCGTGCTCGTCGCGGGCCTTCACATCCTGATTCTGTTCGTCGGCCTCGCGGTCGTCGCCGCTCTTTCCACCGGCGCGGTGTTCGCCGCCGGATTCGCTGGAGTCTGACGTGATCGTCATCGAACCCGCCACCCGGTCCGCTCGCCTCGACGAAGCGGCGTTGGCCGCCCTCGGCGGCAAAGGCCGCAGTCTGTACGAACTCGGTCGCCTCGGCGACCTGCGGGTGCCGCCCTGGTTTGCCGTGGCTGCCGACGTGTTCGTCGGCGCGGTTGCCGAGGCCGGCATCGGCGACGACATTGCGGCCATTGTCGAGCAACTCGAAGCGTCCGGCCCCGACCGCGAGGCGGTCTCTGCCGCCCACCGGGCGCTCCAGCCGCTGGTGGCTCGCCTGTCCGCGAGCGAGGCTGCGCGAACGGCCATCGGCGACGCATACGACGCGCTGGGCGCCGTCGGCGACCGCGGTTACGTGGCCGTGCGATCGTCGGCCCTCGACGAGGATGGCGCGGTTCGATCGTTTGCCGGGTGTCTCGACACGGCGCTGTTCGTCCGGGGCCGCGACGCGGTCGTCGACGCCGTGGTCGCCTGCTGGCGGTCGGCGTTTTCCGAAAGGTCGCTGGCGTACCGGGCGGCCAACGGCGCGCTCGGAGGGGCCGAGTCGGCCGCGGGGCGGCCGGGCATTGCCGTGGCGGTCGTGGTTCAAACCATGGTCGAGGGCCAGGTCTCCGGGGTGCTGTTCTCGGCCGATCCGGCGACGGGAAACCGCGACCGGGCCGTGGTGACCGCGACCTGGGGCCTGGGCGAGGGCGTGGTATCCGGCCGTCTGGCCTGCGACACGTTCGTGGTTGGCGGCCGCGGCGGCACGCCCACGGTGCTCGAGCGCGACGTGGTCCTCAAAGACAGCCGTGTGGTGCGCAACGCCGACGGTGGCGCCGGGACCCGCGAGGTTTCGGTCGACCCGGCACGGCGCTGCGCCCCGACCCTCGACGACGCCACGCTGGCCGAGCTCGTGCGCCTGGGGTGGACCATCGAAGAGGCTTACGGCCGGCCGGTCGACGTCGAGTGGACCACCAACGACGACGGCGTGTGGCTGCTGCAGGCGCGTCCCATCACGACGGCGGTCGCCCCCGAAAAGTCGCCGGTTGGAGCGTCTGCCGGCGCGGCGCGGCTGTGGGACAACTCCAACATCATCGAAAGCTACAGCGGCGTGACCACGCCGCTTACCTACAGCTTTGCCCGGCGCGCCTACGCCACCGTGTACCGCCAGGCGTTCGACTTGCTCGGCGTGCCGCAGCGCGAGCTGGCGGCCAACCAGGCCACCTTCGAGCAGATGATCGGGCTTTTGCGCGGGCGCATCTACTACAACCTCGAGAGCTGGTATCGGGCGCTTCAGTTTCTGCCGGCGTACAAGTTCAACGCCGAGTTCATGGAACAGATGATGGGGGTTGGCGACAGCACCGGGACCGCCGACGGGTTCGACGTCGCAGGCGGCGGCCGATCGTCGCGGTGGCGTCGGTACGCGGTCGAGCTGCCGCGGCTGGGCGCGTCGGTGGTGCGCATGACAAGTCGCTTTGCCCGGGCAAACCGCCTCGTCGACGAGTTCTACGATCACTTTGCCGAGGCCTACGCCGATTTGTGGGAGCGCGATCTCGAGCAGATGAGCTTCGACGGCCTGGTCGAGACCTATCTCGAGGCCGAAAGGCGCATTCTCGATCACTGGCAGGCGCCCATCGTCAACGACATCCTGGCGATGATCTACTTCGGCTCGCTGCGCAAGGTGCTGGCTCGAGTTGGCCTCGGCGAAAGCTCACTGCAAAACGACCTTTTGTGTGGCGAGGGCGGCCTGGAGTCGACGGAGCCGACCCGCGACCTTCTGCGCATCATGAGCGACGTGCGTCGGGACCCGACGCTGTGCGCCGTCCTCGAAGCGCAATCGCCGGCGGCCATTCGCGAGCGGGTCCGTCGCGACGAAGCGTTCGGGTGGCTGCGGGTGCGGCTTGTCCAGCACGTCGACCGATTCGGCGACCGTTGCATCGACGAGCTCAAACTCGAAGAACCGACCCTGCGCGACGACGACACGTTCCTGTACGCGGCGCTCAAGGGCTACCTGGCGGCGCCGCCCGTGACCGTCGACGAGATGGTTGCGCGCGAGCAAGAGCTTCGCGCGGCCGCCGAGGCGCACGCCCGCGCAACCATCGGCCGCAACCCCGTGGCCCGGCGGCTGTTTTCGTTCGTGCTGTCCGGCGCCCGGCGCCACGTGAAGAACCGAGAGAACCTGCGGTTCGCCCGGACCCGCGCCTTCGGTTTGATTCGGCGCCTGGCCCTCGCCATGGGCGCGCGCCTGACCGAGGCCGGGCTGCTCGACCAGGTCGACGACGTGTTCTATCTCGAAGTCGGCGAGCTGGTCGGCTTTGCCCGAGGCACGGCGACGACCGCGAACCTGCGCGGCCTGGTCGCTGCGCGTCGCGCTGAGTTTGCCGACTACCGAGACGCCGCCGACTTGCCGGAGCGCTTCACGACTCGCGGCGCGGTGTATCTCGACCCGAGCGTCGCCGGCACGGGCCCGGCCGAGGCCGCCGATGCCCGCCGGGCCGATACCGGCGACGTCCTTCGCGGCACGGGCGCCTCGCCCGGGGTCGTCACGGCGCCGGCGCGCCTGGTGCGCGACCCGCGAACCGCGTCCCTGGCCGGCGACGTGCTGGTGGCTAACCGCACCGATCCGGGCTGGGTCCCGCTGTTCCCCAGCGCCGCCGCCGTCGTCGTCGAGCGAGGCAGCGTTCTGTCCCACAGCGCCATCGTCGCCCGCGAGTTCGGCATTCCCTGCGTCGTCGGCATCCGCAACGCCCTGTCCACCCTGCAAGACGGCCAGCCCGTCGAGGTCAACGGCAGCACCGGCACGGTCCGCGTCGTTGAAACCTAGCCCCGAGCCCGACTCCGAGCCCGGCTACTTTCGCGGCTTCTTGGCCTTGCGCTTCGACGGAGCCTTGGGGGCTTTGGGCGCCTTGCCGTCGAGCTTGCCGACTGCGCTCAGCAGATCGGCGACCGGGGGCCGTTTGACGACGCCTTCCTGAAAGCGGTAGGCGATGCGGCCGTCGGTGGCGACGACGTAGGTGGTCGCCAGGGCGATGGGGTACTTGGGGTTTTCGATGCCCAGCTTGCGAACCAGGGTGAGTTCCGGGTCGGCGAGGATCGGATAGGTCACGCCGAGGCGTTTGCGCAGGGCGGCGTTTTTGGCCGGCGGGTCGACGCTCAGGGCCACCACCGCAGCCCCGGCCTTCTCGATTTCCTTCAGTCGTCCTTGCAGCTCACCTAGCTGCTTGCGGCAGTAGGGTCACCAATCGCCGCGGTAGAACACGATGATGGCGGGTCGCCGCGACCAGGCCTCGGCCAGCTCGACCTTTTTGCCGTCGTGGTCGAGCACGGTCGCCGACGGCATCTTGTCGCCTCGGTCGGCCGCTTTGGCCTTGCCCGGCGTGTCGGCCGCCGCCAGCAGCCCGGATCCGAGGGCCACCGCCGCCAGCAGTCCGACCGCCGTGAGGCGAGCGCCGGCGCGAGGTCGTGTTCGTGGGGACGGAGCCATTGTTCGACCTTACGCCCGGTCGCCCTCGCGGTTACGGGAAAACCGTCCGGACTCGCCGACGCGGGGGCGGCCGGCGGCCCGGACCGGCCGGTGAACCTCACTAGGAGTGCGCCAGGGATGGCCAAGCCGGGCAAGCCGGCGGCTGCTCTAGCCACCAACGACGGCGTGTTCGCCTCGCAATCGGTGGATCGCCCGCTGCCGAATGAGGGTCGATGTAAGACAACGAACGCCCGCAACGCCGACCAAGGCTGGTCTGGAAGCTGCACTGCGTCATTGCCATGTCCACCGCCGCGAGCCACCGCGTGTTGTTTCTGACCGGTGTCACGGGCTTCGTCGGCGCCGCGTTGGCGCTCGAGCTGTTGCGCCGCAATCCCGGCGACCGCGTCGTGTGCCTGGTGCGCGCCGACAGCGACGCGCGCGCCCGCCAGCGGGTCCTCGACGCCCTGACCGCTGCGGCTGCCGCCTACGACGTGCCCGCTGCCGACCTCGCGTCGAGCCTCGCCCGGGCCTCGGCGGTGCGGGGAGACCTGACGGCGGCGAGCCTTGGACTTGCGCCCGGCGACCGGGCCCGGCTGCGCGCTGCGGGGCCGCTGCACGTGTGGCATTGCGCCGCCTCGCTCAAGGACTCCGAGGAAGCGTTCGCCGAAATCCTCGCCCACAACGTGGCCGGCACCGAGCGGGTCCTCGCGACCTTGCTCGACCTCGGCGTCGCCGAGTTCAACCACGTGTCCACGGCCTACGTGGCCGGCCGCCGCCGCGGCGTGGTGCCCGAGGTGCTCGAGCGGCCGCGGGGCTTTTCCAACCGCTACGAGCAGTCGAAACACTACGGCGAGATGCTGGTGGTCGACTGGTGCAACCGGGCCGGGGTGCCGTTTCGCGTCCATCGGCCGGGCATCGTGGTCGGCCACTCGGTGACGGGGCGGGCGACCGGCTACACGGGCTTTCTCGGCTGGGTACTCAAAGTCGCCGCCCTCGACGCCGCCACCGACGGCGCGCTGCGCAGGCGGTCCCTTCGGTACGTCGCCCGGCCCGACGCCGAGCTCAACGTCGTTCCCATCGACTCGGTCGTCGAAGACATGGCGGGCATCGACGCCGCGGGCCCCGCCACCTACGGTCGGGCGTTTCACCTCACAAACGCCAGCGCGCCGACCGTTCGCTGGATTCTCGACGCGGTCACCGACACGCTCGGGCTGCAGCGCATCGACATCGTTTCCGACGAGGGCCACCTCGATGCGATCGGTCACCGGTTTCACCGCTGGACCCGATTCGAGCGCCCGTACGTCACCGGCACGAAGGTTTTCGACCGAGCGTCGAACGCCCTGTACCAAAGCGAACGCCACGGCGTGTGCCCGCTGTCGAACGACATCATGGCGACCATGGTGACCGCCGCCGTCGCCGACTACCAGCGACAGCTCGCCGACAAGCGAGGTGCCGCGTGACCGGCTCGTCGCTCGGGCCTCGAAGCCGGGTGCTCGCCCTGAGCGTGATTTTGCTCGCCGGTGGAGGCGGGCCGGCGAGCGCCGGCGGCGCCACCGCCACGGCCGAGTCGATCATCGACCGCATGATCGACCAGGATCCCCTGGGCTACGGCGGCGCCGAGGCGCGGCTGGTGATGGCGTTGGTCAACAGCCGGGGGCAAAAGCAAACCCGGCGCATGGTGCTGCACAGCCGCAAGGACGGCGATACCCGGCGCATGTTCCTGCGCTTTCTGTCGCCGTCCGACGTCTCGGGCACGGCGTTTCTCGGCGTGGACGACGACGGCGACCGAACCCAGTACCTGTACATGCCCGCGCTGGCCAAAACCCGGCGCATCTCGAGCCGGCAGCGCAACGCCAGCTTCGTCGGCACCGACTACAGCTTTGCCGACCTGGACTTTCGCGACGTCGACGACTCGGCCAAAGTGCTTCTCGGCTCGCAAACCATTGCCGGCCAGGAATGCTGGAAGGTCGAAGTTCGGCCGACCTCCCCCGAGAGCGACTACGACCTGGTGCACGTGTGGGTCGCCAAGAAGACCCATTTGCCCCTGCGCATTCGCTTCTACGACGGCGGCGGCAACGAAACCAAGCGGCTCACCGTACAGGAGGTCAAACACGTGTCGGGTCGGTGGATCATCACCGAGTCGAAGATGGTCGACCTCAAGCGCGAACACACCACGGTTATGAAGGTCACCGAGATCTCGCTCCGCGACGACATCTCGATGGATCAGTTCACCGTGCGGGCGCTCACGCGCGGCTAGGGGCGCGGAGAGGGCAGTGCGGGTTTCGGTTCGAGCGCTGGCGGCCGCGGCAGCCGCCGCATGGCTGGCCCCGGCGCCGGTCGCCGGCGCCCCCGATGCCCCCGCGCCGGGCGCCGACGCCGACGCCGCCGACGCCAACACGGTTCGTCTCGACCACAACCTCGCCGACGACCTCGGCGCCGACGACCTGGATGACCTCGAGCCGGTGGGCGCCGACGTGGTGTTCACCGACGATGAGCTCGCCGCCGCCGACGTCGACAACGACACGCCCGCTGGCGGCGCCGTTCGGCTCGAGACCGCGGCCATGGCGTTTACTCGGCTGCGCGCCGACGTCATTCACGATCCGCTCTTGCCCGCTGCCGGCGGCAGCGACGCGGGTGGCGAGCAGGTGTTTTCGTTTCGCGCCCATGGCCGCGCCGAAGCCACGTCGCGCTTCGGCCGGCGCGTCAAGGTCAAGGCCGCCGGTCGCATCAACGCCGACCTGGGCTTCGACGCCGAGCGCGCGGTGGGCGTCGAGCGCTACGAGGCGCTCGTTTGGGACACCTATCTCGATCTGTACAGCGACCACGCCGATCTGCGTCTCGGCAATCAGATCGTCGGCTGGGGGGTCGCCGACCTGCTCAGCCCCAACGACGTCGTCAATCCGCGCGACCTGCGCCGCGGCTTTGCCGAGCGCCCCGAGGACCTGCGCGTGCCGCTGTTCGCCGCGAGCGCCAGCGCCTACGTCGGCCCGCTGTCGGTGCAGGCCCTGTACGTGCCGGTCGCGCCGGCCAACCAGTTCGAGCTCTTCGAGGGCGACTACGCCGTGCTCGGGCCCAACGCCCCGACGGCGGCCGAGCGCCGGGTGGGGGCCATCGTGTCCACCCTGGCCGACGACCCGGCCGCGGGTGCCGCCTTTGGCCCGCTGCTCGACATCGATCGAGGGCCCGACCACGGCGTCGAACACGGCGAGCTCGGCGGTTCGGTATCGCTGCGCTTTGACGACGTCGACGTTCACGGCTACGCCCTGTGGGGCCACGAGCGCAACCCGGCCATCGCCGTGGCCCCGGCTCTGCGCGAGCTTCTCGCCCGCACCCCGTCCGACCAGCTGGACGCGGCCGCTATCGCCGCGACCGTCAACGACATCGCCAGCGCGGGCGCGGCGGCCATCGACGTGCGCTATCCCAGGCGCCTGCACGTGGGCGCTGCGGTCGCCACGCGCCTCGAGCCCTTCGGCGTCAAGGCCGAAGCCGGCTACTCGCCCAGCACCACCGCCATCGTCGGCTGGCCCGGCGGCGGCCCGCTCATGGCGGTGCCCATGGCAAAACCGCGCCTCGCGGCCACTGTGTCTCTCGACTACGACCGGGGCAGCGAGCTCACCGTCGTGCTCGAAGGCTCGCACATGCGCGTGTTCGACATTCCCGAGGGCCTCGCGGCTTTTCAGATGGACGGCGACCGCCTGTGGCTCACCGGCACCCGCATCGAGTGGTCGCCCCGAGCCCTCCCCCTGTCCCTTCGACTCCTGTCATTCGTCGACCTCACGTCGCCGTCCTACATCGTGCGCCCGGCGCTCCGCCTGTCGGGCCACGACAACCTGGCCGTCGAGGTCGGCGTCGGCATCTACGGCGGCCCGCCCGGCAGCTGGGGCGGCGCCGCCGACCGCAACGACGAGCTAACCATCACCGTTCAATACGCCCTCTAGGCCAACGCCAAGACACCGTCCAAGACGTTTGCACCAGCCGCGCAGGTGGTCAGCCACACGACGCCGCCCAGACTGCCCGCTCCACGTTAGAAGCCGCGCAGTCCGCCAGCTACACGATGCCGCCCAGGCTACCCGCCCCACGTCAGAAGCCGCGCAGTCCGCCAGCTACACGATGCCGCCCAGGCTACCCGCCCCACGTCAGAAGCCGCGCAGTCCGCCAGCCACACGATGCCGCCCAGGCTGCCCGCCCGTGGCCGGCAGCCACACGATGCCGCCCAGACTACCCGCCCGTGGCCGTCAGCCACACGACAGGCTTTAGGTTCCACGCCAAACGTTCGCAGCCGCGCCACCGTCACAACAATCTGCCGGCCACGGGCCGGCACCTCCAGTAACCCCATCCCCCAAAGCCAGCAGCGCGCACCGCCCCACAAGGCAAAGGGGCGAAGACGATGGGGGCTGGCCGCGCGCAGTTCGGACCGCACGGGAGAAGGTCCATGCTCGGCACAACGCCCTGCGCCCGACGCCAGCGATCAGCGGACCGTATGCCTGAGCACGGCCAGCCCCCATCGCGTAGCCCCGATCTGCAAAAGCGTCCTTAGACTGCCCCGACCGGACCCAAGCCAAGCCGACCCAAGCCGACCCAAGCCAAGCAGCGCCCCCTACTCCTCAAAAAACAACTTCGCCCGCCGCACCTCCCCCGGAAACTTCTGATTCATCGTGCTCGCCTCAAACAAGCGACCGTTGATCATCACCCACTCGACGTCATCCGTCACCCGAACATCCTCGAGCGGATTGCCGCGCACCACGAACAGGTCGGCAAGCTTTCCAACCTCCAGCGAGCCGATGTCGCGGTCGAGACCGACGTAGCGCGCCGCGTCCAGCGTCGACGCCCGGATGGCCTCGAGCGGCGTCATGCCGCCCTGCACGAAGCTCCACAGCTCCCAGTGAGCAGCGAGGCCTTCGCGCTGGCCGTGAGCGCCCATGTTGACGCGCACGCCGGCGTCCAGAAGCTTTTTGCACACGCGGGCAATGGCGATGTGGTTCCAGTCGCCGTCCGACGCCATGGTGCGCCGGCGCGCCTTCGGCTCGTAGGCAAACGGCGGCACGTACGCGCGCAGCAGCGGATGGGCGAACACGTCGCTTTCCTGGTACCAGTAGATCTCTCCGTTGAGGCCGCCGTAGCCGACGCCGATGGTAGGCGTGTACTGGACGTCGGTGCCGCCCCACAGGGCGACCACGTCGGCGTAGGCCTCGGCCACCGGGATGGAGTGCTCGATGCCCGTGTGGCCGTCGACCACCATGGTCATGTTGTGCATGAACAGCGAGCCGCCCTCGGGCACGACCATGACCCCGAGCTCGCGGGCGGCCTCGAGCACCTGCTGGCGCTGGTCGCGGCGCGGCTGGTTGTAGCTTTTGACCGAGATGGCGCCGACCGCCTTCATGCGGGCCAGGTGAAAGCGGGCGTCGTCGAGGCTGTCGATGACTGCTTTGGCGGTGGACTCGGCCCCGTACAAAATGCGCCCGGTCGAAAAGATGCGCGGCGCAACGATGTCGCCGCGCCGGGCCAGCTCCGCGGCCGAGAAGATCGCGGCGGTGTCGTTGGACGGGTCGTGAATGGTGGTAACGCCGAAAGCCAGGGTCGCCAAATGCAGCCAGTTTTGCTGAGGGACGAAACCGTCGGTGGCCTGCGCTCCGTGGGCGTGCACGTCGACCAGCCCGGGGAGAATGGTTTTGCCGGCGACGTCGAAGGTGGTGGCGCCGGCGGGCACCGTGACCTCGCCGCGCTTGCCCACCGCGACGATGCGGTTGTTTTCCACCACGACCACGCCGTCGTCGATGACCTCGTCGCCCTTCATGGTGACGATTCGGGCCCCCACGAACGCCGCGGTGCCCTTGGGCACGTCGCTCTCGACCGAGAAGTTGATGGCGACACCCGCGGGGTCTTCTTCGGGCAGCGTTTCCGGGGCGCCTTCAACGAACGCGAACGTGTCGGAAAGCTCGCGGGTAAACAGCTCGGGACCGTGGCTCCAGTGCAGGCGTCGGGCGTCACCCGACCAGTGCAGGTAGCTGCCGGCGCGACTGCTTACCGCCGCGACGGGCAGATTTTTGGCGCCCGGGCCGAGGGTATAGGGTCGGCTCGCCGGGGGAAACGGCGCGACGTACACCTTGAAACCCTCGCGAAACGCGATCCAGCGCCCGTCTGGCGACACGCGCGCGCCGGTGGCCCGGCTGAACGTGGCGTGGGTGAGCACGCCATCGCCGTCGCGCTCGGGCCGCATCGCGATCGACCGCAAGAAGGTCTCGACCTTGGTCGTGTTGTAGCTTTGCTCGATGAAGTAGAGCCGGTCGTCCTCGGCGCCGAAGTGGGGCTGCCGGCCCCGGCGCGCGATCAGCGTCGATTCGCCACCGGCGGTCGGAACGCGGTACAGGCCCGGATCGCTCGAGTACAGCGGCGAGCGCAGCCAGCCGCCGCTGCCCTTGCGAAACACGATGGTCGAGCCGTCGGGGGAAAACACCGGCTCCGCGTAGTGGCCGGGTCGGGTGGTGATGGCTCGGCCGGCGCCGCCAGCGGCCGCCACCACGCGGACTTCGGCGAGTTTGTCGTCGCTCCACGCCACGTATACGACGCCCTGGCCGTCGCGCGAAAACGACGGGTAGTTCTCGGCGACGCCGCTGTCGGTGGTCAGCCGTCGCGGTTCGCCGTTGGGCAGCTCCTTGACGTACAGGTGACCGAGGGCCTGGTACACGACCCGCGAGCCATCGGGCGATACGGTTGCCCAGCGCAGCATTTTGACGTCGAACCGGTCGGGGTGAACCTCGACGGGAAAGCGAACCGCCGCGCTTACCGTGCGCGTGTCCTGGACCCGAAACGGAATGTCGACGACGGTGCGGGTCGCGAGCTCGAGTTTGCGAATCTTGCCGCCGGCCCAAAACACGATGTGCTGGCTGTCGGGCGTGAAGGCGAACGCGGGATAGACGCCGTGAATGGCCCAGGTCTCCTGCATGTCGCGATCGAGGGCGTCGTACACCGGCGTCTGCTTGCCGCTGTCGAGGTCGTAGAGCCACAGGACCGTGTCGTTGCCGCGCCGGCCGACATAGGCCAGGGTCTTGCCGTCGGGCGAGGGCGTGGGCCGCACGGCCCCGCCCGGGCCGGCCACCAGGGTGTCGGTGCGCTGCTCGCTCAGCTCTACGCGCTTGATCGAGTAGATGCCCTCGTGCGGGTTCTTGTTGTAGCGAAATGTCGGACCGCGGGTCGTGTCCTGGCTGTAGTACAGGTAGCGGCCGTCCGGCGACAGGGCCGGCTCGCCGACGTCTTGCTGATCGTTGGGCTTCTCGGTGAGGGCAACGCCGGCGCCGCCGCCCACGTGGTACAGCCACATTTCGCCCGATCCCAGACTGCGCGTGCCGGTGAAGTGCTTGCGCGCGACGATGTACTGGCCGTCCGGACTCCAGCTGGGGCTGTTGAGCAGGCGAAAGCTCTCCTGGGTGATGGCGCGCGGTTCGCCGGTGCCGTCGGTTCGCGCGATCCAGATGTTGTCGCCGCCGCCCCGGTCGGAGGTAAACGCCAGCCACGTGCCGTCGGGCGAAAAGCGCGGCTGCATATCCCAGGCGAGGCCGCTGGTGAACGAGCGAGCCTCGCCGCCAGCGATGGGCAGCAGGTAAATGTCGCCGAGCAGATCGAACGCCAGGGTTTTGCCATCGGGGCTCACGTCGACGCTGATCCACGTGCCCTCGTCGACGTCGATGGCGACCTGCCTGGTCTCGCCGCGGGCCGCGTTGACATCCCAGTCCGCTTTGCCTTCACCGTCGGCGTCGTCGCCGGAGCCGGGCGTCGCTGCCGGGATCCGAACCCCAGCTCCGGCGATGGGCGGGGCCATGGCCCCGGTGCGCGTCGTCGGCCCGCCGCAGGACGCGGCGGCGAGGGCGAGAGCGAGGGCGAGGGGGGGCGCGAGGGCGCCGCGTCGAGTCGCGAACATCGGCGGACTGTCGCCGACGGCTCGGGGCCTTTCAAGCGAAGCCTCGGCGGAATGCGCTAGACTGCGTGACTTCTGATTCGGTCGGTTTTCACCGCCTCAGCCCTTAGGTATCCACGCTGTCCAAGCTGTCCTGCATCGGTATTCGCGCCTCGGGTGACGTTCTCGACGAAATGTACCTGGCGCTCGCCAACTCGTCTCGCGACCCGGTTTTGCGCTCGTCGCGCATGCGGCATCTGTTGTGGAAGGACGAGGCCGGCGGCGCCATCGCGTTTCACGTCCACCGCGAGCGCATCGAGTACGTCACGACCTTTTTCGAGGCCCCCGAGCCGTCGGTGTGGAACGTGGCGACCAGCGGCCCGGCTATCGACGAGGCCTGCGAGCACGCCAGCGGCGCCGACTGCGCGGTGCTCGATGACGAGGCCGAAACGCGGCTGGTCACGGCGGTGCAGTGGCTCTACTACGCGCCGTACGACCGCTACTTGCGCCACGCTCAGGTGCTGAACCTGGAAGTGGTTGGCTTTGCGTCGGCGGTCCGCGCCTACGCGGACCGCGGCGAGCTGATGGCCGCCGAGGCCTGGCCCGAGGACGTCGACGCCGACAACCGCGCCGAGCTGTTTTACGCAACCGGGCTGTCCCAGGGCGCCCCGAGCCTGAGCCAGCGGGCCCGCGCGACGATCGGCGGCGAAGTCGAAAGCGTCGACCACCGGACGAGCGGGTTGACCAAGGAGCCGTTCGTCGCCGTTCGCCTGCAGACCGGGGCCGGTCCCCTCAACGTCGTCGCCAACCCGGACACCGTGACCGGCTCCCTCGCCGCCGGCCGCTGGGCCTGGTGCGATGTGTGGCTGGTCGGCCGCCCGACCGAGCCCCCGCCCAAGACCGGCCTGGTCGGCTGGCTCATGAGCTAGCTTCGATGTCGTCGAGCAGGGCGGCGATGGTCGACTCGTCGGTGGCGGTCGACATGACCGCCAGGCGGAGATAGCGGTGCCCGTCGATGTCGGTGGAGCTGAGCAGGAAGCGGCCGGCGGCCCGCAGGCGTTCGCGAATGGCGAGCTGGCGGTCGTTGTCGGCACCGTGGCGAAAGCACAGGATGTTGGTTTCGGGCTCGAAGGGGCACTCGAATCCCGGGCGGTCGCGAATGATCTGGGCGAAGCGGCGCGTCGCCGCGTACCGGTCGTCGATGTAGTCGGCCAGCGCCGCCTCGCCGCGCCACGCGACCGCCAAAAACAGCTTCAGGCCCAGCTCGGCCTTGGTGCATTCGATGGTGCGGTGAATGAAGTCGAGGGCCGGCTCGGTCTCGTGATCGTAAAACAAGTAGCTGGCGCGCTGGCGAAAGGCGGCCGCCAGCCGGTCACTCTCTCGAACGAGCACCGCGGCGCACAGTGACGACGTGCGCAGCATCTTGTGGGCGTCCCACACGATCGAGCTGGCCCGATCGATGCCGCGCAGGTGGTGTCGCTCGCGCGCCGACAAAAGCGCCGAGGCTCCGTGGCACGCGTCGACGTGCAGCCACACGCCGGCGTCGTCGCACGCGTCGGCCACCTCGTCGATGGGGTCGTGCAGTCCCGTTCCGGTTGAGCACGCGTTGACCACCACGGCCATGGGGCGCTGTCCGTGCGCGCGCGCGCCGCGGATGGCGTTTGCCACCTGGTCCCCGCGCACGACCTGTCGCTCGTCGACCGGCAGCGGCACAACGGCGCGGGCGCCAAGGCCCAAAATGGCCACCGCGCGGGCGATGGAATAGTGCGAAGCCGCGGGCGCCAGCACGACCAGATCGCGCGGCGTGCCGCGCTCCCACGCCTCGGGGGCGACCGCGGCGCGGGCGGCGAGCAGAGCCGTCAGGTTGGCCAGCGAGCCGCCGTGGGTAAGCACGCCGCCGGCGTGGGGGGCGCCGTCGTCGACGCGGTTTTGCTCGTGGCCGGGCAGCGGTTCCGGCGGCCAGCCGACTTTGGCGAGCATCCAGTTGATCACCGCGTGCTCCAGGGCGGCCGCCGCCGGGCCCATCTCGTACACCGCCATGGGGTTGTTGATCACGCCGTGCACGAGCTCCGCCAGCGCGGCCGGCGTGTCGGTCATGGCCACTTGATGGGCGAGGTAGCCCGGGTGGTGAAGTCGCGTGGCCAGCGCGAGGTACTGGTCGAGAAACCCCTCGAACCCGCCGTCGGCCATGCCCCCTTTGCCGAGCCACCGATGCGCGTCGAGCGCGTCGAGCGCGTCGGCCGGGGGCACCGCGTTGACCGTGGGACCGCACCCGGCGAGCGAGTCGCCCAGGAACGCCGACAGCCGCTCGAGGGCCGCGGCGCCCGCCCGCATGAGTTCGTTCGGCAACCCGGTGGTGTCCATGGCTCTATGATCGACGCGGCGCCCGCTCTCGGGGTGCCAAATATGCCGATTTATTGACCTCTGGCGCAATAAAAGAGCTCGTTGGCGGAGTTTCGAGGCAGAATATGCTCACCGTGGTGGACCTCGACGACATCGACCGGCGCATCCTCGACGAGCTGCAGCGCGACGGCCGACTGAGCAACGTCGAGCTCGCCGAGCGAATCGGCCTGTCGCCCTCGCCGTGCCTGCGCCGGGTTCGCCGCCTCGAAGCCGATGGCTACATCTGCTGCTATCGAGCGGTTCTCGACCGCGAGCGCGTGGGGCTGGGGTTGACCGTGTTTCTCGAGGTCAAGGTCGGCACCCACAGCGACGCCAACGCCACCCGTCTGCAAGAGTGCCTGGCGACCATGCCCGAAGTCATCTCGAGCTACATCGTCTCCGGCACGGCCGACTACTTGCTCGAGGTCGTGGTCGCGGATCTGCGCCACTACGAAGAGTTCCTCATGGGCAAGCTGCTTCAGCTCGACGTCGTGCAGGAAGTGAAGAGCAACTTCGCCATCCGCACCGTGAAGTCGCGCGCCCCGCTGTCGCTCGACCAACTCGTCCCGGTGAACTAACCGGTTCGCGCGCACGCGCGCCGCGCCGTGTCGTTGTCGCTGTCGTTGTCGTTGTCGTTGTCGGGCGCGATCGTTCAAGCCCCGGTCGGGTCGCGGCCCTACGTTGCCATCGATGACAGACGCGACAGGGTGGACGCGAGCAAAGGCGTACGGACGGCATTGGGCGCTGGTTGCGGCGGCGGCTCTCACAACGCTTTTGCATCTGCCGCCGGCTACCGCGCAGGCCTGCTCGACTGGCACCGGAGAGCCGCTGGCGGCGGCCGCTGTCGAAAAGCGCCTCGCTTTCATCCAGGGGGTGCTCGAGGCCGAGCAGCGCAAGGCGCGGATTTGGAACTGGGGCTGGGGAATCGGGCTGACGGCGTCCGCGGCCGGGCAGCTAACCGTCGCGTCGCTCGCCAACGACGCCAACGTGCAGCGACGGTTTGCCCTCGGCGGCGTGCGTCCCCTGGCGGCGGCGGCGTTCCAGGTCATTCGGCCCCTGCGAATTCGCCTGCCGGCGGCGGCCGGGGACCGGTGCGCGGACCTGGCGGCGGCCGAGTCAGCCTTGCGCGATGCGGCGGCCGCCGAGCGGGCGCAGCTTGCCTGGTTTGTGCCCCGGCTGGGAGCGATTGCCCTCAACGTCGCCGCCGGGGTGGCGCTGTGGGCCTGGGGCCAGGAAGTCGACGCGGTGGTCGGTACCTCGGTGGGGTTGGTTCTCAGCGAGATTCGCTTTCAGACCGCTCCGTGGGGCGCGGTGCGCGCGCGCCAGCGCTACGAAGCTGGCGACTTCACCCACCGCAACACCGCCGGGCCGCGGTGGATGCTGGTTCCGTCGGTCGCCGGAACCTCCGCAGGCGCGACGCTCGTGATGCGCTTTTAGCGCTCCGTCTCGACGCACTTAGTCGGCGCGGCGCCGGGCCTTCACGAGGACGTCGCGAAACGCGGAGGGCGGGACGTCGGCGAACCGCCGAAATATCCGGGTGAAGTGAGCGTGGTCCGAAAAGCCGGCGCAAAAGGCGACGTCGCTCAAGGACAGGCGGCGGTCGCCGAGCAGGTCCTCGGCAACCGCCACGCGGGCGCCCTGCAGGGCCTTGGAGAAGGTTGTGCCGCTGGCGGCGAGCTCGCGCTGCAGCGTGCGGGCGGACCGACCGAGGCGTTTCGCGCATTCAGCGACCGTCCACGAGTGCACCGGGTCGGCTGCGATCAACTCGTTGAGCCGCTCGCGGGTTCGGCCGACCGGAACGTCGGAGTCCGGGGCGGGGGCAGCGCGTACCGCGGGCGTCCAGCGCACGCGCACGGTGTTCGTCGCCGCCGGCAGCTCGGTTGCCTCGGACGAGGCCAGCGCGATCTCGCGGTCGCCGTCGGGATCCACGATCGACAAGGTCGCGTCGTGAAACCCGGCCCCCTCGATCAGAGCCCCGATCAGGCCCCAGATGAACAGGTCGTTGACGGGGGCGATGCCGCCGCCGTCGCGGGCCTGGTGCCGCAGCTCGAGAAAGCCGCTTTCCGACGCGGTTACAACGGTGTAGTTGCGCGAATGACCGTAGCGCTCGAGCAACGTCCAGCGCTCGACCAGGTGCGCCGGGCTGGGAGCCAGCAGCAACGCTCGAATGACCGGCTGCTCGCGGAGCAAAAGCACGCACCGGCCGATATCGACCACGGACCGCCAGCCGGCCTCGTGAGCCACGGCCTCGAGAAGCTCGGTCTTGTCGCGGTTGTCGACGGCGATGGTTGGATGCCGCTCGGAAACCGCAGCGCGCAGCATGTGCACCAGCGACGCGCTGGTCATCTCGCCCTGGGGCGGGTGCGGGCGACTCGATGGTTCGCTCACGCCCCAACAGTAGCCGGTTTCGCGCCGCCGGCGACCTGCCGGCGAGTCGGCGGGGCTTTGGCGCGTTCGTTCAAGCCCCGGCGCGAGGCCTCGCTAGGTTGAGACTAGACGATGACTCGACTGCGAATCAACGGCCGGGATGTTAGCCTGCCCGACGACTTTGCCGAGGCCAGTTTGCTCGACGCGTTGCGCGAGGGACTCGACCTGCGGGGAACCCGCTACGGCTGCGGCGTCGGCATGTGCGGCGCCTGCACGGTGCATGTCGATGGCCAGGCGCAGCGCGCCTGTCTTCTGCGAGCGGGCGATTTGGCGGGGCGGCGCATTACTACCATCGAGGGGCTCGGCACCGAGGATCGGCCGCACCCGGTCCAAGCCGCCTGGGTCGAGGAGCGGGTGCCGCAGTGCGGCTTTTGCCAGTCGGGGCAGATCATGTCCGCGGCGGCGCTGCTGGCCGGCAACCCGTCGCCGGACCGCGCGGCCATCGACGCGGCGATGGCGGGAAACCTGTGTCGCTGCGGCACCTATCCCCGCATCGTTCGGGCGATCGAAAAGGTCGGCCGATGAAGCGCCGGGCGTTTCTTCGCGGGATGGGGTGGGCGGCCGCCGGCGTCACGGCGGTTGCCGTGCTGCCTTGTTGCGGCGTGCTGCCGGCGCTGCCGACCAAGCGAACCCCGGAGCTGGAAGAGGTGGTCGCGGCGTGGGTGCAGGTGCTGCCCAATGGCCGGGTCCGCCTGTACTCCCCGCGCCAGGAGATGGGCCAGGGCATCTCCATCGGATTTTCGCAGATCGTCGCCGAGGAGCTCGACTTGCCGGTCCACCGCATCGACCTGGTCTTGCCGCGCACCGACGAACTCCCCGACCCCGTGTCGTCCACCGTGGGCAGCCAGTCGATTCAGGACCGCATGCGCCTGGTCGCGAGCGCCGCCGCCCAGGTGCGCGAGGCGCTGCGGCGCCGGGCCGCCGAGTTGCTCGGCGCGCCGCCGTCGCAGCTTTCCCTGGCGGACGGCGCGTTCGCCGGGCGCGATGGGCGAACCGTCGACTACGCGCGCCTGGCCGGGCAGCGGGTCGAGATTCTCGAGGGCGACGACGCGCCGGTCTTGCGCAGTTTTGCGCCGGCGGCACGCCGACGCCACGTCGGCCGGGAAGCCGCCTGCAGGGACCTCGAGCGACTCGTGGCGGGGGCGCCGCTGTTCGTCGACGACGTCCGGCTGCCGGGCCTTTTGCACGGGGCGTTCGTGCGCGGACCGGTCATCGGCGCGAGCGCCCGGCGGGCCGACTTCGGCCGCGCTCGCGCACTGCCGGGATTCGTGCTGGGCGACCGGTTCGACGGCCGGGTGGGCATCGTCGCCCGGCATCGCCACCAGCTGCGCGCCATCGCGGCGGCGGTGGACGTTGAGTGGGACCGCCCGACGCCGTTCGACGATGCCAGCGTTGCGCGCGCGATCGATGTCGATCGCAAACTCGCAGCGGGCGATCTGCAGCACGAACTCGCCGACGACTCCGTGGACCGCGGCGGCCGTTGGGACCTGGATATGCGCATCGACGTGCCGTTTGCCGCCCACGCGACCATCGAGCCGCGCTGCGCGGTCGTGGAGCCGCAGGGCGACGATCGCTACCGCGTTCACGCGGCCACCCAGGACGCTTATCTCGTCCGCAAGAAGGTCGCGCGCGCCGTGGGGGCCGGCGAATCCGACGTGGCCGTGCGCAGCTACCGCATGGGGGGCGGATTTGGCAGCCGCGCCCTGCCGCTGGTCGAGCAGGAGGCGGCCGTGCTGGCGAAAGCGGCCGGCGCCCCCGTCAAGGTTCGCTGGACCCGGGCGGAAGAGTTTCACGAGGGGTTTCACCGCCCGCCGTCCAGCCACCGCATTCGCGTTCGTCTGCGGAACGGCCGGGTCGCCGACTGGTGGCACGCGTTCGCAACCGGCCACGTGTTCTTTACTCACGCCGGGGCACCTCGCTGGGTGCTTGGCTTTGCCACCCTCGGCTCCGACAAGGGCGCGTCGCGCGGCGCGGTGCCGCCCTACGCGTTTGCCCGGCGTCGGATCGAGTTTCGCGACGAGCCCCTGCCCATCCGAACGGGGCCCTGGCGCGGGCTGAATGCGGGGCCGAACGCCCTGGCCATCGAGGTCGCCATGAGTCGCGCGGCGCGTCTGGCTGGACAGGACGCCGTCGAGTTTCGCCTGGCGCATCTAGCGGAGGCTCCGCGCCTGGCCCGGTGCCTCGAGCGCGCGGCGGCGCTGGCGGGCTGGTCAACGTCGGCGCGCGGCGCCCTCGATGACGGCAGCCAGCTCGGCGTCGGCTGCGGCATCTACAAGGGGGTTACGTACGTGGCTGCGGTCGCGCGCGTTGCCCGGTCCGCGGCGCGCCTGCGGGTGACCGACGTCTGGTGCGTGCAGGACTGCGGTCTGGTGGTGAACCCGGACCGAGTGCGCGCGCAGATCGAGGGCAACGCGATGTGGGCCGTCAGTTCGGTCCTGTGCGAAAAGCTCGAGGTCGGCCCGGGACAGGTCGCGGCATCGACGTTCGCCCAGTCGCCGGTGCTGCGCCTCGACGCCAGCCCCCGGGTCCACAGCGAGCTCATCGCGGCGGACGACCAGGCGCCGACGGGCGCGGGCGAGTCGGCCATTACGGCGGCGATGGGCGCCGTGGCCAACGCGTGGGAGCGCGCCTCGGGAATCGATCTCGAGCGAATTCCGGTGGGCGCATGACCTCGGGCTCCACGATTTTGCGCGCGCTGTGCCTGCTGTGCGCCGTCGCGGCGGGTTGCTATCGGTTCGATACCGCGGCGGCGCCGCCGCCGGCCAAACCGCTGGTCGTGCCGGACGTCGCGAGCTCACCGGTGGTTCGCTCGTCTGCACTGTTCTCGGCGGTGGCGACCGTGTTTCGCCATCCGCGGTGCGCCAACTGTCACAGCGGGACGGAGCATCCGCTGCAGGGCCGCCAGGGGCGACTTCACGCTCCCCGGGTCGCCGGCGCGCGCTGCGAGCTGTGCCACGGGGCGGCCTACGACCCGCAAACGCAGATTCCCGGGGCGCCGCGATGGCGGCTGGCGCCCGCGGCCATGGGCTGGGTCGACCGCACCGACCGGCAGCTGTGCGAGCAAGTAAAGGACCCGGCGGCCAACGGGGGACGCACCCTGGCGGCGGTGGTCGAGCACCTTCGCCACGACGAGCTGGTCGCGTACGGCTGGTCCCCCGGCCCGCGCCTCGAAGCCGCGGCCGGGAGCCAGACCGAGCTGGCGGACTTGTTTTCCCGCTGGGTCAAAAGCGGTGCGCACTGCCCGTAGGCGCGCTAGCCGAGCATGTCGCCGGTTTCGACGAAGCGCCGGTGGAACTCGTGGCAGGTGGCCAGGTTGTGGGGCATGTGCCCGACCGGGGCCTGCTCGACGTAGCGGTGCAGGGCGTCGCGAAAGCGCGGGTGGGCGCAGTTGTCGATGACGCGCCGGGCGCGCTCGCGCGGACCGATGCCGCGCAGGTCGGCGAGCCCCTGCTCGGTCACCACGATCTGCACCGAGTGATCGGTGTGGTCGACGTGGCTGACCATGGGCACGACCGCCGAGATTTTGTCGCCTCGGGCCGTGCTGGGGCTAACCAGGATCGACAGGTACGCGTTGCGCACGAAGTCGCCAGAGCCGCCGAGTCCGTTGATGAGCTTGGTCCCGCACACGTGGGTGCTGTTGGCGTAGCCGAACACGTCGAACTCGACGACGGTGTTGATGGAAATGACACCGAGGCGGCGAATGACGCCCGGGTTGTTGGAAATCTCCTGGGGGCGCAGGACGACCCGAGGAACGAAGAAGTCCATGTCGTCGCGCAGCTCGTCGAGCTTCTCGGCGCTCAGGGTCAGGCCGGTGGCCGAGGCGCCGAGCAGCGTGCCCCGGCGCATGAGGTCGACCAGCGAGTCCTGGTAGACCTCCGAGTACATGTAGAACGGGGGAATGCGCGGGTCGGACCCGAGCTTGGCCATCACCGCGTTGGACACGTTGCCGACCCCGGCCTGCAGCGGCAGAAACTCGGCGGGAATGCGGCCGGCGGCTAGCTCGGCCGACAGAAACTCGGTGACGTGGTCGGCAATGCGCAGGCTCACGTCGTCGGTGGGCGAAAAGGCCACCGGCGTGTCGGGCTCGTCGGTGTGCACCACGCCGACGATCTTGCTGGGATCGACGCTGGCGAACGGCGTGCCGATCTTGCCCATGGAGTCGAGGATCGGAATCGGGCTGCGCTTGGGCGGCGGCGGCAGCACGGCGATGTCGTGCATTTCCGGCATGCGGTGGTTGGCCTGGGCGTTGAGCTCGATGACCACGCGCTTGGCGTGGCGCAAAAAGCTGGGGCTGGCACCGACCGAGTTGGTCAAGTACACGCGGCCGTCCCGGGTGACTTCGGCCGCCTCGATCACGGCCAGGTCGAGGTCGCCGACGAAGCCGAACTCGAGCATCTGCGGCAGGTGCGACAGGTGCATGTCGACGAACTCGACCTCCTGGCGGTTGATGCGCTGGCGCAGGGGCTTGGACGACTGAAAAGGCGTGCGCCAGGCGATGGCGTCGGCTTCGGCCAGCGCGTCGTCGATGGCCGGGTCGGTCGACGCGCCGGTCATGAGCTTGATGCGCAGGCGCTCGCCGCGCTCGGTGGCGGCGCGGGCGCGAGCCGCCAGGGCTCGAGGGACGGCCTTGACCGAGCCGGCCGGCGTGAACGCCGAGAAGGCGACGGTGTCGCCGTCGGACACCAGGGCGGCCGCTTCGTCGGCGAAAAGAACGGGAAAGGGCAGGTGCTTCGACGTCATCGGTACGACTTCTCTGAGGCGTGCGCAGCGTTCGTTGGGGGCGGTCCGCGCGAACAAAAAAAGGCGCGGTCCTCGTTGGACCGCGCCCTGGATCTATCACGCGCGTTCGCTGGTGGTGGTCGGCAATCGCGTGACGTTGCCGTAAACAACCTTGACCGCTGTTCGCGCGTTTCTTGCGCGCTTTTTGCGACCCGCTACTTCGCCGCGGGCTTGCGGAACTTGAGCGTCATGCGATCGCTTTCGCCGATGGCGATGTACGGGGCCTTTTGCTCGTCGGTCGCTTCCTTGCCTTCCTCGGTGCTCGCGTTGAGTCCGGGCGGGAGCGTCCACACGCCGTTGGGGTGGTCCTTGGTGTCTTTGGGATTGGCGTTCACCTCGGACTTGTCGACCAGCTCGAAGCCAGCCGTCTGAATCTTCGCAATCAGGTAGTCCTGCGGCACGTAGCCGGTGCCCTTCCACTGCTCCTCGGTGGCGTCGGCCTTGGCGCGGTGCTGAACCACGCCGAAGATGCCGCACGGCTTGAGGGCTTTGAGCGCCGCCTGGTAGACCTTGTCTTCGTAGCCACCGCCGATCCAGCTGTGGTTGTTGCGGAAGGTCAGCACCATGTCGTACTGGCCGTCGCCGAGGTCGAGCTTGTCGGGCGGCGCCACGTAGACTTCTTTGACCTTGCCGTAGGTGGCGGCGTCGGCCTGGAGCTTGTCGGTCAGCCGCTTGCCGTACTTGGCAAACCGCTCGTCGCCCTCGGGGTCGAAGTTGCTCACCGACAGCTCGCCGGCTTCGGCGAGCACCGGCGCGAGCACTTCCGTGTACCAGCCGCCGCCGGCCCACAGCTCGAGTACCTTCATGTCGGGGGTGAGGCCGAAGAAGCCCAGGGTCTCGGCGGGATGCCGGGCCGCGTCGCGGGCCTTGTTGTCGTCGGACCGGTGCTCGCCGGCCAGGGCCGGTCCCATCGCGGCCTTGAGCTGGGCGAGCGCTTCGGGGCTCGGGTCGGCGCACGTCGGCGTGGGTGTCGGCGCTGCGGCTTCCGGCTCGGCCTCGGCCGTTTCGGCCGGCGCCGGTGCCGGAGTTTCGGCGTCTTGCTTCTTCGAGCACGCCGGGGCTAGCGCCAAAGCGGCGGCCGCCGCCAGAAACCAGGTCGGTCGAATCGTCATGGCGGCGACCTTACAACGGAATCTGGTTGGGTCCGGGGGCCTGGCCGTCCTATCGTCTAGGCATGGCGGTGGTGGAACAGCGAACCTTTTGTCGCATTTGCGAGGCCCATTGCGGCCTGGTTGCCGAGGTGGAGGACGGCCAGGTCGTAAAAATGCGACCCGACCGCGATCACCCGGTCTCGCGCGGCTACAGCTGCGTCAAGGGCCTGGCCTTGCCCGAGCTTCACCGCGACCCGGACCGGGTCAACCAGCCGCTCAAACGGGCGGCAGACGGCACCCTCGAGCCCATCTCGTGGGAGCAGGCGCTGGCGGAGATCGGCGGCAAGGTGCGGGCCTTGCGCAAACAGCACGGCAAGCGCTCGGTGGGCATGTACACCGGCAACCCGAGCTTTTTTTCGCTCCAGCACGTCCTGTACTCGGCGGGCTTTCTCGAGGCGCTCGGCTCGCCCAACCTGTTTGCGTCGCACTCGGTCGACGCCAACAACAAGTTTCACGTCTCCACCGCCATGTACGGCCAGTCGGTCGTGCACCCGATTCCCGACTTCGACCGCTGCGAGCTGTTCGTCTGCCTGGGCAGCAACCCGGTCGTGAGCCAGATGTCGATTCTGTGCGTGCCCGACTCCCTGGGCAAGCTGCAGGCCATCGAGGCCCGCGGCGGTCGGGTGGTGACCATCGACCCGCGCCGCACTGAAACCGCGGCGAAAGTCGGCGAGCACCTGTTCGTGCGGCCCGGCACCGACGCGTACCTGCTCATGGCGATCCTGCATGTGGTCGCCATCGAAAACCCCATCGACCTCGACCCGGCGCGGGCCGTGGCCGACGGGGTCGACGAGTTCGTCGAGGTCGCCCGCGACTGGACGCCCGAGCGTGTGGCGCCCATTACCGGAATCGACGCCGCGGTCATTCGCGAGCTGGCCAACGCCTACCGCACGGCCAACGGCGCCGTGCTCTACATGTCGACCGGGGTCAACATGGGGCCCTTTGGCTCCATCGCCTACTGGCTGATTCAGGGGCTGGCTCTCATCACCGGCAATCTCGACGCCGCGGGCGGCTTGCTCGTGCCGCGGGGGCCGTTCGACATCGTCAAGCTTGCGGCGGCCGTGGGCCTCGGCAGCTTTGACGAGCACCGCACGCTGGTCGGCGACTGGCACCGGGTGGCGGGCTGTTTTCCCGTGGCGGCCCTGGCCGACGAAATCACCGTCGATCACCCGGAGCGCATTCGGGCGCTGTTCATCACCGCGGGCAACCCGGTGCACTCCATGCCCGGCGGCGACCGGCTGCGGGACGCCCTGCGCGAGCTGGACCTGCTGGTGTCCATCGACATGTACGTCAACGAGAGCGCGGCCGATGCTCACTACATCCTGCCGGCCACCGACATGCTCGAGCGCAGCGACTTTCCGATTTCCCACGCCAACCTGCAGCCGACGCCGCACGCCCAGTGGACGCCGGCGGTGGTGCCGCCGACCCACGAGCGCCGCGAGGAGTGGCAGATCTTTTCCGATCTGGCGCGGGCGTGCGGCGCGCCGGTGCTCGGCGCGTCGGTCTGCAACGCCCTGCCTCGGCTCAACCGTCTTTTGAGCTGGGTGCCGGGGCTTCGGCCGATTACCCCCAACACCCTGCTGGCGCTGTTGCTTCGCTGGGGCGGCGATACGACCCTGGCCGAGCTCAAGAAGAACCCGGCCGGCGTCATGCTGCCCGAGACCCAGCCCGGCAGCTTTTTGGGCAAGCGGGTGCCGGCCGGCAACGTGCGGCTGGCGCCCTCGGAACTGGTCGCCGACGTCTCGCGCCTGGCCGACCGGGCGCCCGAATTCGAGGCCGACGACGGCAAGCTGCGCCTCATCGGCCGGCGCGAGCGCAAGTCGCACAACAGCTGGATGCACAACAACCGGCGCATCAAGCAGCCCGAGGGCAACGTGGCCCTGCTCAATCCCGCCGACGCGCGCGCTCGGGACATCGCCGACGGTGATCACATCGAGATCGTGGCCGGCGACCGGCGCCTGGAGCTGCCGGTCAAGCTCACCGAGGACGTCGGCGAGGGCGTGATTTGCGTGCCCCACGGCTGGGACCACGCGGCGGCCCGGCTGCCCCGGGCCAGCGCTCTCGGCGGCGGCAACGTCAACACGGTGATTCCCGGCGGTCCCGAGCAGGTCGAGCCCATCAGCGGCCAGGCAATCATGGTGAGCCACGCGGTCGACGTGCGCCGCGCCGCCCGCGCCGACGCCAAGCAGTCGGCCTAGCCTCCTGGTCCGGTATTCGGTTTCAAGCAGTATCGCGTTCGCGCCACTACTCGATGCGGTCTTTCCAATAGCCGGGTTGTCGACGAGTGTGGGCGACGGCGACTGCGATCCGCTGGCCGTTGATGAGCGCGGTGATGATGACGAACGGCAGTCTGTGTCCGACGACGAACTGCCGAACATCGAGTTCTTCATCGAACCCGAGAACCAAAGCACCGCTTTGCGGGAAGCGTGCCGCATTGTTCAATGCGGCGCTCGACGGTATCAGCCAAGCGAGCGCCACTACCGGGGCGCTCATCCTCGAACTGGACAACCGCAGCCCGAAGCTCAGCCTGGGCCTTCGGGTGAAGTCCCAGGGGCACTACTCGCGCCCAAGCGCCTTATTGAGGTCGGCTTTCACCTCGGCCCAGGAGACCGGCTCGACCTCGCCACTTCGGATCTCTTCGATGCGGCTTTTGACCTCGGCGCTCCACTCGGGGCCGAGAGTGGCGGGCTCCGGCGACAAGCTGTCGCTGAGCGCCGACACAAGCTCCTCACGCTGGTCCTCGGGCAGAGCCAACGCCTGTTCGAGAATCTTTTGCGCTTCGGAACCCATGACTCGATTCTACGCGACGGGGGCGACACCGACCACGGGCGACTTCCGCTGCGAATTCGCAGGGATTTTAGCTTCACGGGCTTTCGGCCGGCGACGACATGGGCCGCTAGCGCGTTTGGAAGTTCGGGCCGCGTTGCCGGGTCAGGCCGATCGTCCTTGTTTGTCGCCCGGCGTCGGCTAGCGCCGGCCGGGGCGGCCCTCGGCTCGACCGAACTCGACCCAGTGCTCGATGGCGCGCTCGACGGCGGCGTCGCCGAAGGCCCGGGCGAGGTCCGGGTGCAGGGCCAGGTACTCGCGCGGCACGAAGCGGGAGGTACCGGCCCGGCCTTCCGCAATGCCGAACGCGAGCCAGTGGTCGCGGGCCTGGACCTCGTTAAAAAAGCGGAGGTCCGGGTACACGTCGCGGTAGTGGTCGACGTCGAAGGCGTCGGCGTGCAGCGCAAAGCGCGGCGCGCGCCGTTCGCCGATGCCGAAGCCAACGTAGTGGTCGATGGCCGCGCGATAGGCCGTCGGGCCGAAGGCGGCCACCAGGTCGTCGTGCTGTCGGAGGTATTCGCTGGCGCGAAACACCGGCGATGCCCACCGGCCCTCGGCGATGCCGTGGGTCAGCCAGTGGCTTCGCGCTTGCTCCGGCGTCATCGACGCCAGGTCCGCGTGCACCGCGGTGTAGTGGGCGTACGAATACACGTCGGGATGAAGGCGCGGATCGCCGTCGAAGCAGCCGACCCCGGCGCGGGCGCAGCAGTCGTGCTGGCCCGTGCGCGACCACAGCCGCGGCGCCGTGGCAATGAACGCCCGGCCCGTGGCCGTGGCGTCGACGCCCGCGAGATCGTCGCCGACGGAATAGGGAATCAAGCCAAAGAAGGCGCCCTGGCCCGACTGGCCCGCCGGGTCTTCGTCGGCGGGCTCGACCGAGTGAAAGTAGTTGTGGGCCACCGCGAGGACATACGGCGACTCGACCGCCTGTCGATGCGCCAGGCATACCTGCCGCGCCTGCCAGTCGCGGCCGCGGGCGGGGTTGTCGACTTCGTAGGGCCAGCCCTGTTCGGATGCGATGAGGTAACTCTGGGGGTAGTCGTCGAGGGCGCTCACGCCTCGGCGGCGCAGCTGGTCGCGCTGGTAGTCGATTACCAGGTCGAGGTTGGCAAACGTATAGCCCTGAGACGGGCGACGGGTCGGGTCGCCGTAGGGGTGCACGGCCACGGCCCACGGCAAAGCCAGGCCGACCCGGGCCCACACGCTCTCGAGCAGGGTGCGGGTGCCCATGTGGCCTTCGTGAATGCCCGCGTCCCACAGAGGGTCGGTGCTCACGTACATGATGGCCCCGCGCAGGTGTCGCTGCAGCGCCGCGTGGGTGCGCTGCAGCAAGCGCGTGAGCTTGTCGAGGCGAGCGGCGACGGCGGGCACCGACAAGTCGTGTTTGCCGACGACCGGCGTGTAGTCGAACCAGTCGGCGCTGGCGTTTTCGTTCCACACGATGACGTGGGTGAGCTTGCCGCGCGGGCCGCCGCGGTAGCGCGACGCCAGCAGGTTGACGAAGTCTTCGTAGTCGGCTTCGACGTCGTCGCGGGGCACGCAGCCGATGCGCAGGGCGTTGCCGCCGAACGTAAAGCCCTCGCAGTCGCGATACCGATAAAGCTCGGGCGCCGAATAAAGGACCATGCCCGACTGCATGCCGAAGCGCTGATCGCGGGCGAGGAGCGCATCGAACTGGGCCAGGGTGGCCGAGTTGATGCAGCGGTAGCGGTGAAAGCCGAGGGCGCGCCGCTCGGCCTCGTCGCGCGGCACCTGCTCGTGGCCGGCGGGACAGGTCAGGGGCTGGTCCGACGACGGAATGCCGGCACTTTCGAAGCTCTCCCAATAGGCGTTGTATTGCCGGTAGCCGATTCCCATGTCGCGCAGCCGGGCGTAGCGGGCGTCGTGCACCGGGTCGGGCATGCGCATGCGCGCCTCGCCGGCCCCTTGCTTGGAGCCGGGGCGCACGAAGTCCGCCGACAGCGGGTAGCGATCGCCGAGCACGTGCCGCCTCGGGTGCTCGGTGGGCGGCTCGGCGCCGCAGCCGGTGGCCATCATGACCAGCGCGAGGAACGGGGCTCGGGCGATACGCTGCATGAACCGGTCGCTTGCAACGGCCACGCCACCCGTGTCCGGCAAGAGTCTCGGACACCTACTGGAAGACTGCCTGCCGGTCGGCGCGACCGCTGGGGACAAATGAACCCCGAAGTGCAAGCTCCGGTGCGCAGTGCGTTGGCGACTCGGGTTGTGCTGGCGGCGGCGCACGGTCGAGTCCGAAACCAAGAACCCCCGGTGACACGGCGTCACCGGGGGCTACGAGGAAAGGGGGCTTGCGCTCAGGCGATTACGCCGACGGCGACTCGGCGTTGACGGCCGCCGGCGAGCCGGAGCTCCGACAGCGCGAATACCGCAAACGTCACGGCGAAGAACGCGACGTGGGTCCAGAAGGGCACGCCGAAGGCGGTGTTCAACCCCGGCAGCGACGCGGGCAGGCCGTTGCCGGAAAGCACGCCGATGGTGACGGCGATGGCCGGTGCGGTGACGAGGGTGGTGACCCAGCCGAGTCCGACGCTGGCGACCAGCATGGTGGCGTAGCGGCGCATCCGGGCGGCCGGCAAGAAGCCGACGACGACCGCGGCCAGAGCGGCGTAGCTGAGCGAGACCGCGAGGTGAACACCCCAGCCGATGTAGGGAGCGGCGCCGGCGCCGTAGCCGCCCTGCTTGGCGATCTGGCTGCCGAGAAACTGGGTGATGTTGCCGCCGAGAGCTGCGTTCTGAATGGCGACGAAGGCCAGGGCGCCGAGGCCGGCGCTAAGGGCGATCCAGGGGGTGCGATTCTTGAGATTGCGGAACATTCGGAAGTCTCCAGGAAGTCGTTGTTGCCTTACCTACGCGGCCGCCGCCCGGCGGTTACACCGAAGCGGAGGACCGGTCGATTTTTCTTGTCAGCGGCCCGTCGATTGTGGTGGGGACACGGGCCGTGGCGAACGCCGATCGCGCTCCGGACGCAAAAAAAGAGAAGCGGCGCCGGTGCCTATAAGGAGCGGGCCGGCCTGGTTACCGGCGACTTCGTCGGGGGGCGAAGGCCGGGGCGTAACCGGCGCCCGAGCCTCGCGTAGTGACGGGCAAGGAGAACAAGAAAATGCGTAGCAAACTGATTTCGATCGTGTCGTTTCTGGTTGTCGTGTTCCTGGCGTCCGTGGCCGTTGCCGGCGGCAAGACGCTGCACAGCGGCGACTGGCAAAAGAAAACCTACGGCGCGTCGGGCTCGTGGAAAATCGTGCAGGACGGCGGCAAGCGCTACATCGAACTCAGCGACGACTTCAAAGTCCCCAACGCACCGGACCTCAAAATCTTTCTCTCGCCGTTGACGGCCAGCCAGGCGGCGAGCAAGACCGCCACCAAGAACTCGGTCCTGGTCGCCCGCCTGCCCCGGGCCAAGGGCGCCTCGCGGGTCGAGATTCCCGCGGGCGTCAACCTCGACGACTTTCAGAGCGTGCTCATCCACTGCCAGAAGTACACAAAGCTGTTCGCCGCTTCGCCCCTGAGCTAATCAACCCGTCAGTCCCCCTCTCGCGAAAGCGCAGCGCCTTCGGGCACTGCGCTTTCTGCGTTTTTCGGTCCGCCGCTGTCCGTCGGCCGGGCGCCCGCGCCGGTTTGCGCTACTGTTTTTGCGACATGAGGGTGGTGCAACAGTGACTGGTTCCAAGGTTGGCGACACGCCGACTCCCGTGGCCACCAAGCCCCGGCTGCGGCTGCTTACCGTGGAGAGCGAGCGGTGGCTTTCGCCCAACATGAAGCGAATCGAACTGGTCGGTGATGAGCTTGCGGATTTTCCGGACGACCGACTCGGCGGGTACTTCAAGCTGCTGTTGCCCAGGCGCGACGACGTGGTGTTCACTGACGTCGCGTCGATCAAGCAGAGCGACTACCTCAAGCGCAGCTACACGATTCGCGCCTTCGACCGCGACCGCCGGCGGCTCACCATGGACGCGGTGGCGTGCGCCGGCAAAGGGCCCGCCACGGCCTGGGCGCGCGACGCCAAAGCCGGTGACCGGGTACTCACCACCGGGCCGGGCGCCGTCAAGGCCGTCGATTCAGACGCCGACTGGGTGCTTTTCGCCGGCGACATGACCGCGCTGCCGGCCATTGCGACCAACGTCGAGCGCTTGCCGCCGTCGGCGCGGGGCTATGCCGTCATTGAGCTGATCGCGGCCGAAGACAAGCCGGATCTGGCCTTCCCCGACGGCGTGGCCGTGACCTGGCTGACCAACCCCGCGGACAGTCCGACGTCGCCGCTGGCTGAAGCGGTCAAGGCCTTGCCGTGGCTCGAGGGCCGGCCGAGCGTGTGGTCGGCCTCGGAGTTTGGCAGCATGCGCGAGCTCAAGGCGTACTTTCGCGAGCGCGGGGTCACGGCGGACCAGCTGTACTTGAGCAGCTACTGGAAACGCGGCTCGACCGACGAGCAGCACAAGCAGGCCAAGCGCGACGCGGCCTCCGCCGGGCCTTAGCAGGGGCCCGCCCGAAAGCAGCGGTAGGACGGGCTCTCAGGCGCTTCGAGCCCGGGTGCGCTCGTCGGAGTCTGGCTCGTAGCGCAGGATGTCGCCGGGCTGGCAGTCGAGGTATTCGCAGATGCGGGCCAGGGTTTCGAAGCGCACGCCGCGCACCCGGCCGTTCTTGAGCAGCGACAGGTTGGCCTGGGTGATGCCGACGTAGGCGGCGAGGTCCTTGGACTTGACCCGACGGCGGGCCATGACCACGGCGAGGTCGACGACGATGGCCATCAGATGATCTCCGCGTTTTCGCGCTCGATGCGCGCGGCTTCGCGCAACAGGCGCGCGAGGGCGTAGAAGGCCAGGGCGGCCAGCAGGGCAAAGGCGTGGCTGCTGCCAAGCGAGATGACGAGCCGTCCCTGGCCGGGCGGCGTGCCAATGCTGAGCACCAGGCTCGACACCGGTGGCGTCGCCGCGGACACGAGGGCGGCGGCCAGGACCGCGGCGGCGAACCGCGGCAGCGCCCGGGCGGTGCTGGCAAACGCGTTGCCGGTGGCCATGGAGCGAAAGCAGCCGGCCAGCGCGAGCAGGGCCGCCGCGCCCGCCGCGCTCGACGCGCAGGCGACGGTGCGCACCAGGACGAACTGCCAGGAAGCCGCGTGGTCGAGGGACGGAAAGCCCAGCGGCGCAACCAGCGCGTGAATCGGCTGGGTCCAGATGTACGTCCAGGTGGCGGCGACCAGGGCTCCGGCGCCCAAGGCACACGCCCACCGGCCCGCGATGGCCAGCCGACGCACGCGCTCGGCATCGCGCGCCCGCATCAACGCGCGTGCCCTTTGGTCACGGTCACGGTCTCCGGTTGGGCCTCGGTCACGGTCACGGCTTCGGTCTCGGGTACGGCTTCGGTCTCGGGTACGGCCTCGGTCTCGGGTTCGGCCTCGGTCTCGGGTACGGCCTCGGTCTCGGGTTCGGCCTCGGCCTCGGTCTCGGTCTCGGTCTCGGTCTCGGCCTCGGCCTCGGCCTCGGGCGCGGCGCCGTCGCCCCACACGTCGGCCGTGCCGAACCACCGCTGCGCCGCCTCGGCGGTGGCCCGGCTCGCCGCGGCGATGTCGAAGGCGGGCACCCGGTCCAGGCAGCGGCGGTCGAGGTCGGCGCTCGGGTTCTCTAAAAAGCTCACGAGCATGTCCAGGGCGCATCGCGTGCCGTCGTCGGCAACCGCGTAACGCACCACGCTGTGGCCGGCAAAGGGCAGCTCGACCAAGGACACCCGACCGGCGTCCCATCGCCCGGCGGTCCGCGCGGCCCACTCGGGGCGATCGAGGGGATCGATTCCGCCCTGCCACAGCACCAGGTGCGCGTTGGTGTCCGGCGTGCCGGTGGGCAATCGGCGCCGGTGCTCGGCGGTGTAGACCGGTGCCAGCGACGCCATGTAGGGGTCGGCCCGCACCGAGAACAACAGGTCGTCGGACTCTCGCGCGACGTCGCCGGGGGCGCGGTCGTAGCGAAACAGCTCGGCCAGCATGATGTGGCGGTTGAGCAGCACGTTGTAGGCCATTTGCTGCTCCTGGGATGGCGGCGCCGGCGCCGCGAGCTCCGCGAGCGCGTGTTCGATCGCGGCTTCGTCTGCCGGTGCGCACCGGTCGGCGCGCACCAGCAGCGGCGCGACCAGCGCCTGGTCCGCGGGGCGCGACGACTGCAGCCGATAGAACAACGCCTGGAGTCGGTCCAGGCCCCGGTCCCCCTGGCCGCAGCCGGCGCCGTCGCGATACGCGGCCACCACGCGCGCCGCCATGTTGTCGACGGAGTCCGGCAGCCGGGCCGCGCAGTCGGCCGCGGCGGCGCACGCGCGCAGCAGCCGCATGCCGGCGTCGTGGGAGTTGATGTCGGCGCGCTCGAACGAGGACTCCATGTCGACAATGCTGTCGAGCCACACGCCGGCGAGCAGCTCCGGGGCGACCTGCAGCAAGCGCTGGCCCCAGTACGAGCCGTACGAACCACCGTAGGCGACCGCCGGCCGTCGGGCCGAAACCCCGGCCCGCTCCATCAGATGCCGCACGTCGCGGGCGGCAGACAGCGAGTCGAAACGCCCCAGGTCGGTGCCCCAGCGGTCGCGCAGCGCGCCGATGCACCCCGGAAACTCGCCCGGCGTGACGCGCCCGCCCGCATCGGAGTCAGCCGATTGCTGCGCGGGACACTGCAGCCCGTCGCCGTAGACCGTGCCCCGGTGGGTGGGGATGTAGAGATCGTAGCCGGCGCGCAGGAACACGTCGCGAATGGCCGGGGCGGTAAAGACATCGCCGGCAAATCCCGGACCGCCGTCCAGGGCCCACGCTTGCCGGTCGCCCTCGGGGTTGTCGTCGCCGCGAAACCGGCGCAGGAACACGACGATTTGCGGCGACTCGTTCGCCCGGTCCCAATCCAGCGGCACCCGGACCAGGGCGCACTCGCCAAGCTCGGCGGCCGGCAGCTCCGGCGGGCACGCCTCGAACCGCAGCGGCTCCGCGCCGTACCCCTGGGGCCGCAAAGACGGGCCGCCACCCCCACATCCAGCAAACGCGGCCAGGACAAGTGCCGCCGCGGGCACCGTCGCAACGCCCAGGAGATTCCTCATTATTTCTGTTTTACAGAAAGAATTTGTTTTTCAACAGTGTTTCCCGTCACGGAATGGGCGCGCGAACGTGTCTCGTTCCGGCCGCCCAGGCCAGGCCGAGGGTGACCCAGAGGTGGCGCATGTCCTCGATATCGCGGTGCAGGCTGTCGATGGCAAACAGGGTCAGCACGACGACCAGGCCCGCGGCGGCGGCGCGCCAGGCGCTGGCGGTAGCGCCGGCGAAGAGCGCGGCGAAGGCGAGCAGGGCGGCGGGGCCAAGGACGGCCCAGAGGTTGAGCCAGGTGAGGTGCGCGCTCCACACGCCCGAGGGCGTGCGGCCCGGGCCAATGCCGAGCCACGGCTGATCGACGGCGGTTTCCCAGGCGCCGAGGGCGTTGAGCCAGCGAGTGCCGGGTTCGTTCCAGGCGATGGTCGAGTCCCACAGGCGGTCGGGGGCGGCGTGCACCCCGTAGCGGACCGACAGCCACAGGCCGGCGAGGCCGATGGCAGCGGCTGCGCCGGTCGCGATTGCCAGGCGCGGCTTGCCGCGTTGCCAGGCGGCCAGGCCGGCAATGCCGAGGAGCCAGAAGGGCACGCTGCGCGAAAACGTGAAGGTCATGGCAACGGCAAAGCAGCCCCACAGCCCGCGCCGAAGCCAGCGGCGATCGATCAGCTCCGGGCGGGCGAACAGCAGCAGGGATCCGGTGGCGACCACCGTGGCGAGCTGGTTGGCGCGCTCGGTAACGCCGCGCAGCCGCGGGTAGTTGCCCGCGGCCAGGTCGCCGGAGGTCGGGTTGAGCAGGCTGGTGTCGATGCCGACGGCCCACAAAAGCGCGCCAACGGTGGCCGAGACCGCGGCGATGCCGGCGGCCCACACGAGCGCACGCTCGACCGCGTCGGGCTGGCGGGCCGCGACGCCGGCGGTGGCGATGGCGAGCAGGGCGAGCTCCCAGTGGCCGAGCAGCTTTACGTACGAGCCGCCGTTGGCGAGCGCCGAGGCGGTGGCGGCCGCGGCGAACAGGGCGCAGCTCGCGAGCAGTCCGGCCGGCACCCGCGGCCGCGACGCGAGGACGAACGGCACGGCGACGGCAATCAGCAGGTCGGCCGCGATCATGCCGCGCGGCAGGTCCGGAACGTGGGCGAAGGCGACAAGGGCGATCGCGGCGACGAGGGCGCGGTCGGCGAGCGCTTCGGGAACGCGAGGCCAGGCCATCGTTTGTCTTTCCCCGGACAGCTGGACCTGCGGTCGGCGCGCGCGCCGCTACGATGCGCGCCGGGAGGCGTCGCTGCCGCGAAACTCGGGCATGGTGGCGTGGCCGGCCGCCGAGATGCCTTCGCGGGCGAGCACCGTGCGGGCCGTGGCGAGCAAGATTTTCAGGTCGAGGGCGAGCGACCAGTTGTCCACGTACCAGACGTCGAGGGCGAACTTGTCTTCCCACGACAGCTGGTTGCGGCCGTTGACCTGGGCCCAGCCGGTAATGCCCGGCTTGGCGTCGTGGCGCCGGCGCTGCTCCGGCGAGTAGCGGTCGAGGTACTGCATGAGCAGGGGCCGCGGGCCGACCAGGCTCATGTCGCCCCGCAGCACGTTGAGCAGGGTGGGCAGCTCGTCCAGACTCGATTTGCGCAAGAAGGCGCCCAGTCGGGTGATGCGCCGAGAATCGGATTCGACTCCCTCGCCGGGCGCGGCCGCGCGCATGGTGCGAAACTTGAGCAGCTCGAACGGTTTTTCGCGCCAGCCGGGGCGCGCCTGGCGAAACAGCACCGGGCTGCCCATGGTGGCTCGCACCGACACCGCCGTCGCGGCCAGGACCGGTCCAGCCACGGCCAGCCCGGCGGCCGCCGCGGCGACGTCGAGTGCGCGTTTGAGCCCGAGCTGCAGCCGCTTCACAGCGCGATGGTAGCGGAACCGCTGCCTCGGGGCGAGAGGCGTGGAACAATCGCCCCGTGACCGTTCGGCGCGCCACCACGATCGCCCGCAACATGGTGCGCCTGGCCCGGGCCGGCGAGGTGGTCGCCGCGCTCGACGGCGCGGGCATTCGCGCCCTGGTGCTCAAAGGCGCGGCGCTGCTCGAGGCGAGCGGCGAGCTCGGCCTGCGCGAAATGGCCGACGTCGACGTTCTCGTCGACCGGGATCACATCGACCGCGCGGGATCCGTGCTGCGAGGGCTGGGCTACGAGCGGTTCGTTCAGCCCGGACGCGAGTGGTCGGCGCGGCTGCACTACGCGCGCGCCTACCTGCGCGGCGGTGACCTGGGCGTCGACCTGCACGCGCGCATCGTGCCGCACTATTTGTGGTCCGTCGATCACGAGGGCTTGTGGCGGCGCGCCGTGCCGGTGTCTCTCGGCAAGACCGAAGGACGTCGGCCGTGCGCCGAGGACATGGTGCTGCACGCGGCGCTCAACGCGGCCAAGGACATGTTTCCGACGCCGGAGCGCCTGGCTCGCGACCTGGCGACCCTGGCGTCGGCTCTGCCCATCGACTGGAAGGCGGTGGTCGTTCGAGCTCGGCAGTGGCGCGCCAGCGTGGCCGCGCACTGGGCCCTGGACCGGGCGCGCCGCACCGCGGGCGCGGAGATTCCCGCCCCGGTGATCGACGACTTGCGCCCGCCCGGCTGGCGGCTGCGCGCCCTCGAGCGCGCCCTGGCGAGCGAGCGCGTGGGCGCCTTGCCCCTGGCCGCGCGGCGGGCTCTCGTCGGACCCGTTCTCATTGACGCGCCCCTCGGCTATGCCGGATGGGTCGCCCGGGCGGCGGTGCTGCGCGCCCTCGATCGCGGAGTTCCGCGCCCCCACCCCGAGTAGCGAATTGGTGTCGATTTTCCGGTAGAACGCGCCCCGGACCTTGGCCCACCATCGGGTCCATGCTCGGTGGAAACGGCGATCGGCTACCTGACAGCGACGAAATGTATCGGGCGCTCGTTGCGCGAGACAGTACCTACGAAGGGGTCTTCTTCGTCGCGGTCAAGACCACCGGGATCTTCTGTCGGCCGGTGTGTCCGGCGCGCAAGCCCCGCCGCGACAACGTCGAGTTTTTCGCCGACGTGCGAGGGGCGCTGCTGGCGGGGTATCGCCCGTGCAAACGGTGCCGGCCTCTCGAACCCGCCGGCACACCACCTGTGTGGCTGCGCGAGCTTTTGTCGGCCGTCGAAGACGATCCGGGGCGGCGCTGGCGCGACCAGGATTTGCGGGCGCTCCAGCTGGATCCAACGAGAGTGCGGCGGTGGTTCAAAAAGCACCACGGCATGACGTTTCACGCCTACCAGAGGGCTCGCCGCCTGGGCGCAGCGCTCGGTCGAGTCCGCCAGGGCGACGACCTGACCGACACCGCGTACGGCGCGGGGTACGAGTCGCCGTCGGGCTTTCGCGACGCGTGGGCGCGCCTGTTTGGCCAGTCGCCGGGAAGAGCGCGCAATACGACCCGCGTGTTGGTCACCCGCATCCTCACGCCGCTGGGTGCCATGGTCGCCGCCGCTACCGACGACCAGCTGTGCCTGCTCGAGTTTGCCGATCGCCGCATGCTCGCCACCCAGATTGCTCGCGTCGGCCGCCTTCTCGATGCCGCGTTCGCTCCCGGCGACAACGACGTTCTCACCTCGGCCGCCCAACAGCTCGGCGAGTACTTTGGCGGCCGTCGCCGCCGCTTCGATCTCCCTCTTTTGACCCCCGGCACCGACTTTCAGCGAGCCGTGTGGGCCCAGCTGCAGACGATCCCGTATGGTCAGGTGCGCAGCTATCGCGACCAGGCCCGTGCGATCGGCAGACCAGACGCCGTGCGGGCCGTCGGCAAAGCCAACGGCGACAACCGAATTGCCATTGTGGTCCCGTGTCACCGGGTCGTCGGCGCCGACGGCAAGCTCACCGGCTACGGCGGCGAGCTGTGGCGAAAACGAGCCCTGCTCGATCTCGAGAGCGGGGCGGTCCCCGCGATGGAAGGAAAGCCCACCAGTGACTGATTCCCAAACTGATTCAACGACTGATTCAACGACTGATTCAACGACTGATTCGACTCCCGCCGCCGTCACCGAGTTTCGACGGCTGCACGAAAGCGGCTGCTTCATCCTGCCCAACCCCTGGGACGCGGGGAGCGCCCGGTTCCTGGAGCATCTCGGCTTCAAGGCCCTCGCCACGACGTCGGCCGGCCTGGCGTTTTCCCAGGGGCTGGCGGACTCGCCGGACGCGCTGAGCGCGGACCTCGTTGTCGAGCACGTCCGCACCCTCGCGGCGGCGACATGCTTACCGCTCAACGTCGATTTTCAGAACGGCTACGGCACCGACGCCTCCGCTGTGCACGGGCAGGTGGCTCGATGCGTGCGAGCCGGTGCGGCGGGGCTGTCGATCGAAGATGCGACCGGGGACGGCGCGGGCCTGTTGTTCGAGCGCGCCGCCGCCATCGATCGGGTGCGGGCCGCGCGCGCCGCCATCGACGCAACCGGCATTCCCGCCGTGCTCACCGCCCGCTGCGAGGCCTTCTTGGTCGGGAGCGACGAGCCAGAGGCGACGGCAATCGATCGACTCGTCGCGTTCGCGGAGGCCGGCGCCGATTGCCTCTACGCGCCCGGCATCGACGACCCCGCCACCGTTGAGCGGGTCGTCCGCGCGGTTGCGCCGAAGCCGGTCAACGCGCTCGTCTATCGCCCCTTGCCGGGGATGACCTTCGAGCGCCTCGCCGAGCTGGGCGTACGCCGAATCTCGGTGGGCTCGGCCCTGGCGCGCGTTGCCTGGGGAGCCTTTATCGAAGCGAGCAACGCGCTTGTGGCCGGGGACTTCACCGGGCTGACCGGCAACCCGGAATCGCGCACGGACCTCGATCGCATCTTCGGGGCGAGGCCGCCCGCTGCGCCTGCGAGCGAGGAGTAGCGGGCATGGGCGGAAAGACTCGAAAGCCGAAAGGGCGCGTGTCCGAGGGCGACGGGCTGGACGAGTGCGGCCTGAGTGCCGCCGCCAGGGCGACGCTGCCCGCCGACGTGCAGGAGCGTGTTGCCGGGGCGTGGGCCCGGGGGCGGGCGCTGGTTCTGAACGCGCACAAGCCCTCGTACTCCGAAGCGTTCACCATCGAGGCGGAGCAGTACGTTTTGCTCCGCGGCGCGATCCTGGAGGCCGCGCGCGCGTTCGCTTCGCCCGAAGGCGAGGTGCTGCTGAAGGACATCGTGGCCTTTGTCCAACACCGTCTCGAGACGCACCCGCGCTTTCCTACGGGTCGGCTCACGAACTACACCCGCTACACCAAGGTCGATTTGGAAGCCAGGGGCGAGCTGGTCCGTGTCGTCGGGGCCGCTCCCCAGCGAGTTCGCCTTTCGGCGGCTGCCCCGACGCGTCGCGGATCGCCGGCTGCGTGATCCCCGAGAGTCCAGCGAAACGACGTAGTACAGTGGCAGGCATGTCGCTCGTGCTCGAACGGTGGGACTACACCGCTGCCTGCGCGGCGACCGCGGTCGTCCTGCCCGACGGCTGCCGCGACGTGATCGTGTGTCGCGACCCGGGCGCTCGTCCGCGCCTGCTCGTCTCTGCACTCAGCAGTGGCCCCGAGAAGCACCGCCTGGCCGCCGGGGCGCAGCTTGCTGGTTTTCGCCTGCGACCTGGAGTGCGGATCGACGTCCCCGCCCTGCGCTCCTGGTGGGACCAGGGATCGCGAGAAGGCGTCGAGCGCTCGACGCTTCCGCGCTTTGCCCGGGTCGATCCGCAGCTGGAGGAGGCGCTCGGCGCGCTGGCGGCCCGGGGCGAATCGAGCCCCGCCTCCGTTGCGCGCACCCTGGGGGTGAGCCTTCGAACGCTTCAGCGTGTGTTGCGAGCGGCGCATCTGCCGGCGCCCGATTTCTGGCGACAGCTGGCGCGCGGGCGCCGGGCCGCGCGCGCGATTGCCGACTTGACGCCCCTGGCTGTCGTTGCGACCGAGTCCGGCTACTCGGATCAGGCCCATCTCACCCGGGCGATTCGCCGGTGGTTCGGGGTCACTCCGCGCCAGCTGCAAACGTCCGAGGAGCTGGTCGCCGCGCTGCGGCAGCCCGGCTATGACTGAGCCGCCACGGGCGAACAAATCTCGATCAGAAACCCGTCGACCGGATCGACGACGTACGACGTGGTCTGTCCCCACGGCTCCGCGCGGGGCGCCTGGGCCGCCTCAAACCCGGCCTCGAGCGCTCGTTCGTACGCGCCGCTGACCTGGTCGGCCGGCACTTCGAGCGCCACCTCGAACACCGGACGCGCGCGGTCGGCGCGGCCCGGGGTCTTTCCCAGACTCTCCATGAGCGAGCGCGAAGAGAAGGCGAGCTTTGTCTGGCCCGTAGCGAGCTCGCCGTAGTCCTGGCTTTCGTGCAGCATTGCGCGTTCGAGGCCGAAAGCGCGCTCGAAGCGGGTCATGGTTGCCGCGACGTCGTCGACGTAGAGAATCGTGTAGCGAAATATCATGGTGTGCCGGGGGCCAACGCTAGCGAGGACGCGGGGGGCGGGTCTTGAAGAATCGCGACAATCGCACCGGCGCGACTGGCCCGCGACACGTTCGCGCGGCGCCCGAATCCCGGCGGGCTGACGTGCGCCGAAACAAAAAACGGGCCGGACGCCCGCAGGGTCCGGCCCGGTGCGCGGTCGAGCGGTTCTCAGTAGGTCAGGAACCGCTGGCTCGACAGGTAGGCGGCGCACAAACCGCGCCACGCCTGGCGAGCGTTCTGCAGAGCTTCGAGGTCGGTGAGCGCCGTGAGAGCCGTGTCGATCTCGGCCTGGCTGGGTGCCTCGAGAAAGAAGCGTGAAAACAGCTCGACGATCTGCGGGGTGGCCGTGGCCGGATCGATGGGCGTGGCCGGGTCTACGGCGACGAACAGGCTGCGCTCGTCGCTGCCGGCGTCGGCGGCGACGGCCGCGCCGCACACGGTGAACGCCATCTTTCGCCAGGTCACCAGTTTCTGCTGGCTCGGCTGCCGGTCGACCGACCAGGTTTCGATGTAGTCAGCGCCGCCAAAGACGCCGCGGTTGGCTTCCCACTGGTCCTGGCCGTCGACCACCCAGGACCGGCCGGTCGCTCGCTGCACCTCGTTTTGCATTTGCGCGAACGAGAGCATCTTGGTGTTTTGCGAGTACGGGACCTCGATGGTGGGCCAGTGCTCCGTCAAATCGCGGCCGCCGGCGCCCTCGAGACGGTCGTCTTCGGGCTCGGTGGGCGCGTCGGGGTTGTCGGGGCCGTCGGGCCCGTCGCTCGGGTCGTCCGAGGAGATGAGTCCGCTACAGCCGGAGGTCGCGAGGCCGGCCAAAAGCACGGCAAGCAGTGCGCGGTTGGTTCGCATGGTCGTGGTCTCCAATTAGCGCGCGCAGTACTGCGGCGACGTGACTAGGTTGCGAATGAGTGCCTTGGCCCGGTAGCCGTTTTCGCGAAAGGCCTCGACCTGTTCGAGGTAGAGATCGCTTTCTTCCAGGGCGATGTCGCGGCCGAAGAGGTGCTTGAAGAACGTGTTGACGGCGACCGACTCGAACTCCTTGCTCTCGGTCACGACCCGTCCAAGGCCCTGCAGCCCCGCATCTTCCACGGTGAGAAAGCGGCCGGCCGCCGTTACCGCCGGATCGCAGGTCTCGTCGTAGGCGCCCAGCTCGTCGTAACAGAACGAAAACGGTGCGAGAAAATCGATGCCCGAGACTTCGTTGCCGTGGCAGCCGGCGCAGGCCGGGTCACTGAGGATCGAGTCGGGCGAAAGGTCGCCCTCTTCGGCCTCCGGCGGCAGGGACACGGCCTCCATCTTGATGCCGCTCCACTCGACCAGGAAGTGGCCGGCCCAGTTGCGTCGGTACGAGCCGACGTAGGCGCTCATGTAGTGGGCGGTGGACATGATGCCGGCCGCCGGTCGGTCGATGACTTCGCTTTCGCGGCCCTCGACGTCGACGGTGAAGGTACCCGTGAGCATTTCGCGGTAGTCGCGGTCGCCGGTCACGATGCGCGTGGCGATGCGCGACGGTTCCTCGACATCCATGCCGTCCGGGGTCATCTCGGTCGGCGGAAACTGCTGGCGGTAGAGGTCGAAGACGACCTGCTCGAAGTCCGGGGTCGCCATGTAGCGGTCGGCCAGGTCGCCCAGGGTGACGGCGCCGCTTTCGAGCTCGGCGAGCTCGGCGGGCGTGGGGCCGGCATAGGTCAGGTCGAGCGCGATCTTGCGCAGGCACAGGGCGTCGCTCATGGCTTCGGGGGCGGTGCTGTCCGGCCCGGCGGAGCCGACGCTCGCGAGAGTCGAGAGCGCCAGGACGGCCGCCGTGGCGCCCACGACGCTGCTACCGATCATTGCTTTTTTCATCGTTAACCTCGCAGCACGGCCGTGATGGGTTCACCGGCTCGGTCCCAGCCCTGGTGGGCGACGTTGTTGGCGGCCAGAATCGTCGAGATGACGTCGTTCCATACCGGCACCCGGCCGGTGTTGAGCGCGCCGGTCGCAAAGTCGGCGGGCACGCCGCGGTAGTCGGCGTTCATGTCGCCGAACGCGTAGCCGCGCTTGAAGCGGCCGCCGAACAGGGCCACGTTGATCCACGGCCAGTGGGGGGTGCCCGAACCGTCGAACGGGTTGCCGTTTTGCATCACGCCGCCCTGGGGGCGGTTGGCGCGGGACAGCTCGGTGGTGATGACCACGTGGGTGGTGTCGAACATCGACAGCTGGGGGTCGAGGGGCGACGGGGTGGCCTTGAGCGCGGACAGAAGCCGGGCGATGACCGGAAAGTACGCGGTCGAGCGCCGGCGCTGGTTGAGCGCGTTTTCGTTGTGGGTGTCGTACCCGCCCTGGGTGAACGTGACGACGTGGCTGATCTGGTGCCGCGTGACCTGGTAGGCCATGGCCGCGCACGCGTTGAGCGTCGGCATGCCGCCGGGGGTGGCCGTCAGGTCGTTGTTGGACAGGTCGAACAGCGCCCGGGTCTCGTCGTCGGGCGGCCAAACCTGCGGCAGCGGCTGGGTCAGAAGCTCGGTCGCCTGGCTGTTGGCCTGGCGAAAGCGGTCGTTGGTGATGGGCTGGACCCGGTCGCTGTAGAGTCGCGTGTCCATGCCGCTAACGTGCTCGAACACGCGCTGCTGGAACTGCGGCCCCGGCTGGCCCTGCAGCACGTCGAGGCCGTTGGCGAAGTCCATCACGCTGCGAATCTGCTGAGCGGCGCCCAGCGGGTTGGGACTGGTGTTGGACGTGCGCAGGTAGTTGCGCAGGTCGTCGGCCGCGAACCGGTAGGCGATGAGGTTTGGCGCGGCGACCTTGAGGCGATCGACCTGGGCCGACGCCAGGTAGTTGGTCCACGGGGTGGTTTGCCGCGCATCTTCTTCGCGGCCGGCACCGAACCACAGGATGGCCTCGCCGGCCGGGTGGGCCGTGGTGGTCGACACGTTGCGGAGCACGACCGCGTCTTCCATATGCGGCCCCATGTTGACGAGGGTCTCGTCGAACCAGCGCACGCCGGCGGCCGTTTCGCGAATGCGGGCCGCCTGCACGTCGCGGTTGACGAGGCCGGCCCGGGCATCGAAGTGCATGGCCGAGTCGACGCCGCCGCGCAGCTGAATGACGATGGTGGGAAACGGGTCGTCGGGGCCGGCGGCGCGAGCGCGGCGCATGCCTCGACCCGGGACCAGCCCGGAAGCGAAGCCGGCAGCGCCGGCGGCGACCATGCCGCGCAAGACGGAGCGACGGGAGGGGCTCTTCATGCCTGGCGGTCTTCGCAACAGTCGGGCCAGGTGCCGAGCGGACCCACGAACTGTAAGGGCCGTTGATAGTCGGCCGGTTTTTGTTGTCGTGACCCGGGTCTCTAACGAGGGGGCTACGACACCCGACCCGGGGATGCATTCACCACCAAGAACCGCTATTCCCAGGCGACATGTAGGTCTGCGCTTGGTCGGCAACAACGCCTTTTCAGTAGGTTAGGTCGCCAGACAACTCGCGTTGCGGCCGCCTGGGTGCCCGAAACGTAAAATGGCCCGGCAAGCGCAAAGGCCTGCCGGGCCGAACTCAGCGGCATCGGGCGCCCGGCGCCCGGCGCGATGGACCTAGAGGTCCTCGCCGAAGCCGAAGCTCTCGTGAAAGGCGCCCCAGCGCTGCTGGAACGCGGCGAGGCGGCACTTCGCCGTCTGCTTGCGGTTCTGCCAGCGCTGCTGCAGGCCGGCCCACTTGAGCTGCCAGACGAGGCCGCGGTTCTCGGCGCCGGTGACGTCGAACTGCCACAGGGCGTCGCCGAAGCCGTCGGGCACGTTGTCGAGGTCGGTGCTGGCCGGGTGCTGCACGGCGACGACGAACTGCGTCGGGTTGAGGGGGTTGAAGATCATGCCCGTCGCCTCGGAACCGGCAACGCGAATGCTCAGGAAGTGATCGAGAGACTCGGCGACGCCGTCGTCGTCCTCGTCGCGCACGAACCAGATGTCGCCGCCCGTGTCCGAGCCGTTCGGCGCGTCCTCGATGATGTAGATGTTGCCGAGGGCGTCCTGGGCCAGGTTGTCCGGGCTGTTGAGCACGCCCGTGGTCGGCGCGAAACCGACGTTGGTCGGGGTGTCGCCGCTCGCCATGGCGCGGACGAACGCGCGGCGCTTGCCGCGAATCTCGATGGCGTAGATGGTGTTCTCCGACGTGGCGGCGAAGAAGACAACCTCTTTGCCGTTGGCCAGGCGGCCGATTTCCATGTCCTCGGGGCGGCCGAACGGGGTGCCGTTGACCTCGTCGGCGGCGATGCGGCCACCGCGGGTGTCGTCGTTTTCACGCGGGTCGTTGGTCGGGCCGTTGCGGAACGGATCGGCCTCGGTCAGCGGCTTGCCGCGGCGGGTGGTGATGGGTACCCACTTGGCGCGGCCGGTGCGGACCTGGTCGACGTTGCTCTCGTCGTTGTAGTTGTCGGCCGGGTTGCCGTCGAACGCGTTGACCACGAGGACGAAGGTCTGGCCCTTGGTGTAGTCGCCCTTTTTGCGGGCCACGAACTTGTAGATGGAGCCCGAGCGCCACTCGTCCACGTAGTAGACCGTGCGGCCGTCGTCCGAGAAGCGAAGACCCTCGTGGGACACGTTCGCGATGCTCTGAACTTCGCGGGTCTTGATCTGGTCGACCGGCGCGTACGGGTTGAGGGTCTCGATGACACGGCCTTCGCCGGTCCACTCTTCGGCCACCCAGACGGTGCAGTTGGGGGTGAACGTCGCGGGGTCGAACGCGCCGAAGTCGTTGCTCCAGTCGCCATTGACGCCTTCGCCGTCGCCGTTCCACAGAAGCTGGGTCTCGTCAGTCCAGCGGTCGTAGCGGCTGAGGCCACCCGAGTACGGCGACTCGTGGGGGATGAAGACGAAGCGGCCGGTCGCGTCGTAGGCCGTCATGTCCCACATCGACGCGACGTTGCCCGCGCCTTCCGCACGCGAGACGCTCTGCTCGGGATCGCCCTCGATCTCCTGCATGCTGGTGAGGTTGACCTGGCTGATGCCGGCGGGCACCACCCAGGGAGCGAAGACCTCTTCCTCGGCGTTGGCTTCCACGACGGGAGCCGACTCGGTGAGAGGCGTGAAGTACGGCGCGGTTTGCGCCGACGCGGCCGAAGCGCAGAAGACGAGCGCTCCTGCGGCGGCCAAAGATGAACATTTCGAAAGCATGGTTCCTTCCCTTCCCTTTTTCGCCGCGCGACAGCGCACTCGCGCTTCGAGCGACGTTCTCCCTGTTCTCGGTCTCGGCCGCCGGGCGGCCGAAGCTTGTCAGCGGTTGGCGGCGCGGCTCCAGTCGAGCCGGATGTCCCACTCGAACGCGCGCTCGGGCGGTAGCGTCGGCGCCCGTTCCTGATCGACGGCGTCGTACACGTTGGCCGGCGGCGTGATGGTGGCGTCGCGGCCGAAGATGAAGTCCTGGTCGTCGACGATCACCCGGTACGCCTTGTTCAGGGCCAGGGCGCGCTGTCGCGACGGCGTGATGAGCTCGTAGACGTCCTTGGCGCGGGCCATCCGCCGCTCGTTGAGCTTGCCGTTGCGAAACCAGCGCTCGGCCATCTCGGGGTTGCTGCGGAACTCGCCGCCGCCGCCGGCCCGTCGAAGGTAGGTCGCGATTTCGCCCCGGGTCTCGCCCCGGGTGGGCGCGTCCGGCATGCCCCGGAGGTCGATGTAGCCCCAGCCCGCGGCGCCGTCGACTTTGCGGGCGAAGCTAAAGGTGCTGTCGATGGTTGTGCCGACCGTGCTGTGGCAGCCCATGCACGCGAAGTTCTCTTCGTAGGTGTTGACGCGCAGCCGCCCGTTGCGGTTTTCGATGAACCCCGCGATGACCCAGCCCATCTCGTTGTCCAGACCGTACGGTCCTCGATTGATGAAGCCGGGCAGCTGCCCCGCGTCCTTGGCGCTGTGCTCCTGAACGTACGCTTCGTACAGCTGCGGCTCGGTGACGATCCAGCGCTTGCGCATGTAGCGCAGTTCCTTCATGCGCGGCGGGTTGTAGATGGAGCCGTCGGCGGCTACGCCCAGGTAGCGGACCGAGTGGAGAAACTCGGTGTCGTAGGGAAACAGGTGCGGCAGCCTGGGGACCTTGGCGGCGCCCGCGACGTACCCGCCGACGTTGGTGATTCGCTCGATGACGCTGAGTTTGCCGTCGCCGTCGAGGTCGGTGCCGACCGCTGCCTCGTCGATGGGGGCAACCGAGATGGCCGACAGGCCCTTGATGTTCGCCTCGACGATGGCGAGGTTGGCCAGATACACGTCTCGCGAGTAGTCGCCACCGGCGGTTCGGCGGAAGTGGGGCGCCAGGCGGATCATGACGTCGTCGGTCGACCCGTTGGTCGGCCAGAACGTGCTGGGCATGGGCTTGTACGAGAAGGCGACCCAGTGGCTGCCATCTTTGGCAATGCCGTGTTCGTCGAACGCTGCGGCGCCGAGCTGCAGGTTTTGCAGATCGGGAACCCAGCCCTTAAACCCCGCCTCGCGCAGGCGCGGCGCCAGCTCCGTGTAGTTGTCCTGCGCGACCCAGGCGAGGATCTCGTCGTCGGAGATGGCGGCGACCCGCTCGGAGCGGTCCTCGAACAGGTTCTTCCACTGGTTGGTCGAGCCTACGTCGCTGAAGCTGTATTCCCGCTGCAGATCGCCGTCGTCCATGAAGTTGGGACGGCCCTTGGCGCTGTCTTGGTGGCAAACGTAGCAGGGGTTGTGCGTGCCTTCGGTGCGCGTGTAACACATCGGCGGCACGACCGCTTCGCGGTTAAAGACCGTGTGCACCGCGGCAACGGGTGGCCTGGGCGGGATGACGGCGTCGCTCTCCCGGACCATGGCCAGCACGTCGCGGTAGTCGTATCGCTCGTGCGGCCGCTTCTGCGCCGGACCGGCCGGCGCGTCGTCGTCTCCTGGTACGGGCGCCGGGGTCGCCACCGCGACCGGCGAAGCGTGCTCGGTTGCCCCCGGGGCGGCGCCCCCACTGCAGCTGGCAAGCAGCGCGAGACTCAGGCTCGCGGACGCGAGACCGGGGAACGGCAGCGAACGTCGCGAGGTCGCGGGGCCGTTCGGCATGGGACCACCACGCTCCGACCCCCCGCTTGCGACCGCCCGCGCGCTTTCGACGCGTGTGACTGAGTCAACTTGCATTGGAGCGGCGCCACGCTAGCCCCGCCGCAGCCACGGCTTCGCAAGACGAGTGTGACGCTTTCGAGCCGAACGACGCCTTCGCGCGCGAGCCGTGATTCTCGATGGTCGTATCAGACCGGCCGCGCGTCGCCTTGGCCGTTGCGCTGCCCGAAAGGCCGCTTCGCCCGGGGCGCTTCGCCTATTCCAGCGCGGCGACCAGCTGCTTGGGCGCCACGGCCCGATAGCTTTCGCGGACCCATTCGCACACGAGCTCGGCCGGCGGGCTTTCGTCGCTGTTGGTTTCGACGGTGAGCGTCACCCAGCCGGACTTGCCCAGGCCGTACCCGGTGGGCGCGGCAAAGGCAAACCCCATCAGGCCGGTTCCCGATTCGGGCAGCTTGACGCTGAGGCGGTACACGCCGTCATCGGGATCGAGGCGGCCGAGAAAGGCGAACACCCGGCCCTTGACCTTGGCGGCGCTCTCGCCCCACGGATGTTCTTCGTACGCGCCGGGCAGGCTCAAGGCGTAGTCGCGGACGCGCGCGCCGAATCCGTCGGCGGGTCCGGTGGCTGGCTTTTTCGCTTTGAATCCCACGGCGGCGCATCGTACAGCAGCGGGGCGGCCGGGGGCTCGGCGCCGCCGCTTTGCCGTCCAGAACGTCGGCCGCGCGCGCATTGGCCGCGGCGCGCGGCTACAATCGCGACCCATGAGGCTCGACGGCTCCTGTCACTGCGGTCTGGTGCGGTTTTCGTGCGAAACGCGGCACCCGGTGCCGTACATGCGTTGCTATTGCTCGATTTGCCGCAAAACCGGTGGCGCCGGCGGCTACATGATCAACCTGGCCGCGGACGCGCGCACTCTCGAGGTCGAGGGTGCCGAGCACGTGAAGGTCTACCGGGCGGTGGTCGAGCGGGCAGGCGAGCGCAAAAAAAGTGACCACCACCGGCACTTTTGCGGCGAGTGCGGCACCCATCTGTGGGCCCACCACAGCCGATGGCCCGATCACCTTCACCCGGTCGCCAGCGCCATCGACAGCGACCTGCCGCCGGCCCCGGCCCACGTGCACATGATGGTCGGCAGCAAGGCCGGCTGGGTGCCGCTCGACGCGGCTGCCGATGACCCTCGGTTCGATGGGTATCCCGATATGAGCATCGCCGACTGGCACGAGGCCCACGGACAGGTGGTCGAGTAATGACCGTCGCAGCGCGTGTGGGCGCGGTGGCGTTCTGGCTGCTGGCCAGCGGCGCCGGGTGCCGGTCGCGGGCGGCCGAACCCGCGCAGCCGGGCCCGGCCAGCGAGTCGAAATCCGCGCCTTTTGGCGCCTGGGAATCGCCCATCAGCGCGCAACAGGTCGCCTCGCAATCGGTCGACCTCTCGGCACCCCGCGTCGACGGCGACGCGATCTACTGGCTCGAGGCGCGGCCGGCCGAGCAGGGACGGGTGGTCGTGGTGCGCTGGACCGAGGCACAGGGCGCTGTGGACGCCATGCCCGCGGGGTTTTCCGCGCGCTCGAGGGCGCACGGCTACGGCGGCGGTTCGTATACCGTGGATCGCGCGACGGTCTACTTTGCGAACTACCGCGACCGGCGCGTGTACCGGGTGTCGCCCGGTCAGGCACCGGAGCCTCTCACCGAGGCAAGCGACGTCGACTGGTTTGCGGACTTCGAAGTCGATCGCGGGCGCAACCGGCTGATCGCCGTGCGCGAGCGCCACGCGCCGGACGCGGCACCGGTCGACGCCCTGGTGGCGATCGATCTGGCCGGCGGGGGCGTTACCGAGCTGCATACGGGGCCCGACTTTCTCGGAGCGCCCCGGCTGTCGCCGGACGGTGCCCGGCTCGCGTTCGTGTCGTGGACCTTGCCGAACATGCCCTGGGACACCACGTCCCTGTGGTTGGCCGACCTGGGCGAGGACGGGGCGCTGGCGAAACCCCGGCGAGTGGCCGGCGGCGACGACGAGTCGGTGGTGCAGCCGACCTGGCTGCCGGGCGGACAGCTCTTGTTCGTTAGCGACCGGTCCAGCTGGTGGAACGTCTACGCGTTCGATCCGGCCGGCGCCGCCGAGCGTTCGCTGGCTCCGCGGTCGGCCGAATTTACGACGCCGCCGTGGACGTTCGACACCCAGACGCTCGCGGTTGCCGGTGGGCGAATCGTCGCGGCCTTTACCGAAGGAGGCCGCTGGTACGCCGGCGAGCTCGGCGGGGCCGGCGGCGACCTGCGCACGATCACCGATCACTTCGTGGCCATCGAAGGCGTGGCGGCCGGCGAGACCGGGACCGTCGCGGTGATCGGCGGCACCGCGCGCGACACCTGGGAGGTGGCGCGGCTCGACCTCGACTCGGGCCGTCTGCGGCAACTCCGCCGCTCGAGCGACGACGCGGTGCCCGCCGGCTACCTGTCCCTGGGCGAGCCGCTGTCGTTTCCGACGGCGGGCGGCCAACAGGCGCACGCGTTCTTCTACCCGCCGCGCAATCCGGCGTTCTCGGCGCCGCCCGGCACCCGGCCGCCCCTGCTCGTCACGGCCCACGGGGGGCCGACCGGTGCCACCAGCGCCGCTCTCAAGCTGCACGTGCAGTTTTGGACCAGCCGGGGCTTTGCGGTGGTCGACGTGAACTATCGCGGCAGCACGGGCTACGGTCGGGCCTATCGTCGAGCCCTGTACGGCCGCTGGGGCGTGGCCGACGTCGAGGACCTGGCGGCTGCGGTGCGGTTTCTCGCGGACCGCGGCGACATCGACCCCAACCGCGTGGCCGTGCGCGGCGGCAGCGCCGGTGGCTTTTCGACCCTCAACGCCCTCGTTCACCACGGTGAGTTCAAGGCGGGCGCCGCGTATTCGAGCATCAGCGATCTGGAGGCCCTGGCCCGCGACACCCACAAGTTCGAGTCGCGCTATCTCGACCAGCTCGTGGGCCCGTACCCGCAAGCCCAATCCATCTACCGGGAGCGCTCGCCTATCGCGCATCTCGACAAGCTCGACAAGCCCCTGGTGCTGTTTCACGGCCGAGAAGACCGGGTAACGCCGGTCAATCAGGCCGAAATGCTGCACCGGGCGCTCGAGGAGCGAGGCATTGCCAGCGAGCTGCACGTCTACGACGGCGAAGGCCACGGGCTTCGCCGGGCCGACAATCGCGTGGCCAGCCTCAAGGACGAGCTGGCGTTCTATCGGCGCGTGTTCGGTCTGTGAGACGCCGGGGCGTGGCGGTGTCGCGGAGCTCTGCGCCGTGCTGGTAGCACTCGAGGGCCTGCCGCCGGCGTCGGCGGCCGCGACGGATTCGGTCCATCGCATCAACGGGCGGATTCGCGCCCTGGTCGAAGAACGTTTCGACGTGGTTTCGGCGGCGCGGGCCGACGTCGTCGTGGCCGGGGGACTGTTCGACCGGCCGCTGTCCGGCGCTCCTCGGTGCATTGTGCCCCACGGAGCCCTGGGCGACCCGGGCCACTGGATGACGTCCGTGCGGCACCTGCGGCGAAAGGACATGCTCGCCGTCTCGTCGACGAGCGACCTGCGAATCGTCGACAACATGGCCGGGCCGACCGGCCCCGCGGGCGACGGTGGCGAGAGTTCCGCCGGCTTTTGCCGCGCCGAGCGTTTGCCCCTGTTCGTCGATACCGACGTGTTTGCGCCGCTCGGGGACGATCGCGCGGCCTTGCGCCGAGAGTTTTCGCTGCCGCCGACGGCTCCCCTGCTGCTGGTGGCGGCCCGGCCCATCGCGGAAAAGAACCTGCACGGCGCCGTCGAGCTGTGTGCGGCCGTGCGCGAACGCGGGCCCGCCGCGGTGCTGGTGGTGGCGGGCGGGCTGCCGGATCCCGCGACCGAGTACGGCGGCTACATCGCCGACCTGGTCGGGCGCCGCAACGTGCCGGTACACGATGCGGGCGTGGTGCCGCCGGCCGGACTCAACCGGCTTTGCAACGCGTGCGACGCGCTCGTGCACCTGACCCTGGTGCGCAAGGAGAACTTCGGACTCGTGGCCGTGGAAGCCCAGGCCGCGGGGTTGCCGGTTCTGTGCGGCCACTGGGGCGGGTGTCAGGACACGGTCGAGGCCGGGGTCACGGGTTACTACGGGCCAACGTTTCTCACGGGCGGCCAGCGCCGGGTCGACTGGCGATCGCTCGTCGAGCCGTGTGCGGCGCTGCTGCAAGATGAAGAGCGGCGTCGGGCCATGGGCGAGGCCGGCCGCGCCCGCGTCGAAGCGTTGTACAGCCAGGCGGTCTTCGCACGCCGCCTCGTCGACCTGATCGCGGTCGCCGCCGAGGGGGCCGAGCGCGGCGACGAACCGGTGGCGCTGTCCGAGTGGGGGCAGCAGACTGTCGTTACCTACGCCATGGTGGCCCGCGACCAGCCGGCGCTGACCGACAGCGCCCAGGTGTCGCGGCAGCTGTACCGCGAGCAGTACGGCACGTTCGCCTATCGACCCATTCACCGGGCCATGGCAACGCTGTCGGCTCCGCCTCAGCCGGCGGACGGGGACTTCGTCTACCGCAACCTCGATGTCGATGCGGAGCGCGGGGTGGTGGATCCGATCTGGCGGGCGCTGGTCGACCTTGCGCCCGACGAGCGTCGGGTGGTCGACGCGCTCGCGACCCCGCGGCCGTTCGCGAGCTGGGCGCGCGACGCAGGTGGCCCCGATCGAGCCCGGACGCTCGTCGAGCGCGGCGTTGTCGCTCGCCTCGGCCGCGCCATGGGCTGGTAGGCTCGACCGGTGAGCGAAGATCTCATCGTCATCGGCGCCGGCGGCCACGCCAAGGTCGTCATTGCCACCGCCCGCGCGGCCGGCCTGCACGTCGCCGCGATCTTCGACGACCGCACCGATATCGACTCGCTCGCCGGCGTGCCCATCGCCGGACCGGTGGCTGCCTCGACTGGACGGACAGAGAGCGCGGTCATCGCCATCGGCAACAACCGCGTGCGCGAGCAGCTCGCATCGGAGCTGGACCTGCGCTGGCGCGCCATCGCGCATCCGGCCGCAATCATCGACCCGTCGGCCGCTCTCGGTCCCGGTGCGGTGGTCTTCGCCGGGGTGGTGCTGCAGCCCGACGCGGCCGTCGGCGATCACGCCATCGTCAACACCGGCGCGACCATCGATCACGATTGCGCCATCGGCAACTTTGCCCACGTGGCTCCCGGCGTCCATCTGTGCGGCAACGTCACCGTCGGACGCGGCGCTCTGCTCGGAGTCGGCTGCTGCGCCCGCCCGGGGGCGACCATCGGCGACTACGCCATCGTCGGCGCCGGCGCCGCCGTGGTCTCCGACCTGCCCGGTGGCCGCACGTACGTCGGCGTGCCGGCGGCACTGCCGTAGCCGCGCAGTGCTGCTCGGTCGAGCCGCAAACGACGCGCTCGACCTCAATGCCGGCGCCTGGATCGCCTCGTAAGTGACCGAGGTCGCGGTCCAACCGGATTCGGAACGACGTTTGCTCCTGGTCGCCGCATGATGCGACTGGCGCTGAACTCGTTCGTACTGTCCTTGCTGCTTTTGTCCGTCGCGGCGAACGCTCGCGCGAGCCCAGCCGCGGCCGTCGTCGACGGCCCGGTTCTAGAGAGCCAACCGGAGGGCTCGAGCGGCTGGGTCGTCGGTGTGACGCCGGGCATCGGTGCCCTGTCGCTGCTCGAGCGAGACCCGTTCGGCGGACTTCGTGGACACGTTGTCAGCGTTCACGTGGGCCGCATGGTTCGCCCGCGCTTCGCGCTGCTCTGGGACACGACCGGCGTGTTCGCTAGTGGCGATGGCGGTTCCATCGACCAGGTGGTGACGTCGGTCGCCGGTCAGTACTGGTTCGAAGAGCGGCTGTGGGCGAGGGTCGGAATCGGGGCCGGCGGAATGAGCGTCCGGGGCGAAGGCAATGACGAGATTGCTCGGTCCGGAGTTCGTCCGGCGCTGTCCTTGTCGTTGGGGCTCGAGGTCGCCCGGCTGGGCACCACGTCCATCGACATGCGGGTGAGCAGCTCGCTGGTCGCCTACAGCTGGTACAAAGACATCGTCGCCCTGCGCTCGATTGGCCTGGGGGTCACCTGGTAGCGACGCGCGGAGCGCGCCGACTGGGGCGCGCTCCGCAGGGAAAACGCGAGCCCGGCGCGACCTCTACTCGGGGTCGAGGCAGAACGTGCAGCGAAGATCCTGGGGATTGTCGTCGCCGAAGAACGTGAGGCCCACGCAGGCTTCTTCCTGGTCGGCGCTGCAGTTCAGCTCGATGTCGAGACAGTCCTGCGCGCAGTTGTTGCAAATGGTGCCGCCCACTCCCTCGCAGCTTTCGTCGTCGCTGCCACACGACGTGAGAATGCCGACGGCAAGCAGCAACACGGCCATCAGCGGCAGGGCGAAGTCACGGGCCAGCGCCCGGGTGCGATCGGTTCGGGACATGACAGCTCCTTGTCGCCGACAAGGGTACTCCCTTTGTCGGCCGGCGGGACAGCGCCGGTCGGTCCCTCGCCAACGACGCGGGAAAATCGCGCGCCGCGGCTAGCCGAGGCCGAAGGGGTCGTCGAGGGACGCGGCCATGGGGCCGAAGACCTCGGCGCCATCGTCGGTGACCGCGACGATGTCTTCGAGGCGGATGCCGAGCTGGCCGCGAATGTAGATACCGGGCTCGTTGGACATGGTCATGCCGGGGGCCAGGGGCAACGCGTTGTCGCGAACGAGGTACGGGCGCTCGTGAATCTGCAGGCCAATGCCGTGGCCGAGGCGATGGCTAAAGCTCTGGTAGTCGGCGCCGAAGCCGGCGGCTTCCATGACCCGGCGGGCCGCGGCGTCGGCGCCGCCGCAGGGCGCGCCGGGCTTGATGGCGGCGAGGCCGGCCCGGTGGGCGTCGCGCACGGCGTTCCACGCTTTTTTCTGCGCGGCTGAGATCGGGCCGACGGGCCAGGTGCGGGTGATGTCCGAGCAGTAGCCGTGCAGCTTGCCGCCGGTGTCGACCAGAACGAATTCGCCGGCCTTGAGCGGGTGCTTGTCCTTGGTGCCGTGGGGGAACGCGGCGTTTTCGCCAAACGCAACCAGCGTCCAGATTGACGACAGGCCGGCGGTGGTTTGTGCCGTGCGCAGCATGGCGTCGACATCGGCTTCGGTCATGCCGACCTCGACGTGCCGGGCGACCGCCGCCAAAGACGCCTTGGTGGCGAGATTGGCCCGGCGCAGGCGCGCCAGCTCGGCGTCGGTTTTGCGCATGCGCAGCCGATCGAGCACCGGTGCGTCGGCGCCGATCTCGGCGGAGCCGGCGGCGCGGCGCAGGCCCTCGACCACGAAGGAGCGCATGGCCGGATCCAGGGCGATGCGGCCGCCGGCCGCCGAGCGATCGCGCAGGGCGCCGAAGGCGAGCTCGTAGGGGCTTTCGTGCTCTTGCCATCCGCGCAGGTCGGCATCGCCGACGAAGGCTTCGCGCAGGGTGCCTTCTTCGAAGGCGGGCCCGACCCAGGCCGCGTCGCCGCGTTTGGGCAGGATGTACAGCAGCGGCCGCTCCGAGGGCCACCAGCGCGCGCCCGTGAGGTAGCCGAGGGCGACGCCGGCCTCGACGACAACGGCGTCGTAGCCGAGGTCGCCGAGGACCTTGCGGCACCGCTCGCGGCGCTCGGCGTACTCGGCTTCGCCGGGAGCCTCGACGCCGTCACAGAACCCGCGTAGCTCCGCGAAGCGCGCGTCGGGAGGTGTCGCGTCCGGTTGCGCGGCGGCGTCGGCGGCCGGAGCCGAAGGCGGTTGCGCGGCGGCGTCGCTCGCGGATGCGGCCACCGGGCCCGTCGCCCGCGACGCGCAGCCCGAGGTCCAAAGTCCCGCGGCGGCGGCCAGACCACCCGCGAAGTGTCGGCGCGAAAGAGTCATGGGCCCGAGAGTCGGGGGCCGCCGCTCGCGTGTCAACCGGGCTGGTCGCGCCGGGCTTGCGCGCCTGGTTGGCGGCCCGCTTGCGTTCGCCGTTGAGGAGGCGCGCGAGCGAAAAAAGGTCAGTAGCGGGTCGGTTCGCGCTGCTCGAATTCGCTGGCGCTGGCGAACACGTCAGCCAGCTCGCGGGCGGAGGGGCGCTTTGCCGGGTCGAGGGACAGCGCTCGGTCGACCACCTCGGCCACGGCCGGCGCCACGGTCGGCGCGGTCTCGCGCAGCGACAGCATCTGCACGTCGCCGCTGCCGCCCATGGCCATCAGCACCGGGGCGAGGTCGAAGGGGCGCTGACCGACCAGCATTTCGAACGCCATCACGCCAAGGCTGAAGACGTCGGTGCTCTCTTCCGCGTTGGCGCCGTGGGCGAGCTCCGGAGCCATGTACGCCGGCGTTCCCAGCAGCGCGCCGGTCTGTGTCAGGTCGGACGAGCTGGTCTGCGAACGGTCGAACCCCTTGCCGCGGGCCTTCTTGCCGCTCACCACCGTCGACTTCGTTCCCGCGGTGGGCGTGAGGGTCGCGGTCGCATCGACCTCGGCAGCGGCGGCGGCCGCCGCCGCGATGGCCGCGACCGGGCCCAGGGTTCGGGTGGGCGCGCTCGGGTCTGGCGCCGGTAGCGCTTCGGCGGCCGGCGTTTCGACGGCCGGTGGCGGCGCCGCGGTGGGGGCTGCCGGGCGGGATTTCTGCGGGCCAGTACCGGTATCCGACGATCCGCGGGACAGTCCGCGCGAGACGCCGAAGTCGGTGATCTTGGCCGTGCGCCCATCGCCGCCGGGGCCGCCGGGCAACAGCACGTTGGCCGGCTTGAGATCGCGGTGCACCACGCCGAAGTCGTGCAGGGCGGCGAGGCCCTCCGAGACTCCGGCGAGAATCGGCAGCGCCCAGTCGACGTTGCCGTAGTGCGACGCGGCCTCCTTGAGGGACACGCCCTCGACGAGCTCCATGACCAGATACATGAAGCCAGACTCGGCGAACGCGACGTCGACCAGGCCGACGACGTTTTCGTGGGTGATCTCCGACGCGAGCTGGGCTTCCCGGGCAAAGCGGGCCAGGTGGCGCATCTGCGATACGTCCGACAGCACCTTGAGGGCGAAGTCGCGGCCGTCGGTGGTGCGCTTGACCCGAAACACCTGCCCCATAGCGCCGGCGCCGAGCTGGCACTCGATGCGGTAGCGGCGGTCGACCTCGTCGCCGGGGTGAAGTTCGTGCTGGGCGTTTTCGTTGGCGGACAGCCGCGCCAGTGCCTCGGACAGCTGTTTGGAGCGCTCGGCCACCTGGCGGCGAAGCTCGTCGTTGAGGTGGCCGATTTCGATTCCGCGCTGCTCGGCGTGGCGCAGGCTGGCGACGTGGCGCTGGCCGAGGGCGGCGAACTGGGCGAAGGCAAACACGGTCAGGCCGATGGACCCGCTGCGCGGACCGCCCAGCGGGTCACCCGTGTCGGTCCAAAACAGCGCGTCGGGGGCGCAGAACACCAGGAGGAACGCCGTGCCGTAGATCAGAGTGTTCGTGCCCGGAGGTGCGTCATCGCCGCGGGCCATGTTCGCGTACAGCAGGATCACGTACACCTGGGTCACGACGACGCTGATGATGGTCATGGTTCCCACCCAGCGGCTCGACACGAACGGATCCGACGCCGCGATCGCGACCACTACGTTGACGACGGCGAGCGCTGGCCAAAAGCGAGACGCTCGCTGCGACGACACCTGAAAATACGCGGTGTAGACCGCCGAGATGGAGGCGAGAGAGACGAACAAGCCAAGCAGGGGCATGTCGACCCGCGCCGGCAGTCCGGCCGTGATGCCCAGGTGAAACAGCGGGTAGGCCATGACGGCCGCGCACTGAATCGCCAGGGTGAGAAAGTCTTGCCGTCGCCGGTCGAGGCCGAACATGAGCAGCGACGTGAAGGCAATGGTGACCAGGGTGCCCAGGCAAATCCAGTACGACCAGCGCACGAAGCGGTGCACGGCCAGGGTGTGCCCGTCGGGTTCGAGGCCGACCGTCACGCGCGGGGCCGAGGGCCACCAGGCGCTTTGCAGCCAGTTGTGCTCGACGCGAATGACGACGTCGAGGGCGTCGGTGTCGGTGAGCGGCGCCGGTACGTTCCAGGCGTGGGAATCGAGGTCGCGGTAGCCTTCGCTGTAGCCCAGGCGCATGGGGGCCAGGGTCGCGCCGGCGACCGCGAGCTCGGTTTTTCCGGAAAAGAACGGCACGCTCACGGTGAGCGGTTGGCCGCGCCAGGATTGCTCGATGGGGACGTGCGCGCGCAACTCGTAGCGCGACGTGCGGTTGGGGACGTGGTCCTCGACGCGGCCGGGCAAAACGACGGGTGTTGTCTCGCCGTCGACGACCAGCGTCCAGCCGGCGATTTCTTGCCCGCGGTCGAGGTCGCATCCGGACGCGCAGGCCAATACGGCGAGCGCCCCGGCATACAGCCAGGCCCCCCTCACGTCTGTACAATTGTAGCCCTCCATCCTGGTTGGCAAAGGCAAAACGCGCCGCAAACTGCGTGGTTATGCGCGTGTCGTGCAGAAGCGCGCCCCGATTCGAGCAGCGCGGCCGGGCCGGTGTCCGCCCCGGCGCGTCCGACGAAAGTGGTGCCCGCGGCTTGCCGTTCTAGGTTTCGGCCGCTGCGAGGACGTCGCCGTGGCTGGCCGCGCGGGGGTTCGCGTACCGAGCGACGAATGCGCTCGCGGCGTCGGGAGTGCCGCACACGTAGAGCGAGTCGTCGTCGTTGAGCACGAAATCCTTGGGAAAGTCGACGATTACTTCATCGCCGCGCTCGACCGCAATGATCGAGCAGCCAGTGCGTTCGCGAATGCCGCTGGCGATGGGGTTTTTGCCCACGAGCTTTCCGGCTCGGGCGCGCACCAGCTTGAGGCGCGGCTCGAGGGACATGGAGTCCTCGGCGAGGACGTGGTGGGTCAGGACCTGGCCGGCGACCTGGCTGACCGACAGCGCGAAGTCGGCGCCCGCTCGGTGAATGCGCGACAGGTTGTGGGCCCGACGAACGCTGGCAATGATGGCGACCTCGGGGGCGAGCTCGCGCACCACGGTCGAGGCAAACAGGGTGGCGCTGTCGTTTTCGAGAGACAGGATGACCGCCCGGGCGTCGCGCACCCCGGCCCGGTCGAGGGCGCCTCGATCGAGCACGTCGCCGACGATGTCGACGCCCTTTTGCTCGGCGGCGTCGAGCACGATGACGGTTTCGCCCGCGCCGCGCAGGAACTCGGCCACCTTCTGGCCCAGGCCGCCAAACCCGGCGACGACCAGGTGCCCGGTTTCGCGGATCGGCCGCGTCACCTCGCCGAGGCGCTCGATACTGTCGTGGCTGCCCGCGGCGACCAAAATGGTGCCGGGTTCGATGACCGCGTGGGCGCCGGGCTGGGCGTCCAGCGCGTCACCGCGCCACTGGCCGATAATGGTGGCGCCGGTGCGCTCGCGAATGCGCGCCTCGGCGAGGGTTTTGCCGGCCAGCGAGCTGGCCTGGTGGACGCGCAGCTCGGCTATTTCGACATGGGTGCCGATGGCGTGGGCGCCGGCGACCCGGGGCGAGATTTTGTGGCTGGCTTTCGCCGCGATGGCGGCGGCCAGCACGTGCAGCGGGGTAAAGGCGGCGGTCGCGCCGGCCAGCATCATCGGGTTGCGGCGCAGGGGATCGTCGACGAGGGCGACGATGGGGCCTTCGAAGCCGTGTTGCCGGGCGCTCATCGAGATCACGGCCGACAGCTCGTCGGGGCCGTTGGCGACCAGTGCGCGGGCCCGGGCCAGGTTGGAAAGATCCGGCTCGTCGTTTTCGAGATCGCCGAACACGACCTTGCGGCCGCGCTCGTACAGTCGCCGGGCGGTCGCTTGATCTTCTTCGAAGATGACCACCGGAACCTTGCCGTGCTCGAGTTCGGCGATCAGCCCCTCGACCGACGGGCCGTAGCGGTACACGAACACCGTGTTGTCGAGAGCGGGCAGCGCCGACGGCAGGCGGCCTTCGAAGCGCTCTTCGAAAAACGGAATGAGGAACACCGGAAACACCAGGAACAGCAAGATGATGCCGGTGAACTGGGTGACCGCGACAAAGGCGACCATCACCGGGTGTTCCCAGTACGAGTCGTGGCCGTAGCCCACACTCGTTAAGGTCTCGGCGGCCCACAGCACCGAGTCGCCGAAGGTGCGCGGCTCGCCCTCCAGGTTGGACATGCCGAGCATGTAGAGGGTCGAAATGCCGAGCACGACCAGGGGCACTGCGACCAGCAGTGCGAGGAGTCGCCTACTCGACCGCCGCATCGGTTGATCTTACCAGGCGGGTGCCGGTTGCTTACCAGTCTGTCGCGAGAACGCGCTCGGCGAGGGCGTCGGCGTCGAAACGTGGGGCCAGCTCCCTCGCGCCCTCGAGGCGCTGCATCCAGAAGGCCGGGGCTGGCGGTTGGCCGTCCCAGCGCTGGTCGCGGTCGTAGAGCAGGTAAACGTCCCAGGCAATGCCGTGGTCGGGGCTGGTTGCCAGGGCGTCGGGGGGGAGCTGCAGCGTTGCGCCCAGGGCCTCGCCGAGCCAGCGTCGGCGGTCCCAAAAGACCACGGTGCGGTCGCCGGGCATGCCGGCCGAGGCGCGGCGGGCGGCGTCGCGGCTGTCGGCCGACATAATGGGCATCCAGACCACGTAGACGCGCAGATCGGTGTCGCGAAGCCGGTCGAGGAGCTGCTCGCGGACGGCCTCAATGCCCTCGAGGCAGGCCTGGCAGGTGGGCGCGACCGCGATGACCAGCCGGCGGTGGCCGGCGTGGTCATTGAAGCGCTTTCGCAGGGGCTCGAAGGTTTCGTCGAGGGAGATGAGGGGCGCTCCGGCGCCGGACGAGGTCCCCGGCGTCCCCGCACCGCACGCGGCAACGGCGATCGACGCGAGCGCGACCAGCGCGAGGGGGAACAGCCGGTTCATGGGGCGAGTGTAGCTCGGTGTGGTCGCAGCGCTCCCTTCGTCGCCATCGGGTCGGTCTCCGGGAGGCCTGGTGCGGATCGAGCGAAGGGGAAGGGCCGGCTCGAGCGAGCACGTCAGTCCGGCCGATCGAGCGCGTGAGCCCAGTGGAGCGAGCTCGTGAGTCTGGTCGACCGAGCGCGTGAGATGGGTCGGCCGAGCGCGTGCGCGAGGTCGCTCGAGAGCGTGAGTCTGGTCGATCGAGCTCGTGAGTCTGGTCGATCGAGCGCGTGCGAGGGGGCGATCGAGCGCGTGAGATGGGGCAGGCGAGCGCGTGCGCAAGGTCGATCGAGCGCGTGAGACGGGTCGAGCGGGTGCCTGGTTGTGGATGAGGGGGGAGAAGGACGAGTGGCCTTGATCGGGGGCTGCGCGTTGGGGGTGTTCGTGCTCAGGCATACGGTCCGCCGACCACCGGGCGTTGGGCGCAGGGCGTCGTGCCGAGCATGAACGTTTGCGCGTGCGGTCCGAACTGCGCGCGAACACCCCCAACGCTCCGCCCCCTGGGCCACGGTCGGGCGGACGCGCGGCAGCGGGCCCGACGGTGGTTCGGCGGCATGGGCCACCCCGGTAGGGTGGGGGGATTGCTGTCGGTGCCGGCCCGTGGGCCGGCAGATTGTTGCAAGCCAGCGCGGCGGCCCACACCAACCCCAGGCCTGGACACCCGAGCGACCCGCCCCCGAATTCGCAACCGCCCACGAGAGCGCTCCCTCCGCGTCCCCACTCCGCGTCCACCTCCCCACTCCGCGTCGACCTCCACCTCCGCGTCCACCTCGGCGTCCAGTCCACGTCCACGTCCACCTCAGCGTCCGTCCACCTCCGCGTCCACGTCCACCTCCGCGTCCGTCCACCTCCACCTCCACCTCCACCTCAGTCTCGGCCCCGGTCTCGGGTTCCCCCTCGGTCTCGGGTCCCCCTCGGTCTCGGATTCGGATTCGGTCTCGGTCTCGTTCTCGTTCTCGGTCTCGGTCTCGATCTTGGTCTCGGTCTCGGTCTCGGTCTCGGTCTCGGTCTCGGATTCGGTCTCGGGTTCGGCCTCGGTCTCGGGTTCGACCTCGGCCTCGGGTTCGGATTCGGTCTCGGGTTCGGATTCGGTCTCGGGTTCCGCCTCGGTCTCAGTCTCGGCCACTGCCTCACACGATGCCCTTCAGGCGGCGCGACAAACGCCCGCGGCCGCGATCACTAACAACAATCTGCCGGCCTACGGGCCGGCACCTCCAGTAACCCCACATTCCCACCCGGGCCGCGCGCGCCGCCCCACCAAGCAAAGGGGCGGAGACGATGGGGGCTGTCCGCGCGCAGTTCGGACCGCACGGGAGGAGGTTCATGCTCGGCACGACGCCCTGCGCGCTACGCCCGACGGTCTGCGGACCGTATGCTTGAGCACGGACAGCCCCCATCGCGTAGCCCCGCTCCGCTCAACGAGTCCTTCCAGCAGCCTAAGCCACCGCCCTCACCCCGCACGCCGAAACGACCAAGTTCACGTGCACGACCAAGTCCACGCGCACGAGCGCGCCTAAGCGCTATCGTCGCCGCCGCGCACGCCGCCGCCGACGCCTACTCGAGCATCGAGCAGTCAACCGTCTCGTCCAGCGTCCGCCCAACCGCGTTGTTCACCACGCGAATCAGCGCATCGCTCGTCCCGTCCGGCAGCTCGAAGTCCGGGTGCTCGCCTTCGAACTCCGGCATGAGCAGCCTGCCGCCGCCCACCCGAAGGCCCACGTAGCAACCGTCCCGGTCGGAAAACGGGTCGATGATCGTCAGTACGAACGGCAGCGAGCGCTGGGCCTCGAAGGTGTCGAGACAGTCCAAGGACAGGTAGACGTTTTGTTCACCCTCGCTGTGGCAGTCGGCGCAGTTGCCGTCTCCCGCGGACGTGACCGCGACGCCGCACAGCCCCGCTTCGCTCCACTCGGTAAACGACAGGCAGCTGCCAAAGCGCGACAGAAACGCGTTGACGTTCAGGCAGTCGTCGGGGTCCGGTTCGCCGGTGGTGTCGGTGTCCGTGTCCGTGGTGGTGCCGGGATCACCGGTGGTATCGGTGTCGGTCGTGGTGCCGGTCGTCCCCGCCGTGGTGGCGTCGGACTCGTCGTCGTCGGGGCCGAAGTACCAGCTGCACGCGGGGGTGGCGCATGCGATGGCGAGAACAAGCGAAAGGCGTTGAATCGAAGACATAGAGTTTCGTTCGCGACGGACGGCCGCCCTCAGTGTAGCGCGCGGTGGGCGACTTTCCCGGAACCGGCCGCACGCTCGGCCAAACGCGACGGACAACAGTGACGAGAGTCGCTTCGCGTAAAAAGTCCAGGGATTCCAGATATCTTGACCGTTTTTACTAGTTTGCTAATAAAATAGCGTTGATGCCGTTCGAGTTGACCATCGACTACGACCGCGGGGTGGCCGTCTACCGGCAGATCTACGAGGCCGTGCTGGCCGCGCTGGCCAGCGGGCAGCTCGAAACCGACGAGCAGCTGCCGACCATTCACGAGCTGTCCGCGCGTCTCGACGTCAACCCGAACACGGTAGCTCGGGCGTATCGTGAGCTCGAACGCGATGGTCACCTGGTGGCGCGACGCGGCAAGGGGACCTTTGCCGCCGAGGCGCCCGATGATAGCCACGGGAATCGCGATGCCGTCTTGCGCGGTATTTTCGACCGGGCTGTCGCCGAGGCCGCGCGTCATCGCATCAGCCCCACTGACGTCGTCGACTTTTTTCGAAAGGCCCTGCCATGAGTTTCGCCCGAGCCACTGTCGAGATCGCGCGCGCCAGCCTTCGCGTTCTGCGCGCCCACCCGCGCCTTTTGTGGTTCCCTGCGCTGTCGGCTCTGTCGGTGGTGCTGGCGGCGGTGTTCCTGCTGGCGCCCGCCGTCGATGCCCGGGCTGGCGGAAATCTGGGATGGGGCGGCGCCGACATCTTCGGGCTGTACGACGGCGAGCCAGAGGGGCCGTGGTGGATCGCGTTGTTCGCGTACACGCTCGTCAACGGCGTCACCGCCTACTTCGCGGTGGCGCTGACCCACCAGGCGCTGCACGCTCTGCGCGGCGACACCGTGTCGGTCAAAGCAGGGCTTCGCTACAGCGCGACCCGCGCTCGCGCCGTGGGCGCCTACGCGCTCATCAACGCCACGCTCGGGATCGTGTTCTCGGCTGGCCGGGGCGCCCGCCGCTCGGCGCGCTCGCTGTTCGGCGTCGCGTGGGACCTGGTCACCTATCTGGCCCTGCCGGTGATGGTGCAGGAACGACGCGGCGCGGTGGAAAGCCTGCGGCGATCGGGGCGGCTGTTTAAGCAAACGTGGGGCGAGACCGCCCTGGCGGAGGTCGGCCTGCGCGTGCTGGCCGTGCAGTTTTACGCGCTTGTCGTCTTGCTCTGCCTGCTGCTGGCCAACCTGTTCGACGAGCCAGCCGTTCCAATCCTGTTCGTCGCTTTGGTGCTCGGCCTTGGTTTTGCGCTGCTGGTGTCGACCCTGCAGGCCATCTACCGCGCCGCCCTGTACATTTTCGCCGCCGAGGGCGCCATTCCCGACGCGTTCGACACGCCCGACATGCACGACGTTTGGCGCGTGAAGTAGCCGTCGGGCAGGCGCGGCGCGATTACACTCGCGCCCATGGCGTTCGACCGGATTCTGATCCCGACCGACTTTTCCGATTGCGCCGCCGTCGCCGCGGAGCAGGCGGGGCGACTCGCCCGGGCCTGGCGAAGCGACGTGTTGCTGCTTCACGTGGATACGTCGGTGACCATGCCGCCGCCTGACAGCGCCGACGCGTGGAAGGTCTACCAGGCCGAGAGGGCGACCGCGATCGAGACAAAGCTCGCGGCCGAGGCCAGCGCCCTGTCGTCGAAGCACGACTGCAGGGTCGAGTCGCGGGTGGTGCGCGGCGGTCCGGTGTCGTCGATTCTCGAGGTTGAGGCCGACTGGAAGGCCGACTTCATCGCCATCGGTTCGCGCGGGCACGGCGGCGATCGGTTCCTCATCGGCAGCGTTTCGATCGGTGTGGCTCGCGAAGCCCGCTGCCCAGTGCTGGTCGTGCGCGCGGACATGGCCGAGCGTCTGCCTTCGTCGGGCGCCTTCGCGCGGCCGTTGGCGGCTATCGACTTTTCGCGTTTCTCGGATGAGGTCGGGCGCGTGGCCAGCGCCGTCGGCGCGCGCGACGCGACCGTGGACCTTGTTCACGTCTGGCACCAGGTTGCCGATGGCTATCACGACATCAGCCCGGGCCTCGAGCACCCGGAGTTTTCGCTGGCGGTCGATAAGCTCGTCGAGCGCGAGCGCGAGCGCTTGCGACGCTTCGCCGAGCGAGAGCACCTCTCGCACGTCGAGGCCGATGCGCTGGTCGAGCGCGGCAGCGTGGCGGAGGTTCTGGTGCAGCGGGCGGAGGCTCGTCACAACGACGTCCTGGTGCTCGGGGCACATGGCCGCGAAGACGAGCGGGCCTTGTTCGTCGGCTCCGTTGCCGACCGCGCGCTGCGGCACAGCGAGGTGCCGGTCTTGCTGCTCTCGGACGCCTGCGTCACCGCGCTGCACGCCCGCGAAGCGGCGGCGCCCTGAGGGGGCGCCGAGCTTTGTAGGCCGGGGGCTACGCCGGTGGCGACGTGTGCATCAGCAGGGTGCGGGCCGCGTCGCTTTGCAGCTTGCCCTCGGTGGCGCAGTCGCCGCAGGCCGACACCGGGCGCGGGCACGGGGAACACTCCTCGAGCGTCGTGCGCGCTTCCGACAGTTCTTCGCGCAGCTTGATGAGGCCGGCGATGCGCTCGTCGAGGCGCGCGAGCAAGTGGCGTACCTCGCCGGCGGCGGCCAGCGCTTTGTCGCCACCGGTGGCGGCATCGCGGGCGGTCAGGACCGTGGCAATTTCGTCGAGAGACAGGTCGATGGCCCTCAGGGACACGACCAGCTTGAGGCGTTCGAGGGCGCGCTTGTCGTAGCGTCGGTTGCCGACATCGCACACAGGCTTGATAAGCCCTCGGGACTGGTAGACGCGTAACGCCTTGCGGGTGCAGTCGGCCGCTCGCATCAGCTCGGTGCTAGAAAAGAGGCGCTCGTTTTCCATAAAAACGAGCATGCCCCCGGGGCCCATGGGGCGACTTGACCGCGATCAACTCGCCGCGAAAAATCGGCCCTCGGGGCACGAAAGGACCGGCGCCACCCGCCGGCTCGCGCGATTCGCGCGGATTCTGCGCGAATCGCAGCCTTGCCCGGGTCAGATCAGGCGCCGGGCCCAGCGGACCTTGCGGTCGTCGTAGGGCGGGTAGCGCACGGGCAGGTCGAGGT